>ERZ857955.83-NODE-83-length-145614-cov-17.341593_pt1 | contig 145614 bp, 100 predicted proteins | sample MGYA00519956_ERZ857955 | MGnify/ENA primary metagenome ERZ857955 (study PRJEB31778, sample SAMEA3449378) | human gut metagenome | biome: human gut; feature: human-associated habitat; material: faeces | place: United Kingdom | collected 2010/2012 ...
CGAGGTTGGTCTGGTAAGAGATGAACGGGCCCACGGCGATGGCCGGCGTGATGAAATAGCCGCCTTCGAAGTTCATGCCCCAGCCCGAGGCTTTGTCGGCCAGGCTGCTGCCCAGGGGCACGCCTACCTGCCAGTCGACGTTGATGTAGCTGTTCGGGAAGACCTGTGCTTTGCCCGTGCGCGCGGCGGCGAGCAGGACGACACAGAGTGCGATGGTTTTTAGAACCTGGTATTTCGATGTTTTCATAATCGGACGTGTTTTTACGGTTAAATTATTTTTTCAGATAAGGCGACTGGTCGAACGCCTGTTTTACGGCATCCACCGTGCGCTGCTGGTTGAGGCTTTCCGACGAGGTGAGCAGGCCGCCGATGTAGCTGTCCCAGATGACGGGAAGTTTCTTGCCGCTCTGCTGGTCGGCTTCCAGATCCAGCATCTCGATCAGCAGCGAACCGGCCGTATAACCGTAATATACGCGGTAGGGATAGTGCCATCCCAGCCAGTCGCCCCAGTATCCGGGCGTCCAGTAGTAGGGGTAATACCACCACCAGTAGGGATAGTCGTAACCCACGAAATAGGTCACTTTCTGCACGTAGCTCAATTGCAGTCCGACATTGGCCGCCTCCTTGTCATCGGTGCGGGTGTAGCCGGCGGCGTTCATGCGGCCGGCGACCGTGTTGACGATCTCCAGCGCATTGTCGTCTTTCCAGTATTCCGTCTTGTCTGCTGCGCCGATCAGCAGGATGCTGTCGGGGAGGTAGTAGGTGTCCAGCGCACCGAAGTCGGCTTCGGTGTCGTAAGCGGTGTAGACCAGATAGTCTTTGTGGAGGCCCGATGTCGAGGGCTCTTTCTGGCACGCGCAAAACGCAACTGCAACGAGTGCGTATGCGAGGTAACGTAATTTTTTGACGGTCATGATTTTGATTTTTTAGTTTGCTGTCTCGGAGCATGTTCAAAATTCGTTCCTTCCACACCCTTTTCGCGCATGGAAACCCGATCGGGGTATAAAAAAGCGGTTTTGCGATACGGGAGGGTGCCAGCGGAGTGTTTTATGGTCGGGCACAGGAATTTACTCCTGTGTGAAACGGCCCTTAAAGGATCTCTCGATACATCCTCGGGCTGAAAGAGCGTCTTTGCGGGCTTTTCCTGCGCCATTTTTGAAAGGTAATCGCGCCGCATTGCGGCCTGAAGTCATCCTTCCGAACGGGATTGTTGCCGTGCCGGTCGTAATCGTTGGGGGTGCGGCGCCGATTTCGGTCGGAAAATGGTTCGTCATTCGGAAAATATATTACTTTTGTAACTATCTATGCATAATGATCACATGGTATGAGCCGATACGATAACTGTTCCCGTGAGGAGCTTCTCCGCAGGATCGAAGAGCTCGAGGCACAACTCGATACGCCGAAGGGTTCCGGGAGCCGGTTCCGGGAGCGTTATGCCTGTAAGATTCTCGATTCGATACCCGACATGCTGACCGTGCTCGATCGCGACGGGACGCTGGTCGAACTGGTTTCCGCGGATGAGACCAACCATGTCGGGGTTCCGGGCGGAGAGCTCGCCGGGCAGAACATCCGCACGATGCTTTCGCCTGCGGCCTGCCGCAATGTGAAGAACAACCTCGACAATGTTTTTGCGACGGGGTGCGGCTCTTCGTCCCACCACGACATTACGCTCGACGGCCGAACCCGCAACTACGAAAACCGGATTTTCCCGCTCGACGGGGAGCATGCCCTCTGCATCTGCCGTGACATCACCGAGGCCGAAGCTGCCAAGCATGAACTGGAGATGGTCAAATATGCACTGAACAATGTCGACGAGGAGATCTACGCCTGCAGCCTGGACGGTACGATGGAATATGCCAACGAGCAGTTCAGGGTGCGGCACGATGTCGAAGGCGACCTTTCGCAACACAAGGTTTACGATTTCTGGTCGTACGAAGGTTCCCGTTTGCAGTGGGAAGCCCGGCTGGCGAAAATACGCCGCGATAACGGCTCGCACAAATACACCGTCCGCTTCAAGAACGAGCAGGGACGTATCGTGGCGTGGGACATCGTGGCCTACATCATCTACGACTATTTTCAGGAGCGCGAGATCGTCTGGTTCTTCGGCCGGGACGTGACGCAGCGCATCGAACACGAGAACAAGGTCAAGGAGATGAACTCCATCCTGGAGTGCATCCTCAACAACATTCCGGTCTATCTGTTTGTGAAAGACCCGGGCAACGAGTTCCGCTACCTCTACTGGAACCGGGCGTTCGAGGAATATTCGCGGATTCCGGCCTCCAGGGCGCTCGGGCATACCGATTACGAGATTTTCCCCAGCCCGAAGGATGCGGAGCATTTCCGCCAGGACGACCTGACGCTGCTGCGTACGGGTGAACGCCAGACCTTCATCGAGGAGTACGTCTCGGCCACGGGCGACACCCGTATCGTCAATACTTCCAAGTCGCTGGTGCCGGTCGAAAACCGCCTTCCGCTCATCATCGGCGTCTCGTGGGACATCACCGACATGAAGAATGCCGAACTGGAGATCGTCGAGGCGCGTATCCGCGCCGAGGAGTCCGACCGTCTCAAATCTGCCTTCCTGGCCAACATGAGCCACGAGATTCGCACGCCGCTCAATGCCATCGTGGGTTTTGCCAAGCTCATCGGCGAGGTGGAAACCGAGGAGGAGAAACAGCAGTTCATCGACATCATCGATGTCAATTCGGAGTTGTTGCTGCAACTGATAAACGATATCCTCGACATTTCGAAGATCGAAGCCGGGACGCTCGAATTCCGCTTCAGGCCGATGAACCTCAACGACCTCTGCCGCTCGGAGCTGGAAGTCCACAAACCCCGCGTCAAGCCGGGCGTGGAACTGGTCTTCGAGGAACGGGTCGCGAACGTGGAGATCGTCTGCGACCAGAACCGCCTGGCACAGGTTATTTCCAACCTGCTGAACAACGCCGGCAAGTTTACCGAAGAGGGGGAGATCCGCTTCGGGTTCGACCTGAAGGACGGGTGTGTGGAGTTCTTCGTCCAGGATACGGGCATGGGCATACCGCCCGAGAAGGCGCGCAATATCTTCGACCGGTTCGTCAAACTCAACGATTTCGTGTCCGGCACGGGACTCGGGCTGGCCATTTCGAAGATGATCGTCGAGAAACTCGACGGAACGATCGGCGTGGATTCCGAACTCGGGAAGGGCACGCGGTTCCATTTCTCGATCCCCGTCGTCCACCGGGACGGCAGCAAAAACGACGAGCAGCTTTGTGCCGCCCCGGGCCGGGACGACGGCAAGTCGTGGGTGCTGCTGGTCGCCGAGGATTCGGACACCAATTTCAGACTCATCGAAGCCGTCCTCAGCCGCCGCTTCAGCCTCGTGCGTGCCCATACGGGAGCCGAGGCCGTGGACATGTTCGGGACGGTACAGCCCGATGCCGTGCTGATGGACATCCGCATGCCCGTGATGGACGGCCTTGAGGCTACGCGGCGTATCCGCAGCGTTTCGGCGGACGTCCCCATCATTGCCATGTCGGCCTATTCATCCGGCAGCGAGATCGAGAGCGCCCGCAATGCGGGGTGCAACGAATTTCTCGTCAAACCACTCTCGCAGTATTCGCTCCACCGGGCGCTGAATGCCGCCCTGGTGGAGTTCAAGGGTAAGGGCAAATCATAACCGGGTCGCCCCCGGAAACGGAACGTCCCGCAAGCCGTGTGCTGCGGGACGTTCCGTTTTATCGTGCGGCGGGTCTACCGGTACCGGTGCGAGATCAGGGTCATGAATTCTTCGCGCGTGCGGTGGTCGGAGAGGAAAATCCCGGTGAAGGCCGAGGTCGTCGTCGCCGACTGTTGCTTTTCGATGCCGCGCATCTGCATGCACATGTGGCTCGCTTCGATCACGACGGCCACGCCCATGGGGTTCAGCGCCTCCTGGATGCAGTCGCGGATCTGCACCGTCAGCCTCTCCTGTACCTGCAGGCGGCGGGCGAAGCACTCCACCACACGGGCTATTTTGGAAAGCCCCGTGATATGGCCGTTGGGGATGTAGGCGACATGCGCCTTGCCGTAGAACGGTAGCATATGATGCTCGCAGAGCGAATAAAGTTCGATGTCCTTCACCAGCACCATCTGCTTGTACTCTTCGCGGAACGTCGCCGAGCGGATGATCTCCAACGGGTTTTCGTCATATCCTTTCGTCAGGAACGACATTGCCTTGGCCACCCGTTCGGGGGTCTTCTGCAACCCTTCGCGTGCGGGATCCTCGCCCAGCAACCGCAGTATTTCGGTGTAGTGGTGCTTTAGCTCTTCGATGGCCTTGGCGTCGAAACGCTCCTCCTTGTTGTAATTTCTCTCTTCCATAGGAACGGCAAAGATAGTGCAAGCCGAGGGCAAAAGCAAGTTTACTTGCAATTTGCCGAGGCGCCGCCTGTCTAAAACAGGGTTAAAGACGATGCAAGCCGGGCGCAATGCCGAATTTATTCGGACATTGCCGGGGCGCCGCCTGTTTTTCGTAAAGACGCTTATTTCTCGACGGAATGCAAATACGCGGCGAGTTTGCGTACGGCACGGGCCCGGTGCGACACTTCGTTTTTCTCCCCGGTGGTCATCTGCGCGAAGGTTCGGTCGTATCCGTCGGGGATGAACAGCGGGTCGAACCCGAATCCCTCGTGCCCCGTTTCCCGGTCGATGATGCGCCCCTCGACGATCCCTTCGAAAAGGTGCTCTTCGCCGTCCAGGAGCAGCGATATCACCGTGCGGAACCGTGCCCGGCGGTTGGCCTGCCCTTTGAGGTTTTTCAGCAGCAGCCGGTTGTTGGCCGCGAAGTCGTGCCCGTCGGTGGCGTAGCGTGCCGAGTGTACGCCCGGGGCCCCGCCCAGCGCTTCGACTTCGAGCCCCGTGTCGTCGGCGAAGCAATCCATTCCGGTGCGTTCGTGCAGGTAATGCGCCTTCTGCGAGGCGTTGCCTTCGAGGGTATCCTGTTCCTCGGGGATCTCCTCCGTCACGCCGCAGTCGCGGGGTGTCAGCAACTTGTATCCGGGCCCCAGTACGGCCTGTACCTCGGTGAGCTTGTGTGCGTTGTTGGTTGCGAAAATAATGTCCATATTCTCTTTTTCCGATGCTTGAATCTTTCGTCGGGATGCCCGGCTTTCCTCGCTGCCCGTCTCCGGGGGCGTCCCGGGCATATCCGCTTCCCGTTCCGCGGGCCGGGTCATTTTACGACTTCGAGTTTTTCGAGCCTGTCGTCCAGGTCGATCTTGTCGATGATGGTTTTGACCAGGATGTCCATGTCCGAGCCTTCGGAATAGTCGGCCGGGCAGACGTGGCTTACGCGGTTGTCATGGATCAGCGAGGCCATCTCCTTGCGGGCACCCTTCTGGTCGGGGTTGTAGACCGCGATCGAATGTCCGCCGGAATTTTTCACCAGCCGCATGCAGGGGATGTCGGTCGTCCCGTCGCCCACGTAGATCATGTGCTTGAACGGCACGGGACGTTCGTTTTCGGGGATGTAACGGTTCACCATCTTGCTGTCGAATACCGATTCGACGCCTTTGTTGATCTTGAAGATGAACTGCGTCTTGTTGGTGTAGTTGACCGCTACGGCGGGCCAGTAGGCGATGCCGTCGACGTCGTAGAGAAACGAGCAGGCATAGATCTTCCGGAACTCGTGTGCGATCTGAGTTCCTTCGATGATCTCCTTCATCCCCGACGAGTTGATGTAGTGCAGGATCCTTATCCCGTGTGCGGCGCCGTAGGCGTTGATCCGCGCGAACCACTCCTTCACGCCCTTGTAAAGCGTCACGCGGCGTCCTGAATCCTGAAATGCCTCGCGCCGCAGCGACAGCCCTTTCGACTTGGCTTCCTGTAACATGCGTGCCATGTAGGTCAGTACCATGTCGGCATCCTGCTCTTCGGCCAGCGTGTTGGCCTCCGTCCAGAATTCCTTGTTGCTTTTGCCCACGGCGGGTATGAAGTCGTATTCCTGCATGTTGCCGGGGGCGAGCGTGCCGTCGAAATCGTAGATAAGGGCTATGGTGAATCGGTAATCCATGCTTTTACGGTTGTTTTAGAATTTCAAATATACCTATTTTTCACTATTTTTGCAAAAGAGAGGCCGAAAACACAAAATATAAAAACAGATGGAATTCAAAGAGTTGATCGAAAAACGCCGCAGCATCCGCAAATTCTCGGAGCGTGCGGTGCCGCGCGAGGTCGTAGACCGCATCCTGCACGAGACCCTGTCGGCGCCATCGGCGCGCAATACCCGTACGACGCGCCTGGTGGTGGTCGACGACCCTGCCCTCGTGGCCCGCATGGCCGACATGCGCGATTACGGTTCGGCATTCATGAAGGGCGCCCCGCTGGCGATCGTCGTGCTGGGCGATACCACGAAAAGCGACCTGTGGCGGGAGAACGCCGCGATCTCGGCGACCATCCTGCAACTGGCGTGTGTCGACGAAGGACTGGCTTCGTGCTGGGTGCACATCAACGGCCGCCCGCGCCGCAAGGACGAGCCCGGCGGGGAGACTGCCGCCGGCTACCTGCGCAGCTTCCTGCCCATCCCGGCGGACTGCCAACCCCTCTGCGCCATCGCGGCGGGGTATTCCGACTTCACCCCCGCCCCGCTGCCCGGGTCGGACGACCAGGCGCGGATCATCCGTCTGGGATAAGGACGGATACGGGCACCGATGAAAAAGGAAGCTCCCGACGGGGCTTCCTTCTCCATTTAAATCAGCGTCATACGCTTGCGCAGCATGTCGAGTACCTGTGTTTTGAGCTGCCGGGCGTTGATGGGCTTGGGCATGTAGCCGTCGAATCCGCTCGAGAGTACCTTCTGTTCGTCGGATGCAAAGGCGAAAGCCGTCACGGCGATGATTGGCACGTCGGCCGACTGTTTGCGGATCTGAGCCGTGGCTTCGTAGCCGTCCATCTCGGGCATGTTGATGTCCATGAGCACCAGGTGCGGGGTGTACCGGTTGAATAAATCGACCGCTTCGCGGCCGTTCCAGGCGTGCAGGAGTTTGTATTCATGCCGCAGGATCGACTCGAAAAGACGGTAATTGCTTTCGTTGTCCTCGGCGATGAGGATTACCAGTTTGTCCTTCTCGACCGTCGGGACGGCCTGCAGCATCTGTGCCGGGATCTTCGCCGGTTCCTGTTTGCCGGGGACGTACGGAAGCGTGAACCAGAAGGTCGAACCTTTGCCCTCTTCCGATTCCACACCGATATTTCCTCCCAAATGCTCTACGATCGTCCGGCAGATGGAAAGCCCGAGCCCTGTGCCCTGCTTGAACGAGTTGAGTTTGACGAAGCGCTCGAAGACCGCGTCCTTCCGTTCGGCGGGGATACCGCAGCCGGTGTCCGCAACCCAGAAATAGAGTTGTCCGGCACGGAGTTCGTAGCCGAAGCGGATCGATCCCCGGTGCGTGAATTTCGCGGCGTTCGTCAGCAGGTTTATCATCAGCTGCGAAAGGCGGTTGCGGTCGGTGCGGACGTGGCAGGTTTCATACCGCTGTTCGAATACCAGCTCCACGTTCTGGTCGGTTTTCAGCCTCATGACGTTCTCTTTCTCGCGCATCACCTCGTTCAGTTCGAAATCCGTATGGACGAATTCGAGCGTCCCGGCCTCGATCTTCGAAAGGTCGAGGATATCGCTGATGAGTTGCAGCAGCAACGTATTGTTGCTTTCGATGATCGACATGTATTCCTGCTTTTCCTGCTCTTCGTCCGTCGAGGCAAGGATGCCCGAAAACCCGACGATGGCATTGAGCGGCGTGCGTATCTCGTGGCTCATGTTGGCCAGGAATGCCGATTTCAGGCGGTTCGACTCTTCGGCACGGTCGCGTGCGGTGAGCAGCTCCTGCTCCATCTGTTTGCGTTCGGAGATCACGAGCGATGTCCCCACCAGCGACAGCGGCCTGCCATCGCAGTCGCGGGTTTCGACCGTGGCCTGTGCCTCGACCCACTCCATGTGCCAGTGCCCGCTCTCGTTGGATACGACGCGGAACTCTTCGCAGACCTTCTCCGTATGCCCTTCGATCAGGTTCCTGTAAGCTGCGCGGACGCGTTCCCGGTCTTCCTTGTGGACTTTCGAGAAGTAGCACTCCTCGTCCACCGCAAGCGAGGCGTTGTTTGCCAGCGACATTCCGGCGGCCATCTTGGCCGCCTTGTTGAGGTCGCACAGGATAGTGTGGTTCGTAAGATCCCACTTCCAGGGGATGATGTTGGCCACGTTGAGCGCCAATGCGAGTTTCCGGTTCACCGAATCCACCTTTTTCTGGGCGTTGTGCAGGGCCGTGCTGTCGATGCAGAAAATGTCGACCGTGTCCTTTCGGTACGAGGGGCAGATGACGACTTCGTAGAAGATATCCACCGGTTTGTGGTAATACGGGAAGGTGATGCTCCGCTTTTCCTTCAGGACGATGTCGATGATCGGCATGAATTGGGACTGCGACTCGGGAAAAACCGTCGATCCGGATTTGCCGATCACATCGTCCTTGCGGTAGAAAGAATGTTCGAAATAGGCGTTTACATCGACGTAAACAGTGTCTATGGCCGTTCCCTGTGTGTCGAACACGGCCCGTTCCTGCATATACAGGATCGGCATGTTGTTGAACAGGTGCGAATATGTGGCCTGGGTTTCCCGCTCCTTCTGGTGGGCTGCGTCGACTTTGCGCAGGACGGCGATCCTCCATTGCTGGAAGATGAGGAATAACAGGAAAATACCGCCGCAGACGCCGATCCATGTTTTATACCGCTCCATGAACGAGGCAGGTTTGTCGAAAAACAGAGTGTTCGTCGGGCAAGTGTTCGGGGAGATGTTGTGCCGGAGCAGTACCGGATAGTTGAAGACGGGTTGTACTCGGACGGGGGTGTAAAAGGGAATGTCGCGCGGCTGCTTGCCCTCCAGCACTGCGTTTACGGTAGCTATCAGCCGGTCGGAATATTCGTTTTCGTCGTATACGTAACCTCCGATCATGCCGCTGCTCTTGAGTCCCGTCGGACGCAGCGAGAACAACGGTACGGACGAACTGGCGATGATCTTGAACGGGTTGGTCATGATTTCGTTGCGCCCGGACATGTTCTTCAGGTAATGCCACGAGGAGAAGAGCACGCCGGTGCGTTTTACGTCGACCGTACTCAGCGAATCGAGCAGTTGGTCTATCCCGATCTCATCGGCCGAATAAACCGTGTATTTTATGCCGCCGTACTTCGAGTCGAGCAGTTCCGCGAGGTCGTGTTCCGTTTGCCGGTTGACGTAGCGTGCGTCGTCTATGAATATGAGCCGATCCATGCCGGGCAGTATGCGCTTCATCAGGTCGATACTCTGGTCGAGATAGGCCGGCGAATAAAGCAGGGTCAGATTGTCCCGGTCTGCCAGTGTCCGCAGAGGTACCTGTTCCGAGGCCGGAATGGGAAGCCTTTTCTGGTAATATTTATCCGGCCCGACAAAATCCTGTTCTGCGCATACGATGGTCGGAATGCCTTTCCATATGCTGTTAATGAAATTGCGCAGCAGCGCCGTAGGGGTTCCGATCAGCACCAGGGCCCGGGGTGGTTTTTTGCCGTATTCTCGCAGGAGGTTCGTCTCGAAGGTCTCGATTTCCCGAGGGGAATCTACCAACAGCAGGTTTATATGCTCGGTGTAGAGTTCCAGGTTTTCGATCTGCTCGACGCGCGCCGTGATGTCGGTAATAATGCCTCTGCTCCACGGGGTCGATTCCGCATAGGTGTTGATGACCAGTATATAATCGCGCTTGTCGCCGGAAGGGCTGCTGACGGCCGGTGCGAGGGGGTATGCTAAAATGCAGCCTAAAAGTAAGACCCATATGAAGGGCCGGGGCCGGAGGCCGAGCCGGGTGGTCGGGATGTTCATGGGAAAAAGGGACGCAAGGGAGTAGTGCATGACGCAAAAATAGCGGGAGGGGGCTGCCGGAAGACAGCCCCCTCCCTTCTTATGTAAAGTTATCGGTTCATGACCGGTTTGATGTCCTTGATGCGGAGTTGGGTGGTTACCGTCCCCCGGTAGTGGTTCTCTACGATCTGGTAGCATACGTCGATCGGGCGTCCCGAGCGCACCCATTCGTAATGCGTGGGTTGCTGGAAGGCGATCGACTGGATCTTCGTGTTGGGTTTCTGCCGCTGGATCAAATCCATGCGCAGGTGCTCGCACTCCATGCCGACCAGTTTGGCGTCGCCGTGGTTGCTTACGCCGTAGGTCGCGAAGACCGGGGCGGTGTTGCCGGGGCCGAAAGGCTGGAAGCGGTTGAGGTCTTTGCGGAACGCGGGGGTGATGTCCGAGAAGAGCAGTTCGCTGTCGATATCCACCTGCGGCATGAGCATCTGCGGGTCGATGTTCTCCTCGACATAGGCGTTGAACCTGCGCGTGAATTCCTCGACGTTCTCGGGTCGCATCGTCAGCCCGGCGGCATACATATGCCCGCCGAAGTTCTCCAGCAGATCCGAGCACGACTCCACGGCCTGGTAAAGGTCGAAGCCCGGTACCGAGCGTGCCGACCCCGTCACGAAGCCGTTGCTCATCGTCAGCACCACCGTCGGCCGGTAGTAGGTCTCGATCAGGCGCGAGGCGACGATTCCCACGATGCCCTTCATCCACTTGGGATTGTAGATCACCGTGCTCTTCAGCTCTTTCATTGCGGGGTTGCGCTCGATAAAATCGTGCGCTTCCTGCGTCACCGAACGGTCGATCGACTTGCGATCCTGGTTGTAGGCGTCGATGACGTTCCCGAACTCCGCGGCGATGCTTTCGTTGCCTTCGATCAGCAGCTCGACGGCCGCGTGCCCGCCCGAGGGCGAGGCGTTTTCGTCGTTCTCGTCCATCCGCATGCGCCCGGCGGCGTTGATACGCGGCCCGATCTTGAAGACGATGTCGTCGATGGTGATGTTGTGCTTGTCCAGGCCGCAGATCTTGATGATCGACAGCAATCCTTTCGACGGTTCGCGGTTGAGGTCTTTCAACCCGAAATGGGCAAGGATACGGTTTTCGCCCACCAGGGGTACGATATCCGAAGCGATGCTCACGACCAGCAGGTCTAACAGCGGGCTGATCTGTTCGAACGGGATCCGGTTTTTCTGCGCATAGGCCTGCACGAGCTTGAAGCCCACGCCGCAACCCGACAATTCGTCGAACGGATAGGAACAATCGACCCGCTTGGGATCGAGGACAGCTACGGCACGGGGAATTTCCTCGGCCGGGAGGTGATGGTCGCAGATGATGAAATCCACGCCCTTCGTCTTTGCATAGACTACCTTTTCCGTGGCTTTGATACCGCAGTCCAAGGCGATGATAAGACCTACGCCCTTGCGGGCTGCCAGGTCGATGCCCTTGACCGAGATACCGTAACCTTCGGTATAGCGGTCGGGGATGTAGAACATCAGGTTTTTATGCCCGATCTGGCGCAGGAACTTGTACACCAGTGCAACGGCCGTACAGCCGTCCACGTCGTAGTCGCCGTAAACCATGATCTTCTCATTGTTACGAACGGCCTGCTCGACCCGCTCGACCGCCTTGTCCATGTCCTTCATCAGGAACGGGTCGTGGAGGTCGGCGAGACTGGGTTTAAAGAACTTGTCCGCCTTTTCTACGGTGTCTATGCCTCTCTGTACGAGCAGGTTCGCCAGCACGGGAGAAATCCTGAGCACGGCAGCGAGCTTCGCCACCGCCTCGGAATCGCCCTGCGGTTTCACTACCCATCGTTTTTCTATAGGCATACGATTTACTATTTATATATTCTAACATTTAATATCTCACTTAAAAATTTGACAACGAGCGACTTTACTTCGCCCATCGGGGCCTTGCGACCCGTTTCCCGTTCGATCGAGGTCACTCCCCGGTCGGTAAACCCGCAGGGGTTGATGCGCGTGAACCACCCGAGGTCGGTCGTGACGTTCAGCGCGAACCCGTGCATGGTGATATAACGTGACGACCGGACGCCTATTGCGCAAATCTTGCGCGGCACCTTTCCGAATGCGCGGTCACCGACGCCGATTTCGCTATCGCAGATTCTGCCGCTATCGCAGGTTCCTGCCTCGTTGCGGTTTTCGCCGCTGTCGCCGCTTTTGCCGCCGACGCTTTTGTTGCCGCAGTTACCGCCGATGTTGCAGTTGCCGCCGCCGTTATCTCCGCGGCAGGCGGTTGTCCGGCTCCCTGTTTCCCCGCCGATTCCGGGGCCGATCCAGACCCCCGAGGCGCCTGCCATGCGGCCGGCGGTGATGCCGTATACCGCCACGGTACGGATGACGGCCTCTTCCAGTGCCCCGATGTAGTCCCTCAGCCCGATGCCCAGACATTCGAGGTCGAGGATCGGATAGCAGACCAGCTGCCCCGGGCCGTGGAAGGTGATGTCGCCCCCTCTGTCGATGTGAAAGAACTGTGCGCCCATCGCTTCGAGCGCTTCGCGGCCTATCAGCAGGTTTTCGGCATGGCCGCTTTTGCCGAGTGTGTATACCGGCGGGTGTTCCACCAAAAGGATCGTGCCTGCGCTGGCGGAGCCTTCTCCGGTGGCGCCTGACGGTTCGACGCCCTCTGCTGCGGATACGCTGCCCGTTGGGGATTCCAACCCTTTGCCGGATTGCGTTCCCGCCTTGCTGGGCATTGCCTCTGCCGATCGCTGTGCCGGCTCCCGCGCGGATGCCTTACTTGCTTCCGCAGTGCCGGCGTTTGCCGCCAAGGGTGCCGCCACCTGTTTCGTTGCGCCTTTGCAGGCTGCCTTGCGGGCTACCAGGGCGTCGAACAAGCCCTGCTGCAATTCCCAGCAGGTTTTGTAGTCCATCAGTCCGAGATCCCGGCAGGAGGCTTCCATCGCTACAAACTTTTGACGCTCTTCAGGGCCTCTTCCGCCATGTACGACGAGCGGACTAAGGGTGCGCTCGCGCAGTAGCTGAAGCCCATTTCCAGCGCTTTCAGTCTGTACCATTCGAATTTTTCAGGAGTGATATACGCCGCAACGGGGTAGTGCTCCAGAGTGGGACGAAGGTACTGACCGAGTGTTACGATCCCCACGCCTGCGTCGCGCAGATCGTGCAGGGTTTGTAATACTTCATCATCGCTCTCGCCAAGTCCGACCATCAGTCCGCTTTTCGTTGCGACACCCTGTGCGCTCAGGTAGCGCAGGGTTTCCAGGCTCGTACGGTACTTTGCCTTGGAACGCACCACCGGGGTCAGCCGCTCGACGGTTTCGATGTTGTGCCCGATTATATCGGGCTTCGACGCGACGACCACGTCCAGCGGGGCGGGCTGTGCGTCGAGATCGGGAATAAGGAGCTCAATTACGGCGTCGGGATTCTGTGTGCGGATGGCGCGGACGGTTTGGGCCCAGTGTGCGGCACCGCCGTCCGGCAGGTCGTCACGCGTCACAGAAGTAACGACGACATACCTCAGTTTCATCAGTGCGACGCTTTCGGCGACCCGTCGGGGTTCCTCGGCGTCGGGGGCAAGGGGGTGTCCTGTTTTCGTTGCACAGAAGCGGCAGCCTCGGGTGCAGATGTCTCCCAGGATCATGAAGGTTGCGGTTCTGCGGCTCCAGCATTCGGCCTTGTTCGGACACATGCCGCTGCTGCAAATCGTATGCAACGCATGTTTGTCGACTATTTGCTGTACCTCGGCATATTCCGGGGTGCGGTGGAGCCGGATCTTCAACCATCCTGGTTTTTTCAGTACATCTACCTTGTCATAAAACTTCGGCATTTAAGTTCATTATTTTCCAATTGATGCAAAAATACGAAAAAATAATTGATAATTCCTATGAATGCCCTATTTTCTTTCGGCATCTCGTTCCTGATACGCCTCTTCGCGGGTTTGCCTGCTCCGGGCCTTTCCCCGGGCTGTTTTCGGGTTTCGCCGGCGGCGGTATTCGCAGTATGCAATTAAAAAAATAAAAAATGCGGCCTCGAAAACCGCAATTATTCAATATCGGATGCTGCCGGAGGACTTTTTTGCATAGAGAAAGGGGGTTGCTGCCTGGCAGTAGCAACCCCCTCTGGTTAGGTTAGTTAGGTTAATGAGAGTGGGAGAATCCCACGTTTTGTTATACAAAGATAAATGGAAAATCACAATCTTCCAAATCTTTTGTAACATTTTTTTAACCTAACCGAAAAAAATCTGTTAAATTATAATTAAAATTTTTAAAATACTAACGGTTTTGTAAGTTGCGAACTATAACGCCTCGCGGATTTCCTCGGTTTCCTTAGCGGCGGGCTGCGCCTCGGGAGCGAGCGAAGTGATGTGGCGGTTCCGGTAAGCGGCCGGCGTCATCTGGTACTCCTTTTTGAAAAGTTTAATAAAGTGCGACGTGTTGGGGAATGTACAGGCATTGCCGATTTCCGAAATTGACTTCGAAGTCGAGATCAGCAGCAGGCGCGAATGCATCAGGCGCTGGCGGATGTACCATTTGTGGGGCGGCATCATGAAATGGCGCCGGAATTCCTTTTTGAACGAGGTGAGCGAACGGTTCGTCAGCTTCGAGAGTTCTTCGATCGAAATATCCTTGAAGATGTGGTCGTAGACGATCTGTTCGAAATTCTCCTTGGCTGCATCGACGTTGCTCAGCAGTTTGCTCTTTAGGCAGCAGTCTTCGTGCGAGGCGATGAGGTAGATCAATTCGGTCATTTTGATGTTCTCGGCCGTCTCGTCGCGGTGGAAATCCTCGTCGCGCAGGTAGTTGTTGGTGTTGACGAAAAAGTTGCGGATCGAATTCCAGGCAGGCATAGAGACGTGCGAACGGTTGCGGCAGTTTTCGCACGAATGTTCGTTCGAAATGTTCAGTCCGTAGGTGATGTTCAGGTGCAGCAGTATCCGCTGGAGGTCAGCCGGCGTATAATAAAAGAGCACTTGCTCGAAGGGTTGTCCGTTTTCCGGGAAGTTCTCGATATAGTGATGCCCGATGCCGAGGTAGAATACGTCTCCGCGCGTAAGGGTCTGGCGCTTATCCCCGTCGTAAATATACTTCGTGCCTCGGAGGATGTAACCGATTGCGTAACGCGAAAGCGCCTGAGACTGGATTCCGTTGTGAAGGGCTTCTACGTACTTCACAATCATCGGCTGCTGGGCCGACGAATTTAATGAATTCTTCATATCAAATCGTATTTTAAGTTTTTTTGAACAATGAGTTGCGTCACCGATTGCTCATTTCAAAAATACAATTTAATATTTGTTTTATAAAATAATGAATAGTCTAAAAAGGCACAAACAGGCAAATAAGACTAAAGATACCATAATAATGACTAAATATAATATTGTAAAAATATTCCGGCGAAGGCTGCCGCCAGAAAAACCAGGTATACGGGCAATGCTATTCCCCTGTGTATGCGGACAAAAAATACCGGGATCAGTATGGCCGACGGGACAGCGAGCAGGGCGAATGCCTCAGGTGTTGCGGCGGGGCTGCATAGCACAGCCAGAGTCAATATCAGTATACCTATATTATAAAAGAGGATGAAGCGGGGTTTGGTGCCTGCGGCATAGATGTCGGCCAGGAAAAAGAAAAGCGCTGTCAGGTCGAGCAGCACGATCCCGCCTGCCATGACGAGTGCGGGGAGGGGAATATCCAGAAAGAGGTGCAGCGGCATACCTTCGATGGCGGATTGCCCCAATTTGATCAGGGGAGCCGTGAATTCCGCCCCGGTGCCCCAGCTGACATAGCAGGCCGTGAAGACCGGCAGCAGCAGTCCGGCCGTTGCTACCGCGACTTCCCGCAAGGTGCGCCGGAAAAGCAGTACGGCCAGCGGCAGGAGCAGCAGCATCGGCAAGCCGGGGGCATATACCAGCGGCATCAGCCCCAGGTAGAGTGAGGCACGGAAGATGGCGTCGAACCCGTACCCGTTGCAGAAGGCACGGCAGTAATTTTTCGTTGCCAGTGCGAGCAGCATCGACGCTGCAAACCCTGCGAGGTAATTCCCGCCTGTTGTGATCCCGCAGGCGACGATGGCATAGAGGGGAATCGGGAGGCAGGTGCCCACCGTATAGAGGTTGTAGCGGATCGTGATCCGTCCCGCACACATTCCGGTGAAGAGCAGCATGAACCCGGCGGCAAACTTCGACCATACCGGATATGCCGCCTGAAACCGGGCGAGTTGGCCGCCCAGAAGCGGGAGCGCATCGCGCACCGCTCCACTGGTATCGGACACGGGGATTCCAGCACACATGGCCGCAACGGCGAGTGCGAAGAGGGTCATGAAGGCCGGTACGAGCGGCTGCCGGGCGATGTCGATTTTCATGTCGGAAGGCTTTTTTCCTCGGGCAAAATTAGCGAAAAAAGCCGGAATAATGCGTAACTTTGTGGTACGATGTTAGAAAACCAGTACCAATACGAGTTTCGGGAGGCCGGTTGCGACGAGGCCGGCCGGGGGTGTCTGGCCGGGCCTGTGTTCGCCGCTGCGGTGATCCTTCCGCCCGATTTTCACGACCCGTTGCTCAACGATTCGAAGCAGATGACCGAGCGGAACCGGGACAGGCTCCGCCTGATCATCGAGCGTGAAGCCGTGGCCTGGGCCGTCGAGGCCGTTTCCGCAGCCCGGATCGACGAGATCAACATCCTGAATGCTTCGTTCGAGGGGATGTCGCTGGCGGTCGCCCGCCTCGATCCGCCGCCCGAATTCCTTGCGATCGACGGCAACCGCTTCCGGACACGCCTTGAATTACCCTACCGTTGCGTCGTCAAGGGCGACGGCAAATATGCCGACATCGCCGCAGCTTCGGTGCTGGCCAAAACCCATCGGGACGAGTACATGTTGCGCCTCGCGGAGGAATATCCGCAGTATGGCTGGAAAAAGAACAAGGGGTATCCGACCCGCGAACACCGGCTCGCAATCCGTGACTACGGACTTACGCCCCATCACCGCCTGACGTTCAACTACGGGATCGGCCAGTTGGAGCTGCAATTCTGAGCAGAAATTGCCTTTGCCCGATTGCCCGGGACGTTCCGAGGTGATGCTATCGTATCTGCTCCCGCTCTCATCCTCCCCCGACCTGAATTTACCCTGCCGTCTTGCCGTGACAACGATACGTCTGAAATACGGGAAAGCTGTATAACTTATCCGGTATGACACATAAAAAAGGGCTGAAGCGAACTTCAGCCCTTTTTCGATATGACTCGGGATTTAGTATCCCAGCGACTTGGAAGCGGCGTAGGAGACTTTCAGTGCATTGGCACGACGAAGTTCCTGCTTCACGTCGGTTACGATACCCATCTTGGTTGTCTGGTCGGCCTTGAGGCAGATCGTCATCGAGGCACGGTCGGCCTCGCTGAGCTTATCGCGCTCTGCGGCTACGAAATCCAAAATATCCTTGGTCGTTTTGTACGAGTCGTTCAGCTGGATACGGGGTGCAGTGCCGAATTTGGCCTGCATCACCAGCGAAGGCTGTCCGATGTGGATATAGCTTACGAGCGATTTCTTCTCGAGCTTCTGCACCTCGGTTGCCTCGGGGAGTTTGTACCTCACGAGCAGTTCCTGATCGCGCATGGTGGTCGACACCATGAAGAAGAAGAGGATCATGAAGATCACGTCAGGAAGCGATGCTGTCGAGATAGGGGGCAAACCTTTATTGCCCTTCTTTTTCATTACTGCCATAACTTACTTCTTTATATTACGCGGTTCGGCCTCCGAAATCTTCAGAGGTACTGCTTTGGATACTGCATTGCGCTGATCCTCGGAAAGCTCCGAGAATTTTGCTCCGAATTTCTTCATGGCGACTTCGTCACGTACCTCGTTGAAAGCGCGTGTGAGTTCGTTCTGCACCATGATGTAGGACTGATAGCCCGTATCACGGGTGGTCTGTAACGAAACAACGCCCTGGCTTTCGGGATAAACCCACTTGCTGCCGTCGGCCAACTCGATTTCCTTTTCGGTTTTCTCCGGGAGGTTCTCGTCGTCCATCGGGTTGAGGATGAATTCCTTCGTCTTGTCCTTGAGTTGTCTCAGGTCGATGATCTCCTGTTTGCCCGAGGGCCCGGCCATGATGTTGCCGCTGCCCGAGATGAGCACCAGGAAGAGGTTGCGCTCCTTGACCTTGATGTCCTCCTGCTTTTGGTTCTCGGGGGGCATCGGCGGAAGCATACGCACCAGACCGGTGTCGACATTCATCGTTGTGGCCACAAGGAAGAAAATCAGCAGCAGGAAGGCGATGTCGGCCATTGAGCCGGCGTTGATCTCCTGTATTTGTCTTTTATTTCCTGCCATTGTTCGTTGTTATTTGAAAGCGCCGTAAATTTCGGTTGCGATAGCCGTCACGAACGCAGCGACCAGGGCAACGTACGTTACCAGGATGCTGGTGTCGGTCAGGACGGTTTCACCTTGGGAGAAAAACCCGCCGTTGGCGAGGTCGGGGATCTGGATGTCATGTCCCGAAGCCACGAAGTAAGCCACGCCCACGATCACGATGATCAGCGCGAGCGAAATAATCGTGCCCTTGATTCCCGCTGGGTTCTGGATCATGCCGAAGACCGCGCAGAAGATAGCTGTGAACACCGCAAGAGCCAGCAGGAAATAGCACCAGATGAGGTTCAGGCTGATAGCCGCCTCGGAGCCACCCGTAGCAATTGCGTATATTCCCAGTACCGCCATCACGGCCAGCAGAATACCCAATATGATATTTAAAATCTTTTTCATAATTGCCTTTAACTCTTTTTAAATCGTTGGGATTATTTCTTGCTGTAAGCCGTCAGGATATCCATCAGCGTGATGGACGAATCCTCCATATCGTTTACCAGCGAGTCGATCTTCGAAACGATATAGTTGTAGAACAGCTGAAGAATAACCGCAGCGATAAGACCCATGAGGGTCGTCAGAAGGGCGACCTTGATACCGCCTGCAACGAGGGTCGGGCTGATATCGCCGGCAGCCTGGATGGCGTCGAACGCCGCGATCATGCCGACAACGGTACCCATGAAGCCCAACATAGGCGAAAGGGCGATGAACAGGCCGATCCACGTCAGGCCCGACTCCATCTGGCCGGTCTGAACCGAACCGTAGGAAACGACAGCCTTCTCGACCGAATCCAGACCCTGATCGTAACGGTCGAGACCCTGGTAGTAGATCGAAGCGATCGGGCCGCGCGTGTTGCGGCAAACTTCCTTGGCAGCTTCGATGCCGCCGTTCTTCAGGGCTTCTTCAACCTTGGTGATGAGTTTCTTCGAGTTGATCGTCGACAGCGAGAGATAGAGGATACGCTCGATGGCAACGGCCAGACCGATAATCAGGAAGATAAGGATCGGGAGCATCCATGCCCAACCACCCTCGAGGAACTTCTGCATCATCACGTGGTGCAGGCTATCGCCGGCGAGTTGGGTTTCGGCAGCTGCAGCAGCCTCCTGCGCGAAAGCGTTAACAGTACCCAATGCGAACAGGGCCACTGACAGAATCAAAAAAAGTTTTTTCATAGTTGTGATTAGATAAAATTAAATTTGTTTAGTTGTTTTTTATTGTTGTGTTTTTAGGTATTTCACGATATTTTTCCGGTTTCAATGGTATTTCGTCAATTCTACCGGGGTTAAAAAAAATCCTAAAAAAATATTTTTTTTATCCTTTCCGTATCCTTGCGGCATCTTTATTACCCCGATCCATGGCTTTCCCCTGCCGGTTCCGCAAGTACGGGCAAATTCCGGAAATTTCACTCCGAATTGACCCAAACATTTGTTTGCCAGCGAGTTATGCCTCTATTCCTCTTCGTGTTGCCCCTCTTTGGCGACCCGATAAGGTACGTTAGCAGTGCGAAATATAGAAAAAAAAATCGTTCCGTGCAACGTCTTAGGCTGTAAATTCGCCTCGCAGAGGGCGCCGCAACAATGCGCGGGTCTGTTCGTCGGAAAGCCCCAGTCCGAGCACGTACATCAGCTTCGTGACGGCCGCCTCGGTGGTCATGTCGTGGCCGCACAGGACGCCGATCTTCTGCAGCCTCAGCCCGGTTTCGTAAAGTTCCATCGAAACCTTGCCCCCGCCGCACTGCGTGATGTTGAGGATGATGACCCCGCGGTCGATCGCCTCTTTCAGTACGCGGATGAACCATTCGTTGGTCGGGGCGTTGCCCGCGCCGAATGTCTCCAGCACCACGGCCCGCAGCCCCGGAGCCGAGAGCATCGCCCGCAGGATATTTTCGCCCAGCCCCGGGAAAAGCTTGATGACTTCGATTCCGTCGGCCAGGCGGGTGGCGATGCGCAGTTCCGGCGAGATTTCCGTCGGGTGGAGGATCGCCGCGAGGTTATAGGCGATGTTGACCCCCACCTCGGCCAGGGGCGGGTAGTTGTAGGAACGGAAGGCGCTCAGCGCCTCGGCGCTGCGCTTGGTGGTACGATTGGCGCGGAACAGCCGGTTCTGGAAATAGAGCGACACTTCGGGTACCTCGGGGCGTCCGCCGATGTGCGCCCCCGCGATCTCGATGGCCGTGATGAGGTTTTCGCGGCCGTCCGTGCGCAGCACGCCGATCGGGATCTGGCTGCCGGTGAAAACCACGGGCTTGGCCAGGTTTTCGAGCATGAAACTCAATGCCGATGCGGTGTAGGACATGGTGTCCGTGCCGTGCAGTACGACGAACCCGTCGTAGCGGGTGTAGTTGTCGCGGATCAGCTCGGCCAGCGCCGCCCAGTTTGCCGGGGTGACGTTCGACGAGTCGATCACGGGATCCATCGTCAGCACGTCGATGTCCACGTTGAGCCGCTTGAGCGAAGGGAATTCATCGTAGATGCCGCTGAAGTCGAAAGGCACTAGGGCGCCGGTTTCGGCATCGTTCTTCATGCCGATGGTACCGCCCGTATAGATGATCAGGATCGAAGATTTCATCGTATGGTCTTATGGTGTTATATTCCGAAAATACGTTTGGCGTTCGCCGTCGTTGCGGCCGCCACTTCGCCGGGGGGCAGCCCTTTCAGTTCCGCGACTTTCTCGCACACGAACCGTACGTAGGCCGACTCGTTGCGCTCGCCGCGGTGGGGTGCGGGTGTCAGGTACGGGCAGTCGGTTTCGAGTACGATGTCGTCCAGTTCCATTTCGCGCACCGTATCGGCCAGCTTGCTCTTCCTGAAAGTCACCACGCCGCCGATTCCGAAGGCGAAATCGCCGCAGGCTTTCAGTTTCTGGTAGGTGTCGGTATCCTCCGAAAAGGCGTGGAACACGCCCCGCAGCCGTAGCCCCGTCTCCGCCGCGGCCTTCGCCTCTTCCCCGACGATCCGGCACATGTCGTCCCATGCCGCACGGGTGTGGATCGCCACCGGAAGCCCGAGCCGTGCGGCCAGGCGGCATTGCGAAACGAAAGCCTCGACCTGTTCGGCGACGAACTCGCCGCTCCAGTAGTAGTCCAGCCCGATCTCGCCCACGGCGCAGAAACGTGCGATGCCCTCGGGCGGGGCCGTGAGGTAACGTTCGGCGAGCGCCAGCTCCTCGCGCCAATGCGGGTTGTCGTTCACCGAGGTGGGGTGCAGTCCCATCATCGGGACGCATTGCCCCGGGTGGCGGCGGCAGAGGTCGAACAGCGCTCCGTGGCTTTCGGAGTCTATGCCCGGGAGCAGCAGGTGTTCCACGCCCGCCGCCGCGGCGCGGGCCAGTGCCTCTTCGCGGTCGGCGTTGAACGCCGTATCGTACAGGTGTGAATGTGTATCCGTCAGTTTCATCGTGTTTTCATATATCGGTTGCCGGGCAGTTGCCGTACGGCTCCTGCCAGTTCCAGCCCTACGAGCAGGGCCGCCAGTTCACCAGGGTCGAGCCCGCTCAGTTCTGCGAGCGTTTCCACCGCCAGCGGGTCGTCCGTGCGGAAACAGCCCAGCAACCCAGCTTCGTCGGGCGTAAGCTCCGGCGTGGACGGTTTTTCCCGGAATGCTGCCGGTTCCGGGCCGAGATCCCACATCAGTTCGCGGACAATATCGTCGGCGGTCATCACGAGTTGCGCTTTGCGGTTGCGGATCAGGTGGTTCGTCCCCGACGACATGCCGTCCGTGGCGCGTCCCGGTACGGCCATTACCGAACGGTCGTAGCCGTCGGCGCAATGCGCCGTGGCGAGCGACCCGCCGCTGTCGGGCGACTCTACGACCACGCAGCCGGCACCCAACCCTGCGATGATCCGGTTGCGGGCCAGGTATGCCGTGCCGTTCTGCCGCGTCTGCGAGTGGAGCTCCGTGACCAGTGCCCCGCCGTGGTCGAGGATGTCGCGCGCCACGGCCGTGTGTTGTGCCGGCATGACGCCGGGGAGCGGGTTCGCCAGTACCGCGACGGTTCGTACCCCTGCGGCCAGGGCTGCCCGGTGTGCCGCGACGTCGATGCCGAAGGCCAGCCCGCTCACGATGCAGAGCCCCGGAACCTGTGCCGCGAGCCCCTCCACCAGCCTGTTGCACATCGTCTGCCCGTAGGGTGTTGCCCGGCGGGTGCCGACCATCGCGACGCAGCGTGCCGAGAGGGCGGCGGCGTTGCCTTTCAGGTATAGTACATGGGGATAATCGGGTATTTCACGCAGCAATGCCGGGAATTCGGGGTCGGTCGAAGCGATCGCGACGATCGAATTGCGGCGGCAGTAGCCGAGTTCCTTTTCTGCGGCGGCGAAGCCTTTGCGGTGGACGATATTCCGGATAATGTCTTCCCGCAAGGCGGCTTTCATAGCCAGCTCCTCGGGTGCCGCCGCGAAAATGCCCCGTGCGTCGCCGAATATTCCGAGCAGGTGCACGGCGCCTTTCACGCCGATGCCCGGGGTCATCTGCAAGGCGATATCCTCGATGGTCATAACCGCAAAATGTCGTTTATTATCTTGTAAAGGTAAATATTTTTGGGAAATAGCGCAAAGTTGGGTCGAAGTTTTGCAGATTTTAGAAATGTTTGTATATTTGCACTCCCGATGCGCCTGAAAATAAACCGGATGTTTCCGGCGCGGCACACAATCCGGAAGCTGCGGACTTGTAGTTACGGAATGAAAGCCGAACAGGAACCTGTCGGGGAACATATGGTCTGATGGCCGAGTGGCTAGGCAAAGGTCTGCAAAACCTTGTACAGCGGTTCGAATCCGCTTCAGACCTCACTAAAACCGCGTTGCAGTTATCTGCAACGCGGTTTTCTTTTTGATTTGTCATACATTTGTCATACGGGGAGGACGGATGATGCTTTTGAAGCAGTTTGCACCTACATCATGAATCGCTCCAACTTGTCTTTCCAACGCCGCCAGTCGGGCATCTCGGTTTCGAGCAGGGTAAAGAAGGCCGCGGTATGGTCGGGATGCAGCAGATGACACATCTCATGCGTAATAACATATTCAATGCAGGGACGCGGCGCCTTGATGAGTTCCGTATTCAGAATGATTTTCCCCTTGGGGGTGCAGCTGCCCCAACGGTTTTCCATCTCCTGGACATAGAGTGAGGTTGGCGCAACTCCGTACCGTGCAAATCGGGAAATGATTGGCTCCGCATACTCGGCAAACTTGAGTTTGGCGTGTTCGCGGTACCAGGATCTCATCAACTCCCGGGCCCTGTCCGGAGAGGTGCATACCACTTCGAAGCAGCGCCCCTTGTAGCGGACGCTGTTGGTTTTGCCTTCCGAGACCCGGAGCAGGAACTGCTTTCCCAGATAGTAGTGCGACTCTCCGCTGACATACCGTTTTTCCGGACTCCGAATCCCGAAATCCTTGAAATAGGCCTGCTGCCGAAGAATCCACGGCGCCCGTTTGTGGAGTTTCTGCTCGATAACCTCTTCCGGCGTCCCTTCCGGAGCCAGCAGAACGACCTCGCCGGATGGATATACCTTGATTCCGAGTGTCCGGCGGGCGGAAAAGAGCACGCTGTAGGGAATCGTCTCTTTTCCGTAGACGAATATCTGCTGCATCACCGGAACCATTTTTGAGCCACGTCGACCGCCCGGTCGATGATGGCATCCATGTCGTCGAAGGTCATCGACAGATCATACTTGCGTTTGACCTCGTCAATCAGATAGTCCTCGATGTCGAGCTTCATCATGCCGACCAACCTGTCCTTGAGCGGCCAGTCGACAATGAGTGTCCCCTTCTCGAAGATGTGCTGACGAATGATGGCGTCGATCCGGCTGGCCGTGTCGAGTGCGATTTGCGTCAGGTCGAGCCCCTGTTCGGGCTTTATGACCGACTTGTAGACCTCCAGACTCAATCCGAAGTAGGCCCGCGCGGCATTGTTATCCTTCAGCACGTCGGGAATCTCGCTGTCGGTATGATTCAGCACCTTGTTCATCAGGTCCGTCGCCTGGGTCAGATACTCTGCCTCGTCGATTCGCCCTTGTTCGTATTGCGAAATGGTCTCCTTGAGCATCTGCGAGAACTTCTTGTAGAAGGCCGGATCGGTATCCATGTTCTCGGTGATGTACTTGGCCGTTCGCGAGGCAATCGTGTCTGCTTTGGCTGCTTTTCCGGAGATTTTCTCCACCTCTTCGGCGAACCGCTCCTTGTCGAAGATGTTCACCAGGTCGGTGATGACCTGCACCTCGCCGCTCTCGATGTGCGTGTCGATCAGCTTCTGAATCTGCCCTTCGTATTGCTTGTAGTCCACCGTGTCGGAGTAGCGCTCCTGCACGGCATTACGGAGCTTCATGAAGAAGGCCAGATCGTGCTTGTACCGTTCGACCTCTTCTTGAGGCGTGTTTTGATGGAATACGATGGACGAAAGCGCTACCTTCAGCGTCCGGGCAAAGGCCCGCAGCTTTTCGTAGAAGAGCGTGCGCCGGTCCTCCTCGCGCAGGACATTGCCGAAGGCCTCGAAGTCGGTTGTGTTGCGCACCTCCTTGAAGAGGTCCCACAACTCGGCATGCTTCTGGGGCAGCTTGGCCACCTCCTCCGAAATGTCCGTATAGGTTCCCTCCAGATCCTCCTTGTCGAAATCGGTGTAGAGCTCCAGCGCCGAATTGAGCGACCCCAATACGCCGTAATAGTCGATGATATACCCGAACTCCTTGTCTTCGCAGACGCGGTTGACGCGGGCAATGGCCTGCAGCAGCGTGTGGTCCTTCAACTTGCGGTCGAGATAGAGCACCGTGTTGCGGGGTTCGTCGAATCCCGTCAGGAGTTTGTCCACGACGATGATAATCTCCGGCTTGTCGCTGTTCTTGAAGCGGTTGATGATGCTTGCCTCGTACTTTTTGGCCGTGCCGTATTCATCCATCATGCGCTTCCAGAAGGCCACCTCCACGTTCGAGGTATCGCCGAATGCTTCGTCTTCCCCCTCCCGGGTGTCGGGCGAGGTGATGAGCACCTCCGACGAGACGATGCCGATTTCGTCGAGATACTGCTTGTAGAGAATTGCGATGCGCTTGCGCGGAGCCACCAGCTGCGCCTTGAACTTCGACCCCTGCCAGTTCTCCCGGAAGTGCTGCGAAATGTCCCACGCAATGGCGTAGATGCGCTGCTGCGTCTGGTTGAGCTGGTCCGCATGGCTGAATTTCTTCTTCATGTCGGCCCGCTGGGCGTCGCTCATCCATCCGCAAATCTTGTCGAAATAGCGGTCTATCGTCTCCTCGTGTACCACCTGCGGCACCATGCGCCCCTCGTACAACAGCGGTACGACGGCCTTGTCCGCCACGGCCTGATCCACCGTGTAGACCGGCTGGATGATGCCGCCGAACTTCCGGGCCGTGTTCTTCTCCTTCTTCATCAGCGGCGTGCCGGTCATGGCGATGAAGCAGGCATTCGGGAGCGTCTTCTCCATCTTGATGCCCATCTCGCCGTACTGGCTGCGGTGTCCCTCGTCGATCAGCACGAAGATGTTGGGGTCGGTCAACGGGGTGCGGATGCCGCGCACGGCCGTCTCGAACTTGTTGATAATCGTCGTGATGACGGCATCGCTCTTGCTGTTGAGCAGTTCGACGAGCTTGCTTCCCGTCGTGGCGTTCTCGACGCGAATCTGGCACTTGCGGAACGTCCCCGTAATCTGCCGGTCGAGGTCCGTGCGGTCGGTTACGAGGATGATTTTCGGGTTGCGAATCTCCTTGTCGAGGATGATGGCCTGCGCCAGCATCACCATCGTCAGCGACTTGCCGCTCCCCTGCGTGTGCCAGATGACGCCGCCGCGCCGCCGTCCGCCCTCGATGTGGCGGATGCGTTGCATCGTCTGCCGCACGGCAAAATACTGCTGGTAACGCGCCACCTTCTTGATGCCGTCGTCGTAGAGCGTGAAGCCGTACATCAACTGCAACAGCCGCTCGGGCCGGCAGAGGTTGTAGAGGTATTCGTCCTGCACCGACGGGATGACCGGCTGCCTGTAAAGCTCCTCAAAGTTGCGGCGCACATAGCCGAACCGCTCCCCGAAGAGCTTGTCGTCCAGCAGCGGCTCGTTGACCACCCGCTCCAGCTCCTGCCGGTAACGGACCTCCTCTTCGCGGTTGGTGAACTGCTCGCGCCACCGCGCCCAGAACTTCTCGGGCGTGGCCGTCGTGGCGTAACTCCCCTCCTGGCGGTTGATGGCCAGCAGCAGCGTCGAGTAGAGGTACAACGAACGGATGCCGTCGGCCTTCTGGTTGCGGAGGTGCTGCGAAATGGCCTGTTCGATGGAGTCCTTCACGTCGGGACGCTTGCACTCGATGACGCAGAGCGGAATGCCGTTCACGAAGAGGACGATGTCGGGCCGGTAGGTCTCGGTCATCCCCGTGCGGCTGACGGCAAACTCCTCGGTGACGTGGAAGACATTGTTGCGCGGGTTCTTCCAGTCGATGTACTGCATCACGAAGCTCTTGCGGTCGCCGTCGACAATCTGTTCGAGGGTCTTGCCCGAGGTGAGCAGGTCGTAGACCGTCTGCGAAGCCTCCATGAACCCCTCGTCCATCGGGATGTTGCGCAGGGCGTCGATTCCGGCGGTGATGTTCTGCTCGGAGAATACGGTGGTGCGCACCGAGCTGACCTGCACGACGTTGATGGCGGCGAGCTGTTTGCGCAGCACGGGTTCGAGCAGTACGTTGGCGAGATTCCCGCCGCGCAGGGCCAGCGCCTCGTCGGGAGTGAGGTATGTGTAACCGAGCTTTTCGAGCATCAGCAGCGCGGGGATCTGGCTGATATGGTCTTCTTTAAACGAAATAGGCATAGCTAATACTTAAAATATCCACAACAACGGTATCAATAAAGATAACAACACAAATATGACTGATAATTTACTGATCCATGTTCCTTTTTGGCATATTGCGATAATAGAGCCAAGAGCTATAATTCCCCCAAATATAAAATATAAGATCTTAATAGTTTGAACCAACCACCTTGGTAAATAGTCTACAATTTTTGCATTTTCATTTATCGTCTCTGGGGTATATTTCTGATAAATGATTTCTGAATCTTTTATATCCCTATCACTAATAATCAGTTGCGGTTGTTCTTTACTCTCAACAAATGCGATAAGTTCTACAAATTCTCCGGAACGCCATTGTTTGAAGCAAATCCGGTTGTTCAGTAGAGATGCTTCATTATTCGATTGAGTAATAGCTATGGAATATATATGTTCTTGATTTTTGATAGTCAATGGAAGATTTTCACTCAATAGCTGTTTATTTTCTCCAGTGCCTATAAGAGTTGCATCTCCAATGTTACGAATCACATATTGAATTTGCCAAAGATTTTGTACCGGAATAGTGTCTTTGTAGAAATATTGAACTCTCAAATCATCCGTAGAAGTCGATTCTGTCAATAGTTGAACTGACATTGCTTTGACTTCAAGGATAACGCACTCTTTATGAAAGTAAAAATATATAGTCACGATTCCTACCGTAATCGCAACCAACGTGCTGATAGTCTTAATGTATTTTGTAAAAATTTCCATAAGCATGAATTTATATTCGTTTTTTGCCGGTTAGGAGTTGTTGCATAAGGCCGCGTTTCTGACGGCGGAGGCGTTCGAGCTTCTCTTTGGCCAGATCAATCTCGCGGTCAGCCGCGGTCAACACCTCCGCAATGGCGGTTTGCTCTTTAAGAGGAGGAATACGTAGTTCGAATTTTAAGAGAGGCTGCCGAACGATTTGGGGCTGTCCCGATCCTGATATTAAATTGACAAATGAAGAGTTGGAAATAAGATAATAAAAGAAAGATTTATTTACATCTCTATTGTTGTCAACATTAAGAACCATCGCATTCCCTGTTATCCAACATTTTCCTGGAGTAAAATTGACGGTGCCACACGATGAACCTCTGCAAGTTATGACGACTTGCGGATACTCATGATTATAATTATTATAATAACCTATAAGACCATTTGCGCCATAAACCGGATATCCGGTTTGTGATAAATCTTCACTTTGAATAGTTTGAGGTTGATAAAGTTCTGCTACGTCTCCCAATTTTACTTTTTTCCAGGGTTCGGAGAAACCGGGGAGACGGAGTTTAGCGGAGAGGAGTCGCTGCATCAAGGCGCGTTTGCGCAGGGCGAGTTTTTCAATCAGCCGCGCCTGCTTTTCAATCGCCTTATCCCACACGCCCAACACCTCCGCAATCTTCCGCTGCTCCGCCAGCGGCGGAACAGGGATTCTTATATTTTTTAGCTGTTTGGAAGTGATAAGGGGTTGACCAGACCCAAAAACAAGTTTATTGAGTTTATAGTGTGTTAGTTGGTTGTATGCGAAATTATAATCGTATACATTTTGTTTGATGGTTATAATTAGCGTGTTGTCTGATACATCATATTGTCCTGATGCGAAATTGAGGGTTCCTGCATTCGCCCCTACCCTTGCAACTAAGATAACTGGACCTTCATATTCGTAGGTGGATGAATAGCCAATTATTCCAGTAGAACCAAAAACGGGATATTGACCGTGCGCATCTCTGTGTTTATTTCTCCCGGATGATATGCTATTAGACAAATTGCCTAACAGCATAACCTCCCACTCCTGCGGAATAATCCCCAGCGCCGTCGCCTTATAGCCGTGCGGTATAACGCAATTGTCCATAGCTCTTAATTTTCGGGATTATAATCCTTTATTGCCTTTTCAAATATATCTATCAAGTTCTTCTTTTGCCCCTCTAATGCGTGGGCTATATCGGTATCATCGGGATATGTCCCATAAGCGTATTTTTTAGATTGGAACATATAGTCGCGAGCATTGAACTGAATATTTGCAAACAGTCCTGTAGATATATTCTGCATGGCATAATCGGATTTCAATTTACTGAACGAAATGGAGAAGCTGATTGATTTTACTTGAGTCCACATTTCCCTCTCTTCGTTTCCCATAGATTCAAAATCCAACGGTTGATTTTGATGGCTGTAATCCCTGCTTGAGTTCTTAAGCCCAAGTGTATATCTGCATTCCATATTCTCAAAGAAATCGAAAGCTGGCAGGATTCCCTCTTTCATCTTCTGCGAATAGGGAAGCAGTAATTTGTTATACAGATCAACCTTATTTTCAACAGTGTCTGACCGGCTTCGTGTATCCTCCCTTTTTTCAGCCTTTCGCTGCAGCAGCTTGATTTGTTTCTGAAAATCATCATCCTCTTCGATACTCTCTCCCTTTGCAGCCTTGATACACACGGTCAACGCCGTTTCCAGGCATTTGGTCATATATTCTACAAAAGGAACCAGCTGCTCGGGCTTTGCATGAGCTCCTGCGGAGGGGACGGGCCCCACGTTTACATCACAACGGTTCAAGGCTGTCAGATAGCGGTCCTTGTCTTTACTTTTCACCACAATCATCGGATAATGGTAGCGCGTCAAAATGTAATTCACCAACAGACGGGCAATACGTCCATTACCATCCTCAAAGGGGTGGATGCGAATATAGCGATAGTGGAAGACGGCAGCCAGTTCGATGGGAGACATCTCGGCTTTTTGTTCTTCGTCGTTGTACCACTTGACCAGATCGGACATCAAAGCCGGCGTCTCCTCAGGCGAAGCGTACTCGAAACGTTCTCCGGTAACTGTGATTACGGAATTGGGGCGCGTCTTATACACTCCCGCATGGATAACATAGGAGGTAGTCGCACCATCAGGCGACTGGCGGTACATGGTATAATCTTCACGGAGCAAGGTGTGATGCAGCTGCCGAATGAAAGTCTCTGTAAGCGGATGCTCCTTGTCGGCAGCTTCCGTCTGTATCATTTTTAGACAGACGTTATGAGCCTTCATCTCTTCCAGGTCCTTCATGTTGGCTTCATCTACAACCTTTCCGAAGAGCAGCAGAATTTCAGTCTGCCCGTAGGTCAAGGTATTCCCTTCGATGTGGTTGGAGTTATAGTTAAACTCCAGCATGAATTTGCGGTCCAATCGATTTTTATCTTCCGGCTTTAATGGCTGCAAAGCCTGCCACTCGCTATATAGTTCGTTAACTCGATTCATATTATCCAATTGTTTTTAATATCCCAACTCCTTCAGATAACCATCCATCCGGACATGCACCTCGGCAAGCTCCTTTTCCAGTGCATCAATCTCCTGCTGCACGGCCGCAATGTCGATTTCGGGCTCCTCCTCGAAGGTGTCTACATAGCGCGGGATGTTGAGGTTGTAGTCGTTCTCGGCAAGCTCCTCGCGCCGCGCCACGTAGGCGTAGCGCTCCTCGACGATGCCCGGCTTGAGTTCGCCCTGCGCAAAGCGGCGGTAGGTCGTGACGATGTGGTCGATATCCTCGTCGCGCAGCCGGTTCTGGTTCTTGCCGTTCTCAAATTCGCGGCTGGCGTCGATGAAGAGCACGTCGGTCGTCGTCTTGGCCTTGTTGAAGATGGCGATGGCGGCCGGAATGCCCGTTCCGTAGAAGAGGTTGGCCGGGAGTCCGATGATGGCTTCGACGAGGTTCTCCTCGACGGTCTGCTGGCGGATTTTTCCCTCGCTGGCGCCGCGGAACAGCACCCCGTGGGGAACGACGACGCCCACCTTGCCGTGCTCGTTGGCCACCTCGAGCATGTGGCAGATGAAGGCCCAGTCGCCCTTGCTCTTGGGCGGAATGCCGCGCCAGAAGCGGTTGTAGGGGTCGTCGGCCGCCTCGTCGGCGCCCCACTTTTCGAGCGAGAAGGGGGGATTGGCAACGACGGTGTCGAACTTCATCAGCGCGTCGCCCTCCTTGAGCTTCGGGTTGCGCAGCGTGTCGCCCCAGCGGATGGTGGCGCTGTCGAAACCGTGGAGCAGCATGTTCATCATGGCCAGCGCCCAAGTGCTGCCGTTGAGCTCCTGACCGTAGAGCGAGAAGTTGTCGGAGCCCACCTCGCGGCCTGCCTTGATGAGCAGGGAACCCGAGCCGCACGTCGGGTCGCAGATGCGCGAGCCGGGGGCGCTTTTGGTCAGCCGAGCCAGCAGGGTCGAAACCTCCTTCGGCGTGAAGAACTCTCCAGCCTTCTTCCCGGCGTCGCTGGCGAACTTCTCGATAAGGAACATATAGGCATCGCCGATGACGTCGTTGTTCGCGAGGTGTGACTCGTCGAACTGCAGCCGCTCGTCCGAGAAGTCGATAAGCAGCTGTTTCAGCCGGGCGTTGCGCTCCTTCGTTTCGCCGAGGTTGCTGCTGTTGAAGCTGATGTTGCGGAAGATGCCGCTACCGTCTTCGCTGCTCAGCTTTTCGCGGTTTTCGTATTCAAGGTCCGCCAGGCCAACATCAATGAGCTCGCCGATATTGGGTTCGTTGCGGTGCTCGAAGAGGTAGTCGAACGAACTCTTCTCGGGAACCTGGAATCGTTCGCGGCGCATGGCCCGTTGGGCACGCTCCGTGTCGCCGTCGTAACGCTGGAGGTACTCCTTGTATTTCGCTTTGCTGACGTCGCTGACGTACTTCAAGAACAGCATCGTGAGAATGTAGTCCTTGTACTGGCTGGGGTCAATCACGCCCCGGAAGGTGTCGCAGGCTTGCCATACGACTTTGTTAATCTCTTCCTGTGTAACTTTACCGTTCATCTTTATATATTTTTGTTAATTTATAATCGGTGATTTGCCGGCGGCGCTCCGCGATGGCCTTGTAGAGGGCCTGTTCGCGGCGATGCAGGCGGGTGAGGGCGATGCAGGACCGCTGTCGCTCCAGCGGGGGGAGCGGTATCTCGAACTCCTCGAGGTCAGCCTTGCTGAGCGAGGTGATGGCCGACCCTTGGGCCTGCGCCGTCAGCAGCTGCCGGGTGGATGGCAGGTTGAGGAATCCGCAGAGGTATTCGGATAGGATGCGGGTCGGGTCGTCGATTCGGATAATCAGAAACGAGGGTGAGGCCACGCACGGCCCGAGTTGCGTCGGGGCGATGGCGCAGAAATTCTTGCCACCCTTGGCGGCGAGCAGTAGGTCGCTTTCTGTCAGCAGGTGGCGGGCAGCCTTGGAGCTGACGGTGGTTGTCGGTCGGACGGTCGGACGGATGTTCCCCTCCTCGTCGAAATCGTTCACCTGAAGGTAGCAGGTGTCGGGCGAAGGGGTACTTTTCAGGTAAACTCCCGTCTGGATGGTGGCAATATCTTTCAGTTTTACCATTTTTTTCTTTGTAGGTTCATTACAAAAGTATGTGCTTTACCCGAGAAAAGCAAATTATTTTCGAAAAAATCGCAATACAAACTCTACAAATGTTCCGATTAAGCGAGTTTCTTCACTTTGTGAAGAAAAATATCCGGCTGTCCGACCGGATATTCTCTTTGTCTTTCAGGGCAGGTGTTATCGTTTAATGGTATGTCGTCGGATGACGGGACGTTCGGGGCGGACGGGGTAGCCCAGGCGGGTCATGAGCTCCACATACCGTTGGCGGAACCAGGTGTGTGCGGGTTGGCGGTCGATGAGCAGCTGGAAGCCTCCGGGACCGTTCGGGTCGCGTTGCAGGCGGATCTCCGTATTCGAGACGTCGAAGCGGCGCGAATACTCCGGAGCGCGGAGCTCGCCCGAGACGTAGAGGGGCTTCATGGCGATGATCTCGCGGGCGCCCGACTCCGGGATTCCCATGTCGCGGCAGTATTCGCCCCAGCGGATGAGCGTCTGCGTGTCGGGCAGCCAGTGTTCGATGCGGTCGAGCTTCGCCTGCAGTTGCTGTTCAGCCTGCTCATGCCGGACCTTCTCCTCGCGGTTGGCACGGTTCAGCGTTCCGATCTGTTCGTGCAGGGCGGCGTTCTCCGCGTTGAGGCGGTCGATCTCCTGCTGCTGCCGCTTGACGCGGGAGGTGCCGATCATCGCCCCGATTCCTTCGACTATGTTCGACCCGACCTCCGCCGCGGCGTTTTTTAACCTGGCACCCTTCAGCTCGCCCTTCACACTCTTCAGCTCGGCCTCGGTGCGGTTCAGTTCGGCGCTCTTCTGCGCCTGGAGCGTGGCGGTCTGTTCGTATTCGGTGCGCACCTGCCGCTCCTGTTGTTTGAGCTGCTCGACAGCCTTCCGCTTCTGCTCTTCGAGACGGAGCAGCGCGTCGATGTTCTCCTGCAGATCCTGCTGCTGGGCGATGGTCTGCCGGTAGAACTCTTGCGTGGTGATGTGGCGCGCCTCCGAACCGTCGATGCCGCGCTCCAGCCCGTATTTGGACATCGCTGCGGCATAGGTGTCCTGATACTGCTTGAGCCGGACGCGCGACATGACGTCGTCGGCGCAGAGGCGGGGCCGTGCGGCGGATTTCGGACGGTAGTGTCGCTTGCCCGGTGTTTCGGATGGGACGGTGCGGGCCTTGCGGCGCTCGCCCGTGACGATCGGCACCACGGCGGCGTGGATATGCGGGGTCGATTCGTCGCGATGTACGACGGCTGAGACGACATTCTCCGTTCCGAAGGTCTCGCGCAGCCAGGCGAGGTTGTCGGCACACCACTCCGGAAGCCGCCCCTCCTCCTCGATGCGCTTCATCGCGTCGTGCGAACCGGTCAGCATGACGCGGATCACCCGCACCTGGTTCGTTCCGATCTTGCGCGTGAGACCGGCGTGTTCGAGGCGGTAGCTGATCGCTTCCGTACGGTCGGCCACCTCCTCGGGGAACTCGACAAGCTCCTCGTTGAGGCAGGTGCGCTCGGGCGAGGCGTTGGTGGGTATCTTTGTGCGGGCAATGTGGGCGGTCATCGCCGCCTCGTTGCCCGGGGCTTTGTCGAGATGCAGGACGGCATATCCCATGGTACGGTCGTTTTTCGGAGGGTTGTGTGGTTGAAGAGGGGACCGCCTCGGCGGTCGGCGTGCGCAGCACGACAGGGGGTGTCCAGAGGGGCTTGACCCTTTGGCCTATTGGGGCTTTTTCAGCGTCGGCGGGCCGATGCGTTGGAAAAAGCCCTAATAGGCTATGGCTTTTTCCTCGGGGGAAAAGCCGCGGTCGCGAAGCGGCCGATGGGTGGGCGACGGTTCTGGCGTCATTCCGGGCGACGTTACAACTTGCGGCCGCGACGACGCGGCGTGCGGGAAACCTTTGCGGAGGGTCGGAGCGATTCGTTCAGATCCTTGTGGGCTCGGTAACTCTCCGCCCGGTCGATGACGGTCGCACCGGGCAGGGCGCTGCGCAGCCGTTCGAGGGTGAGGCGCCCCGCCTCGTCGTTGTCGAGGAAGGCGTGGATCGTCGTGTGGCGTGCGAGAAACGGAAGGGCGCGGGGAAGGTTGACCACGGAGTTGAGTACGGCGGTGTCGGCGGTTGGCGTCGCCTTGTGCTGCAATGTCAGGTAAGAGAGCAGGTCGAAGAAGCCCTCGAAGAGCAGCGCCGTGTCGCCGTGCCGGTCGAAGGTCGTGATGGATTTCGGGGCGCTGCTCCCCTTGAATTGCGGGCTGCGCAGCTCCCAGCCTCCGGCATCGTTGCGGAAGCCGATGGCGAAGAAACGCCGTTCGCCGACGGCGTAGTGGACCTCGCGGCACAGCGCTCCGGCCACGGCGGGGTCGATGCCGCGCTCGCGCAGATAGCCGATCAGCGCCGGGTGGCGAATCTCCCCGACGCCGAGGATCCGCAGCGGGGAGTCTTCGCGCGGCAAGGCGGTCGGGAGGGGCTGGAAGGGAACTTCGTCTGCGGATCCTTTGCGCAGGCTCCGGATGGCTTCTGCCATGCTGCACCCTTCGAGGCGCATGACCAGCTGGAGGAGCGTGCCCCCTTCGCCCAGCCCGAAGTCGTACCAAAGCCCCTTGTCGTAGCGGACGCTGAAGCTGGGGGTACGCTCCTCGCGCAGCGGCGAGAGGAACATGCCGTGGGTGGCGGTTTCGTGGTGGGGCTGCAGCCTTCGGCGGAGGAGATACTCCCGGATGCCGATGCAATCTGAGGTCGTCTTCATGGCTATCGGCTTTTGATGGGGACAATCCGGTGCAGTGCCGCCTCGACATCGCTGTCGCGGAAGAGCACGCGCCCGCCGATCTTGTGGGCGCGGATCCGGCCGCGGTTCACCCAGTCGTTGAGCGTCACGAGCGAGATACGAAGGCGGCGGGCCGTCTCGCGGCGGGTCAGATAATTTGGTGTCTCGGCGGAGGGTTCGGGGTGGAGCTGCCGCAACTCGTCGCGCAGCGATTCGCGAATCATCTCCGAGAGCTGGTCGGCGGTCATGCCGCTCAGAAAGATTTCCTTGGTCATAACGATTCGAATTTGGTTGATGACGCAAAGAAAGGCTTTCCGAACCCCTCCCGAAAACGGCGAATGGCGTTACAAATCAGCGCCAACCGATGCCAACCGGTGCCACACCGAAGACACGTCGTCGGCCGTTTCCGGGCTTTGGCATTCGTTTGCTTGGGTTGGCACTGCCGTGTAATCGGATTCCACCCGATGCAAAATAGGCCTTCTAATCATTTGGTTTCTTCCAAATAATTGTTTTTACCATTTTATATTCTTGTCTAATCTCTGCCATTGTTTTTCCATCTATTTTCCGGAATGCAGTGCAAGTGCGTGCATCTGATGGGTCTCGATATTTGTCAGTCCCGAGTTTTTTGTATAAGCAGCAAAAAATTGGACGTTTATCGATTCTTATGTCGAACAGATCGTCGAATAATATGTCTCGGGGTCTATAATAGCGGCAGAGGTTGCATACTTTGAGGTTAGGATCCAAATCGTATAGTTCTACGATTCCATAATCATATAGAGAATATTCTGGGAGAAAGTCGGGATGAAAGTCGGAGGTTAACTCGAAGATAGCTTTGTTTCTGTGACATGAGAATGTCTGACAGTCCGTATTCCCACAATACATTTTATAGCTTTCAAAAACTGAAAACTTCACCAATTGCTTGGGATGTTGAGGTGGACCGGTAAAGTCTCCTTTCGGTTTGAAATTATATAATCTGATAAGATCTCCGTCTTCTGTGATGATGGGGCTATTGATGATTGATTTTATATCATCTTCCGAGTTGATCTTTAGTTCTATGATTTTATTTCCTGAGTCAATCTTTTGATGTTCGCAAGGATGTGAAACATATATTTCGATAAAGACCGGTGTATACTTTTTAATGGAATTTGAAAGGAGAATGTCTGCACGAAAGTTATCGTAGAAGGCTTCAACTTCAAATGTGTTATAGAATTTTTTTAAATCATAATTTTTGTATCCAGTCCAGTTGCAAGATTCATCAAATGAATCTTCGTACCATATGCAGGTCTCTTTATTTTTACAAGTGAACGGAACTTTAATTTCGACTCCGAAAGGTTGTTCACTTCTGAGTTTTTGTAGGATTAAAAGTTTGGCCAATGAATGTAAGTAACTTTCATAGCTGCAGTTAGGAGAAAGAGCCTTGTGCGCAAAGTGCCATTGCCGTATTTTCCCCTGCTTTGCAATCATTTGACGATGGCAAAAAAGACAAAAAAATTCGTCATTGCTTGGATTAGCATCTTTTATGTGTCTAATGTTTCCGGAAGAATCCAATGCATAGTGTTGATCTTTGTTTGACGAATTATTCATTGGAAAACGTTATTAGTACCTCCCGAACGGCGTTGGTTGCAAAGAGGGTGTCGCCGCCGGCCGAGATCTGAACGCGGCACGGCTCCAGCCATCCGTTCGCTATCCATCGGTCGAGTGTCGGGCGTGCGACGCCTAGCGCCTCGGCCAGCTCCTTTTTGTTGAAGAGCCGGCTGCCGTTTGCCATCAGATACCGCTCGCCCTTGTGTACGCCCAGCCAGTAGTCGAAGCGGCGCAGAATCGCGTCGGCATCCTTCAACTTCGGCTCATACCGTTCGTAAGCCCAGACGTGCAGGCTCGACGGATCGAATCCGGCAAACTCCGGCCGCTGGTGCAGCTCCTGGACGAGCGTCTCGAAGCACTTCAGCTCGGAGGCCCGGATCGTTATTTTTCGACGGCGCGGCATGGCTGGTTATCTCTTTTTTGCACGGTATCGCTGATGGGGATGTTTCGGCATATAGGGATATTCACGTTCCAATAACCCTTCGGCAACCATGATGGGTATGGCTCTGTTTTTCAGGTATCGTAGACTCTTCCCTACTTTGTTAGCTATGGCCTCCAGCGATTCAAAATCAACACATGCCTGCAGAATGGCTGTGTGTAATTCGCTGGATGATAATCTTCTGCGCCTTTCCTTGTCTGGAGAGCTAGCAACATTACTAGCAACATTACTAGCAACATTACTAGCAACATTACTAGCAACATTCCCGGGGAGTTCCCTCTCCCGGAATTTTTTGTTGATTCTGTAGTGCGTGCCGCGGCCGATTCCCTCGGGAATAAGGTATCGGTCATTGCATAACTCTTTGAGCAACTTTGTGATATCGGCACTGTGCTTGTCCAATACCAATTGCATCCGGTAGTTGGTGACCTCGCCCTCGCTGCAACAGGTTGCCAGGGTCATCAACTTGTTGTGTTCTATGGACGTTATGTCCTCACCGAACAGGGATTTCAGATAGGAGATGACCTCATCGGACAACAAACTGACAAGGGGCAATGTCAATACGACTTTGTCGGGATGAGTAATCTCCTCGATTCGCGGGTTACGGTAATTTGCCTTTTTCCAACCTTGCATGATCTTGTCGGCACCGCTTCCGGCCTTTTCTGCTGAACCGATCAGCATGAACATCGTTTGCAGGGCCTTGTTGCGGCATACGCTGTTGCCTCCTTGATAATATTGGGCAATGGAGAGCAGCAGGGAGCCTGGATTGGAGAATATGTAACAATCCTTGTGTAGCTCGATCGTAATGTTTGAGTCAACTGAATAGTCGCAATGGACCAGTGCATTGATAAACGCTTCGCGTAGAGCCGTATGTGTCGGTGTTTCGTCCTCTCTGATGCCGTCCTTCAGGGCGAAAGGCTTGGGCAGGGCTGCGGCCAGCTTGGGATAGACCCGGTAGTAGAATTGGAACAGATTCGCCTCCCAGGTGCCGTCCGGGCAGATGCGGTCTGTCCAGCGGTCGTCGGGATTGGAACTGAAATATTCGCGGTAATCGGGGAAGTATTGCGGACATCCGTAGGCGTCGGTGATGCTGTCCGTTTTGCCGAACATCAGCAGACCGGCAAGTGTCAGTCCCTCGATCTTTTCTCGGCGATCGATCCGGTAACCCTTCAATTTCATCAGGAAATGTTTGTCGTCCAGCAGCAGCCACGGATGATCGGGGCTTTTGGTTGCGACCAGCCGGCGGTATTGCTCAAGAGTTGCCTTGTCAATATCCTGCTCGATGGTAAATTCGGGCAGAATTTTGTAATCGCGGGGATGTTCTGTGATATCAGCGTCGGCGAACATGCGTTGTATTTCGCTTGCATCGCACCGATAGTCTCCTTCGTAATTCCGCTTGAATGTATTCTCGGGGTTGTTATGCAGATATACGGGTATCTTGTTGCGGGGAGCCCGTGGTACATTGAATACCAGGACATAGCTCCCGTTGTATTCGCCATCCTGCACGTCTTTCTCCTGCAGGACGTTTGCGCTGCAATGAGCCTTGTTGTTTACGTTGTCCCAAAACTCTTTTTTGTATTTGCGCGCCTGCTCCAGTGTGATGCCGTCAAGTGTGAATTTCCCGTCCTTCTCTTTGACGCCCAATACGATGACTCCACCTTGCGTATTGGCGAAAGCGGAGTAGGTTTCCCACAAGCTGCCCGGAAACCCTCCCCTGGCGGATTTGAACTCCACCTCGGCCGATTCACAGTCGGCCATCAGAGATTCAATTTTTTCTATAAAATCGTAGTTGTCGAACAGTGTTAATTCCTTCGTATCGTCTTTCATTGCATCAGTCTGTTTGGACAAAGTTAAGAAAATTCCCGGACAACACTCTTTAAGATTATCGTGTTGTGTTGCTTGCCCCCGAAAAATAGGGGTGGCTCATCAGCTCCAGGGCGGTCTGCTCCTCGGTGATCTTGATATACTTCATAAACTCCCGTTCGGTCTTGTGGCCCGTAACCTTCATGATGGCGATGGTCGGGATTCCCGCCAGGTACATATTCGTTGCGCCGCTGCGCCGCGCCGTGTGGGTCTTCACCAGGTCGCACTTCTCGACCAGCCGACTCTTCTTTTCGCCATTCTCGATGTAGGAGACCTCGACTTTCTCCGTGATGCCCGCCTCGCGTGCAATCTCCTTGATGAGGTGGTTCACCTTCTGTTCGTAGGTTCTCGGCAGCCGGTTGTCGTACTTTTCCAGGATGGCCTGTAGTTCGGGACGGACCGGAATGACGACGTGGTTACCGGTCTTCTGCTGTTTGAGGTCGATGACCTGCTGTCCGTTCTCCAGCGTGCGGATGTTGCCTTCGTTGATGGTCGAGTAGTCGCTGAAGCGCTGCGCCGTGTAGCACCCCACCAGAAAGATGTCGCGGGCAACATCCCTGTGCCGGTTTTTCGAGAGATCGAGCGCGGCGATGGCCCGGATCTCCGACTCCGTCAGGTAGATGTTCTCCACGTCGGCCGTCAGCACGCGGAACTTGCGGCTCTCGATCGCTCCGTTGTCGTGCAGACCCTCCTCGCGGGCCGCGCGCATGATGATCTTCAGCTCCTTGACGTGGCGGCCGATCGTATTGACGGAGTAGTTCTTGGCGGTGAACCAGGCGACGAAGTCGTCGTAGAACTTCAGGTCGATGTCGGCAAAGTCGAACTGCTTGCGTTTGGCTTTGCAGTACTCGTCGAACTGCACGACGAACCCCTTGTAGTTCTTGATGGTCGAGGGGCCGTAGCGGAGTTTGTGGATGTTCAGCCGGGTGCCCTCCTCCATCTCGCGCGTGAAGCGGGCAATGTAGTCGCCGAGCGATTCGCGGGTGCGGACGCGGCGGCCTGAGGTGAGGCTGCGCGGGTGGTGGAAACTGTAGATGATCTTCTCCAGCCGTGTCTTCGTCATCGCGTGTTCGGGATCCTTGGCAATCTCTCCGAGGATGTGGCTGCGCAGTTCGGAGAGATTCTTGGTCAGCTCGCGCCCCTGCTGCTCGGTGAAGTCATCGGTAAAGGTGAAGCGGCTCTTGACCGTCTGCCGCTTGTTGTCCCAGGCGTCCGTCAGCACCATATATTGGCTGTCGACGTAGAACTGATTCCCGCGGCCAACCGTGAAGAGAATTTGGATTTTGACCAGTTTGTTTTTCTGGGTCGAGCGGATGCGATAGCAGAATGAAGCCATAGGTCAGGAGGTTTTATCTGCTGCAAATGTAATCATTTTTGTCATACATTTGTCATACATCGGCCGAATTTTCGAAAACTTCCAGACCTCGCAGTTGATGAAAAACAGATGTAAAATATTGATATATAGATAAAATAAAATTAAAATCGGTAAAATTCGATTCAAATTTATGGCGTCCGCTTCAGACCTCACTAAAACGGCGTTGTAGATAACTACAACGCCGTTTTGTTTTTGGTTTGTACGGTATTTGTACGGTGAATGAATGTTTAGATCGTTAAATTTGGTAAGAGTAACGATTTTTTGCAAAATAGAGACTCTATACCTCGCTTAACTGTGCCTGCGCTATATGGTAGTGCGTATGATAAAGATTGAGCATTCGGATATAAATTATCTATAAACGAATGGCTATCATATGTTATAATCCAATTGATATTGTTTCTTCGTTGTACGGCGTTAGAAAGAGCAATGTGATTCTCATCATTAAAAAAGTTAACATATAACTCCCGGCCTTTTTCGTAATATGGGGGATCTAAATAAACTAAATTTTTCGAGGCAATATTACGATATCGACGAAGTAAATTGATCGCGTCATCATTATGAATAATGAATTTATCACGATGTTTGGCTATAAGTGTTATACGTTCAATTAGTTGCTTTTTATTATACCGAGCATCGATTTTATAGGGGCCTGTTTGTTCTAAACCTCCAATCACTCCAGCTTTTAATACTCCAGAACGGTTAGTCCGGTTAAGGAAAAAGGTCGAGAACCCTAATTCAAACAATTCTGCATCTTGTTTTTGCCGTTGAATTTCCCGTTGGTTTAACCATTCTTCAATAGTCAGAGGGGTATCTTGAATTTTGTTTATGAGCCTCTCTGTTCTGTATAGCACTGTATGCCAGAATGCATATATGGAACGATCATAGTCATTTATTACAATTCTATTCATATAGCCGTCTATGGCCAATGCTAAGGCAATGGCAGCTCCGCCAGAGAAAGGTTCGATGTAAGTACCACCTTTCAAATCGTTTTTTTCAATGACTGATTTAATAAAATCAATTAAACGACCTTTTCCTCCGGGATATCTCAAAGGGCTATAATTATTATTTTTCATCCACTATACTTTTATACATTGCGTCTAACACAGGTGCTAATTCATTTGCACAGGCTTCTAATATAGAATCATTGGCCGAGTAATATTCATTATGCACAAACATATTGCAAGACGTTAAGTCCACAAAGGTACTACGACTATTCTTAAATTTCTTCAATACTTCCAATAATCGTGTGTTATTATTTAAAAGATCAGGATTTTTGAGAATGTAAGCTATCATATTCCCCAGTTCGGGGATTTTATTTGGGTTCTCTTTTGTATTAAACCTTGTATAGCCTTTCAGTTCTTCGTCATTGACTTCATCGTCACCAACTGCATAAGTTGTTTGAATGTATTGTTTGAGTGCTGCATATTTTTTCTCGTTGTGAGCCGTTAAATTGGCTAAATCATCTTTATAAAGTTCTCCAAGAAGTTTCTTCTTATATAAGAATTGATATACAAGCATATCGACATAACACCTTAATGCAATACCGGCCATATCTGCATGCTTCTTAAAATTAAGGAATTGAATACTATCGAAGAGAGCGTCCAATTTTGATACTCCCGTTTTATTCCATTGATATTTTACGAAAAGTCCTGATTTTTTGCGTGAACGTTTGGGAGTTTCAGATGATTCATTCCCATTTGATTCTGGTTTTTCTTCTGATTCAGGAGCTGAATCAGGGCTTGTCGGTATCGGTTTAATAGGAGTATCTGAAATCGGAATATCTAAATCAAATCTTTCTTTATTAAAGTTTTTAATTGTTGTAAAATATTCTTGTTTATCTTTATCATTATTGAATGTACGAGAGGTTAAATCCTGATTAAGGATTTGTTCAACGATAAATCGGAATCGTTTGTCAAATTCTTCTTGTGGTAGTCGCTGTTGAATTTCCCCATTACTATTAAAGCTGATTCCCAGAAATTTAGAACCTTGATCGCTATCGTAAAACCGTTCAAAAGTAGTGATCGGAAAACTTTGTTCTTTAATTTGTTCTAATTCGTAAGGCTCGTATTGGAATAATTTTATACTATATTGATGAATGGTATATCGTCTTAATGCTTTACGGATTTCTGACAGAGTGACATTCAATTTATACGCAACTTCTTCTACAGAAAGATTTTCTGTTTTGATTAGATTTACTAAAAATGCATCTTGACTTACTTTATCCCATTTTTGTAAGGGTGTACCTGTATGTTTATTGAATATTAAGATGTCTGCATCGCGTCTATTTGGTGCGATATAACAAGTTAACTTGTCGTTTAGCTTATCATATTTTGTTAACTCTTTTGCCCGTTGAGACGAAAGATATTTGTAAGGATTTAATAAAATCTTACATGCTGCTACACGCCTGTTACCCTCCAATACTACGTATGTTTCTCCTTCTTTACAGACGATTGGCTCCTCATTTAGTAAATATCCATTTATGGCGATATCTTTCGCTAATTCATATACAGCATGATTTGCAACCAGATATTTTATAATTTCTGTTTGGTTCATCACTTTTGTAGATTGATATGAAAACCGAGGATTTTTGATGTCCAGTTTCAGATTTTCAATAGATAAAGATCGAGTTTTCCATTTTGAATAATCCACTTTCATGACGCAAGTAAGGTTAGAGGTTTTATTATCAAAGATAGGAAATTTATTCTTAAGTTAAGTTTTTGTTGTATAAATTATTTAACATATAGGTAATATGCGTTCTGTACAAGTTTTTTTGTAAAAAAATTCTATCTTTGCCCCTGCGAACAATATGTTATAAAATTCTTTTACGTGGTAGCCAGCAAAGCAACCATATTAAAGGTATGCGCAGAGCCGTTGGGGTTTAGCGACCCGCGAACGGCACTTTGCTGAGCTTGTAAAAGGGTGATGTATTGTTCGCAGCTGCGCATATTTTTATATTTATGCGAACAATGCATCACGTCCGTACTCCGGTACAGACACGCCGCAAGGCCAGCCGCAGGCGGTTCCCGCCGTGCAATCTCTCGATTCGGTTCCATTTTCACCCGCCAGATTAGCAAGTAACTGCTAACCAAATCTCTATTCTCTTTGTTGTGCGATGCCGCACGATAAGGACAGCCCTCATTGTGTCAAATTTCTAACAATCAATTAAATGGAAACGAATCAAAACCCCGTGCAGGAACAGTCTGCACAGTACATAACCCCCGAAAACACCCAAGCCGAACAACAGCCCGTACCCTCTCCGGAACAGCCGACCGGGCAACTCGCTCCAAAGCCAGAACCGCAACCCGAACAACCAACGGAAAAACTTTACAATCCCGCCGAAGCCGCCCGGATCGTCCAAAGCCTGACGGAAGATTATTTCAACCCCGAATATATTCTGCTTTTCGGGAAATTGGTCGGCGGCACACGCCATAGCGACGCCATGGCCTATGACCTGCTAATGGTTGTGCGGGAAAGGCCCGAATACGACTGGATTCAGGCGAAACGCATCCTGCGTTACAAAGTGCCGTACAGCAGGCGCGAGATCACCTATACCAACCTCTACATTATGTCTTTGAGCTATGTCGAGTCGAATAAAACACCATTCCTCTACTTTGCACACTCCGAGGGCGAATTGCTCTATTGCAGCGACCACTGCCATTTCCGCCGCCCGAAACACCCGATCAACTTTGCCGCAGCCTATGCGGACGCCAAATTTCATTTCGATACGTTCCGGATGCTGGGCAACGAATTGATCGAACAGGCGCAGGACGCCTTCAGCGAGAGCCGCAATATGCGTCTGGCGGCTTTGTTCATGGCGCAGGCTACGGTCTACTTTTATCATACGCTCTATTATGTTTATCACGGGCTGGAGTTCGATATTCACGATCCGGTCGTGATGCACGAACGGATGCGGACGCTCTCGACGCAACTGATGCTGGTTTTAGACGATAACCATATCGAAAATATCTTCACGCTGCCGCGCCTGAAGAGTTTTCTGGTAAAGGCACGCTACGACATTGGTTTCGATGTTGCGCCGCAGGAATTGGAAATGCACCTGCAACGCGTCGAAAAAATGGGGCATATCATCGAAAACTACTGCGGCTTGCGGCTGGAGCTTTATAAAGAGTTGAGCGAACGGCAATAAGCGGCCAATCGTCCGAACGAACGGGGACGGGATTGTTGGCAATTTCGCAAATCCCCGTTCTTTTATTCTAATTTTTCTCAACCTTTGGTTGAATGTCCTGTTGGCTTTGTTCGTACCAGTATTCCGCGGTGTTTTTACTGCTGTACATGCCCCACGCTGCTTCATTAGAGCATTTTTGGGGTAAAGCATGTGCTGTAGGGTGAGGTTAGAAGTTTTCGATGTGGCTGTAATCTGCGGTATTTTTCCGCCCCTGCACCTGTGTCTCGGGCTTATGAATCTTCCCGGGGCAGCCGACCCGTTCGGGATATAAAGCCTCATAACATATTATTCATTGCTTGCGCGATAACGAATCGTCTCACCTCTCCTGACGAGTGATTCTTCTCCCAAACAGATTATCATACGTCAATAGCTGCGCGGCATTTATCCGGCATGGCAGGCCAGCTTTTTTTAGAGTATTCTTAAGAGATCTTATCGAACAAACTCAAGAACAGTATGTTGAACGACCCGCTTCGTAACCGGGTCGTCAGGAATTACAACACATCGACAAGTCTCCCTATATTCAAGTTTAATAACATGAATGTAAATATATATGTCACATGCCGAATATTCCAATCGTATAAAATTGCTCCTCTAATTACAAGCAAACCACTCTTTTATTTATTGTAAATCATCCGTAATTTGAAAAATGCAATGTAAATATCTCTCAATAATATTTGCATATATAAAAATAATCATTACATTTGCCGATAGAAGTAATTCATATATGTAATATTATTTATTGCATTTGATGCCTGGATCAACTGTAAAAGTTGTGGAAACTGCACGAAAACGACAACCTAAACTAACTGATACATGAAACGAGGGAGACAATTTTATTTGTTTATCCTGTTGCTTATGCTATTCCCGGCATACCGGGTAGCTGCATCCGGCACGGCGGACGACCGGAAAGCAACTTGGGAAGTGAAGGGTCGGATCAGTGACCCGAACGGCAGCCCCATTGTAGGGGCCAGCGTCATTCTAAAAGGTACGCCGCGGGGAGTCACGTCCGACACCGACGGCAATTTCGCAATCGAAGTATCGTCGGACAAGGACGTGCTGGTATGTTCGTTCCTGGGATACAGCCCCTTAGAACTGCCGGTCGGCACCAAGACCCGGTTCTCCGTAACGTTGCAGGAGGAGAGCTTAGCGGTCGAACAGGTCATCGTGACGGGCTACGGTAACGGCATCAAAAAAGAGGCCCTCACGGGCTCCATCGCCAATATCGGCGCGGAAAAGCTTTCGCAGAGTGTTGGCGCCAATGTATCCACGGCGCTGGCTGGCAAAGTAGCCGGTGTGAATTTCCGCATGATGGACGGCCAGCCGGGAGCCGCCACCTCCATCAGCATCCGCAATATGGGTAACGCCCTGTTTGTGATCGACGGCGTGCAGTCGACCCAAGGATCATTTAACAATCTCGACTTCAATGATATCGAGAGCATTTCGGTACTGAAAGATGCCTCGGCAGCCATTTACGGCGTGCAGGCGGCCAACGGCGTAATCGTCGTAACGACTAAGAGCGGTCAGAAAACGGGACATTCAGTCAATATCAACGCCTATTACGGTGCACAGTCTTGGTTCCGTTATCCTCGGCCGGCCGATACCCAGACCTACATCGCGGGGCACATCCAGTCGGCGACCATCACCGGTTCGCCCGGCGAGTTCACGATGGACGACCTGAACAATTACCGCAACGGAACACTCCGCGGATTCGACTGGTACGATTATGTCGTCCGTAGCTCGGCGCCGCAGGCCTATATCAGCGCAAATGCCTCGGGCGGCACGGAAAAAATCAACTATTACATCTCTTTGGGCGGCCTCGACCAGAAGTCGGTCATTAACAATTACGGCGGGTTCCAGCGATACAACGTCCAATTCAACCTCGACGCCCGTATCAACAAACGCCTAAAGGTCGGGGCCCGTTTCAACGGCCGCTATGAGAAGACCGAGCATCCGGCTGTCCCGGGCGACGACGTATGGGCTGCAATTTTCGCCATCTGGCGGAACCCGCCGACCAACCGGCCGTTCGCCAACGACAACCCCGACTATCCGACGATGACCTCCAACACGGCTTCGACGAATTTCGCCATCCTCAATTACGACCGTTCGGGATACCTCAAAGATACCTACCGCGTCGGTCAGCTCAGCGCGAATATCGAATACCAGATCATGGAAGGCCTCAAAATGAAGGGATTGGCCAGCTACTACCTCGGCAGCCGCTGGTATGATTGCCAAGAGTACACCTACGACCTTTACGGTTACGATTCTGCCACCGACACCTATCCCGTGATCTATTCGCTGACCAATCCGTTCCGCCAGCGTATCGTCGGGCTGCAGCAGCAGATCATGGGGCAGGCCCAGCTGACCTACGACAAGGTCATCGGCCGCCATACGATCAGCGCCGTGCTTGCAGGCGAGGCCTACCACGAGATAAACCCCGGCCTCGACACCTGGTCGCGGCCCCAGTCCAATTACATCAACACCATCGACTTCGCTTCGCTCGAGAAATACACTGACAACAAAAATACCGAGCTGGCCCGCGCCGGTTTCGTCGCGCGCGTCAACTACAACTACGCCGACCGTTATTATATCGAGCTAGCTGGACGTTACGACGGCTCGTGGAAATTCCGCCGAGGCAACCGCTGGGCGTTCCTGCCTTCGGTTTCGGTCGGCTGGCGTCCTTCGGAGGAGCGCTTCTGGAAAAAGGGATCGATCTCCCGCTGGTTCAATTCGCTCAAAATTAGAGCTTCGTTCGGACAACTGGGTTACGACGAGCTCAGCTGGTACGATACCGACGAAAACGGCAACCGGATATTGCGCACGCTCGCTCCTTTCGACTACCTTTCGGGATATGATTACGGAGTCGGCGGAGCCGTACTCGACGGCAAATACATGACCGGCGTTCAGTCCAAGGGCATCCCTACCACGACAATCTCCTGGATCACCGTGAACATGTACGACGCAGGTGTCGACTTCGGCTTCCTGGACAACCGCCTCAGCGGCAGTCTCGACTATTTCTACAACCTGCGCAAAGGACTCGTGGATCGCCGCTACGACCAGTTGATTCCCAGCGAAGTCGGATTCGCCCTGCCTCCCGAAAACCTGGCATCCGAAGTCTACACCGGATTCGACGGTAACATCGCATGGGCTGACCGCATCCGCGACTTGCGTTATTCAGTCGGCGTGAACTTCACCTACTCGCGCCACCTGACCCACCATCAGTACAATCCCCAATTCAAAAACTCCTGGGACGAATACGTCAACTCCGGATGGGAGCGTTACAGCAACATCACGTGGGGATACAAATCCGACGGACAGTTCCGCTCGTGGGAGGAGATCAGCAATTACCCGATCGATATCGACGGCAAGAACAACTCCACGCTGCGTCCCGGGGACATCCGCTACAAGGATCTTAACGGCGACGGGCTCATCAACGACATGGACAAACGTCCCATCGGCTACGCCGAAGGCATGCTGCCCAACCTGAACTTCGGTCTGAGCCTTTCGCTCGAGTGGAAGGGAATCGACATGTCGTGCGACTTCACGGGCGGCGCGTTCGGAACCTACCATGTCGACTACGAGATGAGCAAGCCCTTCTGGGACGGAGGCAACACCGCCGCATTCGTGCTGGAGAATCAGTGGAGACTCTCCGACATCACCGATCCCCAGAGTCCGCTCATTCCGGGAGAGTTCCCGACGGCCCTGGTCGGCAACTCCAACCACAGCAACTATTGGGTCAGCGATTTCTGGTACAAGAACATCGCCTACATCAAGCTCCGCAACTTCGAACTTGGCTATACGCTGCCGCAGCACTGGACGTCGAAGGCCGGCATCAAAAAGCTCCGGCTTTACCTGTTCGGACAGAACCTTTTCTCGATCGACAACATGGGCGTTTACGACATCGACCCCGAGATCGCCAATGCCACGGGCATCGTCTATCCCACCACGCGGGTGATGGGTGCCGGTATAAACCTTTCATTCTAAAAACTCTGCAACGATGAAAAAATACTATATGATGATCCTTGCGGCCGCGCTGACGATCTCGGGATGCTCCGATTTCCTCGACCGCGATCCCGACGACTACATCGGCGGGGAGATGGTCTACGGAGACGAAAAGTTGGCCTCCGCAGCTGTCGCCAACCTCTACGGCCGGGTCTATTGGGGACAGAACATCGATCAGGACAAACTCTATATCTATCTCGACGAAGCCTGCCTCTCCAGCGGAAGCCCCGACAACACCTACGGATTCAGTAACGAGTTCATGCGTGTCTATGAATATTCGCTGTTGCGGGACATGAACATCCTGCTGCAAGGCTTCCGCTCCAAGGCGGGCGAAGCGCTGGGGAAGGCGCTCCGCACGCGCCTCGAAGGGGAAATCCGCTTCCTGCGGGCATGGACTTACTTCAACATGGCCCGGAGCCTGGGCGGCATGCCGCTTATCGGCGACAACGTCTTCGAATACACCTCCGGCATGGACGTGTCGACCCTGCAGTTCCCGCGTTCGTCGGAGGCCGGCATTTACGACTACGTGATCTCCGAATGCGAAGACGTGGCGCGGAATTTCCTCGGCGAGGAGCCGAGCGTGAACGGCGCCCGTGCGGTCAAGTGGACGGCACTGGCGCTCAAGGCCCGAGCAGCGCTCTATGCCGGCTCCATCGCCCGATACAACGCCCGCATGGCGACGCCCCTGCAAACGCCGCAGGGTTCTGTCGGCATTCCGGCCGAAAAAGACACCTATTACTACGACATCGCCCTCAAAGCGGCGCAGGAGATCATTGCGTCGCACAAATACGAGTTGTACGAGCTGAACTCCGACAAGCGCCGAAACTTCTACGAGGCGACCAGCGTGAAGAACGGCAACAAAGAGGTGATCTGGACCTTCGACCATATCTATCCGGGAAGCGTCACGATGTTCTCGGCCAACAACTTCCCGACTTCGCACGCCGAGGAGGAGTCGTCGACCAACATCACTCCAATCCTGAACCTGGTCGAAGCGTTCGAATACGTCGATAACCGCGACGGCTCGCTCAGGCTGACCGACTGCGACGGCAGGAGCGTCGTCTACGACAATGCCGCCGACCTCTTCGCCGACAAGGATCCGCGCCTATGGGGCACGGTCATCTATCCGGGCTCCGAACTCAAGGGCGAGCCAGTTGTGTTCCAGGCCGGGCGCGTGTCCCCCGGAGATTCCGGTAACTGGAACTACGAAGTGGGTGGGGCAGGGTCGACCGATCCCGACGGGGAGCTGATAACGAGCGTCAACGGTCCGTTCACGACCAACGACGGACAACGCAACAAGTCGGGATTCTGCATCCGCAAGTTCATCGACGAAACGTCGAAAGCCTCCACACGCCAAGGCAGCGGCATGTGGTTCATCAACTTCCGCTATGCCGAAATCCTGCTGATCGCCGCCGAGGCAGCTTTCGAGCTGGGCGACGACACTGCGCTGGGGTATATCAACGAGGTGCGCGACCGCGCGGGCATTCAACAACTGAAGACGCTTACACTCGACGACATCGTCCGCGAACGACGCGTCGAATTCGCCTTCGAAAACCATCGTTATTGGGATCTCAAACGCTGGCGCAAGGCCCACCTCCTCTGGAACGGAAGCGAAACCAACCCCGATGCCGTGCATTACGCACTCTTCCCCTACAAGATCAACGCCCCCGGCGATCCGGATGACGGGAAGTGGATTTTCGAGCGGAAAGCGACGCACATGACGATGTATCCTCGCCTGTTCGAAATGCGGAACTACTACAATTTCCTGAGTCAGGAATGGCTCAGCAACAACCCGAAACTCGAAAAGAACCCTTATCAGTAACCTTAAACGGATGTTCGCAATGAAACGATTGGTATATACCGCCATCTGGCTCGCACTCTTCACCGCGACGGGCTGCGGCCTGGACAACTACGACGAACCGTCTTCCCGCCTGACCGGAAAGGTCGTCTACCAAGGCCGAACCTTGGGCCTGAGCCACGGGAAGGTCGCTTTCAACCTCTACCAGGAGGGCTACGACAAGAACGGCCCTATCAGTGTCTATGCGGCGCAGGACGGAACCTTTTCTGCACAGCTGTTCGACGGAACCTACCGGCTCGAGACAGTGGACAATAACGGCCCTTGGCTCAACTCCGCGTCGGTCGCTACGTTCGAAGTGAAGGGCAACACCTCCGTGGATGTGATGGTCACCCCTTATTACCTGCTCTCGGATGTGGCTGTCGCCCTCGACGGACATGAACTCAAGGCCGTATGCAGCGTGGAGATGATCGCCGAAGAAAAAGCCCCCCAGCGCCTCTTTCTCTGCGTGGGAACGACCGCCTTCGTGTCGGATCAGAGCTACAGCTATGTGGCGCGCAAGAACCTGATGCCCGTAAACATGGGCGGCAATGCCCTCTCGATGGACATTTCCGAGCAACTGGAAAAATACGATACGCTGTATGCACGTCTGGGATTGCAGATCAACGGCGTGCAGGAGTGTATCTATTCGGATGTGATCAAGATCAAATAAAATAAAACCCGGAATGACATGAATCTGATTGGATTTGATATAGGCGGAACCAAATGCGCCTGTGTGCTCGGCAAGATGACGGCGTCGGAAGATGCCATCCACATCGTCGACAAGATTGCATTTCCCACGATGAACGGCCCTGAACCCTCGCTGAAGGCCCTGTTCGAGCATGCACACGAATTGATGGAACACAACGGCCACACAGCCTCCGATATCGCCGGTATCGGCATCAGCTGCGGCGGCCCGCTCGACAGCCGCAACGGGATCATCCTTTCCCCGCCCAACCTGCCGGGCTGGGACAACGTCCCCGTCGTAGCGATGACCGAGGCGCACTTCGGGATCAAGGCGCTGGTGCAGAACGACGCCAATGCCTGCGCGATGGCCGAATGGAAATACGGGGCTGGAAAGGGATATCGGAACGTAGCGTTTTTCACCTTCGGAACCGGAATGGGTGCGGGCCTGATTCTCGACGGGCATCTCTACTCCGGCACGACCGACCTGGCGGGCGAGGTGGGACATATCCGCCTGTCGGAACGGGGCCCTGTCGGCTTCGGAAAAGAGGGCTCGTTCGAAGGGTGGTGCAGCGGCGGCGGCATCGCCCAGGTAGGGCAAATTTACGCGCGCAAACGCATCCAGATGGGTGAAACGGTGGCCTATTGCGCCACGCTCGACGATTTGCCGTCGGTGACGGCGAAGTCGATCGCCGAAGCGGCCTACGCCGGGGACGAAACCGCACGCATCGTATATAAAACCGTTTCCGAATACCTCGGCCGGGGACTGTCGATGGTAATCGACATCATCAATCCTGAAGTGATTATCCTCGGCAGCATCTATGGACGCTCACGCGACCTGATCGAAGAGCACATGATGCGGGTCATCCGCGAGGAAAGCATCACCTATTCGGCGCAGGCCTGTAAGATCGTTCCGGCCATGCTGGCGGAAAGTATAGGCGATATGGCAGCGCTGGTGCTGGGCGCCGAAGCGTCCCGAAAACCCAACATTCGATAACCTGAAAAACCGAAACCATGAAAAATTTCCTTTTATCGGCTTTAACCCTGATTTTTTCCGTATCGGCCGCGGCACAGTTTCCGAACGACATTTCGACTCTGCAGCCCGGAGTGAGCGAGACCTGTTGCAATTGGGGCCGGGTCGAAATCGCTCCCGGACAGGAGCACGAACTTGCCCGCTTCGACGGCGCGGGCGTCATTACCTATTTCTACCTCACCGACGGACGGGGCGGCATCCAGGATCGCAACCTGGTGCTGCGCATCTATTGGGACGGGAACGATTACCCGAGTGTCAATGTCCCGGCGGCCGATTTCTTCGGCGCCATAGGCGGCAAGGCCATCGACTACGAATCGCTCTATCTCTCGATCTACCACAACTGCCTCCAATGTTATCTGCCGATGCCTTTTTCGAAAGGTGCGCGCGTGGTTCTATATAACGACGGTGACAAACCTTACATCCGCGACGTGGCCTACAACTTCGACCGCGTGGCAGGCAGAGAGTACGCCGGGAACCCGAGCCGGTTTCACGCCAGCTGGAACCGCTCCAACCCTACTAACGGGCTGCATACGCTACTCAACGTCGAGGGAAGGGGCCATTATGTCGGCAATATCCTGCATGTCTACACCAAGAGCCGCCGTTGGTGGGGCGAAGGTGACACCGATCTGGTGATCGACGGCCGGGAGATGAAGCATTCGCCTGGCACGGAGGACGAATACGGCGCCTGCTTCGATCTGGGCGGAAAATTCTCCTACCGCCTTTGCGGCTATATTCAGGGCGGCTTGCTGGTGGACGAGCAGACCGGTGAGTACAGTTACCACGGCCATAACCGGATGTATCGGTGGTACGACACGAATCCTGTCCGCTTTACCAAGGGGCTGAAGGTAACCCTGCAGAATCAGTACGTGGCGCCGAACACTGCCTATGACTTCAAGGGACAGCAGGGAGCGAACGACGATTACACGTCGGTGGCATATTACTATCTCGAGGGAGCGCAGCCCGTGAAGCTGGCGCCCTATACGGAGCGCATTGCCGAGACCCAAGCCGTCATATATTAAACCGGAATCCATGATACAGATCATAGCGATACTTTGTCTGGCGATCTACGGAGCGATTATCTCGCTGCTAGTCGGGTTGAAACTCGACATTGCCAAGCGTTTCGGGCTCAACGACACCAAAGTCGGCCTGCTTTTCTCGAGTTTTATGCTCGCCGGAGCCATCGGAGTCGTGTTCCTCTCGTCGATGATCGATGTACTGGGCCACCGGATCGTCACGGTGTTCGGATTCACGTTCACTACGCTGGCCCTGCTGCTGCTGGCCTTCGCCCGCACCTACCGGCAGACGCTCGTGATGTATGTGGTGATGAGCGTCGGCGCCATGTGCATCATATCGGTCGGCAACACGATCCTGCCCCACGTGCTGTTCGGCGGCGGCAACGAGAGTGCCGCAACCAACCTGGGCAATGCCTTTTACGGCGTCGGGGCGTTCCTCGTCTCCTATAACCTGACCGGTATGTTGCTGCGCGTCGGATACAAGCGGACGGTGTCCGTGTTCGCCGGACTGGTGCTGGTATGCGCCGTCCTGTCGCTTTTTGCTGAATATCCGGTCATCATTTCGGCGTTCAGCTTCGCCGACCTGCCGCAAGTGCTGACCAGCTCGTTCTTCCTGATGGCGCTCATCACCAACTTCTTCGGCGCCGGTGTCGAAAACGGCGTCGGATCGTGGGCGAACACCTATATGTCCCGCCTGGGCTCGACCGACAAGCAGGCGAATATGACCCTGTCGCTCTTCTTCGTGGCGGTTCTGGTATCCCGGCTGGTCACGGCCACTTTCGTAACCCCGGTGAACACGCCGCAGGTGCTGCTGGGCATCGCGGTGCTGGCGGCCATCGTCCTGACGGTGATGCTGCTTTCGCGGCACAAGGCGGTCGGCATGGCCGGCATCATCGCCATGGGTCTACTGATGGGTTCGGCCTGCCCCAATGTCTTCGGATACATGTTCAGCAAGGTCGACGCCGCCTATCACGGGACTTCTTTCGGCATCCTCTTCGCTACGGGACTGGCCGGCGGAAGCGTCCTGCCCGGTCTGGTCGGCATCGTAGCCCGGAAGAAAAGTCTGCGCTACGGATTTATCGTGAACATTATCGGTGCCGTGGCTTTCGGGGCATGCGCGTTGATCATCATGACGATGTAACCAATGAGAATAACTTATCTATCGATATGCGCCTGTATGCTGCTCAGTTTCCCGGCATGCGCCGATACCGACTCCGGAGAAAACGGTAACGGCAATGGAACGGAGAAGACGGTGCATCAGGCCGCTTCACCAGTGAGCATGGAGTCGCTGCTGGACGAGATGGTCTCCTACGAAGAGAGCGTCTATTGGCCGGTTCCGGCGTATCGGTCGCTGCAAACGACCAGCACCGACTGCCGTTCGACAGGCCCCGACAAACCCTACTGGTTCGGAAACCAAGACAATACGCGCTACATCCGCATCGGCAATGACAATACGGATCGGCGGGTCGAAAAGGTCATCTTCGAGCAGAGCGGGCCGGGAGCGATCACACGCATTTGGACGGCGGGCAACGTGACTCACGCCACGATTCGGTTTTATTTCGACGGCGAACGGACGGCACGCCTTTCGGTGAAGGGAAACGACCTGACCCGCCTGCCGTTCCACATCCCCGACGGGCTGGTAGTCCGCCACCTGCATTATGACCAGCACGGGGGCACGTCGCTTCATGTACCGCTGCCCTATCAGACGGGATGCAAGGTGACTATCGACGAAGCCGACCCGGATTACGGGTTCGCCTACCATATCGGGTACCGCAGCTACGAAGAAGGAACTAAGGTGCAGACCTTTACGATGGAGGAGGCGATGCGACTCGGCAGCAAGATGGACAGGACGGTCACGCTCCTGAAGAACCCGCCTTCCTACCAGGAGGGGCAGCTTTGGCAGGCCATGCAGTCGCTGGAAAGCGGAAAGCGAATGACGCTGACGCTTCCCGAGGGTACCAACGCCGTGCGTAACCTCGTAATACGGGTTAACGGAGGCAGCCGCTATGCCCAGCTGATGAGGGGGCTCATCGTGAAGATGACCTTCGACGGAAAACAGACGGTATGGATCCCGCTGAGCGATTTCTCGGGCGGCGGAATCGGCGCGTGTGCCGTCAACAGCTGGTATCTTTCCGCGGACGGAAAAGGTCGCAGCGAATGCCGCTACATCATGCCGTACCGCGAAACCGCGTCGATCGAGATCGAAAACCTCTCGTCGCAGACGGCGGAAGTGCGCATCGAGGCTCGGGTCTCGGAGTGGATCTGGCATACCAACACCTGTTATTTCCACGGTTCATGGCGCCAGGAAGCCGGCTTGCAGACAGGAAGCGACTACGACAGCAACAACAACCGCGAATGGCTCTTCTCCGAGCTGTCGGGACGCGGAGTTTACAAGGGCGACATACTGACGCTCTACAACTACCGCGACACGTGGTACGGAGAGGGCGACGAAAAGATTTACATCGACGGGGAGAGTTTCCCGTCCCATTTCGGAACCGGCATCGAGGATTACTACAACACGTCGTTCGCACCGGTTGAGGTCTTCCATACGCCGTTCGGCGGAGCAGTCCGGGCCGACAACGAATCGTCGTTCGGCTACAACACCTGGCTCCGTTCGCGCAATCTCGACGGCATCACGTTCAATACATCACTCCGCTTCTACTTCGAACTGCTGGGTTGGGCTCCGGCGACGGTGCTCTTCTCTTCGACTGTATTCTGGTACGGAACCTCCGACGCCGAGGCCCTGCAAACCTCCGGCGAGAACGAAGCGACGGATCTCGTTCCGAATTGAAAACCTATTTGACAACCTGAACAACCAAATTACATAATCGTATGAAAACTAACATTTTTCGCAGCATGTTCACTACGGCTGCATGTGTGGCGCTGCTGGCTTTTGCCGCCTGCAGTAGCGATGACGATCCCAAGGCGCCCGAAGCGTCGATCTCGGTTAATCCCTCGTCGCTGATCCTCGAATCCACGGATGTCTCGGCAACCTTTACGCTTACCTGCAACCAGGCTTGGAAAATCTCGACGACCGAAACCTGGATCACCCGGATCAGCCCTTCGTCGGGAACAGAAGGCGCATCGAATGTCGTGATTACCATCGAAACGAAGATCAACGAGGACGACCTGCGTTCGGGCAAGCTCGTGATCGAGTGCGGTTCCAAAACCCAGGACATGACCGTCAGCCAGGCCGGATCGGGCGGAGCTCCCGTACTGGGACAGGTTTTCCTGATGAAAGCCACGCTCACGGAGGACGAGATGGGCTTCAACCTGCTCTCCGACCCCGGTTTCGAAGATCATGCGACCGAAACCATCGACTATAAAAGTCCCTGGTGGATACTCGCGTCGAAACGCAGCAGCGACGCCCACACCGGCAGCTACTCGGCGCAGCAGAACTTCGTGGATCCGGAAAACCTCGGCTTCCAGACCTTCGCGGCACGTCCCCAGACCGATTACGAGATCACGGCCTGGTTCAAGAGCAACAAAGCGACGGAAAATCCCGACGTCTATCTGGGCATCCGTAAAAGCATCGAAGGCCGTCCGGTGCTGCTCGACGTGAACAAGGGACCCGGCATCGGCGACTCGTGGAAACAGGAGTCCGTGCAGTTCAATTCGGCCGAATACCCGCTGCTGGAGGCTTTCGCATTCGAATTTACGAAAGACGGATACACCATTTCCTGGGACGACGTGTGCGTGAAGCGTCCCGGTGACACGCAGAAGTCCTATAAACTGACCGCTCTCCAGAAGGTCGGATCGCTTTATGACGGATTAGACGGGGCCGTGACTTCGTCCGACGGCTGCACGGTATGGGATGCCGGCAATGGGAAGACGATGATCGCCTTCGGGCAGAACATCGGCCGCGGCGACCGGACGGTACGGCAGAATGCATTGGCCGTCTCATCGGACAACGATCCTTCGAACGGTCTTACGGCCGGATTTGCAGGCCAAGACGGGAAACCCGTCGAGATGCTCGCACCGGCCGGTGGTACGGAAAAAGGCGTCATCCCCACGGCAGGCGTCGCTGTCGGAGAGCGCCAGTGGGTGCACTACATGAGCGTTAAGGACAAGCAGTTCGCCGAAGACATGTGGACGGTGAACCACAGTGGTCTCGCCTACTCGGACGACAACGGGGCGACTTGGGTGCGCAGCGACGTGAAGTGGGATGCCAACAGCAATTTCGTGCAGGCCGCACTGCTGCGCGATAATGGCTACGTGTATATGTACGGCGCACCTGCAGGCCGCATCAGCGAAGGTGAGCAGTATGTAAAGTTGGCACGCGCGGCGGAAGCCGAAATGGCAACTCAGGGCGGTTGGAAATATTGGAACGGCAGCGATTGGGCCGCGGATGCTTCGGCAGCCGTACCGCTGGTTTATGCGGGTACGCTGGGCGAGCTGTCGGTGATAAAAAAACAGACCACGGGCCGCTACCTGATGATCTATTCGAGCATCAAGCGCAACGCGATCGTGATCCGCGACTCGGCTGCGCCCGAGGGCGAATGGTCGGGCGAGAAGATCGTGTATGTGGACGCCGCCGACGAGATACTCTCGGCACCCTCTTTCCTGCCGGTGTCGGCCGAAGGAAATACCGTCTACTTCCTGATGTCTTCAGCCTGGGGTGAATAACTCTGGAACTCCGTCCGAAAGGGAGAGGATCCGCGGATTCCTCTCCCTTTTCATACCCGGATCCAACCAGAAATACCTCCGGCCCCGCCTCATGCGTCCAGCGCGGGATTTAATATTGGAGCCAGATAAAGATATATCAATAATTTTTGGTACATTTGCAGGGCCTTATAGTATGAATGCATGATTGTTAAAACAGGATATAAGACGATATACGACAGGTTGAAGCAGGAGATCGAGAACAAAGTCATCGCTAAAGGGAACCTTTTGCCCCCCGAGAGCGAACTCGCCCTCCAATACAGCGTGTCACGCCCTACGATCGCCAAGGTTTACAATAAGCTGCAGGAGGAGGGTTATGTCCACAAACGAAAAGGGGCCGGCACGAAAGTAATCTACAACAAGGTGAAGCAAACGCCGCTGTTCGGGTTGCTTCTGCCCGGCGCCGGAGAGTCGGAGATATTCGCAATCATCAACGACCAGCTCCTAAAACTATCCGGTCAGGGAATGTTTGAGTGCCTGTGGAACGGAACCACGGCCAACGATGCCCAAATACGCTCGGACTTTCTGGAGGTTTGGGCGAACGATTACATAAAAAAAGGGGTCGACGGCATCTTTTTCTCGCCGCTGGAACGGGTCGAAAATGCTGACGCGATCAACGAATATATTTGCAGGAAGATCGGAGAGGCCGGTATCCCGATCGTACTGATTGACCGGGATATCGTGGACTTTCCCCACAGGAGCAGACACGACCTGGTGTGTATTGACAATTACAACGCCGGATTCGTAATGGGCCAACACTTGATCGACAGAGGATGCAATACGATCTATTTCTTCTATCGTCCCAATTCGGCCTATTCCGTACAGCAGCGTGTCTCGGGTGTAAGCGCGGCAGCCCGCCGGAGCGGGCTGGAATTCCACTCCAGCCATATTTTCTGCGGCTCGCCGGATGATGCGGAACTCGTAGGTTCGATCCCGATCCGGGGACGGGTCGGCGTGGTGTGCGCCAACGATTCAACGGCAGCACTGCTGATGTCCTCGTTCGACGAGATCGGCAAAGTGATCGGCCGCGATCTCCTGATCTGCGGGTACGATGATATGAAATACGCCCAGCACTTGAAATACCCGCTGACCTCCTACCGGCAACCCTGCGAGGAAATTGCGAACGTTGGCGTTGAGCTGATGCTCCGGCGGGTCAACAACCCGAATGTCATTCCCATCACGGCAACACTGAATGGGGAGATCCTCGCCCGGGAATCAACCCAGTTCGCGGTGAAATGAACCTGACTCGGAATAAGAAAATCCCGTAATTTACAATTACGGGATTTTCAATTTTACCCTTTACTGGAACACGGTAAAATTGCCCCCCCCCCCTCAAAAAACGGAGCAAAATGACCTATCCGGGTTTATGATATAAAAGTTGTTTAGATAAGGTCTTCAAAGGGGTTGGATTTTGTTAGCTTAAAGCCCAAAAGCAACCGAAATTCGAGAGATTATGCCAAATAGACCTTTGAAGATGAACAAATTAACAACTATCATCCGTTTATACATATTATATGGAGTCTGTTCCCGAAACGTGCGGTCGCTTATTGCCTGCCGAGTCAAATATCCGCGAAGAGATTGAATTGGTGCAGCATCGTGAAGGCGAAGGAGGCGCCGATGATGATGCACAATACCACCAGCAGTGCGTTCAGTACCCGGGGCGAAGGCTTTGTCGGCCGGCCCTCGTTACTGCGGATATATTCGCGGAAGAAGATGTAGAGTGCCGGCACGATGCTGCATGCCAGGAGGTAGTCCTCGGGGATGCCGAAGAAGTAGACCTTCGAGAGCCCGATCAGCGCCCAGTGGCAGAGGAACATGGCCAGCACGATGTTGATCCGCTCCGAAAAGGCCAGCATCAGCCCGATGGTGAATACGGCGACCGAACACGGCATCACGGGCGTGGTGACCATCGGGAACGTACGCCCCAGCGCCAGCGAAAAGAGCGGGTAGACGAGCGGCATGGCGAACAGCAGCAGCGCGAAGCCTGTATGGTTGTGCGTGCGTTGGAGCGAAGCGTGTTTCACAACCAGGTCGTATACCCAGATGCACCCCATGATCGCCCAGAAGAGCGCCAGCATGTCGTTGTGCTCGCGTTGTTCGCCGTATAAGAGGTAATAGACACCAGCGATCCAGAAATTGAGCAGCGCCATAAAGGTCTTCATGGCGATGCGTACCCCGGGCGTCGGACACAGGTAGAGCAGCAGCGTCAGCGTGGCCGCAACCAGCGTCAGTAGGATCTGTACGGGCCATGTCGCGGCGTTATAGGAGGCGATGGTGTTCCAGAAGATTTCCATGGATCGTTATTTGTCGGTATGCTTGCGGCGCCGCGTGAGCGAGAATGCCTGGTGGTTGAATACGAAGATGGGCAGCGTAGCCCCCGCTGCCAGCAGCGCGATCACGCTCAGCGATACGGTCGCGTTGAGGAAGAACTGCTGCATGTATTGCAATCCCTCCCCCGGGTCGTTGAGCGATTGCAGGAACATGATGAGCGAAAAGACGGTCTTGTAGGCATAGATGCCGGGAACCATCGGCAGCAGGGCGGGGATGTAGAGGGCCGTCATCGGGCAGCGGATGCCGCGCCCCAGCCACAGGCTGCCGAACCCGATGCTGATCGAGGCGAACAGCGAGGCTGTGGCGATGTCGGCCGAAAAGTAGTGCATCAGGCAGAACCGCAGGGCGTGCCCCATGGCCGCCAGCAGGGCGATACGGGGGAAAGCCCGCATCGGCGGGTCGGAAACGGCGCCGAAACCGATGGCCGCGATGGCCGCAAAGAGCCCGTCGAGAAGGATGTCCGCAGCGATCATAGCAAACCGTCCTTAACCATTAACAATGTCGCCGACAGGCCGATGGCGATGCAGATGATAAGCAGCAGGGCGTTGATCAGGCGGCTGCACCCGATCAGAATGTGCCCCTCGACGATGTCGATCACGCCATTGATGAGCGGTACCCCCGGTACGAGGAACAGGACGCTCGTCGCGAGCGCCGTTTCCGCCGAACAGTCGAACCTCAGGGCTGCCGAGGCGCACAGCGACGCCATGAACGCCGAGATGATGAAGATCAGGAAGTGGTTCACGCCGTGTGCCTGCATACGCTGTTTGGCGGCGAAACCCACGAGCGTGGAGGTGAAGACGATGCTCATGGCGATCCAGTCGCCCCCGAACAGCCGGCAGAACGAGGCGTTGGCCAGCCCCACGGTCAGCAGGACGAAGATTGGGTCTATGCGCGGTTTTGCAGTCAGCTCGTCGTAGCGACGCCGGATTTCGGAGAGTGGAAGCCTTTCGTCCAGCGCATCCCAGCTCAGGGCGCTCAGGTCGGAGTTGCGCTCGAAGCTGATCGGCAGCGCCGGGATCTTCACTACGCGGGTGATGGCCTCGCCGCTCTCTTCGTCGTGGGCGGTGATGATCGTGCTTTTCTGGAAACTCGACAACTGGAGGTCGACCCCCTGCGAGGCTCCGATACGCTGCGAGTTGCGGATCACGCGCGAGGTGTGCACGCCCGATCCGAGCAGGTAAGTCGCATATTCCGCAATGAAGTCGAGGATTTCCGTCAGCTCTTGTCTGGTCTTCATAACGAGGGCAAAAATAGTCCATTTCGGGCAAACCGCCATTGTTGGGGCCGAAAAAATTACACCGTGATGCCCGTACGGTCGCCGTGCCGGGTTTCCCGGGTGTCGGGCAGCCTGCCCGGAGCGCCCTTGAAATACCTACGGCCTGCGCTGAAACAGCTCCGTGATGTCTTGCATGGCGCCGTCCGCTCCGACCCTGTAAAGGCGCTGGTTGGTCGTCGGCGACGTCAGCGGCCCCAGCTCCTCGACCCAGCCTCCCAGCTTGATGTAGTCGAACGACTGCGGCCGCACTCCCTCCGGCAGCCGGGCGCGTCCCGAATACCAGCCTGTGTGCAGCATCGGGAATTTCCGCCGCACGACGTCGGCCAGCGCGGCGATCTCGTGCGGTGCGGCGTCCCCGCCCATGAAACAGACGCAGGTCACCGAGCGCCCGTAGCGGGCGAGTATCCCGCACAGCTCCGCCTCGTCGAGCACCCGCCCCATGTCGGCCTGCAAGTGCGGGCTGTGGCACCCGCGGCAGCGGTTGGGGCAGTTGGTGATGTTGATCGCCAGCGTCGTTTCGCAGGGTATCTCCGCGAATACGATGTCGAAATTGTGGTATCTGACCATCGTCCGTTTACTCCGCTTTGGCGTAATAGCGGTGTGCGGCCTCCTTCTGGCGTGCGGCCGAGAAGTTCGACACCCGTTTCATGTAGCCGATCACGCGCGTCAGGTAGTCCAGGTTGTCGCCGTGGCACTCGGGGCACTCCTTCAGGTAGCGCTTGTCGATGTGCCCGCACTCGTTGCATACCGTGTTGGGGATGTTGAACGTGAAATAGTTGCATCCCTCGGCAGCCGCTACGCGCAGCAGGTGGCGGTACTGCTCCTTCGAAAGGTGATCTTCGAGGTTCATGTGCAGTGCTGAACCGCCCGTGAGGTGGGCGATGTAACGGCGGCCGTGGAGTCGGAACTTGTCGATCACGTTCAGCGATTCGTCCTCGACGACATAGAAATAGGAGTTGTAACAGTCGCGCGGTACGACGTAGCCGTCCTCGCGATCCCATTTGGCGTGTTTCACGCCCACGTTCTCGGCCGGGATCATCTCGCAGTTGAACATGAGCTCCTTCGAACGGTACTTCTTGTTGTAGCGCTCGATCAGTCCCAGTACGCCCTGTACGAAACCGACGTAGTCGTCGTTGTCGTTGATCGGGATGCCCAGGAACTCGGCCGCCTCGACCAGCCCGTTGACGCCGATCGTGAGGTACTGGCGCGCGAGGTTGATATAGCCTGCGTCGAACAGGGGCAGCATCCCCTTGGCCTGCAAATCCTTGAGGTTCTCGTTGTAGGCCGTCTGCACTTTGTGCACCAGGTCGACGATCTCTTCGAGGTAGGTCAGGTAGTGCATGCCGTTCTTCACGGCATACTGGATGCAGCGGTTGAGGTTGATCGTCAGCACGCTCTTCGAACCGGTCGATACGCCGCCGGCGCCGAGCGTGTAACTGAACCCGTTGTCCTGTATCTCGTTGCGCAGGCGGCAGCACGACGACAGCGAGTCGGCGTTGTCGCTGATATAGGTGAAGAACGAGTGCCCCTCGGAGTACATCTGCGCCGTGATGTCGCCCCATTCCTTGTCCATCACGTCGCCGTCCCTGGTCAGCAGGGCCATCGTCTCGACCGGGAAGGTCAGCACGGTCTTCGTGCGCTCGCGGTTGAACCACGTCATGAAACGCTTTTGCAGCCACGACAGCGATTCCCAGTGCGGCTTCGTCCCGTCGGGGAATACGAATTCGCCGAACAAGCTTTCGAAATAGTAGCGGTCGTAATAGGCCACGTTCCAGAACACGGCCTGGAAGTTACGCGCCCCCGTGGGCTGGTTGATCGAGTAGACGATCTGTTCGAAACAGTCCGTAATCATCTTGTCGATCGTCCGGTGCTTTTTCGAGAGGTCGACCACCTCGTCCGCCCGCTTGTAGTAATCTTCTCCGTACTCCTGTTCGATGAAATAGTTCATATACATCAGGAACTCCGGCGTGGCGCAGGCGCCCGAGAGCATCGACGATACGATGAAGACCATGTTGACGAAGCCGCCGCAGAACGACTTGAGGTTGGTCGGGCGCGTCGAGTTGCCGCCCACCGAGAGCGTGCCGTTCAGCAGCCACGGGTACATCGTGATCGAAGCGCAGTAGTTGGCCATCGACGTTTCGTCGTTCTTGTAGATGAAGTGGTCTTTCAGCAGGTGGAGGTATTTGTCCGAGAGTTCCTTGCCGTACATCTCCTTGATGCGGTCGGTCAGCAGCCGGCGGTTGAGCCGGATGAAGTTCTGTTTGGGCAGTTCGCCGATCAGCGTGGCGATGTTCTTGTTCTCGACGTTGGCGTTGGCATCGTATTTCGAACCCGTCGCGGGGTTCGAGGCATCGCAGTAGTTGATCAGGAATTCGAGTTTTTCGCGGTCTTCGCGATCCTCGGTGTGCTTCTGGCGGTAGAGCATGTAGCTCTTGGCCACGGCGAAATAGCGTTCGGCCATGAGCGCCACCTCGACCTGGTTCTGTATCTCCTCGACATTCATGCCGTCGGAGATATGTACGCGGCTGAGTACCGACGTGAGGTCGTCGTCGGTGGCGTATCCACCTACCGAAAGGAATGCCTTGCTGATCGCGCGTTTGATCTTCTCGAGCGAAAAGGGGGCGCGCTTGCCGTCGCGCTTGACGATGTAAATTTCCGAAATGCCCATAATGTATCTGTATTTGTTTGTAAGTCTTGCCGTACGGAGGCGGCATCTCCGCCTGCGCAGTACGCAGGACAGCCATGTCCTTACCCCTGAATTGTCCGGTGTAAATATCTGTTCCGGGCACCGCCCTAAATCCCGAAGGCGGATGTCGCAGCTCGCAAGGCAGGTCTTCTGGCTCGCCCCATCCGCACGCCTTCCCGTCCCGGGGGACAGTGGCTCAAGAGAGTGCGGAACGCAATCGAGGCTTACAGCTACGGGAATAGCCCCTGATTCTCACAGGAGTTCCCTTTTGATCCCGTGCCGGCAGCCGCCGGCGGGGAACCTTGCTCCGGAACAAATGTAGACATACTTTCCCGGATCGCAAATATGCGTGCGGGCAATTAATGAACAAATTGTAAACAAAAAATGCAGGGACATTCCGGCCCTGCATTTCCTTTTCCGGGACGCCCGTCCGCAACCCGGTGAGCGTCAAACCTCCTGCCTGTCCGCGCCCGTTCGCTCCCCGCTTTATTTGCGCATCGAGAGCGAAATCCGCCCGCGGGCGGTGTCGATCCCGGTGACCCGCACCTCGACCTGCTGTCCCAGGTGCACGACCTCCGCCGGCGAGGCGACGTAGCGGTCGGCCATCTGCGAAATGTGCACCAGCCCGTCCTGCTTGATCCCGATGTCGACGAAAGCTCCGAAGGCCGTGATGTTGGTGACGATGCCCGGCAGCGTCATCCCTTCGCGCAGGTCGCCGATCGTGTGCACGCCGGGGTCGAACGAGAAGGCCTGCAGCTGTTCGCGCGGGTCGAGGCCGCACTTGTCCAGCGCTTCGACGATGTCCGTCACGGTCGGAAGCCCCACTTGTCCGTCCACGTATCTTTCGGGTTTTATCGCCTTGCGCAGCTCCTTGTCGGCCAGCAGCCTGTCGACCGTCGTGCCCGCGTCGGCGGCCATCCGCTCGACGATATGGTATGACTCGGGGTGCACGGCGCTGTTGTCCATTGGGTTATTCCCGCCTACTACCCGCAGGAATCCCGCGGCCTGTTCGTAGGCCTTGGCGCCCAGCCTCGGCACCCTGAGCAATTCTTTGCGGCTCTTGAAATCGCCGTTCGCGGCGCGGTACGCCACGATGTTCTCCGCCAGCGCCGGCCCCAGCCCGGAAATATAGGTGAGGATGTGCTTCGAGGCGGTGTTGATGTTCACCCCGACCCTGTTCACGCAGCTTTCGACCACCGTGTTGAGCCTGGCCTTGAGTTTCCCCTGGTCGACGCTGTGCTGGTATTGCCCGACGCCGATCGACTTGGGGTCGATTTTCACCAGCTCCGAGAGCGGGTCGATCAGCCTTCGGCCAATGCTCACCGAGCCGCGCACCGTCACGTCGTAATCGGGAAACTCCTCGCGCGCCGCGGCCGACGCCGAGTAGACCGATGCGCCGTCCTCGCTGACCATGAATATCTCCACGGCTCCGTCCAGTCCCAGGCCGCGCACCAGCTGCTCGGTTTCGCGCCCCGCCGTACCGTCGCCGATTGCGAAGGCCTCGGCCCTGTATTTCCCCGCCAGCGCCCGCAGCGTTTCCGCCGCTTCGGCATAGCGGCCCTGCGGCGGGTGCGGGTAGATGGTCGTATTGTGCACGAGGTTGCCCTGCGAGTCCAGGACGACGACTTTGCAGCCCGTGCGGAATCCGGGGTCGATGGCAATCACGCGCTTCTGCCCCAGCGGCGCCGAAAGGAGCAGCTGCCGCAGGTTTTCGGCGAATACCCCGATCGCCTCGTCGTCGGCCTTCTCCTTGGCGGCCGCGAGCAGCTCGGTCTCTATCGACGGTCGGATGAGCCGCTTGAGCGAGTCGGCCACGGCGGCCTCCATATATGTGCGCGTAGCCGATCCGGGACGTATGAACCGGCGGCAGAGCGCTTCGGTGATGCGCTCCGTGTCGGCGTCGACCGAGATGCGCAGGATCCCCTCGTCTTCGCCGCGACGCATGGCCAGGAACCGGTGCGACGAGATGCTGCGCAGCGGCGATGCGGCGTCGAAGTAGTCCGAATACTTCGCCCCCTCGGCCTCCTTGCCCTTCACGAGCTTCGAGTGCACCGCTCCTTCGCGTCCCATCGTGCGCCGCACGGTGTTGCGGGCCTGTTCGTCCTCGGATATCCTCTCGGCGACGATGTCGCAGGCTCCTGCAATGGCCTCTTCGGGGGTCGGTACCCCGGCCGTGACGAAGCGTTGCGCCTGACGCAGAAGGTCGTGTGCCCGTTGTGCCATGACAATGTCGGCCAGCGGTTCCAGCCCCCGTTCGCGGGCCGCCGTGGCGCGTGTGCGGCGCTTGGGTTTGTAGGGCAGGTAGATGTCCTCCAGCTCCACCGCGTTCCAGCACTCTTCGATCCGTTTGCGGAGCTCCCCGGTCAGTTTGCCCTGCCCCTCGATGGTCGTCAGGACGGTCTGCCTGCGGGCTTCCAGCTCGGTGAGCCTGTCCAGTTGTTCCTTGATCGCCCCGACCTGCAATTCGTCGAGCGAGCCGGTCGCTTCCTTGCGGTAGCGGCTGATGAAGGGGATCGTGGCGCCTTCGCGCAGCAGGCGTACCGTGCCCTGCACCTGCGGGAGGCTGATCCCGAGCCTTTGTGCTATGATTCGTTCCGTCATTCTAATATCCGAATTTCGCCGCCGCCAGCCGCATGTGGCCGATGATGTCGACGCCGAACGGGCAGTTCCGTTCGCAGCGGCCGCAGGCGATGCACTCCGAGGCGTGGTGCGGCAGGAGCCTGTAATGTTCGCGTACCGTCTCCGGTATCTCGTGCTGTGCCAGGGTCAGGTTGTAGTATTTGTTCACACCGGCGATGTCGATCCCCACCGAACACGGGGCGCAGTGCCCGCAGTACATGCAGTGCCCTTCCCACGAGAATTTGTCCAGCCCGGCCAGCGCCCCCGTGTAGTCGCGTTCCGCGGCCGTGGCCGAACACCAGCCCAGTGCCGCTTCGATCTCGGCGCGGCTGCGGCAGCCGGCCATTACGGCCGCTACGCCGGGGCGCGTCAGGGCGTATTCGAGGCATTGTACCGGGGTCATCGGGCGTCCGAAGGGCGAGTTGGCGTCGCTCAGCAGGTCGCCTCCGCCGTAGGCCTTCATCACGTCGATGGCGATCCCTTCGCGTTCGCAGAATTCGTAGAGCCGTTGCCGTTCGGGGTCGATGTTGTGCAGCTCCCGCGCGTAACTCTCGTCCGCCCAGAGCGTATCCACGTCGTCGCTCGGCGGCAGCAGGTCGTAGCAGGGGTTCACCGAGAACATCAGCACGTCGATGAGCCCCGTCCGGGCCGCCATGTGCGCGACCACGGGGTTGTGGCTGCTCAGGCCGATGTGGCGGATGCGCCCTTCCGACCTGAGCCGTTGCGCCAGGCGCATGATCGGGCCGTCGAGCACCTCGCGCAGGTCGGCCTCGGCGTCCACGTAGTGGATCATCCCGATCTCCACATAGTCCGTTCCCAGCCGTGCGAGCAGGTCTTCGAACGCTGCCAGCGATTTCTCCGGATCGCGCGTGCGCAGGTACTGCCCCTCTTCCCATACCGAGCAGAGGTGCCCCTGTATGACGAACTTCTCGCGCCTGCCCGCCAGCGCTGCGCCGATGTTGCTGCGCAGCGTGGGGTTCGAGGCGTAAAGGTCGAGGAAGTTGATGCCGTTGCGGATGGCGAAATCGAAATCGGCGCGCACCTCTTCGGCCGTCTTGTCCGCGAACCCCTCGCAACCCAGTGCGATGGCGCCGACTTTCAGTCCTGTGCGCCCCAGTATGCGGTACTCCATCCTATTCCAGTTCCACGAGTTCGTATTGCTGCGAGCCCAGCCCGATCGCTTCGCCGTGTTCCAGCGTGTGGATGCCGTGGCGCGACTCCATGCGTTCGATCAGGTGCACCTTGCCCGGGTCTGTCGATGCGTAAACCAGGTCGACGCATGCCTTGTCCAGCGCCACCGGGTCGGTCGAGGCCAGGATGCCGATGTCGCCCATCTTCGGGTCTTCGGGGTGCGCGTCGCAGTCGCAGTCCACCGACAGGTTGTTCATCACGTTGATGTAGAGTATCTTTTCCCCGCAATGGTCGGCCACCGACTTGGCTGCCTCGGCCATCGACTCCAGAAAATCGTCCTGCGCGGGCAGGTTGCCCCACATCTGGGCGGCATTCTTGGTCTTCCCGGCCGAATGTATCCACGCCTTGCCCGCCGACGAGGCGATGCCGATCGAGATGTTCTTCACCGCACCGCCGAAGCCGCCCATGGCGTGCCCCTTGAAATGCGAGAGCACCACCGTGAAGTCATAGGCGGGGTAGTGCGACCCCACGAAGTTCTCCCTGAGGTGTTTGCCGCCCTTCACGGGCAGGCTTACCTCGCCCTCGGCATCCATGATGTCCACCGGGGCGATGGCCGTGAAGCCGTGGTCGGCGGCGGCCTTCAGGTGGTTTTCCGTGCTGGCGCGTCCGCCGCCGTAGGCGGTATTGCATTCGACGATCGTGCCGTCCACCTTCTGCACCAGATCCTTGATAAGCTCCGGCTTGAGGAAGTTGTGCCCGCCGGGTTCCCCCGTCGAGAGTTTCACGGCCACCTTGCCCGTCGCCGGACGCTCCAGCGCCTCGTACAGGCGCACCATATTCTCCGGCGTGATGTCCCGCACGAAATAGACCTTGGGTGCCTCGGGCGCTTCTCCGCCGCCCTGTGCCGATCCGCAGGCCGGGGCCGTGAAAGGCAGGATCGACAATAACGAAACCATATACATTTTTGTCATCTCTTGGGATTGTTAATTACGTAATAGGTACCGGAGCACTGCGTATCCTGCAAATACCTGCGCCAGCATACCGGGGAGCCCGATGCGGATGTCCTGCAGGGCGGCTTCCGCCGAGCCTGTCCAGGCCCATTCGCCCAGCGAGCCGAACAGCTGGTAAAAGAGGACGACGCCCGCCAGCAGGGGCAGCGTTACGCGCCCCGCCCGCCGTGCTGCAAGGCTTGCGGCGACGGCCAGCAGCACCGATTTGAGCAGGATCACGGGCAGCATCGCCGCTGCGGGCATGCCGAACAGCGCCGAGTTCACCACCGGCGAGAGCAGGGCGGTCAGCAGGCCCACCCGCCAGCCGTATTTGTAGGCGCCGACCAGCGTGAAGAAATAGATCGGCAGCCACCGCAGGCCGCCCTGCGGCACGAGGTGGCAGATTTGGGGCAGGACGATGTTGCCTGCCACGAAGAGCGTCGCCGCGAGGTAGGTCTTCGCCTCGCGGTAGCCCGTCGAATAGAGTTTTACAGCCGTTGTTTCCATATTGTCGTTATTGGTTATGTCAAAAATAGTGTTTTCCGCCCGTATTTAAAAATCCAGGCGTATGCCGCCGATGAAGGTCGCCCGTGGCATGGGGTATCCGGCGTTTATCTCGTAGCGCTGCGCCAGCAGGTTTTCGCCCCGGGCGAACAGCGTGAGGCAGCGGCTCACGCGCAGCGACGCCCGCAGGTTCCACAGCACGAAATCCTCGGTGTTCTCCGTGCCCCGGCCGTTGGCCTTTACCGAAGTGTAGAGCCCCGCGACGTACTGTACGCCCGTGGTCACCGACCAGCGCCCCCGGGCGAACCCGGCCTCGGTGTAGAGCTTGTGCTCCGGTGCGGCGATCACGGGGTTCTCCATGTGCAGGTAACTGTAATTGGCGGCGACCGACCAGGCCTCCGAAATGCGGTAGGCGGCCTGTGCCTCGACGCCGGCGTTGTCGATCTTCCCGGTGTTCATGTTCAGCGGCGTCGTCCCCTCGCGCGGCACGGCGACGATCAGGTTTTCGCCGTCTATGTAGAAGAGGTTGATGCCGTAGGTGAGCCGCCCGCCGAGCAGCCGCTGCGAATAGGCCACCTCGTAGTTCCACATCCGCTCGGGTTTCAGGTCGGGGTTCTGCGGCGGGAACATATACATCTCGCGGATGGTGGGGTAGCGGAAACCCTTCGAGGCCGAAGCCTTCAGCTCGATGGCGTGCGGCAGGTGGAACGAAAGCCCCGCCTGCGGGATCCACTCCGTCCCGATGTGCGAATGGTGGTCGACGCGCAGCCCGGCGTCGAAGGTCAGCCAGCCCCCGATGTCCTGCCGGAAATCGACGTAGCCGGCCACCTCGTCCTGCGACTTGTCGGCGATGTCGGAGCGCTCGCCCTTGCGGTCGCCCCCGACATATCTGTTCCACGCCTCGCCTCCGAAGCGGTAGTAGTCCGCGCCGACGGTCAGCCGGTTGCCCCTGAAAAGCCGGGCGCTCTGGTACCACGATACGCCCATCATGTCGTCCCGTGAGTTGAAACGGTAATCTTTCGGATTGTTCGTGTCGTTGGGGTCGACCGTGTAGCCGTCGTTGATCCGGTGGCGGCCCCAGTTGTAGAAGAGGCTCAGGGCCCCGGAAGTCCGGCCGTAGTTGTTCTCCACGGAGAGCGAAGTCATGCCGCGTGTGATGCGTTGGTCGGCATCGGCCATCGGGTTGGTCACCGCCCCGGGCTGTGAGGCGTTGAAATGCGTCACGTTGACGTCGGCCCGCACGTTCCACGCCTGCGAAATCTCATAGCCCAGCTTGGCATAACCGCCGTACTGCTCGAATCCCATGTCGGCGCGGTGTCCGTCGGTGCGGTTGTACGAGCCGCTGACCACCGATGTGAAACGGCCCTTGCGGATGCGGTTCGTCGCTTCCGTCTGCAACGTGTTATAGGAGCCGTAGCCGATGTCGGCATGGGTCTTCACGCCCTGCTCGCGCATCCCGCGGGTGACGATGTTCACCACGCCGCCCATCGCGTTCGAACCGTAGAGCACCGATGCCGGGCCGCGCAGCACTTCGACCCGTTCGGCCATCAGCGACTGGTAGGCATCGGCGATCGGGTGCCCCATCAGCCCCATGTACTGCGGGTGCCCGTCGATGAGCACCATCAGCCGCCCCGAGCCTCCGCTCAGCCCGCGCAGGGAGATGCCTCCCGCGGCGCCGTCCGACACGCCGTAGCCCATGATCCCGCGTGCGGTGGTGAACAGCCCCGGAACCTGCTCGGTCAGGGTCGGCAGCAGCGAAGGCTGGAAGCTTTGTTCGATCTTCTCCCGGCCGACCACCGACACGGTCATCGGCAGGTGGCGGATGTCCGACGCATAGCGCGCCCCCGTCACGACGACCGAGTCGATCTTCACGTTTTGCTCCGCCGGGGCTTCCGCCTGCGGCGTCACGGCGTGTACTGCGAGTGACAGCCCCGTGCAGAGCGACAGCAAACCCAATTTTTTCATTAACCTATCCATGTTGTTCCTTCATTTTCTGCATGAACCCTTCGATCAACGGCAGGCACTCGGCGGCCGACGCCGCCCCGGCGCAAAGCTGTTCCACGGGGCAGGTGCCCGTCCCGGCGCGGTTCACGATGTTGGGCACTACGACCGTGTATTCCACCGCGATGCCGGCTCCGGCGAGCAGCTCCAATGCCGGGCGGCTCACCACGTCGGCGAAAAGCCCCTCCACGCCGCCCAGCACCATCAGCGCCGCGGCGCCTTTGCCGACGACCTTGTCTGCGATGAAAGCGCCCCGCAGCAGTTGCGGCTCTTCGCGCAGCAGCTGGAAGAGGTCGGCCACGCCCCGTTCGCGGAATATCCGCATCGAATCCCCGTTGCGGATTACGCACGAGCATTTTTCTGCGAATAACAATTCGATAGCCTGTGTCTTTTGTTCTTTTGTCATGTTCGTTCGTGTCGCAAGTCCCTCCGCTCCCCGCCTTTCGGGGAAACGGCCGTTTCCACGATGCAAAGATAATATGTCCTGACCTACTATCTGTTACCCCGATTACGGTTCATGCTACCATTTTTACCGTGCGCCCGCCGCGTCCGGTTCCGGCCTGCTTTTGTGTCCCGGTTATCCCCGCTTCCTTGTTTTATTCTCCCCTTGTCCGGTGGCCGTCGCCGGATTCCCGGCTGCCGGATCGGCAGATGTATCGTTTTGTTTCGATTTATTTCGATGCGAAATCCGAAAAAAAGGCGAAAACTGCGAGATCCGTGCTTCGTTCCGGCCTGAAACCGGTACTGAATCGCCTCGTTTATGCTGGTTTCGGCCTTCCAGAATCTATATAACATTCTGTACGGTGTATTTATAAAATAATTATTATCAATAAGATACGAAATTTTAATTTCTATATTATCGGTCGTTGCTCTTTACCTGCCCCTTTAAAATGGATACTTTTGTTGCTGCACAGTATTCCCGACTTGCGATTTGTAATTTTTTTAAAAACACCTAATTCATAATATCACAAACTAAACCTGCTAATCTATGAAGAAAACATTTTTACACTTGTTGCTTCTGATGGGTTGTGCCTGTTGTTTTCCGTCCTGTGTCGAGGACAAAGCGGAAGATGCGGCAGCCAGACTCACCGTGAGTAAAGTCAGCGTGGAGGTTATCCGAACCGGTACGCTGAGTACGGGGTCGAAAGCGACGCTGGATGTGCTGGCCAACCGGGGGTATGCCATTACCTCCGATGCGGATTGGCTTTCGGTCGACAAACCTACCGGGAAAGGCCGTGTGTCGGTCGTCCTTGATGTCAAGCCCAACGAGACGGAAGCTATCCGTGTGGGGCACCTCGCCGTCGTGAGCGGCGGGCTTTCCGAAACCGTAACCGTGACCCAGACGCTTGCCCCCGATACCGACGACGGGCTGGAAATCGACCATGTTTATCTCGACGACGACTTTTCGTGGTGCGAGCAGTTCGGGGGCCAGGATCAGGTGCAGTTCCCCGACCAGGGCTCCACGCAGGCCGTGCGCAACCATGCTGCGGCCAAGCTCAAATTTACGCAGATGGGGTACAGCGAGTACAATTACGGCGGCAATGCCTTCTACATGGCCAAGCACTACTTCAAGATGGGTAAGAAGGATCAGCAGAACGGCCTGGCCATCGACATGGGCAAATATATCCAGAAAGGCAAGTCGTCCACGATTACCCTGACGTTCGACGCGGCTCCGGTCGTTTCGATTGACGGTACGGGCAGCGGCATAACGCTGCGCGGTATCGACGACACGGCGGTGACCGTCGAGGTTTACGAAGGCCCCGGAACGGTCGACAGTCCCTCCCTGAAGCAGAGCGCGTCGCTTTCCATGTCGAGCGTTACCTCGTGGAACCAGTGGGTGAGCATGAAAGTCACGCTCTACGGCGTCACCGACCGCTCGCAGATCGTTATCCGCTCCACCCAGTTCGGTGTGTCGGGCTATCACCGCTGGTACCTCGACAACATTAAGATGGTCAAGGCTCCCCGCGACTAACAGGTGTCAATAATCATAAACAGAACCAACATGAATTTCAAGCATATGTTATTCAGGGCCGCATCCGCCCTGCTGCTCGTCTCGGGCCTCGGTTTTGCGGGGTGCGACGACGCTGATCCCGACGCGTTCCTCTCGGTTACCCGCCAGGAGATCGAAGTCGAATACACGGGCCTCACCACCGAAGGGGAAATGGTCAATTTCGACCTGGGTACGAACCGCTCGTGGCGTGCCTCCTATGTCGAGGAGTGGATCCACCTCACCCATACCGAAGGCGACCGCGGCCGCGTGCGTATTTTCCTCTCCATCGACGAGAACAATACGGGCGAGGATCGCACCGGTTTCATCATCTTCGAAGGCGACGGCGGCACGCGCCGTACGATAGCCGTGACGCAGAAACTCAAGGTCGATGCACTTTCCGTTACGCCGGCGAAGATCACCGTCGTGAAATCGGGTCTGCTCGAAACCGGCGAGAAGGCTGCGATCTTCATTTCCACCAACTGCGACTGGGAAATATCCGTCGCCGACGACAGCAAGTGGATCACCCCTGTCAAGACTTCGGGTGCTCCCGGAGACGAGAGCATCGACCTGGATATCGCCCAGAATACGACCGACGGAGTACGTACGGGTACGTTTACCGTTACGGCCGATTCGAAAACGGCGACCGTCACCGTCACCCAGAATCTCGAAGGACTGAAGGTTTCCGTCAACAGTTTTTTAGTCAATAAGTTCGGATTCTCCGACGAGGATCGCACGCCGCTTACCTTCACCGTCACGGCGGCCGAGGCATGGACGGCGGAGTCCGATGGCTGGCTGACGCCCAGCCCGGCTTCGGGCGATGCGGGCCAGACCGAGGTGACGCTCACCGTGGGCGAGAACACCACGGGTGCGCCCCGCAACGGAGAGGTGAAGATACTGACCTCGCTCACCGGCCTGGAGACCGTTGTCCGGGTCGCCCAGAATGCGAAGAACTCGCTCTTCGACGACGACGGCAAGGAGGTCGGCTATGTCTATTACGACGAGCCGTTCGACTGGACTTCGAAGTTCAAAGGTACCGACTGCGTGGGCGAACATACGCAGAATGGAGCGGTCAATATCTACTCGAAGGTGAACGGTCAATACGTAGTAGACAAAGCGTTTTCCGATGCCGGACTGACCGATTTCAATCCCGGTGTACGGACGATTTACGCCTGCTCGGATTATCTCAAAATGGGTGCAGGCGACAAGCAGACCGGAATCATCCTGCCGGCTCTTGCGATTCCCGAGGGGCAGGCCACTGATATTGAACTGACGTTCGTGGCCGCATCGAATATCGGCGGCGACGGTACGGGCAAGCCCGACGCGGTAACCGTCACAGTCGCCATTCTCAAGGGCCCCGGCAGCATAAACGGCGATCAGGGAAAAGAGAGCGAACCGATGACGCCCGGAGAGCATTGGGAATGGACACCTATGGGGTGAAGCTTTACGGGATTACGGGTGAAACCCGGGTCGTCATCCGCTCCACCCAGCAGGGATTGTCGGGTTATTACCGCTGGTATCTCGACAATGTCAAGATGACGAAAATCGCAGCCGAATAGTCCTGCGGTGACAAATCAATGAAAAACAAGAGAGAAAAAGATATGAAAAACAGATTTGCAGATACGGGAAAATCCTATGCAGGGTATTTTCTGCGTTTCGTGTTCTGCCTGGTGCTGACGGCGGCTGCGTTGTCCTCACAGGCGCAAAGCCGCAATCAGGTGAGCGGCAAGGTGACCGACACGGCCGGCGAGCCGCTGATCGGCGCCACCGTGGTGGTGGTCGGCACGACGACGGGTACGACCACGGGCATCGACGGAAGTTACATGATCAATGCCGCGGCTGACAGCCAGCTGAAATTCTCGTTCATCGGCTATGCCGAGCAGACCGTGAATGTAGGGGCGCGTTCGGTCATTGACATCGTCATGGAAGACGACAGCCAGGTACTCAAGGACGTCGTGGTGATCGGTTACGGTACGATGGAAAAGAAGTCGGTGACTTCGTCCATCACCTCGATCAAGGGCGATGACCTGACGGCCGGCATGGGAGGTGCGACCATCGCCACGGCGCTCCAGGGCAAGGTTCCGGGACTGACTATCTCGGGCAGCGCCAGCCCCAACAGCAGCAATGATTTCCAGTTGCGCGGCATCGCGTCGGTCAATGCCAGCCAGAGCCCGCTCGTGGTTATCGACGGCATCCCGGGCGGCGACATGCGGGCTTTGAACCAGGAGGACATCGAGTCGATCGACGTGCTGAAGGATGCTTCGGCGGGTGCGATCTACGGTACGCGTGCCGCCGGCGGTGTGATCCTCATCACGACCAAACGCGCCAAGCAGGGCAGCGTGACGGCCAACTATACGGGCGAGTTTTCGTTCGAGACCGTCCGCAAGTACCCCGAGCTGCTCTCGTCGAGCGAGTATATCGAGTACGGCCTGGGCGAGGACTACGGCGCCGATACCGACTGGTATAAGGAACTGACCAACGATGCGCCCTTTTCGCAGCGCCATACGGTGAGCATTGCCGGCGGTACGGAGGTGGCCCAGGTCTATACTTCGTTCATGGCCCAGAACCAGAAAGGTATCGTCATCGGCGACAACCGCAAGGACTATTCGGGGCGTATCAACGCCCGGTTCAACCTCTTCGACGGCGTGGTCGAGGTGCGCGCCAACGCCCAGTTCCGCGAGGCCGAGCGCGACAACCGCAACTCGTCGGGCATCTTCAAGATGGCCTTCGGCCTCAATCCCACCATTCCGCTCTACGACCCGGCCAACCCCTCCAAGTACAATGTGGTCGGCAACGGCATCTCCGGCACGAGTTTCAACCCCGTGGCCGACATCATGCTGCGCACGAAGAACGGCAAAGACCAGTGGCTGCTGGCCGACGCCACCGTGAAGATCAACCTGATGAAGGGCCTCTCGCTGCAGGGAACCGTGGGTATCGACAAACGCCAGTACCAGGAATATACCTACGTTTCGCATGACCACAAGGAGTCGATCGACAACAGCCGCCGCGGCGGTGCGTCGCACAAGTTCAGCAAGGACAACCGCGTTTCGGTCGAGGCCTATGCCAACTACCACCGCGTATTCCGCGAAGACCATACGCTCGACGTCGTGGCCGGTTACAGCTTCTGGCAGGCCGGCGGCGAGGATTTCAGCATGTCGAACTACGACTTCCCGGTCGACGGCGTCGGCCCGTGGGACATGGGCGTGGGTTCGTACCTCACGGACGGCCGTGCCTCGATGGATTCGAACAAGGATCCCCGCGAGCGCCTGCTCTCGATGTTCGGGCGTGCCAACTATTCGTATAAAGACCGTTACATGGCTACGGTGAGCTTCCGCCGCGAGGGTTCCTCGAAGTTCGGCGTGAACAACCGCTGGGGTAATTTCTGGGCCGTTTCGGGCGGCTGGCGTCTCTCGAACGAAGCGTTCATGCGCGACGTCGGCTGGATCAGCGACCTCAAGGTGCGCCTGGGTTACGGCGTCACGGGTAACAACGGCTTCGGGAACGGCTACACGACCCGCATGTACAAAGCCAACGACATGTGGCCCACCAACGGGGTCTGGCAGCCCGGTTACGGTTCGATTCGCAATATCAACCCCGACCTGAAGTGGGAGGAGAAATCCGAGCTCAACTTCGGTCTCGACTTCTCGCTTTTCAACGACCGCCTCTGGGGTAAGTTCGACCTCTACTTCCGCCAGGTCGACGACATGCTCTATTCGGTCAATGCCCCGATGCCCCCGATGGTACACGATACGGTCATGAAGAACATCGGCAGCCTCGAGAACAAGGGTTGGGAGTTCGAACTGGGCGGGGACATCGTCCGCAGCAAGAATTTCCGCTATACGTCGACCCTGCGCCTGTCGCATAACAAGACCAAGATCAAGAGCATGGGCGACGACGGGTTCTTCCTCGACGAAGTGACCTTCCCCTCGCCGGGCAACCCGGGTACGGCCGTCCGCCTGCAGAACGGCCTCGAGCTGGGGCAGTACTTCATCTACAAGTACGCCGGGCTCGACGAGAACGGCAAGTGGATGATCTACGACAAGAACAACGAGATCGTGCCGGCCACCGACGGCAGCACGTCGAACCTCGTGGCCGAGAACAAACATTTCGTGGGCAATGCGATCCCCAAGGTCATCCTCTCGTGGGATCACACGTTCAAATACAAGAACTGGGATCTGTCGATCTTCCTGCGCAGCTGGCTCGGGTACGATGTCTTCAGCCAGGTGAACATGTACTACGGCCTGGCCAACGATTCGCAGCTCAACGTCCTCAAGTCGGCCTACACGCGCAACCGTAACATCAAGGACGAGAAGATCCTCTGCGACTACTGGCTCGACGACGGCTCGTTCCTCAAGATCGACGCCATCAACCTCGGGTATACGTTCAACCTGCGGAAATGGACGCGTTATATCCAGTCTGCGAAACTTTACCTGACCATCCGCGACGTGGCCGTATTCACCGACTACAACGGCCTCAATCCCGAGGTCAACATCAACGGCCTGTACCCCGGTTTCGAGTATGTCAACGACACCTCGACGATGTACCCGCAGACGACCCGTTTTACGCTGGGCGTGCAGTTAAACTTCTAATTCCAAACCGAGAACCATTATGAAACTGAAACATATAATTGCCGTGACGGTCGGGGCTGCCGCCCTCTGCGCGCCTTCCTGCGACCTCGACGAGAAGTTCTACTCGGAAGTCACCCCCGATACGTTCTTCACCTCGCCCGAAAGCACCTATGCCGTGCTTTGCCGTCCCTTCACCCACTGGAAATGGTACATCGGTGCCGACCGGTGGTACCTCCAGGAGCTGACCACCGACGAAATGGTGTGCCCCAAGCGCGGCAGCGACTGGTATAACAGCGGCGAGTACTACCGCCTGCATTACCACACCTGGTCGCCCGACGACCGCTTCGTCGTCAATACCTACGACGGTACGACCGGGGGTATTTCGCGTGCCCTGGAAGCTAAGTCCGACCTCCAGGGGGTCGATTACAACGCCATCGGGCTTAACGACGCCGTCAAGGCCGACCACATCAACCAGCTGAATGCCATCACGGCCTACTTCTACATGCGCGGCCTCGACTATTTCGGCGGCATGCCCATTTACTACTCGGTGGACGACGACCTGTGCGCCCGCAGCACGGCGCGCGAGACCTACGCCCATATCGAAACCCTGCTCAAGGACGCCATCCCCGCCCTGTCGAAGAAAACGACGCTCGGCGCTTCCGAAGACGGTTACATCAAGCAGGCTGCCGCCGCGGCGCTGCTGGCCCAGCTCTATTTCAATGCGGTGGCCTACATCGGCGAGGAGCATTTCGACGAGTGCGCAGAGATTTGCCGCGACATCATCGGCGGTGTCTACGGCACCTACGAGCTGGACAAGACCTGGTACGGCCCCCACTGTTTCGACAACAACACCTCGCCCGAGGTGATCTGGACGGTGCCTTCGGAGAACTCCAAAGTCGAGTGGAACTGGTATTTCAAATATTTCTACCATTATTCATCCTACGAATATTTCGGTATCGAGACCGCAGGCTACAACGGTTTCATGCTCACGCCGTCGCTCGATCCCCAGGGACGCTACTACACGCAGTGGAAACTGGGCAATCCCTACCAGAAATTCAACGACAAGGACTTGCGTAAAAAGCCCTACCGTTACCTGGGCAGCCGCAAATACGAAGGCATGTTCCTCGTCGGCGACCAGACCAACCCCAACAACCCTTCCCAGCAGTGCCTGGGGCAGAAGGAGTATAGCGGCAAGGTGATCAACCTGGTCGACCAGGTCGCCCGTTTCTCGGAAGTGGGCACCAAATACAATTCCGTCGCCGAGCTTACCTCGACGATGGCCGACGGCGAGGAGAATTCGGGCGTACGCCTGGTGAAGGCGCCGCAGCCCAACCTCGACGACAAGCTGCTGCGCTGGAATCCCGATTGCCCGGTCATCCGACTCTCGGAGATCTACTACATGCTTGCCGAGTGCGAGCTGCGTGCCGGTGACAAGAAGACGGCTGCCGGCCTGATCAACCAGGTTCGCGGGCGCAACTTCGAGGGCGGCGCGGATCCCAACCCCGTGACGGCCGACAACCTCGACGAATACCGTATGCTCGACGAATGGATGATCGAATTCCTGGGCGAAGGACGCCGCCGTACGGATCTGATCCGCTGGGACAAGTTCGTGACGGAGTCCTGGTGGGATCATACGCCGCTCAACGACAAGAACAAAAACCTGTTCCCGATCCCCAACTCGGCGATCTCGGCCAACAACCTGATCGAGCAGAACCCCGGTTACTGATCCCCGGCGATCCCGGGGGATCCCGCCTGTCCGGGGCCCCGGGGCAAGATATGAACTTTAAAAAACCGAAAAAAATGATAAAATACATCAAATATCTGTTGGTCTTCCTGCTGGCCACCGGCTTCGTGGCCTGCAGCGAGGACGAAGGCGCCCAGATTCTCGGCGGCCTTTACGAGAAGGTGGACATCACCCCCGAGCCCGGCATGAACCTCGTGGGCCGTGTCACCGACGGTACCGGCCCGATCGAGGGCGTGGTCGTGAGCGACGGCGTCACGGTGACGACCACCGACGCCCAGGGCATCTACCAGATGCGTGTGAAGCGGAGCGCCCCGTTCGTATTCGTCTCCGTCCCCGCCGAATACGAAATTCCGGTGGAGAACGGCATGCCGAAGATCTACAAGAAGATCGCCATGGGCGACAACGACGTCGTGCAGCGCAGCTTCAAGCTCGAACGCACGGGCAAAAAAGAGCGTTTCACCCTGCTGGCGCTGGCCGACGTGCAGATCGGCCGCGACGACGAGGTGACGATGCTCGACGAGGAGGTGTTGCCCCTGCTGATCCCTTACGTGCAGCAGGAACTGGAGGCCCCCGTTTACGGCATTTCGCTGGGCGACCTGGTCTGGGACAACATGCCCTTCCACGAGGTTTACAAGCAGCGTATCCGAAAGATCGGCGTGCCCGTTTTCCAGGTCATCGGCAACCACGATCACAATAAAGCCATAACCGTCGATGCCGATGCCGATGCCAGCTTCGAGGCGGCGTTCGGCCCCACGTACTACTCCTACAACATCGGCGACTGTCATTTCATCGTGCTCGACGACGTGCTCTACACCGGCTCGTCCTCTTATACCGCCGACATCACGGACGAACAGATGGCATGGCTGGAGCAGGATCTGAAATATGTCCCCAAGGACAAGCTCATCATCATCGGCCTGCATATCGCCACTTCGCGCCGCAACCGTCCCACGAGCCATGTCGCCGATTACAAGGAGCTTTACGCCCTGCTCGACGGCTATAATGTCCGGATACTTTCGGGACACTCGCACAACAACTATACGACCACGATCTCCGAAACCATCGAGGAGAATACGCTCGGAGCGGTGATGGGTGCCTACTGGAACGGCGAGGAGCTGTGCAACGACGGCAGCCCCCGCGGTTACGCCGTCTACGAGATCGAGGGCAACCGGATCAGGAACTGGTACTATAAAGGCACTGCTTTCCCGCGCGAATACCAGATGTACCTCTACGGCCCCGGCGAGGCGGTTTCCGAAAAATACCGCGACGGCCTCATCCTGAACATCTTCAACTGGCATACCACCTGGACGGTCGAGGTGCAGGAGGATAATGCCGGCTGGGTAACGCTTCCGTCCGATTCGAACCTCAGGTACGAAATGGATCGCCGCGCTTACGACTTCATGTTCGGCGACACCAAACCCGAGCATCGCCCGACGGCCGAACCCGAATCCAACAACGACCACATGTTCTACTACAAACCCGCGTCGGAGTCTTGGGGAACGGTCACGGTGAGGGCTTCCGACCCCTACGGGAACGTATATACCGAGAGCATCCGCAACGAATAGATCCATTTTTCGCAAACACGTTTCTCCGCACTGCCCGTTCCGACGGTGCGGAGAATTTTTCAACCATATCCCGATCATGAAATATCCTTTTCTGATTTTTCTGCTCTTCCTGTGCGGCGGGTTTTCCGCCGTCGCACAGCCTTCGGGCAACCCGCTCGTTTTCGGCGAGAACCGCCTGACGCTCATTACCCCGACGCTGTTCCGCCTCGAATTCGCCCACGACGGCAAATTCATCGACGACCCTACCTATTTCGCTTACGACCGGGGCAGCCTGCTCCCCGCGTCGGAGTTCAGGGTGCGGGAGCTGGGCGGGAACCGCTACGAGATCTCCACCTCGGCCCTGCGCATCGTCTACGAACACGACGGATTCCCGTTCGGGCTGCATAACTTTGCGGCCTACTACAAGCTCAACGGCAAGGAGAAGAAGTTCACCAACCGCTGTATTTTCCGCAACAACCTCGGCGGCCCGGTCGAGACGCTCGACCGCGTTACCGGGGAGATCCCCATGCAGGACGGCCTGCTGAGCCGCGACGGCTGGTACGTGATCGACGACGAACGCTCCGACCTGCTGGTCGACGGCTGGCTTTGCCCGCGCGATACGAAAAGCCATGTGCAGGATCAGTACTGTTTCGTCTACGGCAACGACTACAAGGCCGCCCTTGCCGACCTGGGCGCCATCAGCGGCCGCGTTCCCATGACCCGCAAATACATCCACGGCGTCTGGTACTGCCGTTACTGGGACTATACGTCGGAGGAGTTCCTTTCGATCATCGACGGCTACGAGGAGAACGATTTCCCGCTCGACAACCTCGTCTTCGACATGGGCTGGCATACCTACGATGCCAGGATCGGCACCGGGCATGCCGACAGCCGCAGCTGGACGGGCTATACGTGGGAGCGCAAACGCATTCCCGATCCCGGGGCGCTGATCGCCGAGGTGCACCGCCGCGGCGTTACGGTGTCGCTCAACGACCATCCCCACGACGGCATACGCCCCCACGAGGAGATGTACGCCGCCTTTATGGCGGACATGGGGGCCGACCCCGCCCATCCGCTGCTTTTCGACCTCGGCGACCGGAAATACATGGAGACGTTTTTCAAACATGCGCACCATGCCTCCGAGGATATGGGCGCCGATTTCTGGTGGCTCGACTGGCAGCAGAACTACCTCTATCCCGAGGTGCGCGGCTACCGCTCCACGTCGTTGCAGTGGATCAACGAGCTCTACTACCGCCAGACCGAGCGCAAGGGGCTGCGCGGCGCCGGTTACAGCCGTTGGGCGGGTTGGGGCGACCATCGCCATCCGATCCAGTTCTCGGGCGACGCCCAGGCCAACTGGGAAATGCTGGCTTTCGAGGTTAAGCTCACGGCTGCCAGCGGCAACGCGGGCTGCTACTACTGGGCGCATGATATCGGCGGGTTCCGCGGCGATCCGAACCCCGAGCTGACGGTGCGCTGGACGCAGTTCGGCGCCCTCTCGGCCGCTCTGCGCGTACATTCGACCAAGGACGCGCGGCTCGACCGCCGTCCGTGGATCAGCGGCGAGCGCGAAACGGCCGCCATGCGCCGCATGTACCACATGCGCTCGGAGCTGATGCCCTATATTTACAGCAGCGTATGGCAGACCCACTCGACGATGGTGCCGCTCAACCGGCCGATGTATATCGACTACGGCAGCGACGAACGCGCGTATGAAAACGAACAGGAGTTCCTTTTCGGGGATATCCTGCTCGCCGCCCCGATCGCTTCGCCGGGCGAAGGCGCGGATAAGACAGCCTCGCAGAAGGTCTGGTTCCCGACGGGCGACGTGTGGTACGACTATTTCACCCACGAACGGTTCGACGGCGGGCAGGAATGCCGCATCGCCAAGCCGCTCGAAGAGTTCCCGCTCTACGTCCGGGGCGGCTGGGTGCTGCCGATGCAGCCTTATACGCCGCGCCCCGCTTCGACGCCGCTCACGACGCTCGTCCTGCGCGTTTACCCCTCGGCGGGCGATGCCGACAATACCTATACGCTCTACGAGGACGACGGGCTTAGCCGCGATTACGAACGCGGCATCCATGCCACCACAGAGCTCAACTACCGCCGTGCGGGCGATGTGACGACCGTCACCGTCCGTCCCGCCGCCGGCAGCTACCGGGGGCAGGAGCCGCGCCGCGCCTACCAGCTCCAGCTGCCCGCCGCCGGGGAGTTCCGCCGGGTGAAGGTCAACGGCCGCACGGTGAAGCCTGCGTTCGACGGGCAACTGAGGTGCCCGGTGGTAGAGGTGCCGTCGACGGACATCCGCAAGGAGGTGAAGATCGAAATTTTCGGATAATCCGCCCGGAGCCGGTGCCCGGGAGGCGGTTCGCGTGTCCACCACGGACGCGGGAACCGTTTTTTTTGTAAATTTGTATCCAAACCGTCGAGCCGATGAGAAAGCTGAACATTTCCCCCCCCCGCCTTGTTTTTATGGCCGGTGTAGCCCTGCTCTGTGCGTGCCATAAGAGCGAAAACGAGCAGATATTCGATAAACTGGATCGGGTTATTGCGAAAAAGCATCTCTATGAGGAGCGTTTCGTCCGCCATGCCGATTCGTTGCGCCGGGAGCTCCGCGCCGCGGGCGACGACACGCTGCGGTGGCAGACGGCCAACCGCCTGTTCGATTCCTATATCACCTACAATATCGACACGGCCGCCCGTTACGCGGGGCTGATGCACAATTACGCCGACGCGACCGGCAGCCGGGAGATGAAATTCCTTTCGACGACCTGCGATGTTTCGGTGCTGATCGCCCGCAACAACATCGAAGAGGCCTACGAACGGATCCTTTCCCTCGATACGGTCGGCATCACCCGGCGGATGCGGGCCAGCTATTATACCCAGCAGATGGTGGTCTTCGGGCGGCTCGCCTCGGGCGACGGGTCGGAGGCGCGGCGGAAGGCCTATGCCGATTCGCTTTTCAGGCTCCGCCACACACGGATCGGTTTCGACGGCCACTCCCGTGTCACGCGGCAGCGGATGTATGCCCTCGAACTGATGGATCTGGACCGTTATGACGAAGCCCTGGAGGTTTTGCTGCCGCTTTACGACCCCGCGAAATACAATAGCCGCACGCTGGCCCGCATCGCCTACAACATTGCCAACGCCTATTATCTGCTCGGCGACGTTGAACAACACAAGTACTGGCTCGCCACGGCGGCGATCTGCGACTTGCAAACCCCCGTCAGGGAGTACCTTTCCCTCTATAACCTGGCCCTGTTGATGTTCGAGCAGCAGGATATGGAGCGTGCGGCGCGCTATATCCAGTGTACGATGGCCGACATGCTTGCCTGCAATTACAACACCCGTATCCTCCACTCCAGCCAGGCCGAGATGATCATCAATCAGGCCGTCGTTTACAGCATCAATTCGCGCAGCCGTATCCTGACCGTCATGATCAACATTTTCATGGGGCTGTTCGTCATCATCGTGCTGCTGCTCATCCATACCCTGCGGCAACATGCCAGGCAGCGGCGCACCAACGCCCAGCTTTCCGCGGTCAATGCCCAGCTCAGCGAACGCAACGAACAGTTCCGGCAACTGAACGACTGCCTGCGCGACGCCAACAAGATCAAGGACAACTATGTGTTCCGCTACATGCTCCTGGCCACGCAGTACCTCGGCCGGGTCGGCGAATACCGGGGCGAGCTGCTCAAAACCGCAAAGTCCGAAGGCTCCGAGGCGCTGATGCGCAAGCTGCGCTCGCCGTCGGACGTCGACCGCGACTACCGCGATTTCTACCGGATCTTCGACGAGACCTTCCTGGGTATCTTCCCCGATTTCGTCGAACAGGTCAATGTGCTGCTCGAGGAGCCGGCGCGGTTCCCCGTGCGGGCCGACCGGACGCTCCCTACCGAGCTGCGTATCCTGGCCGTCATGCGCCTCGGCATTACCGACAGCGGCCGCATCGCCGGTTTCCTTAACTGCGCTTCGGCGACGGTCTATACCTATCGCACCAAGCTGCGCAATTCGGCCCTCGGTTCACGCAGCGATTTCGAGACCCGGATCAAGCTTATCGGCCTCTGACGGGTCGGTGGCGGGTTCCCGAAGGGCTTCTGAGGGCTTTTTCCCCAGCCTTTACCGAGCCTTTACCGAGCTTCTGACGGCCTTTTGCCGAGCCTCTGCCGGAATTCCGCCGGGTCTTTGCCGGGCTCCCGACGAAGTGTGCCGCAAGGTGGTGGCACACTCCTGCCGCAAGCCCGGCACGATCCCGGCGTTTACTCTTCCCCGCGCACGATCACATAGTCGCCGGGCGTGAGCGACATCCCGCCGAGCCCGTCGAGGACGCCTGCCTTCTGCCGCCTGCCGTCCGAGATGCGGTAGAGCGTATATTTACCCTCTTTCCACGCCTTGAGCCCGATGCTCATCGTGTTCGGCGTGTCGTAGTCGAGCGCGCTGACCTTCGTCTGCAGTCGGCTGTCCCACGGCTCCCGGAGCCATCGGTGGTTGGGTTCCAGCGTGACGAACAGTTCGCCGTCCCGCTCGTCGATGAAGTAGATGCCCGTTCCTGTGTAAGTCACCAGCGGCGAACTGCCTATGCCGACGATGCTCCTGACCCCGTCGCTGACATTGAGCGGGCACCATTGCGTCACGTCGCCCGAGTGGTAGAATTTTTCCGGCGAGGAGAAGATGCTCACGTCGCGGCTTTTCGAGATGGCGAAGTTGCTGCCCAGTTGTTCGTTGACCAAACGGTCATACATTTGTCCCAGCGGGGTGGATTTGTAGATTTCGCCCGCCACGATGAAGCTGGCGGCTTTTTTCGGCGTGCACGTGAGGCTCAGGAAATGCGAACCGCAGTGGTAGGGGGCGTATTCCTGCATGGTGTAAGTCCACATCGAAGCGCACTGCACGCCCAGCGCCCGGAAATACTGCGCCTGTATGGGGTAGAGATAGGCGCTTTGGTTGAAGAAGGTCTCGAACTCGTAGACGGTCTTCGCCTTGCCGGCGTATTCGGGGAGCGTCATCCACCCGTAGCCATTCACGTCGTCGAAATACTGGTTGAACCAGCCCGAATAATCCTGCGACGTGAGGTCTTTGGGATTGCTCCAGTAGTCCTGCGGCACGAGATCCTGCCCCGGATAGTTGCAGCAGGCCACGGCTTCGGCCTTCGAGGCGAGGGCGCCTTTGAAAATATCCGGGTTGCCGTTGCGGTAACGGTGCCAGTTGTGGCTCCAGACGACGGGCTGCTGCGCCCCGGCCTCCCGGATGACGTCGTACATGCCGTCGATATAATCCCGGATGAGTTCCTGCCGGAAGAGCGCATACGAAGCGTCGTTGTCCTGCTGCCCGTTGCCGGCCGCCCAGGACTGGAAATCGGCGTAGGCGGCGGGGTTGGACTGTATGTCCGTATAGCTGAAGGCTTCGGGTTCGTTGATCAGCTCCCACAGGGCGATGTGTTTCTCAGCCGCATAGGTCGTCCCCGAATAGTTGTTTTTGCGCGTGAGCAGCTGGCGGACGTAGTTTTTCGATTTCCGGACGACCTCCTTGTCGTGTACCCACTCCTGGCGGGCGGCGGTCATGAATACCGAATTGGGCACGTAGCCGCTGCCCATGTGGTTGATAAGGGTCAGCGTAATGTAAATGCCCCGTTCGGCAGCTTCGGCGACCATGTAGTCCAGCACGTCCAGGTAGGGCGTTTCGACCAGGTTTCCCTCCGCATCGGTGAAATCGGCGGGTGTCAGGTGGCAGCGGATGACCGAAACTTTGAGTTTGGCCACCTCTTCGAGGTTGTTTTCGGCCACGCGCCTGAGCGCCTCGGCCGTTTGGGGTATCCCGTGCCTCTTGAGGCGGTCGTTGTATTCCCAGCTCAGGCAGGGCTGGAAGTTGACGCCCCATAACGAGAGCTCCCCGCCGTCGGGCGCATATATTTTCCCGTTTTGTACCGATACGTAATCCCCCGTCGCGGGTGGCGTCGGCGGCGTGGGCGGGTTGGGGTCGGGGGTCTGGTCGGTTCCGGAGTTGGAGCAGCAGGCCAGTGTCATCAGCAGGCCTATTGCAACGATAAAGCGTGTCTTGATCATGGTTCGGGTTTTTGTTGGTTTCGTTCCGTTTTCAAATATAGGTTAAATCCCGTACACCCCGGCCTGCAAGAAGGCCGGGGTGCCGTGCCGCGTTATTTTTCCCAGACGAGTTTGGGGTAGCCGCCGCCCGCGCTGCCCAGCGTCCGCCAATAGGCGGCCGGGGTGTCGGCCGTGGTTCGCCATGCCTCATGCGTCGAGGGCTGGGGCCATGCGGCGCCGAATTTCGCATTTCCGGTCTGGCTGCCTCCGCCGCCTGCCGGGATACCTTCCAGGTCGCCGTTCCAGTAGCAGTAGGAGATGTTGCCCGAATTGTGCTCGCCGACGATTGCCCCGATGGCACTGTCGCCCGTCACCTGCCCGATGTGGTAGCAGGCCGTGATGGTTCCCTTGTGGAACCCGCAGATGCCGCCTGCCCCGGCCCATCCCGAGGTCTGGCTCTCTATCAGCCCGTCGTTGTGGCAGGCGATGATCTCGGCGTCGGTGCTTTGACCCGCGATGCCGCCCGAATTCCACTTGGCGCCCACCTTGCCCGCATTGTAGCACGAGCTGATCGTCGCCCCGGCGTTGAGCTGGCCGCAGATACCCCCGGCCTGCGACCCTTCGACCGTGACGGTGCCCGTATTGTAGCAGCGCGTGATGAGCGTGGCATTGTAGGTGAGCCCCGCGATGCCGCCGTTGTTGTCGCCTGCACCCCACGGCAGGACGAGGTCGCCCGTGTTGTAGCAGTCGGCGATCTGGCAGTCGTCGGCCTGCCCCGCGATGCCGCCCGTCTTGCTGGGTTTGCCGCCGATGCCGCCCGTGTTGCCGCAGCTCGTGATCGTCCCTTTGCCGCAGTAGCCGACGATGCCGCCCGTGCCGTCCGACGGTACGGTGGCGTCGATGGTCAGCGTGCCCGTGTTCAGGCACTCCGATACGGTGCCGTTGTTGTTGTACCCGCAGATGCCGCCCAGCGTATTGCTGCCGCCGTCGGTCACCGATGCGCGGTTGGTGCATCGCTCGATCGTTCCCGTGTTCTCACCGCAGACCATGCCTGCATGCCACTGCCCCCTGAGTGCGCTGGCCGAGGCGATCACGACGTTGCGGATCGTCCCGCCGTTGGCTGCGAAGAGCCCGGCATTGCCGTTCCCGAGCGAAACCCTGAGGCGGGCGACGGTGAAGTTGCCGCCGTCATAGATGCCCTCCAGTTTCGAGATCGGCGTCCACTCGGCGTCGAGCAGGTCGATGTTGCCCTGCTGGAGGTATTTGCGCCCCCGGCTGGCGTCGTCGAGGTCGATCATCTTCAGTTCGGCGATCGTGTTGACGGGGATGAAGCCCTTGTCGTCCGCCTCGCGGAAGGCTACTTTCCCGTCGACGATCCGGAGGCTGATCTGGCTGCTCTCCTCCCGCCCGATCTCGTATTGCGTGCCGTCGCAGGCGATCCTGGCGACGATGCCGACCGGAACCCCGGCCTGCTGCATGGCCTCGCCCTTTGCATCGAGGGTGATCTGCGTGGGGCTGTCCGACCCGGCCAGGTAAACTTCGATGGTGCGGTTTTCCAGCCCTTCGATCCGGTAATGCGTCGGGGTCATGCCCTGGGCCGTACCCCCGGCTCCTTCGTCCCAACTGCCCACGCCGATGGTTCCCAGCGTCAGTTCGCTGCCGTTCAATACCAATGGTACCGTGTAGCGGTAATCGGCCAGGAACACCCCGTCGGTGGGGGATGCCGCCGCGCTGACCTCCGTCGTGCTGACGGTGCCGTTGACCGTGACCGAAACCCTGAACCCGGGTGTCGACGGCTCGATGATCGCCTGCCATTTGTTGCCGTTCCCGACGTGGCAGGCTTTGAGGCCGTCGACCGTGAGTGCCGTGGCGGCGATCGTGCCCAGTTCGAATTCCACCATGGTCTTCAGGTGCCGCATCGGGACGTTGGCCATCTCCCGCAGCGGTACCTGGGCGGGGTTGTCCCATCCCAGCTGGTCGGCGTCGATAAGTCCCTGCGCCGTACCGTCCTGGATGGCTGTGCCCTCCTTCCTGAGGATGATCCCGACGGGCTGGCGCTTGTTGTCGGGGAATACGACCGCCTCTCCGGCGGGGATCCATTTGCCGCCGTCGTATTCATACGTGGCCTGCATGCGTTCGCTGCCGCTGCCGAGCGTCACCGTCATCGTGTGCCCCGCACGGGTCGATGCCGGGCCCATAGTCGGGTCGTCGTCTCCGGTTTGGGCGCGTGAAACCTCGGCCATTTGGGTGCGGATGGAGATGCTTTCCACCGTCGTAGGCTCCGTCCGGCCCTCCTTTGCGGTGTCGTCGTCGGAGCATCCTGTCGCTGCCGTGCCCAGTGCGAGCATGGCCAGATAGAGGATATGTCGTTTCATGATAGGCTCTTTTATATTAGAAATTGATCTCGATCGTGTGGTTTTCCCCCGCTTTGAGGGCCGGCATCGTCTTGACGACGAAGTTCCGGGGACGCTCCTGCCCGCCGATGGTGACGGTGCCGATGGCTTCGGGGGCTATTTCCGTATTGCCCGGCAGTATAATCAACTGGGCATCAACGGTCTGAGGGTCACAGTAGGCATCGTACCCGGCGACCGAGAGCGCCGTGATCCTGCTGCCCGACATCGTGCCGGCGAGCGTGAACGTGAGCTTCGGCCGTTCGTGCCCCAGCGTCAGGGCGACGGCCTGCGCCGGGGCGACCTCCTTCAGCTCGGCCGAAAGCCAGTCCGCGGCGAGGAATGCTTCCTTCTCCCGCTGGTCTTTGGCGATGGCGCCGCCCTGTGCCTGGCGTACGGCCTCCTCCGGCCAGTATACCTTGACCGATGCCAGGGCGCTTCCGTCCACCGGGAAGTAGAGCACGTCGTCCGGGGTGGCGCCCGCCAATGTCCCGTCCGCATAGATATAGGTCGTTGTCCGGGCCTTTACGCTTACCGAGGCCCCGGCCATTCCCCGAAGGCCGAAGTAGTCGTCCGCCGCGTAGTTCGCCGCCGCCCGGCTTCCCGGGCTGATGCCTGCGATGCTGAGCCGGACGGGCATCGCGGCGTTGAAGGGTTCCTGCTCCGAGCAGGAACTTCCGGCCAGGAGCGCCGCCGCGGCACAAATGAGTAAGGATTGTTTCATAGTTTATCAGGTTTAGGTTGTTTCTCCCGTGGTGCGGTATAACAAAAATAGTCCGCCCGCCTGACTTAAATTATCCCGGAATTATCAAATATTAGTACGTTTCCGCCATTTGCCTTCCCGGCCCGGCCGCAAAGACCTTGCGTCTTGGCCCCGTGCGGGGTACGGAAACGAAAAAGCGACCGGAACCGTGTCCGGCCGCCTCTCCGTCCCTGCGGGTTCGGGCTATTTCCTGCGATGTTTTTCGGCGTACTCCTTGGGCGAAAGCCCGAAATGCTCGCGGAAACATTTGGTGAAATAGGAGTGTGAGTTGAACCCTACGCTGTACATGATCTCCGAGATGCGGGTGTCGCTTTGCGCGAGGTATTGCGCCGCCCGTTTGAGCCGCACGGTGCGGATGAATTCGTTGATCGACTCCCCGGTGAGCGCCTTGACCTTGCGGTAAACCTGCTGGTAGGAGTAGCGCGAAATCTCGCACAGCTCCTGTATGCCGAACTCCGAGTTGTCGATATTCTGTTCGATGGCCTTGACCAGCGTGTCGATGAACTTGTCGTTTTCCGATTCGATCTGGATTTCCGAAGGGTCGGTGAGCAGCTTCTGGCGGTATCGTTCGCGCAGTTTGATGCGCTGCTCGATGAGCGAGTTGACCCGCGTGCGCAGCGTCTTGATGCTGAACGGCTTGGCGATATACCCGTCTGCGCCTGCCGAATACCCCTCGGCGCGGTTCTCCTCGTCGCCCTTGGCCGTGAGCAGCAGGAACGGGATGTGGCAGGTGAGCAGTTCCGCCTTGCTGCGGCGGCACAGTTCGAAGCCGTCCATGCCGGGCATCATCACGTCGCTGACCACCAGGTCGGGGTAGATGTTTCGGATCTGCTCCCAGCCGTCGTTGCCGTCGTGTGCCGTGTATATTTCGTACTGTTCTTCGAGGTTTATGCGCAGGAAATTCCGCATGTCCTCGTTGTCCTCGACGATGAGCACCTTCGGGTTGCGCTCGGCGGATCCCGCTTCGGGCTGCCTTTCCGCAGTCCCGCTGGCGGGTGCCGCCCCCGCCGGGTCGACCGGGAGCGTGAACGTGAAGGCGCTGCCCCGGCCCGGGGCGCTCTCCAGGGTCAGCGTGCCGCCGTGCAGCTCGACGAAATCCTTAGCGAGCATCAGCCCGATGCCCGTGCCCCGGATCGACTCGAACGACGGGTTGCTGCCCTGGTAGAACCGCTCGAAAATATGTTCCCGGTCGGCCTCCGTGACGCCTATCCCGGTGTCCGACACCTCGACTGCGGCGAACCGTCCTTCGTCGCTGCGGCGCAGCGAAACCGTTATGCCGATATGCCCGTTGTCGGGCGTGAACTTGAAGGCGTTGGAAAGCAGGTTGTACAGCACCTTCTCGACTTTGTCGCTGTCGAACAGGAAGGTGAGCTCGGGTTCGGAGGCTTCGAAATCGTAGTCTATTCCCCGGCGTTGCGCCTGATAGGCGAACGATTCGTAAATCCTGCGCACGAACGAGACGAACTCGCCCGTGCTGGGGTTGAGTTTCATCTTCCCGTTGTCGAACTTGCGCAGATCCATGATCTGGTCGATCAGCCGCAGCAGCCGTTCGCCGTTCTGCCGCATGAGCGAGAGCTGCTCCAGCTGGCGCTTGTCCCGGATCTGTTCCCCGAGGCTCTCTATGGGGCCCAGGATGAGCGAAAGCGGGGTTTTGAATTCGTGCGATACGTTGGTGAAGAAACGCATCTTGACCTGGTTCAGTTCTTCGGTCTTCATGCGTTCGAGTTTTTCGAGCCGGAGTTCCGAGAGGAGTTTCATTTTGGTGAGCGTCAGGTTGTAGGCTACGACGATCACCACGGCGACCAGCACCCCGTAGATCAGGTATGCCCACCAGCTCAGCCACCAGGGCGGCAGGATGCGCACCTCGATCCGCGCCGTGCGGTCGCTCCATATCCCGTCGGAGTTGCAGCCCCTGACCGTGAAGAGGTACCGACCCGGCGAGAGGTTCGAATAGGCGGCGTAGTTCTGCGTGCCGCCCGTCATCTGCCACTCCTTGTCGTACCCTTCCAGCCGGTAGGCGTACTTGTTGTTCGACGATGCGAAGTTGAGCAGCGAAAAGTAGAAACGGAACGAATTTTCGTTGTGCCGCAGCCGCAGCCGGTCGCTGTGCAGGATCGAGCGCGGCAGTACGACGCGTTTGCCGATCCGGTGTCCGGGGCGCACCTCCTTGTTCCACAGGCTGAACGATGTGACGACCGTCGGCGCCTTGTCCTCGTTGAGCAGGATCGCGTCGGGGTGGTAGCGGATGTAGCCCCCGTCGCCGCCCATGTAGATATGGCCCTGCGGGCCGATGAAGAAGCTGTTGTAAATCAGTTCGTCGATCCTCAGATCCCGGTTGAGGTCGCAGACGATCTTGTTTTTCCGCACCGGGTCGTACATGATGAGCTTGTTGGTTGTGGCGGCCCAGATGCGGCCGCGGTTGTCCGACGTGAGCGTGCGGATCGACTGCGAGAGGTCGAGGTCGTTGTCGAAACGCTCGAACAGCCCGCTCGCCGGGTCGAGTTTGCAGAGGCCCCGGTCGGTGCCCGTCCACACATTCCCCTTACGGTCAACGTGGATGGTGTAGATGCGGTTGCTTATCAGGCTGCGGGGGTCGTCCGTGCGCACCTTGTACTGTATGAAGCGGTCGTTGCGCTTTTCGTATTTGAACAACCCCTCCTGCGTGGCCGCGAACCAGATGTTGCCCTTGGCGTCCACGTCGAAATAGCCGATGTCGCAGTTGTCCGAGTTGATGATGCCGCTGATGAGCCGGGTCTTGTAGCTCAGGTGCGAGATACCGCCGTCGGGGCGGTAATGCGGGGTGATGAAGCAGAGTCCGCTGCTGATGTTGGTCACGATGTCGTGGTCGGCGTCCTCCTTGATGTCGTAGATGTATTTGAGCGAGAAGTTCTGGTTCGAGTGCTCGGCGCGTACGAAACGGTCGCGCGCGGCATCGTAGTAGTCGATCCCGTCGTTGGTTCCCAGCCACAGGGTGCCGTGGCTGTCGCGGATAAGCCGCTTGGCGATGCTGTGCGAAACCCCTTTGTCGGCCATGTAACGCGTGTATCCTGCGTCGCGTCGCGTGCTGTCGTACCGCAGGACGCCTTCGTTCGTGGTGAGCCACAGGCTGTGGTCGGGGGTTCCGAGCAGGTCGTTGACGATGACTTTGCGTTCGGCCCCTTTCCTGTCGTTGGTCAGGCGGACGCAGTCGATCTTCTTGCGTTTGAGGTCGAGTTTGGCCAGTCCGCTGTCGGTGCCGATCCAGACGATGTTCTGCCGGTCGCGGAAAAGCGTGCGCAGCGAGTTGTTGGGCAGCGACGTCGGGTCGGACAGCGAACTGTAATAGGCGCTGGCCTGATGGCTGCGGGTGTCGTAGAGCGTGAGCCCGTCGGCCGTTGCGAGCAACAGGTGCGTGTCGTCGTAGCTGAGTATGCTCTTTATGTCGTTGTCCGTAAGTCCGCCGTCTTCCGCGCGGAGGGTGCCGAGCGGCTGCTCGGGATGCCGGATGTCGAGGACGACCAGGCCGCTGGAACTTCCGACGTACAGCAGGTCGGGGGTGTTCTCCGGGATATACAGCGCGTTGACCAGGTTGTTGTAGGTGTCGTTGGGCAGTTTCCGGCTCCGGGTTTCATAGCGGACGAAACTGTTGTCCGTGGGGTTGAAGCGGTAGAGTCCGTCGAAGGTGCCGAGCCACAACATCCCGTGCCGGTCGGCGCAGATGCTGCGGATTTCGTTGGCCATCCGGTCGAATGCGTCGGGTACCAGTACGAAATAGTTGATATAGCGTTTCCGCAGGTCGAGGCGGATCAGCCCTTCGAGCGTCCCGACCCACATCACCCCTTGCGGATCGTCGTGGATGCAGCGGATGCGCAGGTTGTTGAGCAGCCGCAGCGAGTCGTTGTCCGCATGGTATTTCACGAAACTTTCCGTCACGGGGTCGTAGAGGTCGAGCCCTTTCTCGGTGCCGATCCACAATTCGCCCGTGCGTGTGAGGTGTATGCAGTTGATGAACGAGGCGCTGACCGACGTCGAATCCCCGGGGTTGTAGCGGAACGTTTCGAAATTGTAGCCGTCGTAGCGGTTGAGTCCTTCGGCCGTCCCGAACCACATCAGCCCCGTACTGTCCTGTGCCACGGCGAAAACCATTTTGTCCGACAGCCCCGCGTCGATCGAGAGGTTGGTGAAATGGAGGTTCGTGACCTGTCCCCACAGGGGCAGCCAGCAAAACAGCAACAGTCCGGCAGCAAGGTGTTTCATCGGTCGTAATTTAAAATGCTACGACAAATATACCTGTTTTTTGCATCATTCCGCCTGTTTGTCCCACAGGAAAACCGCACACTCTTCGGCTCCGAGCCTGACGGAGGCGCCTTCGGGCGACGCTTCGCCGCATAACCGGCGCGCCGAGGCGGGCAGCGGCCGCGAAAGCCCTATTTCGACGGTGTGCGGGCGTTTGTTGACCAGTACGGCCAGCCGTTGCGACGGAGACTCCATCAGGCGCATCAGCACCCCGTCCGCCGGGCGTGAGAAGTGCAGCGGGGCACGGTCGATCTGCCCGCGGCAGTAGGTGCCGTAGAAATCCGCGACCCCTTTGTTGTCGCCGTGCCAGCCGCCCAGCTCGACGAGCGAGGGAAGCCACACGGCCTCGCCCTTGCCGTAGCGGTGGCGGGTGCCGACCACGTCGCCGCCGTGCATGGCGATCGCCTGCGCCCTGTCGGGTCGGAGTATTCCTTTCCACAGATGTGCGGGCAGGGTCGTGGCAGGGGTGTCGCATGCGATCGTAAAATAGGGTGCGACGGCCTTGTACTCGCTGATCTGTGCGCCGAAGCACCTGCGCAGCGGAAAGTCGTCCATCAGGATGCAGTGCATGTTCTGGTCGTAGAATCCGGTGAGCCCCGTGGCGATCATCCGGCCGCCTTTACGGACGAAATCGTCGAGCCGTTCCCATGCCCCCGAAGGCAGTGCCACGAGGTTCGTCAATACGATCGTTTTCCCCTGCGGGTCGCTCCAGTCGTAAGCGTCCATTTCGCAGACTTCGGGAACCACGCCCCAGGCGGCGATGGCTTCATAGGCTCCCGCGAGCGATTTCATGGTTGCGCTGGCCTTGCGCCCTTCGTAACGGCCGTCGTCCGACACCGCCGCATTCTTTTGCTGCGTGCGGAGCGATTCGGTGTTGTAAAGGAGCGTGATGCCGCTCCGTACGGGCCGGGCCTCGCGGAAAAAGCTTTTGTGGGCTTTCGCCGTGCGGGCGACTTCCGAGGCCGCTGTCAGGCGGTCGCTCGGCCGCCCCTGGAAATCGAGCATACCCCATTCGCCGGCTTCGAGTGCCGACGCCCGCTGGTTCAGCGTCCAGAAGATCACCCCTTCGGCGCCTGCGGCGATACCCGTCCAGAGCCATTGCGTGATCTCCCGCGCCGTGGGGCAGAGTACCTCCCTTCCGCTGGCCGTGACATTGCCGCCCTGCATTTCGGTGATCCAGAACGGGTTTTTCCCGGCTCCGGAGCGGATGATGTCGGCCATGAGCGAGATTCCCAGCGGGTATTGCGCCCGGGTGAAATAACCGAAGTGCCAGCTCAGGTGCATCGACACGCCCAGCGAGGTCAGAAACCCTTCGTAGGCGGGGAAATCGTAGTCGGTGAGGTTGTCCAGAAGCTGGTGGGGATTGATGTGTTTGTGGTGCGCAGGGTCGTGCAGATCGACCTGCGATGCGATCCATCCCAGGTACCACGTCGTGAAATCGGTGTGGAACCGCTCTTGCGTGAAGTCGGCTTTCAGGTAGCCGTTGTCGTAGGCCGGAGTCTTCTGCGCGGCTTTCCAGCGTGCGAAAACCTCATCGGTCAGGTCGTTTCGCCCGGGCCCCGTTCCGCCCGTCCCCGGTTCGTTCTGCAACACCCAGGTGTCGAGGGCGGGATGCCCCCTGAAGTGACTCACGACGGCTTCGATGTAATCGGCGATTTCCAGCAGGTGGGCTTTCGAGCGGGGGAATTTGAATCCGCCCACGTCGCCCAGCTCGTCGGTCGGCGGGAAGAGCGTGGCGAAGAGTTTTACGCCGTGTTTCCCGGCGGCATCGAACGCTTTGTCGTAAAGCGTGAAATCCCACAATCCGTCCGGGCGCAGCATGTGCGCCCCGAACATCCGGATGCGTGCCGTTTCGAATCCGTGCTGCGCGAGTATCCTGAAGAACCCGTCGATCTGCTTGTCGGTCTGCCCCGGTTCGATGAACACCTGCGCCCCGATCTGCGGGTATTCGGTGCGTTGCGGGTAAAGGGGCTGGCACAGGAATCCCAACGCCAGTAACAGGATTGTCTTTTTCATGGTCTATCGTTTGTTGCAAAGCCTCCGGCCGTTGCGGATTGCTTCGGATTCGTTGTTGCAGGGAAGTAGCGTGAATTTATAGGCATAGCGTTTTGCCAGCAGGCGGTACTGCTCTGAGGGGCGCGCATTCAGGCTCCAGGTATCGGTTCCCCCGACCCCGGCCTGTACGCAGTCTATGTTGACCGTCAGGGCATCCGGAAGCCGCTCCACTTCGGTGACGTGGCGTGCCCTGTCGAGCGCCTCCTGCGTGCAGTCCCATACCGACATGCTCAGGGGGCTGTCCCCCGCGATCTGGATGCCGCGTCTGTTGCCCTCCGTCAGCGTGAGCCAACGCACTGCGCAGCGGTTGCCGTTCTCCTGCGGGGTGATGTAGTCGTGCATGAAGTCCCCGGGCGTACCCCGGTAGAGGCCGAGCAAAGCACCGCACGAGCGGTCGGAGTAATTTTCCTGGGGCCCTTTGCCGAAGTAGGCCATCCTCCCCAGTGTATTGGGAACCCGGGTTCGGAGCCCCGCGCGCAGCGGTTCGGGCAACTGCCCGGCGATCTGCAGGTCGTATGCCACGGCCAGCGCCCCCGTGCCGTCGAGCGTATAAACCAGCGTCAGCCGCACGCTGTCGGGAACCCCCTTTTCGACACGCACCGTCCCTGCGGCTTCGTCGATGCGGATGCCTTCCGTCCGGATCCTTCCGGGCATCTCTTTCCAGCATCCGGCGATCTGCCCGACGCGCCATCCGCGCCAGTCGTTGTCGGTCGACGCCCGCCAGAAGTTCGGCCGCAGGGTGTCGCATACCAATGCCTTCCCGCGTACCGTATAGGAGACCAGGTAACCGCTTCTGCGGTCGATTTCCGCCCGGACACCCGCGGCGCTCAGCACGATGTGCTCCCCGTCCTGCGAGACGGCCGCCCTGCCTGCGGCGGGTTTATGCGCGGGAGCCTTGTAGAAAGGCAGCCCGAACTGCTCTTGCGCAGCGATGTGCCCGGCCCCGGCGTAAGGGGTCGCCCGTTTTTCCCGGGCCTGTACGCGGAGCAGGTATTCGGCGCCGGGTTCGGGCTCGAAGGGGCGGAACCCGACGGTGGCCGGGGCGCTCTTGCCCGCGGGCGTCGCCGGCACGTCGAAACTGCCGCGCTGCAATACGCCCTTGTCGGTCGATATTTCCCAGGTGAAATCGTAGCGGTCGGTCGGGGAGAAGAAATTACGGTTGTGTACGACAACCCTTCCGGCAGCAAGGTCGTCCGCCGTGAACCCGATGGGCTGGAATACGTATTTGCACTCCAGTGCCGCGGGCTTCAGCGTACGGTCGGGGTTGACGATGCCGTTGCAGCAGAACGCCGCGTCGTGATGCTCCCCTGCCGGTTCGAAATCCCCGCCGTAGGCCCAATAGGTGCGTTGGCAGGTATCTTTTTTGACCAGCCCCTGCTCTGCCCAGTCCCAGATATGGCCGCCCAGCAGTCCCTCATGGCTGCGGATGACCGTCCAGTAGTCGTTCAGCCCGCCGGTCGAATTTCCCATCGAGTGAGCGTATTCGCACATCAGCACGGGGCGGTCGATACGCGGGTTGAGGGCCATGCGCTCCAGCTCCCCGACCGTGGGATACATGCGGCTCACGATATCCACGTAAGCGGGGTCGGTCGGATTGCCGCCGTCCTGCGGCTGTTGAGGGGTGCCCGGCTTCCCGTCTGCGGGGGCGGCACTGGTGAATACGGCCGCCGAAGTGCGCCTGAGGGGTATGTAAAGCGGGCTCGCAGGTTGTCCCTGCGCCCCTTCGTAGTGGATCAGGCGCGTGGGGTCGTAATCCTTGGCCCAGCCGGCCGCCGCCGCGTGCGCCGGGCCGCATCCCGATTCGTTGCCCAGCGACCACATGACGATGGAGGGGTGGTTGCGGTCGCGGACGACCATCCGGCTCACACGCTCCAGGAACGGGACGGCCCACTCCGGGTCGTTCGAGAACTTCCCGCCCGAACCGTGGCTCTCGATGTTGGCTTCGTCGATGACGTAAAGGCCGTAGCGGTCGCACAGTTCGTAGAAATAGGGGTCGTTGGGGTAGTGGGACGTACGCACGGAGTTGAAATTCAGCAGTTTCATTAGCCTTACGTCCTGTTCCATCCCTTCGCGCGTGACGGTCTTTCCCGTATATTGGTCGTGGTCGTGGCGGTTTACGCCGTAGAGTTTCACGGGGACGCCGTTAACCAGCATCTCGCGTCCGCGGAGCCGGACGTCGCGGAACCCGACCTTGCAGCTGCGCGATTCGGCGACCTGCCCGTCATCGTTGCGCAGGGTCAGCACGAGGGTGTAGAGCGCAGGGTTCTCGGCGCTCCATTTTTCGGGCGCCGCGATGCGCTGCTCCATCAGTGCGAAGTAGACGTTGTCGCGTTGCGGGTAAGCCTCCGACAGGATTTCTTCGACCGGTAGTCCCATTTCACGGCCTTCGGGCGTCCCGTCGGGGGCATAGAGTTGCGCCCGCAGATGCCATCCTGCCGCCGGGGTGCCCTCGCGCAGGTCGATCGTGGGGCGTATCTGCAACAGCGCGTCGCGCATGTCGCCGTCGAGCAGCGTCCGCACCCCGAAGTCGCCGATGGCCACGTCGGGTTTTGCGGCAAGGTATACTTCGCGGTGTATGCCCGCCATGCGCCAGTGGTCCGCATCTTCGAGGTAACTGCCGTCCGTCCATTTGAAAACCTTCACGGCGAGCGTGTTCTCGCCCGGTCGCAGCAGGCCGGTGACGTCGAATTCCGAGGGCAGGCAGCTGTCCTCGGCATATCCTGCCAGGGTGCCGTTGACCCAGACGTAATAACCCGAGTATACACCCCCGAAGTGCAGCACTACCCGGTCGCCTTCCCAACTTCGGGGTACGGTGAATTTTCGGACGTAGCATCCCGTCGGGTTGTCGCGTGTGATCGACGGCGGCCTGAACTCGAACGGATAGGGGATGTTGGTGTATATCGGATACCCGTAGCCCTGCATCTCCCAGCACGAGGGAACCTCTATCTCGTCCCAGTTTCCGAGGTCGGCGCCCGGTTGCCAGAACCCTTCGGGGCTTTGGGCGGCGTCTTCCGCAAAACGGAATTTCCAGACGCCGTCGAGCAGCATCATCCGTGATCGGGCGCGGTCTCCCGCCAGTGCATCCTGCGGGGTTTCATAGGAGTAGGAGGTGGCCCGGGCGGGCAGGCGGCGCAGGGCGTTGACGTGCTGGTCGGCCGGGGCGTCCCATCCGTCGGCGGCTGTTGCGGCGCCGTATGCAAGCGTGCACAGGAGGATTGCCGTAAGTCGTTTCATAGTTCGGATAAGGTAGAGTTTTCGATGGAACAAATATAGGAATACTCCACCCGCCGGATTTGCACGGATTTATCAAAAATTAACAGAAAACCGGCCTTTCGCCCCTCCTGCGCTGTCCCGACGAAAATGTGTTAGCATCTGCTGAACCGGTTACATTCCGTGCGCGGGGAATTCCCTACTTTTATCCTGTCGCTCAAACCTAAGACTACGACCTATGAAACGACTCATCCTTTTGACCTGCCTCCTTGCCTTCGTGTCGGTAGCGGAGGCGTGGGCCAAGCGCCCCGGGCGCTCCTTCAGGCGCTCTTTCGTCCAGGTAAGCGCCCGGGATCCGCGTTATTTCTGCCTTTCGGACGGGCAGCCGTATATCCCCGTGGGATGCAACATCGCCGCGATGGGGTCGGTTGCCGACATGGAACATTACCTCGGGGAGATGCACCGCCACGGCGCCAATTTCGGCCGCGTGTGGCTCAACACGGGCCTCTTCGAGATCGAAACCCGCTACGGCGAGGTGGACAGCGCCAAGCTCGTGCGCATCGACCGCCTGCTGGAGCTCGCCGACCGGTACGGCATCAAGATCAAGTTCTGCATCGAGAGTTTCCGCCATATCCGGCCGGGCGTGAACAAGTGGGACACCAAAGCCTCGTACCATACTTCCAACGGCGGCCCGTTTGCCGATGCCGACGATTATATCACCTCGCCGCGGGGGGAAGAGGAGTTCCTGCGCCGTGTGCGCATCTTCCGCGAGCGTTACGGCGACCATCCCGCCGTTTTCGGCTGGGAGCTGTGGAACGAAATGAACGCCGTGGAGACGCCCGAGGAGCACCTGCGCGCGTGGAATGTCCGTATGCTGCCGCGTGTGAAGGAGATCTTCCCGAAAAACCTGGTGATGCAGAGCCTCGGCTCGCTCGACCGGGAGTCGAGCTTCCCGATTTATGAATTCATCAACCGCCTGCCTTCGAACGAGGTGGCGCAGGTGCACCGCTATATCGACGAGGGTGCCGAACTGGCCGTGTGCGGCGCTCCGGTCGACAGCATGGCCTCCGATGCCATCGCCGTGCTGCGCGGATACGGCCTCCGCAAACCGATGCTGCTGGCCGAGTCGGGCGCCGTGAAACCCGTGCATACCGGCCCCCATCCTATATATAAGGTAGATACGATGGGTTCCGTGCTCCACGACGTGCTCTTCGCCCCCTTTTTCAGCGGAGCCGCCGGGCCGGGGCACCTCTGGCATTGGGATCACCATATCGACAAGCAGCATACCTGGTTCCAGATGGGGCGCTTCGCGCGTGCCGTCGAAGGTGTCGACCCCCTCCGCGAAGGGTTCGAACCCGTGCGCCGCGATACGGCAGGGCTGCGGGTCTATGTGCTGCGGGGCGAACACACGCTGCTTGCCTGGTGCCGCGATACGGTGAGTACGTGGCGGCACGAGCTCTCCGAACGCATTCCGGCGCAGCGGCTGTCCGGCCTGCAGGTCGACTTCACACCGCTGCTCGGCGGGCGCAGGGTGAAGAAAGTGCGGATCTACGACCCCTGGCGGGACGAGTGGGTGCGCGCATCCCGCCGTGCCGGCGTATCGCTTCCGGACTTCACACGCTCGGTGGTCGTCCGGATCGAATATTGAAGTACAGGAGGGCGGATGATGAAAACGGACAAATAAATGATAAATCCGTTCTTTATATCCCTGTTTCGTCTTCCTAAATTTGTTGTAACGAAAATCCTGAAGCATAACCAAACCTATCAGCCTATGAAAGAAAAAGACGCTCCGACCTTTTCGATTTTGTGATCCGGCCCTCTCGGTGAACCTCAGTGCGGGCCTGTCCCGCGGCGGCGATTCTCCCCGCGGGACGCAATCAACCAACTACAACCTAAATACCTATGAAAATGAACCATTATTTGAATGTGCCGGGGCTTCTGCGCAGATTCGCGAAGATCGGGCTGGCTCTGCTGCTCGTCCTGTCGGTCGCTTTCGGCGCCGGTGCGCAGGACGTCTCCCCTGCCAGGGTCTCCGGGACGGTCGTCGACCAGCAGGGCATGCCGGTCGTCGGGGCCGGAGTGGTCGTCAGGGGAACCCAGACTGGCTCCGTGACCGACCTCGACGGGCGTTTCACGGTCATGGCGGCCAAGGATGCGACGTTGACAGTTTCATTTATCGGCTATACCACCCGGGAGGTGCCCGTAGGAACCCAGACCGATATCCGCATCGTGCTCGAGGAGAATGTCCAGAGCATCGACGATGTGGTGGTGGTCGGCTTCGGCACCCAGAAGAAGGAGACCGTCACCGGCGCCATCGGGCAGCTGTCGGGCAAGGAGCTGATGCGCTCCCCCGTGACCAATATTTCCAATGCCCTCGTAGGGCGTATCGCCGGTATGGCCGCCGTCCAGAAGACCGGCGAGGCCGGCTTCGAGGAGTCCACGATCCGCGTGCGCGGCGTGGGGACGTATGCCGGCGACCAGAATCCGCTGATCGTCATCGACGGCATCGTGCGTGACATGACGGCCTTCAACATGCTCGACCCGAACGATGTGGAGAACGTCAACGTGCTCAAGGACGCTTCGGCGACCGCCGTGTACGGCGTGCGCGGTGCCAACGGCGTCATCATTGTGACGACCAAGCGCGGCCGCGAAGGCAACCTGAAAATCTCGTTCACGGCCAATGTCGGCTTCACCTCCCCGACGACCCTGCCCAGTCTGGTCAATTCCTACGACTATGCCGTGCTGCGCAACGAGGCGTTCGCCAACGACGGCAAGCCCGACGACATCAAGGTCTTTTCGCAGGACGAACTGTGGAAATTCCGGCATAACCGCGACTATACGCCCTCCGAGGTCGAGGCGATGGGACACCTTTCGCCCGAACAGAAACAGGCGCTGCTCGACAGCCCCGCCATCTACTACGGCAGTACGGACTACATGAAGCGGATTTTCGATGCCGGGGTGTCGCCCCAGCAGCAGTACAGCGTCAATATCTCCGGCGGTACCGAAAAGGTGGCCTTCTTCACCTCGGTGGGGTATTCCAACCAGAAGAGCCTCACCAACGACTTCGGGTTCAGCGATGCGGCCTCTAACTCGGGCAGCCACAAATATAATTTCCGCACCAACTTCGATTTCAACATCATCCCGCTCACCGAGATCAATGTTTCGCTCTCGGGGCAGGTGCGCGAGACGAAGATCATCACCGACCGCAACAGCAGCGTGGACATGTGGGGCCGTTACCGCGACCTGATGCTCAACATCTACGAAGCCCCTCCCTTCTCGGCGCCGGGCGTCTCCGACGGCCGCATCATCACCGATTATGCCGGCGGTACGATCATGGACAGCAACAAGGGCGCATGGGGCAAATCCCCGATCGCCTACATGCTCGAAAAGGCACAGGCGCGCATCAACCAGAGCAGCCTGAATACCTCGATCCGCATCCGCCACCGGATGGATTACCTCGTCGAAGGGCTTTCCGTACGCGGGGCGTTGTCGTATGACCATTATTTTACCAAGACGCTGCGCGTCACCCCCAACCTGCCCGTCTATTCGATCACGCGCAACCCCGCCGATCCGGCCGAGCTGCTCTATTACGGCGGCGAACACAATGCCAAATCCTACGAGGAGACCGGCTGGGGCAAAAACCGCAAGGTCTATGTCGAGGCCGGCATCGACTTCAGCCGCGATTTCGGCAAGCACGCCGTCACGGCCATGGCGCTCGTCACCGGCGAACGCTACACCTCGCCCGGGCTGAAGTATAACGTCCCCCGCGGCTATTACGGTGTGGTGGGGCGTGTCACCTACGGTTACGACCAGCGTTACCTGGCCGAATTCAACATGGGTTACAACGGTTCCGAGAACTTCGCGCCCGGCAAGCGGTTCGGGTTTTTCCCGGCCGTTTCGGTAGGCTGGGTCGTGTCGAACGAACCCTACTTCCCGAAGAACGACATCCTCACGTGGCTCAAGTTCCGCGCCTCGTACGGGCAGACCGGCAACAGCGAGATCGGCGGCGACCGCTTCCTTTTCCTGCCCGGCACCTGGGGCAGCCACAGCTACGGCCCCTGGAACGGCACCCCGCTCGACGGGTATTTCTTCGGCTCGTCGAACGGTTCGGTCAATAACCCGGCCTTCCCCGGCAAATACGAACAGTCGACAGGCAACCCCGACGTCACGTGGGAGAAGAAGGAGTCGTACAACATCGCCGCCGAGGTGCGCATGTTCCGCGACCGGCTTTCGGTCACGGTCGACCTGTTCGAGGAGAAGCGCAACAACATCCTCACCAAACTGGGGGTCACGCCGGGCATCATCGGCCTGAGCGGCGACGCCCTGCCGCCCGTGAATGTGGGGCGCATGAGCAACCGGGGTTACGAGATACAGGTCTCGTGGCGCGACAACGTCGGCACGGATTTCTGGTATGAAGTGGGCGGACAGGTCTCCTATGCCGTCAATAAGATCGACTACAAGGCCGAACCCTCCTACATGTACGCCTGGATGAACGAAACGGGCTTCGCCTACGGACAGTACAAGGCCTATTACAACGAAGGCTTTTACAATACGCCCGAGGAGGTCGCCAACCATCCCTACAATGCCATCGACGGCAACCGTGTCCAGGGCGGCGACCTGCGTATCGTCGACGTCAACGGCGACGGCATCATCGACGACAAGGACATTACCCCGACGGGCTTCTCGAACGTCCCGCGCTTCGCGTTCAGCAGCAACCTGAGCTTCGGCTACAAGGGGTTCGAAATATCCGCGCTCCTTACCGGTTCGGCGCAGGGGACGTTCAACATGAACGGCTACCTCATCACGCCCTTCGCACAGGGCAACGGCACGCCGCTGAGCTATATGAACGGCCGCTGGACGCCCGAACGCCATGCCGCCGGCAAGCAGATCACCTTCCCGCGCATGTCCGTGAATATGGCCAACAGCCAGAACAACCAGAACAATGCCTTCTGGTTCCGTTCGACCGACCATATCAAGCTCAAGAACGTCGAGGTGGCCTATACGTTCCGGAACGCCCGCTGGATGCGCAAGGCGCATATCGGCTCGATCCGCGTATTCGTCAATGCCAACAACCTCTGTACCTGGGGCGGCAAAGACCTCATCGACGGCATCGACCCCGAGCTGGTGCAGGACGGCAGTACGTCCGAAGGCATCATCTACCCGCTCACGCGCGTGTATAACTTCGGTTTCAACATCCAATTTTAAGTCGCAGCCTTATGAAAAAGACCATTTATACGCTTCTCGGCCTGTTGCTGGCGGCCGGCCTTACGTCCTGCCAGGACTGGTTCATCGAGAAGCCCGAAGTGACGGGCATGGATCAGGACGAGGTCTTCAGCACGGCCAAGAACGCCGAGGGGGCGATCGCCGAGGCCTACGCCACGATCCTCTCCTCGGGATTGCCCGTACTGGTGTGGAACAACTCCCCGATCATGCCCTACGAGACGACCGAAGCCATCATGGGCGGCGAAGACCTTTGCCGCCTGACATGGGGATACATGGACAAGCAGGTCGTGGCGGGCATGCTGGCCAACAACGAGAATAACGGCGCCGGTTATACCGACGACTATTTCCCCAACAACTACGCCTACATCCGCAAGGCGTGGCTCGTGTACGAGAACATCGACAAGGTCGCCGACATGTCCGACCGCGACAAAGCCATCGTCAAGGCCGAAATGCAGGTGCTGGTGGCTTTCCGCTACGTGGAGATGCTCAAACGCTACGGCGGTGTGCCGCTGGTCGAATCGACGCTCACCACGGTCGACGTGCGCCCCCGCTCCACCGTGCAGCAAACCCTTGACTTCATCGTCGGGCTGTGCGACGCGGCCGCCGCGACACTCGAAGGCGTGCGCTGGCCGGCCGACTGGCTGGGGCGCGTGAACAAGGGCGTGGCGCTGGCCGTCAAGGCCGAAGCGCTGATGTACGCCGCCCGTCCCCTCTTCAATGCCGACGCCCCCTACATGCAGATGGCCGACCCCGCGAACAATGAGATGATCTGGCTCGGGGGCTACGATGCCAAGCGCTGGGAAACGGCGCGCCTGGCCAATCAGGAGGTGATCGACTGGGGCAAGGCCAACGGCTTCGAGCTGATCGACACGGGCGACCCCATCAAGGATTACGGCACGGCCGTCGGCACGCCGTCGAACCGCGAGGTGCTGCTGGCCTACAAGCAGCAGCGCGAGGCCGACGATAACGGCATCTACAAGAACTACACCTTCATGCCGACCCACACCGGCCACGACCTGGGGCAGTACCGCGGCACCGGCTACGGTCAGCTCTGCCAGTACCGCAAGGCCGACGGTACGGATCAGACGTGGGCGGGCGTGGACGACTGGCGCCCGGCCGGCGAATACCGCGACAAGGCCGAAGAGTTGGAACCCCGTGCGCAGGCGTCGCTCTATTTCTACGGCGTCAACCCCAAGAACAATACCGGCAACAGCCGTTGGGATCTGTACCAGAACTGGCAGCTCGAATACAAGTGGCAGGACGGCTGTGCCAAGAACATCAAGTTCTGGTACGAAGCCGGTTCGCGCGAATGGTTCGAATTCCCGATCTACCGCATGGCGGAGTTTTACCTCAATATCGCCGAGGCCTACAACGAGGAGGGCAACCCGACCATGGCGCTGCGCTACCTGAACGACATCCGCAGGCGCGGGGGCATTCCCGATGAAACGCAGACCGACCGGGTGGGGCTGCGGCGGAGCATCCACCGCGAATGGGCCGTGGAATTCTACGAGGAGAACCAGTGGTATCCCCACGCCCGCCACTGGAAGCAGGGGGCGTCGATGGTCGGCGGGGCCAAGTACAAGTTCGAGTTCTCGCAGGCCGCCGGCGTGTCGTGGAACCCCCGCAAACCCGAGGAGTTCGCCAATTACACGCGCAAGCCCTCCTATGTCCCCGAATACACGTGGCACGAGCGCATGTCCCTTTCACCCTTCACGCTCAGCGAGGTGAATAAGGGCTATCTGGTGCAGAACCCCGGATATTGATCCGCCCATACACAATCGTTTACCGAAAAAATCAGAATTACATGAATCCCAACCATATGAAAAGTGTGTTTCTCGGAGGCGCGGCACTCGCGGTTCTGGCCGTCGGTGGTGCCGGCCCGGTTTCCGCCCGGGATACCGCGGCTGCGGAACAGCCCGACAGTGCGGCCCTGGAATATGTGATCCCCGGGACATCGGCCCGCACGAAGGCGATGCTGGTCACTTCGTCCGTCTCTTCCGTGACGGGAGACGAGGTGTCCATCCCCTCGGCCAATATCAACAACATGCTTTACGGACGTATCCCGGGGCTCGTCGTGTCGCAGACCAACGGGGAACCCGGCTACGATGCCGCTACGCTCAGTATCCGCGGCGTGGCGACCTACAACAACTCGTCGCTGCCGGTCTATGTCGACGGCTTCCAGACCAATATGGCTTATTTCCAGTTTCTCTCGCCTGCCGAGATCGACCGGATCGAGGTGCTGAAGGACGCCGCGGCGCTGGCTCCCTTCGGCATGAGGGGCGCCAACGGCGTGATTTGGGTCACGACCAAGCGCGGCCGTATCGGCCGCCCGCGCGTCACGGTCAATGTCCGGGGCGGCGTGCAGCAGCCCATGAACCTCCAGAAACCGTTGCGTACGGGCGACTATACCCGGCTTTACAACGAGGCGCTGAGCAACGACAACGGCAACGTTTGGACACCCTATTACACGGCCGACCAGGTCGCCCGACTGCCCGACGTGGACTGGTACCGCGAGGTCACCAAGAAGGCCACGCCCTATACCGATGCCGACGTGTCGGTCTCGGGCGGCGACAAGACCGTACGCTATTTCGTGCTGTTCGGCTACATGGGGCAGCGGGGAATCTACGACACCCCGACCAACGATACGCTGGCCAACGCAGGCATCGACCGCTACAATATCCGCACGAACCTCGATATGAACCTCTTCGGTTTCCTGGAGGCCAAGGTCGATGTCGGGGGCCGGATCGAAGACCGCCGTTACCCCAACCGCGCCGCGGGCGACCTGTGGAACGACCTTGCCAAATACCCCGGCTCGGTTTATCCCGTGCGCAACCCCGACGGGACGTGGACGGGTACCCCGATCTACAATTTCAACCCCCTGGCCTCGATCAAGGCGCTGGGGCGCAACTCCACGCACGACCGTACCCTGCAGGCCAATTTCCAGCTCAGGGAGCGGCTCGATTTCCTCGTGGAGGGGCTCTACCTTTCGGAGGCGATGTCGCTGAGCAGCTGGACGCGCGACGGCGCGAGCAACACGCGCAACTATTCGCGCTGGCTCGACGGGGTGCAGCAGACCACCGATAACGACACCCCCTATACCCGTGGCGAGGACAGCGGCCAGAACCAGTGGACGTGGCAGCACTACAATGCCACGGTCGGCTACGACGGCACGTTCGGGCGGCATGTGGTCTCCGCCTCGGCCGGGATACTCTACAATATCTACAAGACCGACTTTTCGCAGAACGGCGCTGCCGGCAAGATGGTCGAATACCGTCACATGACCGTCAACGGGGCGGTCAACTATGCCTATGACGACCGCTATGTGGCGACCTTCTCCTTCGCCGCCGACGGTTCGGACAATTACAGGCCCGGCAACCGCTGGGGGTTCTATCCCTCGCTCGGCCTTGGCTGGATCGTCTCCCGCGAGCGTTTCCTGCGGGACAGCCGCATGGTCGATCTGCTCAAGCTTAGGGCTTCGGTCGGTAAGAACGGCTGGGATCCGATGGGCGAGATGCGTTACCTCTGGGAGGGCTACTATACCGGCCGCGGCGGCCTCAATACGGGAAATTCCGAGCACACGTGGCACGGGGGAACGGCGCTGTCCTACCTCCCGAACCCCGGTATTTTTGCCGAAAAGAGCCTGAAGTACGACGCCGGCATCGACCTGCGCCTGTGGAACAGGTTGTCCCTGAACGTCGACCTGTTCCTCGAAAAAAGATCGGGCATCGTGACCCAGGACTGGATGATCCCCGGTGCCTCGGGCGTGGACAATCCGCCTTACCGCAACATCGGCAGGATGACCAACAAGGGCTTCGAAGTCCAGCTTTCCTGGGCCGACCGCATAGGCGATTTCAATTACGCGCTCACGGGCATGGCCTCCTACAACAGCAACAAGGTCGACTATATGGCCGAGGTCGTGACCGTGCCGACCGCGGCACGCACGGGACGGCGGCTCGACGCCCTGTTCGGATATGTGGCCGACGGGTTCTACGACTGGGACGATTTCGACGTCGGCGGCGAACTCAGGGAGGGGCTTCCCAAGCCTACGTTCGGTGCCGTGCAGCCCGGCGACATCAAATATAAGAACCTGAACGGCGATACGGTCATCGACGAGAACGACCAGACGGCCATCGGCGACTCGTACCTGCCCAAGTTGCAGTACTCGTTCTCGCTGGCGGCGTCCTACAAGGGGTTCGACCTCTTCGCCCTCTTCCAGGGGGCGGCCGGCCGTGACGTGAACCTGCTCGATGCGCCCTTGCAGAACGTGGCGTTCCGCGACAACGGCAACGTATACGGGATTGCCGAAGGCCGCTGGGCCTACTATCCCGAACAGGGCATCGACACGCGGGCTACGGCTACCTATCCGCGCCTTTCGTTGCAGGACAACAGCAACAACTACCGCAATTCGACGCTCTGGAAGCGCAGCGGCGACTTTCTGAAGCTGCGCAACGTGGAACTGGGATACACCTTCGCGCAGCCGTCGCTGAGCAAGGCCGGCATCTCGAAGATCCGCATCTACCTGAGCGGTGTCAACCTGCTGACCGTCAGCAGGCTGATGCGCGACTACGACATTGACCCCGAAATCCTTTCCGGCCACCCGGCGCTGAAATCCTACAATCTGGGACTGACCGTAACCTTCTAAACACGACTGCCATGATACGAAAAAATATGAAAATCCTTTTCGCGGGCGTCCTCCTCTGTTCGCTGTCCCTGGCGGGGTGCGATGCGCTCGACACCAAGGAAGACCTGAACCTGACGGACGAGATGATGGCCACGCGCCGTTACCAGATGTTCGACTGGGGCTACCGCGTTTACGAACACATCCCCTACGGGTTCACGGCGATCGACGGCAACCTCTTCGCAGCCGTTTCCGACGAGGCGCAATACGTGACCACGTTCAGTTCCACGCAGCGGTTCAACGAAGGCAGCTGGAGTGCCTATTACAACCCCGACGATTGCTATACGAGCTATTACAACGGCATCTATGCGGCGCACGACTACCTCGATAAGTCTGTGGATTACAGGTATATCCTCGGTATGCACCGCGACACGCTCACCTCGAACGGCCTGGACAGCTACCGCCGCGACATCGTCGACGTGCAGCGGCTGCGCGCCGAGGCGCATGTGCTGAAAGCCTATTATTATTTCGAGCTTGCCAAGCGTTACGGCGGGGTGCCCCTCATCGACCGCGTGTATGCCGACCAGAAGGAGGCCAATCTTCCGCGCGGCACGTTCGACGAGGTGGTCGGCCTCATCCTGCGCGAGATCGAGGGGGTGCGCAACGAACTGGTCGTCGACTGGCGGGCCGAGAACCTCGAGGAGAAGTCGGGCCGGATCACCCGCGGCGCGGCGCTGGCCCTCAAGTCGAGGGTGTTGCTCTATGCCGCCAGCCCGCAGTTCAATCCCTCGGGCGAAAAGTCCAAGTGGGCTGCCGCTGCCGCTGCGGCCTTCGAAGTGATCAACATGGGCATCTATTCCCTGCATCCCGATTACGGCGGGCTGTTCGTCGCCGAAACCTCTACGACCAGCCCCGAGACCATCTGGGCGGTGCGTATGGGGGCGACCAACGAGTTCGAACGCAAGAATTACCCCATCGGCACGCAGGGCGGCGGTACGGGTATCTGCCCTTCGCAGAACCTCGTGGAAGCCTATGAATCCACGGGGGAGGATACGGGCGATGCCTATGCCGGCCTCGACCCGCGCTTCTACGCCACCGTCCTGCGCAACGGCGATACGTGGAACGGGCGCACGCTCGAAATCTATGCGGGCGGCGCCGACGACCCCGCCCGGCAGAACGCTTCGCCCACGGGGTATTACCTGCGCAAGTTCCTGAATGAGAACCTGAACCTCACCAACGACGACAAACGGCTTCGCAGCTGGATCGTTTTCCGCTATGCCGAAATATTGCTTAATTTTGCCGAGGCGATGAACGAAGCCTACGGCCCGGACGACGCCCACGGCTACGGGATGAGTGCGCGCGACGCCGTGGATGCCGTGCGTGCCCGTTCCGGGGTGGGGATGCCCCCGGTCGATGTCGCCCCGGGCGATGCGGCCGCCATGCGCACGGCCATCAAACACGAACGCCGCATCGAGCTGGCCTTCGAAGACCATCGCTACTGGGATCTCCGGCGCTGGGACGATGCCGGGACGGTGCTCAACCGGCCCCTGCGCGGCGTGAAGGTGACCCGCAGCGGCGACGGCTTTGCCTACACGCCGTTCGAAGTGGCCAAACGCATCTTCGATGCCCCGAAGATGAACCTTTATCCGATCCCGCAGGCCGAAATCGTAAAATCGGGCGGGGTACTCGACCAGAATCCGGGTTGGTAGACCGAAAAATATCGAACTATGAGAACGATCGTTACATTCTTTTCTGTGCTGCTCCTCGCATGCGGAGCGGCCTCATGCCAGAAAGCCGACAGCGAAAGGCCCTGGGGCAGTGCGGTGATCTATATGCCGCAGGCCAGCTACACCCCTTATGCCGTGCCTAACGACGGGACGGCGCAGCAGTCCAACAAGAATTACCGCATCGACACGCAGGCGGGGAAGGTACACATTTTCCTGGGTATCTACCGCGCCGGGCTGGCGGAGTTGCAGGCCTACACGGTCAGCGTCTCCGTGGGCAGCACTCCCCTGGACGGGACTGTGTTGCTGCCGGGCCGGGCATACACGCTGCCTTCCTCGGTGAGCTGTCCCGACGGGAAACGCGATGCGACTTTTTTCCTCACGGTCGACATCGCCTATCTGAAGGCGAATGCCGACAAGGATTTTTCCCTGCCGGTCACCATATCCGACCCGACGCGTTATGCGCTCAACGACAAGCTCACAACGACGCAGGTGCGTATCGACACGTCGGAGCTGCTCTCGAAGGAGGGGCTGTAACCCGGCTTTGCCGCCACACCGGCACGGGGTCGCCTCCGGCGGCCCCGACTGCCGTTTTGTTCCCGGCTGTCGCCTGAAATCGTTTTTTATGAGGAAATTATTTGCGCTCCTGTTTTTTGCGCTCTTTCTTGCGCCTGCGCCCCTTGGCGCCCGGCCTTTCTCCCGCGGGCGCATCGTCGTGCATCCCGGCGGGCGTTACCTGCAATATGCCGACGGCAGGCCGTTCTTCTATCTGGGCGACACGGCGTGGGAGTTGTTCCACCGTACCACGCGCGAAGAGGCGCGCCTCTATCTCGAAGACCGCGCCCGGAAAGGGTTCACGGTCATACAGGCCGTCTGCCTCGCGGAACGTGACGGGCTGCGCGTCCCCAATGCCTACGGCGACCTGCCGTTTGCCGATGCGGGGTTCACCCGGCCCAACGAGCGTTATTTCGCGTATGTGGACGAAGTGGTCGCCATGGCCGACTCGCTGGGGCTGCTCATCGGCCTGCTGCCCGCATGGGGCGACAAGTTCTGCCTCAAATGGGGCCCCGGGCCCGAGATCTTCACAACGGAGGGGCGTGCCGAGGCTTTCGGGCGCTATCTGGGGGAGCGTTACCGCATCCGGCGGAATATCATCTGGATACTGGGTGGCGACCGTCCTCCCGAAGGGCGTGAACCCATACTGCGGGCCTTCGCCCGCGGCATTGCCTGCGGTGTCGCCGGCCGCGAGGATTATTCGGCCTGCCTGATTACCTACCATCCGTGGGGGAAATCCTCTTCGGGCGACTGGCTGCACGACGAGCCGTGGCTCGCGTTCAACATGCAGCAGAACGGCCATGCCTACGATTTCGACCTTTGGGAGCGCATCGCCCGCGATTATGCCCGGCAGCCCGTCAAACCCGTGCTGGACGGGGAGCCGATCTACGAGGAACATCCGATCGACTTCGACCGGGAAAAATACGGCACTTCCGAAGCCCTGCATGTGCGGCGGGCGTTCTACCACGAGGTCTTTTCCGGGGCCTGCGGACATACCTACGGCTGCCATGCTGTATGGCAGATGTGGGAACCCGGCCGGTATGCGCCTGTCACGGGGCCCGTGCGGAGCTGGCGGGAATCCCTCTCGCTGCCCGGGGCTTACCAGGTGTGCTATGGGCGGGAACTTATCGAGAGCCGTCCGTTTTTCCGCCGTATTCCCGACCAGGGCGTTATCGCCGGGGATGCCGGCCGGGGGCACGGGCGTTGTACGGCTACCCGCGACAGCCTCGGCACCTATGCCATGGTCTATTCCGAGAGCGGACGGCCGTTTGCCGTCGACCTGGGACGGGTTTCCGGGAAGCGGATCGTGGCCTGGTGGTACGATGTCCGCAGCGGGCGCCCGCTGCGGATCGGGGAATTCCGCCGCCGGGATGCCGGTGCGACGGTGACCTTCACGCCCCCGACCTGCGGCAAGGGGAACGACTGGGTGTTGGTGCTCGACGATGCGCGCATGAAATATCCGCCGCCCGGGAGATGCCCGGAAGCCCGCTTCGGGGCTGCCGGGTAAGTCCGCCTCCCGGGCGTTTTTATCCGGCGGCGTACAGGGTTTCCTGCCGGTGCGGATCGTGTCCCCGCTCCGGGCGCTCTTTGCCTATTATGACGACACACCCCGCACGAAGCCGTGCGGGGTGTGTCGGTGCGGGGTACCCCCCCCCTACCTGGTCAGGTATTTACCCTGCTTCTTGAGGGCGTTGTATACCGAGCCGGCCCAATAGTTGCGCAGGCCGAACCCGCCGGGCTTGCCGGCCATGTCCATCTGGAGGATGACCTCCTGCGTGGCGGGATCGAACAGCACGGCCGTGTAGTACCCGATGCCGTTGCCCTTGTCGAGCGTCGTGGCTATCAACACCAGTCCCTTGTTCCCCGAGCCGTTGTCGTAGCGGGCGAGGATTCCGGGGAGCTGCGCTGCGATGTCGGCCTTCGTGCTGCGGGGCGTGAACTGCTCGGCGGCCAGGCCGCCCAACGCCTCGTTGGCCTGTTCGACACTGGTCGAGAGGATGTCGATGCCGGTGAACCCGGCCACGTCGTATTTCTTGGGTTCGCTGAGGAAGAGGCGGTTGATGGCCTCGAACGCCTTGATGAACTCGGCCGGCTGCTCGTTGGCCCCGATGACGCTCACGCAGCTGTAATCCACGCCGTAGAAGTCGGCCGCCATCTTCGTCTTTCCCTTCTGTGCGAAACCGCCGACGGCGATCAGGCACAGGGCTATGCTCAGTAATTTTTTCATGGTTGGGTTTTATTTGGTTTGTTCGCGTAAATCTACGAATTTTATTTGTTTCCGGCTCATTTGGGGCATCTGTTTTTTCGCAATGTACTCCACCGGTTCGAAGACCACCTCGGGTGCTACGCGCACTTTCGAGCGGAACGTGTCCTTGATCTCTTTCTCGAACGCCTCGTCGCGGCGCGTGCTGCCGATTCGCAGCACGATCTGGTCGGTGCCGAGGCTTCCGGTGAATACCTCGATGATGTAGTTGTTCACGCCGGGGATGTTCTCCAGCACGTCGTACAGCGCGGGCGGGTAGAGCGTCGTGCCCTTGAATTTGATCATCTGCCCCCGGCGTCCGATCACCGACGAGAGGCGCATCGTCGTGCGGCCGCAGGCGCAGCGTCCCGTGCGGGCGATGCAGATGTCGCCCGTCTTGAAGCGCAGCAGCGGCATGCCCCGCACGCCGAGCGTCGTGATTACTACCTCGCCCTCCTGTCCCTCGGGCACGGGGTTGTTCTGCTCGTCGAGCAGCTCCACCAGGAGCATGTCGGCCGGGACATGCCCGCCGCAGTGGTGCCCGCATTCGGTGACCGAGGTCTGCATCTCGGTCGAGGCGTATGTCGAGAAGAGCTCCAGTTCGGGCCACAGTTCGCTGATTTTCGCTCCCAGCGTGTTGTTGCTGAAGTCGGTGTCGCGCAGCGCCTCGCCGATGCAGATCGCACGGCGCAGCGACGAGCGGCGGTAGTCGATGCCGTGCTCCTGCGCATAGCCGACGAGTTTTATCAGGAACGACGGCACGACGATGCAGCCCGTGGGGCCGATGCGCCGGATGGTGTCCCATTGCAGTTCGGGGATGCCGTTCCCCACGCGGATCACGCCGCATCCCAGCTCTCGGGCTCCCATGAAGTAAGCCAGCCCGGCCATGAAGCGGCGGTCGATGGTCGTCATCAGCTGCAGGATGTCCTCCCCGGTGCATCCCGCCGTGGTGAACGACACGGCCTCGTTGTAGGCCAGCCGGGCCAGGTCTTCTTCCGTCAGGGCGAACGTCACCGGGTCGCCGAGGGTTCCCGACGTGGTCACGTAGTCGATGATGCGGTTGCGGGGCACGCAGACGAACTCCCCGGGGTGGAGTTGCAGATCCGTTTTGGTGGTTACGGGCAGGTGCCGCAGGTCGTCCGCCGTGCGGATGTCGCCGGGCTGCATGCCGCAGCCGTCGAACATGCGCCGGTAGTAAGGCGAATTTTCATAGAGGTAGGCGACCTCATCGCGCAGGCGTTCCTCCTGGAACGCCGCGATCGCATCGGCCGATGCGAATTGTATTTCCGGGTTTCGTATCATGGCTTGCATTCCGATTTGAGTCTTTTTATCGCCAGGAGTTCGTCCTTGCGGGGAACCCCTGCCTCCAGCGCCTTGCCGAAGCTCTGTGCCGCGCGCTCGTCGTCGCCCTGCGAGAGGTAGTATTCCCCCAGCAGTTTCCAGGTGTGGAAATTCTGCGGGTTGGTTCGGGCGAAGGTTTCAATCAATTCCCCGTCGGCCTTCCTCCCTGCTTTTATCGCCCGGCGGATGCGGGCGCCGAGTTGGCGGTATGCGACCACGCGCGGGTAGTCTCGGGCCAGGTAGGCCGTGTCGGAAGGTATCTCCTGCGCCGAGTCGTAGAGCTCAGCGGCGGGGTCGGGGTTGCGCAGGATCGCCCCGAGGTCGTAGCAGACAAAGGCGCCGCCCTGCCACGGCGAGGTCGAGACCCACATTTGCAGGGTTGCCGGCTTGAATATGACCGAGTGGTGGGCGATCGACTGGTTCACCGAACAGTCGTTCCCCACGCCGATGTCCTTGCCGCCCGTGCCGCGTTGGTCGCGCAGCATGGCGGCCGCTGCCGGGACGCCGAGGGGTGCATTCGCCGCCATGAGCTCTTCGAGCCGGGCGAAGCGATGGGGGCTGTCGGTCATGGCGATATTCTCGCGGTTGTCCCCGTCGTCGGCGAACGCCTCCGACTGGTAGTGGTTCGTGCATATGAGGTACTCCCCGTCGCCCTCGTAGAGCACGGTTCGGCGGGGCGTTTTCTCGATGATCGCCGCCCTCCCGTCGCGTGCCGAGGCCACGAGCAGCGATTCGCTGACGAAGGTGTCGCGGCGGCGGGCGATCTCCAGCGCCTCTGCGATGGTCGCCGCATGTTGCAGGATCTCGCGTGCGAGGATCGAGATGGGTGTCGCCGATGCGAGCGGCACGGGCCCTTTCGCGGCATTGATCGTCACAGTCAGCCCTTCGGAGTTCATGCCCGACAGCACGCCGATCATCCCCGCCCAGCCGATGCTGGCGAAGGGATAGCCCGCCTGCGGCCGGCAGAAGGTCACGATCTTGTTGCGGGCGAAGTCGTCGCCCATATAGAAATCGAAGTTGCGCCCGACGACCGGTTTCCCGTCGTCGCTCGCACCGCCCCATGCCGCGAACGAACTGCATCCCACGAGCATGTACTGGCTCATAGCGTGCCCGATGTCGTGCGCCGCGTGGTAGTTGAGCTGGCGTTCGTAGGGGGTGCCGATGGCGTCGAAGTCGTGCGAGCAGTAAAGCGACCGGGCGTATATCTCGCGCCGGTACTCCTCGGGGACGTGCCGCCCCAGGTTGCGGTTGAATATCCGGATCATGCCGCCCAGGAATTTCAGGTAGCCCTCCGAGGGGACGAATTCGCGGATTTGGTCTACGAAAACCTGTTCCTGGTAGTGCATCAGCCCTGCGGTGAGGGCGCCTGCCGCCGCCCCCGACTCTTCGGGCGGCCCGGCGGTATAGAGCTCCCAGAGTCCGTGGGGGTTGCGGCGCAGGAAACTGCCGTGGCAGGTGGTGTAGCCACCGTGGTTTGTGACGCGGTAGGCCGCGGTGTCGATCGTCACCGCTGGTTGCTCCATGTCGGCCGTTAAATAGAGGCCGCAGAGGAATGCCGCCGGCAGGACGAGGATCGCCGCCAGTGCGATGAGTGTGTATTTGAAGAGGCGTTTCATGCGTTGGCGATTTTTTTTGCGAGGTATTCCGTGCCCACTATTTCCGAGCAGGTCGCCGCGGCCGACAGCGTGACGCCGATGGCGCCGTGAACCGTGAGGTTCTGCCCCGTGAGCAGCAGGTTTTCGAATTTCGTGCGGGCCGGGATGTGCGACGCCATGATGCTGCGGCAGTCTTTCAGCAGCCCGTATGCCGCGCCGTGCGGTGCGCCGGTGTAGTGGCGGTAGGTGAGCGGCGTGGCAGCATACGTATGGGCGATGGCATCCCTCAGTTCCGGAAGGCGGGCGCAGGCGAAATCGACCGTCGCCTGCGTCATGGCGGTCTTCAGCGCCGTGTAGGCTTCGGGGCGGCGTCCCGGGGCGGAGCCTTCCCACGCCTCCCAGGGGCGGGTGGCGATGGGCGTCATCAGCGTTACGACGTCGCACCATGCCGGGTCGCCGTCCGGAGCCTGTGCACTGAGCAGCACCATCCCCGGCCGCATGGCTTCCAGGTCGAAAAGCGTCTTCCAGACATCTTTCCCGGCGAAGTAATAGAGGTTCCGGTTGAGGTACGGGATCCGCCCCGGCTTCAGCAGCAGGTATGCCGAGAAGAGCCCGTACGAGTCGGGCAGGCTGCCTATCCGTTCCCGGAATGCCTTGCGGATGACGGGCGTCGGGCCTATCAGGCGGAATGTCTCCGCGGGATGGATGGCCGAGATGACGGTTTTTGCCCGAAGCATCCGCCCGTCGGCCAGCTCCACGCCCGTGACGCGCCGCCCTTCGGTGTGCAGGGCGACGACGCGGCTCCGCACCAGCGTCGTCCCTCCGTGCTCGCGGATCTTGGCCGCCAGTGCGTCGGCGATCTGCTGCGTCCCGCCCGTAAAGCGGCAGGCGCCTTCGATGTTCGAGTGGTTTACCATCGCGTGGTGGTAGAGCGTCGAGCTTTCGCGCACGCCTCCGTAGAGGGGGTTCGTCCCCGCGAGGACATTGCGCAGCAGCGGGTCTGCGACGCATTCGCCGATGAATCCGGCCGCCGGTGCCCCGAGGTATTTCGTTCCCCCGGCCGACAGCCGCCCCGTGCGGTGCACCCCGATGCCGATGCTGCCGCCGATTTCGCGCAGCTTCGCGCAGTAGCGGCCGAGCCCCGCCTTTTCGTGCGGGAACAATTCCCCGATGTGCTTTTCGAAGGCTTCGTAACCGTGCATGTAGGCGTAGTCGCCCGCTCCGGGCAGCGACACGACGTCGAATGCCTCGTCGAGCGGCCGCAGGCGCAGCGAGCCGAGGATGCCGAAATATTCGAAGTAACGGCGCATGATGCCGCCGGCCTGCATGCTGCCGATGTAGTGCATGCCCGTGTCGATCGCATGTCCCCGCCGGGAGAACGATTGCAGGCAGCCCCCGGGGACGTCGGCCTGTTCCGTGACGCAGACCCCCATCCCTTCGCGGGCGAGCATGGCGCCGCACTCCAGGCCTCCGAGGCCGCTGCCAATGACGATTATGTCGAACTGCCCCTCCATGTCACTCCTCCTTTCGGCCCTCCGTTTCCCGCCGGGTCAGTATGTATACCGTATTCGACGTGCGCGTGTCCTTGTGCGCGGCGTGTATCTCCATGCCCAGTTCGCGGGCGATCCGGGCCAGCTCGGGCGTCGAGGTGAAATGCAGCCCGCCGTCGGTCTTGTTGAACCCCACGATTTTCGTCGACCACACCTCGGTCATCGCCGTGGCCTTGTGCCGCTCGGCCTTGCCGCTGTCGCCGTCGCGGATGATGATCCGTCCGCCTGCGTTGAGCCGTGCCGCGCAGCGCCCGATGAGCGCCCGTTGTTCTTCGGGGCGCATGTAGTGCAGCACGTCGACCAGCAGGAAGGCGTCTGCCCCGGGCAGCTCCGCCGTGCGCAGGTCGGCGTGGATGAACTCGATGCCCGGCCGCCGCAGGAAGGTCTGTCCGGCCGTCTCGACCTTTTCCGCATCATAGTCCATGCCGATGACCCGCCGCCGCTCGCAGAGCATGGCGAGCATGTAGCTCAGGGGGCCGTATCCGCACCCGAGGTCTACGACCGCCGCATCGCGCGGCACGATGCGGTCGAACAACTCGTAGCTCCGCTCCAGCCGCACCTTGACGCGCATGTACCACTCCAGCACGGGGCCCTTGTAAGTGTAGCTCTTGATAAGCATGTCGCGGAAATAGGGGTTGCACGGCCTGTTGTAGGTTTCGTACAGCCCGAGGTACTCCCGGCGCATCAGACGGCAGGCGGCCTTGGCCTGCGCCGAGCAGTTTGCGGGGTCGGCGGCGGCCATGCGCGGCAGCACGCGGCTTACCACCAGCCCGTGTTTGATATAGATGGGCTGGCTTTTCGACGAGATCATGCCGTTGCCGTAGAGGCAGATCGGCAGGATGTCCAGCCCCAGTTCCCCGGCCAGGTAGAAAGCCCCTTTGTGGAAGCGTCCGATCTTCCCGTCGGCCGAGCGCGTCCCCTCGGGGAAGACGATCACGCTGTACCCTTCGGCCACTTTCTGCGCCAGTGCCGGGGCGAGGCGTTCGTATCCGTCCGCCGCGTGGTAGAACCCCAGGTAGCGGACGATACGCCCGAATACCGGCGAACGCCATACCCAGCCGTTGGTCACCATCACGGCTTTGGGGCAGATGCTCAGCAGCACCAGGATGTCGATGAACGACTGGTGGTTGGCGATCACGACCGCCGGTTTTTCGAACTTTTCGCCCGGCTCGTTCAGGCGTATGGTCTTCGTCGTGACCATCGCCCGCAGGAATCCCCGCGTCATGTGGTGGATCGACCACTGCACGATGCGCTGTTTGCGGCGGCGTGCCATCGGCAGCGGCCAGAGCGTGAAGATCAGCGCCTGCAACAACTGGCAGCCCGTCACGAACAACCCGAATGCGTAGGCCGTGTTCACGAGGCTCCCCAGCGTGTAGGGCGCCCCGCCCTTTTCGGTCTGCGAGGTGATCAGCATCCGGAACAGCACGGGTTGTATCGTGTAGGAGACCAGCACCACGGCGACGATGCCGAACAGGGAGATCGTCGCCAGCGAGTGCAGTGCCGGGTGGCGTGCGAAGATCAGCGCCCCGAGCCCCACCACGACGGTGAAGGCCGAAAAGAAGATCGCCGTCTTGTGCGTGTCGAGCATCTTGCGCCCGGTCTTGTATTCGCTCAGCAGCCCGTCCATGATGAAGATGCTGAAGTCGTCGCCGATGCCGAAGATGAAGGTCGAGAGGATGATCGTCACGATGTTGAATTCCACGCCGAACATCGCCATCAGTCCCAGGATGATGACCCAGCTGATGCCCATCGGCAGCAGCGACATCAGCGTCAGCTCGATACGCCCGTAGCAGAGGAATAGCGCCACGGTGACCAGTATCGACGAGATCGAGAGTATCAGGTAGAAGTTGTGGTTCACGCTCCGCGCCATTTTCCCGGCGTAGAACGCCCGGTCGGCGACCACGATGTCGTCCGCCGCCGAGAACACGGCGTAAACCTCGTGCTTGCAGCTGTCGGGCAATGTCACATGGCTCAGGAATATGGGTGTCGCGCCGTGCCCGTCGATCCATTCGCGGAATACCTCCCGTGCCGCCGGGGACGAGTAGTCGAGCTTCGTATATTCCCTTTCGGCCAGTTCCAGTGCGCCGTCGAAAGCCCCTTCGGCGAATCCGTAGCGCCTCTCGCCCTCCCGGATCCCCGCGCGCAGCACTTCGCGGCGCTGCGGCGTCCAGAACTTTCGCCAGCGCTCCAGCCTTAGCAACTGCTCGGCGCTGTCCACCACGAACGAGGTCACCCCGGCATGGGAGTCGATCTTCCCGGCCTGTTTCAGCGAGTCGAGCTGCCGTCCCAGGCGCAGGTAGCTCGCCACGGCTTCGGCCGGGGTGTCGGCCGCCGTGAGGAAGAGCACCTTCGAACGTTCCCGGTCGTCGTCCATCAGGCGGCCCAGACGCTCCTCGGCCTGCGCCAGATGGGGTGCGTTGTAGTTCAGGTGCATCATGTCGCTGTCGAAGCCGATGCGGTTGAAGAAGAAGAGGCATACCGCCGTGAGCCCGAGTATCGCTGCCACCGGCACGCGGCTGCGGTCGGGGCGCATACTGGTGAGCCGCTCCACGCCCTCGAGCACGGCCGACCCCCCCCCGCGATCCTCCTTACGGATCAGGTGGGGCAGCAGGACGAGGCTGAACAGCGTCGTTCCGACCAGTGTCAGCGAAGCGAAGAGCCCGAAGTCGCGCAGCAGCTGCGAGTCGGTGAAAAGCAGCCCGGCGAAGGCGCCGATGGTCGTGATGCTGCCGATCGTCAGCGGGTAGGCCAGGTCGCGGATGATCTGCCGCGGGTCGTGGCAGTGGTTGGCATGGCAGAGAATGTGTATCGAGTAGCTCAGTGCGATGCCCATGACGACGGTTCCGGCCCCGACGGCTATGGCCGAGATCGTGTGGCACACGAGTGACATGACCGCCAGCGCCAGCAATCCTCCCAGTGCCACGGGGATCAGGGCCAGCAGCACCGACAGCTTGTTGCGGAACGAGAGGGTGATGAACACCACGATGACGAGGATGGCGATGTTCAGCGTCAGCATCATGTCGTGCTTGATCTGCCGCGCGTTGTATGCCGCCACGGCCGGGGCGCCGAAGTAGTCGGCCGAGATGCCCCGGGCGGCGTACTCGGCGTTCAGGCCGGCCAGCACCGCTTCGATCCGCTCCACCAGCCGGTCGCCGATGCCCGTGTCGCTGCTCTCGTACCGGGGCGAAATGAAGACCATCAGCGTCGTCATGTCCTTCGAGAAGAGGTAGTCGTCGAAGAGCGTGTAATTGCCCCCGATATTCAGCTCCTGTAATTTTCCCAGTGCCCCGAACGACAGCCCCAGCGGGTCGTCGTAGATGTATTCGTCGATGAACCCGCCGACGGGCGACAGCAGCCTGCGGTAGTTGCTCTCCATCGCGCGCGCGATGCCCTGCCGCGTGAGGAGCGTGTCCATGCGGGCATAGTCCGCCTCGGTGAGCAGCAACGGCAGGTGCCCTTGCAGGAACGCCCGCATGTCGTCCGCCAGCTCGCTGCCGAACGAAGCCTCGGCCTGTGCCCAGCGGTGGAAAAGCGTATCGGCTTCGAGCAGTTCCACCAGCCGGTCGGCGCAGGCCATCATCCCCTCCGCCGTGGCTCCCGTGCCTTCTGCACCTTCCCGGGCATTTATCATCACGGCGATCTTGTCCTTGATCTTCAGGTTCGAGAATGCCGCCGCGGCCTTCCGCTCCCCGTCGGGGAAGAAGCCGGTGATGTTCTCGCTGAAACGCAGTTGCAGGGCCGCCGCACCCATCGCCGCGACCAGCACTGCCAGCACCGTGCAGAGCAGTGCGCGGCGCCGTTCGAAGAAGTCGTAGAGGGTGATGAAAAGTTTATTCATGGCCGGGCGTGCGTTTACAGAGTACGAGCAGGGCATAGCCGACCGCCGTCGCGGCCGCACCGCATACGGCGGCCATCGTGAAGCTGCCCGCGATGTATTGTACGAGGTCTGCGGCCACCCGTTCCAGGGTGATATCCGAGAGCGAGAGCGGCATGTCGCGCTGCAAGACCTGCGCCCCTGTCCAGTAACTTCCGTAAAGGATGAACGGGATCATCGGCGGGATGCTGATGTTCGAGCTGATGACCGCCACGGCTTTGTTCAGGTGCGTGAAATGCGCCGTAACGGCGGCCGCGATCATCTGGTAGCCCCACAGCGGGGCGATGCCGAAGAAGACGCCCAGCCCGATCGAGGCGGCCAGCCGCGGGTTCGAGTCCTTCGACCGGGTGATGTTGTCGGCCACGAAGCGCCGGATGTTTTCCCGGGTGAGCGACCGCAGGAACCGCCAGGGATAATAGAACAGCAGCGCTCCGAGCACGAGCAACGTGTTGAGGATGCTAATGCGCGTGAAATCCTTGCCCGGGCGGAAATGCGACACGCGCTCGGCCTTTTCGGGGTAGAAAACCCCCACCGGGATGTTGCGCACCTCGATCCCGCGCCATGCGGCGCGTACCAGCACTTCGACCTCGAACTCGTAGCGGCGCGTCGCGAAACGCATCCCCTTCATCCGCCGCACGGGGTAGAGCCGGAACCCCGACTGCGTGTCGTCGAGGCGGATACCCGTCTCCACGCGGAACCAGAAGTTCGAGAACTTGTTGGCGAAGGTGTTTTTGCCCGGCATGTTGTCCGACCTCAGGTTGCGGGCCCCCACGAGCAGTGCGTCGGGGGTCTTTGCGATCTCTTCGACGAATTTCGGGATGTCCGAGGCGTAGTGCTGTCCGTCCGAGTCGATCGTCAGCATGTAACGGTAGCCGTGCTCCGCGGCGTAGCGCAGCGCCCGGCGCAGGGCGTAGCCCTTGCCCCGGTTCGGAGCGTAGGAGATCGCCTCGACGCCCGCCGTGCCGAGTATGTCCGCCGTCGAGTCGGTCGACCCGTCGTTCACCACCAGCACGTCCGTGCAGTAGCGGCGCACGTCTCCGATGACTCGGGCGAGGGTCTTTTCGTTGTTGTAGGTCGGGATCACCGCCAGTATGTCGTTTTTTTCGCTGGTCATAGCTCTTCGCTGACGGTTCCTTTGAGTTTGAGTGCCGTTTTGCCGTTGTTGGCGACGGTGCAAACGAGCTTCTTCGCCGCGGGGCCGTCGTCCGCGAGCCTGATGTCGATCTCCAGCAGTTCGTCCGCCTGCGGCACGACCATGCCGAGGAACTTGCATTCGCGGATGGCCGCATAGCGGAACCTGCGCCCCGTGCCGCGGTTCAGGCATTCCCGTACGAGTTGCAGCGTGCAGACCCCCGGCAGCACCGGGTGCCCCGGGAAATGCCCCCGGTAGACCGGGTGCGACGCATCGAGCCGCACGCGGAAAGCGTAATGCCCCTCCTGGGCCAAGTAGTTGTCTATGCTGGTGAACAGGTCTTGCATCGGGCGTGGTCTCTGGGTTACGGGTTGAATCTTGCGGGGTCGACCGGGAGGTTGAAACGCTTGTTGCGGAATTCGTAGACCGAATGCCCGCCTTGGGTCTCGCAGAGTTCCATGCGATCTAAGGTCATGTCCTTCAGGTCGAAGCAGAGCGTGATCGAGTCGATGTACTTGCGGGCGCGCTTCGACTCGGGAACCATTTTCACCTCCCCGACACCCTCCTTTTCGGTGTAGCCGATCTGCCACCCCTGGCCGAACTGCGAGAGGTCGCCGGTCATGCTGGCGCGGATCATCAGCGCTACCTGTTGCAGCATGGGGTTGGCCGACGTCGCGGTCTGGGTCACCTGCCCGGCCGTTTTGAGGATGATGCGGTCGTTGCGGATAATCACCTTGTCGCCTTCGGGCACGGTGTAGTCGAGCGCCATGGCGAGGCTGTTGTCGTAATAGAAGCGGCCTTTGAGCTCGATCTCGTTCTTCATGCGGCGCACCTGTTTGCGCTGCGTGAAGTCGCACTGGATAGTCCTGTTCTCGCGGCTGGCTTCGGCGAGCCGCTCTTTGAACGACGCGGGCAGCCCGGCCCGGGCCGTCAGCCCCGACAGGAGCAGGGCGGGGATGAAAAGAAGTGACGCTATCTTCATGGTTTCTCGGTTTTAAACAGTTCGCATACGGTCGCCGTGCGGTACCCCCGACGTTCGAGGTCGTCGAGCACCAGTGCCAGCAGGCGTCCGGCGCCGGGGCGGTCGTCGTGCAGCAGGATCACCTTGCCGTCGCCCAGCCGTCGGCGGATACGGCGTGCCACGGCCTCGCGGCTGCGGTGCCGGAGCGTGTCGAGCGAGCGGATGCTCCAGCCCACGCAGCGGCTTCCCGTCCGTTTCACGGCGCGTGCCACCATCGGGTTCGTGACCCCGTAGGGGGGCCGGAAAAGGTCGGTTTCCACGCCGGTTATCTCGCGCAGCGACTCCCGGCACCGCAGGATGTCGGCCGCCATCGCCCCGCTTCGCAGCATCGGGAAGCCGGGCGTGTGGCTCCACGTGTGAATGCCGATTGCATGCCCCTCGGCGGCCATACGGCGTACGATCTCCGGGTGCAGTTCGGCCTTGCTGCCGATCAGGAAGAAGGTCGCCCGTACGCCGTGCGCCCGCAGCGTGTCCAATACGCGCGGCGTCTGCTCGGGGTCGGGCCCGTCGTCGAACGTCAGCGCCACGACGCGCCCCGCCGCCCGGTTGCGGCACAGGCTGCGGACATACGCCCCCAGCCTGATCTGGTAGGAGCAGTAGAAAAGGGCGAACCCCGCGGCGATTATGGCGATAATTACATACATGTCAATTCGATGGCGGATACGGTGCTGCCCGGGAAATCGTTGTAAAGCACGATCCTCTGCTCGGCGTTCCCCGCGTTCCCGATGTTCCCGGTGTCCTCTATGCTCCCGGCGTTCCCGATATTTCCGGCCTTACCCGTATTCCCGGCCTCCCCGGCGACCACACGGCGGAACACCTCGGCGATGGCCGTGAAATGGGGCGTCACGCCGCTCATCGACGCACGTACCGTCCGGCACTCGCCGCTATGCATCGCATTCCCTGGTTCCTCCCCGTTCCCGGCGGCCGCCCCCGTGCCGGGACTTCCCCCGGCCGGGATTTCACGGCCGGCGTTTCCCCCGGCCGATGTCCTTGTGCCGGCATCTTCCCGGGACTGGATTCTTCCCGTGCCGGCGCTTTCCCTGTCCGGGAATTCACTGCCGGCGCTTTCCCCGATGGCTGTGCCGTCCGTGAACCGGATCCCCGTGATCGCCGCGACCGAGGTGTCGAACGCTTCGGCGGTCAGCACGAAGAATACCGACGATTCGCCCCAGCCGCCCTGCTGTGCCACCCCGAGGCGTTGCAGTACCTTTTCGACCGACGGCGTCGTTTCGTCGAACGCCCCGACCAGCACCGCCCGCGACAACCCCGCGCCGATGCGCAGTGCGGCATCCGTCAGGGCGTTTTCGAAGCTCGTCCAGCGGTTGGCGTAGGTCGTGTTGTAGCAGTGCAGCCCGCGCAGCAGGGCGATCTGCGCCCCGACCGTGTTGAACGTCGACTGGATGAACGGCGTCGGGTTGAGCATCCGCTCTTCGTTGGCGATCAGCGAGTCGAGGAATTTCTCGCTGTCGGCGATGCACCCCAGCCCCGTGGCCGTGACGACGGCCTCGACCGCCGCCCGGTCGCCGAATTCCAGCAGCGATTCGATGCCCGCCGCGACGCCCGACTTCACCACGCGGCTCATCCTCCGTCGGAGGTTCATTTCGGGGATCAGCTCCTTGATGTCGCGGCGCAGCCCGGCGCCCGATGTGATGCAGTTGACGTAGAGTTTCATTTGGCAAAGATTAACGAACAGCAGTTGCCGCCGAACCCGAACGAATTTGAGAGCACCGAACGTACGTCGGCCTCTTGCGTCCGTGCTACGGGGTGCAGCCCGAGCTCCGGGATCGGCTCCGCGAATCCGGGGTTGCCGTAGCGCAGCCCGTGTGTGATAGCCAGCACCGCCAATACGGCCTCGATGCCTCCCGCCGCGGCGAGCGCATGCCCCGTGTAGCCTTTCGTCGAACTGAACGGCGGCACCTGTCCGCCGAACAGCCGCCGCAGGGCGGTGCCTTCCGTGAGGTCGTTGTTCGGGGTCGCCGTGCCGTGGACGTTGATGTAGTCCACGCAGCGCAGCCCGCTTTGTGCCAGCGCCCCGGCCATGGCGCGGTATGCCCCCTCGCCCGTTTGCGACGAGGCCGTTTGGTGATAGGCGTCGTTGGCATTGGCATATCCCGCCAGGCGGCAGTAGGTGCGCATGCCGGGCCTTTCGTGCGTGAGGACGAGGTAACCCGCCCCTTCGCCCAGGTTCAGCCCGGCGCGCGTGGCGTCGAACGGGCGGCAGGGTTCCCGGTCGAGCACCGAGAGCGAGTTGAAGCCGTTGAGCGTGAAACGGCAGAGGGCATCCGTGCCCCCGGCCACCACATAGTCGGCCATGCCGCTCCCGAGCAGCAGGGCGCCGGTGACGATGGCGTTTGCGGCCGACGAGCAGGCCGTGCTGACCGTCGCCGTGTAACCTCCGATGCCGCAGTAGCGGGCGATCCGTTGCGTGCTGTCGGCACAGTCGTGCCCCGCCACGTCGCGCAGCCGCCCTTTCGCCTTGTCCGTGCGGAAGTCGCGGTAGAAATTCTCCGTCAAATCCATGCCGCCTACCGAGGTGCCCGAGACGAGTGCTACGCGCGCCCCGGCGGGGATCGCCGCATCCGCTACGGCCTGTGCGGCTGCCGCCATGCCCAGCAGGGCGGTGCGGGAGGGGTGCTCGCGCTCCGGGATGCCGAGCAGCTCCCCGAGCGCCGCGTTGTCCCGTTTCACTTCGCCCACGGGCACGCCGACAGCCGAACCGGGAAGCGTCGGCTTCCCGATTCCGCTGCGTCCGGTGCGCAGGTTCCCGAGCGTCTCCCCGGCTCCGATGCCGATGGCCGAGACGATCCCTATGCCGCAGACGGCTATGCTCATTGCGGGCGGTTCTTGCGGATAAAGTCGGCCAGCGTGGCTACCGAATAGAATATCGGTTTGGCCTGGGCCGGGTTTGCCAGCCGTATGCCGTAGTGTTTTTCGAGCAGGAGGGTGATTTCCAGTGCGTCGATCGAGTCGAGTCCCAGCCCGTCGCCGAACAGCGGCGCGTCGGTCGCTATCTCGTCGGCGGTGATCTCCTCGAGGTTCAGCGCTTCGATAATTTGTTGTTTGAGTTGCAGTTCCAGATCTTCCATCGTATCTTGTCCCGTTTTTTCGGTTAATGTCAGTTCGCAGTCGTAGCTGCCGCCGTCGAATTCGCACCAGCCCCACAGGACGGCGTCCATCCGCCCTTCGGCGATCAGCGAAGCGGTGTATTCCCGGATAAAGTTACTGCTTTTGTCCGGGAACGCAAAAAAAGTGCTCTCTCCCTTCAGCCCGTGCTTGATCGCTACCTGCCCCAGCATGATGTTGGGCAGCGTGTAGACGAACACCGCCGGTGAAGCCCCGCACCCGTCCCCGGCGTCGATAATCGCCTGGTGGCGCCGGTCGCTGTCGAGCGAGGCGCTGCGGTTGGCCATCACCACGCCGATGCGCTCCGCCGGGCAATCGGGCCTGTGTCCGGAGAGCAGTTCGCACGAGGCGACGTAGGCCAGCTTGCACAGGTCGTCCATCTTCGAGAACTTCATGTTCGGGTCTGCGAGCGCCCGGTATCTTTCGCGGATAAAGGCGTCGAACGGCAGCGAAGGGTGTTGCGCAATGACGACGTGTGCCGTATCGTGACAGCGGATTCCGCTGCCGTGTCGTCCTGTGCCGGTTTCCGCATGGCCGCCGGCCTTTTCTCCGGTGTCCGGGTTCCCGTGCCCGACCGCATTTTTGCCGTGCCCCCGGTCATTCGCGCTCATAGCCGTTCCGCTTCGGGCACGGGCAGCCTCCAGGCAGTCGTTCCCGCCTTGCACACCTGTGTTTGGCCCACACCCTTGTCCCTCCGCCGTTTCATTTCCGGGCGCGGCGTTGGGGCCCGCTGCGCGGCGGAATACGACCGCGGCGTTGCAGCCCCCGAATCCCGAGGCGGTTTTCAGCGCCGTGTCCGTCCGTATTTCGCGGTGCGCGGCGCTCACGTCGGGCGGGTAGGGTACCCCGCACTCCGCGTAGCCCTTCACCCCGAAGCAGGTGCCCTCGCACAGCTCCCGTACCGTGACGATGCTCTCGATCACGCCCGAAGCCCCCAGCGTATGTCCGAAATAGGGCTTCAGCGAGTTGCAGGGTACGCCGCACAATCCCGCCAGGTGAAGCGCCTTGCTCTCCATCTCGTCGTTGTAGACGGTCGCCGTGCCGTGGGTGTTTACCAGCCCGATCTCCCCGGCCCCGATTCCCGCCTCGGCGAGTGCCGCGCGGATGGCGTACCAGAGTCCGTCGCCTGTGCGCGAAGGCGCCGATATGTGGTTGGCGTCGTTCGAGATTCCGCCTCCCGCCACGCTCACGCCCGTGGCCGAGAGCCGTCGGTCGCGTGTCAGCAGGACGGCGCCGCACGCTTCGCCCAGCGTCAGCCCGTCGCGTGCCGCATCGTAGGGACGGCAAAGCGTCGGGCTCACCGACTTGAAGGCGTTGAATCCGCTGACGATGAAGTCGCACAGCAGGTCGAATCCCGCCACGAAGACATGGTCGTACCGGCCGCTGCGGATCAGCCGTGCCGCGATGACGATGGCCGAAACCCCCGAGATGCAGGCGTTCGAGATCAGCAGCGGCCGGTGCGCGGCGCCGAAATGACGTCCCACGACTTCCGCCGTTCTGTTCAGGTCGCATCGCTCCGGGGCGCTCCCCAGCGATCCGATCTCCCCTTTGGTCGTCGCCAGGACGATCAGCGTCCGCTTGTCGGCGGGTGTGACCCCCGAGCGGGCGACCACCCCGCCCAGCGTCGCCAGCACGAGCCGTTCCAGGGGTGTATATCCCGCGAGTCCCTGCTCCGCCGCCAGCGCTCCGAGCCGCTTCCGGTCGATCAGGCATACGGGCGTACTGTCGTGCCACGACGCCAGCGAGCTTTTCATGGCACGTACGGCGGTCATGTTCTCCTCCGTGCCGAAGCCCAGTGCCGAGACCATGTCGTCGGGCCCCCACCAGACCGTTATTTCACTTCCCATCGCTCTTTCCATTTGCGGTAGAATTCCGGCGCGAGCAGTTGCAGTTCGCCCCGGCTGTCGAGAAACACCTGTGTCGAGCTGCCTTCGGCCACCACTTCGCCGTCGGTGGCGCTGCGAATCGTGTACTCGAAACAGACCTTCGCCGCCTCGGTGGCGATATAGCGGGTTTCCACCACGGCCGTGTCATTCACTTTCAGCGGTTTCCTGTATTGCAGGTGCAACTCGACGATCGGCGCCGTGTAGCCGCTGGCATAGATGTCCATGTAACCCAGCCCTGCGAATTCGCGGCCGAACGCCTCGCGCCCGTCCTCGAAATAACGCACGTATTCGCCGTGCCACACGATCTGCATCGAATCCACTTCGCTGAACCTCACGCGCAGCGATGTCTTGTTCACGAGGCTCGCCTCGCTCTTTTTCCTGCGTACCATCACTCTTCCAGGTATATTTTCATCCGGCACTCGGCGACGGGTTTCCCGTCGCATTCCGTCCGTGCCGAAAGAAGCGTTACGTTCATCACCGTCTGCTCGACCATGTTCTGTGTGACGAGTCTGCTGCTCACCGGCGGCAGGAAGTGCACCTTCAGGTCGTTCACGGCGCCGATGTACCCCAGCTGCACCCTTCGGCCCATCGTGCGGTTCATGTAACCCGCCCTTAGGGCGGCCGACTGGGCGATGTGCTCCACGATGCCGCACTCGTCCAGCACCCCGTCCGCGACGAACAGGTTGTCCGCCGTAACGGTCAGCCCGCTGCGTGCGCACCCCCGCTCGTCGATGCCGTAAAAGGTGTCGACCATCACGACCGGCGGGCGCTGCGGGATGTATTCCAGTATCTCCTCCCCCGTAATCAGGGTTTTCTCAGGTACTCCCATAAAGGCCCTTTTTTATTTCGTTTCAACCGCAGCATATCCGCCAGCGCGCTCTGCGGGTCGTCGGGGAAAACCCACGCCTTGCCCGTGGCCAGCGCGGCCTGCCGCACCTGTTCCAGGTCGAAGTCCGGCGAGAGGTAGTAGGTCGGCCCCAGCAGGTCGTCGTCCCGGCCGACGACACCCTCTTTCGCGGCCAGCTCCGCCAGCCGCGTATGCGGGTAGATGCGCATGCCCGCATAGGGGAACATGACGGTGTACTCCATCCGCCGCGAGTTTTCGATCGTTTCGCGCACGTTTTCGCGCGTGTCGCCGTAGCCGCCCAGGATCAGGAAGTGGGCGTAGTAGACACCCTCGTCCAGCGCGAGCCGGCTTGCCCGCACGACGTCGCCGAACGTGAAATGCTTGCCGTAAGCCTCCAGCGTCCGGTCGCAGAACGACTCGGTGCCGTATTCGATGTGCGTAAGCCCCGAAGCCCGGAACAGCCGCATCTGCTCTGCGTCGATGCCCCGCGGAGAGAAGTAGGCGCCCCAGCGGATGTCCGTATGGCGGCGGATCAGCGTCTCGGCCAGCCGGACGTTGTATTCCGGGCCGATGTTAAACACCGAGTCGGTGAAAAACAGGTAGCTGATCCCGTAGTCGCGCTTGGCGCGCAGGATATTTTCGGCGATGGCCTCGGGATCCATCGTCCGCACGCACCGCCCGTCGATCGAGGGGTACGAACAATAGATGCAGTCGTAGGGGCACCCCCGCTTGGTCTGTATGTTGAGCATCCCGCTCTGCTTCCAGTAATAGCCCGTCAACTCGGGCTCGAACTGCACCTCGATCGACGGCAGGTAGCTCCTGCGGCCGCTTCCGCGGCGTCCGTCGCGGGTGTAGACCGACGGGATGTCGATCTCCGTCCGGCCGCGCTCCAGCGCCCCGATCAGCTCCGCGAGCGGCTCTTCGCCCTCACCGTGGATGCCGTAATCGGCGCCCAGCTCCCGCATGAAGGCCTCGGGGAAGATCGAGAACCCGGCGCCGCCGATGATCAGAGGGGCGTCGCTTGCCGTGCGTATGACGTCCGCCAGCGCCTTGTACTGGGGCAGGAAGCCCCGCCGGTCGAGCGAGTTGGCCCCGTCGACATTGCGCAGCGACAGCCCGATGTAACGGGGCGCCAGCGTGCGGATGCGTTCCGCGAGTTGTGCGTCGGAGAGCAGGTTGCAGTCCGCAATATCGACGCGTATCCCGCTTATCGTGCGCTCCAGGTAGGTTTTCAGGTACGAAAGTCCGAGCGGATAAACGGGGTAGGGCGAGGTGTGCCGGTTGGCCGATACGAGTAATATGCTACATGCGCTCACGACCAGAACCGATAGAAGTTGAACCACTGCTGCGGGTAGCGTCTTACCACGGCCTCGAGCGAGCGGACATAACTGCCCAGCACGGCCTCCTTCGTGCCGCACCCGTCCCCGTCCGGGATGTCGAAGATGAAGCGGTAACGCCTGCCGCGTTCGCGCATGGCATAGTAGAAGACCACCGGGGCGCGGAATTTCCCGGCGACGGCGAACGGCCCCGCCGGGAACGGCGCTTCGTGCCCCATGAAGGGTACCGTCACCGTCGGGCTGTCCTCGACGAAGCGGTCGCCCTGGAAGCAGACGTACTCCTTGCGGTCGAGCACCTCCTTGATGCGGAGGATCGACTCGATGCCGCCCTCGTTCACCGCGATCACCTTGTAGCCCTCCTGCCCGCAATGTTTCTCCATGACGCTTTTGATCTGCCGGTATTCGGCGTCGTACATCACCAGGTGCATCTTGCGGGCGTAGTCCCCGAAGAACCCGGCCCCCGTGCCCCAGCATCCGACGTGTGCGCCGATGATCACCGCCCCGCGCCCGCCGTCGAGCACGCGCAGGAAAGCGTCGTAGTTTTCGAATTCGAATTTGTATTTTCGCTCCATGCCGCTGCCGATGGCCACCCGGTCGATGATCGTCTGCCCGAGCGCATAGTAGTGGGCGTAGAGCTTCACCGCCGAGTGCAGCCTGCCGTATCCCAGGATGCGGCGGTTATAGAACCATACGGCCCGCGTGGCGCGGGGTGCGAAGGGGATGAAATAGACGACTACCAGCGAGAGGAAGGCATACGCGCTGCGTATTCCGGCCACCTTCATCAGCAGGATGAAGAAATTGTACCCGAAACCGCCGCCGCGCGAGCGTCCGCTCCACTGTTTGCCGTTATTTCCCATTCGTCCGGCTGATAATCAGGTCGTAGAAGTCCCGGAAGGTCTTCAGCTCCTTGAAATCGGGGCCCGTGAGCGTTACGCCGAAGTTCTTGTCGACGATCACCACGACGTCCACCAGGTCGAGGCTGTCCAGGTCGAGCGTCTCCAGCAGCGGGGCTTCGGGCGTGATGGTCGTCCGGTCGACTTCGAATTCATCGGCCAGTACGGTATCGATCTTTTCTATGAGTTCCTGTTCTGTCATTTTTAGGAAAGGGTTTATTTGTATTTCTTAACGATCAGGGTCGAGTTGGTGCCGCCGAAGCCGAACGAGTTCGAGAGGAAACAGTCGAACTCCGTGTCCACCCTGCGGGTGGGGATGTTGAGCTTCGAGGTGGCCTCGTCGCCCTCGGTGAAGTTGATGTTCGGGGCGATGAACCCGTGCCGCATCATCAGCATCGAGTAGACCACTTCGCTCGCCCCGGCCATCCACATTTCGTGGCCGGTCATCGACTTGGTCGACGCCACGTAGGGGTTGCACCCGGCGAATACCCCGGCTATCGCCTCCGCCTCGTTGTAGTCGCCCAGCGGCGTCGAGGTGGCGTGCGCATTGACGTAGGGGATCTCTTCGGGCCGCATTCGGGCGTCCTCCAGACACCGCAGCAGCGAACGGCGCGGGCCGTCGACGTTCGGCACGGAGATATGCTCGCCGTTCGACGAGAACCCGTACCCGACCACTTCGCCCAGGATTTCGGCGCCCCGTGCGACGGCCGATTCATGGCTTTCGAGGATCACCGTCGCCGCGCCTCCGCTCGGCACCAGCCCGTCGCGGTCTTTGTCGAAGGGGCGCGATGCCGCCGCGGGATCCGATTCGCGGGCCGAGAATGCCCCCAGCCCGTCGAAGCTGCCCACCGAGTAGAGGTTTACCTCCTGTGCGCCGCCGCAGACCACGCGCTCCTGCAACCCCTGCCTGATCATCAGGTAACCCATGCCGATGGCGTGCGACCCGCTGGCGCAGGCCGCCGAGAGCGTGAGGTTGATGCCCCGCAGGTTGAAGATCACCGAGAGGTTCATCGTCACGGTCGAGTTCATCGACTGGAAAATATTGCCCGAGCCGACCATCGCCGTGTTCCGCCTGGCGCGGATGATGTCGATCCCCTCGATCACCGGCGCCGCACTGCTGTCGTTGCCGTAGATGATTCCCACCTCGTTCGCCGCCAGGTAGGCCTCGTCCATTCCGGCGTTGCGCATCGCCTCGGCGGTGGCCATGTAGGCATATTCGCCCTGCTGGGGCAGACACAGCCGCTTGCGGCGGTCGAGCACCCCTTTCAGGTTCGGTTGTTCCACGATCCCCGTCAGCGACGAGATGTATCCCAGCTCCCTGCGCGCCGGGTCGAGCCCGATGCCCGAGCGTCCTTCGCGGAGCGACTGCGTGACTTCTTCCGTATTTTTTCCGATGCAGGCCCAGATGCCCATTCCGGTGATAACTACTCTCTTCTCCATGGTCTCAGGTATATAATCCCCCGTTGATCGAAATGACCTCCCCCGTGATGTAGGAGGCTTGTTCCGAGATGAGGAACATCGCCAGGTCGGCGACTTCGGCCGGTTCGCAGAAGCGTCCGGCGGGTATCTGTTTGCGGAGCTCCGCCTCGTCGATGTCGGCGGTCATGTCCGTGCGCACGAATCCCGGGGCGATGGCATTCACCGTCACCCCCTTTTTGGCCACCTCCTGCGCCAGCGCCTTCGTCGCGGCGATCACGCCGCCCTTGGCCGCGGCGTAATTGGCCTGCCCGGGCAGCCCCTTGATGCCCGAGAGCGAGACGATGTTGACGATGCGCCCGAACCGGTTCACGAGCATCCCCTTGAGCAGCGGCCGCGTGACGTTGTAGAACCCGTCGAGGCTGGTGCCGATCACCGAGTGCCACTGCTGCGGTTCCATCCACATCATCAGCACGTCGTCGCGGATGCCCGCGTTGTTCACCACCACCTCGATGCAGGCGCCTTCGTGCGCTTTCTGCCATGCCTCGATGGCCGCCGTGCTCTCTTCGCCCGAGGCCACGTCGAATTGCAGTGCCTCGCCGTCGCCGCCTGCGGCGCGGATGCCCGACAGGGTCTTTTCGGCCTCGGCGGCGTTCGACTTGTAGTTGACGAGCACGTGGTAGCCGCACCCGCCCAGTTTGAGGCAGATTTCGCGGCCTATGCCCCGGCTGCCGCCGGTCACGAGTGCGTATTTATTCGTTTTTGCCATTTTCTGCGGTTATAGCTTGCTGCAACTCCTCGCCCAGCGAGCGGCGAAAGCGCCGGAAAGACAGCACAATGTCGCGGTCAGGGTGGTCAGGAGCTTTTTCATAGGGAAGCGGAATTGTTTTTCAGGAAATTTTCGATGGCGGCGATCTCCCTGTGCTTGGGCGTGTCGTCGGCAAAGCGCGGCACGATGCCCCGGATGTCGGCATACAACTGCCGCGTGGCGTCGGAGAGCTCCCCGGCGCATTGCAGGTAGTCGGCGGCCTGCACCAGCGCCAGCATCTCGATCGCGGCGACCTGGTAGCCGTTCTCCACGACCTGCCGCGTGAGCATCGCCGCGTTGGTTCCCATGCTCACGATGTCCTGGTTGTCGTTGTTGTTGGGGATCGAGTGGACGTACATCGGGTTGGAGAGCGTTTGCGACTCGGCCGTGGTCGAGGTCGCCGTGAACTGCGCTGCCTGCAACCCGTAGTTGAGCCCCAATTTGCCGAGGTTTACGAACGGCGGCAGCGTCTCGTTGATCCGGTCGTGGAAAAGGTAGTTCAGCTGCCGTTCGGCGAGCATCGTCATCTTCGTCACGGCGATCTTGAGCTTGTCCATCTCCAGCGACACGTAGTCGCCGTGGAAATTCCCGCCGTGGTAGATCGTCCCCGCCGCGGGGTCTACCACCGGGTTGTCGTCCACCGCGTTGAACTCCTCGACGAGGATTTTCTCGGCCTGGGAGATCGTTTCGAGCACCGGCCCCAGGATCTGGGGGATGCACCGCAGCGAGTAGTAGGGCTGCACCTTGTGCCTGAAGGTGGGTGCCGCGCCCGTGTCGCCGCTGTAAAGTTCCGCTTCGCGCTTGCGCAGCCGGCGGCTCGAGGCGCATATGGCGCGCATCTGCCGGGCGATCTCGATCTGCCCCGCGTGGAGTTTGTATTCGTTGAGCGCCCCGGCCATGAAGTCGTCGTACGACTCCACGATTTCGTTGAGCATCACCGACGCTTTCACGGCCCATTCCAACAGGCGGCGCGCCTGGGCCAGGTTCACCAGTCCGATGCCCGTCATCACGGCCGTGCCGTTCGTGAGCGCCAGCCCGTCGCGGATGCGAAGCCTGAGGGGCGTTATGCCGCATGTCGCCATCGCTTCGGTAGCCGGGACGGTTTCGCCCCGGAACGAGACCTCCGCCTCGCCGATCAGCGCCAGTGCGATATGCGCCAGCTGCACCAGGTCGCCGCTTGCGCCCACGCTGCCGTGGCGCGGCACGAGCGGGTAAATTTCGTTGTTGAGGAAATCGGCCAGTATCCGCACCACGTCGGGGTGTACGCCCGACTTGGCGTTGAGGAACGTTTGCAGCCGCGCCAGCATCGCCGCCCGTACGCAGATGTCGGGCAGCGCCTCGCCCGCGCCGCAGCTGTGCGAACGGATGATGTTGTACTGGAGGCTGTTCAGGTCGGCGTCGCCGATCCGGTACTGTGCCATGGGGCCGAACCCTGTGTTGATGCCGTAGATGACCTTTCCCTGCTCGAATTTCTCCAGGAAACGGTAACACGCCTCCACTTCGCGCAGCGCCTGGTCGTCGATCCGTATTGCGGTCTTGTTGAAAATCCGGTCGTTTATGGTATTTAGGTTCGAACGTAGCATTTTTTGAGCCGATTTATGGCTCCAAAATTACAAAAACTATCTCAATAAATATTTATAAGTTTGTTTTTTTGTTTATATCGTCGGACGATGCGTCCGGGCGCCTAAGGCTGCGGGCGGCATCCGTGCCCCGGAAAAACAGCGGAGGGCACCATCGGGTGCCCTCCGCCGCCAAGGCATATCCTGCGTGTTATTTCACGCCGAACTTGTAGATGCAGACCTGCGTATAGGTCTCCCCGGGGCGCAGTACCGTCGAGGGGAAATTGTCGTGGTTGGGGCTGTCGGGGAACTTCTGCGTTTCGAGCGCCAGCGACTCGCGGTAGCGCTGCGGCTTGCCGTATTTGCCGATGCTCTTGCCGTCGAAGAAGTTGCCGCTGTAAACCTGCAGCCCGGGCTGGTCGCTCAGCACCTCGATGGTACGTCCCGAGGCGGGTTCCCAGACCGTGGCGGCCTGCTCGATGCCGCTTGGGGTCTTGCGGTCGATGACCCAGTTGTGGTCGTATCCGCCGCCGTTGCGCAGCTGTTCGTTCTCCGCTCCGATGCGCTCGCCGATGGCGTGCGGCTCACGGAAGTCGAACGGCGTACCCTCTACCGGGGCGATCTGGCCCGTGGGGATCAGCACCGAGTCCACCGGGGTGGTGTGGCTGGCATTGATCGTCATCACGTTGTCGAGCACCGTGCCGTTGCCTTCGCCCTTGAGGTTGAAGAACGGGTGGTTCGACATGTTCACCACGGTCGGTTTGTCGGTAGTGGCCTTGTAGTCGATGCGGAACTCGTTGTCGGGCGTGAGCGAGTAGGTCATCTCGATATCCAGGTTGCCCGGGAACCCGTCCTGTCCGTCGGGATGGAGGTAATGCAGCACGAGTTTGTCGTCCGAGGCCGATACCACGTCCCATACCACGCGGTCTACGCCCAGGAGCCCGCCGTGCAGCGTCTGCCCGTTATTGTTCACCGGCAGGGTGTATTCCGCGCCGTCGAGCGTGAAGTGCCCCTTTGCGATGCGGTTGGCGTAGGGGCCTACCACGGCGCCGAGGAACCGTTCGCCCGTGTTGTCTATGTAGCGGCCGATGTTTTCGTAGCCCAGTACGATGTCCTCGTAGCGGCCTTCGCGGTCGGGCGTCCAGAACGATACGACGCGGGCGCCGTAATTGGTGACCTGCATGGTGATGTCGCCCGCATGGAGCGTGTAGAGTGCGACGGGTTTGCCGTCGACGGTGGTCTGGAATGCCTCTTCGGGCAGCAGCGGGAGTTCCGTTTTCTGCACGCCGCACGCAGCCAGCAGCGACATGCCGAGTAGGATAAGCGATTTTTTCATCGGTTTCGGTTTTTTTAAGTTTTTTCAGCACGTAAAGTTATACGATTCTGGCGAAAAACGTGCGCTGCGGCCCGGTTTTTTGCCGGAGCCCGTACGGTTTCGGCACGCTTTCGGACATTTACGGCGTATATTGGAGGGATTTTGCTATTTTTGTCCGGGACATCAGCCCGCTCCATGAAACAGAAGCAGATATTTACGTTCCGCGACGCGGAGAAACAGGTCGCCCCCGCGGCCTTTTCGATCATGCTCAAACCGGCGGGCTCGGCCTGCAACCTCGACTGCCACTACTGCTACTATCTCGACAAGGCGGTGCAGTACGGCGGCCGCCAGGCCGTGATGGACGACCAGCTGCTGGAGCTCTGCATAAAACAGTACATCCGGGCCAATGAGGTCGACACCGTGCAGTTCTGCTGGCACGGCGGCGAGCCGTTGCTGCTGGGACTGGATTTCTACCGCCGGGCGATGGAGCTGCAGCGCAGGTACGCCGACGGCAAACGGATCGAGAACACGTTGCAGACCAACGGTACGCTGGTCGACGAGGCGTGGTGCGACCTCTTCGCCGCCAACAATTTCCTGGTCGGCCTCTCGCTCGACGGGCCCGGGGATATCCATGACGCCTTCCGCCTGACCAGGGGCGGCAAACCGACCTTCGAGCGCGTGATGCGGACGGTCGGGATGTTCGGGCGCAGCGGCGTGGAATTCAATACGCTGAGCGTCGTGAACCGGTGCTGCGAGGGGCGCGGCGGGGAGATCTACCGCTTCTTCCGCGACGAGGTGCACAGCCGCTTCATGCAGTTCCTGCCCGCCGTCGAACACGTCGTCGGCAAACCGGGACACCACCGTCCGCTGATCGTCCCGCCCGGACATGAAGGAGCGCGGCTGGCCGGCTGGTCGGTCTCGGCCGAAGGCTACGGGCGTTTCCTGTGCGATGTGTTCGATGAGTGGGTCGTAAGCGACGTGGGGCGCTGTTTCGTGCAGTTGTTCGACGCCTCGCTGGCGCAGTGGTGCGGTGTGCGGCCGGGCGTCTGCTCGATGGGTGAGACGTGCGGCGACGCGCTGGTCGTCGAGCACAACGGCGACGTCTACCCGTGCGACCATTTCGTCTACCCCGGGTACAGGCTGGGCAATATCCGTGAGACGCCCCTTGCCGAGCTCTACCGCTCGCAGAAACGCCGCGAATTCGGGCTGGATAAACGCAACACGCTGCCCGCCGAATGTCTGCGGTGCAACTACTATTTCGCCTGCCGGGGCGAATGTCCCAAGCACCGTTTCGCCCGCGGGGCCGACGGCAGCCCCAAGAATTCACTCTGCGAGGGGCTGAAACGCTATTTCCGCCACGTCGAACCCTATATGGAATACATGCGCGACCTGCTCGCGCGGCAACAGTCCCCGGCCTGGGTCATGCCTTTCGCCCGCAGGCGCATGGGGCTGATGTAGTTCTCCGTTGCCGATCCGGCGCCCCGGCATACACCTGTCCGGCCTGTCCGGCCTTCCCCGCCTTTCCTATCCTGTCCCTCCCGGCTTTGTGCCCTCCCCCGGCTTCCCGTTTTGGCTCCCGGCGCGTTGGCTTGGCTTACCCGGTTCTTCGGTTCGGCCGTCCCAGCTTTCCCGGTTTAACTTTCCCCGGCCTCCCCGGCTGCTCCTGGGTTTCCTGCCGGCGTTTTCTTTCGTTTTTTGCGGAATACCCACAGCAGCGGCAGCCCGGCCGCGAGGGTCAGCCATGTCACTACGCCCAGCGCGTCGGTCACCCCCTCGACATAGGTTTGGGAGGCCGATACCGTTTCTTGCGCCGCATGGAAAGCCGTCCGGGCCGAGTAAACGGCTGTCAGGATGGCGATGCCGACGCTTCCGGCCAACTGTTTGATGCTGTTCGAGATACCCGCCGCAGCGGCCATGTCGTGCTGCGTGAGGTTCCGCAGCGAAAAGAAGTTCAGCGGGGCGAACGTGAGCCCCATGCCCAGCCCGCGGATGTAGAGCACGAAGAGGATGTGCCGGTGGGTGGTGTGGAGCGTGAAACGGCTGGCCAGCCAAAAGCTCGTCGCCAGCAGCAGGATGCCCGCCGCCGCGAGCAGCAGGGGTTTGACATAGCGCGTGAGGTAACCCGATACGGCCGACAGCACTCCTTGTATGAGCCCCACGGGCAGGAATACGCTCCCGGCCATCAGCGCCGTGTAGCCCAGCCCGCGCTGCATGTAGAGCGGCAGCAGGTAGGTGCCGCCCAGCATACCGATCGAGAAGAGCGTCAGCACGGCCATCGAAACCCCGAAGTTGCGCTCCCCGAGCAGGCGCAGCTGCAGCAGCGGCGCCGGGCTGCGCAGCTCCGTGCGGACGAAGTAGGCGAGCGCGACGGCCGCCACGGCGAAGCAGCCGATCACCGTGGGCGACGCCCAGCCGTCGTGGTTGGTCGGCGAGTTGCCCCGCGCCAGCGCAAAGATCGCCAGCGGCATGAAGAGCGCGATGGCCACGAATCCCCGCCAGTCGAACGGGTGCCGCGCCGGGCTTTTCCATTCTTTCTGGATAAAGGCCGAGAGCAGGATGGCGAACACTCCCACGGGGACGTTCACGTCGAAGATTCTGTGCCAGCTGTATGCGTCGACCAGGTAGCCGCCCAGCAGGGGGCCGAACGAGATCGAGGCGGCCGCCGCCATTGCCCACAGGCCGAGCGCCAGGCCGCGCTGCTCGGGGCGGAATTCGCGGGTCACGATCGCCAGTCCCAGTGACTGGATGATGCCGCTGCCGACGCCTTGCAGGGCGCGTGCCCCGATCAGAAACAGGTCGCCCGGGGCTTTGCCGCAGAGCCACGACCCGAGCGTGAAGAGCGCCAGCCCCAGGATATAGATGCGTTTGTTCCCGAAGCGGTCGGCGAACCAACCCGCCGAGGGGAGCATGACGGTCATGGTGATCATGTAGGCGGTGATGACCCATTCGGCCGTCGAGATGCCGATGCCGAAAGCCGACATGATGGCCGGCAGCCCGACGTTGACTACCGTCACGTCCAGCACGGCCATGAACGTCCCGAGCATGATCATGCCCAGGATCCACCATTTGTAAGCGTTGCTTTGCCGGATATGTTCGCCGAGGGTCGCCATCGGCGGGCGATACGTCAAAAAAAATGCCATGCTGCCGATGCCTGCCGCATGGAATGCCCGTCCTTCTGCGTTTTTCTTTCCCGGGCTTCTCTGCTTCCCCGGGTACTGCTCCCGCTCCCGCCGTCCGTCCCGTTGCGGTAGCGGCCCGAAAAAGGGGATGCCGCTTTTTGGCGGCATCCCCGTACGTGCAGGCCCTGTAAGCCGGGTTCTGTTCCCGGGGCGAACCCCGGGCCCCTGTCATTTATCTAGGGCGGCAGTCTCCTGCCGTCTCAAGCAACCTACCCCCCGGCATCGGGCGAGCAACCCTTAATTGCCGGTATACACGGTCTTGCAACCCGCGAGACGTACTGCCGGACGGCATCGCTGCCCCCGCGGTGGGCTCTTACCCCGCCTTTTCACCCTTACCCGCCGGGATTACGGAAATCCCCTGCGGGCGGTCGTTCTCTGTTACGCTCCTATACCCTCACGGATATCAAGTCGTTAGCTTGCGCGGTGCTCTGTGTTGCCCGGACTTTCCTCTCCCGGCCTCGGCCGGCAGCGACAGGGCGGGCCTGCCCCGCAAAGGTAATAAAATTCGGCGGATTCCCGCTCCGCGGTTGCGATTTCCGGACATAAGCCGGGAATATCCCGGCTTGCCGCCATGGTATTCGCGTCCATGCCGCGCCCTGCTTCCCGGCCTGTGCCGTGACGCATTCCCGCCGGGCGGCAGGGTGCTCCCCGAGGCGGCGGCAATACGCCGCCGTCCCCGGCCTCCGCCTTCCCTGCCGCCGGACACGGCGTTGCCCGCGCCGGTTCCGCGGTTTCCCTCCGGCATACTCCGTTCGGGCGCACTGTATGCCCTGTACGGAATCTTTTTTGCAAATATTGGATAAAGTTGTATTTTTGCTTTGTCCCTCCGCCGTTCTTCGGGGCGGCGGGCCCGAAGAATATACCGGCCGATGGCAGATAACGCGCATACGATCGACATACACGACAACCGCACGGTTGTCGGATTGCTCCGTGCGGGGGATGAAAAATGTTTCGATGCGCTTTTCCGCCGCTATTACAAACCGCTCTGCACCTACGCCACGCGCTTCGTGCCGCCGGTACGCGCCGAGGAACTCGTCCAGGACACCCTGATGTGGGTGTGGGAAAACCGCACCTCGCTGATCCCCGAGATGCCGCTCAAATCGCTGCTGTTCACCATTGTAAAGAACAAATCGCTAAACAGCGCCTCGCGCGACACGCTCAAGAACCGCATCATCCGCCAGCTGGCCGAACGCTACGAAGAGACGTTCGACGACCCCGATTTCTACCTCGAGGGTGAACTGGTGCAGCGGCTGACCGAAGCTCTGCGCAAAATGCCTCCTGAATTCCGGCAGACCTTCCGTATGCACCGCCTGGAAGGTATGACCCACAAAGAAATAGCCGCCCGCCTCAACGTCTCCCCGCAGACGGTCAATTACCGTATCGGGCAGACGGTTCGCCTGCTGCGCGAAGAGCTCAGCGATTACTGGCCGCTGCTCGTGCTGTTGCTGTGGCCTGACCTCTCCTGATAAGGAAATCTGAATTTTTTTTCGCCGTTCCGTTAGCATCCTTTGCTGACGGATTGTATTACTTTATAGACAAGCAAACAGAATGGCAAATTTCGAAATCGACGAAGAGGTATTGGTCGCCTTCCTGAAGGGCGAGCTGGACGCGGCGCAGGCGGAGGCCGTAGAGGCGTGGTACGACCGCTCGGCCGCAAACCGCAGGATGCTCGGCCAGGTTTATTATATATTGTATGTCAGCGACCGTATCAACGATGCGGCCGGTATCGACGTCGAACGTTCGCTCCGGCAGTTCAAGCGCCGCATGCACGCCGGACGCCGTATCTCCCTGCGCCGGATTGCGGTGCGTATTGCCGCTGCGGCCGTGGTCGCCGCGGTGCTCCTGGCCGGCGGGCTCACGACCGCGTCGCTTTCCAAGCGCCTGGCACGGCCCGTGACCGTCGTCACCCAGTTGGGCGAGCGGTCGCAGGTAGTGCTGCCCGACGGAACGAAGGTGTGGCTCAATTCGTCGAGCAGCGTGGAGTACGTCGCCCCCTTCTTTTCGCGCCAGCGCCGCGTGAAGATGGAGGGTGAAGCCTATTTCGAGGTCGAGCACGACCGCCGGGCGCCGTTCGTCGTGTCGACCAACGGCCTGGACGTCGAAGTCCTCGGCACACGTTTCAACATCCGCAACGACGACAACGAGCATCGTGTCACCACCGTCCTGCTCGAAGGCGCCGTCAAGGCCTATGCTTCGGGACGCGAGCAGGCCTCGGTGCGCCTGCACCCCGCGCAGCAGCTGGTTTTCGACACCCGGACGCACGCCATGCGCCTGACCGACTGCCCCTCGGCCGAACGCTCGATCAACTGGATCGACGGTCGATTCTGCTTCGAGCACGATACTTTCGGGGAGATCGTCGCCGAGCTCAAGCGCTACTACAACGTCGACATCCGTTTCATGGACACCCGGCTCCGCGACATGCGTTTCTCGGGCAATTTCCGCGTCGAGGACGGCATCTACCACATCATGTCCGTATTGCAACTGACCTATAAATTCAATTACAGGATCGCCGGCAACGACATCGAACTCTACGCAAACCCTGAACGATAACCGAATACGAACTTAAAAACCTTCGATCCGCCTATGGAAAATTAACGTCTCTTTTCCCGGATGCCGCACTTTTCGGCGGCCTGTTTCGACACCTAACCATTACACTAACCTAAAATCTGATCCATGAAAAAAACTAACCTTGCGACAGGCAGGGGAGGACGTGTTGTCGCTACATGTTTCCGTTGTCTGTTCGTTATCCCGATGCTGCTCCTGGGATGCTTCGGCGCCACCTCTGCCGCAGCACAGACGCAGCAAGCCCTCTCGCGTGTGAGCCTCGATGCCCCGGACGCGACGGTCATCACGGTTTTCCAGGCTATCCAGCAGCAGACGGGCTGTTCGTTCGTCTACAATACGTCGGACATCGACACCGACCGCAAAGTGAGCCTTTCGGTGCACGACGAACCGCTGCAGGCCGTGTTGGACAAGCTCTTCGCGGGCTCCGACATCGCTTATACCCTTCGGGACAAACACATCGTGCTCTCGAAGAAAGCTAAAAATTCCCCCCCCCACAGCGCTCAGGGCGGCGTTACCGGAGTCATAAAGGACGATAAGGGCATGCCCCTGGTCGGCGCCACCGTGCTTATCAAAGGTACGACAACCGGTGCTGCCGCCGACATCGACGGCAATTTCTCGCTTCCGCAGGCCAAACCGGGGGACACGCTCGAAATTTCGCTCATCGGCTATACCAAACAGGAGCTTCCCGTCTCGGGATCCGCCCCGTTGTCGGTGGTCATGCACGAGGACAACGAAGTGCTCGACGCCGTGGTGGTTACCGCCCTCGGCATCAAAAGGTCGGAGAAAGCGCTGACCTACAACGTGCAGGAGGTCGCGGGCGACATCGTCAACACGGTCAAGGACGCCAACTTCATGAACTCGCTTTCGGGCAAGGTCGCCGGCCTTCAGATCAACGCCAGCGCCTCGGGCGTGGGCGGTTCCACGCGCGTGGTGATGCGCGGCGTGAAGTCCATCAGCGGCAACAACAACGCCCTCTATGTGATCGACGGTATCCCGATGCCCGACCTGCGTTCGTCGCAGACCGAGGGCACCTACGAAACGCCCGACGGCGGCGATTTCGAGGGTATCTCGAACCTCAACCCCGAGGACATCGAATCCATGACGGTGCTTTCGGGCGCCACGGCGGCCGCGCTCTACGGTTCGCAGGGTGCCAACGGCGTGATCGTCATCACGACCAAAAAGGGCGAGGAGGGGCGTGTGCGCGTGAACTACGCCAACAACACCACCTTTTCGTCGCCGTTCGTCATGCCGCAGTTCCAGAACACCTACGGCACCGAAGCTACGGCACCGTCCATGAGCTGGGGTACGAAGCTCTCGACCCCGACCTCGTACGACCCCTCGGATTTCTTCCAGACCGGCTTCGAGGAGACCAATGCGATCTCGGTTTCGGGTGGTACGCGCGTGAACCAGTCCTATTTCTCGGCCGCTTCGCTCAATTCGCGCGGCATCATCCCCAACAACGTCTACAACCGGTACAACTTTACCTTCCGCAATACCACGCAGCTCATCAAGGACAAGCTGACGCTCGACCTGGGCGCTTCCTACATGCGCCAGTACAAGCGTAACCCGCTCGTGCAGGGCCTCTACCACAACCCGCTGATTCCCATTTACCTTTTCCCGCGCGGCGACGACATCTCCAAGTACGAGGTTTACGAGCGTTACGACGCCACGGCGGGCTATATGAAGCAGTTCTGGCCCCTGGAGTTCATCACCGGCGTCGAGAACCCCTGGTGGATCACCAACCGCGAGCTGTTCGAGAACACGGCGCACCGCTATACGTTCAACGCCACGCTCAAGTGGGACATTGCCGACTGGATCACCCTCACGGGGCGCGTGCGCACCGATAACATGGTGATGAACTATACGCGCAAGATCTATGCCTCGTCCGACAAGCTGTTCGCTTCCGAATACGGCAACTACCAGAACAACAAGATCCATCACAACAACCTATACGCCGAC
>ERZ857955.84-NODE-84-length-144287-cov-6.335272_pt1 | contig 144287 bp, 112 predicted proteins | sample MGYA00519956_ERZ857955 | MGnify/ENA primary metagenome ERZ857955 (study PRJEB31778, sample SAMEA3449378) | human gut metagenome | biome: human gut; feature: human-associated habitat; material: faeces | place: United Kingdom | collected 2010/2012 ...
CGCTTTCCCGGCGCGGGAGCGCAAGGGGGTCCCCTCGGGGGCCCTCTTTTGCTATGTCGATAGGTTATGGAGCCGTTAAGGCTCCTTTTTTATGTGTCATCCCGCTCTGCGTGCTCTTGAAGGCGCAAGGCAATCTTCAATGGCTACAATAGGAACGTTATACGCTCAGGTTTTGCAGGGAGGTGCACATGGCTGAAGCCGGCATTGGCGTTGATATCGTTGAAATTTCGCGCATGGAGCGCATCATGCATGTAACGCCCTCATTCATCTCACGAATGTTTACTGAAGAAGAGCGCGCATATTGTGATGCCTCAGCTCGCCCGGCAGCTCATTATGCATGTCGTTTTGCCGCACGCGAGGCCGTCCTCAAGTCTCTTGGCGCTGGATTTGGCCAAGAGGGTGTGGGCCGAAACGATGTGTGTACCTCTCGTGATTCCAATGGTAAGCCTATCGCCGTTCTTGCTGGCGGTGCTCAAGCGGTCGCAGAGCGTCTTGGTGTTCAGGAAGTCGCCATTTCCTTGTCTTTCACTGGGGATCTCGCTATTGCCAATGCGCTGGCAATCACTGCCGAATCAAGGCCTAAGCCCAAAGAGGACAAGATTTCCGAGCGTCAGGTTATTGCGCAGTCGTTTCGAGAAGCACGCAGCGTGCTCGATGAGCTCGAGCGCGTGCAGGAGTTCGAGGTGGACATTTTGGCTCAGAGTGATTCTGAGCCAGACCCCAGCATCTTGAAAGCTGATAAGGAGTAGCGAGTATGAAGCCGGTTCTTTCTGTCGAGGAGACGCTTCGCCTCGAGGATCTCATTGAAAAGGAGGGCACTTCTAAGGCCGCCCTCATGGAATACGCTGGTGAATTTCTCGCCAGTGTTGCGATGAAGGCCCATCCGCATCATGCCGTGGTCTTGGTTGGGTTTGGCAATAACGGTGGTGACGGCTGGGTCGCCGCTGATATCCTGAGTCAAAAGGGTGTCACGGTCGACGTCGTGAGCCCTATCGAGCCCAATGAGATCAAAAGCCCTATTGCGCGCCACGTCGCCCGCCGCACGGCTGGCAGGGATGTCAACGTTGTCGTTGGTCCGTCGCGCGACGAGCTCGTCGATATTCTCGCTCCTGCGGATATCGTTGTGGATGCCATTCTGGGCACCGGTTTCAGCGGTGCTGTCCGTGCTCCTTTTTCCATTTGGATTCCGACGCTGAACGAGATGGACATGATGGTCGTTTCGGCCGATGTCCCCTCTGGATTGAATGCGGAAACGGGCGAGGTCGAAGGACCGTGTGTCCAGGCGACGTATACCGCCACCATGCTTGCGCCTAAGATCGGGTTGTATAGCGGCGAGGGTCCTGAGTTTGCAGGTGATATCCTGTGCGGTGAGCTGTACGATCGTCTTGATGAGGTCATCGACGATGTCGAGCATGCTGCTGATATCGTCGAGCCCGCCGACCTCATCGAGTACTTCCCTGAACTTCCTGCTCATGTGAACAAATACAGTCGTGGTTCCGTATTGGTTGTCGCTGGTTCTTCGGCGTATCCTGGCGCCGCGATTATGGCGGCGAAGGCGGCCGCCCGTGCGGGCGCCGGCTATGTCACCGTTGCCACGCCCGATCCGTGCGCGAATCTCATTCGCATGGCGCTGCCGAGCATTCCCGTGGTGGGAATCCCAGCCGACACGCGCGGCGCATTCGGTGCCGCTGCAGGTTCGGCCGTACGCGATCTTGCGGGAAAATTCGACTGCGTCCTTTGTGGCCCCGGTATGACGACTGCAGCCGGCGGTATGCAGGTGGTTACGGAGCTTCTGAAAAGCGACGTGCCTCTAGTCCTTGATGCCGATGCGCTCAACTGCATGAGTCGCCTTGCCATAGGTGGTATCGACGCCACCCCCGACGTCTATCGTCGCGAGGCGCCGCTTATTCTTACCCCGCATTATCGCGAGCTGTCTCGTCTGGTTGGGGGAGAGTCGGTAGAGGATCTGGGAACGGCGATTGACGCGGCGCAACGTCTGCTGTGGGCCGCCGGTTCGAACAACATGGTGGTGGTTGCCAAGGGTCCTCGAACCGCAATTGTTGGTGTCGAGCGCGTGCTGCTGCCCAAGAGCGGGCCCGCTTCGCTTGCCACGGCGGGTTCCGGTGACGTGCTTGCGGGAATTATCGCCGGCAATGTCGCGGTCAGCCACGGTGAGGTCGACTGCTGGGAGATGCAGTGCGCCTACTCTGTCGCCGTCCATTCGTTTACGGGGTATATCGCCGCTGCGGCGATGGGCGAACGCAGCGTGATCGCCACGGACTTGATCGACGTGATCGGTGATGCCATGGGAGTTGTCGAAGAAGAAGCCCTCAAGGACGCTGGAATCGAGTTGGGAGCATAGATGCAGACGCTACACGAGCCGCCGACGCGCTGGGCGTGGGCCGAGATCGACACCGGGGCGCTGCGCAGGAACACGAGGGCATTCAAGAGCCTGGTTGGTCCGCGCCAGCGCTTGTGCTGCGTGGTCAAGGCCGATGCCTATGGACACGGTGTGGCCAATTGCGCCAAGGTGATGCATGCGGCGGGTGCCGACATGTTTGCCGTCGCCACTGTCCTGGAGGGCGTGGCGCTGCGTGAGGCGGGGCAGAAGCTACCCATCCTGCTGTTGAGCGAGCCCCCGCAGGGCGCCATCGACACTTTGCTCGAGTATGACATCATGCCTTCGGTATACTCGCCCGAGTTCGCCTGGGCCTATGGTGAGCGAGCCGCGGCGCTCGGCCGAGTGGGCAAGTACCACATGGCCATCAATACCGGAATGAACCGCATCGGCGTTCATTGCACGGAGGTCGTCGACTTCCGCCGCAGCGTCGACTTCCATGCGGGCTTGGAGTGCGACGGCACGTTCACTCATTTCGCGACCGCCGATGACCCTGATGGCTGGGATCATCAACTGCAGTGCAAGCGTTTCACCGAGGCGATCTCGGCATTGCGCGAGGCTGGATTCGACCCCGGTATCGTGCACTGTGACAACACGCCCGGATCGGTGCTCAATCCCGCGATGCACTTCGATATGATTCGCGCTGGAATCGGCCTCTACGGCCTTCAACCCTGCGAGCGCACCGCCTCTGTTCTTCCGCTCGAGCCCGTCATGAGCATCCGCGCGCGCGTGACGCACACGTGCTATCCGGCCATGGGCGAGGGTGTGGGCTATGGTTTCACCTACCGGGTTCCACGAACGCGCGTCGAGGTGTGCACGCTGCCGATCGGGTATGCCGATGGCCTGCCGCGCGTCCTGTCGAATCGCATGGACGTCCTGTTCCGTGGGGAGCGCATCCGTCAGGTTGGCAACATCTGCATGGACCAATGTATGGTGGCCGTGTCCGAGACCCCGCTGCACCCGACGCAGGAGGCCGAGGTGGGCGATTTGATGACGATCGTGGGCCGTGATGGCGATGCGCAGATCACGCTCGACGAGCTGGCCCGGGCTTGCGGGACCATCAACTATGAGCTTGCGTGCGGTTTTGGCATGCGCTTGGAGAAGATTTACGTGTAACGGCGTCCGCCTGTGGGCGGCGTTCGAACGATAAGGGGGAGCAGCGCCATGGGTGTCATGCACATTCCCGGACATACGGGCCAAAAGCCGCGCGAGGTTTCGCTCGATGAGATCCGTTCCGTCATGGGCGACTGCCGTGCGTGTCAGCTTTACCAGACGCGCACGAACATCGTCTTTGGCGTAGGCAATCCGCGCGCCCGCGTGATGTTCGTGGGTGAGGCGCCGGGAAAGAACGAGGATCTGCAGGGTGAGCCGTTCGTGGGGCGTGCCGGTGAGAACCTCAATCGAATCCTCTCCCTTGCGGGCCTCGAACGCGAGGACATCTATATCGCCAACGTTCTCAAATGCCGTCCTCCGCAGAATCGCAATCCCCAGGCGGACGAGGTATTGGCATGTTCGCCGTATCTGCGCGAGCAGATTCGCAGTATCTGGCCGGATGTCATCGTCACGCTGGGCAACCCGGCGAGCCACTTCGTGCTCAAGACCGAGGTCGGCATCACCAAGCTGCGCGGTCGTTTTCACCAGATGGGTCATTTCACCGTCATGCCGACGTTTCATCCGGCGGCGGCGCTGCGCAACCCGGCGTGGCAGGCGCTGCTCGAGGAGGACTTCCGCATGCTCGGGGCGTACCTGGCGGAACACCCCGTCGACGTTGGTCTGAACGCGGCACGTGCGGCTGTTCCCGAAAATGACGCCGCCGCCAATGCGCTTCCGGAGATTGAGGAGTAGCTATGGCGCTTGAATATAGGGGTCCGCGCGCGTATGCAAGTGCGGGTGTGGATGACACCGTCCACTTGGGCGAGCTGGTCGCCGGCTGCCTGGAGGACGGCGATGTGCTCGTTTTGACGGGTGGACTGGGTGTGGGAAAGACGCACTTCACCAAGGGCGTTTCGGCCGGCTTGGGTGATACTCATCCCGTCACGAGCCCCACGTTCGCCCTTATGGCCGTACATGACGGTGGCCGCATTCCTTTGTTTCACTTTGACCTGTACCGCCTGGAGCACGCCTTTGAGCTCGAGGACACGGGTATTTTCGACGTGCTGGGGTATGAGGGCGCGTGTCTGCTCGAATGGGGCGAGCAGTTCCAGGACGAGCTGACCGATGAGTATCTGGGCGTGATCATCTCGCGCGTCGATGGGGATGAGTCCCTGCGTGAGATTGCGCTCGAGCCCCATGGTGCGCGTGCAGAGCGCCTGGCTGCCGCCGTCGATGATGCGGTGCGCGCGGGCGAAGCCGCCTAATATCTCAATTTGTACCTGTCCCCAATTGAGTCTGTCCCCAATTGAGTCCTGAACGCTTGGAGCGAGAGAGATGAAACTAGACGAACTGCGGACGCTGATCGTGGCGATCGATACCTCCACGGACATGCTTTCCTGCGCGGTGGCGTGGTGGACGCCCGAGGTCTTCTTCGATGACAGACCTTCGCGGGCCTCGGTCGAGGTCCTCTCCTCCCGTGATCACTTGTGCCGCAGGCGGGCGAACGTCGAGCTCGTTCAAACGGTGCGTGAGGCCCTTGATGAGGCCGGTATGTCCATGTCCGACGTGGGTGGGTTCCTCGTGGGCCGCGGGCCGGGTTCCTTTACCGGCGTGCGCATCGGCATTTCCACCGCAAAGGGTCTTGCCCGCGGTGCAAACGTGCCCCTGATGGGGACTTCGACGCTCGACGCCTGTGCATGGACCGCTTGGAAGGCGGGCACGCGCGGTCTGGTGGGCGTTGCTGCGGATGCCATGCGCGGCGAGGTGTACCCTGCGCTGTATACGCTGGATGATGAGGGCCCGCACCGAATGTTCGAGCGCGAACGCGTGGTGAAGGCCGCGGCCGCGGTGGAGGAGTGGGCCGAGCGCGCCGATGCGGACGAGTTGCAGCTCACCGGCGACGGACTGGTGCGCTACGGCAAGCTGTTCGAGGAGGCGGGCCTTATGGCGCGCGCCCTTCCTCGCGAGCTGTGGTGGCCCACGGGTGAGGGTGTGCTGCTGGCCGCTGCATGCCCCGAAGGCCTGGCCGCTGCGGGTAGCACGGACCCGGCGGCGGTGTTGCCGGTGTACACGCGCCTGTCCGATGCCGAGGAGAACGAGCGTCGTCGTTTGGGCCTGGCGGAGAGCGTGAACACGGGCATCACCGGTGTGGCCGACGAGCTCGCCGGACGCCACTTGCAGGTTCGTCCCATGGCCGCAGCCGATGCCGAGGCCATGGCCGTGCTCGAGCGCGAGTGCTTCGAGGGTGCGGGGCACGAGCCGTGGAGCGCGAACCTGTTCTTGGCGGAGCTTTCCGAGGGCGCCGCGGCCGCCCGCTCCTGGTGGGTCGCCCATGACAACGGAGAGTTGATCGGCTTTGCCGGCGGCATGGTGGTCGATAAAGACGTCGAGATCCTCGACGTTGCCGTTTCACCCGCACATAGGCGCGAGGGTATCGCGCGCAAGCTTCTCGCGCATGTGAGCTACGATGCGCAGATGCTCGGCTGCACGAGCGCCTCGCTCGAGGTGGAGGCCGACAACGAATCCGCCCGCGCTCTCTATGCGAATTTGGGATTCGAGCAGGTCGGTTGTCGCCGCGGGTACTACGGGGCCGGTCGCGATGCGCATGTGATGCGTGCTCAGCTGCCGCTGGTTTTGCCCGTGGACGCCGCATCGCCGGAACCCACGGCCGCCTTGGCGCGTGAGTGGCCGTTGCCGGCGCCCTCGCGCACGGCCGATGAGGCGGCCGAGATCGAGCGCCGCCAACTCATCCTCGCTATCGAGAGCTCTTGCGACGAGACGGCTGTGGCCATCGTGGATGCCGAGGGCAACCTGTTGGCAAACCAGGTGTCGACCCAGATCGATTTTCATGCTCGCTTTGGCGGCGTGGTTCCCGAGATCGCCTCGCGCAAGCACGTGGAGGTCATCGTCGGTGTGGTGGATGCTGCGCTGGAGGAGGCTGCCGAGAGCCTCGGTTTGGCGGGCGGGGCCATCGCCCCTGCCGAGCTTACAGCGGTTGGTGTGACCCAGGGACCCGGTCTGGTGGGCGCGCTTGTGGTGGGCGTGGCGTTCGCCAAGGGCTTTGCGCTTGCGGCCGACAAACCGCTCATCTGCGTGAATCACCTCGAGGGGCACCTGTTCGCCAACAAGCTCACCACCCCCGACTTGGAGCCGCCGTTCATCTTCACGCTCGTCTCGGGTGGACACACCATGCTCGTGCACGTGCGCGCCTGGGGTGATTACGAGGTCTTGGGCGAGACGCTCGACGACGCGGTGGGCGAGGCTTTTGACAAGGTCGCCAAGGCGCTGGGCCTCGGATATCCCGGCGGTCCGATCATCTCGCGCTTGGCGGAAGACGGTAATCCAAAGGCCATCGACTTCCCGCGCGCCCTCAACAGCCGCGGAGACTACCGCTTCTCGCTCTCCGGCCTGAAGACCGCGGTCACGCTCTACATCGAGCAGGAGACGGCGGCCGGTCGCACCATCCACCTGCCCGACCTGGCCGCCTCCTTCGAGGCCGCCGTATTCGACGTGCAGTACAAGAAGGCCAAGTGCGCCCTGCGGGAGACGGGTGCGCGCGAGTACTGCATCGGCGGTGGTGTGGCGGCAAACCCGCATCTGCGTCAGATGATGATTGAGAAACTCGGTCGCCAGGGCATCCGTGTGACGGTGCCCCCGCAAAACGCGTGCACCGACAACGCCGCCATGATCGCGGTGGTCGCGCGCGAGAAGTATTTGCGTGGGGAGTTCGCCGAGTTCACGGTGGACGCCGACCCGAACATGACCTTGTAGGCCACGGGTTCAAACGATAGATGAGGCCCCCATCAGCGTGAAGTTTGCTGATGGGGGCCATATTGCGACGCGAGGGGCGGGCACGATGCGAGGGGCTAGTTCCAGAAGCTGTCCTCGTCATCGCCCTTTGGGCCGCGGTCGACGTACATCTTGTGGGTGCGCTTTTCCAGGATGAAGGCGGCGATGCCAAAGATGACGATGCCCGCGAAGAACAAGACGCCGACGCCCAGGCGGGTGCCGAAGAGGAAGTTGAAGACCTGATCCATTGCGCTGTCCTGCTTTCTTGCTGGAATACATGGCGAAATACGCTCACCAGTATATACTTGCACTGCACCAACATGCATCGCATCGCGATTTCCCCGCGATGAGTCGCCGCGCCGCGGTCGGGATAGCTCGGCTCGCGGCGATAGTTTTATGAGAGATGTGAACACGGAGGGACTATGCTCGACATCAAATTTGTTCGCGAGAACCCTGAGGCGCTCGACGCCGCCATGGCGAACCGTCAGGGCTCCTGGGACCGTGAGCGCTTCTTCGCGCTCGATGAGGAGCGCCGCTCCGTCATCGCAGAGGTCGAGGATCTGCAGGCCACCCGCAACGCCGAGTCCAAGAAGATCGGCGTCCTCATGAAGGAGGGCAAGCGCGACGAGGCCGAGGCTGCCAAGGACGCCGTTCGCCAGGTCAACGAGAAGATCGAGGTGCTCGGCGCGCGCCGTGCCGAACTCGACGCCGAGGTCTCCGACTTCATGGCCCGCATCCCCAACATCCCGGCCGACGTCACGCCCGTGGGCAAGGATGAGAACGAGAACCCCGAGCGCCGTCGCGTGGGCGAGCCCCGCGACTTCGCCGCCGAGGGCTTTGAGCCCAAGGCCCATTGGGACCTGGGTGTCGAGACCGGCATCCTGGACTTCGACCGCGGCGCTAAGCTTTCCGGTGCTCGCTTCACGGTGCTCTCCGGCGCCGGCGCCACGCTCGACCGTGCGCTGCAGAACTTCTTCCTGAACACGCATATCTCCCGCGGCTTCACCGAGTTCATCCCGCCGGTCATCGTCAACCGCGAGATCATGTACGGCACCGGCCAGCTGCCCAAGTTCGAGGATGACGCCTATCACACCGGTGAGGACCAGTTCCTGATCCCCACCGCCGAGGTCGCCCTCACCAACCTGCACGCCGGTGAGGTGCTCGATGCCTCCCAGCTCCCGCTGCGCTACACCGCGGGCACCCCGTGCTTCCGCGAGGAGGCCGGTTCTGCCGGTCGCGATACCCGCGGTATCATCCGTCAGCACCAGTTCACCAAGGTGGAGATGGTCAAGTTCGCCAAGCCCGAGGAGTCCGATGACGAGCTCGAGAGCATGGTGGCCGAGGCCGAGTTCATCCTGCAGCAGCTCGGCCTGCCGTATCGCGTAATCTCCCTGTGCACTGGCGACCTGGGCTTCTCCGCCCGTCAGACCTACGACATCGAGGTTTGGCTGCCGAGCTACAACGCGTACAAGGAGATCTCCTCCTGCTCCAACTGCGGTGACTTCCAGGCTCGTCGCGCGAACATCAAGTACCGCGACCCCGAGAACTTCAAGGGTCAGCGCTTCGTGCACACCCTGAACGGCTCCGGCCTGCCCACCGGTCGCACCATGGCCGCGATCATGGAGAACTACCAGAACGCCGACGGCTCCATCACGGTGCCCGAGGTGCTGCGCCCCTACATGGGCGGCATCGAGCGCATCGAGCCGCTGGCGTAAGGCCGCATAGATTACGGTGACCCTTATGGACGCCCGCTCGTGTATCCGGGCGGGCGTCTTGCGTATGAGGCGCAGGTGCATCGTGGTGCATCGCGCCCGTGATATGATGCTTGGATGAACACATCGCGTTGCATGGGAGAGAGGAACCGACATGCTGAACGCTATTGAGATCTCGCCGAAGGTTTGGTGGGTTGGCGGCATCGATTGGAACGAGCGCCTGTTCCACGGCTACACCACCGAGCGCGGCATCACCTATAACGCCTATCTCATCATGGACGAGAAGATCACCTTGATCGACACGTGCAAGGCGACGTTTGCCGATGAGCTTGTGCAGCGTATCTCGCAGGTCGTCGACCCCGCCAAGATCGATGTGGTCATTACCAACCATGTTGAGATGGATCATTCCGGCTCCCTGCCCGTGATCCACAAAATCGCCCCCAACGCCGAGATCTACGCTTCCGCCGGTGCCGGCGTCAACGAGCTCCGCGCCCATTTTGGCATCGAGGCCACTCCTGTGAAGACGGGCGATATCCTCTGCATCGGCGAGCGTACCCTGAGCTTTGTGACCACCCCGATGGTCCATTGGCCCGACAACATGGTCACGTACTCCGACGTCGATAAGATCCTGTTCTCCAACGACGCGTTCGGCCAGCATTTCGCCACCACCAAGCGCTTCGACGACGAGAACGATATGTGCGAGGTCATGAAGCAGGCCAAGAAGTACTACGCCAACATCGTGTGGCCGTACGGCATGCAGGCCGGTCGCGCGCTTGCCGCGGTCAAGGGCCTCGAGCTCAAGATGATCGCCCCCAGCCATGGCTGCATTTGGCGCTCCCACATCGACGAGATCATCGCCAAATACGAGGAGTGGACCACGTACCAGACGCTGGAGAAGGCCGTCGTGGTGTTCGATTCCATGTGGCACTCCACCGAGTCCATGGCGCGTGAGATTTGCGATGCCTTCATCGCCGAGGGTATCTCCGCCCAGCTCATCGACGTCAAGAGCACGCATATCTCCGACATCATGCTCTACATGTGCGATGCCAAGTACGTGGCTGTCGGCTCGCCCACGCTCAATTCCAACATGCTGCCCACCGTGGCGAGCTTCCTCACGTACATGCGCGGCCTTTCGCCCAAGAACGAGCAGCGCATCGGTCTGGCGTTCGGCTCGTATGGTTGGGCTCCGCTCGGCCCCAAGCAGGTGTACGCCGAGCTCGAGAACGCCAAGTTCCAGCTGCCCGTGCCGGTCGTGGCGCAGCAGTGGGTGCCTTCCGAGGAGAACCTCGCCGAGCTGCAGGGCACCGTTCGCAAGATGATCGAGGCCGCCCGCGCGTGATGTCGGGCAGGTGGCTCGTGCCCGTCTCGAGTTTTTGAGGGGCGGCCCCGCGGGGTCGCCCTTTTTGCCAGAGCGACGCCTTGCGGGCGAGCAATCGGATTCATCACCGCCCGGTGTAAAACCGGTGTGCGGTTCGTACACAAGGAGCTTCAATGGTGGATACGCTGCAGATGACCAGGAGTCTGGGTTCGTATGCCGATGTGCTCGCCGATGCGGGCATCGTGCTCGAGGACGTGCGCGACGAGGCTCGTGGGATCGAGATCGCATATGCGACCGATGATTCCCGGCGCGTGGTGCCGCGGACGCTGTTCGTGTGCAAGGGCGCTGCGTTCAGGCGCGAGTACCTGCTGCAGGCGCTCGCTGCCGGTGCGGTTGCCTATGTGTCCGAGGTCGATTACGAGGTCGACGGCGAGGTGGGGCATGAGGTTCCGCGCGTGCTGGTGAACGATGTCCGCACGGCGCTCGGGCTGCTCGCCGATGCCGCATACGACCATCCTTCTGGCCGGGTGAAGGTGTGCGCCTTCACGGGCACCAAGGGCAAGACCACGAGCGCATATTACCTGCGCTCGATTCTGTCCGAGCGTGCACGCGAGACGGGGCGTCCCGTTCCGGCCCTGCTGACGGGAGTCGAGTACGATGACGGCGTCGAGCGCGGCGATTCTTTGCTCACCACGCCCGAGTCCTTCGAGCTCGAGCGGCGGTTCGCCAACGCAGCCAGCGTGGGCTGCGAGCACGTGGTCATGGAGGCGTCGAGTCAGGCCATCAAGTTCCGTCGCACCCTCGGGGTGGACTTTGCCGTGGGCGCGTTCACGAATTTCGGCGAGGACCACATCTCCCCCATCGAGCATCCCACGCTCGAAGATTATCTCGAGAGCAAGTTGCTGCTGTTCGAGCGCTGCCGCGTGGCCGTGGTGAATCTCGACATGGATGTGGCCGAGCGGGCGCTCGCCGCCGCCCATGCTTCGCGTACGGTCGAGCGCGTACTTACCTATTCGCTCGAGGATGCGGCGGCCGATGTGTTTGTGCCGTCCTATGTCCGCACCGAGCGCGGCATCCGCGCGACGGTGCGTACGCCGCGCATCGCCCGCGAGCTCATGATTCCCTCACCCGCGGTGTTCAACTTGAGCAATGCCCTGGGCGCCATCGCTTGCGCCGAGGCGCTGGGAATCTCGGCGGACGCGATCGAGACGGGCCTTTCCCGGGCCTACGCGCCCGGTCGCATGGAACTGTATCCGAGCGAGAGCGGCCGCATCATGGGCGTGGTCGATTACGCTCATAACGGTATGAGCCTCGAGACGCTCCTACGCGATTTGCGCGCGAGTTATCCCGACCGCGAGTTTGCCGTGGTGTTCGGCGCAACGGGCGGCAAGGGCGTCGATCGCCGCGAGACCATGGGTGAGGCGGCCGGAAAGCTCGCCGATCGCATTGTCATCACCGAGGACGATCCCGGCCCCGAGGATCCCGCCCTCATCTGTGACGCCATCGCCCGCGCCGTGAGCGCGCAGGGCAATGAGAACTGGCGGATCGTACTCGACCGCAGCGAGGCCATACGCATCGCGGTGAACGAGACGCACGGCCCCGCCGTCGTGATCGTGACGGGTAAGGGCAACGACCCGTTTATGCTTCGCCACGGTGTGCGCGAGCCGTATGAGCCCGACGGCGACCAGCTGCGCCGTGCCTTGGCGGACTGGGAGCGCGAGCACGTCTAGGTGCTCTGCGTCCGACCGAACGCCGGATTTGTGGCGGCTCCCCGGCGGGCCGCCAGTCGTACAATCGAGAATGATCGAGATGTTTGCCTGAGAGAAAGAGGACTCATGGCCGATTCGCCTGCCACCGCCGCTTCCATGGGAGCCGATCTTACGTCCGAGCCTGCCAAGGTGTATTACACCAATTTGCGCACGCACGCCCGCGAGAGCCAGCTCGACAAGCTCAAGCGCCTCATTCGCCGTGCCGGCATTGAGCAGATCGACTTCGAGAACAAGTTTGTCGCCATCAAGATTCACTTTGGTGAGCTGGGGAACCTCTCCTTCCTGCGTCCCAACTATGCACGCGCCGTTGCCGATGTGGTGAAGGAGCTCGGCGGCATGCCCTTCCTCACCGACTGCAATACGCTGTACGTGGGCAGCCGCAAGAACGCGCTCGAGCACATCGATTGCGCGTACCAAAATGGGTTCACGCCCTATGCCACCGGCTGCCAGGTCATCATCGCCGATGGCCTCAAGGGCACCGACGAGACGCTCGTTCCGGTGAAAAACGGGGAGTACGTGCAGGAGGCCAAGATCGGCCACGCCCTGATGGACGCCGATATCGTGATCTCGCTTACGCATTTCAAGGGCCACGAACAGGCGGGTTTTGGCGGCTGCATGAAGAACCTCGGCATGGGAGGCGGCAGCCGCGCCGGCAAGATGGAACAGCACGCGGCTGGCAAGCCGAGCGTGGATGAGGCCAAGTGCATCGGATGCCGCGCGTGCGAGCGCATCTGCGCGCATGGCGCCGTGAGTTTCCCCACAACGCGCGAGCGCACGCTCAAGAATGGGCGTGTGGTCGAATCTCCCGTGGCGCGCATCGACCATGATCGCTGTGTGGGATGCGGACGCTGCATCGGCGCGTGCAATCAGAATGCCATCGAGCCCGATTACGGTGCCGCCGCCGACGTGCTCAACTACAAGATCGCCGAGTACACTCAGGCCGTCGTGCAGGATCGTCCGAGCTTTCACATCTCGCTCGCCATCGACGTGAGCCCCAACTGCGATTGCCATCCAGAGAATGACACGCCCATCGTGCCCGATATCGGCATGTTCGCGAGCTTCGATCCCGTGGCTATCGATCAGGCGTGCATCGACATGGCGCTCGCCATGCCCGCGATGCCCGATACCGAGCTGACCGAGATGCGTGCCAAGCTCGAGGCGGCGGGCGAGGTTCCCGAGCGCTGTGAGCACGATCACCTCAACATGACGCACCCCGATACCAATTGGCGCTCCATGATCGAGCACGGCGAGAAGATCGGCCTCGGTACGAGCGAGTATGAGCTCATCGAGGTGAAGTAGCCCGGGCGTTTGGTGCCCGGGATCTGGAGCCAGGGGCTCGGGTTCCGAGCCGGGATCTTGGACCTGAAGACATGGAGACGGTCGTGATTTGCCTGGCTGTTGCACGGAGGCAAATCACGACCGCTTCTGGGTGAGATGACATAGGCTCTGCCGTTTGTGGGGCGCCCAGCGTTTGCGGTGGGCGGCGTTTGCGGGGGGCCGGCGTTGGGGGGTGCCCGGCGTCTGCAGAGCGCCCGACCGGGCTTTCTGAGACGCTATTCCTCGCGGTCGAACTCCTCGTTCGCGTCGAGGGGGCGTCCGGAATAGTTCACATGCTCGGTCACGGCCCCCATGTCACCGGTTTCGATGAAGCGACAGGCCGCCTGGGCGTAATCGTCCAAGGCGCGGTCAAAGACATCGGGGAATGCCTCGGTGCTCTCGGTCTCGGAGAACGGGTTGCGCCAGGGCTTGTGCTCCAGGTTGCCGCATGCGGAGGGGGTTTCGGTGGTGATGCGGTGGGCGAGGGACTGCAGCAGGGAGTAGTCGCTCACCAGGCTCTCGAGGCGACCGAGCACATCGGAGCGCATGGACCCCGCGGGTTCGATCAGGCGGTAGACGAGCTGCATGTCCGCCACGGCTCCACCGTATTCGTTGGCGGCAACATCCATGCCGTAGACGCTCTTTGCCATAAAGCTCACGAGCGCTCCGGCGACCTTGTCGATGCGCGGATTGCTGGAGACCTCGCCCACGGGCGGGAACTCGGTGATGGTGGCGCCGTTGCGTTTGAGCTGCAGCATGAGTAGGTCGAGGTCGCTCTCGATCACGGCGTGCACTTGGCTACCGGCGCCGGTGAGGTCGGGGTCGGCCTTCTGGATGCCCCACTGCTGCGCGTAGACGAAGGGGTGCGCGTTGCGGTCGAGCACGTAGTGGGAGAGCATGCCCAGCGTCCAGGCGCGGCCCACACCGGAATCGGAGGGCTGCAGGCGCGAGACGCCTTCGCGCAGCGCGGCGAACTGGCGGGACATGCGGCTGCGGTGCATGACGCGTGCGAGCTCCATACAGGTCCCCATGTTCGGGGTCCTGAAGCGGAAGAAGAACGGGTCGGGGCCCTGGTTGGCGAGCAGGAACGCAGCGCGCTCGTCCTCATTCGTGATGATTCCCTCGGGCAGGCGCTCGATGCTCTCCTCGCCGAACAGGCGATGGGTGATCAATGCGGGCATGCGTGTCTCCTTTGAAGTGCGTGCAACTGTCGCATATTATGCCCAGCTTTCGGGCTGGATTTCGGGGCGGCGTCCGACCCGGCTTTCGAGGTCGGATTTCGCAGTATCGAAATGGTTTCGAAATGCAAAACGTTGCGCTTACCTGCGAAAATAAGGTATAACAAGCACTTGTCACATATATCGAGGGGGGAATGCATGGCAAATATGATCGAAATCCGCGGCCTGAACAAATATTTCGGCGACCTTCACGTCCTGAAGGACATCGACCTCACGGTCGAAGAAGGGGAGAAGGTCGTCATCATCGGCCCGTCCGGCTCCGGCAAGTCCACGCTCATCCGCTGTGTGGACTATCTCGAGGAGCCCACTAGTGGCGAGGTCATCATCGACGGCACGCCGCTTACCAAGAAGAACCACCTGGAGATGGCCCGCACGTACAGCTCCATGGTGTTCCAGCAGTTCAACCTGTATCCCAATATGACGGTGCTCGGCAACCTCACGCTCGCACCCATCAAGCTGCAGAAGAAGTCCAAGGAGGAGGCGACTCAGGCCGCCATGGTCGCGCTCAAGCGCGTCGGCCTGGCGCACAAGGCCGGCGAGTTTCCCCAGAACCTCTCCGGCGGCCAGCAGCAGCGCGTCGCCATCGCCCGCGCGCTGTGCACCAAGCAGCCGATCATCCTGTTCGACGAGCCGACCTCCGCACTCGATCCCGAGATGGTCCAGGAGGTCCTCGACGTCATGATCGAGCTCGCACAGGAGAACATCACCATGATCTGCGTGACGCACGAGATGGGCTTCGCGCGCCAGGTTGCCGACCGCGTCATCTTCATGGACGATGGTCGCATCCTGGAGCAGGGCTCCCCGGAGCACTTCTTCGAGAACCCCGAGAACCCCCGCTGTCGCGACTTCCTCGCGAAGATCCTGCATTAGAGCGAGGGGATGCAAATGCGATATAAGAAGGAACTCATGCGGGCTCCCGGCGACGGAACCCGCTTCGCCGCCTCGCCAGTCGCCCCTGGTGCCGATGGCAGGTGCCCGAGCCGTCGATCGGTGCTTCGGGGCCTTGCCGCCACGGCGGCCCTCGCGGGGGCGGGCGTCCTTGCCGGCTGCGGTGCCGGTGTGGGCTCCGAAACCGGTTCTGCGCCGGCGGGCGACCCTGGCTCCAAGCTCGCCGCCATCAAGGCGCGCGGGAAGCTCAACGCGGGCGTGAAGAAGGACGTTCCCGGATACGGATACTACGACCCCGCCGCCCGCACCTATGCGGGCATGGAGATCGACCTGTGCTATCAGATCGCGGCGGCTGTCTTCGACGTGACCTACGACGAGGCGCGTGAGCGCGAACTTGTCTCCTTCACCGACGTCACGCCCAAGACCCGCGGTCCGCTCATCGACAACGACCAGCTCGACGTGGTGTGCGCGACCTACACCATCACGCCCGAGCGCATTGAGAGCTGGGACTTCTCCACGCCCTACCGTACGGACTACGTGGGCCTCATGGTGAAGAAGCGCAGCGGCTTCACGCGCATCGCCGACCTCGACGGGCGAATCATCGGTGTGAGCCAGGGCGCGACCACCCAGGGCCTCATCGAGCAGATGCTCAAGGACGAGGGTATCGATGCGCGCCCCGAGTTCCTCGCGTTCTCGGGGTACCCCATCATCAAGAGCTCGCTGGATGCGGGCAATATCGATTGCTTCGCCATGGACCGCTCCACGCTGGCCGGATACATGAACGAGACGGTCGAGCTGCTCGAGCCCGAGGTGAAGTTCGGCGAGCAGAACTACGGCGTTGCCACCAAGAAGGGCAGCGACCTGTCCACGGTCGTGGACGAGTGCGTGCGCGCTTGCGCGGCGAGCGGTTGGCTCGATGCCGAGATCGAGAAGTGGGGGTTGGTGTAAATGCTCGAAGGACTGCTCGACCCCCGGCGCTGGGCGCTGACATTTGAGAATATGGGGCCGTTTTGGGAGGGCTTCGGCGTGACCCTCAAGGTCGTCGCCGCGGGTCTGGCCCTGGCCTTGCTGCTGGGCACGTTGCTTGGCGTGTTCTCCACCACGCGCTCGCGCATCTTGCGCGGCATCTCCCGCGTGTACGTCGAGTTCTATCAGAACACGCCGCTGCCGGTGCAGGTGCTGTTCATGTACATGGCCGGCCCGCAGTTCCTGCAGGTCATGACGGGCGCTGCCCAGCCCGTGCGCATCGCGTCGTTCGCGTTGGGCGCTCTTGGTGTGGGCCTCTATCACGCGGCGTATGTGGCCGAGGTCATCCGCACGGGCATCGAGGCCGTGCCGCGCGGCCAAATGGAGGCCGCTCAGAGCCAGGGCTTCTCGCGCCTGCAGACCTACGCCTACATCGTGCTGCCCCAGACGTTCAAGATCATCTTGCCGCCCCTGTGCAACCAGGCGCTCAACCTGGTGAAGAACACCTCTGTGCTGGCGCTGGTGGCCGGCGGTGACCTTATGTACCGCTCCGACAACTTCGTGAGTCTGTACGGGTTCCTGCAGGGCTATATCGTCTGCTGCCTCATGTACTTCATTATTTGCTTCCCGATTGCCATGCTCGGCCAGTGGCTCGAGCGCCGCAGCAAGGCCCGCCCGCGCGCCAAGGTCATCCCCGGCGTGACGGATGCGGTGGGATCTTCGCCCGAGGGTGCTGTACGGCCGGCAGCCGCTGGAAAGGAGGCGTAAGCGATGGAGATCTTCAACGCGACGAACCTTGTCTACATCCTGGGCGGTTTCATCAAGACCATCGAGATCTCGGTGCTGTCCATCATCTGTTCCGTCGTGGTCGGCACGGTGCTTGCGCTCGTCAAGAGCTACGGACCCCGTCCCTTCCGCTGGCTCGTGAGCGCCTACATCGAGCTGTTCCGCTGCACGCCTAACCTGCTGTGGATCCTGTTCATCTACTTCACCGTGCAGGGCATCGACATCTTCATCTCGACGCTCGCGTTCACGTTGTTCACGAGCGCCGTCATGGCCGAGATCGTGCGTGCGGGCCTGAACGCCGTGCCCGCCGGGCAGTTCGAGGCGGCGCAGAGCCAGGGTTTTGGCTTCTTTGCCACGATGCGCTACATCATCCTGCCGCAGACTTTCCGCATCATCACGCCCGCACTGTTCGGTCAGTGCACGACGGTCATCAAGGACAGCTCCTACCTGTCCGGTATCAACGTTGCCGAGTTCATGTACACCACCAATGTCGTGATGGCTCATGCCGTCTCGCTCGATCAGGTGCTCATGTTGTACGGTTTCGTGTTCGCGCTGTATTTCGCCCTGAACTTCGGTATCTCGCTGCTGGTTCGTCATTATCAGCGCAAGGTTGCGGCCGCATAGGGCCAAAAGAGGCGTCGCCGGCCCATGAGGGCGGGCGACGCATTTTCTACGGCGGCCGCGCCATGGGCCCGTTTCCGCCGACCATCAAACGCAAACCCTTCGTACCCGGGAGGTAGCAATGGGTTTTCTGAAAGATATGCACGAGCGCAGGATCGCGGCGGCGCAGGAGGTGCGCGCCGGTCAGCCCGTCGTGATCACCATCGCGCGCGATTACGGTGCCGAGGGCCACGAGATCGGCAAGATGCTCTCCATGGAGTTGGGCATCCCGCTTTACGACAACGAGTTGCTGGTCCGTTCCGCCGCGCGCAGCGGCGAGGCGCTCGACAAGGTGGCCGCCTACGACGAGCGTATGGCTGCCGAGTTCATGGCGTTCCTGCCCGATCGCGTGGATTCGCGCACCATTTCCGACCGCCTGTTCAAATCGATGGCCCAGGTGATCGTCGATCTTGCCGCCACGCGCAGCTGCATTATCGAGGGGCGTCTGTCCGACTACCTGCTTCGCAACAATCCCAATCACATCGCAGTGCTCGTGACCGCCCCCTTCGATGCCCGCGTCGAGATCGTGCGCGCCAAGCGCGGCCTGGACAAGCGCGCCGGTGCCAAGCTCGTGCGCGAGATGCAGCATGCCCGAGAGGCGTTTTACAAGCGCTACTCCGCCGGCAAGTGGAAGATGACGGACGGCAAAGACATCGTGGTCAACCGAGCCAAGCTTGGTCGCCAGGGGTGCGTCGACGTGATCGCCGCCGCGTACCGCTTCAAACTCGCCGAGGTGGGCCAGGCCCCCGCGTCCGTTGCCGCCGGCGAGCTCGAAACCGGGGACCTCGGATAGGCGGAGATAGATCTTAGTCAATCAGACTTAGATTTGATGACAATGTGACGCTTAAAAAACTTGCACCGATGTGAATAGCCTTGCGCGCGGCGGGCATAACGTGAGTGTCAAACAACGGCACGCACCCCGCAGGGCGCGCGCGAGGCGTGCGGGCAAAGTGCCCCACGCGTATCACGAAGGAGTGATCGAGTATGGCTATGGTTCCGTATCGTCAGGGTTATGGCGTCCTCCCCGTGTCCACCAACTCTCTGTTCGACATCTTCGACGACATGATGGACATTCCGCGCACCGCTCTCGCCACCAAGGCGTTCCCCATCGACGTCGAGGATAAGGGCGATTCCTACGAGGTCAAGGCCTATCTCACCGGCGTCACCAAGGACGATTTGGACGTCGAGCTCAATGAGGGCCGCCTGTCCATCTCCGTGACCGTCGAGGAGAAGGAGGAGGACAAGAACAAGAACTACCTCCAGCGCGAGTTCACCGCGTATTCCGCCACGCGCGGCGTCTATCTCAAGGATGCGGCTTGCGAGGGCCTGTCCGCCACGTTCGCCGACGGCGTGTTGACCGTCACGGTTCCCAAGTTCGTGGAGAAGAAGAACGTCACCAAGATCGCAATCGACTAGCGCGCTGCGTCAAACGCTCCTGTCACGCCCCGGAAGCCCATGGGTTCCCGGGGCGTTTTTGTGCCCGATCGCCGCCTCAAGGACATGCCCGTCGATTCCCATACGGGGAACAGAAAAAATGGATGAAACGGCCACACATTGTTCGTACTTTGCCGTAACTACGGCAAACGTTGTGGTAAATCGCCATAAATGCCGACGATACACTATGTCCCGCAAAAATTGGCACACCAAGAGGGAAGGGTCAGCATGGCTGCAGAAACCAAGGAATTCAAGAGCTATCTCGCCAACAAGTGCATCATCGGTTACGGCATCATCAACGGCATCGTCAACGCGGCTATCTTCTTCGGCATGAACGCCTCCAACCCCGACGTGACCTTCGCCGCCGGCAAGGTCGTTGAGGAGATCGTCCTTACCGGCGCTCTGCTGGGCCTCATCCTGACCTGGTGTGTTGTTCCGCTCACCAAGATGGACCTGCGCAAGAACGTCTACAAGGCCGACGCCGATCGCAACGGCATCATCGCCAAGCTCCCCGGCGGCGCCATCACCCTGTCCATCCCCGTGGGCATCATCGCGGCCGTGGTTGCCGGCGCCCTGGCCTTGGTCTTCACCATGTTCCTGCCCATGCCCCTCACCCGCACCGGCATGATGATCTTCAAGGGCTGCATGTGCGCCGTCGTGGGCGCCCTGTCCGGCTACATCGTCGTGACCCGCACCACCGCAGGCTTCGAGCCCGAGTCCAAGTAACTTGCGACCTCAATGTTCTCCATGCGCGGACCGTGGAGAAGAAGTTGTGGCTCACGCTTAGGGAGGCGGCTCCCACACCCGCCCCTTTTTCCCTGACCCCCATGTGCCGAAAGGCGCGTGGGGGCATTTTCATGCCGCGGGCAAAGCCGCGTCAATGCACGCGGATGAATCGTCAACACTTTGCCGTTATTACGGCAGACGTCCTGCTCGATAGTGTGTTTAGGGCGGCGTATTCTCGGGACGATTCAAACGCCGCGAACGTGATTTGGGTGCTTCCGTGGGAATAAGGGGGCCTGCGGTGGCTCGCATGGGAGCATGCGCGCAATCTGGTCGGGGCGTATCAGCGCAAGGGAAGGGCAAGGGGCCCTTCTCGCAGAAGAAAGGAAGATGCAATGGCGTCTACTGCTGCTGCCAAGGAGGGGGGCAAGGAGAAGTTTCTCGTTCTCCCGATCCTCGTCTTGATTCTCGCCCAGATGGGCACCACGGGTGATAACGGCGCCCTGTCGCTCGCCGCTACCGCCCTCACCACCGACCTCGGTGCCACCGTCGCCGACATCCAGCTCGCCAACATGGTCTATTCCCTCATGGCCGGCGCTTTCATGATCGCCGGCGGCATGATGGGCACCATCATCGGCTGGAAGAAGAACTTCCGCATGGGCGCTCTCATGTGCGCCGCCGGTGAGGTCGTGCTCGCCATGGCCCCGAACATGGCCGTCTTCATCTGGGGTGGCCGTACCCTCGTCGGATTCGGCGCCTCCTTCATGATCCCGTCGGTCCTGGGTCTCGTCCCCAAGATCTACCACGGCAAGAACCGCGTACTGGCCTTCGGCTGCATCGGCGCCGCCTCCGGCCTGTCCGCCCTGCTGCCGCTGCTGCTCTCCATCGTCCTGATGTCCTTCGGCATGCGCGTCACCTTCTTCGTGCTCGCGGCCTACTTCGCCATCGTGTTCCTGCTCTCCTTCAAGCTCCCCGAGATCGAGCAGAACGACGGCAAGCTCAAGTTTGACGGCATCGGCGTCGCCCTCGCCGCCCTCGGCCTGTTCCTGTTCCTCGTGGGCGTCTCCCGCATCTCCGCTTGGGGTCTCATCGAGCCCTTCGCCGCCTGCCCGTTCACCATCTTCGGCATTTCCCCGTGCCTGCCCATGGCCGTCCTCGGCCTGGTGATCCTGGCCATCATGGTCAAGGTCGAGAAGGGCGTCGAGGAGAAGAACGGCTTCGCCCTGCTGCCCCAGTCCTTCCTCAAGACCCCGCAGGTGCTCGCCGGCCTCGCCGCCTCAGCCATCACCTTCTTCTTCATGGGCGTCCAGTCCATCCTGATGGCTCCCTACCTGCAGCTCGTTGCCGGCTGGTCCCCGGCCATCGTCGGCGTCCTCTCCATCGTCGTCGGCATCCCGACCTTCGCCTTCTCCATCGGCATCCCCAAGTGGATGCCCAACGCCAACCCCCGTCGCGTCATCGAGGTCGGCTACATCGTCCTGGCCGCCGCCCTCGCCGCCATGGCCTTCTCCGTGACCCTCGACTCCGCCTCCCTGCCCGGCATCGTCGTGGGCTGCATTCTCGCCGGCTCCGGCGCGGGCATTGTCTCCGCCCAGGCCAACAACGTCGTCGCCCTGGCCGTGAACGAGCGCGACGCCGCCCAGTCTGGCGGCATCCAGACCACCATGCGCAACGTGGGCCAGGCCATCGGCATCGCCCTGCTCGGCGCCGCGCTGCTGTTCGGCATCACCAACAACGTCATCGACGGTGCCAAGAACGACGACCGCATCTCCGAGGCCACCGTCGAGGCCATCTCCGAGCGCAACATCGACCTCACCTCCGATGACGCCTTCCGCGCCTCCATCGAGGACATCGAGATGTCCGATTCCGAGCGCGACGCCCTGGTCGAGGTCAACGCCGAGGCCCGCTTCAACTCCACCCGCTTCGCCTACGGCGTCGGCGCGGTCATCATCCTGCTTGGCCTGCTGACTACCCCCGCCATCAAGATCTTCAAGAAGGAAGAGGCGTAAACCCATCATGAAGAAGCTGTACTTCAACGGCGACTTCCTGCCCATGACGAACGAGGGCGACTCCTTCGAGGCCCTCGTCGTCGAGGACGGCGTCATCGCCTTCACCGGCACCCTTGAGGACGCCCGTACCTTCGCCGCGGACGCCGAGGACGTCGACCTCGACGGCGCTTGCCTCATGCCCGGCATCATCGACCCGCACAGCCATATCGCCGGTTCCAACCAGTATGTCGTGGCCGCTCAGCTCGAGAACTGCAAGAGCTTCGATGAGATCGTCGAGGCCATGCGCGCCTTCGGCGAGAAGAACGGCATCGGCCCCGATAGCGTGATCATGGGTGTTTCCTACGACCAGAATTCCCTGGCCGAGGGTAAGCATCCCAATCGCCACGTCCTGGACCGGGTCTCCACCGAGATCCCCTGCGTTGCGATTCATGCCTCCAGCCACATGCTGGTCGCCAACACGAAGCTCCTCGAGCTGGCCGGCATCAATGCCGAGACGGTCGATCCCGAGGGTGCTCGTTACGGCCGCGAGATCGATGGCGTGACTCCGGACGGCTTCTGCGAGGAGCCCAACGCCATGTGGCCGATCTTCGGTCAGGTGCAGCCGCGTCAGAAGTTCGACATGGACAAGATGATCCTGCAGATGCAGGACGTCTACCTGGAGCACGGCATCACCACCTGCCAGGAGGGTGCCACCACCGCCGACTACGCCGCGCTGTTCGCGGGCATGGCCAAGAAGGGCCTGCTCAAGATGGACGTGGTGAGCTACCCGATGCACGGCGAGGATGTCGACAAGATCCTGTCCGACTACGCCGAGTTCGACTCCCATGAGTACACGAACCACTTCCGCTTCGGCGGTCTGAAGATGTTCTTCGACGGTTCCCCCCAGGGCCGCACCGCCTGGATGACGGAGCCCTACGTGCCCGGCGACGAGGGTGAGGGCTACTGCGGCTACGGCACCATCTCCGATGACGATGCCTACGACTACATGCGCAAGGCCATCGACGGCAACCACCAGCTGCTCGCCCACACCAACGGCGATGCCGCCGCCGATCAGTACCTGCGCGTGTACAAGCGCGCGCTCGAGGATTCCCCGAATCCGAACAAGCACGAGTTGCACCCGGTCATGGTCCACTGCCAGACCACCCGCCGCGACCAGTACGAGCAGATGCCCGAGATCCACATGATCCCGACCATCTTCACCAATCACATTTGGTACTGGGCCGACGTGCACCTGAAGAACTTCGGTCCTGAGCGCGGCTCCCGCGTCTCAGCGGTCCGCGATGCCCTCGACTTCGGCCTGCGCCCGACCTTCCACACCGACTGCCCGGTGCTGCGCCCGAACCTGTTCGAGAGCGTGTGGTGCGCGGTCAAGCGCGTCACCAAGAACGGAGTTCAGCTGGACGAGTCCCAGAAGATCTCCGTCTACGAGGGTCTCGAGTGCATCACCAAGAACGGTGCGTTCCAGTACGGCGAGGAGGATCGCAAGGGCACCCTCGAGGTTGGCAAGCTGGCCGACTTCTGCGTCGTGGAGAACAACCCGCTCAAGGTCGATATTGACGACCTGCGCGATCTCAAGGTCCTCAAGACCATCAAGGAGGGCGAGATCGTCTGGGAGGCCTAATGCCGCCCGCACGCTCGCGCTTTTGAGTTTGTGAGCTCACATGGAAAGACGCTTGGCATGTTGCGTGCCAGGCGTCTTTTTGTCTCTCTATGAGGCGTTACAGCTCCGCGGGGGCGAGTCCGGCCGTCGCCAGCTTGCGGCGGAAGGTCTGGGAGAGCGCGCCCAGCGCGCGCTCGTCGGAGGTTGATACGGCGAGCACGGCGGCATGGGTGAGCCGCGTCCGGCGGAAGGGAATCTGCGCATCTATGGAGAAGAGCGCACTTCCCGTTCGCCCCGCCTCGTGCGAGAAATACGTGAGGATAAGCGTGCTGCCGCAGGTGAATGAGCACATCTCGAAGATCTTGTGGAACTCCTCGACGGTGCCCGCCCACAGATTCTCCTTGGTGAGCGCGCGATGCAGGGCATCGCGGAGCGATTCGCCCTCCATCTGGGGCAGCTCCCGCACGGGGAGGTCGTCGTCGACGGGCCCGTCGCCCTGCGCGCGATGTTGCGCGATGGCGAGGATGGTGTCGTTGATATAGCGACGGTCGAGCTCGGTGATCGCGCTCGAGATGACCGCGACGGGCAGGGCCGTTTCGATTGGGTCGAATGAAATGAGGAAGTCCAGTCCGTCGAGCGCGGTGCTCCCACCTGCCTCTTCGCTTTCGGGAATCACACGGGCGATGCGGATGAATGGCAGGAAGCGCTCGATGCGGTCGCGCGCGAGCAGCACCTGCTCGACGCCGCAGTTCACCACGAGGCCGGCGCGCCAGGTGTCGCTCACCGCGATGCCGTCCATGAAATCGAGCAACAGCATGGCGATGCGCGTGAGGTCGGTTTCGTACAGGTCGACCGAAGAAAGGCTCGGCGTGTCGCGCATGAGCTGCGCGAGGCGCATGAACAGCGTCATATTCTCGAACCTCACGGTCCATGAGATCTCGGGCGGCAGGGCGATCGCTCGATCGAGCTTGCGATGCGTGATGCCTGCCTCGAAGAGCATGGCGAGGGGTTTGCGCAGGTGGGACGCCGGGCGCGTCCCGTATCGGTCGGAGAGCGCGCGGAAGAGGTCGTCGGCGAGGTGGGCCGACTCGCGGTCGGGGGTGTAGGTGTCTTGGAAGTCGGGCGTCCAGCGGCGCGCGGCAACCGAGAACAGCTCGATGGCAACGGCCTTCTCGCCGGATCCCAAGGTTATGCCGTAGTGTTTTTCGATGCGGCCGAGCATGGCGGCAAACGCGGGCGGGATGGCGGTGGCGCGCGCGGGGACGCTCTTGCCCTTGCGGATTCGCAACGTCATGACCTGCAGGTAGATGGCCAGTTCGTGGCGAGCGTTATCGGTGAAGGGGCAGTCGAGGGTGCGTTCCACGGCCTCGATCTCGTCGAAGAGGAACTGCCGGTCCTCGCCGAAGAGCTGGGGCTCGACGCGACGCTTCATGGCGGTGGGGGCGAGCTCGAACAGGCTGTGCGTGACGAAGAAGCGGATGTGCTCTTCGGGCCCCACCACGGTGAGGCGATGCCCGCGCTCGATTCGGGCGCCATAGGGGTAGAGCATATCGTTCCAGGAGCGGATGTCCTCCTGGGCCTGCTGCTTGTTGGTGAGGATGGCGCGGGCGAGGGACTCGACCGTGTAATCGCCGTTGTAGTCGCAAATGAGTAGAAGGATGCCGCGGTAAAACCGGTCGAGCGCTGGGTCCATGGCGAGTGCGCGCTCTTTGACGAGGCCGAGGATGCGCTCGCGTTCCGCGGGGCTCGGGTTGAGCTGGATACCCGTGCCGCGCTTGGAGGCGGTGTGGGCGGCGAGGCCGTTTTGCTCGAGGAAGGCGTTGATGGCCGCGACGTCGTTGCGCACGGTCCGCTCTGAGCACGAGAGCTCTCCGGCGAGGGCCGCGGTGGGTATATAGCTCGTGGTGGACACGAGGGTTTTGAGAAGGTTTGCCTGCCGGCGATTGATGCTCATGGCTTGTGCGTCCCCCGATGGTCGCGACGGTGGTTTCCAATGTCGCGGAATTTGCCGCATATCAGGCAAATTCGCTGCACATAGATGGTAGCGATATTCATATGATGAAGATACCTACTTTTTCGTTATGGCGTGAATAAAGCGCCGTTGGATGGTGATGGACATGAGTTCCACGTGCGCGTGCAAGGAACGGGTCGAGGTGGCGCGGGGGCAGGGCGGTTCCGTCGGCTCCAAGGCCACGATCTCCCTGGCGGTCCTGGCGCTGGCACAGCTGGGCGTTTCCGCCGACAACGGGGCGTTTTCGGTCGCGATGTCCGAGATGATGAGCGTCTTTGGGTGCTCGGTCGCCGACGTGCAGCTGGCAAACACCGTGTATGCACTCATGGCCGGCACCTTCATGCTGGCCAGCGGCCTGCTCGGCCTAATGGTGGGGTGGCGCCGCACGTTCGTGGGCGGCATGGTGCTCATGGTCATCGGTGAGATAGTCACCGCCCTCGCCCCCGTGGTCGAGCTGCTCATCTGGGGCGGTCGTCTTGCGGTCGGCGTCGGCGCGAGCCTGGTGATCCCTTCGGTTCTCGGCATGGTCCCGCTGTTGTTTGAGGGGGATAAGCGCAAGCAGGCCTACGGCGTCATCGCGGGCTCCGCTGCCCTGGCGACCATCGTTCCCATCCCGCTCGGCATGCTCGTGGACAATTTCGGCTTCCGTTTCACGTTCGGTGCGCTCGTCGCCTATTTCGGTGCGCTCGTCGCCGCGAGCCTGGCGCTGCCGGCTTCCCAGCCGCGCGCATCTAAGAAGTTCGACCTTGTGGGCGCGGCCCTCGCCTCGATGGGCCTGTTCGCCGTGATGTTCGGCCTGTCACGCATCTCCGCTTGGGGCGTGGCCGATCCGCTGCCCACCGCACCGTTCACCATCTTCGGCCTCTCACCGGCTCCGCTCATCGTCATCGCGGGCGTGGCGCTGCTTATCGTGCTCATTCCGGTCGAGTCGTGGATGGAGCGCGAGCACGACGTCGCCATCCTGCCCTCCAGCTTCATCAAGAGCGCGCAGGTTCGCTCCGGTGTCGTGGCGATTGCGCTGCCGTTTTTCTACATGGGCGCACAAGGCCTGGTGGCCACGTCCTTCTACCAACTCGTGGTCGGCCTCGGCGGTACCAGCACGGCGCTTTTGGGCATCGTTTCGGGCGTGCCGATGCTCGTGCTCGCCATGGGCATCCCCCGCAAGTTCCCCCAGGCGAATTCCTGGCTCGTGGTGCGATGCGGTTACATCGCCATCGCCCTCGGTGCGATTATGGCGGCCTTTGGCGTGCGGGGCTCCGAGTTGACTTCCATAATGGTGCTCGGCACGTTGTTGGGCGGAATCGGCGTTGGTATGGTGAACTCGCAGTCGAACAACCTCGTCGCCTCCGCCGTCCCCGCGCATGACGCGCAGCAATCGGGCGGCATCCAGGGCGCGGCGCGAAACCTCGGTCTCGCGCTCGGCTCGGCCGCCATGGGCTCGGTCATGCTCATCGCGGTGAACATGGGTCTCGATGCGCGTGTCGAATCGATGGCCGTCCTCGACGAGCCCGTCCGCACGGCGCTCGAGCAGACGGTCTACACCTATGAGGGCGACTTGGCCTTCTCCGCCCGCATGGACGGCATGGGCGTTTCCGATCCCGTCGCCGGTGAGCTGATCGCGGCCAACCGCGAGGTTCGCGCCAACGCCGGCGCCATCGCGATGTCGACCGTCGCCGCGCTCGCGGGGCTCGCCCTGTTCACCACGTTTCCCAAAAGATCCAAGGACGCGGCTGGAGAGTAACTGCCGCCGCGCGCCGCGCCGTTATGGGCGGCCCGTCGCCCTCGGGTGCTACAGGACGGAGAGGGGGCGATTCTGACCGGCGGGGCGGATGTGAAGGTCGGCGGTATCGCCCGGGCGCTTGAGCGTGGCGCTCGAGCCGAGCTCGTTGTCGAGTTCGGCTCCCAGGGCCGCGGCGAGTGCTCGCACCGCCAGGCTCGGCCGGTTGTTCTCCTGGGAGATGTGCATGGCCACCACATGCTCCGTGCGCTCGCTCACGAGGGCTGGCAGGGCCTCGGCGGCCTGCGCGTTGGAGAGGTGCCCGTGGTCGGAGGCGATGCGGTCCTGCAGGTGACGCGGATAGGGGCCGCAGCGGAGCATCTGCGTGTCGTGATTGCTCTCGAGCGCGAGGATGCGCGCATCCGCCAGCAGCTCCATGGCGCGCGGCGGCAGCATGCCCGTATCGGTGGCGTAGCCGATCGCGTCGCCCGCGCATGAGAAGCGGAATCCCACCGGGTTCACCACGTCGTGCGAGGTGGGGAAGGTCTCGATGCGCACGCCTGCGACCTCAAGGGCATCCCCGGGCGTGAAGGTCTCAAAATCGAGGCAGCTGAGGTACTTGCGCCCATCCACCGTGCCCTCGCTGGCAAACAGGGGGCCGTTGAAGATCTTGACCCACACGGATATGCCGCTCACATGGTCGGTGTGCTCGTGCGTGAGGATGAGCGCCCGCACATCGCGCTCGTCGAGTCCCAGCTCGTGCATGCGGTCGAGGACCTTGCAGCGTGCGAAGCCGTTGTCGATCATGATGAGCCCCTCGGGCCCCTCCGCCAGCGCGCAGTTCCCGCGCGAGCCGCTGCCGAGGATGTGCAGGTGCAGGGCGCGGCGGCGCTCGCTTTTGGCGTCTGCGTCCGGCGTTCGCTGCTCGGTTGGGGATGCGCTTGCGGAGTGGGTCATGTCTGGTCCAATCAGTACAATACAAGGCGGATGAGATGAGCGTGCCGCACGGGGTGCCGCACGCGTGGAAATGACGGGCAGAATCGTCGCCGCCCGTCGCGAAAGGCGATACATGCCAACGGTTTCACAAAGATATGGGTCCGGGCACGCGCCGCATGCGCGCGCAGCGGGCGAGCGGGGGCAAGCCCTCGCGGCGCCGGTGGTCCTCATGGTATCAGGAGGTGCGGACTCAACGGCGTTGGCCTTGATGGCCTGCATCGGAGAGCTCGACATCGACGACGGGCGCGGCTGCGCCCGTATTGCCCGTGAGCGGCTGCACGTGCTGCATGTGAACCACCATCTTCGGGGTGAAGCCTCCGACGGCGACGAGGCCTTTGTGCGCGATTTGTGCGAGTGCCTGGGGCTGCCCCTGTGCGTGGAGCACGCCCACTTCGCCGATTTGGACGGGCGCAACCTCGAGGCGGCCGCGCGCGATGTGCGCTACGCCGCGGCGCGCCGCTACGTGCGCGAGCTCTCGCAGCAATCCGGCACGCCCCGCACCGCGGCGCGCATCCTCACCGCGCACACGGCGAGCGATCGCGCGGAGACGTTCTTCATGAACGCCATCAAGGGTTCGGGCGCCGCGGGTCTTTCGAGCATTCCGCGACGCCGCAACATCATCGTCCGCCCCCTGATGGACCGCACGCACGGCGAGCTCGTGCGCTATCTGCAGGTCGCCGGGCAGCCCTGGCGTGAGGATGAGAGCAATCGGGATACGAGTTACCTGCGCAACTTTGTGCGCCACCGCCTGATGCCGCTCGCCGCCGAGCGCAATCCCGGCGTGGCGCGCAGCGTGGGCGCGGCCTGCGACATCTTGGGCGATGAGGACGCCTTCATGTCCCAGCTCGCGGCGACCGCGCTGCGCAGCTGCACGCGGCGCGAAGGGGCGGGCCTCGTCGTGCTGGACGCCGCCCGCCTCGCTGCGGCAGAGGTTGCCATCGCCCGCCGCATGGTACGCCTGGCGGTGAAGAGGGTCGCGCCGGAGGCCCGTTTGGAGATGCGCCATGTCGAGGCGGTACTCGCCTGCGTGGCGGCGGGGGAGGGTTCGGTCGCCCTGCCCGAGGGCGTCGACGCGCGCATCGAGTTCGGTACGCTCTCCTTCCGCACCCCCACTGAGCGCGAGCGCGCGGCGACCGGTTGGCTGCCCGTTCCCGGCTCCATGGTCGTCGCGGGCGGTCGGGTGCTTGAGAGCGCGTTCGTCCGCGTCCCCGAGGGACACGACGCCGTTAGCCTTGCCCGTGGGCTCAGCGCCGAGGCGGGTGGCGGAACGGTGGCCGTGATCGACGCTGCGGCGCTGGGATATGCATCGCGCGACCTGCAACGACTCGCCGAGGACCAGCGTTGGGGAGCTTCGGCAGCCCAGGGAGGGACGGACGGCGTCCGCCTGTGGGTGGACGGCCCGTCGGCGGGCGACGTGATGTGCCCCTTGGGGATGCAGGGGCGTAGCAAGAAGCTCTCCGACCTCATCAACGAGGCTCGCGTCCCGCTTGCCGAGCGCGCGGGCGTCCCGGTTGTGCGCAGCTCTCCGGGGGGCGCGATCGCGTGGGTCGCGGGAGTTCGTGCGGACGAGCGTTTCAAGTGCACCCCTACTAGCTCTATGCTGGTAAAATTAACGATTCGTCCCATTGGCGACGTGTAGCGCCCCCGAATGCGGGTATGCTTCAACCATCTTGTACATGCATGTGAAAGGGAAGTCATGGAAACGATGCATCCTGATGTCGAGAAGGTCCTGTTCTCCGAGGAGGACATTGCGGATATGGTCAAGCGCCTGGGCGCTCAGATCTCCGAGGATTACAAGGGTAAGGATCTGGTCCTCATCGCCGTCCTGCGCGGTGCCGTCGTGTTCATGGGCGACCTGATGCGCGCCATCGACACCGATCTGGCCATCGACTTCATGGCCGTGTCCAGCTACGGCAACGGCACCAAGTCCTCCGGTACCGTCCGCATCATCAAGGACCTCGACATCGACATCAAGGACCGCGACGTCCTGATCGTCGAGGACATTCTCGACTCCGGCCTCACCCTCAAGTATCTCATGGCCAATCTCGCCAGCCGCGGCCCGGCTTCGCTGGAGGTCTGCACCTTCCTGTGGAAGGACGTCGAGGGCAAGCAGGCCGCCATCGATCCCAAGTACGTGGGTACCCACTGCCCGGACGAGTTCGTGGTCGGCTACGGCCTGGACTATGCCGAGCGCTACCGCAACCTGCCGTACGTGGGCATCCTCAAGCCGGAGGTCTACGCGTAGCATGACCGACTGCAACGACGAGTGCATTCTGGGCGCCGCCACCCTCATGGCCGAGGGTGGCGGCGCCGGTTCGAATGGTCAGGGCCCCACGCCTCCCGGTGGCGTGAACGGGGGTCCGGCCGCCGGCGGCCCCAACCGTCCGACTGGCCCGAGCCGCACGAACTACATTTACCTTGCCATCGCCTGCATCCTCGTGGGTTCCCTTTTTTGGAATCTGGGCCGCGGGGCGGGTCTTGGCGACAAGCCCGCCGAGTTGGCCACGAGCGAGTTCGTGGCCGCCGTGGAGGCCAACCGCGTCGACGAGGCGACCTACACGGTGCTCGATGGCACGGTCGAGGGCGCCTATTGGCCCGAGGGCGAGAAGAAGACCGAAGGCAACCTTGAGCGCTTCTCCTCCACCTATGTGGGTTCCGATGCCCTGGCAGAGCTCATGGCCGCCCACCCCAAGACCACGTACAAAGTGGACACCGAGGACCCCGACATGCTGATGAACCTGCTGGTGGCGATTCTGCCCACCGGCCTGCTCATCTTTGTCATGTTCTACTTCATGCGCCAGATGACCGGTGCCAACAACAAGGCGATGCAGTTCGGCAAGACGAACGCCAAGACGACCGAGGCCACGCGTCCCAACGTCAAGTTCAAGGACGTCGCCGGCATCGATGAGGCGGTTGAGGAACTCGAGGAGGTCCGCGACTTTTTGGCCGATCCCGAGCGGTTCCGCAAGCTCGGCGCCAAGATTCCGCGCGGCGTGCTGCTGGTCGGTCCCCCCGGCACCGGCAAGACCCTGCTGGCCAAGGCCGTCGCCGGCGAGGCGGGCGTGCCGTTCTTCACCATCTCCGGTTCCGAGTTCGTCGAGATGTTCGTGGGTGTGGGCGCCTCGCGCGTGCGCGACCTCTTCAAGAACGCCAAGGAGCAGTCGCCTTCGATCATCTTCATCGACGAGATCGATGCGGTCGGCCGTCAGCGCGGTGCCGGCCTGGGCGGAGGCCACGACGAGCGCGAGCAGACGCTCAACCAGCTGCTCGTCGAGATGGACGGCTTCGAGGAGAACGAGAGCGTGATCCTCATCGCCGCCACCAACCGACCCGATGTCCTCGACCCGGCGCTGCTGCGCCCGGGCCGTTTCGACCGTCAGATCACGGTGGACCGCCCCGATGTCCGCGGCCGCGAGCAGATCCTGCGCGTGCACGCCGCGAACAAACCCCTCGACACCGATGTCAGCTTTGAGAAGCTCGCCCAGCTCACCGTGGGCTTTGCCGGCGCCGACCTGGCGAACCTCCTCAACGAGGCCGCGCTACTTACCGCCCGCCGCAACCGCTCCCTCATCTCGATGGACGAGATCGAGGAGTCCATGGAGCGCGTCATGGCGGGCCCGCAGCGCAAGAGCCGCGTGATGACCGAGGCCGAGCGCCGCATCATCGCCTACCACGAGAGTGGTCACGCCCTGGTGGGTCATGTGCTCGAGAACTCCGATCCGGTGCACAAGATCTCGATCATCAGCCGCGGCCAGGCGCTCGGGTACACGATGCAGCTGCCCGCCGAGGACCACTTCCTCAAGTCTCGCCGCGAGATGCTCGACGACCTCGCCGTGTTCCTGGGCGGCCGTGTTGCCGAGGAGCTCATGTGCGACGACATCACCTCCGGTGCGAGCAACGATCTGGAGCGCGCCACCAAGATGGCCCGCGAGATGGTCACGCGCTTAGGCATGAGCGATGAGCTCGGTACGCAGGTGTTCGGCGAGGCACAGCACCAGGTGTTCCTGGGTCGCGATTACGCCGACCATCAGGACTACTCCGAGGAGACGGCGCGCCGCATCGACGCCGAGGTCCAGCGCATCATGCGCGAGGCCCACGAGCGCGCGGTGGAGATCATCTCCGCCCGGCGCGAGCAGATGGACCTCATGGCCCGCGTCCTGCTCGAGCGCGAGACGGTCGAGGTCGATGCCGTGACCGCCCTGCTCGACAATGAGTGGGATGCCTACCTTGAGCGCGAGGGCGATATCGTCGCCGCCAAGGAGGCCCGCAACGACGCCGCCGCCAACGGTGCCGATCCGGCCGTGGTGGATGCCGAGCGCGCCCGTCGCGCCAAGCCGCGCCAGAGCGACGAGGAAATCGCCGCAGAGGCCGCCGCGTTCGCGCAAGCTGCCGTCGCGGGGGATCGAAATCCCGGGGGCGACGAGGATGCCGAGTGTGGTGCGGATGCCGAGTCCGACGAGGGCGCCGAATGTCCCCGGAGCGATTCGTAATTTATCGATGTGACACAATGTGCTGGCGGTGCGATATGTGCCCGCCAGCACATTGCTTTTGCCTGCGCCAAAATGCCTTGGTCTATGGATAATGATTCAAGCGAGAGAGTAGATTCGAAGATCGGAGTGCCCGTGGCCGGATTTTTCGCACGTGCGAAGCGGACCATGCGTCAGAAACGTCAAAATGAGCCCATGGTCTTTTACCTGTACTTCATATTGCGCGCCCTCGTGCTCATCACGCTTGTGCGCTCGGCGTTTATCGGCCATTACGAGCACATGATGCTGTGCGTCCTCACCCTTGTGCTTCTGCTGGTGCCGTCCTTCCTTGAGCACACCCTCGATATCGAACTGCCCGACCTGCTCGAGTCGATCATCTTGCTGTTCATCTTCGCCGCGGAGATCTTGGGCGAGATTGACGCCTTTTACATCAGCATCCCGTTTTGGGACACAATCTTGCATACGACCTGGGGCTTCATGTGCGCGGGTATCGGCTTTGCGCTGTTTGACATCCTGAACCGCAGCGAGAATTCCAGCATCCACCTCACGCCGCTGTATATGGCGGTTTCGGCGGTGGCGTTCTCCATGTGCATCGGTGCGTGCTGGGAGATCTTCGAGTATTTCGCCGACTGCTTCATCGGCGTCGACATGCAGAAGGACACGCTGGTCCAGGCCATCAACACCGTGTGGCTCGACCCCACCAACTCCAACGTGACCATCCCGGTGCGCGACATCGTCTCATCGCAGATCTCGCTCGCTTCGGGCGAGGTCATCTCGATTCCCGGCGGCTACCTCGACATCGGTATTCACGACACCATGGCCGACCTGATCGTGAACCTCATCGGTGCGCTCGTGTTCGCCGTGCTTGGCTTCGCGTACGTGAAGACGCGCGACAACAACTCCTTTGCGGCGCGTTTCATCCCGCGCGTGCGCAAGCGCGGGTCCGAGGTTGTGGGCAAGGCCGGCTCCTCGGCGGAATAGGCTGCTCTATGATCAACGAGGCCATTCATCGTGCCCTCCGATGACTTCGGTGTCGGTGGCTGGGTGCGCGTGGGGTATTGTGTGGGGTATGAGACCGTCGTGGATTCGCTGCCTGCCGGGCAGTCGCTGATGGACGAATACCGGAGTTGAGAGAGGGGACCGTGATGGGTTATACGATTTTGGGCGATGTGCATACGCATACGCTGTACTCGCGCCACGCCTATTCGACGATCGAGGAGAACGTCCGCGCCGCTGCTGAGGCGGGTTTGGAGATCCTCGGCTCGGCCGATCACTTCAGCGGCATGCTTTATCCCGAGCAGCACCTGCGCAACTTCCAGTACTTGATCAACATGGGCGTGTGGCCGCGCGCCTGGCACGGGGTCACGGTCCTGCATGGCTGCGAGGCCGACGTGGTGAGCCTCGACGGGTCGCTGTTCGGTCAGGATATCGTGGTGCATTGCGATATCACGGGGCGTGACCTGGGCGTGGAGCGCACGTTGTTCGACCGCGCCACAGGCGATGCGGATTACGTGATTGCGAGCGTGCACGATGGGTCGTTCGCCGAGGGGGCGTCGGTGTCCCAGGTGACCGATATGTACGTCGCCGCTCTGGAGCAAGAGAAGGTGTTCATCCTCGGCCACACGGGCCGCTCGGGCCTGCCCTACGATATCGACACGGTGCTGACCTGCGCCAAGGAGCGCCACAAGCTCATCGAGATAAATGAGCATTCTCTCGAGGTTGGCGATCGCTATCACGGCGTGTGCCGCACGATCGCGGAGCGTTGCGCCGAGCTCGGTGTGGGCGTGGTGGTGTCAAGTGATGCGCACGTGGCTCCGCGTATCGGACAGTTCTCCACGGTCGAGCGCATGCTCGAGGAGATCCACTTCCCCGAGGAGCTCATCATGAACCGCGGCCGCGAGCCGTTTCTGCGTGAGCTGGCCGCCGCCGGCGTGCGGGATTTGAGGTAGTGCTGGGGCCTGCGCGCGGTTTTGACCGCCGGTCCGGTTCGAGGCTTCCATCACAGAAACGTAAGGGTTTCGTCACATGCGCATCGCGCTCCGTTGGTATTCTTGGGCGAACGATTCTGCCCGAGGAGGGGAGGGGTGCGCATGGATGGACGGAGAGATTGCCGTAGGTCGGTGCTGCGGCGTATGCTGCGGCGGCTGCCGTGCGCCCTGCTTGCCTTGGGCCTGACGGCGACGCTCGGGTCTGCCGGGGTCCTCGCCACCCGTCGCGCGCAAGAGCTCACGGGGCGCGGCGCCGTGGAGCAGCCCAGTTTGAATGCTGCGTATGCGCAGGGGAGTGAGGGTCCGGCACCCGAGGCCGAGACCGCGCATCCCGCGCGCTTTGCGACCAATCTTACCTACACGAGTCTTGACGCCCCAGACGACGGTTCGGCGGTCGCCCGCGTGACGTGGGATGATGCGTGGTTTTCCGCCGATGAGGGCGACTACAATCATGAGCTCGCCCAAACATCGTCGGTACTTGCCGCGCTCGCTTACTCGGAGTCGGGTTATTACCAGGCGCGTGAGAACCACCCGCCGTATATGGAGAACGCCCTTGCCTCGCTGGGGTTTGGCGAGGTTTCCACCGAGTCGTACCGCTATCGCAGCAAGGTTGTCGACGAGGTGCTTGACCTGGCGACGGGCGATGCCGATGGTGCGGCGTACACGATCGCCCGCAAGCATCTGGGTTCCGGGCACGACGACCCTGCGCGCGACCTCATCCTGGTGAGTGCGCGGGGCAGCTACGGGTCGGAATGGCTGAGCAACCTCGATATGTCTCGGGACGAGGCCGGCGACCATGGCGGCTACGTGCGCGCTGCGCGCGAGATCGGGGCGGAGGTCGTCTCCTGGGTCGAGGAGTCGCGCGCGCTTGGCGCAGAGGTGTCGGTTCTGCTGGTGGGCCATAGCCGTGGCGGCGCCATAGCGAACCTCGTAGCTGCCGAGCTCGACGATCTTCGTGCACGGGCGGGTGACGCGGCGCCCTTCGGTCCCGTGTATGCCTACACGTTCGCCGCCCCGGCGACCACTCTCGCCTCAGATGCGCGCTCGGAGCGCTACGGCAACATCTTCAATATCGCCAACCCTTCGGACATCATGCCCTACCTGCCGCTATCGGCCTGGGGATACGAGCGTTACGGCGTCGATCTCGAGCTTCCGAGTGCTGGCTGTGCGGATTTCGATCGCCTCGAGGACGAGATGCGCGCCGTGTATCGCGAGTCGGTTGGGGTGGAATGTTCCGCCGATGCCGCCGACGTGCTCATTGCCCGCACGGTTTGCGACAACATTGCCGCGGCGGTGGGTTCTGCCGAAGAGCTCGTTACCCCTGTTGGCGCGCTCACGACATTTCGATTGCTGGCAACGCACGTCGATCCCGTGCGGATCCTCTACAGCCATTATCCCAGCACGTACATCGCATGGATGTCCGTCACCGACGAGCCTCAATTTGTGCCTGTCCCCAATTGAGGCATCAGGGGCGTGTGAGGACGGCGACGGTTTCGACGTGCTCGGTGTGGGGGAACAGGTCCACGGGCGTCAGGCGCTCAAGGCGGTAGCCGGCGCGTCCGAGATGCTCGAGATCGCGCACCTGCGTGTGGGGGTTGCAGCTGATGTAGACGATGCGTCGCGGTGCGAGTGAGGATGCCGCGTCGAGGAACTCGGGCGTCGACCCGGCGCGCGGCGGGTCCATCACCAACACGTCGACATGGTCGCCTCGATGAGCTGCCTCGAGCATGTATTCCGTGGCGTCCCGAGCGATGAAAGACGAGGTCGCACCCAGGTCGTTGAGCTCGGCATTGCGCACGGCGTCCCGTACGCCCTCGGGATTGCGCTCGACGCCGGTCAGGGCGATGTCGAACCCCTGCTTGCGCGCCGCCGCCGCTGCAGCAAGGCCGATGGTGCCGCTGCCGCAATAGGTGTCGAGGACGGCATCGGGGCCGGTGAGGCCCATGCCGTCGATTGCGAGCTGGTAGAGCACCTCGGTCTGCTGTGGGTTGACCTGGTAAAACGAGACGGGTGAGATTTCGAACGTGCAGTCGAGGAGACGATCGGTCATGCGCTCGCGGCCCGCAAGGATACGTGTCTGACCGCCGAGGATGGCGTTGGTGACGCGGGGATTGACGTTTTGCGCCACGGTCACGAGTTCGGGATGGGATTCGATCAGGCGGCACGCAAGTTCGTCGAGGCGGTCGACCTCGAGGCTGCGCGTGACGAGCGTGAGCATCGATTCGTCCGTGCGCCAGCCGCGGCGGAGTACAGCGTAGCGGAGCTGACCGCAGCGGCGGTCTTCGTCATATGCGGGGATGCCGAGTTCGGTGGCCAGATGTGCGACGTCGTTGAGCAGTTCGCGTGCCCCGGGCGCCTCGACGGCGCATGCGGGACAGTCGACGATATTGTGCGTACCGCGGGCGAAAAACCCTCCGTGCACCGAGCCGTCCGCGGCGGGTGCGAAGGGGGTGGCTGCCTTGTGGCGGAACGCCCGCGGTGCGGCGAGCGGGGCGTCGGCTACGGTCACGGGCCCGCTTTCGCGCGAAGATCCCATACCGAGCACCGGCTCGATCTGCACATCCCAGTCGAATTGCGCGATAAGCGGTTCGAAGAGCTCACGCATGGCCGTATGCTTGCGCGCAAGTTGCTTGCGGTAGGGCAGGCCGAGCCATGCGCAACCGCCGCAGCTGTGCATGATGGGGCACGGGGCTCCGGCATCGGTGTGCTTTGCAGCGGGTTTCTTCGCCATGGCTGGTCCATTCGGTCGTCGTTCTTCTGCACGGTATAGTACCAAGCCCCGCCGTGAAGTGCGTGTGCGGGCGCGATGGCGTCGACGGCGCGGATGCGCCCGCCAACGCCATCGCGCCGCATCTTTGGGAAGATGAATAATCGCGTTCCCACTTGTACTCCATCACAGTAAAGTGTTACCCTTCCAACCGTCGCGCAAGCCACTTTAGTCAAGTAAAGTGTTACAGAAGGGAAGAATCATGAAGAAGATTGGGAAGCGTTTTGAGAGCACCGTCGCCGATTCCGCTGCCGAGCCCGTTCGCGCGGGGGACCTCGAGGTTGCGCGCGGTCCCGGTGTGACACGCCGCTCGCTGGTGGCGGCGTTCGCGGCGGTCGCCATGGTGCTTGCGCTGTTGGCCGGCTGCGGTGGGGCCCCTGCGGGCGATGCGGGAAGCGATCCTGCCCCCGAGGCGCAAGCGGATACCTCGGCCAGCACGACCGGCACGTTGATTGTCGGCTTCGACCAGGCCTACCCGCCCTACGGATACGTGGGCGATGATGGCGAGTACACCGGGTTCGACCTCGACCTCGCCCAGGCGGTCGCCGATCGACTCGACTGGGAGCTCCGGCTCGAGCCCATCGACTGGGATGCCAAGGACGCCCTGCTCAAGTCGGGCGCCATCAACTGCATTTGGAACGGCTTCACCATGGAGGGCCGCGAGGACGACTACACCTTCTCCGATCCGTACATGTTGAACGCCCAGGTGGTTGTGGTTCGCGCCGACAGCGGGATCTCCGATCGCGCCGGCCTGGCTGGGAAGACCGTGGTGACCCAGGCTGATTCGGCTGCCGAGAAGGTGCTGGCCAAGGACGCCGCCGACCTCGCTGCCACGTTCGCCTCGCTCGAGACCATCGGTGAGTACAACACCGCGTTCATGCAGCTCGAGTCGGGCGCCGTGGATGCCGTGGCCTGCGATCTGTCCATTGCCCGCTATCAGATGTCCGCAAAGCCTGATGCGTATCTCATGCTCGACGAGTATCTCTCCGAGGAGAACTACGCCGTCGGCTTCAAGAAGGGCGACACCGCCACGGCCAAGAAGGTGACCGAGGCGCTGAAGAAGCTGTACGAGGACGGCACGGTTGAGCAGATCGCGGCCAAGTACGCCGATCAGGGTCTGACCATGGACAACTGGCAGATCAAGTAAGTGGTGCTCAGCATGGCGCGCCCGAGGTGCATGTGCCCGGGCGCGCCTTTTGCGCGCGTGCCAGGCCCGTTGGGAAAGGACGATATTCAGGTGGATATCACGACCATGATGCAGATGCTGGGCGAGGGTTTCATCACCAGCTTGCAGATCTTCGCGCTCACGCTCGTCGGCGCCTTGCCGCTCGGTGTCGTGGTGGTGGCACTGCGCATGTGCCGATTCGCGCCGGTGCGCCTCATCGCGCGGGCCTACATTTCGGTGATGCGAGGCACGCCCCTCATGCTCCAGATGTTCGCAATCTATTTCATGCCGTTCTACGTCTTTGGCGTCCAGCTCACGCCGTCGTCGAAGTGGCAAGCGGCAATTATCGCGTTTATCGTGAACTACGCCGCGTATTTCGCCGAGATCTACCGCTCCGGCCTGCAGTCCGTCCCGCGTGGGCAGTATGAGGCCGCCGAGGTCCTGGGGTACTCCAAATTCCAGACGCTCGCGCACATCGTCGTGCCGCAGGTGGTCAAGCGAATCATGCCGGCCATCGGCAACGAGGTGATCACGCTGGTCAAGGACACGTCGCTCGCCTTCGCCATCGGTGTCGGGGAGATGTTCTCCACGGCAAAGGCGCTTGTCGCCTCGCAGGTGAGCATGGTTCCGTTCGTCATCGCGGCTGCCATCTACTGGGCGTTCAACTTCGCGGTGGAACTCGTGCTCGGCTCCATCGAGAAGCGCCTCGCTTACTATCGCGATTAGCGGGTAAGCCCGTAATTGCTGTTCACCGCGGTATGCGGCTCCGTGCAGCTGACGCCGTGCATCTATTTGAAGGGTGGCTCTCATGCCCGCTGTCGTTTCAATCAAAAACGCGCGCAAGTCCTTTGGGGAGGTTGAGGTCCTGCGCGATATCTCTCTGGAGGTCGCTCGTGGCGAGGTCGTCGCGGTCATCGGGCCGTCGGGCGGCGGTAAGTCCACGCTTCTGCGCTGCATGACGCTGCTCGAGACGCTCGACGCCGGTGGGCTGTCGTACGGCGAGGTGGATGCGGCGGTGCCGGGGGAGGACGGCACGAGCGTGTACGCGAAGGGCGACGTGCTCAAACGCGCTCGGGGCAGGTTCGGCCTGGTGTTTCAGAACTACAACCTGTTTCCGCATTTCACGGTGATGCGCAACATCATGGACGCGCCGGTCCGCGTGCAGCGTCGTGACCGCGCCGAGGTGGAGCGGCGCGCGGGCGAGCTGATCGAGCGCATGGGCCTCGAGGGTTGTGAGGACAAGGTCCCCTGCCAGCTTTCCGGCGGGCAGCAGCAGCGCGTGGCAATTGCCCGGGCCTTGGCCATGGACCCCGAGGTCATCTTCTTCGACGAGCCCACCAGCGCGCTGGACCCCGAGCTCACTGCCGGGGTGCTGCGGGTGATCCGCGGGCTCGCGGCCGAGGACATGACGATGGTCGTCGTCACACATGAGATGGACTTTGCGCGCGAGGTCGCCGACCGCGTGGTGTTCATGGACGGCGGTGTGATTGTGGAGGAGGGGCCGGCGGAGCAAGTGCTCGACAACCCGTGTGAGGATCGTACCCGTGCATTCCTCGCTCGCATCGAGAAGTGACGAAAGCCGATTGCTCCGGTCCGCTCACGGGAGTGGACGGTTGGGTCCGTGCGCTTTGGTAGCATGGGGAAAGCCGAAAAGCCCGCCCATGCGGTGGGAGATTGGGAGTGTGGACCATGTCGGACAAGCTTTTCAAGTTGCCCCTCTTCGCCAAGACGCAGCAGCTCCAGCCCATACTCGGTGAGGATGCCAAGCGCGTGTTCATGATCACCGAGGCGATCAAGCCCCAGCCCGAAAAGAGCATGGGCTACCTGGTTGAACAGGTGAGTGGTCGCCAGGTGAGGATCCATGCGTGGCTCGCCATCGGCGGCGCCATCTTTACATGTGATGAGCCGATCGCGGCGCGCCCCGAGCGCAACCCCGATGCCGGTATGGCCAAGGACGATGACGGTGGCATTTTCTTCTTTGTCCGCGCCGAGGGCAGGCCCGTGAAGGCCGCCCACTTCACGCAGCGCGAGAAGGACGGGCGCCTCACCGTTTCCAGCAGCATGAACGACCTTGGGCCCTACGGAATGGGGTCGCACGACATCGACGTGATGGGCGCCGCCTGCTATCTGACGCAGTGGATGCTCCCGCGCGAGCACGGCGAATCGATGCCGACCCTGACCGTCGCCGATATCCTGGACACCCTGCTCGAATCCTCTTATCCCGACGCGCTCGACGCCCTGGTCTATCGTGGGGGCAAGGAGGGCGCGAGCGGCTTCGAGCGGTATGCCTCGCGCTCCCTGGCACAGGCCGGTGCCGAGCTCGTACGCCCTATCGCGGCGACGCACGATATCGATATTCGCCGCTTGAGCTCGACGGGGCTGTTCTGGACGGGATGTGACAAACGCGAGCTCACCGATGAGCAGATCGATACCATCCAAGCCGTGGAGGGTGCGCTCAACCGCCTGGTGTTCGCGGAGCACTGCCTGGGCGAAGATTCGTCGCCGATGGTGGGAGGCCTGACCGAGGGCGCGTGCGAGCGTGCCGCACGTTCATCGTTGTGCTCGTTTGCATCGGTTGCGGAACGCCTGATGCGCGGATGCGACTGCAAGAGCGACTATATGGAGCTCGCCGGTGCCCAGGCGAGCCGTGGCGGTGAGTGGGACCTGCGCACGCGCTTCGCGGCGGCGGCAGAGGGCCTGCGTGCGCCCTTCAACTTCGATTACGCCTTCAACTGCGACGCCGCCTCCGGCGTGTTCGCGGTTCAGGCGACTGTCCCCGTGGCCGGGGCGTTCCCCTTCCAAAGCGAAGCGGAACGCAACGACGCACGCGCCGCGTATTCACTGCGTCTTGCCATGGCGCTTGCGGCGGTGGCCTTCGGTGCGGGCGTCGGGGTGGTGCGCGCTATCGTGACGGTGCGCGAGCGCAACATCGACGGGCCCGCGATCGTCTCGCTCGAGTTCAGCCGCCAATTGTTCACCATGCAGCTCATGCCCGCCCTGCAGTCCGGCGCCATTCTCGAGGCTTCACTTTCGCCGGGGGAGCTTATCGAGGTCTTCTCGCCTCGTGCGTTGCACATGGAGGCGGGCGAGCTGGGCGCGCTGCTGCCCGTCGAGCCGATCGAGGCGCCCCTGCCCGATCGCTCGATCAAGATGGCCGAGGACACGCGCCCGTTGCCTGCCTCTCTGGTCGAGCCCCTGCGTGCGGACCTCGTGTGCGATCTCGATATCTTCGATACGGGCGACGACCCGCTGCGCGATCGTTATCGCGAGATCTCCGACCGCGTCCGCGAGGCCTCGGCGCCCGAGGAGGAGGCGCCCGTCTCCACCGAGCTGGCCGACCTGATCGCCGCCTACGATGCCGCCGAGATGCTCGAGGAGAGCGCGGCCAGGCCGCTGTATTGCGTGAACATGATCTCGCGCATTATCGTGAGCGAGCATGACGATGGCCCGCAGACGCGCTTCCGCAAGATTCCCGATACCATGTTCGACGCGCGTTCGATGCTGTGCCGCATATATCGCGAGCAGGGCAACCTCGAAGATGCGATTCGTTTGGGCGAGGAGCTCGTCCGCCTTGCCCCGACCTCCTTCACGGCTTACCATTCGCTGGCCCTCGCCCTGCGCGAGGCCGATCGCATGGGGGACGCGGTGCGCGCGCTCCTGGATGGCCTGACCGTCGCCGCCGACCCCACCGATATCGCCTGCGCGTATTACCGCCTGGGCTTCTACTTCTGGCAGGGCGGCGACCCCTCGCTCGGCTTGGCCTGCTACGCCATGGTGAAGCCCGGCACGTATTTCTACGGCGAGGCGCAGTCCGAGATGCAGGAGCTCATGCAGCAGAGCCACCTGAGCCGTCGTCCGGACCCTGACGAGGCCCGGGCCCTTCTTCGCGCCGACGGCGTCCCGGTGGTGCCCGTGCCGCAGCTGGGGGAGATGGCCGCCAAGGCTGGCATCGCCCTGGTCGACGCCGGTATGTTTGACGCGGCGCATTCGCTCGTGCACTTCCTCTCGAGTTTGGATGTCGCGCCCAACAGCTTCGACGTGCTCGCCTCGGTCCGCCGCTCCCTCGTGCAATAGTCCCAATCGGGGACAGGTACAAATTGAGTCATTTCGCCACGGCAACGCCGGCCGCCCAGATGACGGGCGGCCGGCGTCGTGTTGTTGGCAGGCGTAATTCGCGTCTGTCCCCAAGTGAGGCGTTTCCGCGCAAGCCGCCCGCGGCGCCCGTGCCCACGCTTGCCGATGGGCGTGCAATTGCATCCCCGCGCGGGGGTAGGCTCAGGCCATACGGCTGTCGTGCGGGGATGCACAAGGCGCCTCGCACGCATTTTCGGCGCGAATATCTCGCGCTGGGAAAGGGAGGTGTCCCATGGGTGCACCCAAGACTGGCAATGTGAGGAACGTGGTGCTCGTAGGCCAAGGCGGGGTGGGCAAGACCTCGCTCGCGGAGGCCATGCTCCACCTTTCCGGCAAGACCGCCCGCCTGGGCGGCCACGACGGCACCAAGCCCACGCTCGACTACGACGCCGAAGAGGTCAAGCGCGAGTTCTCGATCTCGACCGCCATCGCCCCGATCGACTGGAAGGGCGCGCGCATCAACGTGCTCGACGCCCCCTGCTATCCCGATTTCATCGGCGATGCCTACGCGGCCATGAGCGTGTGCGAGACCGCCCTGTTCGTGGTCGATGCCGCCGAGGGCCCGCAGCCCACCACCGTCAAGCTTTGGTACGCCGCCGAGGATCTGCGCCTCGCCCGCGCCGTGTTCGTGAATCGCGTGGACAAGGAGAACGCCGACTTCGACATGTGCCTCGACATGCTCCGCGAGCGCTATGGCATGCGCCTGGGCGCCGTCACGCTGCCCTGGGGCACCGGTGAGGATTTCAACGGCATCATCGACCTCGTTCGCATGAAGGCCCGTCATTGCGACGGCACCAAGCAGACCGAGACCGAGATCCCCGAGGAGCTCCGCGCTGCTGCCGAGGCCGCGCATGAGACGCTTTGCGAACTCGTGGCCGAGGCCGACGACGAGCTCATGGAGAAGTACCTCGAGGGCGAGTCCCTCACCCAGGAGGAGGTCGAGGGCCTGCTCGCCAAGGCCATCGCGCACCGTCTGTTCGTCCCCGTGTTCGCCGGTTCCTGCGTGAAGGAGCAGGGCGTGAACTCCCTCATGGACGACGTTGCCACCTACTTCCCCGCGCCCACCGACTACGGCGAGATGCCGCTCATCGACGGTGACACCCTCAAGATCTCCTCCGAGGACGATCGCCCCGTGGTCTTCGACTTCAAGACCCTGAACGACGCCCAGCAGGGCCGCCTGTCCTTCCTCAAGGTGCTCACCGGCACCATCGAGCCGGGCATGGAGCTCGTCAACGCCCGTACCCGCAAGGGCGAGCGCCTGGTGCACCTGTACGTGATGTGCGGCCGCGAGATGACCGAGGTCGGCCATGCCTATGCGGGCGATATCGTCGTCGCTCCCAAGATGTCCGCCGAGACCGGCGACACCCTCTCCGTGACCGGCAAGGTCGAGGCCGCCGCGTTCAAGTTCCCCAACTCCCAGTACCGCATCGCCATCGAGGCCGAGAATCGCTCCGACGAGGATAAGCTGTTCACCTTCATCGAGAAGGCCTGCGAGGCCGACCCCACCATGAGCATCGATCGCGACGAGGAGACGGCCCAGACCGTGATCTCGGCTGTTGGTGAGGCGCAGGTGTCCGTCCTGCTCAGCCGTCTTGAGGATCGCACCAAGGTCGCCGCGCACATCGTTCCACTGCGCATTCCGTATCGCGAGACCATCCGACGCGTGGCCTCCGCCCAGGGCCGTCATAAGAAGCAGACCGGCGGCGCCGGCCAGTTCGGCGATTGCTACCTGCGTGTCGAGCCGCTGCTCGACGGTACCGAGTACGAGTTCGTCGACGAGGTCGTGGGCGGTCGCATCCCGTGCGCACTCATCCCCGCCGTGGATAAGGGCGTCCAGGAGACCATGAAGGACGGCGTGATCGCGGGCTACCCGCTCACCGGCATCCGCGTGGCTTGCTACGATGGTTCCTATCATCCGGTCGATTCCAACGAGATGGCCTTCCGCACGGCCGCGCGCATCGGCCTCAAGAAGGCATGCGAGGACGCGGATCCCGTGGTGCTCGAACCCATGGAGAACATCACGGTGACGATTCCCGAGAGTTACGCCGGTGCGGTGATGGGCGACGTGTCCGCCGGCCGCGGCCGCGTGACCGGCATGGATTCCAATGACCGCGGAGAGACCGTGGTAACCGCCACGGTGCCCTACGCCGAGCTCGTGGATTACGCCACGCGCCTGCGCTCGCTCACGCGCGGTACGGGTGACTTCACGATGGAGCCGGCCGGCTACGAGCAGGTTCCCTATGACGTGCAGCAAAAGCTCGTCGAGATCTTTGAGCACAACCGCGCTCAGGGTAGGTAGATTGATAAAGAGGTGTTCAACTATATGTTTTGAGGGTGGGTCCCAAGGGCCCACCCTCTTTTTATCCAAGGCTCATGGGCTGGGGACAATAACCCGGGACGCACCCCGCCATGGTGTGAAATGGGGCATATAAGCACTTGGCTTATAAAATCAGATCATTATTGTGAGGAATATCAGAACACATATAACTAACACAGGTAGTGGACAGATCGATGTGTTGGTTATAAAAAGTGATATCCTGCAGGATATATTTATAAATAAATCTCTGAACTGATACGAAGATTGGTCGGGCTATGGACTTTATCAGCAACGAGAATCAAAGCACCGCTCTCAAGGGTGGTCGTTCATTCGCGTGCGGGCGCTGGGGGGTCGCCGTCGCCGCATCGTTCATGATCGCCTGGGGGGGGGGTAACTCCTGCTCTTGCCGCTGGTAACGCGCAAAAGGTCTCGGTCCCTACCGTTCAGAAGCAAGTTGCGGAACTGTCCGAAGACGGACGACGTATCTGGGGCGAGCTTGCGGATGCCGATGCGGGTGAGCCGGTCCCTTACCGCGTTGTAGGCTCACTGCCCTCTAATTGGGATTCGTTTGGGACGTACCGCTACGAGTTCCACGATGAATTCTCCGACGAGATGGCTGTCGACCTCGCCTCGGTCAAGGTCGTCATCAAAGACGGCGATAAGGGATCGTTGGATGTCACGCAGGCGTTTGATGTCAAACTGGACGGACGCGAGCTCAGCGTATCGACGTCTGATCTCAAGGCGGCTTCGCCTGATGTTTCGAAAGACGCCAAGGTCTTTCTGACCTACAGCGCGTCGATCAACCCGGATGGGCTCACGGCCGGCCCGTCCAAACCCAAAAAGAACTTCGCCCACATCGTGTACACGGCTAATCCCGATGCTCAGAGGGCTGCCGAGGGCGCCACCGCAACGACCAAGGAGGACGGCGCCATCGTCTATACGTGGGCGCTTGCGATCAACAAGGTCGCCCAGGATGGCAACACCCCTCTTGAGGGCGCTGTATTCACGCTCGAGGACCATGGCGGCAGATACGTGGCGGCCAATGGCACGCGCTCCGATAAGCCGATCGAGCTTACGAGCGATTCCGAGGGTGTTGTCTATGTGGCGGGTCTGGATGCCGGCGCCTATGTGCTGCGCGAAACCAAGGCGCCTGCTGGCTACGAGGTTGCGGCAAAGCCCGTCAACGTGACCATCGAATCTCATTTCGAGAACGGCGTTCCGAGCTTGAGCGCCAAGGAGGATGCAAAGCTCGCCGCGGTGCAGGTCGATGACATCACGGGCGATGTGGTCCTCACGGTTCAGAACCGCGCCTCAGCCTCCAATGGCGGCACTGTCAATCCCGTTGAGCCCGGCACCGGTGATAGCGATAAGGGCAAGCTCCCGGGAACGGGGGGCGCGCGGCCGGGCAATCTCGCGCAAACCGGCGATGGGCAGACGCTGATGATCGCCGGCACGGCAATCGCTGGCGTGATTGCGATCGCAGTCGCGGCTGCATGGCGCAGACATCGTAAAAGCGGGCTTGGTGAGTAATGACGAGCCGGCGGGAAAATGGCCGCATATCTTGGGTCTTGCCCGTGACGGGTCTTGTCGCGGGCTTGGCCCTTTTGGCTTATTTCCCCCTGGCGGCGATGGGAAGCGCCTCGCATCAAGACGAGGCCGTCCAAGCCGTTGACGCCTCCATGGCTCACGTCAATCCGGAGATGAAGGAGTGCCTTCTCACTCAGGCCAAGGCGTACAACGAGAAGCTTGCGGGCAATCCGATCGATGGTTTCACCGAAGAGCTGCTTCCTTACGGGCAACAGCTGTCGCCCGAAGGGCACGACACGGCATTCGGGTACGTGACGATCCCGGACATAGACCTGTGCATGCCCATGTACCACGGCGCGGACGACGCCGCGCTCTCTGCGGGCATCGGTCATCTCGAGGGGACGAGCCTTCCCATCGGTGGCACCTCGACACATGCGGTGCTCACCGCGCATTCTGGCTTGGAGGGGATGCGGGCGTTTGACGACATCCGCAAGCTGGAGCCGGGGGATGTGTTCGGCGTCAAGGTTCTGGGCGATTTGCACTGTTATCGGGTGACCGGCAGTCAGACGGTTTTGCCCAGCGAGACGCGGGGGCTCGCAATAGCGCAAGGGGAGGACCTCTGCACGTTGCTCACCTGCACACCATATGGAGTCAACTCTCATCGCCTCCTGGTGCGGGGAGAGCGATGTGAGATTCCCGAGGGATTTCCAGATGGGGGGTTGTCACCATCTGGTCCCGGTTTGGCGCGCACGCTCCCATTGCTGGCCGGTCTGCTGATAACACTGGCGCTGCTGGCATATGTGCTGAGCAAGAGGGTGCGCGCACGAGCGCGAGGCGTCCCCGTCGGTGGGGCGCGCGAGTATGAGGCAAATAGCATCGGAACAGATGCAAAGGACAGGATGAGGAGTCGTTAGAGATGAAGAGAACCAAGCTGATGGAATGCGCGCGCAAGTCGCTTGTCGTGCTGCTCACGGTGGCGATGGTCTGGTCGAGTCTCCCTGCGGCCCAGATTGCGATGGCGCTGACGGAGCCTGTCGTTCAGCCGACAACCGTTGAGCAGCCCGTTCCGACCGAAGGCTCCGCAGTTGAAAACCAGGCTGCGACCAAGGAAGTCCAGCCCGAACTGCCCGAGACGGCTGCCGAGCAGGTCGCTCCCGCGGAGCAGGGCCCTGCGGAGAAGGCCGATGCCCCTGCCGAGGATCCCGCTCCCGGCGAGCGGGTCCCGGCCGATAAGCCCGCGGAGGAGAAACCTGCCGCGGATAAGTCCGACGCAGAGAAGTCCGCGCCGGCCGATCAGGTTGCCGAGGGGAATCCGGCGCCCGCCGAGCAGGGCAATACCGGAAAGGATGAGAGCGCCCCGGCGCTGACCGCCCGTGACCTCAAGAACGCCAAGCTGGTCAAGGCGAGGATGCTCTCCGACCAGGAGGCGGCGGAGCTCCTTGGCGCGGATGCCGCGGTCCTCGCAGAGGGCGCAAAGGGCCCCTCCAGCGTTGAGGCCGCCGACGGCTCCAAGATCGATGACATCAAGCTCTCCTGGCTGGATGACAAGGGCCAGAACGTTGTGGGCGACCAGTTAGACATCAACGCCAAATCGAACGACAAGATTGACATCCGCGCTCGCATCGACATGAAGCTCAAGGGTCCCAAGATGTACGCCCCCGGCAAGGTTCGCATTAGGGTTCCCATGAGTGTCCTTAAGACCCGTGACGGGTATCACGCGGGCACGATGGTCATGTCCGTCCCGGAGGCCCCGGGCGGAGATGCGACGTTCTCGTATATCAAGAGGGACGGCGACATCATCATTATCAACAATGTTGATATCCCCGGATCTTCGGCGATGTTCTTCGAGTTTACTTCTAGGGATATCGAGCCTTATACCATCAAGGCGGGTACGAAGGCAGTGGTGAAGGCTGAGGGCGAGGTTCGCGCCGGGTCGGGCGAGCTGTTGACTGCGGGTTCGAACGACGCAACCGTCACGATGAACACGTCGGGTCGCGTTGCGTACCCTACTAATACAGTCGAGCGGCTGAGCGACAACGCGCAGAATGTCCCGCTCGAACTTCTGCCCGAGAACCACACCGACTACGTATACTGTGATTTCTATTCTTCTACCATGATTTTGAGCGGACAGCCGTTTGACCTAGAGGTAAGGCATGACGCTTCCGGCACGAAAAAGGGCGTGCGGATGCTCGGTATTCGCGACCAATATGGAAGAGTGTTTAAAAACGAGGGCCCCGATTCCGCCGCAATGAGCGTAAAGCTGCTTTCTAACGCATCGCCGTCGGGAGATTACCAAGCGTTCGTTCACGCGTATGTGGCGGTGCCCAAGAGCGAGCTTCCCGCGGATGGGAAGCATGTTTTTAGGGACCATGTGGTGTACAAGATGAAGACGCTCGACGACGGAATCGTCACCACCACCGATGATGAGGGAAACACCGGGGCCTCTGATGCAGAGAAGGTTTATGCCCCATTGGAGTTCCTGGTCCCTCGCGGACATTTCGATTTCTCCAAGCGCGGTAGCGTTCCGCTAAGCGAGAACGGAACGATGGTGTCGTGGGGGCAGCCCAACACCACCGCCCTCAATCAGATTCAGCGCGGTGAGGAGGCAGAGGTTTCTTGGTATCTGAGGTCCAGGAGCTTCGCCGCCCCGTATACCTGGTTGGATAAGGACCACGATGGAAAAATGACCCCGTCCGAATTGGAAAAGGTCAGTTTTGCAACACAGGTGGAGGACTCTTCGCTGAGCGTCCCCTCCGCCGGCTTTGGGCAGGGCGAGCTGACCGAGGAAGATTACGAGTTCTTATCGCTGGAAATCAAGAAGCCCCAGGCATTTCATTATGAGAAATATACAGCTCCGGGCGAGGGTTACTATGAAACTGAAAACGGGGTTCGCTGGGGCACCATCAAGGCCGACTCGTATGGATACCGCCCCGTCTATTCAGACAAGGAGCTTCCCCAGATTGAGATAAGAGGCCGTATTGCCGGAATGACAGGCGATGTGCGTCTTGCCAAGCTGTCTTGGGCCGATTCCGTTGCGAAACCGGTTGAGCTGTATGAGGGCGTCAAGCTCGAAGGCTCGGTGCTTCAGCTGCCCAAGGGCGTTATGGGCGTGAAGGCGATTATCGATTCCCCTCTTTCCGCCGTGGGTTTTGAGATGTATCCCACCGTGCGCATCAAGCCGAGCGAGAAAATGCGCGATCTGGTCCAAAAGGTATTCGATCGCGAGGAAAACCCCTCGATGTCAGTGCGCAACAATGCGAAGATGGCCGTTACGGCAGGCGAGGACGCTGAGAAGCCCGTAAATAAGACAATCGAGCGCGAGGCCGATGATGCACTTGAGGGTTCGGTCATGGGCGTCTGGGCCGACCAAAAGATCAGCGATCTTCAAAACGACACCGCTCGCGGTCAGGTGAAGATGCACGTTGCCACCGTTGCGAACGAACAGTCGAATATCTATAAAAAGAATCAATACGACCAGCTCGTGAAGGACGGTGCCATCCAAAGGGAGACGTCGGGAACGTTTTATGAGCTCTTGCCTGCCGGGGTTGTCCCTGTTATGGAATCAATCAGCTTGCGCGATGGTGATTTGCTCAAGAGTGCCCGAGTCATCAAAAACTACAAGAAGAGCGGCAGGAGCCTGCTGATCGTCGACGCCTTGCTTGCTCCGAATCCTTATAAGGCCAGTGGTGAGAACCCCATGGGCAAAGAGGGCTACCGCGATGCGCCGGTTCTCGAATTCGATGTCATGTATCCCTGGGAGGAAATGGCGGAGAACGGTAAGACCGTGACGATTGTCGCTGCGTTTGAATCCGGCAATAGCGGTCTGGGCACTCGCCGGGGACTTTGCGGCGAGCCCGATAATCCCTTGGCGGGCAACAACAGGTTCTCGCGTGCCGCGGTGAGGGGCGTTGAGGGGGCCATGACCAATCTCGATCCCGATCGAGATGACGCCTCGTTCGTGTATGCACGCGCCGAAGAGAACATCGACGTGGTCACAAGCGGGCTTGTCGGCTTTTCCAAGCAGGTGAGCGTAAACGGGAACGGCCTGTATGGGACCGGCTTGGGCGAGGGCGATTTGAACGCGTATGAGGGCGGGCGCTATTCGTACCGCTTGCGGATGCGTAACGATGGCGTCACCAGGTCCGACGGAATCGTCTTCTATGACAATCTCGAGAACGTTACCCCTACTTCAAATGACGATGCGGGGGATGAGCAGTGGAAGGGCACGCTCATCGACATCGATGTCTCCGCGCTCGAGGCGAGCGGTGTCGACCCGGTTGTGTACTACAGCACCGCGCCGGCTCTCGATTTCTCAAATATCGATAGTGACGACCTCAGGCTCTCGAATAAAAAAACGTGGTCAACGGACAAGCCTGCCGATTCCTCTCTAATCACGGCGGTCGCCATTGATTGCAGCGCCGCGGCGGACGGCGGCAAGTTCGTCCTTGATCCCGGCAAGGCTATTTCTGCCGTAATCACCATGAAGGCTCCCGTTGCGCAAGACGCCTCGTGGTATGACACGCTGGGAGCCAAGGGCGCGACAGAGCGCGGCTTCGAGGGCGGAGCCCATGCTTACAATGAGGCGACGATGCTCGCTGCGTCTTCTAACGTCGACGGCACAACGGCTCCTGTCCGCAAGGTAGTGACAAGCGGCATCACAAAGGTCGGCCTGCGAAATGCCGACATTCGCGTCCAGAAGGTATGGGAGGACGCGAAGAATCAGGATGGCCTGCGCCCCGATTCCCTCAAAGTCGCCCTTGTGGCAGATGGGAAGAACGCCGTCAAGACTCTCGACTTGGATGCCAACGGTGAGTGGAGTGGCCTGTTCGAAGACGTTCAGCGAGTGAACGAGCAGGGCTCCCAGATTGAATACAGTGTGGATGAGGGTTCCGTCAAAGGGTACGAATGCGGCGTGCGCTGGGTGTCTGGCGATACTCCGTCTGATCCAGAGACGTGCACAATTACCAATGTTCATGAGCCCGAGACGCTTGACTTTGCCGGCAACAAAATCTGGGCTGGAGACGAGGGCATGGAGGTCATGCGTCCTGCATCCATCAGGGTTGAACTGGTGAGGACGGTCACTGGTCAGGAGGAGCCTGTAGCGGTCAAGACGGTAGAGCCCGGTTCGGATGGAACGTGGCGTTATGCATTCGAGGATCTGCCCAGATACGCCGGAGGCAAGGAAATTGACTATCGGGTGAAAGAGGTGGACAGCCTCGGCGCGTATGAGCCTTCTGTCAGCGGGGCCGATTTGGTTAACACGTTCTTGCCCGAAGGAACGTTGAAAGTAACTAAGCAAATTGAGGGCCCACGTCCGGCGAATGCTCCCGATGTCTTCACGTTCAGTCTTGGGCTGACCAAGCCCGAGGGTAACCCCGATGCCGGCATCTACGAATATGAGCGCATGACAACGACGCCAGAGGGCTCGGTGATTCCGGGTGAAGGCGGCACCATCGCCAATGGCGGTACGTTTGAGCTTGCCGGTGGCGAGTCCATAGTGATCAAGGGCATCCCCACGGGCACGACGTACAAAGTTGAGGAGGAGCCTACCGCGGGATATAAGTCAACGTCTAAGGGCGCTGCCGGCACAGTGGCGGGCAATGATGCGCATGCCGAGTTCAAGAACAGGTATTCCGCATACGGCGCGCTGCTGATTGAGGCGAAGAAGGAGCTTGTCGGCAGGAGCCTGGAGGGTGATCAGTTCGCCTTTGAGCTAGTCGATGAGAATGGCCGGGTGCTGCGCCGCGCGCGCAACGAGGCGAATGGCGATGTCACATTCGGCGAGATTGGGTTTACCGAGGAGGATGCCGGCAAGGCGTTCGAATACATCATCAGGGAGCGGAAGGACGATAAGCCTGGCTATACGTACGATGGCGCTCAATATACCGTTAAGGTAAATCCGATCGACAACGGCGACGGAACCATCACGGCTGTCCCGGCGTATTACAAGGATGGAAATCTCCTCAAGAAGGGCGACCTGCCGACATTCAAAAATGAATATGATGCCAAGGGATCTCTGACGGTCTTCGCCTACAAGGAACTCGAGGGTCGCGACCTGACTGAGGGTGAGTTTACCTTCAAGCTTTCGGTCGGTGAAGGTGAAGAGGAGCAAGAGCTCGCCCGTGCGACCAATGATAAGGACGGCACGGTTGAGCTCAGCGTGCCCGAGGTGAGTCTTGCCAGCAAGGCATGGGCCGATGGCAAGCCTACGATTCTTACGGTCAGTGAGGTCCCCGGTGACGATCCGACAGTGGATTATTCTGAGCAGAAAGTCAGTGTGGAGGTGACGCCTCACGATGACGGTGCGGGCAAATTGACCTTTGACCAGAAGACGGAGAAGACTCCAATCATCAAGAACAAACTCAAGCCCGGCGCGTTGCGTATCGAGAAGCGGGCGACTGGCGGAGATGCCAATCAGGAGTTCACGTTCAACGTGAAGCTCAATGGGGCCGATGGGCAGGAGTTGCCCGGCAAGCTTCAGTATGAGGTTGTGAATCTCGAGAACGGCGCAAGTGTTGAGGAGCGCGTCGCCGATCGGGCAGCTGGGGCGGCTACCTCGGAGGCTGTGGCGGGCGGTTCCGAGGCGAATCCCGCTCCCGTGGATAGCGAGCACGAGGAACCTGCAGGGGATGTGCAGGGAAAAGCAGATAGTCGGCGGGAGACAAAGGCTCCTATCGAGTCTGAGGCGCGGGCTGATGTTAAGCAGGGCGCGCAAAAAGAGCCGGCTGCAGCCTCTGCTGCTGGAAAGACATATCCTACGATCGACCAATTTAACGGTGAAGAGCCTACTGCGAAGGGCGTGGTCCGCAACGGGGCGGACGGCAACAATGCGACGTGGAGGTTCTTCGTTACCAAAGATGATCACACCTCTGGTAATAACGTCTTGATTATCGATAAAGGCGTGATGAATCTCGAGAAGATCGGCCAGTGTGGGACGGATGCCGATGGCAACGATATCCCCCCTGTTAACGAGTGGATTACCGGCCTGCCTTATAACGAAGGAATATCTTCGATTGGCACGGTGCTATTCAATGGGACGACCATCAAATGTCTCGACGGCGCATTTGTAAGGCGGTCAGGCGGGCCTAATGAATGGGGGAGTTTATCCTATGTGGGCGGCACCGTGGATATGCGAGGGTGTGAAAGCGCTGCTTATGCCTTCCGTGGAGACCGTCGCTATGTCGACAGTCTCAAGGTTGTCGACATCGAAGGGTTCACCGCAGAGAATGCCACGAGCTGCGCATATATGTTCAGCGGATGCAACGTGCTGACGTCCATCAACCTGAGTTCTTTCAAGGCGACGAACGCCGCGGACTTAAGGGGTATGTTCGAGTACTGCGATAAGTTGGCGACGCTCGATTTGAGCGGCGTTAGCAGCGCGGTCCGGACCGATAAAATGTTCGATCGTTGCTATAACCTGAACACCATTAAGCTTGGCAAGATCGTCAGTAGTGAAACGACGTCTGCGAGCGCTATGTTCAGATATTGCTGGAAGCTGACCCAGCTTGATACGTCGGGCTTCGACACATCGAATGTGACGGACATGAGTGACATGTTCAGGGAATGCAAGAACCTCTCGGTCTTGGACGTGTCTAAATTCGACACCTCTAATGCGGTCACCATGAAGAACATGTTCTACGGGTGCAAATCTGTTGAAGAGCTCGATGTTTCGGCTTTCAATACGGCAAATGTTACGGACATGTCTTACATGTTTTCTGGCTGTGGCCAAGTTGGGGTGCTGGATGTCAGCGGTTTCAACACCTCTAGGGTTAAGGACATGAGATACATGTTCAACGGCTGCTCTAAGGTGGCTAAGTTGAAGATCGAGGGATTTGACACGCGTAATGTAGAAGACTTGAGCTTCATGTTCATGGATTGCCGCGCTTTGCCTGAAATCGAATTCGGCCCAAAGTTCAAAACGGATTGCGTAACTAATATGGGAGGAATGTTCTACGGGTGCCAGTCGCTGAGCGATCTTGATGTCTCGTCATTCAACACGTCGAAAGTCAAGAGCTTCGACAGCTTCTTAGAAGAGTGCGAGAAGTTGGAGCAAATCAATCTCGAAAATTTTGACACGGGGAATGCGGAGAGCATGGACGGTATGTTCTCTTACTGTGGTTCGTTGCGGAAGATAGAGTTGTCCGATTCTTTCAGGACAGACAACGTGAAAGATTTTTCATCGATGTTTTATGGCTGCGGACGGTTGTCAGATGTTGGCTTTATTAAAAATTTCGAAACCAAAAACGCCGAGAGCATGTATGGCATGTTTGGCGAATGTCCGAGTTTGACTTCGATTGATCTGTCCGGCTTCAACGCCGAGCGGGTAACGAGCATGGGCAGAATGTTCTACATGTGTTCTGGCCTCACTTCGCTTGACCTCTCTTCTTTAAAGCCGAAAGATCTCCATCAGATGAGAGATATGTTCAACGGATGTACTTCGTTGGAGGAGCTCGATATTTCCGGCCTCGGAACTGGCTCGTTTTATAAGGGATACTCTGATGACGATCTAAGGATATTTGGACTTGCTTATGACGACGAGTCCGCGCTAAAGAATTTGCATACGCTCAGGCTTGGCAAAAATTGGCGCGGTACGTGGAGGGTTGGTTCACGGGATTACGCATGGGGCGACAGGTCCCCGTTGCCCGAGATGCCTGCCGATGCCCCTTACGGGTCTGCCTGGGTTCGGGACGAAGACGGCAAAAAGATGAACAGCTCGAAGGAGCTGTGCTCGCAGCCGAGCAGTTTCAATCTTGCCGGTACCTGGAGACGCAACGTCAAAGAGGGGAGCGCAGTTGTCTCCTTCAGGGCCAACCTTAAGGGAGCGACAGGGCAGATGAACGCCATGGCGTTCGAGGTGAAGGAGGGCAGCACGGTCACGCTTCCCGATTGCGCCTTCACGCACCCCAAGTACAACTTCGACTCTTGGAACACCAAGGCCGATGGAACCGGTAAGAGGTGCCCTGCCGGTGTCCCGATCGAGAACTTCGCAAAGCCCGGTGACAAGGTGACGCTGTACGCGCAGTGGAAGAGCAAGGAGCTTCCGACTGCTCCCGTGACCAACGGCGAGTTCGAGATCACCATCCATGCCGGTGAGGCGGCGGTCATCAAGGACGTGCCCGCAGGTGTGGGTTACACGGTGACCGAGAAGACGCCCGCCGGCTGGAAGCTCGTCGAGTCTGCCAAGACCACGGGTGAGATTAAGACAAACGAGCCTGCGGTGGCGACGTTCCTCAATGCCCCCAACACGGACAAGCCCAACGCGATCGAGGGCTCCATTGCGGCAAGTAAGCTGCTCGACGGCAAGCCCGCCCCGGACGGTGCATTTGAGTTCCAGCTGCTCGAGAATGGCAAGGTGCTGCAGACTAAGAAGAACGGTGCGGGCGGCGGTATCTCCTTCGACCCCATCGAGTACACCGAGGCCGGTGTGCACACCTATCAGATCAAGGAGGTTGCCGGTACCGACAAGTCGATCGAGTACGATGCGTCCGCCGAGGACGTGAAGGTCACGGTTACCAAGGGCGAGGACGGAAAGCTCTCCGTCGCGGCTGAGTACATTACTCAGGATGACACCGCCGGCAGGGCCGTGTTCCACAACAGGCATGCGGATGGTTCGCTGACGGTGACCAAGGCCATCGAGGGCGATGCTCCCGCGGGCAAGAAGTTCGGCTTCCGCGTCGACTGGGATGGCGGCAAGAAGAGCGAGGAGTTCGAGCTCGAGGCTGGCGCGTCCAAGACCTTTGAGAACGTTCCTGCAGGCACGCGCTACCAGGTGACGGAGACCTCCATGCCCGGCGGCTTCATCCAGGCCAAGGCCGAGGGTGATGCGGGCGTGATTGGTTCTGGCGCTGCGGCCAACGCTATCGTCACCAATAAGTATGGAATCACCCAGGGCACCTTCGCCGTCATTGAGGCGTCCAAGGTCCTCGATGGCGCGCCTTTGGTGGCGGATCAGTTCACCTTCGAGCTGCTCGGTGCGGATGGCGCCTCGATCGACAGGGCGAAGAACGGCCCCGACGGCTCGATCATGTTCGACGCCCAGACCTATGACGCGCCCGGCGACTATGCCTACAGGGTGCGCGAGGTGAACGATGGGAAACCGGATATCGTCTACGACAGCACGGAGCACGACGTGACCGTGCACGTGGCTGACAATGGTGACGGCACGCTCTCTGCGCAGGTCGACTACGGCAAGCCGGGCAAGATCGTCTTCCATAACCAGATGACCTGCAAGTTCATTCCGACGGCTACCAAGGTCCTGCAAGGTGGCGAGCTCGCGCAAGACCAGTTCACGTTCGAGCTGAGGAACGCCGAGCAGGGTGGCGATGTCATCTCGGCGGCAAAGAACGACGCTGTGGGCAACATCGCTTTCGAACCCATCACGTACGGGGCTTCAGACGTGGGTAAGACGTTCGAGTACTGGATCTCCGAGGTCGATGACGGTCAGAAGGGCATAGCCTACGACACAAAGTCCGTGCATGTGACGGTGAGCGTGGAGCTTGATGCGTCTGGCGTGATTACGGCCGCGGCGGTTTACGACGGCGATCCGCTGGCGACCTTTACCAACGTTGCCGTTGTTGACCCCGGTCCCGAGCAGCCCGATCCCGGCAAGCCGGATCCGGAGATTCCCGAGACGGGCGGTCCTGGTATAGCCGGTGGCATCCTGGCGGGCATGGCCATGGTTCTGCTGAGCGCGGTGGAGATCGTGCGGCGAAAGCGCGCTCAAGGGATGTAACCCTTGTGACGCCCGCTTTGTAGCGGCTGGTGCACACACGTTTTGATTTGTAAGGCCCGGTATGTCGAAAGGCATACCGGGCCTTTACATGCGGGGCGGTTGTTTATTGTCTGCCTATTCAGTTCCTTACACGGTTTCGCATGAGTCTGACGCGGTCGTTGCGGCCCTCTGATGCGTGGGCCCGAGGATTAATGGGGCATATGTACACGAATGGATGGAGCAGCATGCCGCATTCCCACAGCACCGACCGCACCGGAATCTCGCGCCGCGGGTTCGTGACCCTCTCGATCGCCGGCGCGGGTGTAACCGCCGCCGCTATGACCGCGCCCGAGGCCGCCTACGCCGACGAGCCCGCCTTGGCGCCCGTGGTCGCGGATTACCCGAACCAGATCAAGATCGCTCATCTCTCCGATACGCACTTCTTCTCCAGGCGCCTGTACTCGGACTGCCCGGACTTCACAATCGCCGAGCATTCCGATCGCAAGATGTTCCGTGAGTCCGGCGACATCATCAAAAAGGCCATGGATGAGATCGTAGCCTACCAGCCCGACCTGGTGATCCTTTCCGGCGACCTTACCAAGGACGGTGAGCTCGCCTGCCATCAGGACATTCACGCGATGCTCGCCGCCGCCAAAAAGCGGCTCAAGGCTGCGGGCAAGGAGACCCAATTCGCCGTCATCAACGGCAACCACGACATCAACAACGATCTGAACGGCCGCGACTTTTCCGGCGGGTTTGCCGAGCATACCGACCTGGTCGACCCCCTTGCATTCAAGAATCTCTACGCCGATTGCGGCTATGACGACGCCATCGCTATGTTCGACCAGGGCGGCTCCAAGGGCGGCAGCCTCTCCTACGTGCTCCGCCCCGTCAAGGGCGTGACCCTCATCGCCGTCGACTCCTGCAAATACTCCACCGACCAGAACGGCCTTGATGTGGACGAGCACGTCACGTCGGGCGTGGTGGGCGAGAAGCTCCTGCAGTGGATCGAGAGCCAAGCCAAGCAGGCTCGTGCCGCCGGCGACATCGTCTTTGTGACCCAGCACCACGGTGTGGTCCCACACTTCTCCATGGAGCCGACGCTCATGGGCGAGTATCTGGTCGACAATTACGAGGAGTGCCAGCGCCGTTACGCCGATGCCGGCGTCTCTGCGGTGTTCACCGGCCATATGCACGCCAACGACATCGCCAGCATCACCACCGAGGCGGGCAACACCCTCTTCGACATCGAGACCTGCGCCACCGTGACCTATCCGAGCGATATCCGCTTCGCGACGCTCGGTTGGGAGCGCGAGAAGGGCTCCGCGAATGTGCGTGCCACGCTTGCGCTCGAGAGCCATCCGCTTGGCTCCGTCGATTACACCGACTTCGACAGCGGCTCCGTGACCCGTATTCCCAACATCGAGGAGTACGGTCATGAGCGCCTGCTCACAGTCGACGTGGTGAAGACCATGATCGCCGATGCCTTGGTTGCCCCGATGCTCGATCAGGCCGCGGCCAACGGCGGTGTGAAACCGCTCTTGGCTCAGCTCGCCGGTGGCCTCGGTATCGGTGACGGCACCGCTGCCGCACTTGACGGTGCGCTGTTCGGCGCCGTTTTTGGCATGCTGCCCCAGAGCGCCGACGAGGCGTTCATCGTTGAGATCCCGATTCTCGGGAGTGCGGGCATTTGGGCGAACCCCGAGAACCAGCGCGTGATGGTCCAGAAGATGGAGGCGAAGGCCGGTGTGGAGCCTTATGCGCTCACGTTCGACGCCAGCGCCATGGCTGCTGTCCAGAGCGCTCTCGTGAGCGAGCCCATGGCAGCTGCCGCAGGCTGGTCCTACTACATCAGCGCCGAGTCGCTCGCCAAGTTCCTTGTCCCCGTCTATGCGGGCCTCGACTCTCTGCTGGTTTCCGGCGGTAGAGACCAGGTCCTCGACCTGCTGCGCACCCTGGTTGAGACCCTGGTCAACCAGAAGGTCGCCGACGGGGCCAACAGCCTCTTCGACCTCATCAAGTTCGCCTACGGCGACCATCTGCACGGCGACGAGACCTGTCCCGCGTGGGTCGAGACCGCGACCGCCCAGATCAAGCTCACCGGCGACGACGCCGAGGGCAACCCTGCGGCTGACGGTTCGCTTACCGGCTTCCTGCGCGCGACCATCAACGACGAGGTGGTCCTGGATAAGCTCAACGCGCTGCTGAAGGGAATCAAGATCAACCTCAAGGACCTGCTGGTCAAGGAGAAGGGCAACATCGCGATCGATATCGCGCTCGGCGCCATCAAGGACCTCGGTGCGATCTTTGGCCTGCTGGGAGGGACCCCTGGCAACATGATCCCCAATATCCCGACGCTTGCCGACCTTGCCCACGGCGCGCTGTATTCCCTCACGCACGACGAGAATCAGCTCGGTGACCGCGTGAATACGCTGGCGACCGGCTTAGTCGATCCCGATTGGAAGCCCGGCGGCGGCTCCACGGGCGGTGACGGCGGCAACGGCAATGGTGGCGGTAGCGGTAGCGGCAACGGCTCCACTGGTGGCGGCAACGGTAACGGCTCCAATGGCGGCAATGGGACCGGTGGCAGCGGCAACGGCGACAGCACCGGTGGCAACGGCACCGGAGGCTCCACCGGCGGTTCTGGCAACGGTGGTTCCACCGGAGGCAGCGGTTCCACCGGTGGCGTTGGCGGCAGCGGCACAACCGGCGGCAACGGTGATTCTGCCGGTGCGATCACCGGCTCCGGCAAGCCCTCCTCGGGCAAGCTTCCCCAGACCGGTGACACCAATACCTTCGCCGCGGCTGCCCTGATGGGCCTGAGCGCTCTCGCCGCCGCCATCCACGCCGGTTCTCGCAATAAGGCGCTCGATTCCCAGGACACCGAGTAGCTCTAGGCAAAGCGCGCTCAGGTGCAAGCTCCGTCATCCATATCGGTTTCCGCGGCAAGGGGGCTTATCGCGAATGCTGAGGATTTTGGCCTGGTGAGCTGCGAGATGTGCGTCGCGCTTGGCTTATCCCGGGACGCCGAGGGCCTTGTACCCGGTGAGCCGGGGGTGTACTCCGCGCTCGGTCTACCCCCAGGGTGCTGAAAGCCCTGTGCTTGGCGAGTTGCGAGATATGCTCCGCAATCGGCTTGCTTCGGACACCGAGGAGCCTGGGCCAGTGTTGAGTTTATGCGCGATTGGAGGCTGTGCACGATTTATTTGCCGCTGTAGGAGCTTGTGAACGATTCGTTCACAAGCTCCATTTTGTCGATACTTCTACCTGCGGAAATGATGGACCGCCAACACCCCAAATTTCGAAACCGTGCATAAGCTCCAATCGCGCATAGCCTCCAACCGCACGCGGCCTATCATCCACGGGTCCGCCGCGCACGGCCTCAGCCTTGCACGCCCGTCATTCACGGGCCCACCGCGCACGGCCTCCAGCCTTGCACGCCCATCATCCACGGGCCCGCCGCGTATGGCCTCCAATCTTGCGCGGCCTATCATCCATGGGGTCGCCGCGCATAACCTCCGTCCGCATGCCGCCCATCGTTCACAACCTCCAGCCACGTGCAACCTCCAGCCACGTGCACCCTCCAACTCCACGTTGCCTGCCTTCTGCGGGGTCGTCGTGTATGGCCTCTGAATCGACAAGACTTGCAGGGAGGGTGGGCTGTCTTTTGTCCACCGCGCGGGCGGAGGGTTTGGGCATGGCGGTTTTCCGCAGGCCTTGCCTGGAACTGGCCTGAATCTGGTCTTCGTCTGCCCACGCTGGACAGATTGAGAACGGCTGCAAGCGCAGGTCACGCGGCACTTTCCAAAATTGTCTCCAACGATACGAGGCTCGTGATCGAAGATGCAGACATGAGCCTCGTGTTGTCACATAGAACTGCTTGGGCGCTACATCCGACGCCCTTGAACCCGCGTGATGTACGTGGCTCGCTGCCTGCTGAGTTCCAGACATTGGCACCGGGGCCGGTCGATATGTACCTGGTTGAGCGGGCGCGAAGGCTTCTCGTCGCGCGCGGTATCCCGTACGAGCATCTGGACAGGATGGACGTCTCGGTTCTTCGTGCATGTGATCGAAGGTCCGGTCATGGCGTCTCAGCGCATGTTTGGTCGCATCCGATACCGCCCGGCGGGTTGCTCCGACTCGATAAGGGAATCTTTGTCGTTTCGCCGTTGTTGTGCTTGCAGCAGTTGGCAGGATCGATTCCCAGGCGTGAGCTCGCCGAATGCCTGATGGAGGCGTGTGGGCGCTACGCGGTGCCGCCGAATGGTGACGCCATGGTTTCGCGTGAGCCGCTCGTCTGCGTCGACGATGTGCGTCGGCTTTGCGCGGATGCCGTGGGTCAGCGGGGTGTGAACAACCTGCGGCGGACGCTCAGATTTGTGCGTGATGGGGCGCGTTCCCCGATGGAGACAGCGTTTTTTCTGATGCTCCTGTTTCCCAGGAGGTTTGGAGGTGAGGGGATTGAGAGTCTTGAGATGGCTTATCGCATCGAGGTGGCGGGGGAGGCGCGCCTGCTGACAAGGCGTTCGCACTTCGAATGCGACGCGTATCTTCCGCAAGCGAAGGTCGATTTGGAATACAACGGAATTCTGCATGAGGAAGAGGGTCAAATCGCAGTTGATGTCGAGAGGGCGAACGCTCTGGAGGCGATGGGGTATCGAATGATGACGATCACTCGTCAGTCATTTTTTGATGGGGAGGCCTTTGGAAGACTGATGGGGGCTATCGAGCGCAGGTCGGGGCATCGACAGGTACGCGTGGACTCGGACTTCTTGAAGCGGCAGGAGGAGCTGCGGCGGTTCGTGCTCAGGAGGTATTTGGCCGAAAGCGGAGTCGCGGACGATGAGGCTGACGCGCTTGAGGAGATGGCTTGAGCTCAGCTCTTACAGATCGTCCACCAAGGCGGTGCTTTTGGCGTAGGCGGTGCTCTTGGCTTCGAAGAAGTCGGTCTTCACCATGTTGGCGTTAGAGTACTGGCTTACCCATGCCATGTCTGCGGGTTCAGTGCGATACCCCTCGTAGAGTTGGCCGAATCCCAACGAGCTCCAACGAAGATTGCCCAGGTACTTGATATAGCCTTCGACCATATCGCCCGTGAGGCCGGGAATCGCATCTCCCAGCACGTACCTGCCCCAGGCGATTTCCTGGCGCACGCCCTCCTCGAGCATCTCGCGCAGCATCGTCACGTTCTCGTTGGAAAATAGCTGCGGCTCTTCTTTCTGCAGCTCTAGGATGATGCTGCGGAACAGCCACAGGTGCGTGTTCTCGTCACGGTTGATGTAGCGGATCTCCTGTGCGCTGCCGGGCATCTTGCCCATGCGCGCGAGGTTGTAGAAGAACATGAAGCCGGAGTAGAAGTACACGCCCTCGAGAATGTAGTTCGCCATGAGGACGCGCAGGAACGTGCGGGCATCGCGGCGCTCTTGAAATTCGTTGTACAAATCGCCGATGAACGTGTTGCGCGCAAGCAGATGCTCGTCGGTCTTCCACTGGTAGAGGATCTCGTTGCGCTTGGCCGGGTCGCAGATGGTGTCGAGCATGTAGGAGTAGCTCTGCGAGTGTACGCTTTCCTGAAACGCCTGGATGGACAGGCAGAGGTTCACTTCGTTGGCGGTGATGTACTCGGCGATGTTGGGCAGGTTGGCCGACTGCAGCGAGTCGAGGAATACCAGGAAGGAGAGGATCTTGTCGTACGCGGCGCGCTCGGCTTCGCTCAGGCGCGGGTAGTCCTTGACGTCTTGGGTGAGATTAATTTCCTCAGGAATCCAGAAGTTGTTCATGGCCTGGCGGTACCAGCTGGACACCCAGGGGTACTTCATGTTGTTGAAGTCGTTGAGGTTCGTGGTGTTGCCGCCGATCATGCGGCGGTCGCGCACGTCGAGGTCGCCGTTGGGGTTGAAGAGGGGTTTTTTGACGAGGGTTTGGTTGTCGGTGAGGGTCATGGTATCGCCCTTTCAGGACGGGATGGATTGGTCTGCAGACGTGTCTTTGGGCTTTTAGTATACGATACAAAACAAGAAACAGTTAGGCTATGCTAACCATCAACATATCGGCATCGAAGACGAAAGAAACACCAGATATTGCGTTTGCGCACACAGATAGCAGGGAGAGGCAATGACGGAGACCGGCACCCCGGATGTGGGATTCATAAAGAAGCGGGACGGCCGCAGCGAGCGCTTCGATGGGGCGAAGATCGTCGAGGCGATGAGGCGCGCTTTCGAAGACGTGGCTGACGAGCAGGCCGCTGCCCGTGGCCTGATTGCGGGGCATGGGGCGTCTGTGCCGGCGGTGTCTGCCGACGAGCTGGAGGCACTTCTCGCCAGCATTGAACAGGCCATGGATCGTGATGCCGTCGATTGCGTTGAGGGGGTTCAAGACCTGGTTGAGCGCGCGCTCATGGAGCGCGGTCATTTCGAGGTGGCGAAAAGCTACATCCTCTACCGCCATGAGCGGGCCGAAAAGCGCGCGGTTCGTGTCGAGCTCGCGCGTGCCGTTGCGGGCTTGGGCGGGGGAATCGCATGTGAAGAGGGCCTCGTGGCAGCCGGCGTCCCGTCCGCCGCAGATGACGACGCCACTATCGCGCCGAAGGACTACCTCGTCGAGGACCTCGACCGCACCCTCGCCCGCATCCAGCGCGACTTTGACGATCCAGCCTATGACCTGGCCATGCTCTCTGCTCGATTCCGCGCCCTCACGGGCGCCGGCCAGGATGCCGATGCGCGCCTCGGCGCGCTCATCCGCGCGGCCGTTGAGCTCACCAGTCAGGAGGCCCCACGTTGGGAGATGATCGCCGCGCGCCTTCTGGACCTTTCGTTTATGCGCCATCTTGCCGCCACACGCCGCGAGCTGGGCATCGCATCGTTCGGGGAGCTGGTGCGCTACCTCACCGAGCGCGGTCTGTACGGCGATTATATCCTTGCCTCCTATTCCGTCTCGGAGCTTGAGGAGGCGGCGGCCTTCATGGTGTCCGAGCGCGATGAGTTGTTCGCATACTCCGGCCTCGACCTGCTTATCAACCGTTACGTAATCCGCGCGCACGACCATACGCCCCTGGAGAGTCCGCAGGAGATGTTCCTCGGCATCGCGCTGCACCTCGCCATGAATGAGGAGCCGACGCAGCGTCTTGCGTGGGTCAAGCGGTTCTACGATATGCTCAGCAAGCTTGAAGTGACCATGGCCACGCCCACGCTGAGCAATGCCCGCAAGCCCGATCATCAGCTCTCGAGCTGTTTTATCGACACGGTGCCGGACAGCCTCGTGGGCATCTACCGCAGTATCGACAATTTTGCCCAGGTGAGCAAATATGGCGGCGGCATGGGCATGTACCTGGGCAAGGTGCGCGCGACCGGCGGGTCCATCCGCGGCTTCGAGGGCGTTGCGGGCGGCGTGATTCGCTGGATCCGCGTGATCAACGACACCGCCGTGGCGGTCGATCAGCTGGGTATGCGCCAGGGCGCTGTGGCGGTGTATCTGGATGCCTGGCACCGTGATCTGCCCGAGTTTCTGAATTTGCGTACCAACAACGGTGACGACCGCATGAAGGCGCACGACGTCTTTCCAGCCGTGTGCTATCCGGACCTGTTTTGGCGCATGGCCGAGGAGAGCCTCGACCAGGACTGGCACCTCATGTGCCCGCACGACATCCTGCAGGTCAAGGGATATGCGCTCGAAGATTTCTATGGCGATGAGTGGGAGCGCCGCTACCGCGATTGCGTGGCCGACCCCCGCATCTCCAAGCGCCGCATTCTCATCAAGGACCTGGTGCGCCTCATTCTCAAGAGCGCCGTGGAGACCGGCACCCCGTTCGCTTTTATGCGCGACGCCGTGAACCGTGCGAACCCCAATGGGCATGAGGGCGTGATCTACTGCTCGAACCTCTGCACCGAGATCGCGCAGAATACAAGCGCGATCGAGGAGGTGACGCGCGAGGTTGTGACCGAGGACGGCGATACAGTCGTGGTGACCACCACGCGCCCGGGCGATTTCGTGGTGTGCAATCTCGCGAGCCTCTCACTTGGACGTCTTCCCGTCGAGGACGACGAAACCATGGGCCATGTGATCGAGACCGCGGTCCGCGCGCTCGACAATGTTATCGACCTGAATTTCTACGCGCTGCCCTATGCGCGCATCACCAACCATCGGTATCGCTCGATTGGCCTGGGCGTTTCGGGCTACCACCACATGCTTGCCCGTCGCGGGATCTCGTGGGAGAGCGAAGATCACCTGGCTTTTGCCGACGAGGTGTTTGAACGCATCAACTACCATGCGATTCGCGCTAGCGAGCGCCTGGCGGAGGAGCGTGGGGCCTACGGGCTGTTTGAGGGCAGCGATTGGCAGACGGGTGCATATTTTGCCAAGCGCGGGTATTGCTCCTTGTCCGGTGAGGTGGCCGAGGTGCGCGAGGGTGCGATGGGTTCCGAGCGTTGGGGCGAGTTGGCCGAGGCGGTGGTGCGCAATGGCGTGCGCAACGCCTATCTTCTGGCGATTGCGCCCACGAGCTCGACTTCGATTCTCTCGGGAACCACACCGGGCATCGACCCGATCATGCGCAAGTTCTTCTTGGAGGAGAAGAAAGGTTCGATGTTGCCGCGCGTGGCGCCGGAGCTTTCGCCGCGTACGTATTGGTACTACAAGCCGGCGCACTATATCGAGCAGACATGGAGCGTGCGCGCCGCGGGCGTGCGTCAGCGCCATATCGACCAAGCGCAGTCGATGAACCTCTACATCACGAATGACTACACGTTGCGTCAGGTGCTCAGACTCTATCTCGAGGCATGGCGTCGCGGCGTGAAGACAATTTATTACGTGCGCAGCAAATCCCTGGAAGTGGAGGAGTGCGAGTCCTGTTCGGCATAGAGCCTCCACGTATCGCATGAGCGCGCTCGACCCCCGCGGGCCCATGTCCGGCCCCGCGGGGGTTACGCGTATCGATAGGGGGTTTATATGGAGCGGTCGGCAGCGTGCACGGCCCAGCCCGTACCGGGGTAGATATCAAGTGTGTGTTTGTCAAGTATCCGTATGCGCGTCAATCGGAAATGGGTAACATGCGTCTAAAAAATGACGCCCATACTAACTATGTGCGGTTTTCGATATACCTGTTTTACAGGTAGGATTTTTGTTCTAACGGCTATACTGTGCGAGATTGCCGAGCAGGGCTGTGGTTAAGAGCTGTGCCGAGGTTGTGAGCACGTCGAGAGGTGAGATTCGTGGCCGAGCAGAAAACAGGGCGCGCGTATGACGCCAAGGTACGCCGACAGGCAGTAAAGGTTCTTGCAACCGGTGCGGGGCATCGTGCCCTTGCATCGAAGCTCGGTATCCCCGACGCCACGGCACGTCAGTGGGCACGCTCCTATGCGGCCGGCGGCAAGGTCGCGGTGATGAATGCGGGGGCCACGCATCGCGTGTATCCGTTCGAGCTCAAGCTTTCTGCGGTCAAGGACCGTTTGGAGAACGGCATGAGCGTGCGTGAAGTGATGATCAAGCACGGCATCCCCAGCGAGTCGTCGGTTAAGACCTGGTGTCGTCAGTACCGTGCCCATGGTGAGGAAGCCCTGGTCAACAAGCCGCGCGGCGTCAAGCCGCGTCATGTGCGCGAGCAGCTGGAGCGCGAGCGTGCCGAGGCTGAGCGCGCCGAGCGCGAACGGGCTCAGGGCGGTCAGGCCGAGGAGTAGGTCGAGGGCCCGGAGGCGGTCCGGATGCGTCAGATTTCAAGGGCGGGCATCCTTTTGGGTGCTTGCCCTTTTTCGTGTGCGCCGGTTCTAGTACCCCAAGGGGATGCCAAGTTGGTATTGCGCCTGTTCGAGGTCGAGGACCCAGGTGCCGTCTTCAAAGGCCAGCTGGAACCCGAGGAAGGATTCGGAGTCCATTTCGGCGTTCTCGATTGCCTCGGCAAGCAGCCCGCGTATGTGCGCCTGCTCGTTCTCGGCGAGGGGTCGCTTGGCCCCCGCCTCGTCAGTGTCCAGCTCGCTCATATAGCTGTAGACGCTCTGCCGCAGCGTGGCGCGCATGTCGAGGAGGTCGGGTCCCCAGGCGTAGAGGTATAAGCTCGCGGTGCCCTCGTCGGTGTGTGCGTAGCAGGAGTCGATCCGGTAGCTGAAATTGGAGAGCGCCCAATCCGCATAGGCGTTCGCATCGATGCCAAGTTCCTCGCAGGTGTAGCCGGTGGTTTCCATCATGCTCTGATTAAGGCCATCGATGACCGCCGTGCGTTCGGGGCTCTGCTCGCTGGCGATGGCCTGCAGGTAGGCCTCGCAAATCTGCACGCAGGTGCGTTCGTCGTCATCCAGGGAGTCCATGTCGATTCCGGGGCTCGGGTCGTGACCGTCGTACGAGGGTACTTCCGGCTCGATGAGTTCGGGGGAATTCGTCTCGGATGTAAGGTCCGAGAAGAGGCCGCCTATGCTGTAGAACAAGGCGGGCAGCACGTTCGCCAAGACGACGAAGATGGCGATCGCCCGCACAGTCTTGCCCAGCGGTGAAGGTCCCCGCTTGTCTTTGGGTGCAGCTTTGGCGGCCCGTCGCACGGCGGTGCGCTCCGCCTGCATCTGCCGCTTTCGCTCGCGCGCTTCGGAGGGGCTGGGGGATTGTACGCGCTGGGAGTCATCGGCGATGTCGTCTGCGGAGGGGGCCTCGTAATCGTCGCGCGTCTTGGTGGGGCCGTCGTAGGGACTCTCGTCAAGGGTGCGGGCCTCCGGTTCGATGCCGTCGAACAGCCCGTCGAAAACGCCCGGTTCGTCCCATGGGAGGGTCGGTTCACCGGCGGTGAACGGATCGACCTGGGCGTCGTGCTCTTTGCGTCGTGCCATGGGTGCCTCCCATATTCTTCGCGCCGACGGAGCTCCTCGCGTCTTGGGCGATGGAGTTTGCGGGCCTCGTGCGCGTGGGTGTATCGGCACAGTATATCTTGCGTTCTCGCCGCTTCGCGGCCACCGACCGTTTGCGGGAAACAGGCGGTATCTCGCGGCGGGTTGAACGGCAAGTGGGTATGATGCATCCAACGAAAACCACGTTCTAAGGACCGAACATGTTCTTCCTCTTCGATCTTGTGGGCGGCCTCTTTGGCTTGGCGATCATCTTCGTGATCGTTGGCCTGGTTACGGGCAACCTGTTCTTCGTGGTCAAGCAGCAGCATGCGGTGATCATCGAACGTCTGGGAAAGTTCCATCGCATCGTGGGCGCCGGCTTTCACGTCAAGATCCCCTTCATCGACCGCAAGGCCGCAACGGTGAGCCTGCGCACCATGAAGAACGGCTTCGATATCGACGTGAAGACGCAGGACAACGTGACCATCGGCCTGGAGGTCTCGGCCCAGTATCACGTGAGCTACGAGATGGGCACGCAGCCTTCCGAGTCCGGTGTGTACAAGAGCTACTACATGCTCCAGCAGCCCGTGGCGCAGATGCGCGACTTCATCACCGACGCCCTGCGCTCTTCGATTCCCGTCTACACCCTCGACGAGGTCTTTGCCAAGAAGGACGACATCGCCAAGGACGTGAATGCCACCGTGTCCGAGCAGATGGATGCCTACGGTTTCACCTTGGTGAGCACGTTGATCACCAAGATCGCGCTGCCCGCCGAGGTCGAGGACTCCATGAACCAGATCAACGCCGCGCAGCGCACCAAGGCCGCTGCGCAGGACCTCGCCGAGGCCGATCGCATCCGCCGCGTCACCGAGGCGCGCGCTGAGGCCGAGGCCATGGAGAAGGCCGGTGAGGGCATTGCCAACCAGCGCAAGGCCATCGCCATCGGCATCAAGGATTCGCTCGAGACCATCCAGGAGACGGGCGTGGGCAATGCCGAAGCCAACCAGCTGTTCATGTTCACTCAGTGGACGGAGATGATGAACGAGTTCGCCAAGAGCGGTCGTGCGAGCACCGTGGTGCTGCCCACCGATTTCACGCAGAGCGCGGGCATGTTCGAGCAGATGCTCGCTGCGAGCCAGGCGGTCGACGCCGCGCCTGTGCCTCAGGCGCCCCCGGTCCCGCCGGTGAACTCGCGCTTGGACGTGTAAACTGGGTATATAGCAACCGAAATGCAACGAGGGGGCCGCGGGAAACGGCCCCCTCTCCTGAGGAGAGGGGAAGCGATGAGCAGCTCGAGAAAGATGTTGAAGATTATCGCCATGGTGTCTGCTATCACGGGCCTTGCCATGTTGACGTTTGGCCTGGCTGTTGCCGGTGCGGGTCTGTTCGGCGGCACCGCGATTTCGGGTACGGACGCGGCGTCCCTGTACATGGGCGTTTCCGGCGTGTCGGGCCTGTGCTTTGTGGTGATGGGCCTCATGGGCATGCGCGCGTCGAACGTGCCGTCGCGTAGCGGCACCGCGGTCGCGACCTCGCTCGGCTGCCTTGCGGTCACTGCCGTGGCGGTGTTGTTCTGGTCGTGGCAGGGCTTTGTGAAGATCGACGTGCCGAATGCGATCCTGCTGGTAGTGGGCGCGGTTGAGGCGCTCGCCGTCCTGATGCTCGCGCGCAAGGTCAAGAAGGAGCACGCCACCTGGCATTAGTCGCACTTGGGGTTATCCCGTTCGTTCGGGTGCGATCCTTGGACGCCTCCGGCTTGGGTGCGGCCCCTGCCGGCCCCCGCGGGGTGCGGCCCCTGCCGGCCCCCGCGGGGTGCGGCGTCTGCCTGCCCCCCCGCAGGGTGCGTGAGCTTATGAACGATTTTGATGGCAGAAAATGGAGCTTGTGAACGATTCGTTCACAAGCTCCATTTTTGTACGCATATCTACCTGCGGAAACAATATCGCCAAAATGAACAGCAGAGGGTTAATCGTTCATATTCTGTCTTTGCCTATTTCCCATGCACCCGACTCGCGCGTTCAATGCGTCCGCGCGCGACCTGCCCGCCCGCGCCGGGTCCGTACCAGGCCCGCCCGCGCGCACCAGACCCGCGCGCTATCGGCCTGCCCGCATCGGGCGCATGAACGCCCTCGTCCAGCGAAATTTGAGCAACCGCGCGAACGGACGCTCGAAGACGGGCGCGGCACACGCGAGCGTGACCGCGGCTGCTACGGCGGTGACCGCAAGCGCGCCGGGCACCGCCTCGGCCATCCATGGGAAGTCGTAGAGCGGCGTGTGGAAGGTGAGCCATGCGCGGATTAGGCGATGCAGCACGTAGACTTGAAGCGTACGGCGACCGAGGGTGGTGAGCGCGCCTCGATGCTCGGGCGCCAGGCGGATCAGGGTGACGGAGAACAGCGCGCCTATCCCGAGCGCGGTGAGCTTTTGCAGTACTCCCATAAGAAGGCCATGCTCATAGGGGTTGTCGCCATAGACCATGGGAAAGAACCACTCGTGCGCGTCGGGGTCGATCACGCGTATGGCGGCAATCACGAGAGCGATCGCAACTGCGCACGATACCCCTCGCCAGTTGCGAATGCGCAGGATGTCCTGCGGTTTTAGGTAGTACCCGAGCGCGAAGCACGGCAAAAACGCGATGGTTCGGCTGATGGCGAGCAAGCCACTCGAAAGGTCGACCATGCCCCACAGCAACGATGCAGCGAGCGCGAGCGCCAGGCCTCGTTGAGGGCCCAGATGTGAGAGTGCCGGGGTCAGTGCGTACCAACATGCCATGGAGACCAGATACCACGGCGCTGACGTGAACGAGAGGATGCGCGCGGGCGTGAGCGCTGCGCCGTTGACGAGCGCGAGCGCTATCTGGAAGCCAAAGCCGAGAACGAGAAAACTCAAAATGCGGTCGACGTTGAGCTTGCCTCCGCGGTACGCGCCCTTTGCGAACAGGCCGGACATGAACACAAATAACGGCATGTGGAATAGGTAGATGATGTCGAAGACTGCGCTGAGGACGGGATTCTCGTTGTGGATGGGGTGCGCTATGTGGCCGAGGACCACCAGGATGATGAGGATACCCTTGATGTTGTCGAACAGGGCGATTCTTCCGCCCCCGCGTTTTTCCACGCCCAACCCCTTTCGTTGCGCACGAAGCTCTCATGCTAACAAGACGGGAGCACCTGCATCGTTGCCGTAAGATATCTGCATATATGACGTAAGCGGTCGGGCTCGTCGCATGCGGTCCGTCCTTGGGCGAGAGGGGCTTTTGTGAACCTGGATACAGTGAAGGTCGGTTTCATCGGATTTGGCAATATGGCGAGCGCCATGGCGGATGGCTGGATTGCCAGCGGTGCGGTTTTGGCGGAGAACATGTTCGCCTGCGCCGGCCGTTTCGATGCGCTCAAGAGTCGCTGCGAGGAACGCGGTATGCACGCGTTCGAGGATGCGGCCGCAGTGATCGAGGCCGTCGACGTGGTGGTTGTTGCGGTTAAGCCCTACATGATCGAGCGCGTGCTGGGTCCGGTGGCGCAGTTCCTCGCAGACAAGGTGGTGCTTTCGGTCGCGGCTGGTTGGGACTGCGAGGCGTATGAGCGCGTCATTCCGGGGACGCGTCATCTCTCGACGGTGCCCAATACCCCGGTCGCCATCAACGAGGGCGTGATTGCCTGCGAGAAGGCCTCCACGCTCACCGAGGGCGACCATGACCTCGTCTTCGCCCTGCTCGATCTGCTCGGTACGCCGGTCGAGGTCGAGACGCGCCTGCTCTCCGTCGCCGGAACGGTGGGAGGCTGCTCTCCGGCGTTCATAGCCATGGTTATCGAGGCCCTTGCGGATGCCGCGGTCAAGCACGGGATTCCGCGTGCCACGGCCTACCCCATGGTGAGCCAGATGATGGTTGGAACCGCCAAATTGCAGCTTGCGACTGGCATGCACCCCGGTGCGATGAAAGATGCCGTTTGCTCTCCCGGCGGCACCACGATCCGCGGCGTGGCGGAGCTCGAGGCGGCGGGCATGCGCTCGGCTTTTATCCGCGCTATCGACGCGATCGAGGGGTAGATTTTTGCAAGACGAAACACGGATGAAATCTTGTTGACTGCATTCCGCTAAAGCGCGATACTGCAACAGTCCACTTTAGTAGACGGGAGCGCATCCCGCGCGAACGTCGGAATCACAAAGGGTTTTAAAGTCATGCGTCATCTTTGCCTAAACATTCTCAGCATTATTAGCTAGCACGGGTTGGCAAGATGTGTCGCCCGTGCGTTCACGGGCGGCTGATAGCTGATGGGGGCCGTCGTATTGTATCGACGGCCCCCATTTTTTTCTGACTTTGACACTCAAGAGGGGGAGGAACTATGAACGGAGTCGTATTGATGGTGGTTGCCGCGGCAGTTTTGGCCGCAGGTTACCTGGGTTACGGAAGGTGGCTCGCGAGTAAATGGGGCGTCGACCGAGAGGCCCTCACGCCGGCGTGCCGCATGGAGGATGGCAAGAACTTCTCGCCGGCGTCCGCCTTCACCGTCTTCTCGCACCAGTTCAGCTCGATCTGCGGCGCGGGCCCCGTCACGGGCACCATCGTCGCCATGGCGTTCGGTTGGCTTCCGGTCGTGTTGTGGGTGCTCGTGGGCGGCATCTTCTTTGGCGCGGTGCACGATTTCGGCGCGCTGTACGCCTCGATGAAGAACAACGGCAAGTCCCTCGCCCAGCTCATCGAGAAGTACATCGGCCGCACGGGGCGTCGTCTGTTCCTGCTGTTCTGCTGGTTGTTTTGCCTGATCGTGATCGCGGCGTTCACCTCCATGGTCGCCGGCACCTTCAAGTTCACGCCTGATGCCGCGGGCGCGGTCGATTTTGCCAAGTCCTATGCCGCCGGCTGCGCGGGCACGATCTCGATCCTGTTCACCTTCGTCGCCATGGCCTTCGGTTGGGCCTGTCGCAAGTTCAACCTCACGGGCGCCAAGCAGTTCGCTACGGGCGTCGTCCTCATGGTCGCCATGTTCGCTGTTGGCATGCAGTTCCCCGTCTACCTCGACCTTAATGGTTGGATCGCAGTCGTCATGGTGTACCTGGTGTTTGCCGGTGCCATGCCTATCCAGACCCTCAAGCAGCCGCGCGACTACCTGACTTCCATCATGATGATCGTCATGATCGTGTGCGCCGTCCTCGGCATCGTGGTGCTCGGCGCCAAGGGCCAGGCCACCATCACCGCCCCGGTGTTCACGGGCTTTACCTCCACTTCCGGAATGATGTTCCCGGTCCTGTTCGTCTCCGTCGCTTGCGGTGCGCTTTCCGGCTTCCATAGCCTGGTGTCCTCGGGCACGTCCTCCAAGATGGTCGAGAACGAGGCCGATGCGGTGAAGGTCGGTTACGGCGCTATGGTCGTGGAGTCCTTCGTGGGCATCCTCGCCATCATCATCGCCGGCATCATGTTCTCCGATATGAACACTGAGGGCACGGGTGCCCTCAACGGCGGCGTTGCCTCCACCCCGTTCGCGATCTTTGCCACCGGCATCGCCCGCGGTATGCAGGCGTTCGGCATCGACGGCACCGTGGCCACGGTGTTCATGACCATGAACGTTTCCGCCCTCGCCCTGACCTCCCTCGACGCGGTTGCCCGCATCGGCCGCACTTCCTTCTCCGAGTTCTTCGCCGCGAGCAACGACGCTCTGGCCGTTGAGAGCGAGAAGGCCGGCGCCATGAAGGTCCTCGGAAACCCCTGGTTCGCCACCGTGGTGACCCTGCTGCCCGGCTTGGCCCTCACCTTTGGCGGTTACCTCAACATCTGGCCGCTCTTCGGCGCCTCCAACCAGCTGCTCGGAGGCATGACCATGATCACCTTGGCCGTGTTCTGCAAGTGCACCGGTCGTAATGGCCTGATGCTCTACGTGCCCGTTGCGTTCCTGCTCGTGTGCACCTTCACCTCGCTCGGCATGAGCATCGCCGGCTGCGTGACGGCGCTGCAGACGGGTGGCATGGCCGTCATGGCCACCTCTGGCCTGCAGCTCGTGTTCGCCGTGCTCTTGGTTGCGCTCGGCCTGATCGTCACCGGCAATTGCCTGAAGGAGCTGCGCGGCAAGGAGTTCGGCTCCATGCCCGACGAGGAACCCGAGTGGTCCGAGATGGGCGCCCGCGACTACCGCGCCGGCAAGTTCTCCGGTAAGGGAGAGGTTCCCGAGGGCGTGGCCGTTGAGGCGTAAGAGCCGGTCGAGGGGGCTTGTGCCGACGCGTGGCGTTATTTTGGGTGGATTACGACCTTCCCCATGGCCTTGATGCCGAATTTGCTCTCATACATAAGATTTATTTTTGATCCGACGCCAGCATAATACTATGGCGTCGGATCGGGCCAATTTCCATTTGGGGGCCTTGTTGTGCCGCCTGCCGAAGCATTGGAGTCTAGATTGCCGTGTCTCCTATGCTTAAACTGACATTTACCTTACAGGCAGGAGGAGCCATGAGGGGAAGCTTAAGTCGCAGGGCGTTAATTTCTGCAGTGGCATGGGGAGTGTCGATGCATCTGTTTGGCCGTAAGGTTGCGTACGGTCAAGCCACTCAAGCCTCCGTGCCATTCTCTCAGGACGTTGCTGCTCATATTGCACGATCTTTGATTGCGGAAAACCCTGTGCTTCCAACTTTGGAAATTGGGGATCCTGTTCCATCCTACGATGCGAATGGGGCGTTCAAAGGCTACTCAATTGGTTTTTTCGATGGGGGTATGCCCCACGGCCATGTTGTCTTTGATGTGGATTGCGACGGCCTTGTTCTTCAGCTGTCTTATTCCGAGGGCAATCGAGACCCATATTCCATTTTAGCCTCCTTGGGCGGTGACCTTGTTCGTCAGCAAGGGGATGCAAAGAGGATTGTTGCATTTGCCCCGGGTCTATTCGGTATTCCTAATGATGAGCTGAGGTTAATTCAGCTTTTCGACAAAGGTGTTGATGTTGATTATTCTGGAGCGGATAGATTCAGATCGCCAGGAAATGATAGCTGGAATGATGTGCTGATTAGTTACGATGATGTCTATGGCGGTGGGTATACCACAAGCAAAGAGCAGTATGCCGGCGATTTTTATCCTATAAGTCAGCGTGATGCCGAAAGGGCGGTGCGACGCTACGCCTGTGGGCCGCATGCGTTAGCGATAGTTGCTGCAACGCTGCCGAGTGGTTCGGGGACGAATTCGATTATCCCTCAGCCAATTTCGGATACAGTTTTAAGAGACGGCTATAACAAGCTGTGGGAATATACAAAAACGCGAGAAATTAACAACAGCAATGGAATAGCTTATGGTTCAACGCAGGCCGTTGAGCTTGCCCCTGGTTTTGTGCGTTTTTGCAGGGAAAAGGGTACATCTATAATTGCAAATCATGTTTCCAATCCTGGTTTTCCGACATTTTTATCGCATGTGAATAACGGCTTTCTGTCAATAATTGGCGGGGGAATTAATACGCCGAGTGGGGAATCTGGACATTTTATGCCAGTAAATGGATATGCATATCTGTATAGAAAGAGCGATAAAAAAGTGCTTCAGGCCCTTTCGGTTTATGACGGATGGAACTCAAACCAATTCTTCAATTTTGATTTTCCGAGATTTACGTGGAAAGGGGCCACGCTTATCAAACACGTCAAATAGCTAGATTGGTTTGAGGATCCAAAATGAAGAGCGAACATGGGGGGCCATGCTCTAAGGCAGTAAAAATGCGCATTGCGCTCTTGTCCGTGTTGGGAGCGGTCATCGTGCTCACCCTTCGCTGCTCCGAGCCGTCGCACGTGGGTAATTTCATCCCCCCGGCTCGAGGTGAAGGGACGTTGCGTGCGGTCGGCGAGGGCATGTTCGTAATCCAGGTGGAGCTCGGCGATTCTGAAGCACCGCTCGAGAGCTTCGACATAGCGCACAACGCGACTGAGGATGGATGCATTGTCCTGGCGGTGCGAGACGATGCCATGGAGCGCCGGCTGGCGACGGAGTTCGAAGTGGGCGAGTCGGTATACGTCGAGTATCCGATGACCACGGGGGTCAAAAGTGACAATGGCCAAATCACCTGTTCTTTGATACGTTCAGCCGGGTAATCACCGAGACGCTCGCGGACTGTCAGTTGAACACCCTTAGGGCTCGCATTCTTAAAACGAGATTGATGAGGTTTCGCAACGCGATCGGTTTGCCGACGGGGGACCGATTGCGCGCCCGCTGGGTATAATGGTTCAACATCGAATTGACCCGACTTGGACCGACGGTCCTACTAAGGAGTAATCATGGGCAAGGGTATGAGTTTTGTCGCTGGCGTTGCCGTGGGCGCTGCCGCGGGTGCCGTCCTGGGCGTCATGTTCGCCCCGCGCTCCGGTTCCGAGACCCGCGCCATGGCCGCCGATATGGCCAACGACGCCTGGGATTCCGCGCGCGATATGTATGAGCAGGGCGTCGATCAGGCCCGTTCCGCCATGGGCGACTTCGGCCCCACCGTGGACGCCGCGACCGACGAGCTGCGCGCCAAGGTCGACCTCGCTCGTGAGCGCATGGACCAGCTGCGTGAGCAGCTCAATGTCGCCGTCGCCTCCGGCACCGTGACCCCCGCCGCCGACGTGGTGGTGGAGACGGTCGCTCCCGAGGCCCCGCTCGACCCCGTCCAGGCCTAAGCGCCCCTTCGCCACGTATATGCTGGCAGGTGATTTCGCGGGAATGAAGCTGTACAAGCTTCCCGCGCAGGACAAGAAACTCAAAAAGGACGGCACGCCGCGCGATCCCAAGAAGATGGGCAAGTTCCACTGCCCGGTGTTCACGCCGGATGGGACGCAAGTCGTGGGCTTCATGCTCAAGATGCCCGACATCGCGGGCATGATCAAGCAACCCGACCGCTTCGTCGCCTACGACGCAATCGCCGCCGGTGCCGAGGAGATCGTCGTCAAGGAGGATCGCGCCGCGTTCGACACTGCGGCAGCCAGGCGCTTGGGCATTGATCTGGACGCGTGTCTCATCTGGACGGGAATGGATGTGCGCACCGTTTCGGGGGAGCGCGTGGGCTACTGCGCCGACGCCGACTTCAACCTCCGCACCGGAAAGGTCAACGCTTTTATCCTCACCGAGGGTGGGGCCTCCAACGCGCTCGTCGGCCATAGGGAGATGCCCGCGAGCATGCTCAAGGGCTACCGCGACGGCGCGATGATCGTCGAAGACGCTGCGGCGAATCTCGAGTTCTCGGGCGGTGCCGCAGCCAAGGCAGCCGAGGCGAGCGTAAAGGTTGCCGCAAAGGCGTCTGAGGTGACCGCCAAGGCCAAGGTCCAGGCAAAGAAGGGCGCTGCCGTCATCGACGAGAAGGGCTCAAAGGCCCTCGATAAGGGCAGTCGCGCCTTGGGCAAGCAGCTCGGAAAGACGAAGGGCATGTTCGGCGCCTTCGTGAGCGAGTACAAAAAGGCCGCGGGGACCCCCGCCAAGGGATCGGGGAAGAAGTCCTAACCGCCGCCGTTGCGCATATATGACATTCGACGGACGGGAGAACCATTGCCTAACTACACCACCTCCTATTCCACCAAGAACAAGCCTCGCTATCGCAAGAACACGAACGGGCGCCTCTCCGGCGCCCGTAAACCGCCGCGTCGTCGTGACGCACAGTACCTGCGTCGGACGCAGGGCTTTGGCGGGCGTCGTCGCTCCGGCCACGGCTATGGTGGAAATGACCGTCGCCCTTACGCGATCATCGTGGTGGGCTGTGCTTTTCTGCTCTTTGTGGCGAGCATCGTGTGGTACGCAAATCGCAGCGTCGAGATAACGCTGAACGGCGAGGCCGCAAAGGTCCGTATCAATTCCTCCATCGAGCGCGTCATCCGCGAGAAGGAGCTCGAGCCGCGCCCGGGCAATTTGCTCGCCGTCGACGACTCTGTTCTTGAGAAAGGCGGCGGCACCGCCTGCACCGTCGAGCTGAATGGCAAGGCCATCGACAACGATCACCTGGACGAGGTCGAGCTTACGGGCGGCGAGAAGCTCGAGGTCGGTGACGGCAAGGACATCTACGAGAAGCATGACGTCGAGGCGACCGTCATCGAGCCCACGCTTACCATCGACGGGACGGGTGCACTGCGTTTCGTGCAGACATGGGGCGTGCCCGGTCGTTCCGAGGTCTGGACCGGTAAAAAGACCGGCATCGTGGCCGATAGGGGCGTTGTCGAGGATGTGGTGAACGCCGAGGTGACCTGCACCACGATCACGCCGGACACCAAGGGGAAGAAGTACATCGCTTTGACGTTCGACGAGGGCCCCAGCTCGCGAACATCCGAGATATTGGACATCCTCAAAGAGAAAGATGCCAAGGCGACGTTCTTCGTCTCCGGCGATAAGGTGGCCGCGGTGCCCGCTGCGGTCAAGGCGATCGCCGAGTCGGGCAATGAGCTTGGCACCAATGCGTATTCCGACGTCAACCTGGGCGAGCTTTCTGCCTCCGACCTGCGCTCGCAGCTTTCCGACAGCTTTGCCGCCGTGAAGAAGGCGGGCGGTGGAAAGGTCTCGCTCGTGCGCCCGCCGTTCGGCGAGTTCTCCGAGCAGAACTGGGCCGATGCCATGGATATGGTGAGCGCGGTTGTTTCCTGGAACGTCGACTCGGGCGACTGGCTGCTGCCGGGTGCTGCGACCGTTGTCGATACCGTGGTCGGCTCCGTTCGCAACGGCAGTATCGTCCTGCTCACCGACAACGAGACAACCTGCGCACAAACCGTGGAGGCGCTGCCGCAGATCATCGACCGTCTTCAGGCCGAAGGATACGAGTTCGTCACCCTGTCCGAGATGATCGCCACCGATGACGACCTCAAGGACCTGGTGGACCTCTCAAAGGTGAGGATGCCCAAGAAGGCGAGCCTGCCCGTGGTGCAGAAGGACTCCGAGCAGGGTGAGTGATCGTTTGGGAGCTTCCTCGAGCCCGGTTTGTTCGAGGTCCCGCTGCCTATGGGCGAGGTGTGCCCTACGAGGTGCGTTTACCATCTGCTGATAATGGACGTGCCGTCACAAGCGGGCGGCATGGTATAGTAAAAGCGGCTGTGCCCACGGGGCCGGCCGCATATTTTTTGCAGTTTGAGGGTCACGAGAAAGGCCTGAGGTGAAACCTAAACCCCGACCACACAGTCGCTGACCCCTGCGAGTGACTCCTTCGCGCACAGCGCGGCAGATGAGCGCCCGCCGGGGTGCATCTGCATATTGAAGGAGCACTATGAACTACTTTTCCGAAATGCTCAGACTCCCGGTCGTGGATGCGGCTGGCGAGAAAATCGGTGTCGTGAACGACTTGGGCATCGCCACGGGCGAGGTCTTTCCCCGTGTCACCGCGCTGGCCTTCCAGGGCCCGGGCAAGACGCCCTTCATGATCTCGTGGCGCAAGTACGTCGAGCGCTTTGACGAGGACGGCGTGTACCTCAAGTATCCCGCCACCGACATCCGCTTCTCCTACCTCCAGCCCGACGAGGTTCTCCTCGCGCGCGACATCATGAACAAGCAGATCGTCGACACGCAGGGCATGAAGGTCGTGCGAGTGAACGACATCAAGCTGTCGGCCACCGGCGACAACCAGTTGCGCCTGCTCGGCGCCGAGGTGGGCGCCCGAGGCCTTTTGCGCGCCATCCACCCGCTGTTCGAGCGCGTGAGCGTGAAGGTGGCGCAGATGCTCGGCAAGCCGCTCGCCGAGGACATCATCGCCTGGTCCTATATGGACCTGCTCGAGCGTTCCACCAAGCAGATCAAGCTCTCCGTTTCGCACAAGACCCTCTCCGAGCTCCATCCTGCCGACATCGCCGACATCATCGAGCAGCTCGATCCCCGTCTGCGCACGCAGGTGTTCGCCCAGCTCGACACCGAGCAGGCGGCCGAGGCCATTACCGAGCTCGACGACGATGAGCTCATGACCGAGATGCTCGAGGGCCTGTCCGACAGAGAGGCGTCTACGATGCTCGCCACGATGGACCCCGATGACGCTGCGGCGCTCATCGAGGAGCTCGATTACGAGAAGGCCGAGAAGCTCCTGCGCCTTATGGGCGTCAAGGAGGAGAAGGCCATTCGTAACCTGCTCGGATACGAGGAGGATACCGCCGGCCGTATCATGACCAATCAGTTCGTGGCGCTTCCCGCCACGGCCACGGTCCAGGATGCCATCGACGCCCTCCGCGGTCTCGACGAGGACTTCGAGAGCATCTATTACGTCTACACCACCGATGTCGAGGGTGCGCTAACGGGCGTGCTCTCCATGCGCTCACTCGTGGTGGCCGAGCACGCCGATCGCCTCAAGGACTTGGCGTATCGCGATGTGGTATGGGTTGCCCCGGACCTCGACCAGGAGCTCGTGGCCGACGAGATGACCAAGTACGACCTCGTCGCGATTCCCGTTTGCGATGAGAACCGCCATATCCTGGGCATCGTCACGGTCGACGACGCCCTCGACGTTATTGCCGAGGAGCACGCCGAGGACCTGCAGATCGCCGGTGTCTCCGTGAGCGAGAACAACGCGGGCGAGTCCACGCACGCGTTCTCCTGGTTCGCCCAGCGTCAGTACTGGGTCCTGGTGTGGGCTATCGCCGCTTGCGCCATCGCGGCCATCGTGGTGACGCCGTTCGAGAGCCTGGGCCACATGGGCGAGGCGGGCGCCCGCGAGATCGTTACGGGCCAGGGCATGATGGCCCTCATGCCCATCGCCATCATGCCAGTGGTCCTGCTGGCGTCCATGCGCATGGTGTCTTTTGTGAAGAACAGCTACCTCGAGTACGACGAGCGCGACGACGAGCCTAAGCCCTATCTCGGTTTTTTCCTCAAGACCGCGTTCATCGGCATCGTGTTGGCCGCCGTCGTGTTCTTGTGCGGTGAGCTCATAGCGACGACTCTGTTCGCCGAGGCCAGCCCCTGGGCGGCGAGAGCGCTACTCGACTGCTTCAAGGGCGCCGCGGCGGTCATCGTCGCGACGTACGCCAGCGCCGTCATTTATTTCTTCGTTCTGTTCCGCAGCGACGAGAAGGACCAGAACATCTCCGGCACATCGCTCACGTTCGCAGCGGTTCTGCTTTCCGCCCTCGCCTACACCGTGCTCGGCGCGGTGCCGCTTCTGTAGGATGTGATCGAGGGCATGGAACAAGCAACTAAGAAGAAACTGACCGTCGCGGCCGTGCTGGGTGCCATGGGCCCCGGCCTGCTCGCCGCGCTTTCCGGCAACGACGCTGGCGGTATCGCAACCTATTCGAGTGCGGGCGCGAGCTACGGTTACGCCACGTTGTGGATGCTTCCCGTGATGGCGCTGCTGCTCATCGTCGTGCAGGAGACGGCGGCTCGTTGCGGCTGCGTCACGGGCAAGGGCTTCGCCTCACTTATCCGCGAGAAGTTCGGCGCGCGCAAGACGGCGCTCGCCATGGTGGCGCTCCTCATCGCCAACACCGCGGTCACCATCTCCGAGTTCGCGGGTATTGCGAGCGGCCTTGCGTTGTTCGGCATTCCCAAGACGGTGTCGGTGCCGCTTATGGGCCTGCTCATTTGGCTGCTCACCATGAGTGGCAGTTTCCGCCGGATTGAGAAGATTCTGCTGCTCGTGAGCTGCGTCTTCGTGACTTATGTGGTCGCTGCGTTTTTGGCTGGCCCCAACTGGGGCGAGGTGGCGCTTTCCACGGTGACGCCGCATCTGATCCCCGAGCCGAGCTACGTCTCGCTGCTCGTCGCTACGATCGGTACCACCATCGCGCCGTGGATGATCTTCCTGGCGCAGAACAACGTGGTCGATAAGAACGCGGACGAGTCCGATATCGTCCTGCAGCGCATCGACACCACCACCGGTTCCGTCATTGCTTGCGCCATCGCATGGTTCATCATCATCACGACCGGCGCGGTGCTGTATCCCGCCGGCATCGAGGTCGCCGACGCCGCCGACGCCGCTCTCGCGCTGGAGCCCATCGCCGGTGAGTTCGCCACGGTGCTGTTCGCTGCGGGTCTTGTCGCGGCGAGCTTCCTTGCCGCCTGCGTGCTGCCCGGCGTGACGTCCTCCGCGGTTTGTGAGGCATTCGGTTGGGAGCGCGGCGCCGACCGCAGCTGGAATGAGGCGCCGGTGTACCGCGGCATCATCACGGTGATTATCGTGGCGTCTGCCGCGCTTGTGATCATGCCCGGCGTGGACCTATTCCAGATCATGATGAGCGCCCAGGTCATCAATGGCGTGCTGCTGCCCATCCTGCTTGTGTTCCTCGTTTTCATCGCCAGTGACAAGCACATCATGGGACGATTCAAGAACAGCCGTCTGTGGAACGTGCTCACCTGGGCGACCATCGTCCTCATCACGGTCCTCACCGTCGTGATGTTCGTCCTTCAGGCGCTGGGATACTAGCACGGAGGGAGCCTGCCGCGCGGGGCACGGCTACTTCGATGGCATCTCAATCGGCTTCAGATCGAGGGTGCATGCCGTCTTCAGGCTGTCCAGGGTGCGCTGGGCGACCATGAGACGCTCGTCGTCACCATCTTCCAGGTGGACGGGCAGGTAGCGCGCGACCTGATCGTCGATGAGCTGAACGTATTCGGCCGCACCGGCGTTTGAGAGGTGAATGCCGTCGCCGTCGAACAGATCGTTGCGGTTGGCGCTGTAGGCAAACCAATCGATGAGAATCACGTTGTCATAGCGCTCGGCTGCATCGGAGAGCACGCGGTTGTTCGGCTCGCACCAGGGGCGGGCGGCGCGATTGTTCACGAACGCCACGATGCGCTTGTCGCCGGCCAGCCCCATGAGCGTGTCGACATCCTGCGCGGAGAAGGGGCCGTTCGTACCCAGGGCAAATACGGCGATGCGCCCGGCGAGTCCCTGGTCGACGAGACTGCGATACACATCGATGCCAGCGGTGAACTGACGGTTCATGGCGGCGTCGATGTGGCCGTGGGGGAACGTCTGCGTGAAGGTCTCAACGGCGCGCAGCGAGACGGAGTCGCCGACCATCGTGATGTCGTAGGCGCCCTCGGGAACCGCGTTGCCAGGTTCGCTCGCGCCGTCTTGCGCAGGCGCATCGGTGCTCGGCTTGCCGGCGTCGTTCGAGCCCTGCAGGAGGGCGGCGCCGTCCTCGCTCAGCGCGGAGGTGGCGGGGACGAACACGATGCCGCCAAGTGCCACGAGGCCCGTGATGCCGGCGAGCGCCAGCGGGATCGCCTTCGCGCGAACCCAAGTGGGCATTGTTTCCTTGTCGCGCAGTTGTGCGAGGATGCGGCCTGCGGAGCCATGGCGAAACGGCGTCTCGATAAAGCGGTAGCACAGCTCGGAGACTCCAACCACGACGGCGACCTGGCAGAGGTAGACCCACCAGGGCTTGGCGCTCACGTCGCTGGCCGGGTTCATAAGCAGGAGCAGCGGGTAGTGCCACAGGTAGATGCTATAGGAGCGCTGTCCGAGCCAAACGAGGGGCTTGGCCGAGAACAACTTGGCCAGGCGGCTATGCGCCTGCGCGCACGCGGCGACGACCATCAGCGTGAATAGCGATGCGAGCAGGATGCCGCCGCGGTAGGGGAAGGCGGTGTAGCCGTTGCTGAAGACGACGAGCAGCAGCAGGCCGACAAGGCCGAGGGCTCCGAGTGCGTCGAGCGGTCTCGCGCCGAGATGCTTGGGCGCCTCGCGGTTGAGTTTGTGCGCGGCGGCCCGCCATGCTCCCTGTGCGACCTGCGTGAGCCGCGCGTTGGGGACAAACGCAAGCCAGGCGCCGAGAAGCAGGGAAAACGCGCGCGTGTCCGTTCCGTAGTAGATGCGGCTCGGATCGGCTCCGGGGTTGTAGAGGACCGCCATCTCGATGGCGGAGACCGCGGCGAGGGCGAGGGCGGCGTGTCCGATGCGGCGCTGCGGCTGGCCTGCACGTAGGGCGAACATGAGGGCGACGGGCCAAACGAGGTAGAACTGCATCTCGATGGCCAGGGACCAGAAGTGGGTGAGCGGCGAGGGGTCGCCCACGGCGTTGAAGTAGGACTGCTGGTTGAAGATCTGCCACCAGTTGTTGAGGAAGAGCGCCGAGGGGATGATGTCGGGTCGCAGCTTGGTAAGCATGACGTGGTTGAACAGCGTGCACAGCGCCGCGCTCGCCACAATGACTGTGACGATCGCCGGGATGAGTCGGCGTAGGCGACGCTGCCAGAACCCCTTGAGGTCGATGCGCCCCGTGCCGTCGTATTCGGAGAGCAGCAGGCGCGTGATCAGGTAGCCCGAGAGGACGAAGAAGATTGTGACGCCCTGCATACCGCCGGGTGCCAGGTTGGGGCTGAGATGGTAGAGCACGACGGCGGCGACGGCGAGCGTGCGGATCCCGTCGAGCGCCGGGATGTACGCCATGCGCCCGGGACGGGGCTCGGGCCTGGCGGGTGCTTCCGCGCCGTGACCGGCGGGGTCGTGAATCGCCCCGGCGTTGTCCGAGGCGGCGTGGCGGGGCTCTTGTGCGCTCTGGTGCGCGGATGTCTCGGCGGAAGGGGTGTGTTTGGATGACATGACCAAGGTGGAGTCTTTCTCATGAGTTTGTTTGCTGGTCTATCGCGATTCTAGCGCGTATCCGTGTGCGTGAATCGCATGCGCAGTGACTGTTCTGTAAGCGTGGCGGTCACGTTTGGCGGACGGGCCAAAACGCAAACGCCCCGCTGGCCAAAGGGCTCGCGGGGCGCTGGTTCGGTCTGTTGGAGGTCGTTAGAACTTGACCTGCGGCACCTCGCGGGACGCCTCTGCGGCCTCGAAGCCCGAGCGCTGCTTGAACTGGAAGATGCCGGCGAAGATGTTGCCGGGGAATGTCTGGATGCCGTTGTTGTAGTTGAGCACGCAGTCGTTGTAGCTCTGACGGGCGTAGGAGATCTTGTTCTCGGTGTCCTCAAGCGAAGCCTGGAGCTGCGTGAAGTTGGCGTTGGCCTTGAGATCGGGGTAGGCTTCGGCAACCATGAGCAGCTGACGCAGCGCTCCGGTGAGGGCGTTGTCCGCGGCCATCTTCTCCTCGGGAGTGGCGGCGGTGGTCGCGGCGGTGCGGGCCTGGGTCACGGCGTCGAGCGTTTCCTGCTCATGGGCGGCGTAGCCCTTGACGGTTTCCACGAGGTTGGGGATGAGGTCGTTCCTACGCTGCAGCTGCGTATCGATGTTCTGCCATGCGTTGTCGACGCGGTTGCGCAGGGTGACGAGGTTGTTGTAGATGCCGGCGATGCCCATGACGATGGCCACGACGACGATGACGCCGATGATGAACGGGAGTCCCATGTGTGCCCCATTTCCGTGATGGCGCTCAGGCGCCGAGCTTGTTGTTCGTGGTCCAGTATACCCGTCGCGTCAAGGTGCATCCTCGAGCGCTCTGCCAGCGGTTGGGCAACATTCGTTCATCAAACCTGATATGCGGTGGGCAAATTGTTGAAGGGCCCTTGCGATATTCACATTGCGTACTAGGATAGGTGACAGATATCACTTATCTATCTATCTGACGAGACGAGGGTAGATAGCGTACGGATGAATAACGGAGACGGTAGACATGGACCTGCGCATTCAGAAAACGTATCGCTCGCTGCTGACGGCATTTACCAAGCTGCTCGAAAAGCACCGCTACGAGGACGTGAGCGTTGCCATGCTGTGCGAAGAGGCGATGATCCGCCGCACGACGTTTTACAAGCACTTCGCCGATAAATCCGAGTTCTTCAGCTTCTTTGTGGACAGCCTTCGCATCGAGTTGGTCAAGTATGGCGAGGCCAGGGCAGAGGAGCTGCGTCTGGCGAAGGGCGAATCGGCGGAAGACGATCCCCTTGTCGTGAATGTCGAGGAGGGCATCGCGATTCTGCGGGCTTTGGTCGACTTCCTGCTCGAGCACGCCCAGCTCGTCGACAACATCCTGGACAGCTCCATGAGCGGAATGATGCTGCTCATGATCGAGGACCGCGTGGCCGAGATCCTGCGCGAGCGCTACCATGCTCACTCCAAGGCGCGCGGGGAGGATCCGCTCGCGTTCGCCTCCGCCTCCGAGTTCGCCGCCGGCGGCATCGTGCGCCTGTTCGGCAAATGGTGGATGCGCGGCCATGATCCACAGACCGAGGACGATTTGGTGAACACCGCGGAGGCCATGGTCCTGCGCGTCTTGAGTCGCTAATGACAAAAGCGAGCCTTTCCGGGCTCACTTTTTTAATCGACCTGACGCAAGAGAGGGATTCGCCGGGCGGCTTGGCCGCCCTCGGCCCGCTGCGCGCCTGCGGCGCTTGCGGGCTTCGCTGGAAAACGCTCCGCGTTTCCTCAGCTCCGCACCCTCGTGGGTCCGAATCCCTGAGAGGGCAACAAAAAAGCGGGCCGCTTGGACCCGCTTCTCATATCAGCCTGGCGGAGAGAGAGGGATTCGAACCCTCGGAACACTTGCGTGCTCAACGGTTTTCAAGACCGCCGCATTCAACCGCTCTGCCATCTCTCCGGCGCGTTAGGTAATGATAGCATCGAACGCGATGTGACGTGCGCGGGGTTTGCCCGCGCGATGCGAGAGGTACGGGGTTGCCGGGATGAAGCCAGCCGATGAGATGGCGAGACGAGCGGTGTCGCGCGAAGACGACGAGCGCTTCATGCGCGAGGCACTCGCCGAGGCGCGTGCTGCCGCCGAGGTCGGCGAGGTGCCGATCGGCGCGGTTGTGGTGCACGAGGGCACGATCATCGCTCGGGCCCACAATAGGCGTGAGCTGGACGAAGACCCCTCGGCGCACGCCGAGTTCCTCGCCATGATGCAGGCGGCGCGCACGCTTGGAAGGTGGCGCCTGAGTGGCTGCACCGTCTACGTCACGCTCGAGCCCTGTCTCATGTGTTCGGGTCTCATGGTCAACGCGCGCATCGACCGGTGCGTATACGGTGCGGCCGATCCCAAGGGCGGCGCGCTCGGAACGCTCTACGACGTGAGTGTCGACCCTCGTCTGAACCATGCATTCCCGGTTGTCTCGGGCATTCTGGAAGACGAGTGCGCAGCGGAACTGCGTTCGTTCTTCCGCAGGTTGCGGGGTGCGCATATCGAGGAGGGGGCCGAGGGCCCGCATGACGCATCGAGCCTGGAGGCCCAGGAGGGCGCTTTGGGTGGCGATTGCGGGAAAACGTCCACGCCGACCCCGATGAAAGCTTCCGCGGCCGTATGCCGTCCGCCCATGCGCCCCCATCGCCCGGCGGCTTCGGCGCGCAAAGGTGAGATGCGGGGCCCCCTCAATGTGGTGCTCGCCATCGATTCGTTCAAGGGGTGCGCTACGAGCTCGCAGGTCGAAATGTGGCTTGCCGAGGGCATGCGCCGCGCGGGCGATGACGTGCGCGTTGCGGAGATTCCCGTGGCAGATGGGGGAGAGGGCACCGTCGAGGCCCTGCGGCGCTCGCTCGGCGGCGAGGTGCGCAGCGTATCTGTGACCGCGCCGGTTGCCGGGCATGTCGATGCATCCTACCTGCTTTTCGATGACGCTCAGGGTCGTAGCGCCGTGATAGAGATGGCCCAGGCCGCCGGAATCGGCCTGTCCCCCCGGAGTCATGAGGCGGCATGTGCCGCCACGACCCGCGGCGTGGGAGCGCTGATTGCCGATGCGGTATCGCGGGGGGCCGAGACGGTGTATGTCGGCCTCGGCGGCAGCGCCACCGTGGACGGCGGCGTTGGGATGCTGCAAGCGCTGGGGGCGCGCGTATTCGATGCGTCGGGTGGGCAGGTCGTCCACGGGCTTTATGGCGTTCGAGACATCGATGCAATCGACTTGGCTCCCGCGCGGGCTGCGCTCGCCGGTGTGCGGCTTGTCGCGCTGTCGGATGTGAAGAGCCCGCTCGTGGGCCCGCGTGGCGCCGTGCGCATGTTCGGCCCCCAGAAGGGCTTGGGCGTCGGCCTTTCCGAGACTGAGCGTGATGAGGTGCTCGCGGCATGCGATGGCTGGATGGCTGCGTATGGGGCACGCCTTACGGCCGCGCGCGATGCGCTTGATGGGAGTTCCGAGCAAGTGGGGCGTCCAGGCGCTCGGCCTAAGTCCCTGCTCGGCGTTCCCGGCTCCGGCGCTGCGGGCGGCCTGGGGGCCGCGCTGCTCGCGCTTGGCGCAGAGCTCGTGCCCGGCATCGAGGCCGTGCTCGGCATGGCCGGGTTTGACGACGCTGTTCGCACTGCCGATCTGGTGGTTACGGGCGAGGGCGCCGTCGATGCGCAGACCGCCCAGGGCAAGGTCCCCGTGGGAGTGGCCCGCCGTGCGAAGCGCCTGCGTCCCGACGTGTCTGTGATTGCGGTATGCGGCTCTCGCGAAGATGAGCTCGAGGCGGTGTATGCCGCGGGTGTTGATGCGGTGCTTCCCGTGGGGGCGGCTCCGCAGGCGCTCGATGAGGCCCTGGACCCCGATTGTGCTCGCAGGAACCTTCGGATGGCGGGTGAGACCGTCTACCGCCTGGCGACGATGACGTAAGGTATCCGCACTCGGGGTGTGGGCTCGCCGTGTTGGAGCTGGACGAGTCGCGCCCGAGCGGCTACTATAGTCAAGCACGCCTCGCGCGTTCGATGGGTTCGGGTGACGATATGTTCCGAACCTGGTCAGGTCCGGAAGGAAGCAGCCATAAGGAGCCTCTGACGGGCACCCGTTCCCATCGAGCACACGGGGCGTTTTTCTGTGCCGATGTCCCCTGGGGCAACCGATACCCCTCCCAGAGCAATAGATGCGATGGCGTTCCTGGAGCGCCTATCATGCCGTGCGGACAAAATTGCCCGCACGGCTGAGTTTCTCGACAGTATATACACGAACATACGTTCTATTTTTGGGTATACTGATTGCACGGAGACAGACGAGAGAAAGGGGACGGCGATGGATGTGTTCGACAGTGGTGCGGTGTTGTTCGCGAGCGAGGAGGAGGGGGAGCACCTGAGGATCGAGTGCGCGGTCACGTCAGAGGGGTCGCTTCGTATCGTGCAGGAAAGTTCAGGTCCATTGACGCAGTGGAGCTTCAGGGAGAGTCCTCATACGGTCGAGGCGATGATAGATCCGGTGGGTGTCGGCGAGCTTTTGGGCTATTTCCATCTGGATGCCGCGCATCAGCTGCCCGCGGTATTGCGTTTGGAGTACACGGGTTATGAGTGCTTCTCAAACCTATGCGACCTGATGAAGCGCCTCGGTATCCAGTATGAGATCAGGGAGGCTGCGATCGTGAGATAGTTGTCAGTCTTGATGCGAGATTACAATAATTGGAAAAAATGCTAATTTTTCCTTGACGCGATGCATCACTGATGGCAATATATACCACGCGTTGCGGCGTTACCTCAGCTGGATAGAGGGTCTGACTACGAATCAGAACGTCACAGGTTCGAATCCTGTACGCCGCACCAGTCGAATTTGAGAGCCTCCGGAAACGGGGGCTTTTCTTTTGCCGAACCATCGGCTTTTGGCTCTGATCTCCTGCTAGAAAATAATTTGAAATTGTGGGTTGACGCCACTGGGGTGCAATGGCAATATATACCACGCGTTGCGGCGTTACCTCAGCTGGATAGAGGGTCTGACTACGAATCAGAACGTCACAGGTTCGAATCCTGTACGCCGCACCAGTCGAATTTGAGAGCCCCCGGAAACGGGGGCTTTTCTTATGTAGTGCCTCTTTTACAGCACGAATTCGTTGCAGAGTGAATTTGAATGCGAGAAGTAAAAACGCCCATCCGGATCGAACCGGATGGGCGTTTCGCGTTCCTCGGTCAGGGGCGCATGGAGACGGCGCCAGCTTATGCAGCGCGAGCCATGGCCTGGTCGAAATCGCGGGTCCCCTTGAAGACCTCGTGCTTAAAGGGGTTCACGCCGAGCTTCTTGGCACGGTGCATGATGTAGGCGAATGCGACGACGTTCACGATGAGAGCGATAAGGGAGACGACGAGATTGACGCCCGGGTTGTTCACGGAGCTGACGGAGAAGACGCTGTAATCCTGGAACATGGGGAACACCTGGGCGAACATGCACCACAGAGCAAGGGTGTTCGCGCGGTTCTGAATCCAGCCGCCCTTGTTCCAGAAGAAGTTGGCGACGGTGGGCGCGAGCAGCAGGGCAAGGCCGCAGTACCACGCATGCGTGGGGAGGCAATTGTAGGTGTAGCAGAAGTTCCACAGGTCATAGGCGAGGATGTAGACCCAGGTCATATCGGGCCAGAGCATGTCGTCGCCCTTCTTAGAGCGGTAGATGCCCCACCAGCCGGTCATGCAGAAGATATTGATGAGGCCGGCGATGCCGTTGAAGACATTGTGCCATCCGCCCATGAGGACGACGCCCTCGGTGGACACCCAGGTGGTGCCGAAGGCACGCATGGCGCTCTCGAAATCAGAGGCAACCGCGATGAGGATGTTGATGGCGACGATGGCAAAGGGGAACACCTTGAAAGCCTCGCTGCGGCCGAGTTTGCCCCAGCCGTACTTGAGCATCATGAAGCCGATGCAACCGGCGGTCGCGGCGTAGAGTTTGGCATAGTGGAACCAGCTGCCCATGTGCAGATACGTGGGATTGTTGAGAGCCCACTCCATGCCCATGCCGGCGCACACATAAATCGAGATGAAGTACACCGTGAGCACGGCGGGAATGCCGAGGAAACACACGATGCCGCCGGTTTTCGAGCGGCGTGCGACTTCGTTGGCGGCGATCAGGCTCACGAAGACCATGATCCAGCCAAGCCATTGATACATGGCGTTTTCGCCATACACCTGGAACAACATAGGTTCCCCTTTCTATACAAAGCCCCCTATGGGCCTGTTGACAAAGTGTCAAAGTTTACGGCATGAAGGAATGCGCGGGGCGGTGCCTTGGATGCGTCCGGCCCCATGCGAAAATGGGCGAGCTACCGCTCGGGGCAGCGCTCCGGATATTTCGCGGTGTAACCTTCGATATGCAGGGTGCTTGCGATGATGTCTTTGATGGTGCCCTCCGGCGCATCGGGATGGGTGCGCACAAACATGATGAGTCCGGTGATGAGGACGTAGAACGTCTCATAGAGGTGGTCGATCCGCACTTCATGATGCGCGGCGAAGTCGACCACGGTCGACGAGCATATGTATCGGGCGAGACGGTCGGCCGCGCGATGGACGAACGAGGCATACAGGGCGGCATTGCCGCTGTGGACGACCGATTGCGACATGACGTCGCCCTTTTTCACGATCATGTTCTTGAGCATATGCGCGACGGAGTCCAGAGACCCCTCGATATCCCCGCTGACACGCGATTCGTTCCACGCAGTGAGTTGCTCGACAAACGAATCGATGCTCAGGTCGAGAACGGCCTGCAGTGCGTCTTCCTTGGTGGGGAAGTAGTGGTAGAACAGCGATCTTGTGCATCCCGCGCGCGATGCGACGGCCGAGATCGACAGACGGCTCAGCCCATCTTCGACCACGGTTTGGCGTACGGCCGCGAGGATCTCGTCACGACGGTCGTCGTGCGTCAAACGTTCGTGATGTCTGTTCGCATCGGAAGCCATGGGGCCCTCTCCGTCAAAGTCGCTCATTTACCGATTACAGTCTTGACCGCTGTTGACAAAACGTCAATATGTAATTTGACGAAGTGTCAACAAGTTTCGCCGAGCGGTGCGAGGCGATTGCGGGGAGTGCATGTGCGCTGGCAACCAGAGGGGTTGTTGAGCGAAGCTTCCGGAATAGGGGGAGGTCCCATGAGCGATGTCCGCGTGATCGAGGTCAAAGAGGGCGTGTTCGCCGACAATGACCGCAAAGCCGATGAGCTGCGAGAGGGGTTGCGCGAGCGGGGGACCTTCCTGCTGAATCTGATGTCGAGTCCGGGTTCCGGCAAGACGACCACGCTTTCGCGCACGATCGCGGCGCTCAAGGACGAGATGTCCATCGCGGTGATGGAGGCCGACATCGATTCCGACGTCGATACGCGCACCATCTTGGGTACGGGCGCTCGCGCCATCCAGTTGCACACCGGCGGCATGTGCCACCTGGATGCCTATATGACCGAACGGGGTCTCAACGAGCTGTTCTGCGAGGAGGACGAAGCGGGCCGTACGGACCTGGCCATTCTCGAGAACGTGGGCAATCTCGTATGCCCCGCCGAGTTCGATACCGGCGCATCGGCCAACGCGATGATTCTGTCCGTGCCCGAGGGCGATGACAAGCCGCTCAAGTATCCGCTCATGTTTAGCGTCTGCGACGTGGTGCTTGTAAATAAGATCGACGCTCTGCCCGTGTTCGACACGTTCAGCATGGAGCGCGTGCGCGAGAACATCCTCATGCGAAATCCGAACGCGACCATCATCCCCATGAGCGCCAAGACGGGCGAGGGCATCGATGTCTGGGCGGACTGGCTGCGCGAGCGCGTCGCCGCCTGGAAGCAGGCCTAGCAAACCTCAATTTAGGGACTGTCCCTAAATTGAGACACCTTCGAACCCCAGGAAAGGAATCCACATGATCGTCAACGGCCCTGGTATCTCGTTCACCGAGCCGGATATCGGCTCCGAGTTCGTCCCGCCGATCCCCGAGAACCCGCGTCCCAAAATCGTGGCGCTGTGCGAGCACTGCACCAACCGCCTGTTGGGGCGCAAGGAGCTCAAGCCTTTTGAGTACTGGGCGTTCGCCGAGGTGACGACCGACGAGATGGCCGACGTTCTGCTTAAGATGAAGATGCGCCGACCCTACACGCTTGCCGATGCGGTCAAGGCCACCGGGCTGGAGGCCGAGCCGCTCGAGAAGCTGCTCGATGAGATGAGCTACATCGGTCTGCTCGAGTACAACTGGGAAAACCCCACCCGCACGAAGCAATGGGTGCTGCCCATGCTCGTGCCCGGTTCGGCCGAGTTCCTCAACATGCGCCAGTCCCAGATCGACGAGCATCCTGCTGTGGCGAAGTTTTTCGAGCAGGCCTCCAAGGGGGCCCTTGCCAGGGCCACGCCGATGGTGCCGCCCGGAGGCGCGGGAATCGGCATGCACGTCATCCCGGTCGAGCAGGCGATCCAGATGGAGGACCGCTCCGTCTCTATCGAGCACATCGAGCATTGGCTCGACAAGTACGAGGGCAAGTACGCAGCGAGCCCGTGCAGTTGCCGTATGAGCCGCGCGAAGTTGGGCGAGGGTTGCGGTGACGACCCGAACGACTGGTGTATCGCGGTGGGTGACATGGCCGACTACGTGGTGGAGACCGATCGCGGCCACTACATCACGCGCGAGGAGGTCTACGAGACCCTGCGCCAGGCCGAGGCCAACGGCTTTGTGCATCAGATCACCAACATCGACGGCGAGGACAAGATCTTCGCCATCTGCAACTGCAACGTGAACGTGTGCTATGCGCTGCGCACCTCGCAGCTGTTCAACACGCCGAACCTGTCCCGCTCCGCATATGTGGCGCGCACCGAGACCGACAAGTGCGTGGCCTGCGGCCGATGCGTCGAGGTGTGCCCCGCGGGCGCGGTAAAGCTCGGCCAGAAGCTGTGCGCCGCGAGTACGGGGGAGGTGCCGGAGTATCCCAAGCAGGAGCTGCCCGACACCGTGAAGTGGGGCCCGGAGAAGTGGAGCCCCGATTATCGGAACAAGAACCGCATCGAGACCTATGACACGGGAACAGCCCCGTGCAAGACCGCGTGCCCGGCTCACATCGCGGTGCAGGGGTACCTCAAGCTCGCGGCGCAGGGGCGTTATCGCGACGCGCTCGCCCTCATCAAGCGTGAGAACCCGCTGCCGGCGATTTGCGGCCGCATCTGCAACCGCCGTTGTGAGGACGCCTGTACGCGTGGACGCATCGATTCGGCAGTTGCCATCGACGAGGTGAAGAAGTTCATCGCCGAGCAGGACCTCGCAGCCGAGCATCGCTACGTCCCCGAGGTGGTGACGCCCACGCGCACTGGGGGCTTCGACGACAAGATCGCGGTGATCGGCGCCGGTCCCGCGGGCCTTTCCTGCGCGTTCTACCTGGCAGAGAAGGGCTACAAACCGGTCATCTTCGAGAAGAACGCGCGCCCCGGCGGCATGCTCACCTACGGTATCCCCAGCTATAAGCTCGAGAAGGACGTGATCGAAGCCGAGGTCGACATCATCCGCGAGATGGGCGTCGACATCCGTCTGGGTGTCGAAGTGGGTCGCGACGTCACCCTCGATGAGCTGCGCGAGCAGGGGTTCAAGGCGTTTTATGTGGCGATTGGCTGCCAGGGCGGCCGCCTGCCCGGCATCCCGGGCGAGGACGCCGAGGGCGTGTCCGTCGCCGTTGATTTCCTGCGTGGCGTGGCCGAGCAGCAAGACGACGGTGGCAAGGCCGAGCCGATGTGCGGTCGCACCATCGTGGTGGGCGGCGGCAACGTGGCCATCGATGTGGCCCGCACCGCAGCGCGCCTGGGTTCCGAGCACGTGGAGATGTTCTGCCTGGAGAGCTCCGAGGACATGCCGGCCAGCACCGAGGAAGTTGTCGAGGCCAATGAGGACGGCGTGCACATCTCCTGTGGCTGGGGCCCGGTCGAGGTTCGCACGGGCGAGAATGGTCGCGTGAGCGAGGTCGTTTTCAAGCGCTGCCTGCGCGTGTTCAACGACGAGGGGCGCTTCGACCCGCAGTATGACGAGAACGAACTGCGAACCGTCGCTGCCGATCGCGTCGTGTTCTCCATCGGTCAGTCGATCGTCTGGGGCGACCTGCTCGAGGGGGAGGCGGTCGAGCTCGGTCGCGGCCAGGGCGCCGTCGCCGATCCCAAGACGTATCAGACCGCACAGCCCGACATCTTCGTGGGCGGCGACGTCTACACCGGCCCCAAGTTCGCCATCGACGCCATCGCCGCCGGCCACGAGGCCGCGGTGTCCATTCATCGCTTCGTGCAGGATGCGACGCTCACCATCGGGCGCAACCCGCGCTCTTACCGCGAGTTGAACAAGGACGACGTCGACTTTGGCAGCTACGATACGGCGAGCCGCGGCGACGCGGTGCACGACTACGAGCGTGAGAAGGCAGAGCCGTTCCGCGAGTACGTGAAGACGTTCACCGAGGAGCAGGTGCGCGCCGAGACCGCCCGCTGCCTGGGCTGCGGCGCGAGCGTCGTGGATGAGAACAAGTGCATCGGCTGCGGTCTGTGCACCACTAAGTGCGCGTTCGATGCGATTCACCTGCATCGCGAGCATCCCGAGTGCTCCAACATGGTGAAGTACGAGAAGAAGGTCCCGAGCCTCGCGAAGTACGCGCTCAAGCGCGAGATCAAGATTCGCTTTGGGAAGAAGGGCTCGAAGTAGCATGCACGAGCTCGGAATCGTCTTCCACATCATCCGCAGCGTCGAGGGCGTGGCGCGGGAGAACAACTTGCGTCGCGTTTCCTCGGTGACGCTCGAACTCGGGGAGGTCTCGGGTGTCATCCCGGGCTATCTGACCGATTGCTGGGATTGGGCGTGCGCGAAGAACGACCTCATGCGCGGGGCCGAGCTGGTGGTCGAGGAAGTTCCAGCAGTTACATACTGCGAAGCGTGCGACAGCACCTATGGCACGGTCGAGCACGGTCGCGTCTGCCCGCATTGCGGGAGCGACCGGACGTATCTCATCCAAGGTGACGAGACGACTATCAAGGAGATCGCCACGCCCGACGAGGAGCGGACTCCATCAGCGCGGTAGGGGCGACGGATATGCAAGAAGAAACCCCATCGGGCGAAAAACTGCCCGATGGGGTTTCTTGCCGTACCGGCGCAGCCTCTCTACGCCTTGAGGCCAGCCAGGAAGCCCTCGCGGATGGCGTCGAGTGCGCGGCGCGGGCGCTCGGCATCGCCCACGGTGCAGTGCGGGACGCCCGCGGCGTCGAGAGCGGCGATGAGCTCGGCGTTGTCACGGGAGCGCGATCCCACGGCGACCACGACGTCGTCGCAGGCGATCTCACGGGCGGCGTCCCCGGACTTCACGCGGACGCCGGTCTCGGTGAGGCCGTCGAACGCGGTGGAAGGCAGGATCTCGACGCCAAGTTTCGCGAGCTTGCCGAAGACGCAGGTCGCACGGGCGGAGCCGAGGTCGGCGCCCGCGCGCTCGGCCATCTCGAGCACGGTGACCTTCTTGCCGGCGGTCGCCAGCGCATCGGCGACCTCCAGGCCCACCAGTCCACCGCCGATCACGACGACGCTCTCGCCCTCGACCGGTTCGCCTTCGAGCACGGCGTGGGCGACGTGGACGTTGGCGCCGGAGAGTCCCAGCGTGATGGGGGAGGCGCCGTTGGCGATGATCACGCGGTCGAAGCGTTCAGCCGCGATGGTCTCGGTCGTGAACGGGGTGTTTAGGCGTACCTCGACGCCGGAACGCCTCGCCTGTTCGCCCATGAGCGCCGCGGCGATTTCCATCTCGGCCTTGCCGGGTGCCTTACCGGCGGTGATGAACTGGCCGCCCAGGCGGTCGCTCGCCTCGAAGACCACGGCCTCGTGCCCACGGGTGACGAGTGTCTCGGCGGCCATCAGGCCCGCGACGCCGCCGCCCACGACGGCGATGCGCTCGGGCTCGTCCGTCGCCTCGACCTTCCAGTCGAGTTCGTGGCCGACGAGTGGGTTGCGCAGGCAGGTGATGTGCTCGAAGTTGCGCATGTCTGCAAAGCCGTCCAGGCAGCCCTGGTCGCAGCCCACGCAGTACACGATGCTATCCGTGCGGCCCTCGCGCGCCTTGTTGCAGAACTCGGGGTCGGCGAGCTGGGCGCGGCCCATGACCACGAGGTCGACCTTGTCCTCTTCGAGAATCTTCTCGGCGATCTGCGGGGTGTTGATGCGTCCGACACCGATGGTGGGCATGCCGGTCTCGCGGCGGATGCGCGCCGCGTTGTCGATGTTGAAGCCCGGAGCCAGGTCGATGGGCGGGACCTCGAGGGCATTTGCGGCGGTGACGATATTGCCGCGGGAGACGTCGAGCACGTCGACGCCGGCTTCGCGCGCCATCTTGCAGAACGCGATCGTGTCCTCGACGCTCATGCCGCCCTCGAGACAGTCGTCATGAGCGTCGATGCGCATGAACAGAGGCATATCCTCAGGGATGTTCTCGCGGATCGCGCGGATGCAGGCGAGCGGGAATTTTGCGCGATTCTCCAGGCTGCCTCCCCATTCGTCGTCGCGGTGGTTGAGGCCCGCGGAAAGGAAGGAGTGCGGGAGGTAGTTATGGGCGCAATGGAACTCGATGCAGTCGTAGCCCGCTTCCACGCAGCGCGCCGCGGCGGCGCCGTAGCAGTCGATGACCTCGTGGATCTGCTCGACGGTGATGCCGGGGATGGTGAAGCCGTGGACGGTCATCTCATTGGGGACGAGGATCTGGGCCGCAGGATCCATGGCGACGGCGATGGATCCCTGCCAGAGCTGGACTCCGGCGCGCCCGCCTTCGGCGTGGATGGCATCGGTGAGGCGCTTGTGGCCCTCGATGAAGCGGTCCTCGGCCAGCGACAGGAAACAGTTGGGGGAGCTGGGTGCGTGGACCGCGGTGACCTCGACGATTGAGAGGCCCACACCGCCCGCGGCGCGGACGCGGTGGTATTCGACGAGTTTGTCGGTGACGGCTCGCTCGTCGCACATACGGGTGCCCATGGCGGGCATGACGATGCGGTTGCGCATCGTGAGGGATCGGATGGAGAAGGGTTCGAAGAGCTTTGGGAACATGGGTCTCCTATCGGCTACGCAAATGTGCGGTACGAGACAACCATAGCGTATCTAGGCGTCAGCCAGGAGTTTTTTCACCAGAGCACCAAGTTCAACGACCTGTTGCTCGAGCTCCGCGATGCGGCGGGCGTTGTCGGCGATGCCCTCGCGGTTCATGATCGAGGCCTCCTCGACGGGGTCGGGCATGGTCTCACGGTGGTGGGTCGCGTCAAAGGACTCGGCGAGGACGCGGCACCCGTTGCGGCGCACCACACGCCCCGGGATGCCCACAACGGTGCAGTTCGCCGGTACATCTTTGACCACGACCGAGTTTCCGCCGATGCGCACGTTGTCCCCGATGTGGATGTTGCCGAGCACCTTGGCGCCCGTCCCCACGGTCACGTTGTTACCCAGGGTGGGGTGGCGCTTGCCGCACTCGTTGCCCGTGCCGCCCAGGGTGACGCCCTGGTACAGCACGCAGTCATCGCCGATGACGGTGGTCTCGCCGATGACGACTCCCATGGCATGGTCGATGAACAGGCGACGCCCGATCTGCGCGGCGGGATGTATCTCGACGCCGGTGAAGAAGCGGGTGATCTGCGAGAGGATGCGCGCGAGCCCGCGTGCCCCGTGCTTCCACAACCAGTGCTCCGGCATGTGCATCCACTTGGCGTGCAACCCTGGATAGGACAGGAAGATCACGAGTGAACTTTGGGCCGCTGGGTCGTTTGCCTTGACGGCGGCGATGTCCTCGCGGACGGTGGCGATGGCTCCCATGCCCCTCCTTTGGTGCCGGAGCGCGTGCAGACGCGCGGTGCGAGATCCATGCGGTTCCCACATGGCGTGAGCTGCAAGTGTACGCGTGAGAGCCATTAATGTCGAGAGAATCACTAGGATTAACATCGGCGGGCGCGCCCGCCCCGCGCGCCCCGAGTGTCCCCGCGCCGAGAGGTTTTGGAAAGACTGCGGACATTACCTCGTCTTTACATGCGCTCGGTATCATGGTGACACTTGCGTTTGCAGCATGATTAGAAAGGCATCCCATGCAGGAGGCATTTTTCGGCTTCATCAGCCAGTTCGGCTACCTTGCGGTCGCCGCGCTCATCCTTTTCGAGAACGTGTTCCCGCCCATCCCCAGCGAGCTCATCCTGCCGCTGTCGGGCTTTCTCGCCACGCAGACCGAGATGACGCTCCCCGGTGTTATCATCGCCGCGACGGTCGGCTCGGTTGTTGGCGCGTATTTCCTCTACGGCATCGGCCGTCTGCTTTCCCAGGAGCGTCTTGAGGGGTTCTTCGACACCAAGCCCATGCGCATGCTGGGCTTCCATTCCGACGATGTGGCCAAGGCTATCGGCTGGTTCGACCGCAAGGGCCAGATCACGGTGCTCATCTGCCGCTGCATCCCCGTGGTGCGCAGCCTCATCTCCATCCCCGCCGGCACCGCCAAGATGAACATGGTGCGCTTCGCCCTCTACACCCTCGTGGGTTCGCTCGTGTGGAATGCGATCTTGTGCACGCTTGGCTTTTGGGCCGGCGGTGCCTGGGAGCAGATCACCGCTCAGGCCGAGTGGGTGTCCGACGTGGTGAAGGTCGTCATCATCGTCGTCGCCGTGGGCGTTGTGGCATGGTGGGTCAAGTTCCGCATCCTGCCGGCGCGTGCCGAGCAGAAGCGCCGCGAGGCCGAGGGCAAGTAGCGCCTCTGTCGCGCCGGGGCGCATCGGCGCGCGAACCGTTTCCTGCCGATTAATTCTGCCGCCACTCCATCGCGACGGAGTACAATCAAGCGAACATGCCAATGCCGGGCCATGTGCCCGGCATTCTTGTAGTATGCAGAGGCCTTCCGTCGGACGGGCCTTTATGTTGAGAGGGCGCCTTCGGCGAGGGTGCCCGCATCGAGTGAGGAGTTCACCATGACCGTTGAGAAGAAGGACCTGGACTGGGGAAACCTCGATTTCAGCTATCGCAAGACCGACTATAGCTATGTGTCCAACTACAAGGATGGCGCATGGGATGAGGGTGCCCTGACCACCGATCACAGCATCACGCTGTCGGAGTGCGCGGGCATCTTCCATTATTGCCAGGAGGTCTTCGAGGGGCTCAAGGCCTATACCACCGCCGATGGGTCCATCGTGTGCTTCCGTCCCGACATGAACGCCCAGCGCATGGCCGATTCCGCCGAGCGCCTGGTCATGCCCGCCTTCCCGCAGGACCGCTTCGTCGAGGCGGTCAAGCAGGTCGTTGAGGCCAACGCCGCGTGGGTGCCCCCGTTCGGTTCCGGCGCGACGCTCTACGTCCGTCCGCTCATGATCGCCACGGGCGACGTCATCGGCGTGAAGCCTGCCGACGAGTACCAGTTCCGTATCCTCGTGACGCCCGTGGGCCCGTACTTCAAGGGTGGCGACACCACCGTCAAGCTGTGCGTTTCCAAGTACGATCGCGCTGCCCCGCATGGTACCGGCAACATCAAGGCCGGCCTCAACTACGCCATGAGCCTCAAGGCGGGCATGGAGGCGCATGCCGCGGGTTATGCCGAGAACCTGTATCTCGACTCCGAGTCCCGCACCTATGTCGAGGAGACCGGCGGTGCCAACGTGCTGTTCGTCGCCAAGGACGGTACGCTCGTGGTGCCCAAGTCCCATACGGACTCGATCCTGCCCTCCATCACGCGCCGTTCGCTCGTGCAGGTGGCTCAGGACCTGGGGATCGCCGTCGACGAGCGTCCGGTTACCTGGGATGAGGTTGCTTCCGGCACCTTCGTCGAGTGCGGCCTGTGCGGTACTGCGGCCGTCATCTCGCCGGTGGGCGAGATCCACGATGACGATACGGTCGTCGTCTTCCCGGGCGGTCACGAGTCCTCCGGCCCCGTCATGAAGCGTCTGCGCGAGACCTTGACCGGCATTCAGGGCGGTCAGATCGAGGACAAGCACGGCTGGGTCTGCAAGATCTGCTAGAAGAACGTGGGGCGACTCGGTTTCGCCCATACATGTCGATGGCAGCGCACAAAATCGCCGCCGTGGCGGAAATGGTTCGTCGTTTTGCGCCCCTTGCTCGTTCGCGGCAAGGGGCGCTTTTCTGCTACCCTTGAGTCGGTCAAACAAATGGGTGGGCGCGGTGGACGCGCCCGCATGGAAGGAGGCCTCGTGGAGGCTTACAAGCAGGAGTTCATCGAGTTCATGGTCGAGTCCGACGTCCTCAAGTTCGGCGACTTCACCCTCAAGAGCGGCCGCAAGTCCCCGTTCTTCATGAATGCCGGCGCCTACGTCACCGGCGAGCAGCTCATGTGCCTGGGCGAGTACTACGCCCGCGCCATTCACGATAACTTCGGCCTGGATTTCGACGTCGTGTTCGGCCCGGCGTACAAAGGCATCCCGCTGTCCGTGGTTACTGCCATCGCCATGCACAAGCTGTATGGCAAGGAGGTCCGTTACTGCTCCGACCGCAAGGAGGTAAAGGATCACGGCGCCGACAAGGGCGGCATGCTGGGCTACGAGCTCAAGGACGGCGACCGCGTGGTGATGGTCGAGGACGTGACCACGTCCGGCAAGTCCATCGATGAGACGTACCCCAAGCTCATGAATGCCGCCAACGTCGAGGTCAAGGGTCTGATCGTTTCCCTCAACCGCATGGAGGTCGGCAAGGGCGGCGTCACCACCGCGCAGAAGGAAATCGAGGCCAAGTACGGGTTCCCCGTGGCGAGCATCGTGTCCATGGCCGAGGTGACCGAGCACCTGTACAACCGCGAGGTGGCCGGCCGTGTGGTGATCGATGACGAGCTTAAGGCCGCCATCGATGCATACTATGAGCAGTACGGTGCGCGTGAGTAGCGTTTGCATCCGAGCGATTTGGTGAGGCGGGCGTCGGCGGTTTGCCGGCGCCCGCTTTTTGCGCCGGCCGTTCACCGAGACGCTGCCGTCTGCCTGGAATCCTTCGCGTATCATCAGGCCAACGTTCGCCTCGGTGGCGCGTGCCGTACGGGGCTGCATTCCGCTGTTGGGAGGAAAAGACATGAAGAAGAGGTTTTGGACGATCCCGTTGATGGTGCTCGCCGTGGCCTGTACCGTGTTCCTGGGAGGTTGCGGCGGTCCTTCGGTCGATGAGCTCATCCGCGAGGATCTCGAGACGGCGTTTTCCGAGGTCTCTCCGGATAACGAGGAGCTGCTCGCCGCCATGACGGACAGTTCGGATGGCGGGTTCGAGACGCTTGGCATCGATACCCAGGAGTTCGCGAAGGCCTATCTCGACGGGTTTACCCACGAGATCAAGGAGGTCGCGGTCGACGAGGAGGCCGGCACCGCCGATGCCACGGTTGTGCTCAAGATGAAGTCCCTCACCGCGATCATGTCCGAGTTCACCGGCAAGTTCCAGGAGTATCTGACCACGATCGATCCTCAGACCGTGGAGAGCGAGGAAGCCCTGTACAAGGAGGCGGGCGCCATGCTCATGGAGGCTGTGAAGAACGCCGAGCCCGAGGAGGGCGAGTGTGTGTTCACGTACGAGAAGGACGATGAGAACACTTGGTCCGCCACCGATAGCGCGGAGCAGCAGATTCTCGAGGCCATGATGTAGCTTGTGATCTGACATACCTGCGGGAATGAGCGCATGGGGCGCGTGGGGCTTCGGCTCTGCGCGCCCGTTTGCTGTGGCCCTTGTCTTCATCGTTCCGCTTTTGACGAAGGAGCTTTTTGCGGCGTTCGCCCCGCCTTGAAAATCAATTCATCGACTTTTGGTAATTAGTTTGCCGATTTGCCGATGAGCGACCCATCCGGTGCTTAAGCGAACTGGGATTTTAAGCACCATCTTGCGCGATGTTCCCCATGTATGCGGATTCCAATTACCAAAAGTCGACTGAGTGAAATGCACGGCATTCGCATACTGAATAATACGAGCCATAAGCAGTTGGAAGATGCATACTCCCCCATCGGCGCTCCTTGGAACCGCGCACGGGAGGGGCCGAAGGGGCGCACGGCGGGAGGGTCGCTACAAAACGATGTCGAGCAGCTCCTCGGGAGTGTCGATCACGTAATCGGCGCCGGCGCCCTCGAGCTCCGCACGGCCGCGAAAGCCCCACGCCACGCCACATGAGCGCATGCCCGCGTTGTGTCCGCAGGCGATATCGACATTGGAGTCTCCCACGTACAGGGTGGTCTTCGGATCTGCGTCGAGCTGTTCGAGGACGTACGCGGTGATTGCCGGGTCGGGCTTGGGCGGAAAGGCGTCGATGCGTCCCTGCGCCAGGGCCACGCGGTCGCCAAAGTAGCGCTCGACAAGTGGGACCGTTGCCGCGTGGTCTTTATTGGAGAGAACGGCGCAGGTCACGCCACGCTCGCGAAGTTCGTCTAAAAGCTCGAGGATGCCGGGGTAGGGGGCCGTGTGGTCCTCCTTGTGCTCGGCGTAGAAGGCGCGGAAGTCGGCGAGTGCCTGCTCAAAGACGCGGCCGTTCCCCATGAATTCGGCGGGAATAAGGCGCTCGATGAGCTTGATCTGCCCGTTGCCGACTTTGTAGCGGAATTGGTCCGCCGTGTAGGTGGGCCATCCGCGGGATTCGCATACATGGTTGCCGGCGATGGTGAGGTCCTCAAGGGTATTGAGCAACGTGCCGTCAAGGTCGAATATCACGTGGGTGTAGGTCATGGACAGCCCCTTCGAAAAAGCCCGGCCACATACGTGACCGGGCCTGTCTATCATGGCTGGGGCAGAGGGATTCGAACCCCCGTAACTGGTACCAAAAACCAGGGTCCTGCCGCTGGACGATGCCCCAAATGGGTGTGGGCGCGTAAGCGCGCCGCTCTAGTGTACCGTACCTAGTCGCTCAGTGCATCACACAGGCCGTCGAGAAGGCGAACGGCCAGAGTTTGCGCATCACTTGAAGTGAACGTGCCGTAGCCGGTGATGCCCGTGAGCTCGATGCGGAGCTTGATCGGACGGGTGGCCGCCGCGGCGACCGCCGTCTTGATGCGCAGTGAGAGATTGTTGCACTCGGCCAGGGTGATCGTGGCGCGCGGCTCGGCGTCGTCGGGCAGCGCATCGGAGGCAATCTCGACCGTCAGGTCCACATCCTCGGGCGCGACGTCGTCATACAGCACGATGCCGCTACCATCGGTCGTGGCGGTTGCGATATTCCACACGCGTGAGGCGACATTGCGGGCGATTGCGTCCTCACCGCCGATGGCGATGCTCCAGCTTTCGAGCACGCTCGCGGCGCGGGCGAACCCCATGCGGGCCTCGGCCTCGACATCGATTACAGAGGGCTTGCCCTCCCACACATGGTGCAGGCGGTTCACGTAGTTGAAGGTGTCCTGGAACGCCATGCCATCGGCGAACAGCCCCACGTTCTCCTGGAACTGCTGCAAAGCGGCCTCGGTATGCGGGCCGAAGTAGCCGTCGTCCACGCCGCAGGCAAAGCCGAGCGTGTTGAGGGCGCGCTGCAGGGCGCGGACATCGGCGCCGTGGAAATTGGGAAGGCGCAGGTACAGCGTGCGATCGCCGAGCTTATAAGACTCGTCTACCAGCGCGCTCCAGCACGTGCCGTCCACATCCTCGCCCGCATCCAGTCCCTGCTGGGCGCGAAACGCGCGAACGGCTGCAGCTGTGGTTGCGCCGAACTCCTTCGCCGTCATCTCGGCGGCGTCGATCATATATCCAAGCGAGGAAAGGCGCGTCTGCACGTCCTCGACGGCAGGCCCTTGCATTCCCTGCGAAATGGGTTCCATGAGATCCCCTTACAACCTGGCGCACGCTGCGGACTTACAGGCCGCACGGCGCGTCTTCATGCGCGCGGGAGAACGAGTGCCTTCGCGCGGCATACACCATACAGTCTACCAAGAGTGCAGACGGCTCCGCATAAAGTACAGCAGGGTCTTTCGTTTTGTTGCGGTGAATGGTTCAGTGCAAAAAAACGACCGCGCCGATGAGGGGAGCGCGGTCGTTGAGGGGGCTGCGGTTCAGATGCGCGCCATGCGCGGCGGCGATCCTTACAGGTTGGCCTCGATGTCGGCCTTGAGCTTGGGCTTGGGAACGGCGCCCACGGAACGCATGGCTTCGGCGCCGCCCTTCAGCAGGACGACGGTGGGGATGGACATGACGCCGAAGCGCATGGCCAGGTCCTGGTTCTCGTCGACGTTGCACTTGACGACGGTGACCTTGCCCTCGAGCTCGCCGGCCAGCTCATCCACAACGGGGGAGAGCATGCGGCACGGGCCGCACCACGGGGCCCAGAAATCGACGAGGACGGGCAGCTCGCCTGCGAGCATGGAGTCGAAGTTGGTGGCATTCACCTCGGTGACGTTGGACATGGATTCCTCCTATATACGCGTTCCCGCCGGCGCCTGCCGACGGAGGTCTTTCGAATCGAGGACGTTATACCCATGCCTGCGCGCCCGTTACACCGGGAGTAGAATGATTCGATGTGATTCTTTTCGCCTGGCTCGCGGGCCGGGGTACGATCGTAGGGGCGGGTGTTCGACGGATGGCCATCACCACACAGGAGCGCAAGGAGGCGCTGGCGGCTGCAGCCGAGCAGGAGCTCAAGGGACTCGAAGCGCGCGGGGTCCGCATGGCGGGCAACGCGTTTTCGCCGGTCGTGCTTGTCAAAGGCGAGCTCAACGATGCCGAGCGTTCGGGCGATCCGCTGCTTTCGGGCGCGGACGGCACGGCCCTGCGTGCGGCGCTCGGCGCCATCGGTTGGGAGCCGCAGGATCTTTGCGTGCTGGCTGCGGTTGCCGGCTCGGGCGACGAGGCCGTGGCGGGCGGTCTGACGGCGGGTGAGCCGCTGTCCGTCGACCTGTTCCGCGAGGCGCTTGAGGCGCTCGATCCCGAGGCGATCATCCTGTTGGACGATGCGGCCGCCGATCTTTTGCGCGAGACCTATGCCGACGCCCTCGCGATCATCGAAGACTTCGATACCGCCATGCTCAAGCCCGGGCTCATTGCGCCGGTTCTTGGCCGCCGTGTGCTCGCGCTCGATGGTTTTGAGGCCGCGCTGTCCCAGCCGGCGGAAAAGCAGCGTATGTGGGCGTATCTCAAGCAGATGCCACCGCTGGGGGCGCCGTACTAAATGGGTTCCCGTGCCGCTGCGATTCGCTGATTCCATAGGTGTCTTGTCAGCTGTCTTGTCAGTGAAAGCCCCCAGTGCCATACTTCCCTCAACGAACCTGCGAATGTCGGGAGGACCGCATGGCACAGACGAGGGGCGGGGCCCTGGAGCGCGCGGCGGCGGTGCCCGCCGAGACGCGCGAGCGCATCGAGGAACTCAAATCAAAGCGTGATGCGGTGATACTTGCGCATTACTATGTCGAGCCCGAGGTGCAGGCCGTCGCCGATTACGTGGGCGATTCGTTCTACCTCGCAAAGCTCGCCAAGACCTTGCCGCAGCAGACCATCGTCTTGTGCGGCGTGGAATTCATGGGCGAAAGCGCCAAGCTCCTCAATCGCGATAAGACCGTGCTCTTGCCGGAGCCTGCGGCGGATTGCCCCATGGCCCATATGGTGCGCCGGGCGACGATTGACGCCGCCCGTGCCGAGTACGGCGACGATCTTGCGGTGGTTTGCTACGTCAACTCGACCATGGAGATCAAGAGCTGGAGTGACGTCTGCGTGACTTCATCCAACGCGGTCAAGATCGTGCGCGAGCTGCCGCAGCACCATATCCTGTTCATTCCCGATCGGAACCTTGGTCGCCATGTCGCGCAGCAGGTGCCCGAGAAGCACGTGATCCTGAATGACGGATGCTGCCCGCGCCATGAGGCGATTTCCCTTGCCGAGCTGCGCGAGCTCAAGTCGGCGCATCCCGAGGCGCTCACGCTGGCGCACCCCGAGTGCACCGAGGCGATTCTGGCGGAGGCCGAGTTCATCGGCTCGACCGCCGATATTATCGGCTTCGCGGAGGCGAGCGCGGCGAGCGAGTTCATCATCGTGACGGTCGATGGCGTGCTCTACGAGCTGGAGCGGCGATGCGCCGGTCAGGGCAAGCGCTTCTATGTGACCAAGACCCCGCCCACCTGCGCCGATATGGACGGTATCACACTCGATAAGCTCGTGGCGTGTCTCGAGAGCGGTTCGGGCGCCGTAGATATCTCGGTTGGTGAGGATGCGGCCCGCGCCGCGCAGCGCACGCTCGACCGCATGCTGGAATACGCAGCCCGCTAGGACGCATCCGGCAGGGTTCCGCATGAGCGGCGCCCGTCCGGATGCGCCCCTTGCGTGGGGCGCCGGAATGAAAGGGGCCGCGGATGGCGGCGAACCATATGGACATGACGTGCGATATCGCGATTGTCGGATGCGGCGTGGCGGGCTTGTATGCCGCACTCACCGCGCCGGCGAGTGCCAAGATCGTGATGCTGTCGAAGGGCGCCCTCGACGAGTGCGATTCGATGCTCGCCCAGGGCGGCATCTGCGTGCTGCCCGAGGCCGGGGATTATGACTCGTTCTTTGAGGACACGCTTCACGCCGGGCACGGCGAGAACCGCCGCGAGAGCGTGGACATCATGATCCGTTCCTCGCGCGCGGTCATCAACGACCTGATTGCGCTGGGCGCGGAGTTCGAGCGCGAGGAGGACGGCTCGCTGGCCTTCACGCGTGAGGGCGCGCACGCCCGGGCGCGCATCGCGTTTCATGCCGACGTGACGGGCAAGGAGATCACCGAGGCGCTGTTGGCGGCGGTCAAACGTCTGCCCAACGTGCGGATTCTCGAGCATGTCGCCATGGTCGACCTGCTGTTCGACGCGCACGAGGCCGGCGGGGCGGACGCGGATGGCGCGCCCGCCTGCACGGGTGTGCTGGCGCTTCCCGTCACCGCTGCATCCTCGACGGCCACGATCGAGGAGCTGCGCGCCGTCGCCGGTGTGGGCGAGTCCCTCGACGCCGCCCCCGCCGATCTTGAATGCGGTGAGCCCTTCTGCATCCATGCGGGGAATACCCTGCTCGCCACGGGCGGCATCGGCGGTGTGTATCAGCATTCGACGAATTACCCCCAGCTCACGGGTGATGCGTGCTTCCTCGCCAGCGCTTACGGCATCAAGCAGGAGCATCTCGAGTACGTGCAGATTCACCCCACCGGTCTGTATTCCGCCGAGCCCGGCCGCACCTTCCTCGTGTCCGAGAGTTGCCGCGGCGAGGGCGCGATCTTGTTGAATCATGCCCAGGAGCGCTTTACCGACGAGCTCCAGCCGCGCGATGTGGTGGCCCGCGCTATCCAGGATGAGATGCGCAAAGAGGGCACCGAGTACGAGTGGCTGAGCTTCGCCCCGGTCGATCCGCAGGTCGTGACCGCGCACTTCGCCAACATCCACGCGCATTGCCTGGAAAAGGGGCGTGACATCCTCGCCGAGCCCATTCCGGTCGTCCCAACGCAGCATTACTTCATGGGTGGCGTCCACGTCGATCGCGATTCGGCCACGAGCATGCCGCATCTGTACGCGGCGGGGGAGACCGCCTGCAACGGCGTGCACGGCAAGAACCGTTTGGCGAGCAACTCGCTGCTCGAGTCTTTGGTGTTCGCCCGCCGTGCGGCGTGGAAGATGGCGACGGGCGAAAGCCTGCCCGTGGAGGAGACCGGTGCCCCGGCTCTCGATGGCGTGCACCGCGCGCCGTGCGACCTGTTCCCCGGTCTTCCGTCGTTCGAGCTGAACATCGACACTCTTATATAGGAGGCTCGCATGAATCCCATCACCATGAACTTGGTGGCCGACGACATCATCCGCTTCGCCCTGCGTGAGGACATGAATGCGGGCGACTTGTCGACCGAGTCCGTCTGCCCCGAGCGTCGCGAGGCCGAGGTGCAGCTTATCGCCAAGGCCGAGGGCGTGATCGCGGGTCTCGATGTGTTCGAGCGCGCCTTCACCCTGCTCGACCCGCGCACGAGCTTTGATGCTCGCGTCGCCGACGGCGATGCGGTTGAGCCCGGTCAGCTGCTGGGCATCGTGCGCGGCGACGCACGCGTCCTGCTCTCGGGCGAGCGCGTGGCCTTGAATTTCCTGCAGCGCATGAGCGGCATCGCGACGTACACACGCCGTATGGCCGCAGCCCTGGAGGGGACGAAGACCAGGCTCGTCGACACGCGCAAGACCACGCCGTGCCTGCGCATCTTCGAAAAAGCCGCGGTCGAGGCGGGCGGCGGTGCCAATCACCGCTACAACCTCTCCCAAGCGGTCATGCTCAAGGACAATCATATCGACGCTGCAGGCGGTATCGCCGCTGCGGTGGCGGGCGCCCGCGCGCACGCGCCGTTCGTCTGCACGGTCGAGGTCGAGTGCGAGGACCTGGACATGGTGCGCGAGGCGCTCGAAGCCGGAGCCGATATCATCATGCTTGACAATATGACGCACGAGCAGATGGCCGAGGCGGTTGCGCTCATCGACGGCCGGGCCAAGGTGGAGGCCTCGGGCAATGTGGACGCGGGCAACATCCGCGCCCTCGCCGATCTGGGAGTCGACTTCATCTCGTCCGGCGCCCTCACGCATTCGGCGCCCATTCTCGATCTGTCCCTCAAGCATTTGCGCATGGTGTAGCCGGCGTCTTTGGTGGAGAGGGGCCGCGTGCGGCTTGGTCCGGCGCCCCTCGCACGCGGACGAGATGGGCTTGCCGGATACGGATGGGAGGTGCGGCGGATGCCGTTGATGGGACATGAGCGCAGGAACGCGATCCTGCAGAGCCTGCGCGGGGCCGAGCGGCCTGTGAGCGGGACGGCCCTGGCCGACGCCGCGGGTGTGAGCCGCCAGGTGATTGTGCAGGATATCGCCCTGCTGCGCGCCGACGGGCATGATATCGTGGCGACCAACCGCGGCTATGTGCTGCGTGAGGGTTCTTCGGATGCGGATATCCCCACGCGCCTGGTCAAGGTGCGCCATACGGTCGAGCAGCTCGAGGATGAGCTCAACACCATCGTCGATCTGGGCGGTACGGTTCAAAGCGTGATGGTCAATCATCGCGCGTATGGCAAGATCACCGCGGATCTCGACATCCGCAGCCGCAGCGGGACCGCGCGGTATCTCGACGATATCCGCACGGGCAAGTCCACGCCGCTCATGACTGTGACAAGCGGGTATCACTTTCATCGCATCGCGGCCGAGAGCGAGGAGGCACTCGACCGCATCGAAGCCGCCCTTGCCGCGCGCGGTTACCTCGCCGAGCTCATGCCCTATGAGGACGATTTTCAGTAGTCCACCGCGTGCTCGCCAAGTCTCAATTGGGGACAGGTGCAAATTGGGACGTATCCCGTGCTCGCCCGCGCGTGAGGTCCCGGTCGATAACATCTATATATACGCGAAAACCGGGTCCGACCCTTTGTTGGGTCGGACCCGGTTCTCATTGGATCCATATTCGGATGCGCGAGGGACTAGTCCTCGGCGATCTCGGTGATGGCACCGGCGGGGCAGGCGTCCTGGCAAGCGCCGCAGGCAACGCAGGAATCCTCGTCGGCAACGGTGGCGACGTCGTTCAGCTCGACTCCTGTGATTGTTCGTTCAGCAAGAAAGCTCGCTCACCAAGCCGAGATAAGAATAACGTGATTCATTTGTCTGTCTCCTTTAAGAGCTTCTACCAAACCCCAACAGTGGGACACCAAGGGTTTCTGTCGTATCCGAAGATTCGGCATAGCCTTATGGAGAAAAACTCCGGAAGAATAAGGTTTCCTGTCACACGCTCGATTTCATCGGTCATTAGAAAGGGGAGCATAGTGTAGACATCACCGTCGTCCAGCTTGCACTTCGTAAGATAGTCTCTAATAAACAAATCAAAATGATTTTCGGACACACTCTTTATGCGATTGTTTTCGCATATGCGAATCCTTCGGTCGAAAACGTCCCGTTCCGCCGCAACAACTTCATTCCATTCGTTCGCGCAGCTCCGGCAATCAACTAGATGAATCCTAGTGGTAGTTATTGGAAATGGCTTATCCCAATCCATGTTTTCTGGATACTTGCGTTCAAGCACCAAGAGCTTAAGGCTGTGCGTATGCAGAATTGAGCAGGTGTAGCAAAGGGCAAGCTTCTCATGGGTGGCGTTGGTTGACCATGCCCTAATCTCTCCATCGACTGCTGACAACCGTTCATGAAACTCATTCCAAGATTTCTCACGATCTGCCTTAAAGACACCCTCTATACGAGACAACTCTGAAAGCCTGCTTTTTGCAGTAAATGGGGAAAGACGACCAATTGTTAGGTTATCCGGAAACCATAGCACGTCTCCGAAGCATTCTCCCTGCTGAATTGCAGCGGCTCGCGCAGCTCTCAGAACGGAGCTCACACTACCATCAAAGCATAGGTTAATCACAGAGACTCTGTTCCGCTATAGCCAGGGTTACCATATGCGTAGTTGTATACCTGAGCGGTAAATTGCCAACTGACCCAAATGCGGTGGCTCGCATTAAACTCGTGTTCGCCATCCACATATGCGGTAAACCCGCCGCTGGGAACAATCTGGTCCTCATTAAAGGATTGACGATAGCTATCCCCATTAGAAGTGTCCTTGCACGTGTAGGATCCACTCACGCCTTTGATACGAACGCAAGTCATCATAGATGCGAGTGTGCAGCGGAAGTCAATCTGGCATTTTCCATTACTCGTGGCAATCTTATGCAGAACCACCTGGCACGTTGGTTTTTCGGTGCAGTCGGCACGCAAAGAAGGGGTTTGTCCGACGGTATCAAAAGTCTCAAGTGGGACATCAATAACCTTAAAGGCTATCAAGTCCCCTTCCTCATAATCAGGACCAGGAGCAACCTTCTGCTCAAGTTCTTCAATATCTTCAGCTAGAAGAAATCCTTGGTTGCCACTAAAATCAGCTGGCGTAGCATACGACATCATCGGAACAGCTAAAGACCAAAAAACGACAGCAGAAAGAAATACTGAGACGATCGTCTTAAACTTCAGCTTCTTCATAATCTCCACCCATCAAGCGCTGGCACTCCATGCCCGAAACATTCGGCCATCTTGAAGTCTCCAATGACACTCATTCGGCAGATGGAAAAAGCATTCGGTGAGCGGCACATCAAAACTATAACCCTACTTTTGTCCTATAAGCCGGAATGATGTGTGCCGGCGGCAGGGTTGCAGAGCACAAAAAAGCTTGGCTCCAAACGGGAGCCAAGCTTTTTTGTGCTCAATGAGCAAGGCTTGTGTAAGCTGCGCACAAGATGTGCGAGCCGCGCTCAGGTTGAGTGCTAGTCCTCGACGATCTCGGTGATGGCACCGGCGGGGCAGGCGTCCTGGCAAGCGCCGCAGGCAACGCAGGAATCCTCGTCGGCAACGGTGGCGACGTCGTTCAGCTCGAGAACGCCGGCCGGGCAAGCGTCGACGCAGACGCCGCAGGCGATGCACTCGTCGGCATCGATGATCGGATGAGCCATGATAAACCTCCTCTGTAGCGCCCGGTGCCACAGGCGAAGAGGCAACGGGTCTTTTTCGGTCAAAAACATACCACGCACCGCCGCGAGCGCAAGGCCTTGCAGCGGCTTTCCACTGCCGTTCGCCGAGTTAGCCCTTGCAAACTTAGAATGGGAGCCCTTCATTTGCACCGCAGCCTGGTGCGGAGTGCCCTTATCAATGTGGAGGATAGGAAATCTTATATGAATTGACTTAGATTTTGTATAAGGCGCGTCATAAGGGGATACACTATGCCATGAACAAACGCCGAAGCGCCGTGGGCATCCGCACATGCGCGTCACGCAACCCAACGAAGGGAAGTAATCATGAGCAAGATTCTCGGTATCGACCTGGGCACCACCAACTCCGCCATGGCGGTTCTCGAGGGCGGCACCCCCACCACCATCGTGAACGCCGAGGGCGACCGCACCACCCCGTCCGTCGTGGGCTTCCGCGCCGACGGCGACCGCATCGTGGGCAAGGCCGCCAAGAACCAGGCCGTCACCAACCCCAAGAACACCGTGTTCTCCATCAAGCGTTTCATGGGCCGCAAGTTCTCCGAGGTGCAGGACGAGCTCAAGACCGTGCCTTACGAGGTCAAGGAGGGCAGCAGCGGTCGTTGCGTCGTCGTGATCGACGGCGAGGAGTTCACCCCCGAGCAGATTTCGGCCATGACGCTCGCCAAGATGAAGGCCGACGCCGAGAAGTACCTCGGCGAGACCATCTCCGAGGCCGTCATCACCGTCCCGGCCTACTTCAACGACGCCCAGCGTCAGGCCACCAAGGACGCCGGCCGCATCGCCGGCCTCGACGTGAAGCGTATCGTCAACGAGCCCACCGCCTCTGCCCTGGCCTACGGCCTGGACAAGCAGGACAAGGAGCAGAAGGTCCTCGTCTTCGACCTCGGCGGCGGCACCTTCGACGTGTCCCTGCTCGACCTGGCCGACGGTGTCTTCGAGGTTCTCGCCACCAACGGCGACAACCACCTCGGCGGTGACGACTGGGATCAGCGCGTCATCGACTGGATGGCCGACAAGTTCCAGTCCGAGAACGGCGTTGACCTGCGTCAGGACCCCATGGCCCTGCAGCGTCTGAAGGAGGCCGCCGAGAACGCCAAGAAGGAGCTCTCGAGTGCCCAGCAGGCCGTCATCAACCTGCCCTTCATCACCATGAACCAGTCCGGCCCGCTGCACCTCAACTACACGCTGTCCCGCGCCGAGTTCGAGAAGATCACCCGCGATCTGCTCGAGCGCTGCAAGGCCCCGGTCACCAAGGCCCTGAACGACGCCGGCGTCTCCCTGTCCGAGGTTGACGAGGTCATCCTGGTCGGCGGCTCCACCCGTATGCCCGCCGTGCAGGAGCTCGTCAAGAATATGACCGGCAAGCAGCCCAACATGTCCGTGAACCCCGACGAGGTCGTCTGCAACGGCGCTGCCGTCCAGGGCGGCGTGCTCACCGGCGACGTCGAGGGCATCCTGCTGCTCGACGTGACCCCGCTGTCGCTCGGCGTCGAGACCATGGGCGGCATCATGACCAAGATGATCGACCGCAACACCACGATCCCGACCTCCAAGACCGAGATTTACTCCACGGCCGCCGATAACCAGACCTCCGTCGAGATCAACGTCCTCCAGGGCGAGCGCGAGCTGGCTCGCGACAACAAGTCCCTCGGCAAGTTCCAGCTCTCCGGTATCCCGGCCGCCCGTCGCGGCGTGCCGCAGATCGAGGTCACCTTCGACATCGACGCCAACGGCATCGTGAAGGTCTCCGCCAAGGACAAGGGCACCGGCAAGGAGCAGTCCATCACCATCTCCGGCTCCACCGCGCTTTCCGACGAGGAAGTCGACCGCATGGTGAAGGACGCCGAGTCCCACGCCGAGGAGGACAAGAAGCAGAAGGAGGAAGTCGAGGCCCGCAACCAGACCGACTCCCTGTGCTACTCCACCGAGCAGACCCTCGCCGAGCTGGGCGACAAGGTTTCCGGCGATCTCAAGTCCAAGGCCGAGTCCGCCATCGCCGACGCCAAGAAGGCGCTCGAGGGCTCTGACATCGAGGCCATCAAGTCTGCCGGCGAGGCCCTGCAGTCCGTGGCGTACGAGCTTGCCCAGATGGTGTACGCCGACGCCCAGGCCGCCGCGCCCGGTGCCGACGGCGCTGCTGCCGCCGACGACGTGGTCGACGCCGAGTACGAGGTCGTCGACGACGAGGAGTAAGCTCCTTGAGACGCATCCGCCGCGCGCCCCGCGCGTGAGCGCCGCATGAGAGTTCGGGCGGCCGGCCTGCCAGCTGGCGAGCCGGCCGCCCTTTGCATGATAAGGAGACGGACGTGAAGATACCCGTGGAGGACGCCGTCGAGGCATCCGCGCAGGCACCTGATTCCGCCGATACAACCATTGAGAAGGAGGCAGCCGTCATGGCCGACGAAACCGAGGAGATGACCGAGGAGGAGATGGTCGAGGCCGCCATCCGCGCCGGTGAGGAGGCTGCGGACAACGATTTCAAGTTGAAGTACGAGAAGGCCGCAGCGGATCTGGCCGAGGCCCGCGAGCAGCTTGCCGCCGCCGAGGACGCCCGTGAGGCTGCCGAGGCAAAGGCTACCGATGCCGTGAACCGTCACGCCCGCCTGCAGGCCGATTGGGAGAATTACCGTCGCCGTACCGCCCAGGAGCGCCTGGACGAGCGCGCCCGCGCCACCGAGAAGCTCATCGAGGCCCTGTTGCCCGTGGTGGACGATATGGAGCGCGCGCTCGATCACGCCCGCACCCAGGAGCTTGCCGATGACTTCAAGCAGTTCGTCGACGGCGTGGACGCGGTTCGCTCCAAGCTGCTCAGCGTGTTCGACGGTGAGGGCGTCGAGGCGATCGACCCCAAGGGGGAGGCCTTCGACTGCAACATCCACCAGGCCGTTGGTCGCGTGGAGGACGCGTCTCAGTATGACGAGACCGTCAACGACGTGTACCAGAAGGGCTACCGCATGGGCGGCAAGGTGCTGCGTCCCGCCATGGTCACCGTGACCTACGGCGGCGAGACCCGCCCGGTGATCGTCGAGGACGACGAGGACGCCGAGGCCGAGACCGAGTAGCGGCTTGCGGTTGCACATATGCACGATTCAGGCAGGGCCCTGGGATGAGACGCCCGGGGCCCTCTTTGAGAAGGGAGGGTTCACATGCCTTCATCTAAGAGCTTTTACGATGTGCTGGGCGTAAGCAAGAACGCCTCCGACAAGGAGATCAAGTCGGCGTTTCGTAAGCTGGCTCAGAAGTACCATCCCGATCGCGGTGGCGACGAGGCGAAGTTCAAGGAGATCTCCGAGGCGTATGAGACGCTGTCCAATCCGGACAAGCGCAAAGAGTACGACATGATGCTGCAGTTCGGCGGCATTCCCGGTCAGGGCGGCTATACGTATGCCGGCGGCGCCGGCGGTCCGTCGATGGCCGACATCTTTGGCAGCATGTTCCGTGGCGAGGGCGTGAGCGGCGCATATGGCGCCGATCCCACGTCATTCGATTTCGGCGACATGTTCGGGGGCGGCCGCGCCCGTGCGCGCAAGGGCAACGATTTGCGCGCCGTGATCGACGTGACGTTCGACGAGGCCCTGCACGGCGCCAAGCGCAGCGTGACGCATCGCATTCCCTCCACGGGGGAGAGCGACACCATCGAGGTGACGATTCCCGCCGGTTGCTACGACGGTATGAAGCTGCGGTACAAGAATCATGGCGAGTACGGCGTGAACGGCGGTCCGCGCGGCAGCATGCTCATCGAGTTCCGCGTGGCAGAGCATCCGGTGTTCAAGCGCCGCGGCAAGTCCGCCGACGTTTCGATTGACGTGCCGGTTTCCATGTACGAGGCCGCCCTGGGTTGCACGGTCGACGTGCCCACGCCCTCGGGCAAGACGCTGCGCCTCAAGGTTCCCGCGGGGACCCAGTCGGGCAAGAGTTTCCGCTTCAAGGACATGGGCATGCCCGATGTGAAGCGCTCGGGCCATACCGGCGCCCTGCTCGCCACGGTGAGCGTGAAGGTGCCCATGAGCCTGACGGAAAAGGAGCGCGCGGCCCTGGAGAAGCTCCGCGACGCCGATGAGCGCACCTATCGCCCCACTGTGTAATTGGGGACGGGTGCAAATTGCACCACCCGCTCCAGTCCACATGTGTAATTGGGGACGGATGCATTTTACACAGCGTCGCGCGCCGGGTCGCTGCACCCCGGCGCGCGACGCGTACAATAGGATTCGATGATTCGATCGGATGGGGGAAGCATGACCGAAGAGAGCCGTAACAAACCGCTGTATATGATCTCCGTTGCCGCGGAGCTCACGGGCATGCATCCCCAGACGCTGCGCGTGTACGAGTCCAAGGGCCTGGTGAATCCCAAGCGCTCGGGTGGCAACACACGCCTGTACTCCCAAGCCGACATCGAGCGCCTCGAACTCATCAACCAGCTCACCGACGAGGGTATCAACCTCGCCGGTGTGGTGCGCATCCTGGACATGAAGGAGCGCGCCGAGGCTCGTGAGCTCGAGGCCGAAAAGCTGCGCTCTCGCGTGCGGCAGCTCGAGGATGAGCTTCATGAGCTCAAGATGCAAAAGCGCATCACCGCGCTCGCCCCGCGTGACGGCTCCGCCGATCCCGAAAAGGTCCTGCGCGGCTTGCTCGGCGGCGGCGACCTATAAAACCTCAATTTAGGGACAGTCCCTCAATTGAGGTTCCCGGCGCGGAACGAAAGGGATGCGGGCGAAAAGGAGAACGGCGACATGAGCGATGTGCCCTTAAGCGAGAATTATCGTTTTTTCAATCACAGCGCCTGCGAGTTCTACCCGTGTCACGATATGCCGGCCGATGATCTGAACTGCCTGTTCTGCTTTTGCCCGCTGTATCGCCTGGGCGAGGATTGCGGTGGGAACTTCACCTATATAGACGGTGCCGATGGTGCGCGCATCAAGGATTGCAGCGCCTGCACCGTGCCGCATCGGCGCGAGAATTACGACTACATTTTGAATCGGCTGACTTCGGAATAAAGGATGGCTTTGGCCGGGGGCGTAACGCTGGGCGCTGCGTGCAACGGCGCGCCGCGATCCGCCAGATGCTCGAGTGAGGTTGGACGGCGGCGAGGCGCCGACCTTGCGGGATCATGCTGCTCATCCTGCGGGTCCGGCGTGCGACGACCATGACTGACCCCTCATTTATACACTAAGAAAATCTTATGTATGGAGACTTAGATTCTGGTATAAATCAAGCGCGCCTCGGCAACAATACCTCTCGATAACACAGTGCGCCGCCCCGTAGGGCGGCCGGATGCAACCCCGTGCCCCGGTTCGACTCGGTCACCTCAATTGAGGGACAGTCCCTCAATTGAGGTGATGGCCAAAAGGGTTGCGAGAGAGGGTGATTCCATGAGAATCGACAAGCTTGCCATGACTTCGCGGGAGGCCCTGCAAAACGCCATCGGCATCGCGGCCGACGCGCAGGCCGCCGCCGTGGAGCCGATTCATCTGCTCGCGGCTCTGCTCACCAGCGGGGAGCGCAACATTTCCGTGATCATCGAGCGCATTGGCGCCGACTCCGCCCAGCTTGCGAACGCCACCCAGCAGGCCATCTCCCGCGCGCCCAAGGTCGAGGGCGCCCAGCAGCAACTTGGTAGCGACCTCACGCGTGTGCTCGAGCGCGCGGAGAAGAAGGCCGCCAAGATGGGCGACAACTTCGTGGTGACCGAGCACCTGCTCATGTCGCTCGCCGAGGACAAGGGCGAGGCCGGCCGCATCCTGGCCGACGCCGGCGTGACGCGCGAGCGCATCGAGGAGGTGTACACGGAACTCCGCGGTGACGATCGCGTGACCTCGGCGGACTCCAAGACCGAGTTCGAGGCCCTTGAGCAGTACGGTCGCAACATCTGCGACCTGGCGCGCGCCGGCAAGCTCGACCCGGTGATCGGCCGCACCGAGGAGATCCGCCGCACCATCCAGGTCCTCTCCCGCCGCACCAAGAACAACCCGGTGCTCATCGGTGAGCCCGGCGTGGGCAAGACCGCCATCGTCGAGGGCATCGCCCAGCGCATCGTCGCGGGCGACGTTCCCAGCACGTTGCGTGACCGTGACCTCATCGAGCTCGACATGAGCGCGCTGGTGGCGGGCGCCAAGTTCCGCGGTGAGTTCGAGGACCGCCTGAAGGCCGTGCTCAAGGAGGTCGAAAAGTCCGAGGGTCGCGTGATCCTGTTCATCGACGAGCTCCACACCATCGTGGGCGCCGGCGCCACGGAAGGCTCCATGGACGCGGGCAATATCTTAAAGCCCGCCCTCGCCCGCGGCGACCTGCACGCGATCGGCGCCACCACGCTCGACGAGTACCGTAAGTACATCGAGAAGGACGCCGCCCTCGCCCGCCGCTTCCAGCAGGTGTTCGTGGGCGAGCCGAGCGTGGAGGACACGGTGTCGATTCTGCGCGGTCTCAAGGAGAAGTACGAGATCTTCCACGGCGTGCGCATCACCGACGGTGCGCTCGTGGCTGCCGCGGACCTCTCGAGCCGCTACATCGCCGACCGCTTCCTGCCCGATAAGGCCATCGACCTGGTGGACGAGGCGGCGAGCCGCCTGCGGATGGAGCTGGACTCCATGCCGGTCGAGATCGACGCCATCACGCGCCAGCTCACGCAGATGCAAATCGAGGAGCAGGCTCTAATGAAGGAGACCGACGCGGCTTCCGCCGAGCGCTTGGAGGCGCTGCGTCAGGATATCGCCGAGGTCCAAGAGAAGCTCAACGTCGCTAAGGCCGGCTGGCTCAACCAAAAGAACGCCATCGACCGTGTTCAGGAGCTCAAGGCCCAGCTGGACGAGGCCCGCGGCGAGGAGGCCCGCGCGACGCGCGATGGCGACCTTGCCCGCGCCTCCGAGTTGCGCTTCAGCGTGATTCCGGGCCTGGAAGCCCAGGTGCGCGAGGGCGAGGAGCAGCTCGCCGAGCAAAAGGGGGCGGAGAACTCCCTCAAGGAGGAGGTCACTTCCGACGAGATCGCCGAGGTCGTGAGCTCGTGGACCGGCGTGCCGGTTGCCAAGATGATGCAGGGCGAACTTGAGAAGCTGTCGCACCTCGAGGATCAGCTGCATGAGCGCGTCATCGGTCAGGACGAGGCCGTGCGTGCAGTGGCCGCCGCCGTTCGCCGCAGCCGCGCAGGCCTGTCCGACCCCGATCGCCCCATCGGCAGCTTCTTCTTCCTCGGCCCCACCGGCGTGGGCAAGACCGAGCTGGCCAAGGCGCTTGCCGAGTGCCTGTTCGACGACGAGCGTGCGCTTGTGCGCATCGACATGTCCGAGTACATGGAGAAGTTCAGCGTCCAGCGCCTCATCGGTGCACCTCCCGGATACGTGGGGTACGACGAGGGCGGTCAGCTCACCGAGGCGGTTCGCCGCAGGCCCTACTCCGTCATCCTGCTGGATGAGATGGAGAAGGCGCACCCGGACGTGTTCAACGTGCTTTTGCAGGTGCTCGATGACGGCCGCCTCACCGACGGCCAGGGCCGCCAGGTGAGCTTCAAGAACACGATCATCATCATGACGAGCAATGTTGGTTCGAATGCGATCGCCGAGTACGCAGGCCGTGACGAGGCCGAGATGCGCCGTCTGGTGGATGAGGCCATGAGCCACACCTTCAGGCCCGAGTTCCTGAACCGCATCGACGACATCGTGGTGTTCCACCCGCTCGGCATGGCCCAGATCGAGAAGATCGTCGACATCCAGCTCGCCGACGTGCGTCGCCGTCTGGCCAAGGAGCGCATGACGCTTACGATCGAGCCGCGCGCCAAGCAGCTGCTCGCCGAGGGTGGCTTGGACCCGGTGTTCGGTGCCCGTCCGCTCAAGCGCCTCATTCAGCGCGAGGTGGTCGACGCGATCGCGTGTGCCATCATCGACGGCCGCGTGCGCGAGGGCGACGAGGTGAAGATCGACGTCGACGGGGATGGCTCGTTCGTCGTCGTGTAAGAAATGCCGCATTGACGACAGGCGCCGGTTGCGTGCTGCAGCCGGCGCCCGTTTTTTAAGACCCGATTGGAAGCCCGGGCTTGCGGGAATACTCGTAATGACGCTTTCAGATCGGAGGTCGTGATGAACGCCAAGCGAATTGCCCGCCTGCTCGTCGCCTGTATTGCGCTGATGATCGGCCTTGTCGGATGCGGGGGTTCGACTGACCCCGCTGGCTCCGCAGCGCCCGGTTCATCACAGGGTTTGGGCGCAAGTGCGACACCCGCCCAGCGCGCCGCGGCCTTGTACCAAGAAGCGGTCTCTCACCCTCAATCGTATTTCGGTCTCCCCGAGCATCCTGAGGGTGCGGGTGGATCTGATGTTCCGACATTCGACTACGCTTTGGTGGCCGTCAAGCCCGGCGAGCTTCCCGCGCTGCTTTTGCGCGCCATGGGTTCGGATGGGCGATGGGCCGACGCAGCGGAGATCGTGCCCCTGACCGTGAACGACGCCGGGGACGGGCTTTCAGCTGAGATCTCGCCGCTGTGGGAGGACATCTCCCAGGCGGAAGAGCGGCAGAGGAGCGTTATGGCGTCTGCGTACGGCGACGGCCTGCTCGTCGAGGACATGAATCGATCGACGGGTGAGGGCGTTGTTTGGCGCCGTCGCTTCGAGGCGGATGCCATGCGTCCGGAGCCCGTGTGCGAATTGCGAGGGGGGTCTGATTCGATGGCGGCCAAGGTTGCTGCGGAGGAATTCGTGCCCATACCCTGGGAGCCTTGCCCGCCTTCGGGTGCGAATCTCGACGACCTCGCCAGTCTGAAGGCACTTGCGGACGGCACGTGGCAGTCGACCGCCGTGCGCGAGGACAAGGACCGCTCGGCAGCGGCAGAGCAATTCGGGCTCATCACTCTGACTGGCACGGTGCGCGAGCTTGATGATCGCGGTATCGCCGCGCTGCAGGGCATCGAGAACCCCAACCCTCCAAGCGACGACCTCGTGATGCACGCGGTGCTCGAGCTCGACGAGCCCGCGACCCTGACCGCCATGAGCGGCGGCGGTCCGGACACGCGCGAGGGCGAGACGCGTTTGATTCTTATTGAGCGGGACACGAGTGAGCTGGCCTGGGGCGCCTATCAGGACAAGCATGTGACGGTGGCGATCGATCCCGCGATGCTCACGTGGCCCTCCGACACGAGTCTGCCGCTTGGAGAGCCTAGTGTCGCAACGGCGGGCATAGTCGTCGTCGATGTTGGGTGATGCCGTCGACGTCCTGTCGGGATGGTTGGCAGCAACAGTTTTATGCCGATCGCGATTGCCGGCATAGAAGCAGCTGCAGCCGCTATCGTATATCCTGCTGATACGGAGAACTGAAGAGGTGCCGGCCCACGTGCGTTCGCACGGAGGGTCGGCCTTTGCGAGGGGAGGGCTCATGACCGAGCCGCAGAGGACGGGCGAGGAAACTGGCGTTTCGGAGTACGACGATCCGTGCATCCGCGCGGAGAATGAGGACGACGACGGTTACGACCCGTATTCCGATCGTCGCCCTGATCCTGAACCCCTGTTCGAGCGCGACCCGTGGGCGTAGCGACCGCATGATGGGATCGGCAGAAAACCTCGAGGGTGTTCGCGGGGTGTTTTCGCAAGGTGCGCGGGCGGCCGATGCGCGGCCGGTCGTTGGACGCTTCGCCCCGTCGCCGACGGGTCGCATGCATTTAGGGAACGTCGCGGCTTCGCTTTTGGCATGGCTTTCGGTTCGCAGCCAGGGTGGCAAGCTCGTGCTGCGCATCGAGGATCTGGACGACCGTGCCCGCAGCGGTCCGTGGGCCGAGTTGCTCATGGACGATCTGCGCTGGTTGGGGCTCGATTGGGATGAGGGTCCGTATTACCAGACCGAGCGGCTTGACCTCTATGAAGATGCGTTGCGGCGGCTCGATTCGCTTGGGCTGGTATACCCCTGTTTTTGCACGCGGGCCGAGCTCCATGCCGCGAGTGCCCCTCATGCCAGTGACGGCACGCCCGTGTATGCGGGGACGTGTAGGAATCTAACGCCTGAGCAGGTGGCGGAGCGTTCGGCTGTCCGGCCGCCCGCGATGCGCCTGAGGGTGCCTGCGGCGGATGGCTCGGACGCGCTCGCCATGGCACCTCGCATGCCTGTAGCCTCGCCGTCGCGTACGGTGAGGTTCACCGACCGCACGTATGGCGTGCATGTCGAGGACCTTGCACGTGAATGCGGAGACTTTCTCGTGCGGCGCAGCGACGGCGTCTTTGCCTACCAACTCGCCGTCGTCGTGGACGATGCCGCCATGGGTGTCACGGAGGTTGTGCGAGGCTGCGATCTATTAGGGTCGACGGCGCGTCAGCTGTATCTGCAGGATATGCTCGGCTATGGGCATCCCGAGTATGCGCACGTTCCGCTGCTGGTGGCGCCGGACGGACGGCGCCTGTCCAAGCGCGATCGCGATCTTGATATGGGGGAGCTGCGCTGCCGCTTCGGCACGCCCGAGGAGCTATTGGGACGCCTCGCGCATGCGCTGGGCCTAAAGCCCGACGCCGCACCGTGCTCCGCCGCGCATCTGGTCGAGGGATTCAGCTGGGACCAAGTGCGAGCGCACCGCGATAACTTCGTGGTAGCGCCCGGTTTCTTGGGCTAGTTTTGAATTGTTGCTTCCGTGCCCTGGTCAAGCCCGCGGAAGTGCGTTATTATCGTCTAGCTGTTCCGGAGAGCTGACCGAGAGGCCGAAGGTGCTCGCCTGCTAAGCGAGTAAGGGCCGCAAAGCCCTTCTGGGGTTCGAATCCCCAGCTCTCCGCCAGTCGAAATTAAGAAGCGAGCCCATGAGGCTCGCTTTTTTGTTGCCGCTCCGTGGATTCGAACCCCATTAGGGGTGCGGAGCTGAGGAAACGGCGGAGCCGTTTTCCAGCGAAGCCCGCAAGCGCCGCAGGCGCGCAGCGGGAGGAGGGCGGCGCCAGCCGCCCGGCGAATCCCCAGCTCTCCGCCAGTCGAAATTAAGAAGCGAGCCCATGAGGCTCGCTTATAAGTCTGCGCACGGGCTCGTTTGCCGAATTGCCGTTTGCGAAACACTTGGACCCGCGGTGCATACGTGCGGGTACAATGTGCGCATGTTCGACTCGGAGAAAGGCGGCTTACATGCCCACCTCCCTTTCACGCCCTCGCCCGCTCGTTCGCGCCGCGCTGCGTGCGCTTCCGCTGCCCGTGCTGATCGCCCTTGTCGCCTTTGCTGCGACGTTTGCATTTCCCCATGCCGCCCACGCCGACACGTATGCCTTGCCGAGCGTGCACATTCAGGCGCAGGTCATGGAGAATGGCGACCTGTTCGTGACCGAGGCCCGCACCTTCGCCTTCGAGGACACGGTCAACGGCGTGTACTGGGACATTCCCTTCGCCGACAACGAGCAGGGGAGCGCGTCCGCGGTTTCGGTGCTCGACGTGCGCGAGCTCGACGACGCCCCCGAGGACGAGGCCGATGCCCGTCGCGCTTCGCAGCCCATGCAGGAGGTTTCCTCGGCGAACTCCGGCGATGGTCATGTCTATACGGTCGAGAACCTGGATGATTCTCTGCGCCTCAAGGTTTTCATCCCGCGCGAGGACGGCGACGAGGCGACCATTTGGGTCAGCTACATGATCGAGGGCGCCGTCATGGCGTGGCCGGATACCGCCGAGCTCTACTGGCAGTTCATCGGGTCCGAATGGGAGGAGGACGCCGAAGACGTTCGTTTGGACGTGACGTTCGCCGGTGCTGCCGCGGGCACGCCGGCAACCTCGAGCCCCAGCGACGCGAATCTGCGCGCTTGGGGCCATGGCCCCCTCGACGGCGAGGTTTCCCTCGATACCGCCGAGCCGGGCGATCCGCATGTGACGCTCGAGGCTCCCGTGGTGCGCGCCGGTCAGTTCGCCGAGGTCCGCGCGACGTTTCCCATCGACTGGGTGCCCGGTCTCGCCCCTTCCGGCGAGCCTCGTCTCGAGAGCGTGCTGTCCGAGGAGGCGGCATGGGCGGAGGAGGCCAACGCCCAGCGCGAGGGCGCACGGCAGGTGGCCTTTGCGGGTACCGCCGTATTGACCGTCGCACCCGCAATCATGCTCGGTGTCGTTGTCTACCTGCGTAAAACCAGGTATGCGAGCCCCAAGCCCGTTTTTGACGAGACGTACTTCCGCGACTTGCCGTCGAACGATCACCCGGCGGTCCTCTCGGCCCTGGTGTACAGCGGCACGGTGCAGGATTGCGCGTTCGTGGCGACTTTGATGAAGCTCACGGACGACCGCGTGATCGAGATCAAGCACGAGACGCGCACCGAGGACAGGTTCCTCGGCTTGGGCGAGAAGAAGGTCGAGGAGTACTCGATCGAGCTTGCGGCGCGCGAACGCATCACCGATCCGATTGATATGGCGGCGATCGATTTGTACTTCGGGCCCGATGCTAAGAACGGCGACGAGGTGCGGTTCGGCGCTTTCCAAAACCAGGAGAGCGTGGGCGAGTACATGCAGTCCTTCAAGGACCAGGTTCTGGCGGAACTCGAGCGCCGTAATCTCACCAACCTCGCACCCGATACCTTCAGGTATGCCCCGGCAGCCCTTGCCGCCCTTTTCGTGTTCGGGTGCATAGCCTTTGCGATCTTCACCGATGGCGTCAATTTACCGCTCATCATCCTTGGCGGCGCTCTCGCCATCGCCGCGGCGGTTATCGCCGAGCGCACGAACGTCCATTCGCCCGAGGCCGTTGAGCTGCTCAATCGCTGCCAGGCGCTCGAGCGTTGGCTCGAGGACTTCACCAATCTGGACGACGCGGTTCCCGATGACCTCATCCTGTGGAACAAGATGCTCGTCCTGGCCGTCGCCTTTGGTGTGAGCGACGAGGTTCTGCGCCAGCTGGCGGACGCCGTGCCGGTCGACCGTCGGATGGATGAGAACGGAATGTACTACTACCCGAGCTACTGGTGGTATTACTCGCACGGCAGTCTGCACTCGCCGATGAGCGAAATGCACGATGCGTATCAGGCCACGGTTGCGGAGCTCGCCTCGAGTTCCAATAGCTCCACCGGTGGATTTGGCGGAGGCTTCTCCGGTGGCGGAGGCGGCGGTGTCGGCGGAGGTGGCGGCGGCACATTCTAACCGCCCGTTCGGTCCGGTCGATGCGGGGCGTTCCGATCGTGTTCGGCGCGCTCTGAGAACTTCGGTGCACATATAAAACTTCGGAGCACCAGGTGACCAAATTCATGCGCGAAAATGGTTACCAGGTGCTCCGAGTTTTAAAAGGTGCACCGAAGATGTTTAGGGCGCTCCGAAGTTTTCGGGATGCGCCGAAGCCGTGGGCGCAACGGGCGCGGACACCCGCGTCGCCCGGTTCCACCTGCCTACGCGCTCAGGTCGAGCCCGTAGACGTACATCTCCTTGGGGAGCAGCCGGCGCTCATCGCGCGTGCTGCGGTAGGTGCCTGCGCGCTTGAAGCCGTGGTGCTCGTAGAACTGCCAGGTGCAGTCGGTGTCGGTGTAGAGGAAGGCACGGTTGGCACCAAGTTCGGTGAGGTGGGTCGTTGCGGCGTCCACCAACACGCTGCCAATGCCCATACCGCGTGCGGAGCCGCTCACGACGAGGAGGGTGATCTCGGTCGAACCGGCGTAGCCGCTTTTGGCGAGCAGGGAGTCGTTCTTGGACTCGGTCAGCTGGACGCCATGCCAGTACGCGGCCGCTGCCTCGGGCTCGAGCTCGCGCATGCGGCGGAAGTAGTCCTTGGAGATGGTGAACCAGCGCTTATTCGAGCGCGGGCGCGAAGGGTCAGGGCAGGCGAGCACGATGCCGCACGGCTTGTCATCGACAAGCGCAACCTGGGAGAACGTGGAAATGGAAAGCGAATAGGAGAGGTCGTTGCACGCCTCGAGAAAGCCGTATTCGGGCGAGGGGCCCTCGTTGTGCCAAGTCTGTTGCAAGATGGCGGCGAGCTCTTCGAAGTCTTCTTCCTCGAAGGGTCGGTACGTGACGCGCGAGACCATGGAACCTCCTGTCATATCACCACTGTTTGTACCACCTGCCCGCGGGTTGTGTGTGTCGTACGCGTGAAGTCGCCCCGCACTCTCAGATTCTCCGCGCAAAGGCCATGTTTTCTCGGCAAGTAATCCAAAAGGGCCCCTGGCGAGCCGCGCGCGCCCCGCCTCCTGCGGTACAGTAGAGGCGTATGTAACGGGGGGTTGCCGGATGAGGCGGCCCCACCTGTGCGAAGGAGGGTCCATGGCTTCCCAGGGGAAGGTTTCCCGCGCGTTGATCTCGGTGACGGACAAGACCGGCGTGGTCGAGTTCGCCCGTGCGCTCAAGGAGGAGTTCGGCGTCGAGATCATCTCGACCGGCGGTACGGCAAAGGCTCTGGTCGACGGTGGCGTTCCCGTGACGCCCATCGAGGAGTACACCGGGTTCCCCGAGATGATGGACGGCCGCGTCAAGACGCTGCACCCCAAGGTCCACGGCGGCCTGCTGGCCCGTCGCGATTCCGAGCAGCACATGGCCGAGGCTGCCGAGCACGGCATCGGTATGATCGACATGGTGGTCGTGAATCTCTATGAGTTCGAGAAGACCGTTGCCAACCCCGACGTCACCTTCGCGGACGCCATCGAGCACATCGATATCGGCGGCCCGTCCATGCTGCGCTCCGCTGCCAAGAACGCCGACGCCGTGACCGTGGTTTCCGATCCGGCCGATTACGAGACGGTCCTCGCCGAGATGCGCGCCAACGATGGTGCCACCACGCTCGAGACGCGCCGCCGTCTCCAGGTGAAGGTCTACACCACCACGGCTGCCTATGACGGCGCCATTTCCACCTGGCTCGCCGCCCAAGCCGAGTCCGGTTGCGCCGACGCGGTCCTCACCGCCGATGGCGAGTTCGCCGCCCCCGCCGCGATGTCCGTCAAGCTCGAGAAGGCCCAGGACCTGCGCTACGGCGAGAACCCGCATCAGGCCGCCGCGGTCTACCGTTTCGACGCCGCCAACGCCCCGCTCTTCTCCTCGGAGGCCCCGCTCGTGGGCGCCGAGCAGCTCCAGGGCAAGCCGCTGTCCTACAACAACTTCCTCGACGCCGAGGCCGCCTGGAACGCCGTGCGTGAGCTCGACGAGCCCGGCGTGGTGATTCTCAAGCACCAGAACCCCTGCGGTTCCGCCGTCGCCGCCGACGTGACCGAGGCCTACGATCGCGCCTTCGCCTGCGATCCCAAGAGCGCCTTCGGCGGCATCGTCGCCGTAAATCGTGAGGTCCCGCTGTCGCTCGTCGAGCACTTCGCCGACCGTGACAAGCTCTTCGTCGAGGTTCTCATCGCCCCGAGCTTCACGCCCGAGGCCCTCGAACGCCTCTCCAAGCGCACCAACCTGCGCGTTCTGGCCACCGGCGGTGCCGCGGGCCACGCCAAGCTCGAGATGCGCACCGTCGACGGCGGCATGCTCGTCCAGCGCGTCGACACGGTCGAGGAGGACCCCGCGACCTTCACGTTCCCCACGGAGCGCAAGCCCACGGACGCCGAGATGCGCGACCTCATGTTCGCCTGGAAGGTCTGCAAGACCGTCAAGTCCAACGCCATCCTTATCGCCAAGAACGAGATGGGCATCGGCATGGGCCCCGGTCAGCCCAACCGCGTCGATTCCGCGCTGCTGGCCTGCCAGCGCGCCGATGAGGTCTGCGAGCGCCTTGGCCAGGAGGCCGGCGGTTACGCCTGCGCTTCCGACGCGTTCTTCCCGTTCCGCGACAACGTGGACACCCTGGCCGCCCATGGCGTGACCGCCATCATCCAGCCCGGCGGTTCCGTGCGCGACGAGGAGTCCATCGACGCCTGCAACGAGCACGGCATCGCAATGGTCTTCACCGGCACGCGCCACTTCCGCCACTAAGGCGACAAAACAGCGTTTGCCGAGCACCGGGATGTGTAATGAGGGACGGGTGCGAATTACACATCCCGGCGCATTAGAGCGCATCGGGCCGCCACGTGCGGCTCGATGTGTAATTCGCCCGTCCCTCATTACACATGGCAGGAGAGGAGCAGCGTTGAGCGAGCTTGAGCCGTTTTTCAATTCAGCTGAGGAGTGCGCCACGTACGAGCAGTTTTGCGCCGAGCAGGAGCGCGGCGGCGGGAGGTTCGAGCTCGCCGAGCCGGCGCTCGTGTGTCGCTGGCGCATGGCTCGTCGCGGCGTGCCCATGCTGAACAGGCACATCCGCGCGCTTTCCCAGCGTGTGGTGAACGGTGCTCCGCTCACCACCAACATGCTCTCCTGGGCCAAGCAGCACGTCGAATGGTCTCTTGCCGCCGGCGACTATCAAGATCCGAATGGCGTGCTCATGACGGTGATCGACGTCAACGGCGACGCTCTCATGAGTGTGGGCCCCTATGAGCCGCTCACCGACCGGTCCCGCGATGCCCTGGTCGCCCGTGCGGAGGAGGCCCGCCGCGAGCAGGCCAAGACCGGCATTGCCCCCGAGCTGCTAGCCGCGGTGACGCCCGAGGGGCGCATACTGGTTTTCGCTGCGCCCGATGAGCATCTCTGCGGCGCCGCGACCCTTGTGGAGCAGCTTGCCGCCACGCAGGGCCGCGAGGCCGTGCGCGCCTTGGGGGGCGGCGCCCGTCTTGCGGACGCCCTCGCCGTTGTCGAAGAGGGGAGCGTCGTCTTCCTCATCTCCGACGAGCACGGTGTGGTGGTCGAAGATGAGCAAGCGGCTCCCGTGCCTGTTTCCGCCGAGGCCCTGGCGACGGCCCGCGCCTTCGCAGATGGTCTGGCAAAGCTCTTCAAGTAGCTCGGCTTGCACTGCGGTCCCGCCTCCGCGTTTCCCGATGCGCCGGTCGCACTGCCGCTGTTGCCACGGCGCCTCTCGATCGCGCGCTCGCGCTCATGAGGCTTACATTGCTGAAACCTCGCCGACCCGCCGCCTTCGCATGCGGCGGGTCGCGTCATAATGGACCAAAGCAACGTAGGGCGGACGTTTCACAACGGCTGCCAAGGTGATGAAGAGGAAGGCGACAGGGGAATGGCGCGCATATTCGTGGTCGAGGACGACGCACCCATTCGCAACGAGGTTATCGAGGTGCTCGAGCGCCAGGGCTTCGAGGTGTCCTACTGCCTCACGTTCGATTGCGTGGTCGACGATATCCTCGCCGCCCGACCCGACCTCGTGCTGCTCGACCTCACCCTACCCGGTACGGACGGCCAGCTCATCTGCCGCGAGTTGCGCCAGCAATCCGATATCCCCGTCATCGTTCTCACCTCGCGTGTGACCGAGGTCGACGAGGTCATGAGCATGACCATGGGCGCGGACGATTTCATTCCCAAGCCTTACAGCGCCCGCGTGCTCGTTGCGCGCGTGCAGGCGCTGCTTCGCCGTGTGCAGGGCTCTGGCGAGGCCTCTCACGAGCTCGCGCATAACGGGGTGTCGCTCGATTTGTCTCGGTCCACGGCCACCGCCGTCGACACCGGTCGAAGCATCGAGCTCACCAAAAACGAGATGCGCATCCTCTCCCTGCTCATCGGCCACGCGGGCGCGATCGTGAGCCGTGAGGCCATCATGCGCGACCTATGGGACTCCGATGCGTTCGTGGACGACAATACCCTCACGGTGAACATCAACCGCCTGCGCGCGACGCTCGAGAAGATCGGCATCACGGGTTATCTCACCACGCACCGCGGACGCGGGTATTCGGTGTAGGGGAGCGCAGGCTATGAGCTTCGTGACATTCATGGGGTCGCATTGGCCCACGCTCGCCTTGTCGGTCGCGGCGGCGGCCCTCAGTGCGTTCGTTTTGCTGGTCTCGGGCGCGAGCGCGGGCCTCTCCCTGCTCGTGGCGGGCGTGGTCGTGGGAGCGGGGCTTCTCTCGATCACCATCGACTATCGTCGCAAGCGCCCGTTCTATGGGGATCTTGCCGCCTGCACCGACGACCTCGAGCATCCGCTGTGGATCTTCGAGATGGTGGACGAGCCCGACTACCCGGAGGGCAGGCTTGCCTACGAGGCCCTGAGCGCCGTGTCGAAGGCCGCCAACGACGACGTCTCGGAGTACCGCCGTCAGGCTCAGGACTATCGCGAATACGTCGAGACCTGGGTCCACGAGGCGAAGTCGCCCCTCGCCGCTGCGCACCTCATGCTCGAGAACCTCATGGAGAGCCTGCCCGCCGACGAGACGGGCGAGGTGCTGCTCGAAAAGACCGAGGCGCTCGGCGAGGAACTCGACCGTGTCGAGGGCTTTATCGAGCAGGCGCTGTTCTTCGCCCGGTCCGAGTCGCTCGACCGGGATTACCTGATCCGCCCCTATAGCTTGCAAAAGCTCGTGGGTGATGCGGTGCGCGCCAATGCGCGCGTGTTGATGGGAGCGCATGTGGCTCCGTATCGCATCGATCTGGAGCAGACGGTGTTCACGGACGAGAAATGGATGAACTTCATCTTGGGGCAGCTCATTCAGAACAGCGCGAAATACGCTGCGGGCGAGGGTGCCGAGCTGGTGTTCTCAAGTCGCCTGTGCGATGAGGGGCTGTCGAGCGAACGCATTGAGTTGGAGGTGCGCGATAACGGCTGCGGCGTCGAGCAGGCCGATCTGGCGCGCGTGTTCGACCGCGGTTTTACCGGCGAGAACGGGCGTTCGGGCAAGCGCGCCACGGGCATAGGCCTGTACCTGGTCAAGCGCCTCTGCGACAAGATGGGGCTCGCGGTGCACGCGCAGTCGGCGCCGGGGGAGTACTTCGCGGTGACCATCGCGTTTCCGACGAACAAGATGCACTACTTCGAATGATTGCTTTGTGAGGGCCCAAGACGAGCCGACCGCCCGTCGTGTGTGGGGTGCCGCTCAGTGGTAAAGGCGTTGACCATCACCTGCAAAAGAGGAAAATGAAGCATCGGACGTATGGGAACGTACGTCCTTTGTTCGTTTATGGGGGTGTAGCATGGCGACAAAGGTCACGCTCAAGGAAATCGCGCAGGAAGTCGGGCTGTCACCGTCGGCGGTGTCGCTCGTTCTCAACGACCGTCCCTGCCGCATCTCGGATGAGAATCGTCGGCGCATCAAGGAAGTCGCCGCGCGGAAGCGCTATGTGCCCAATCAGATCGCGCGCAGCCTCGTCATGCAGCAGTCGAGGACCCTCGGTCTCATCGTGCCGAACATCATGAGTCGCTTCTTCTCCTCGTTTGCTCGCAACCTCGAGGTGCGCTGCCGCGAGCGCGGATACGCCCTGTTCATCATGAATTCCGATGGCAAGACCGAGAACGACGCCGACCTGGTTCGTCTGCTGATCAACCGCGGTGTCGACGGCATCTTCCTCGTCGCCGCGGAGGAGGTCTCGCCCGATCCCCTGCTCATGGAGCAGCTCGAGGCGGGCATCGTGCCCGTGGTGATGGTCGACCGCTCGATTGAGAACGCGCCTGGCGACAAGGTTCGATTCGACAGCGAGCTTGGCGGATACCTGGCAACCAAGCACCTGCTCGACGAGGGACATCGCCGTATCGCGTGCGTGGTGAACACCGCATCGCACACCGGCCGCGATCGTCTGGCCGGCTGCCGGCGCGCGTTTGCCGAGGCCGGCGCGCCCTTTGGCGAGGACCTGGTGTTCGAGAGCGACTATTACATCGCCGACGGCTGCCGCGCCGCTGAGCGCATTGTGGCCTCCGACGCCACGGCGATTTTCGCGAGCTCCGACAACATCGCCCTCGGCGTGCTCAAGTGCCTGCACGCGCACGGCAAGCGCGTGCCGCGCGACTACTCGCTTGTAAGCTACGACAACTCCGCCGCCGATGCGCTGTTCGAGCCCGCGCTCACCGCTATCGAGCAGGACGTCGAGGAGCTGGCCGATCATGCGCTCGAGCTGTTGCTCGCCCGAGTCGAGGCCAAGGACGGCACTCCGGGCCCGTTCGAGGAGCGGGTGCTCCCGCCACGCTTGGTTCAAAACGCCAGCGTCTCCCGCCCCTAACGTCTCAATTGGGGACAGGCACAAATTGAGACTTTTCGCGGTTCTGGCAGGTTGCCGGCCGAGCCGATGACGAGAGTCTCATTTTGTGCCTGTCCCCAAGTGAGACATGAAGAAGGCCGTCCGAAAGGGGCGGCCTTCTAAGTTGGGGGTATGTGGGTGCGCGGCGTGTTCCGCTTGGCGCTACTTGACGACCAGGATGTCGCAGTCGGTGTTGCGCAGCAGGAACGTCGAGATGGAGCCGAGCAGCGCGTACTTGATGGAGGACAGGCCGCGGGCACCGCAGAGGACCAGGTCGGGCTCGATGACGTCGAGCATCTCGTCCTTCAGGGTTTCGCGGATGCGACCGGCGCGAATCACAACGTCGACGGAGGGGATGGCGGGGTTGGCCTTGGCCTGCTCGACCTGGGCGGCGATGGAATTGGTGAAGGCGTCCTGAAGCCCCTGGACCAGGTCGGCGGGGTAGGATCCGGCGGACTCAAGCGCCGTGGAGTCGATGACATGGCCGATGATGAGTGCGGCGCCGTTGTTCGCGGCGACTTTGATCGCGCGGGCGAGGACGAAGTCCTGCTGCTCGGTGCCGTCAAGGGCGACGAATACCTTGGAATAACCCTCGTGCATGGTGACCTCCTTGGTCTATGCGGGCTTTCACGCGCCCGTCTCATGGTGCTTTACCATGCCACAGTTATACCCATTCGGCTTACATTTGCGTTCGATATATCGCAAACGGCGCGCATTTTCGGTGCAGCGCATCGTGTCGGGTGATAATAGGATATCGCGCCGCAGGGCGGCGCTTTTTGTATCGACATGCTCGGCGCGCACCGTCACGCCCCTGAGGAGGACACGTGGATATTATCGAGCTGCTCAAATCCGCCTTCCTTGGCCTGGTCGAGGGCATCACGGAGTGGCTGCCCATCTCGTCGACGGGTCACATGATCTTGGTGGACGAGTTCATCAAGCTGAACGTCACCGAGGAATTCTGGAACATGTTTCTCGTCGTCATCCAGCTCGGCGCCATTCTCGCCGTATGCGTGCTGTTCATACGTGACCTGCTGCCGTTCGGCTTTGGCAAGACGCGACAGGAGTGCCGTTCCACCTGGAATCTGTGGGGCAAGATAATCGTGGGCTGCCTGCCCGCGGCGATTATCGGTATCCCGCTCGACGACTTCATGGAGGAGCACCTCTACAACGCCTGGGTTGTTGCCGCTGCGCTCATCGTCTACGGCATCGCCTTCATTGTGATCGAGCGTTGGCGCGCCAATAAGCTCGCCGCGCGCGTGGCTGCCGAGGGTGTGACGCCGGGCGGTAGGCCCATGGGCTCGCATTTCGCTGCTCCCGCCTCCGCTGTCGAGCCCACCGAGGGTGGCGACTTCGGCTCCATCACCACGCTCGACGATCTCTCTTATAAGACCGCCTTCGGCATCGGCTGCTTCCAGGTGCTCTCTCTCATCCCCGGTACCTCGCGTTCCGGATCCACCATCATCGGCGGCTTGTTGCTGGGCACCACGCGCTCCGTGGCGGCCAAGTTCACCTTCTTCCTGGCGATTCCCGTCATGTTCGGCGCGAGCTTCCTCAAGCTTGTGAAGTTCTTCCTCAAGGGCGGCGTGTTCGACCCAAGCGGCGTTGCCATCCTCGCGGTCGGTTGCGTTGTCGCGTTCATCGTCTCGCTCGTCGCGATCAAGTGGCTCATGGGCTTCGTCCGTCGCCACGACTTCACGGCGTTCGGCATCTACCGCATCGTGCTCGGCGTCGCGGTGCTGGCGTACTTCATGTTCGTCTAGAGCTCTTGCCTGTCCATTCTTAAGCTTAATATGCACAATGATTGGGGCTCGGTTCTCTTATAGAACCGAGCCCCAACTGTGTAGCTATGATTCGTTCTCGCAATTTTGGTCTCGTCCAAAGTGGGCTTGATACGCATTATCATCCATGTACTCGATTAAATCCCCGGGCGCGCATTTGAGCTCGATGCACAATTGCTCAAGCGTGCTGAAACGAATGCCGCGGATGTGGCCATTCTTTATGCGGGAGATGTTGACCGGGGTGGAGTCGATTCGCTGCGCGAGCTCAGTCGCGCTGATTTTTCGGTCCGCCATCACGCGGTCGAGTCTCATTACTATCGGCATGTCGTTCCTACGCAATCTCGTCGCTGTCTATCCAAAGCTCGCGCCCGTACATGAGCAAAAACGGGCAGGCTATCAAGCCTAATGCGATGAGCAGCCCGGATACATCGAGAGTTGCAAAATGAAGCTGAGACATCACCGCGTCTCCTGCAAATAATAGCTTGGCTGCACTTGAGGCAATGAGTCCGCGCACGATGACCTGGGCTGCGAAGAGAATGCCGAGGCCGAAGCTTCCGAATGCCATGGATCGAGAGAACGGATAGCTACCGGTCTTTTTGCTTGCAAGGCCGAACATGAGGGATGCGATGAGAATTTGGGCGAGCGTGATTCCGTTCAATAGCAAAAGATTGGTATTGAAGTGACGAATCAGCTCGGGGTTGCCTTCTGGATTCAGTGCAATCGGCAGAATCGCGACGGAAAAATACACTGCGCCGAAAACAAGGAGAAGGGCGCAACAGATCTTGGTGGCATGTCTGAAGGCGTTCAGTCGTTGCTTGCGCTTATCGGGAATCATTCCAAACCTCCAAATATAGTTGTTTTAGAACTTAACACTAAATGTTAATAAATAGATCGAAAATGTCAATCAGTAAGGATTGCAGATTGTCTGTCTTTCAAGCATTGCTCGTATCCGGCACGTACTCTGGCATACTGGGTGCGTGCCATTTTCTTTTGAAAGGTTTCGCATGACGAATGTGTATTTCAACCATGACGGCGGCGTTGACGACCTGGTGAGCCTGCTGCTGTTGCTGCAGATGCCCGAGGCCCGCGTGACGGGCGTCTCGGTTGTGGACGGCGATTGCCAGATCGAGGCAGCCCTCGAGGCGTCTCGCAAAATCATCGATCTCTTTGGGGGTAAGCAGGCGGCTCTCGAGGTTGCGGCGTCGGACTCTCGCCCGCATCATCAATTCCCCTCGGAGTGGAGGGGCTCCGCCTTCACCTTCGATGCGCTGCCCATGCTGAACGAGTACGGCGCGCCTCGCACGCCGATCGCCGCGCGTCCGGCCCATCTCGACCTGGTGGATAAGGTCATGGCCGAGGAGGGCAAGACGACCCTGCTGTTCACCGGCCCCCTGACCGACCTCGCCCGCGCGCTGGACGCTGAGCCCGCCATCGAGGAGAAGATCGAGGCGCTCTTTTGGATGGGCGGCTCGCTTGACGGTCATGGCAACGTGGTGGACCCGTGTTTTGACGGCACCGCCGAGTGGAACGCCTTTTGGGACCCTGAGGCGGTCAAGCGCGTGTGGGACTCGTCGCTCGAGATCCACATGGTGGGTCTGGAGAGCACCGAGGAGCTTCCGCTCACGCGCGACCTCTGCCAGCACTGGGCCGAGCTGCGCCGTTACCCGGCCATCGACCTGATCGGCCAGGGATATGCGCTGGTCCTGAATGTGGCGGCGAACAACGTGTACTACCTGTGGGACGTGCTCACCACCGTCTACTGCCTGCACCCCGAGATTGCCGAGGTTGAGCGCGTCCGTTGCGATGTCCGCGTGGACGGTGCGGCCGCGGGACGTACGTATCGTTGCGACGAGGGTCGCGAGGTGACGCTCGTGACGCACGCCGACCCCAAGCGCTTCTACGCGCTCGTCGACGAGCTGGCGATGTCGGCCGCTCCGGCCCTGTACTGAGACCCATCGATCCTTCGACCCCACGGAGCCGATATGAACATCCAGATCTTCGGTACTAAAAAGAGCTTCGACACCAAGAAGGCCCAGCGCTATTTCAAGGAGCGTCGCATCAAGTTCCAGTTCATCGATCTCAAGGAGAAGGAGATGAGCAAGGGCGAGTTGCAGAGCGTGATGCGCGCCGTGGGCGGCATCGACGCCGTGATCGACCCGGACGCGAAGGATCAGGACGCCGTGGCGCTCATCACCTATCTCGCCGAGAGCCAGAAGTTCGACAAGCTGCTCGAGAACCAGCAGGTCCTGCGCGAGCCCATCGTGCGCAACGGCGCCAAGGCGACCGTGGGTTACTGCCCCGATACCTGGAAGGGCTGGGAGTAGGTCCGCTGCCGCATCTGCGCGAGAGCGATTTTGCCAAATTCAAAAGAAGTGTGACCGGCGCCCCTTGCCAGGGGCGCTTTTTTGTCGAATGGGGATGGGAAAAAGAAAAAAAGAGCGCCCGTGCGACGCATGGCCGGGTGATTCGTGGTCATTTCGCGCTGAAGTCTCGCTCGGCGGCGTCCCGCATGTGCTCAACGGTCACACATCTTGAGAATTTGGCAATCACAGAATCGGCTCGCGCTTTCCAGGCGCATAAAAACGCCGCCTACCGAATGGGTGGTGCATGCGGTAAGCGGCGGTGTTGATGGCGCCAGGTTGATCTGATGGTGGGTGCTTGGCGTGCTACTGGAGCTCGCTGAGGAAGCTCGTGCCCTCGCCGTTGCCGGGAACACCGAAGTTTTCCAAAATCGTGGCACCGATATCCGAGGCGGTTGGGCGAAGTCCCAGGTCGACGCCGCCGTGCATGGAGGGGCTCCAGGCGAGCAGCGGTACGAGCTCGCGCGTATGGTCGGTGCCGCGGTAGGTGGGGTCGTTGCCGTGGTCGGCGGTGATGATCAGCAGGTCGTCGTCGCGCATAGCGTCCATGACGCCGCCGAGGCGCCGGTCGAAGTCCTCGAGCGCCAGGCCGTCGCCGAGCGGGTCGCGGCGGTGTCCGTACACGGCGTCGAAATCCACCAGGTTGGTGAAGCACAGGCCGTGCCAATCGCGCGCCATGACCTCATCCACATGGTTCATGCCATCGGAGTTGCTCTCGTTGTGATAGCTCTCGGAAAAACCGTTGCCGCACAGTAGGTCGTAGGTCTTGCCCACGGCGATGGTGTCGAGGCCCGCGTCGCGCAGGAAGTCTACGACCGTGGGGCCGGTGGGGGTCAGGCCGTAATCGTGGCGGTTGGCGGTGCGGGTGAAATCCGCGGCGCACGTGCCCACGTACGGGCGCGCGATGACGCGACCCATGGTGATCTCGGGGCCGTTGATGAGGGTGCGTGCGTATTCGCAGATGCGGTAGAGCTCGTCGAGCGGAATCACATCCTCATGCGCGGCGATTTGCAGCACCGAATCGCCCGAGGTGTAGACGATCAGGTCGCCCGTGGCCAGTTGGTGCTTGCCGTAGTCCTTGAGCACTTCGGTGCCGGAGTAGGGCTTGTTGCACACGATGTTGCGGCCGCTGAATGCACGGAGCTTGTCGAGCAACTCGTCGGGGAAGCCCTGCGGGAAGTAATCCACCTCAAAGCGCGTGGGCAGGCACATCATCTCCCAGTGGCCGTCGAGCGAGTCGTTGCCCAGGCTGATGATGCGCATGCGGCCGAAGCCGCCGGCGGGCTCGGTGTCTGCGCTTACGCCGGCGAACGGCTTGTCGGGGCGCACGCGGCCCAGGCCGAGACGCTCCATGTTGGGGAGCGCGAGCGGGCGCCCCTGGTTGTCGACCCACCATTGGGCCATATGGCCGAGGGTGTCGGCGCCGTCTGAGTTGTACTTGTCGGCGTCGGGCGCGTCGCCAACGCCGATCGAGTCGATGACGATGGTCAGGATGCGGCGATACTTCTGAGATGCCATGAAAGGTCCTTTGAGAACGATGAAAGCCCCGAGCGCGCGATTGCGGTGCTCGGGGCGACGGTGCAGGTGCGGTGCTTAGGCGTCGAGCTCACTCAGGATGGCGATGCTCGCGGAGACGCCCAGGCGGTTGGCGCCGGCCTCGATCATGGCCTCGGCGTCGGCGAGGGTGCGAATGCCGCCCGCGGCCTTCACGCCGAAGTCGGGTCCAACGGTCTCGCGCATGAGGCGCACGTCCTCGACGGTGGCGCCGCCGGTGGAGAAGCCGGTGGAGGTCTTCACAAAGTCCGCGCCGCCCTCGACGGTGAGACGGCTCGCGCGGATCTTCTCCTCCTCGGTGAGCAGGCAGCACTCGATGATGACCTTGAGGTGGGCGCCGCCGGCGTGAGCGGCCTCGGCCACGGCTGCGATGTCGGCGCGCACCACGTCGTCGTTGCCGGCCTTGAGTTCGCCGATGTTGATGACCATGTCGACCTCGCGCGCACCGGCGGCCACCACGTCGGCGGTCTCGGCGGCCTTGGCGGCGGTGGACATGGCGCCCAGCGGGAAGCCGATGACGGCGCAGGTCATGACATCGGTGCCCTCCAGCGCGGCGGCGACGCGCGGGACCCAATAGCCGTTCACGCACACGGAGGCGGTGTTCAGCTCGCGCGCCTCGGCGGCGACGCGGTCGATCTGCTCGGCGGTGGCGTCGGCCTTGAGCAGGGTGTGGTCCATGTACTTGGCGAGTTCGGATTTGGTGAGGGACATGGCGGTTCCTTTCATTTGAAGCCCCGGGTGGGGCGGTGGTTGCAGATGCGCATGTGGGGCGTATACCCCGAGGAGTGTCCGGCTACGCGTACGTAACGCCCGCAGCCGTCACGCTCGCGTAGAGCAGGGGCTCGACGGGCGGCTCTTGCGGTCCATACGTGTAGGCGCCGGCGAGCGTGGCCAGGCCGGTTGCGAGTTTCCCCGCATCGTTGGCGTGGACGATGGCGACGGGCTCCCCGTCTTCCACGGGATCGCCGTAGTTCTTGAGCAGGGTGATGCCGCAGCTGTGGTCGATCTCGTCGTCGAGGGTCAGGCGCCCGCCTCCGAGTTCGGCCGATGCCACACCCACGCGCTCGGCATCGATATGCGCAACAAAGCCCGTGCACGGTGCGCACAGCGTCTCGTGCAGGCTTGCCTGTGGGAGCAGGGAGGGGCCGTCTATGACGCGCACGTCTCCGCCCTGGGCGGCGACGATCTCCTTGAGCTTGGCGAGCGCCGAGCCGTCCTCGATCACGCGACGCGCTCGTGCCTCGGCCTCGTTGTGGTCAAAGCGCCTCGTGAGCTCGAGCAGGTCGCTCGCGAGCATGATCGCCTCATGCGTGAGGTCGGCGGGTCCTTGTCCCTGCAGGGTCTCGATGACTTCTGCGACCTCGAGGGCATTGCCGATGTTGCGTCCCAGCGGGCGGTCCATATTGGTGATGAGCGCCTTCACGCGGCGTCCCATGCCCTCGCCGATCTCGACCATGGCCTGCGCGAGTTCGATGGCCTCGGGCACGGTCTTCATGAATGCGCCGGACCCGACCTTGACGTCGAGCAGGATGCAGCCCGAACCCGCGGCGAGCTTCTTGCTCATGATCGAGCTAGCGATGAGCGGTATGCAGCTCACGGTCGCGGTGACGTCGCGCAGGGCATAGATGAGCTTGTCGGCCGGGACGAGGTTGCCTGTCTGGCCGATGATGGAGGCGCCGTGCTCCCGCACGCAGGAGAGGAATGCGTCATCTGTGAGGGCGGTGTCGAATCCAGGGATGCTCTCGAGCTTGTCCACGGTGCCGCCCGTGTGGCCAAGACCGCGCCCGGTCATCTTGGCAACGAATGTGTGCCCGGGGTCCATGGCCGCAAGCATGGGCACGACGGCGAGCGAGGTCTTATCCCCAACGCCTCCAGTGGAGTGCTTGTCCACGGTGGCGCCCGGGATGCTCGAGAGGTCCATGACATCGCCCGAGTTCATCATGTGCATGGTGAGCAGGCGCGTCTCCTCGGGCGTCATGCCGCGTAGGTAGATGGCCATGAGCAGGGCGCTTGCCTGATAGTCGGGGATGCGCCCGGAGGTGTAGCCATCCACAAAGAAGCCGATCTCGGCGTCGCTGAGCGCGCCGCCGTCGCGTTTCTTCTCAATGATGTCGTACATGCGCATAGGGTTGCCTCATTTCCATATGGCGGCAAAGGGGTGCCGCCGGAGCCATTGGCGAGATGGGGTTAGCGCCCGAGGTTCTCCGGGCCAAAGCCGTAGGGGAGAAGCTCTTCGAGGGTGGTCTCGACGAATGCATCGGGGCTCGTCCCCATGAGGATGCGGAAGGTGGCCGGGTCGCAGAACTCGCGCATCACCTGCCGGCATACGCCGCATGGCGCGCACGGCTCGCTAATGGGCTCGCCTGCGGGGCCTCCGACCACGGCGATGGCCGTGAAGTCCCGATGCCCGTCGAAGATGGCGCGGAAAAACGCCGTGCGCTCGGCGCAATTGCCCGGCGAATAGGCCGCGTTTTCGATATTGCACCCGCCGTACACGGTCCCATCGGCGCACAGCAGGGCCGCACCGACGGCGAAGTTCGAATACGGGGAATACGAGTTTTCCCGAGCCGCGATGGCAGCTCGCACAAGTTCAAGGTCGTTCATGATGCTCCTTTCCATCCCCCAGGGGGCCGGCACGTGCCAGAGAAAAACATCTAGCTCGAGCAAGCTAAAGACAACGCAGGGAGGCCCGTCCTTTTTATCCTGAGCGAGTTCCGCACGCCAAACAGTCCAGTGGACTGTTTGTTGAGTGCAAAACGACCGCCTGAGCGCAGGACATAAAGGACGGGCCTCCCGTTGGGACCGGATTACCCGCGCGATCCCTTCTCGTAGGGCACGCCGTCCGCCTTGGGCGCCACGGAGCGGCCCACGAACAGCACGAGCACCACGAGGGTGAGGATGTAGGGCATGATGGCGAGGATCTCGCTGGGGATCGGCACAACGCCGCCGCCCAGGATGATCACGAGGGCCTGTGCCATGCCGAACAGCAGGCACGCGCCGAACGCGCCGTGCGGGGTCCACTTGCCAAAGATCACCGCGGCCAGCGCGATGAAGCCCTGACCTGCCACGGCCGTCTGCGTGAACTGGGAGATGATCGCCAGTGTGATGGACGCGCCGCCGAATCCCGCCATGACGCCGGAGAGCACAACGCAGATGAAGCGCGTGCGGCTCACGTTGATGCCGAGGGTGTCGGCGGCGGCGGGGTGCTCGCCCACGGCGCGGACGCGCAGGCCCCACTTGGTCTTGTAGAGCATGAACCACACCGCGGCGGCGGCGATGATGCCGAACACGACGGTGACATCGACGTTGAGGTTCGCCCACGGGGTGCCGGCAAAGGCGCCGCGCCCGAAGATCTTGGGCAGCGTCTCGATGGAGGGGCTTTGCGTGCCGCCATCCCACATGAGGCGGGCGAGGAAGAGCGCGAGGCCCGGTCCCAACATGTTGAGGGCGATGCCCGAGACGTTCTGGTCGGCGCGGAAGGTCACCGCGGCGACGGCGTGCAGCAGCGCGAAGACGCCGCCTGCGATGCCCGCGCACAGGAACGCGATCCAGGGGTTGCCGGTGTAGAACGAGACGGCGGCGCCGGCGAGGGCGCCGACGGTCATCATGCCCTCGATGCCGATGTTGACGACGCCGGAGCGCTCGGAGATGACGCCGCCCAGGGCGCCGAAGACGAGCGGGGTCGCATACATGAGGGTGATGCCGATGAGCAGCATGACATTGTTAAGCATGGTTGGCCTCCTGCGCGTCGGAAGTGGCCGCTGCGATTTGGGCCCTCTCGGCGGAGCGCTTCTCCAGGCGCTCGGCGACGAGGGTGACCACGCGGGCGAGCGCGACGAAGAACACGATCGTGCCGATCATGATGTTGATGATGTCGGTGGGGGCGCCCACGGCCATCTGCACGGAGGTGCCGCCGTAGAGCAGGCCGCCGAACAGCAGGCCGGCGAAGATGCACCCGATGGGGGAGGAGCCGGCGATAAGCGCGACGGAGAAGCCGTTGAAGCCGTAGTTCTCGAACGCGGCGAGCGTCGAGATGCAGTGCGGCTGGATGCCGGTGATCATGAGGGCGCCGGCCAGGCCCGAGATACCGCCCGCGATGACCATGGCGAGCACGGTGTTGCGCTCGACGGGCATGCCGGCGAACTCGGCGGCGTCGCGGTTGAAGCCCACGGCGCGCAGCTCAAAGCCGAGCTTGGAACGGTAGAGGACGAACCAGATCGCGATGGCGACGAGGATGGCCACGATGAAGGCGATGTTGACGTCGGCCTTGACGAGGAAGTCGTAGAGCCACGGCACGTTCCTGAGCGTCTCGAGGCCCTGGTCGGAGAGCTTCCACTCGGGCAGGATCATGGTGTAGCTGGAGGGATTCACCGGGATCGACGAGGTGGAGCTCGGGCGGTGGAACATCTCGGAGTTCACGACGAAGTTGTTGAGGTACAGCATCGTCCAATTGAGCATGATGGCGGTGATGACCTCATGGATGCCGAAGCGCGCCTTGAGGAAGCCCGTGATGGCGCCGATGGCGGCGCCGCCGGCGATGCCGGCGAGGATCACGACGGGCACCTGCAGCACCATGGGCAGGTCGAGCGTGGAGCCCACGAGCACGGCACACACCGCACCGGCCACGTACTGGCCCTCGGCGCCGATGTTGAACATGCCCGTCTTGAAGGCGAACGCCACCGAGATTCCGGTGAGGATGATGGGGGACGCCTTGATGATGGTGTTGGAGATGTACTTGGGCTTGGAGAACACGCCCTCGAACAGCGCCGCGAAGGACGCGACGGGGTCGTAGCCGGCTACCGCGAGCAGGACCGCCGCCACGGCGAATCCGAGCGCGATGGCGATGAGCGTAGCGGTGATGGGGCGCTTGAGGATGCGCTGGAGCAGGCTCTCCTGGGGTTTGGCGGTATGCGCCGCGCCTGCGGTTGCAGTGGATGCCATGCTATTCACCTCCTGCCATGAGCAGGCCGATCTTGTTTTCGTCGACCTCGCCCTGCTTGAATGTACCGGTGATGCGGCCGTCGTAGATGACGTCGATGGTGTCGGACACGCTCATGACCTCGTCGAGCTCGAGTGAGATGAGCAGGATGGCCGTGCCGCGGTCGCGCTCGGCGACGAGCGCTTTGTGAACATATTCGATGGCGCCCACGTCCAGGCCGCGCGTGGGCTGCACGGCGATGAGCACGTCGGGATCGTTGGAGACCTCGCGGGCGATGATGACCTTCTGCTGGTTTCCGCCGGACAGGCCGCCGGCGGTTTTGTCGGCGCAGTCGGCGGGGCGGACATCGTAGTCGGCGATGAGCTGCTCGGTGTGTTCGTGCATCTTGGCGCCGTCGAGCATACCGTGCTTGCCGAACTCGGGCGTGCGGTACTTCTCGAGCACGGCGTTCTCGGCAACGGTGAAGGGCAGCACCAGGCCGCGCTTCTGGCGGTCTTCGTGGATGGTCGAGACCTTGTGGTCGATGACGTTGCGCGGCGTGGTGTTTTGGATCTCCTCGCCGTTCACGAGGATCTTTCCGGAGTTGGCCTTGGTCAGGCAGGTGATGGCCTCGACGAGCTCCTTTTGGCCGTTGCCATCGATGCCTGCGATGCCGACGATTTCGCCGGAGCGGACCGCGAGGTCGAGGCCCTTGACGGTTTCGATACCGCGCTCGTCGTTCACGTGCAGGTCGCGAATCTCGAAGACGGTCTTGCCGGGCGTGGCGGGCTGCTTCTCGACCTGGAGGTTCACGTGGTGTCCGACCATCATGTCGGCGAGGTCCTCCTCCGTGACGTCCGCGACGGTGACTTCGTCGACGTACTGGCCGCGGCGGATGATCGTGCAGGTGTTGGAGGACGCCTTGATCTCCTTGAGCTTGTGGGTGATGACGATGATGGTCTTACCCGCGCTGGTGAGGTCGTGCATGATCTGGATGAGGCGGTCGATCTCCTGGGGCGTGAGAACCGCGGTGGGCTCGTCCAGGATCAGGATGTCGGCACCACGGTAGAGCGCCTTCAAGATCTCGACGCGCTGCTGCATGCCGACCGAGATGTCCTCGATCTTGGCATCGGGGTCGACCTCGAGGCCGTACTGCTCGATGATCTGGCAGACCTTCTCACGTGCCTTTTTCATGTCGAGGATGCCCGCTGCACCGCACACTTCGCTGCCGAGCACGATGTTTTGGGTCACGGTGAAATTGTCCACGAGCATGAAGTGCTGGTGGACCATGCCGATGCCATGGGCGATGGCGTCGTTGGGGGTGTTGATGACGACGGGCTCGCCGTTGAGGCAGATCTGGCCCTCGTCGGCTTGGTATAGACCGTAGAGCACGTTCATGAGCGTGCTCTTGCCGGCGCCGTTCTCGCCCAAGACCGCGTGGATCGTGCCCTTCTGCACGGTGAGGTCCACATGGTCGAGTGCAGTGAACGTGCCGAACGTCTTTACGATGCCGCTCATCTGCACCGCGTAGCGCGCATCTGGCTTCATAGGCCGTTCGCTCCTTCCATTTCTCCTTCGGGTTCGGGGCCCTTCGGCCCCTCTTCGTCCCGCGCCGAGGGCGTCCTTGCGGGC
>ERZ857955.87-NODE-87-length-140010-cov-6.738966_pt1 | contig 140010 bp, 104 predicted proteins | sample MGYA00519956_ERZ857955 | MGnify/ENA primary metagenome ERZ857955 (study PRJEB31778, sample SAMEA3449378) | human gut metagenome | biome: human gut; feature: human-associated habitat; material: faeces | place: United Kingdom | collected 2010/2012 ...
CGCCGCGACCGGCGCGGGCATCGCCGCCGCGGGCGCGGCCCATATGGCGCCCGCAAAGCCCGCTGCCCCCGCCCGTCCGCTCGCCCAACTCGTCGACGTCGTGACCGGCGACACCTATGAGCTCACCTCCGCCCGCGCCACCGTTGGCCGTGAGCGCTCCGTGGCCGACGTCGTCCTGCGCGACCCCAACGTGAGCCGCCGCCACGCCGAGCTGACCTTCACCGGCAGCGACTGGTCCATCGAGGACCTCAATTCCACCAATGGCACCATGGTCAACAACCGCCGCATCACCCGTTGCCCCCTACGCAACGGCGACGTGCTGACCTTCGGTCTGAGCACCTTCGAGTTTAGGGGTTAGCCTGTGATCAACATCATCCTGTTCGCCGGGCGCATCGTCCTCGTCGCACTGCTCTACATCTTCCTGTTCGCCGTCATGAAGACGGGCGTGGGGCTGGTGCGCGGCCAGCGCCGCGACTCCGCGATCTGGACGATCGATGTCGATAAGGGACCGCGCGGTATTCGCGGCATCCACATGGACATCCTGGGGCCGGTCATCGTGGGCCGCTCCCCGTCCTCCGATATCTGCGTGAACGAGCCCTTCGTCTCCGCGAGCCACGCGCGCTTCTCCCTCCAGGGTCCCGCGCTCGTGATCGAGGACCTCAACTCGCTCAACGGCACCCTCGTCAACGGCCGAGCGCTGCAGGAGCCTGCGACCCTTCGCGAAGGCGATGAGGTCCAGATCGGCGACGTGGTCATGAAGGTGAACCGTCGATGACACCCGAGCAGGACGACCTGCGCACCACCGGGCACGAATCACAAGCCCAGCACGCTCGACCGGCGGCCCCTGTGGCCCCGGCCTCTGCTATTCCGGCATCGGGCGCCCCGGATCCCTGGGCGCCCGATTACGACAAGCCGGCCCCCATGCCGCCCGCCCATACGGCCCCGGCGCATGCAGCGCCCCCCATCTCGGTCGAAGCCGCCCCCGCGCCCGCTCCCGCGCCCACCGCGGCGCCCACCCCGGCGCCCGCTCCGGCGCATGCCGCCCCCGGCTCCTTCGAGCCCGAGCCCGAGATTCCCATCCAGTCGATCCCCGATCCGACCGCACCCGTCTCGCCTGAAGACACGGCCGAGATCGACCTTCAAGCCGTGGAGGCCAAGCTCAACGACCCCGGCTCGACCATGGACTTCGAGCCCATCACCGACGACCTGATCGACACCGACGCCACCTTCGACGCCGGCACGTCCTCCATGCTCATGTGGGGCGCCCGCTCCGACGTGGGCTGTGTGCGCAGCCACAACGAGGACTCCTATCTCGCCGCCTCGCCGCTGTTCTGCGTGTGCGACGGTATGGGCGGCCACGCCGCCGGTGAGGTTGCCAGCGCGATCGCCGTCGAGACCATCGCCAAGACCGGCCCCAAGTCGGCCGATGCCGCACAGCTCGCCGCCTCCATCGAGGCGGCCAACGCGGCCATCATCGAGGCGGCCGTGAACGGCGTGGGCAGACCCGGCATGGGCTGCACCGCCACCGCCGCCTACATCGAGGGCACCACCCTCGCCATCGCGCACGTGGGCGACTCGCGCGCCTACCTGCTACACGAGGGCACCCTCATCCGCGTCACGCGCGATCACTCCTACGTCGAGGAGCTTGTCGATGCCGGCGAGATCACCGCCGACGAGGCGCGCACGCACCCCAACCGGTCCGTCATCACGCGAGCCCTGGGCTCCGACCCGGCGATGTACGCCGACCACTTCACCTTGAACGTCGAGGAGGGCGACCGCCTCATCCTGTGCTCCGACGGCATGTCGGGCATGGTCCCGGACGGCGAGATCGAGCGCATCGCCCAGCAGAGCTCCACCGCGCAGATCTGCACGGACAACCTGGTCGACGCCGCGCTCGCCGCAGGCGGCGGAGACAACGTCACCGTCGTGGTGGTCGACATCACCGACGACGGCCGCGTTCGGGAGGTCGCCCGCAAGCACAAGCGCACGCTGTTCTTCGCCATCGTTGGCCTGCTCATCGCGCTCATCGTGGCCGGCGTGGCCTCGTTCATCTCCATCCGCAAGTCCGTCTACCTGGGCGTGAAGGACGATGCGGTCGCCATCTACACCGGCATTCCCGACTCGCCCCTCGGGCTCAAGCTCAACTGGCTCGAGGATGAGACCTCCATCCAGCTCAAGTACCTCCCCGAGGACACTCAAAACCGCCTGCGCGATGGCATCCCGCAGAAGAACCTCAAGGACGCGCAGGACGCGGTGGAGAACTACCGAGCGCAGATCGACGAGACGCAGACCAAACTCATCGAGGACGCGCGCGCCATCCAACAGGATCGCACCGGGTCCACGGAGGCGCCGGGCACAAGCCCCGCAGACGCCCTGGCAGGCGGAACGTCCCCGAGCGAATCGCCCGCCGATGCCATTTCACCTTCAACCACGACCGAGGGAGGTGCCGCGTAAATGAGTCGCCGCACGACCGAACTGCTCCTACTCATAGCCGCCGCGTTCCCCGTCACGCTGCTCTACGCCATGTACGTGGTCACCACGGGCGCCGCGCTCTCCTTCCAGACGCTGGCCGTCCCGCTGGGACTGTTCGCCGCATTCGCCGCGGCCCATATCGGCGTGCGCATCTTCGCGCCCGGCGCCGACCCGGCGATCCTGCCCGTCGTGTTCACGCTCTCGGGCATCGGTATCACCTTCGTCACGCGTCTGCAGCCCGACGCCTCGCTGGGCCAGGTGATTTTCCTGTTCCTGGGCGTGGCCCTCATGGTGGGCACGCTCGCCGTGGTGAAGAACCTCGAGGTCGTCAAACGCTACAAATACGTCCTGGGCGTCGCCGGCATCATCTTGCTCGTGCTGCCCATGTTCATCGGCACCGAGATCTATGGCTCCAAGCTGTGGATCAAGATCGGCGGCTTCCAGTTCCAGCCCGGTGAGTTCGCCAAGGTCCTCATCGTCTTGTTCCTCGCCGGCTACCTGGCCGAGAACCGCGAGCTGCTGTCCATCTCCAACCGCACCGTGCTCGGCATCAAGTTCCCGCGCCTGCGCCTGCTCTACCCGCTGTTCATCGTGTGGGGCGTCTGCCTGCTCGTCGTCGCGTTCGAACGCGACCTGGGCAGCGCGCTTTTGTTCTACACCATCTTCTTGATCATGCTCTACGTGGCCACGGGCCGCGTGTCCTACGTGATCATCGGCCTTGCGCTGCTCGCCGTCGGTGCATTCGGCATGTACCAGATCATGAGCCACGTGCAGGTCCGCGTGGCCATCTGGCTCGACCCGTTCTCCGACGCGCAGAACCTCGGCTACCAGATCGTCCAGTCACTGTTCTCCCTGGCAGACGGCGGCCTCGCGGGCGTCGGCATCGGCAAGGGCATGGCCGACATCATCCCCGTCGTGGCCTCCGATATGATCTTCGCCGCGATCGGCGAGGAGATGGGCCTGCTCGGCGGCTCCGCCGTGCTGCTGCTGTTCATGTTGTTCGCGGTCCGCGGCCTCACCACCGCCGCGCGTGCCAAATCCGACCTGGCGGCCTTCTCCGCCGCCGGCCTCACCGCGGCCATCTCCTTCCAGGCCTTCACCATCGTGGGCGGCGTGACCAAGCTCATCCCGCTCACCGGCGTAACCCTGCCCTTCATGAGCCAGGGCGGCTCCTCCCTGCTCGCGAGCTTCGTGATCGTCGCCCTGCTGCTGCGCGCCGGTGACGAGGCAACCGGCCGCTCGACCGAAATCGCCAACACGAGCACCGACTTGGCCACCGCCGGCTACCGCACCACCGTGCGCGGCTCTCACATGCGCCGCCCCGCCCTCGACACGCCCGAGAGCGGCCTACTCGGCCGCGTGGCACTCGCCAACCGCCTGACCCGCACCGTGTTCCTGTTCACCGCGCTGTTCGCCGTGCTCATCGGCAACATCACCTATATCCAGGTGATCAAGGCGTCCGAGTATCAGGACATGCCGAGCAACAACCACACCATCAACAAGGCGCGCTTCATCAAGCGCGGCTCGATCATCACCGCGGATGGCCTGACGCTCGCCGAGTCCATCCAGCAGGCCGATGGTACGTACGCCCGCTCCTACCCCAACGGCAACCTCGCCGCACACGTGGTGGGCTACTACTCCCAGCAATACGGCACCATGGGCATCGAGAACACGCAAAACGACACGCTCACGGGGTCCAAGGATTACTCGAGCTGGCAAAACGCCCTCAACTCGCTCGCCGGCATCAGCGAGCCGGGCAACTCGGTCCAGCTCACCATCGACTCGCGCATCCAGCGTGCAGCCGAGCAGGCCCTCGCCGGCCGCGTAGGCGCCATCGTCGCCCTCGACCCGCGCAGCGGCGCCGTGCTCGCCTGGGCCAGCGCCCCCACGTTCGACAACACGAACATCCAAGCGGCGATCGAGGCCGCCAACGCCAGCGGCGGTGCGGACACCTCCATGTACGACCGCGCAACCCTCGCGCTCTACACGCCGGGCTCCACCTTCAAGGTGCTCACGCTCGCCTCGGCGCTCGAGAATGGCCTGGCCACGCTCGACACTACCTACGACAGCCCGGGGCGCATGGAAATCGGCGGCGCGGACGTTGTGAGCATCGGCGAGCGCGGTCACGGCAAGATTTCGCTCGCCAAGGCCTTCGCGCTCTCGTCCAACACGGTCTTTGGCCAGGTGGCCGACGGCCTGGGCGCCGAGAAGCTCGTGGCCACGGCGCGCGCCTTTGGCTACGGACAGCAGCTCGGCCTGGATTTCACCACCGCTGCATCCGTCATGCCCAATCCCGAGGAGATGACTGAGTGGGAGCTCGCCTGGGCGGGCGCCGGCCAGCCCGTCGGCCAGGGCCACACGCCCGGCCCGCAGGCCACCGTGATGCAAAACGCGCTCATGGCCGCCACGATCGCCAACAACGGCATCGCCATGAACCCCTACGTGGTCTCGCAGATCCTCGCCCCCGACGGCACGGTCCTCAAGACCACGCGCGGCCACTCCCTCGGCCAGGCCGTGGGCAGCGGCACCGCCGAGCAGGTCAAGCAAGCCATGCTCGACGTCGTCCAAAACGGCACCGGCTCGGCCGCGGCGATCGCGGGCGTGAAGGTGGCCGGTAAGACCGGCACCGCCGAGACCAACAACGCCAACGCGAACTCCACGTTCGTTGGATTTGCCCCCTACGACACCCCCACCGTGGCAATCGCCGTCGTGATCGAACAGAACGCGAAGGGCGAGGAAAGCGCGGCGGCCGTAGGCGGACAGGTCCTGCGCGCGGCGCTCGCGACACAGGGGCTGTAGCAATTCACCGGTACGAGGTAACACTTCCGCCCACGGCGGATAGATTGATGAGGAGTTAAAGACATGCCAGACGGACAGCGCGTACTTGGAGGAAGGTACCTGCTCAAGGATAAGGTCGGAAACGGCGGTATGGCCAGCGTGTATCGCGCGCAGGACCAGGTGCTCGACCGCACCGTTGCCGTGAAGATCATGCTGCCCCAGTACGCCGGGGACGCCACCTTCGCCGCTCGCTTCAAGCAGGAGGCGCAGGCCGCAGCCGGTCTGCAGAGCCCCTACATCGTGGGCGTGTACGACTGGGGCAAGGACGGCGACACCTACTACATCGTCATGGAGTACCTGCGCGGCACCGACCTCAAGAGCGGCGTGCGCAGCCACGGCGCCCTCGATCCCAAGAAGGTCGCCCAGATCGGCTCTCAGATCTGCGGTGCCCTCTCCGTCGCACACAAGCACGAGATCATCCACCGCGACATCAAGCCGCAAAACATCATGGTGCTGCCCGACGGCAACATCAAGGTGATGGACTTCGGCATCGCGCGCGCCAAGAACAGCCATCTCACGCAGGACAACAACGTCCTGGGTACTGCCCACTACGTCTCCCCCGAGCAGACGCGCGGTCAGGACCTGGGCGCCACGAGCGACATCTACTCCCTCGGCGTGGTCATGTACGAGTGCGCCACCGGCCGCGTGCCCTTCGATGGCGACGATGCCATCTCCGTGGCTCTCAAGCAGGTCAACGAACTGCCCATCCCGCCGAGCCAGGTGAACCCCGGCGTCGACCCGGCGCTCGAGCGCATCATCCTCAAGTGCATGGAGAAGGACCCCGCCAACCGCTTCCAGACCGCCGACGAGCTGCGCCAGGTGCTCAACGCCTATGCAACCGGTCGCGCGGTCGACGTGGCGGAGCCCACACGCGTGATTGCCGCGCCCATGGGCGTCGGCGGTGCCGAGACACGCGTGATGAGTGACGCCACCCAGGCCATGGTGCGCCCCGCAGGCGCTGCCGGTCCCGGCTCCACCACCGCCGGTCCGCGCGTCGCAGCGCCCGCATCCTCGCGCGGCCAGAACGACTACGAGGAGCCCAAGAAGGGCAACGGCGCCAAAATCGCCGCCATCGTGATCGGTGCCATCGTGGTAATCGCCGCCGCTGTCTTCTTTGCCAGCAACCTGTTCGGCGGTTCCGGCGAGATGGTCATCGTTCCCAACGTCATCGACTACACGCAGGAAGAGGCCGAGGACGCGCTCGAGAACGCCGGCTTCAACGTCGAGTACGGCAAGGCCGTGAATGACGATGAGGTCGAAGAGGGCCGCGTCGTCGACCAGACGCCCGATGGCAACAAGGAGGCGCCCGAGGGCTCCACGGTCACGCTGACGCTCTCCAAGGGCCCCGTCCCCGTCAAGGAGACCGAGGTGCCCAACATCACCGGTAAGACCGCCGATGAGGCCGAGGCTCTGCTCACCGCCGCCAACCTCAAGGGCCAGGCGCACGAGGAGTCCAACGAGGCCGAGGCCGGCACCGTCTTCAAGCAGGGCAAAAACACCGGCGAGGTTGTTGAGGAGGGCACCGTCATCGAGTACTGGGTGTCCACCGGCCCCGACACCATCGACGTGCCCAACCTCACCGGCAAGACCAAGGAGCAAGCCATCGAGGCGCTCGGCGATAAGCTCAGCTACACCTTCAGCTCCGATTACAGCGCCACCGTCCCGGCCGGCTCCGTGATCAGCTACGAGCCCGGCGGCAGCGTCAAGCCCGGTACCACCATCAAGATCGTGCTGTCCCAGGGTCCCGAGCCGATCGCCAAGGTCAACGCACCTAACTTTGTGAACGACTCCGCCTCCCACGCCAAGCCGCAGCTCGAGTCGCTCGGCTTCAAGGTCGTGGTGAACGGCCCGGCTGACGGCATCATCGTGAGCCAGTCTGCCTCCGGATCGCTGGACAAGGGCACCACGATCACCCTCACCACGCAGGCGCGAACCGACGCCAACACCGAGGACTAGCGGATAACGAGAAAAGGCCGCCACGCGAACGAGCGCGTGGCGGCCTTTTTAGTTGCAATGGTGCCCCCGATACGATTCGAACGTACGACACCCGCTTTAGGAGAGCGGTGCTCTATCCCCTGAGCTACGGAGGCATTGCCATGGTTGCGCGATCGGAACATGCTCGGCGGAAAGCCCATCGACGCATCCGAAAGCGCGTATGGGATATTCTAGCGGTTTTTGCGGAACAGTGACAGCACGCCGCGTTTGATCACGTCAAAGAAGCTCAGAGAGCGCAAAAGTTTGTCTTCAGGCACATGCTCGCGCATAGCGCGCAACGTGGCTTTATTATCCCTCGTGGAGAACGAGAACCCGCTTTCGCTCCCCTTCACGAAGATCGCGAAGCGCGAGATCTTTTTGCCGCCGAACAGCACCGACGCCGCCACGTGATCGATCTCGGACCAGGGGATCTGGATGAAGTCCTCGGGGTTTCTCTCGTTATAGAACTCGAAGGCATTGTTGCCGAGCATCACCGAACCATAGGTCGACATCCCATGAAACGACGTGGCCTTCTCCGTGTAGTAGACCGAGCTGTTCTGCGATTGCGCCATCCCTGCATCCTCCTCAAGCGTTTCCCTACATGTTCAGCCGGAAACGCACGTGTGTCGAAATCCCACCAGGCGGTCTTGAAGAAATATACGACTGCGGCGGGAACGCCCGCAAGTACGGAAAAGCCGCGCCGCTGCGAATGGCGAACCATGGCAGCGGCGCGGCTCGAGGCCCAAGCGCCTGAGTGCGCTTGATACCGAAGCGTCTTACATGATGCCGAGCAGGCGGGCAACGATACCCACGGCGAACAGGGCGATGATGATGACGATCGGGGAGACCTTCTTCTTGAGCAGCTTGCAGCACAGGAGCGTGAGGCCCACGGCGGCAAGGCCGGGGATCAGCTGGTCGAGATTGGCCTGGAGCGTGGTCACTTTGGCGACCTCGAGGCCGGTGGGACCGAGCGCTGCGTACTGGCTCAGGGCCTGATGGATGCCCTCAGCACCCGCGGGCAGGCTCGCCCAATCGATGTAGGCGCCGGGGGACTGCTGAACCGTGGAGACGACCGGGGTGAAGGAGATGCTCACCCAGCGCTGCACGAGCGCGCCGATGATGAACATGCCCAGAATGGAGGCACCCTCGGTGATCTTGCCCATAAGACCGCCAGAGAGGTCCTTGGTGATGGAGGTGCCAACCTTGTAGCCGAACTCCTGGGTGTACCAAAGGAACGCGATGCGGATGATGTTCCACGCGAAGAAGAACAGCAGCGGACCCATGATGGAGCCACCGAGGGCCAGGGAAGCGCCGAGCGCGCCGAGGATCGGGCGAAGGGTGAACCAGAAGACGGGGTCGCCGACACCGGCCAGCGGGCCCATCATACCGACCTTCACGCCCTGGATCGCAGCGTCCTCGACCTGGGCGCCGTTGGCGCGGTCCTCCTCAAGAGCGAGGGTGACGCCGATGACGGGAGCGGACACGTACGGATGCGTGTTGTAGAACTCCATGTGACGCTTGAGCGCCGCAATCTGGTCCTCCTTGTTGGAGTAGAGCTTCTTGATCGCGGGGATCATAGCGAAGCACCAGCCGCCGTTCTGCATGCGCTCGTAGTTCCACGAGCCCTGCAGGAACTGATGACGCATGCACACCGACATGCGGTCGGACTTGGAAAGCTGAACCTTGTTCTCTGCCATGATGTACGTCCTCCCTTCCTTACTCGTAATCGTTCAGGATGTCGCCGAGCGGATCGCCGGTACCGGCAGAGCCGCCGCTGTTCTTGGCCAGGTCCTTGAGGCCGAGGTACAGCAGGGCGAGGGACACGCCGATGACGCCGAGGGCGATGAGCGTGAGCTGATTGATAGCGGCGAAGACGAAGCCGAGCGCGAAGAACGGCCAGACCTCCTTGGTCGCCATCATGTTGATGACCATGGCGTAACCGACGGCAGCGACCATGCCACCGCCGACGGCCATGCCGCCGGACAGCCATGCGGGCATCATGTTGAGCGCGTTAGTCACAATCTCGGGCGAGACGAAGCACAGGGCCACAGCCGGGATAGCGATGCGGGCACCCTGCATGAGGATGGCCAGGATCTGCCACATCTCAATGCCCTTGAAGTCGCCCTTCTCGGCAGCGGCATCCATAGCGTGAACTATGGGGATGGCGAGCGTGCGGCAAATCATCGTCAGGAACAGGCCAGCCACGGACAGCGGCACGGCGAGAGCGATGGAGGTGGTGATGGCGGTCTGGGAGTCGGCCGTACCACCGTCGAGCGCAAGCACCATGATGATGGCGGACGCAACGGAGGCCAGGGCCGCATCGGGCGCGACGGCGGCGCCGACGTTCGCCCAACCGAGGGCGATCATCTGCAGGGAGCCGCCGAGCATGACGCCCTCCTGCAGGTGGCCGGACACGAGACCGATGAGCGTGCAGGCCACGAGCGGCTGGTGGAACTGGAACTCGTCCAGAATACCCTCCATACCGGCCAGCAGCGCGATGATAGCGATCAAAACGATCGAAAGTGCTGACATATTCCCTCCTTTACTGGGCGGCCAGCTCGGACTTGGCCTTCTTGATCATCGCGTCGAAGGACTCGGCGGAATCGGCCGGGACCTTGCGGATATCGAAGGTGATGCCGCGGGCGGCGAGCTTCTCGAGCGTCTCGACATCGTCGTTATCCATGGCGATGGCGTTGGTCACGACGACCTTGCCCACGGAGTGGGCCATCGAGCCGAGGTTGACCTCCTTGATGTCCACGCCGCCCTCGACCGCGCGGAGCAGGTCCTGCGGGGTCTCGAACAGGAGCATGGCCTTGGTGGCGCCGAAACGCGGGTCCTTGGCGACCTCGATCATCTTCTGGACCGGGACGACGTGGGCCTTAACTCCGGGAGGCGCGGCCTCCATGATCATGGACTTGCGCAGGTCATCGTGAGAGACGGCGTCGGACACGACGATGATGCGATCGGGATTGGTCATCTTGGTCCACGTGGTTGCCACCTGACCGTGGAGCAGACGGGTATCGACACGGGCGAGCACGAACTTGATGTGGCCGTCGCCGAGGACCGTGCCCTCGGGGATGGCACCCTGATGGGCGGCCGGCGCCGCGACTGCCGCGGGCTTGGCCTCCACAGGCTCGAGAGACTCGGGCTTGACGCGAACGCCGGCGCGGGCCTCGGAAATGACGTGCTTGGCGATATCGTGGGCCGTCTTGGATGCGTCGAAGCGAGCGGTGTACACCTCGACAAGCATCGGCAGGTTCACACCAGTCAGGATCGCCCAGCTGGGATGGGCGTCGAACAGACCGCTGATCTGGTTGAAGGGGGTGCCGCCCCACAGATCGACGAGGAACAAGACGTCCTCGGGATCGTCGAAGGAAGCGACCGCCTCTTCCACCTTCTGGCGGAAGTCGTCCGGACCCATGCTCGGCATGAGGGAAACCGTGGCGACGTTGGGCTGATCGCCGAAGACCATAGAACCGGTCATCTTTAGACCCTCTGCCAAGTCACCGTGGCTTGCCAAAACGATACTTACCATCACACAACCTCCTTTGTTGCTACACGTTTTGAACACAACATAGGTAATGGTATGCCGTTCGCCTGCGTTAAACAACCCTTCGTCGAACTGCGGGAATAGTACATATTCGCAGCTAGATGGGTCTTTTATTTATTTTCGTTGTTAACAGAATCCTTATTTCCGCAGCTAGATATCCATGTTCATGCATATATTCGCAAACCGTCTCATTACGCAACGCATACAAAGACCCCCGGGATACCACTCGGCGAACGGCATCCCGGGGGCCTTGAACGACACCTGTCACGTAGCCGCGTCTCAATTGAGGACAGGCACAAATTGAGACGTCTCTATAAGCGTGTCCACGCGACCTGCGACGCGCCGAATGTCTCAATTTGTGCCTGTCCCCAATTGAGACATGGGCAGGGAGACCTAGGCGAACTGGCTCCGGTAGAGATCGGCGTAGGGACCGTTCTCCGCGAGCAGCTCCTCATGGGTGCCCTGCTCGATGATGGTGCCGGCGCGCATGTGCAAGATCAGATCGGCGTCCACGATGGTGCTCAGGCGATGCGCGATCACAAAGCTGGTGCGCCCGTGCATGAGCGTCTCCATCGCCTGCACGATGTCGCGCTCCGTACGCGTGTCCACGCTCGACGTCGCCTCATCCAAAATGAGGATCGCAGGGTCACACAGAATCACGCGCGCGATGGTGAGCAGCTGACGCTGGCCCTGGCTGATGGTCTCGGCATCGTTTTCGATATGCGTGTCGTAGCCCTGCGGCATCGTGCGGACGAAGTGGTCCACATGCGCCATCTCGGCCGCACGCACGATTTCCTCGCGAGTGGCATCGGGACGGCCATAGGCGATGTTCTCGGCGATCGTCCCGTCGAACAGCCATGCATCCTGCAGCACCATGCCAAAGTTCGCGCGCAGGTCCGGGCGAGCCATCGCATGGGTGTCCACACCGTCGAGCTCGATCGAGCCCCCGCCGATTTCGTAAAACCGCATAAGCAGATTGATGAGCGTGGTCTTGCCGGCGCCGGTGGCACCCACGATGGCGACCTTCTGCCCGGGTTTCACATGGAACGTCACATCGCGCATAAGCGGCTTTTCCGGATTGTATCCAAAGCGCACACGGCTAAAGTCCACGCGCCCTTCCACGGCGGCGGGAAGCTTCGCGGCGACCTCGGGCAGCGGGTCGGGCTCGACCTCCTCTTCGTCGAGAATGTCGAACACGCGCTCGACGCTGGCAAGCGCGTTCTGCAGCGTGTTGATGGTGAAGGACAGCTGCGTGAGCGGCTCGGATGCCTGGTGGATGTACTGGAAGAACGCCTGGAACACGCCGATGGTGATCTGGCCGCCCACGAGCATGCCGCCCGCCACTACGGCAATCAGCACCTGGGCCAGGCGGATGATGAAACGGATCAGCGGGCTGATGGCATTGGTGGCAAAGTCCGCGCGACGGCTGGCACGAGCGAGCTTGTCAGACAGCTCGTGCACCCTCTGCGAACTCGACCCCTCGCGGTTGAAGCTCTTGATGATGAGGCGCCCCGAGTAGGCCTCCTCCACCGTCGCGGTGAGCTCGCCCACATAACGCTGGCGCTCGGCGGCGAGCTTGAGCGTCCACTTGGACACGCCCTTGGTAATGAGGGTCGACACAAAGGCGAACACCAAGAAGATCGCCGTGAGCAGCACACTGTAGCGAAACATCATGTAGAGCGCGCCGATGATCGTGCCCACCGCGCTCATGAGCTTGAGCAGACCGGTCTGCAGCACCTCGGACATCTTGTCCAGGTCGTTCGTGGCACGGCTCACCACCTCACCGGGCTTGTGGCCGTCGTAGAACTTCAGCGGCAGGCGGCTGAGCTTCTCGGCAATGCTCCGGCGCAGCGAAAGGTTGAGCTTCTCGGCAAAGCCCGCCATGACGAAGCACTGCACGGAGTACAGCGCGCAGGCGCCCGTCCAAATGCCGAAATAGGTAGCGAGCTCGCGACCACCGGTCTCCCAACCCACCGTGAAGGCGCGGCCCTCAGCAAAAGCGGCCTTGATATTGGTCCATAGAACGTCGATCACGCGCGCGCTGTACGCCGGTGCGGCAACATGGAAGCCCGTGTACACGAGGATGGCGGCGATCACCACGCCGAAACGCCAGCGCTCGCCCGCCGCGGCATGCCACAGACGACGCACCGTCCCCCAGGTGTCTTTGGGGACCTCGAGCTCCTCCTCGGGGGTGCCGGAGGCATCGGCCATTGCCTGCGCATCGTCGATAGCGCCCTGCTTGCGCTCGCGCTCGAGGCGGGCGTTCTCGGAGAACAGCTCGTCGGAACCGTCGTCGTGCTTCTTCTTGTCCCACGCCATGCTACTCACCTCCCTTCATCTGACTCTCCGCGATCTCGCGATACACCTCGCAGTCCTCCATGAGCTCCTCGTGCGTGCCCTTGCCCACAATGCGACCATCCTTGAGCACGACGATCTGATCGGCATGCAAGATGGTGTTGATGCGCTGGGCGATGATGAGCACGGCGGCGTTGCGCGTCTCGGGCTTGAGGGCGCGACGCAGAGCCGCATCGGTCTTGAAGTCGAGGGCGGAGAAACTGTCATCGAAGATATAGAGGTCCGCGTGCTTCATGAGGGCGCGGGCGATGGCCAGGCGCTGGCGCTGACCGCCGGAGAAATTCGTGCCGCCCTGGGCAACCGGGGCGTCCAGGCGCTCGGGCAGGCCCCACACAAAGTCGGATTGGGCCACGTCGAGGGCGTGGCGCATCTCGGTCTCGGTCGCGCCGGCACGGCCATCGCGCAAGTTGCTGGCGATGGTGCCCGAGAACAACCAGGCCTTCTGCGGCACATAGGCGATGCGCTCGCGCAGGTCGTGCTGGGTCATGGAGCGCACGTCAGCGCCGGAAAAGCGCACCGAGCCGTCCGTGACGTCGTGCAGGCGCAGCAGCATCTTGGCGATGGTGGATTTGCCCGAACCGGTGGAGCCGATGATCGCGGTGGTCTGGCCGCGACGGCAGGAAAAATCGATATCGTGCAAGGTGTCCTCGTCCGCATCGGGGAAGCGGAATGAGACATGGTCGAACGTGGCAACCGGGGCGGTATCGGACAGGGAAGCATCGAAGACCCCGCCCTCGTCCGTCACGGCAGCCTCGCCCACCGCGACGACCTCACCAGTCGGCCCCGGCGCCAGAGGCGCGGTGCCCGTACCGTCGACGATGCTCGGCTTCTTCTCGATCACCTCGGCACAGCGTTGCAGGCACACGATGGCGCGCGGCACCATCAGCGCGACGAACTGCGCCATCATGATGTAAAACATGATGAGCATGGCATACTCGACCACCGCGGAGATGTTGCCGATCTCCATGGCATGTGCGCCCACACGGTTGCCTCCGAGCCACATGAGCAGCACCTCGGCGATGTTCATAAGGCAAAAGCTGAAGCAGTCCACGCCCGCGAAGATCCAGTTCACCTTGATCGCCGCATCGGCATAATCGGTGAACACACGACCCATGCGGCCCTCCTCGTGGCGCTCTTTGCCAAAGGCGCGAATCACGCGGACGCCGATGATGTTCTCGCGCAGGACCACGTTCATGCGGTCGATGAAGCCCTGCATCTTCTCGAAGATTGGGGCCGCGCGGCGCACCGCGATCACGGCGAACACCATGACCACGGAGACCACCGCGAGCATCATGGCGCCCATCTGCGCGTCGACGCGGAAGGACAGCACCGTGCCCATGACGCAGATGATGGGAACCGGCAGCATGGCCTGGGTGGCGAGCATGACCGTCTGCTGGATGACGTTCACATCGTTTAAGGTGCGGGTGATCATGGAGCCGGTGCCGAACTCCTCGAAGTCGCCGCCCGAGTAGGCGAGCGAGGCATCGTACACGGCATTGCGGATATCGCGACCCACATAGGAGGCGAGGCGAGCGCACAGGTAATTGCCCAGCAGGGCGCCGCCGCTCGCGCAGCAGCACGCAACGAGCATCTTAAGACCCTGACCGATGATGAAATCTGTGTTTCCGCTGGTCACGCCCTGATTGATCATGCCGGCGAGCATAGTGGGGACATACAGCGTGCCCGCTACATCCAGCAGCAACGCCGCAAGCGTCGCCGCAACGAGGGCCTTATACGGTTTGATGGTTCGCAACAACAGTCTCATACGCACGTTCCCCTCCCGGCCGCCCCCACGGCCAGACATATGCACCTCAAGTCAATACCAATCCTACCTGAACAACTTGGCGTCCCGGGTGGCGACAAACGTCTCAATTTGCGCCGACTTGCCGATCGGGAGGGTCCGACGGGGACGGGGCGTCTGGCGGCGGGGGGCATGGGGGGCGGGAGAAATGGTCGGGATTTGCCTGGCTGTCGTAGGATGGCAAATCCCGACCACTTTCAAACGGTATTCAGCCGAAAAACGGTCGCGAAGCGCCAGGCTGTAGCAGAGCAGCAAATCCCGACCATCCTAGGAGGCCCAACAGGAGGAAGCCCACCAGAAAGGAAACCACCAGAGGGAAGTCCAACGGGAGGAAACCCAACAGAAGAAAGGGGTCGCCGGCGGCGACCCCTGCAGGTGCGATGAATTGTTCGCGTGGCATGCGGTTACTCCTCCGCAGGCTCCTCCTCGACGAGCTCCTCAACGGACTCCTCGGCCTCAACGGGCTCGGTGCCGGGATACACCCAGCCTTCCTGGATGGACTCGAAGAAGGTGGCCTCATCGGTGAGGTCGTGCACGCTCTTGCCATCGAGCCAGGGCAGCTCGACCAGCTCGGGAAGGGTGGTAACGAGTTCGGAGCAATCGACGAAACGACCCTTTTCGTTCAGCTGCTCGCAGTCCTGCACGCGCCAGTACCCGTCCGTATGGGTGACGTAGTACTCATGCCCATCGACGTCCATGAACACGCGCGTCTTTGAGCGGAGGTAGGACAAAAGCCCTTCGAAATCCAGGGAGATCTCCTGATCAGCCTTCATTCCCATGATTGGCTCCTATCTGTCGGGCACCCGGAGCCCTTTGTCCGGGCGCATGCATAACCGATAGTTCCATCTTTCCCGCCTTATACCTATTTTTCGAGCAGAAGTTGGTAGACGGTTAGTTTGTTCGAGCAGCGGCATGCATGACGGCGCGCCTTTCCTGAATAATCCCCTTTATGGTCGTGATTTGCCACCCTGTCGCAGACCGGCAAATCACGACCGTTCTAGCCCGTTTAACATGAAAAAATGGTCGGGAAATGCCAGGCTGTAGCAGCGCGGCAAATCCCGACCATTTCTCAACCAAACAGGACGACACGTTCGGCGTCAAGCGCCTCAACTCGCAACTGCCCCGCAGCCGGACCGGCGCAAATTGTCTCAATCAGTGCCTGTCCCCAATTGAACCGAGAGCGCTCTGCGCGATTGGCGCCGGCTCCAATTGAGCCCGCCCCACTTGAGCCCCCAATTGGGTCGTCAGCGGCGTCCTTGTTACCAAATCCCGAGAACGCTTTGCATGCCGAGGCTCACACAGGCAATGCCGATCCAGCAGCACAAGCCCATGAAGATCGGCTTGCCGCCCGTCTTCACCAGCTTCACGATGTCGGTGTTGAAGCCGATCGCGGCCATCGCCATCACGATGAAGAACTTCGACAGCGTCTTGATGGGCGCAGTCACCGCCACGGGAAGCGCGAACACGGTGGTGATGACGCTCGCCAACACAAAGAACAGGATGAAGAACGGGAAGATCTTCTTGATGTCAAACGTGCCTGCGGCAGCGCCGGCGCCCTCGCCCGCCTCGGCGGCGCGCTTGGCCTGACGGACCTGCCAAAACGCGAGGAACAGCGTGATGGGGATGATCGCAAGCGTGCGGGTGAGCTTGACGATGGTGGCATGATCCAGCGCATTGGAGCCCGGGTGCATGCCGTCCCAGGCAGCTGCGGCGGCGGTGACGGACGACGTGTCGTTCACAGCCGTGCCGGCGAACAGGCCAAAGCCCTCGTTGCTCATGCCGAGCATGGCGCCGAGCGAGGGGAAAATCAGCGCAGCGATGATGTTAAAGAGGAAGATGACGCTGATGGCCTGGGCGATCTCCTCGTCGTCCGCATCGATGACCGGCGCAGTGGCGGCAATTGCGGAGCCGCCGCAGATCGAGGAGCCCACACCCACGAGCGTCGAGATCTTCTTGGGGATGTGCAGCGCGCGGCACAGCACGAACGAGATGACCAGCGACGTGGTAATGGTCGAGATGATGATGGGCAGGGAGCTGGCGCCCACCTTGGCGATTTCGCCCAAGTTGAGGCCGAAGCCCAGCAGGATCACCGCGTACTGCAGGATCTTCTTCGACGTGTACTTGATACCCGCGGCAGCGGCCTCGGTCACGTCGGCGCGGCGGCGAAGCACCAGACCGAGCGCCATGCCGATGAGGATGGCGAAGACCGGCCCGCCGATGACCTCGAACTGCTTACCGAGCAGCCATGCCGGCACCGAGATGACCAATGCGAGTGCGACGCCACGCCACAGGTCCTTGAAATTCTTGAAGAGCTCCATGCATCCAACCTTTCTTCTTATCTACGCTCGCGACGGGGCCTTGGCCGCGCCCACTCCGGGGCGCGACCGCGCTCGCCCAAGGCGCGACCGCGCTCGCCCGAAGCACGGCCCATCCCGTTCGGATCGGGGCACGGTCCGTCCCTGCGCCGCGTGCGATGATTGCCAAAATCATGGTACGACCTTTGGCTATAATGATTTCCATCGTATTGGTTATGCTTGCATCAGTATTTCTTATTACTGCTGCATCCCTATCACTGCCGTACCGCGCGTTGGGACCACGGATGCTCGACTATCGCACGCACACCTTTTTAGAGGTCTACCGCCAGCGCAGCTTCACGCGCGCCGCGGAGAACCTGCTCATCACGCAACCCGCCGCATCTCAGCACATTCGCCAGATGGAAACCCATTACGGTTGCACGCTGTTCGTCAAAACGGGTCGCGGCATCGAACCGACCGCTGCCGCGGACCTGCTCTACCAGCGACTCCTCACCATGGAAAACGATGAGGCTCGGCTTGCCATCGAGGCCGGCGCCCTTGCCGCCGCGCCCTCGGACACCCGCGAGGCACCGCTCAGGCTCGGATGCACCAGGACCATCGCCGACTACACCGCGCCCAGGCTCATGGCGGCGCACCTCTCGACGTGCCCGCAGGCGGAGGTCTCGCTCCTGACGGGCAACACGCGCGAACTGGTGCGCGCGCTCGAGGAGGGAACGATTGACTTCGCCCTGGTAGAAGGGTTTTTTGATCGTCAGCGATTCGACTTCGAGACGCTTTCGCGCGAGCGCTATATCGCCGTGGCATCGCCAAAGGAGGCGAAGTGGCGCGCCTTTGACCGGCGACCACGGACAGACGAGGCCGGACGTGCGGCGGCGTCCGTGCGCGACCTCCTCGGCGAGCGCCTCATCCTGCGCGAAGCGGGGTCCGGCACGCGCGAGATTCTCGAGAGGCACCTGGCCGCGCGCGACCTCGCCGCCGCGGACTTCGCGGGGATCGTCGAGATCGAGAGTATCCCCACTATCAAGGCGTGCGTGCGCGGCGGCGCAGGCATCACGTTCCTATATCGAGTCGCCGTGGAGGAGGAGCTCGCTCGGGGGGAACTCGCGGACATCACGCCCGACGATTTTGCGATCGAGCATGACTTCTGTCTCATCTGGCAACGGGGAAGCCAGTATGCGCCGCGTTATCGCTCCCTCTGCGACGCATGGCGGACCCTGATGTAGCGCCTCGATTCGACGGTGGGCGGTGTCGGGTTGATGCGGGCATCGGGTCGACGCCCGCATCGGGCTGAGGCCGAATCGCAGCTACTCGACGGTCACGCTCTTGGCGAGGTTGCGCGGCTGATCGACATCGCAACCGCGCAGAACGGCGACCTCGCGCGCGAGCAACTGCAACGGCACCGTCGCGGTGATGGGGCTCAGGGCGTCGCGCACCGGCGGCACATATATGACGTGATCGGCCACGCGCGTGATCTCCTCGTCGCCCTCTGTCGCCACCGCGATGATGCAAGCCCCGCGCGCCTCGCATTCCTTGAGATTGCTCACGGTCTTATCGTACGTGGGGCTCTTGGTCGCCACGGCGATAACCGGGAAGCCCCGTTCGATGAGGGCGATCGGTCCGTGTTTCATCTCGCCCGCCGCATACGCCTCCGCATGCAGGTAGCTGACCTCCTTGAGTTTGAGCGCCCCCTCGCAGGAAATGGCCGAACCCATACCGCGTCCCACGAAGAGCGCCGAGCGCGCCTCCCTGCACGCCAGGGCGGCCTCGTGAACCGCTGCCCGCTGCGTATCCAGGATGTGCTGGATCTGCTCGGCCGTATCGCCGAGCTCGCGAAAGAGCATGCGGATCTGCCCCGTTGTGAGCTTTCCCTTCGTCTGGGCAAGCAGCAGGGCGAGCAGCGTCAAACTCACCACCTGCCCCGTGAAGCTCTTGGTCGAGGCGACCGCAATCTCTTTGTTCGCCTTGGTGTAAATGACGCCATCGCTCTCGCGCGCCACGGGGGAACCGACCACGTTGGTGATGCCGAAGACCTTGGCGCCCTTGATGCGGGCGTCGCGAATCGCCGCCAGGGTGTCCGCCGTCTCCCCAGACTGCGACACGGCAACCACCAGCGTGCTCGGCGTGATGATGGGGTTGCGGTATCTGAACTCGCTCGCCGCCTCGACCGCGCACGGGATGCGGGCCCAGCCCTCGATGAGGTTCTTCGCGATGAGGCCGGCGTGGTAGCTCGTTCCACATGCGATCACGTACACGCGGTCGACCAGGCTGAGCTCCTCAGGCGTGAGGCCGAGCTCATCGATGTCGAGCTCGCCCGAGGAAGCCAGACGCCCCACCAACGTGTCGCGAACCACGCGGGGCTGCTCGCAGATCTCCTTCATCATGAAATCCGGGTAGCCGCCCTTCTCGGCCGTATCGACATCCCAATCGACGTGCGTGACCGCGGGCTCGATGGCGCGGCCTTGCGCATCGGTGTAGGTGATGCCCTCCGGCGAAAGACGGGCGAACTGGCCGTCCTCCAGCACCACAACGTCGCGCGTGGCGTCGATGAGCGCAATGACATCCGATGCGACGTAGCTTCCCCGCTCCCCGCGGCCGACGACGATCGGGCTGTCCTTGCGCGCGACGGCGATCACATCCGGCTCATCGGCGCACACCGCCGCCAGCCCGTACGCACCCACCACGTGCGTGCAGGCCTCGCGAACTGCCGCCATGAGATCGCCCGCGGTCTTCGCGGGGCCGCCGGCGCTATTCGGCGCCCCTTGATAGGCCTCCTCGATGAGATGCGCGAACACCTCGGTATCCGTCTCGCTCTTGAACACGTGCCCGCGCTCCTCCAACGATGCGCGGAGCTCGGCGAAATTCTCGATGATGCCGTTGTGGACCACCGCGATGCGCCCGTCGCAGCTCACGTGGGGATGGGCGTTCTCCACCGTGGGGCGCCCGTGGGTCGCCCAGCGCGTATGGCCGATCCCGCACGTCGCGAGCCGTGCGACCGCACCGTTGCCCGGCGTTGCGAGCTCGTCCTCAAGACCGGCGACCTTGCCCGCACAGCGGATGATGTCGAGCGTCGCACGGCCGTCCCGGGCGTCGGCGGTGCCTGCGGCATCCGCGGCGTCGACGGCGCACGGCGCTTCCACGAGGGCAAGGCCCGCGGAATCATATCCGCGGTACTCGAGACGCTTGAGTCCTGCCACGAGAAGCTCCGCCGCAGCGTCGACTCCGGTGTATCCAACGATTCCGCACATAAGGAATCCCTTCGGTCGATGAACAACGGCGCCACATTTTAAAGCCGCGATGTTGCGATTCCGTAACAGTGGTATTGATTTTTTGAAACCACACATATCGGGATTGAAGCGATACAATTTAGGGTGATGCCGCACGTCTTTCAGGAGCAGGCCATGTCTCGCCGAACCACCGTCACTATCACCGACGTCGCCCGTGAGGCGGGGGTCGCGCTGGGCAGCGTCTCCAACGCGTTCAACCATCCCGACAAGGTGCGCCCCGAGACGCTCAAACGCATCCGCGAGGCGGCCGATCGACTCGGCTACGCACCCAACCAGAGCGCGCGCATGCTCGCTGGCGGCAAAAACCGCCTGTTTGGGCTCATCCTTCCCAATCTCGATCACGGCGTCTCCCTGCAGATCGCCAACGGTGCGAACGCCGAGGCGCGCAAGCACGGCTACGGACTGCTCATCGCCACCGCGCAGACGGACGAGGATGTCGCACATCGCTACCGCGACTACTTTATTGGCACGCAGACGGCGGGCATCCTCATGCAGCCGCCCGCCAGCACGGACTGGCAGCCCCCCGTGCACCCGCCTCGCATCCCCCTCGCATTCCTCGATATCCAGTGTGACGTCCCGGGTCGCTTCGTCGCTGCTGACAACTTCGCCCTCGGCGAACTCCTCGCACGCCACGCCTTCAAGAGCGGTGCCCGACGCGTCGCAATCATCGGCAAACCCTCGCTGAACCGCCTCGTCCTGCGCGTCAAGGGCATGAAGCACGCGTTCACGACCGAGTCCGACTGCGCGTTCGAGGTGGTGGAAGAGGGCGCCTGGAACTCCGCCCACGACGGCCTCGACCTCGGGCGGCAGCTGGCTGAGCGTCCCGAGGACACCCGCCCGGACTTCATCATCGCCCTCACGGACACCCTTGCGACGGGCGCCATCTCGGGCGTCCGGGCGGCGGGCCTGCGCGTCCCGGGCGACATCCGCGTCGCTGGGTGCGACGGCAACCCCCTGGCGTGGACAGGCCCCGTGCCGCTCACCACAATCGCCCCCATCGGCTATGAGCTCGGTCGCCGCGGCGTGCGCCAGCTCATCGCTCAGATCGAGGAGGAACCCGAGCATGAGCCCGAGAACCATCAGGAGCTCGTGCGGCCCTTCCTCCTCGCGCGGGCGAGCACCGGCATGAACCGCTCTGACGACTTCGCCGACCCCGACATCGACATCAGCGGGTACCTGTAACACACTCAGTTTGACCCATCATAAATGCTGCCTCGAGCCGTTCAAAAGGCGTATCGCTGTGGTGATACGCGTCACGCGGGCACATCCCGCGGACGGAACGGGGGGCTATGCTCGGCGAGACGCCGGTAAATCGTTCGCAGCGGCGATCGCGGCGGGCAATTCGTGCAGGGTCGGCAGGACCGCAGTGCACATCTCCTCGATTTCGGGCGTGGGCGCCACGATATCGGGAATCATGAACACGCGGGCGCCCGAGGCGTGGCCCGAACGCACTCCGTTGTGCGAATCCTCGATAACGGCGCAAAGCGCGGGATCGCAACCGAGACGCCTGGCAGACTCGACGAAGATGTCCGGGGCCGGCTTTCCGTTCTCGATTTCGTCGCCGCACGTTATGGAATCGAAGTACTTCAACATGTCAAAGCGCTCCAGGCGCGGCAACGCGCGCACGCGGGCGGTAGAGGTGGCAATGGCGAGCGGAAACCCTGCGGCCTTAAGGGCCTCGAGAACCTCGATGGCGCCCGGCTTGAGCTCGAGATCGGTCTCAACAAACTTCAGGAACAGCTCAATGTGCAAATCAAACACGCGATTCGCCAAATCGGCGTCGCCACCCAGATACTCGGCCAACATCGCGCGGCATGACTGGGACGGGCGGCCGATGAACGCCCGCACCAGGTCGTCCGGGATCTCGATACCCATCTCATCCGCCGTCGCGGCCCACGCCTTCTGGCCCACGCGCTCGGAATCGACAAGTGTGCCGTCCATATCGAAAAGTATCGCCTGAATGGTTTTCATCCTTCTCTCCTTGATTCATTCACCGAGAACACCGCAAACGTGTCGATGCTGTGCTCATCGAGCTGCCGGAACGCCAACGCAACCCTTTGAAATTATTGTACTGGGTCGATGGGTGCGGCCACTCCTATGAACACAAGGTTTGACATGACGATACCAATTTCCAATAACGCGAAAATGCAAGGGCTCATCGAGCTGCTCCGGTCATTCGGAAGTGTCGCCATAGGGTTCTCGGGCGGTGTGGACAGCACCTTCCTCGCGGCAGTCAGCATCCGCGCGTTGCCGCCGGCCGATGTGCACCTTATTCACCTGGACACGCCCTTCGTAGGCACTCCGGAGCGCGAGTCTTTCGAACGCGAACGGGAGAGGTTCGAGCGCGCGGGGGCTCATGTGGTCGCCATCGAGACAGACCCGCTTGCGGACCCTGATGTTGCCGCCAACCCGGCAGACCGTTGCTACCACTGCAAGCGCCTGGGATTCCAGCGCATCGTGGACGCCGCGTGCGAGCTCGGGGTGCGCGTCGTGCTCGAGGGAAGCAACGCCGATGACGCCGGAGACTATCGCCCCGGCACCCGTGCCGTGCGCGAGCTCGACGTGAGGTCGCCCCTTATGGAAATCGGCTGGTGCAAAGACGAGGAGCGCGAAGTCCTGCACGCCTGGGGATTCGACGTGTGGGACCTCCCCGCCGGCGCCTGCCTGGCGACCCGCATCCCCTGCGGCGAGGCGCTCACCGCCGAGAAGCTGCACACGGTCCGTATGTGCGAGGACTACCTGCACGGCCTCGGCCTGCGCCAAGTTCGCGTCCGCATTGATGGCGGCATGGCGCGCGTGAGCGTGGGAGCGGGCGAGAATGTGGGCGCCATCGTCGAAGCGGATGCACCCGCGGACGCATGTTCCAACGCGGACAGCGAATCCAGCCTCCTCGCCCCCACGGTCATACAGGAGCTCCAAGCGCGCGGCTGCGCGGCCGTGGATCCTGTGGTCCACCCTTATCACCACGGCGAGGGCAACGGAGCCGCCCCGCGCAAACGGCTTATCTGCGGTGCTTCGCGAACATGGCAGCGGCAATCAAAAGAAGACCAAGCACGCTGAGCGCAAACGGGCCATACACGTTCAGTAAATTGTCTCCTGTTTGAACGAGCAGGTCATCTGATCCAGCAGAAACGCTGCCGCCATCTTCTTGTGCGGTAAAGACCCAGGCGATCGCATGCTCCGCGCCCAGGCTCTCGTTGCCAACGCTCGTGGGAACCGTCAGTGTGATGTGCAGCGTCGTCATGGCACTTGAGTCGTACGCACCCAGGGGGATCGGCGTGCCACCCTCTGCCGCAAGCTCCGCGAGCGTCCCGTGCGCAATAATAGCTCCGGAACCATCTGCAACCTCGACGGACATGTCACCCAAGGCGGCCAACGCAGCGGCGTCGGCAGAGGAGCGCATACTCAACGTGGCGCCGCGTTCAACGCGACGCACTGCCAGGCCAAACTCCTGGATAATCATATCGCCCGGCATAACATCGCGAGCAACCGCAACTACATCCTGCTCCTGCAGGTTCTCGCCATACCACGCCTTTTGCGCACCGTCGTACACGACCGTCGGGCCACCAGCGCCAGGGACCGCACAGGCCGCAGAGGGCGATGCGAGAGAGAGTGCGCATGCGCAGATGGCAACCATTGTTGCAAACAACTTCTTCACCATGGCTCCCTCCCTAGTTCACCGGCACGAGAGCGCCATCGGCGCCCACTTTCAGACCGCTTGCCGCCGACCACACCTTGTCAAAGCCCTCGCCCGTGGTCATGTTGGCCTGCAGGGCCTGCGTTGCGATATCCACGACGAGGCGCTTTTTAGCGGGATTGCCGACCTGCTTCACCTCATTGATCAGGTTCTGCGTCTTCTCCCCGGCCCCAACAGGAACGGACCAGTAGTAATGGCCGTCTTTGCCCTTGATCCAGCGCGGATTGTTGTCTTCGGAGACCGCTCCCCATTCAATTGTGTAGTCCGCGCTGACCCCCTCAACGGGCGACTCCCAAAGCTGACCACCTTGTTCGTCCTCCCAGTAGATGGAGACAGTCGCGCGCATATATGCCGGAGCCGTGCCGTTGTTGGTCACGCACACCTTCTCTTTCACGCTCGAGTTCTTGTCGAACGTCTCCTCGATGGATGGCACGATCTCGCCCCGAGTGAACGTGTTCAACACATTGTCCTGCGCCCCGAACCACGCCACCGCGCCACCGGCGCCGCACATCGCCAGTACGGCAACGGCAACAATCGCGGCACGCTTAAGGGGAAAGCCTCCGGCGCGGCCCACCGGAGCGGCCGAATGCAGCTCACTCGAATGAGCCCCGCTCGAATGTGAGCCGACCATAGCTCGTCGACTCACATCGGGCTCATCGACGGTGCGGAAGTGCGCACCCTTGGGCCTCTGCCCGGACCCTGCTCCCATGCGGTCCTTGTCACGGGCATCGATCGCCATTAGCGCACACCCCCATTCTCAACCGGGTTCCTACCCATGCCGAACACGTTCTTGGCGCGGTCCTCGCCGTCCAGGTAGTCGCTGTTGGTCAGCACGTTGGTCACCTTGGCCGTGCCCTGGCTGCGCACCAAAACCACGTTGGCCGGGCGTTCGGCGTGCACCATGCCGTTTTCCAGGAACTCATACGTGGGACTGTAACGCCAACCCCAGCTGGTCTCCACCACCTTGTAGTAACCCCACGGCACGTTGAGCTTCGCCGTGGCTTTGGCGGCATTTTCGCCGCCCTTTTGGGCCGTCACCGTTACCGTCGCGCTTTTCGCGTCGGGCAGCACCTTGCCATCGGCCTGGCACTCCGTCACCTTGAAGGTGAACGTGGAGCCGACGGCAGACGCCGAGGCAACCTTCTCGATCACGATCTCGCCCGTAGTATCGAACTGGAACACGGCGTTGCCCGGGCCCTGATTGTCGGCGCCCGTCACCTTGCGGTCGAGCTGCTTCGCCTTCGAGAAGTCGAAGGTGTCGTACAAGCCCACTGATATGCCGTCCACAGGCTCGCTGCCACCCTGTTCTGCATCCGCATAATGGACCCGGTCCATATGAATGGTGAGCTTATTGCCAAGATACAGCGTATCCGGAGCGAACGCGATCTTCACCGCGGGTTTCGCATCGGGAGCACCCGGCGCCGCAGCCGACCCCTCCAGCAAGGCGGAATCGATCTGCCACACCAGATTCGACGCCTCGTACGGCTGATTGCCTTGGTCGGACGCGGTGAAGCGATGCGTCACCGGATACAGGTGCATCTCGGTGGAGTTGTCGGCCTTCATGCTGTCAAGAATACGCTGCTTGCAATACGTGCCCCACGGCATGATCGAGCCATCGGACTTCTTCCACTCCCATTCCTTGAAGAGCTCCTTCACCTGACCCTTCGCTTCCTTCTTGGCGAGGAAACCCTCCATCGACGCGGTCTGCTCGCCGCCCACCACCGTGGCATCGACCTTGACCTCCTCGGTCTGCGGTGTGCCATCGGGCTTGAGAACCGGATTGCCGTCTGGACCGATCACTGGCTTTTGCACCGATACCTCCTGGACAAAGGCCTGGCTCGCTTCGTCGGCGGTCAATTCAACCACGCTGCTTCTGGCGGCAAGCTGGCCCGCGCCATCGGCATCGGGGAAGTGATAGATCAGCTTATACACCTGGGTCTTCTGATACACCGCAGTGTAGAGGTTGCCGGCGAACATCTCCTCGCCCATCACTCGGCCGCCGGGCACAAGCGCGCCCTCGACCGTGACCTTGCCGGTCGCAGGGTCGACCGCCATGCCCTTGTAATCCTTGTACCAACCGATGAACTTATAGCCGTCCACCGGATCAGCCTCCAGGGCCACGTAGGTCTGCTTTCCCTGCAAAGTGTCGGCCATCTTCACCGTCGCGCGGCGATGATTGTCCGGGTCGGGATGCTCGGCATCGATGTTCGAATTCACACGCACATCGGCCTTGTCACCCTCGCCGCCCGTGGTGATGGGAAGATAAACAGCCCACAGCTCCATCGAGCGCGTGACGATCGTGCCCTTGCTCACCATTTGATTGGGGTCGGCGGCGTCGAACATGAGGTAGTCTCCCTGGGCAGGCTGCTGCTCGGTCCACCCAAGGAACACGGCGCCCTTCACCTCAAAGCCTGCCTCCGGCCCCGCGCCCAACGTGGCGCCTGCCCTCTTGACGACGTCGACGGTCGTATGAGCGTCGCCGCGCTGCACGTGATAGGTCACCACGAGCTCAGCATCGCGGTTGGCCTCGTAGTTCGCCACGATCATGTACGGCTGGCCGGCCTTGATCGCATACTTGAGCGTCGCGTTGTCGTTGCCCACGGGGGTGCCGCCCGCCTGCACCGGGGCGCCGTTCTTGTCCGTCGCGCGAACGGTGTCGACAACCGTTCCCTCAGGACTCTCGATGGTCCAGGAAACGAGCGAATACAGCTTCGCGGTTTCAGGGTCGACATCGGCCTTGACCGTAACGGTCTTGGTGCCGTCAGGGCTGATCGTAACGTTTTCCAGCGCGGGGTCAATCATGGGGTTGGCCGGATCGGCCAGCGTGGTGTCGCGCGTGATGTTGGTCGTGGTGTCGCAGCTGTAATCGGCATACACCGGATACAGCGTGGCGGGATGCTCGCACAGTTCGCGCCTGGTCACTATATACGGCGTGATGGCGTCGATGGAAACCTTGGCCGTGCGCGTTGCCTCGTCGTACACCGTTTCATACTCTGCCTGCGTCATAAGGCCCTCGGAAACCGCGGTCTTGTCAATCCAACCCACGAACACTGAGCCGGGGCGCTTCGCCTGCATCTCATCCTTGCTCGGATTGGCCTCGCTCAACGTGGTCAACTTGTCGTCCTTGGTGTTGCACTCCTTCGCGCTGATGGGAAGGCCCTTGCGCACCTGATAGCGATAGGTATAGGTCTTGTCTTCATTCATCAGCAGCGGTTGATAATGGTTCTCATACGCAGCAGTATTGGGGTCGTAATTCTCGTACTTCTCATGCGCGCGGGTCACGGTCTTGAGCGGTTGATCGCCGGTGATATCCATGAAATCGACCTCGGCGACTAGACGAGCCTCGATCCAGTATTCAATACCGGACCTCATGGTGCCGATGTTCCAGTCATACCAGACAGCGTTCGAATCATGCGGGACAACGTCGTAGTCCTGTCTGCTTTCACCCTGCTTCCTGTCATTAGAGATCCACGTTCCGCCCTGCATCCTAAATCCAGGCTGAGGCTTTGCCTTCAAGGTAAAGCCTCCATTGCTCGCCAAATGGCTCGTGTCCAGCTCCGCAGAGTTGGGGAAGTCCGTGTAAATGTCCATATTGTATGCTGCGCCACCGTCGTCCACATTATGGCCGTTCACCAGCGTATGAGATACAATGCCCGCGGCAAGCTGATTTGGCGCGAGGTGCTTCTTGTCCGTAGTGCAGTTTCTATAACCGTACATCCTGTCCGTCGTCCAGTGATGGTGCTTCCAGTTGTAGAAGTTGGGGCCAGGCTGGTCCGCAAACGCGCCGAGATAGGGCTCCCAAGACGTAGCGAACACGTACGGATCGTTATGGCCGTCATTCGCTTCATTCGGGTTCAGGGCGTAGTAATCCACGCGATATTCGAAACGCGCGATGTACGCATGCTTCTGTGTCAGATCGACATCGGCGGGGATGACATACGTCGGGTCGGAAGACACCCTCAACCCGTGTTTATAGGTGTTGGCCGTAACGGTCTTCTTCTCGAGCGTGTTCTCGTCCGGATCATTGTTCCACGTCTTCCAATCCTGCAGCAGCACATCATCCGTGGTCGAGGCGACCACGGGGTTGCCGGCGTCGTCCAGCTCGACCTCGTACCACGACAGGAAGCGGTAACCGTCGGGCAGCTCGCCCTCGGGCATCAGGCTGCCGTCGGGGTTGTAGCCCTGAAGGGTCAGCTTATACTGGCCGTTTTCGGACACGACCTTGCCCATCGCCACGTTCTCTCGGATGTTCGCATCGCCGCCGGCGATCAGCTCGTGGCCCTCCACGATCACGTTGACGTTCATGCCCAGCGAGGCATACACGGGGTACAGGTCCATGGGACGCTCGATACTCTCGCCGCCCTCGAAGAACAGCCCGTTGGCCTTGATCTCGTTGAGCTCTGACGTGGTGATATCGGGCCAGCCACCGCCGGCAACCTTGGTGTTCTTCTTGGTGGTCCAGCCCAGGAACTTCGCGCCGCCGTCCACGCCGTCGCGCACCGCGGGCTCGGGAACCACGGGCAGCAGGTCCTGATGGTTGTACCAGTCATCCGACGTGTCGGCGTTCGCGGCGCCCGTCAAATCGAGCACCTCGCCGTTCACGCCGTGGAACAGCACCTGGGCCTGGTAGTAGGCCACGAACAGGTCGTTGTTGGAAAATTTCTCTTTGCGCTGGTCGCCCGTGCCCGAGTTCACGGCCTTATACGCCAAGTTCAACTTGTCGGCATCGTTATTGAAAACCTGCTCGCCGTTGGGTGCGGGCGGCACCATGGGGTCGAAGAACGCGTGCTTGCCCTGCTGGATATGGTTGGGCGTCACGCCCTTGTTGCGGAACCACCCCTGGAAGCGGAAACACTCGTTGGCATCGGAAGACACCATGGCCAGCGCCGGGTTGGCGGCGCGGTCGTTGTGCACCGCGGCCGTGAACGTGAGCTCCGTCTCGTTGGCGCTCACCGACTGCACGGCAAAGTTGTACGGATCGTCGGTCTTCTGCTTCTTGCCCAACGTGGACTGAGAAACGGTCACATCGCCCGCGCCCGGGAAGTCCAGCGTGGCGCGCACCGAGTCGCCATGCACGGGAATGCCCAGGTAATCGTCCATGATCCACTTGTTGATGTGACCCTCGCCCTGATTGTCGATGGTCGAATAGCGCAGCTCATCGCCTTCGAAGTCGTAGCCCTCGCCCTCCCAGAACAGGCGGTCGGCGTACTTCGCATCGTCAGCGATCGGGCCGTAGCCGAAGCCCTCGGCCGAGCTGCCGTCGCCGTGGTTCAGACCCAGCCAGTCACCCAGCGAACGCACATAGCCCTGCGGGTGCGGCTTGATGGCCTCGTCCTTGCCCACGATGTCGTTGCGCTTGAAGTAGCAGCTGTACAGGCGCGTATCCTCGTTCCAGTCGCGCTCCACCAGGCCGGACAGGTACACGTTGCTCTGGATGATGGGGATCACCGCCACCGCGTTCCACTGATAGCTCTCCATGTTGCCCGCGTAGTGACTGCGGATAACCTGGCTCGTGGTGCCGTTATCGCCATCGCTCTTGGCGTGCGCGATGATTCCGCCCACGTAGCCGATGTTGCCTGCGCCCACGCCGACGTAGTTGGCAACCCAGGTGTGCACCCACGCGGTGGAGAAGCAGTCCACCACGTCGACGTCCTTGGCGTAGCCCACCACGCCGCCGGCGTATACGCCTTGGCCCGACACGGCGCCCACGGCGACCTCGTAGCGGTTGTAGACCTCGGTTTGGTACAGGTAATGTCCGCCGGCGTCACGCGCATACACGTCGACGTTCGGGTCCTTGGTGCGGGCCTCGTAATACCTGACGGAGGGCAGCACGCGGCAGTATTCAATTTCGGAATTCTCCGCCGAACCAACGAGGGCTCCCAGATACAGGCCCTCGCCACCCAGGCCGGAAACACCCACTACTGAGTTATTCACCGCACGGCCGCCCTGCACGGTGCAGTTGTACATATGCGAGCCGCCGCGCAGCTCGCCCGCGACAATGCCGCCCATGATGCCGGCGTTCGTAACCAGCGACACCGCATTGTTGGCCGGCGTAACCGAGATAGTGCAGTCTTCCATACGCACCGATTCGATGCGCGTGTTCCACGCCTGGCCCACCAGCACGCCGCCGCGGAAATCGGCGCCGATGTAGCAATCGCGGAAGTGGATGTCGTGAATGTAGGCGTTTTCGGCAAAGGAGAAGAGGCCCGTGTTCGCCTTGGGTTTCCAGAAATTGCGATGGTAGTCCAAGCCGATGATGTAGTGGCCCTTTCCGTCAAAACCGCCCTTGAACGGATGGTCCTTGTCGCCGAAGGTAAGCGAGCCGTACTGCTTCACGATTTCTTCGAGCTTGCCGCCGTCCTTGTCGAACGCGCCAAAATCGATATCGGCCGTCAGCTCGATGTTGCCCGTGTAGGATGCCTCGCGCGACTTGCCGATCTCGGTCAGCAGTTCATCGACGGTGCCGACCTGAACCGTATGGCCGTCGGCCTTGTAGGCCCATGTCTGCTGCGGCACGGCCGCACATGCGGCCAACGCCACGGCGCACACCGCCAGCGCCCCTGAGCACGTTTTCGCGATGCTGGCGAGGGTGCCCGCCCATTTCTTGGTACCGGTTCTCTTCACACCGTTCATCATGCCGGCCACCCCTCAGCCTTAAGCACGTCATTTGATTTCTGGTTCTTGCTTTGCACGCCACATCCATCCACCACCAGGCGGTAGGTGCACCCCTCCCCATGGCGGGCAATGGCGGCAGCCGTGTTCACATCCACGCCGGTGATTGCCGGCTCGGAAGTCTCACCGGACTCGAGCGCGGCGGTGAGGTACAGGTAGCCATCGGACGGATCGCGCTCTATCCAAGTGGAGTCGCCGCCGTCATAGGAGACCAAATCATCCACCGGATGAGGGGCACCCGATGCGTCGATGCATTCAAAGCGCAGCTTTACGCGAACGAACACCGCGTGGCTACCCGTGTTCTTCACGCGCACCAGGCGCTTCATGTGCGCCGAACCGGTGCCCAGCTCACCGCCCTCAGGAGCGGGAACCTCCGCGCCGCTGCCGTCGGTAGTGGTAATTGACGCCTCAATCCCAACCGCGCCGAATTGCAGGCGGTCGAAGAAAGGTTTCTCTCGCGTGATGACAGAGAGGGTCTGTGCGGCGGCGAACACGCAGATCACGGCGACCAGAAGCATCCAGAGCCGCATGCGTGTCTTCGTTGAGTCGGCCGCAGCTTGCGCGTTATCCGCAGGCATGAGCAGACCCCCTTTCTCATAACGCGGGGTGCCGGGAGCGGGAGAGGACCCGCCCCCGGCGGTAGTTGCAATCTGCTCGTTGTTAGTAAGCGAGCATGCCTAGTTCATGTCTTAGTTGTTCTGGGCCCAATCCTTGGCCTTGGCAACAATCTCGTCCTTGACCGTGTCAGTGGTCATGTCCTCATCAGCGGATGCCGCAGCAAGATATGCCTTCACATTGATGGTGTTGGAGGAGTCGGCGAACTTATAGTCCTTCGTGGTGTAGATCTTGTCGAAGGCCTCGCCCGTATACACATCATAGCCGGAATTATGGACGAGCATCGCCATAGCGTTCTCGTCAGCACCCTTGGAATCGCCGACGTACACGAACAGACCACCCGTGTAGCAACGGTCGGTTTTGTCCGCGGGGAAAGTAGCGCCGTTAAACTTGGTGGCCTTGCCCATCACGGGAGCCCAGTTGTCACCGAGGACGAAGTAGGTGCCAGTACCCAGGTTGTTCTCAACCTCGAGGAAGACGTAAGCGTCCCTGGAATCCTTACCAATGCCCACATTGGGATTCTTGGGAATAACGGAGTCGGCCGTAATGGCGGAATTCGGCTTCCAGTTGGTCTCGACGAGCCATTTATCGAGAGCCTCGTTGTCGTCCTTGCCGCCCGTCTCGGGATCGGTCGGATTAGGCTTCTTGACAGGCTCGGTCACGCCATTGCCCTGCACGAACGTGTTGGTCTTGCTATCCTGCGCGCTAAACCACGCAAAGACGCCACCCACCGCGAGGATGCAGCAGAGCGCGAGCGCAACCACCAGGCCCGTCCTCTTCCTGCCCGTCTGTTTCGAATCCATGGTGTACATCCTTTCTACTTTCGGATCCTTCCCTTGTGCCAAGGCGCATCGCGCCCAGTGTCACCTCATGTGTTTGGGGGCGTGGGCCGCCTCCCGCTCTGCGCGGTCGCGGCGGCCGCCGGCGCCCACCAGCTCGGTCACGATACTCACGCCGATCACGACAGCCACGCCGGCGATCACCATGAAGATCCCCGGCGGCTGCGTGACGAACACGTTGACGTAGCCCAGCAGCGGCACGCACGCCACAACTGACCCCACCAGGGATGACCATGGAACCGGCGCCGCATCGGGCGAGATATTTCCTTGTGCATCGACATTGGCGATGCCGCGCGTCTTGAATTCATGCGCGGAGGCATCGATCTCGTAGACCTCGTGGGTCACCAGCGTGCCCGACTCGAGCCTAAAGGTGATGGCGTCACCCACGTGAACTTCAGTCGGGTCGACGGGCTTTACATATATAAGTGACCCCACGGGAAGGTCGGGCTCCATCGAGCCGGAAAGAACGGCGTAAGGTGTGAGGCCTAACAGCGGCCCCCCCCCGAACGCGATGGCAAGAAACGCAGCGATTGCCACCAGGCAGGCGAGCAACGCGTTCCACACCTTGGTAAACACAATGCATCATCTCGATTGCGCCCCTGACCCCAAAGGGAATTCCAAGGAGGAGGCGACGTAAGAGAACCTATAGGACGGCGCGCAATGCACCGTTAACAATTAACGAACACATGGCGCTTTTATACTATAGCCTAAAAACGCCTTCGTTCTAACGCGCTTGAAGCAAGAACCCAGAGGCTCAATGCCCCCGGGTCCGTCACGTCGAAGATATGTCGCCGCCCTTACAGCTCGCAAGCCGCCTTGTAACCGGCCTCGATGGCGTCGCGCAGGTTGCCGCACTGCTTTGAATCACCCAGCACGTGGCAGGATAAGCGGGCTTACACGGCCGCGGCAAATTCCCGCACCCGATGCGAGATTGCCCGTGGTCGATGTGGGATTGCCTATGGTCGACGTGGAATTGCCCACGTTGATGCGAGCTTGTCTATGGTCGATGCGAGATTGCCTATGAAAACCCGCCTTCTCCGTCTTTCAAACGGAAGAAAGCCATAGTCAATCTCAGGATAATCTCAGGGCGCACCCAATCGACACCCGCAACAACAGACCGCTTGCGGCGATCCCTGCGCATCATGCCAACGCCGATCGGCGCGGCGCCCGTGACGGGCATGCCCAAGATAAAGTCGGAAAATAGTCGGCTCACAGTCGGAAAGCAACAAAAAAAGCTCGTCGGCATAGCCGACGAGCTGCAAGTTCTTGGTCGCGGGGGCAGGATTTGAACCTACGACCTCCGGGTTATGAGCCCGGCGAGCTACCAGACTGCTCCACCCCGCAATGTCTGGACGCACCGTGTGCGCAAGGAGTTATATTACGCAGGCACCCATGTATCTGCAAGGCCGGCGGCGCCTCTCCACAATTCCATCACGCAAGCCACTCGACGCGCAGACTGCATCGCCGGGCTCATAACCCGGAGGTCGTAGGTTCAGCCCACCCAAAGCCACCAGGCACGCCCGAAGCTGCCATAATACTAAGGTCAATACATTCACATTGCGCCGACGCTAGGAGACCCATGGCGAACACGTCTCTCACCACGCACGACACACCCCTGCACGAGTTTTACGCGAGCTGCCCCGAGGGCTTCGAGGCCGCACTCGCAGACGAGCTCCGTGGCATGGGACTGCGCCAAGTCCGCCCGCTCAAGGGCCGCGTGGCGTTTGCCGGCTCCCCCACCGACGCCGAGCGCGCATGTCTGTGGTCCCGCCTTGCCAGCCGCATCTTTGTGGTGCTCGGCCGCTTCGCCTGCGCCAACGCCGAAGACCTGTACGAAGCAACTCGCTCCATTGCCTGGGAACGCATCCTGCGCGCAGGCGCCACCATCGCCGTGACCGCGCGCGGCACCAATGATGAACTGCGCAATTCCCACTTTGCCGCGCTCCGCGTGAAGGACGCGCTGTGTGACCGCATGCTCGAGGTCGAGGGCCGTCGCCCCAACGTCGACACGGACGACCCCGACGCGCGCATCTCCCTCACCCTGCGTGGCAACCGCGCGAGCATCCAGCTCGATCTCTCCGGCGACCCGCTGTTCAAGCGCCTTCCGCACGAGGCCACGCGAACGCACGCCGCGCACGTCCTGCGCCCCGACTACGCGGCGCTCGCCTGCGCCCAGGGCAATTGGCAAGAGATCTGCTCGGCCGCACTCACTAATACTAAAGACGCGATGCGCGATGAGGATACCGCCGCGTCGGCCAACGGCAGCGTGGCAGCCGATGGCAGCGCTCTGGCCGGCTCCACCGCCGAGCACCCTGCCCCCACGCTCCCCGTCCTGATCGACGCCTGCTGCGCGGGCGGCGGCGTTGTGCTCGAGGCCGCCTCGATCCTGGCCGACCGCGCACCCGGTCTCGAGCGCCGGAACTGGGGCTTCCAGAGCTGGTCTGAGCACGACGCTGCCACATGGCGCGAACTCCTCAACGAGGCCGATCGCCGCGCCGAGCTCGCAAAGGGCCGCGTCGCCCGCATTGTCGCCACCGACCCGTCCGGGGACGCCGTCGCCTGCGCGCGCCGCATCCTCAAGGCCGCCGGTCTTGCCGACCGCGTGATCTTTGCCCAGCCCGACCTCGACAAGATCTCCCGCAAGCTCATGATGCCCGCATGCTGCGGCGGAGAGCCGCGCGGCTTCGTCTTCCTCGACACCACCGAGACCGCCATTTCCAAGATGTCCCGCGTGCTCGACCTCGCCACGAGCCTGCATGCCGGCGCCTGTGGGGCCGACCCCGTCCGCGCCGTGCTGAGCACCATGCCCACCGTGGCCCTCACCCGCGATGACCTGCTCATCCGCACCCTCGGCGAGCCCATGCGGACCCTGCGAGTCATGCCGAACAACGAAGAAGCCGAGCTCGCCGTCTTTTCAGCCGCGAACGGCGCAATCACCGCCGGAGAGGGCAACGTGGCCGCCGAGGGCCCCACCCCCGCGGAAGACGCCGTCGAATCCAACGTCGCCCCCTCACCCGCCACCACCCTCATCGACCTGGGCGACGGCAAGCCCTGCCCCGTCCTCATCCCCGAGTCCGAGCAGTTTGCCCGTCGCCTGCGCAAGGTCGCCAAGCTGCGACGCAAGTGGGCGCAGCGCGAAGGCGTGACTTGCTACCGCGTCTACGACGCGGACCTGCCCGACTACTCCGCGGCCATCGACTTGTACGAGGGCAGCGCCACAACGCCCGGGCGCTGGCTCGTCATCGCCGAATACGCCGCACCCCGCGAGGTCGATCCCTCCCTGGCCGAGGCGCGCCTGCTCGACATCCTCACGCTCGCCCCGCGCATCCTGCAGGTCGACCCCGACAACGTCTTTGCCAAGGCGCGTATCCGCTCGCGCGGCGGCTCGCAGTACGGCAAGCAGGCCGGCGGAACGTCCCCCTCAGGCCAACACGGCAAGGGGGGCAAACCCCGCAGCGGACGCGGCGGTTCGGCGCCCGCCAACCGCCCCAGCCAGGGCGCGGGTTCGGGCACCCCGAGCGACATCCGCACCCGCAGACTCCCCCTCATCGAGGAGGGCGGCCTCACCTTCGCCGTCAACTTCAACGACTATCTGGATACGGGCATCTTCCTCGACCACCGCATCACCCGCGGCCTCGTTCGCGAGCATGCCCGCGGCAAGCGCTTCTTCCTCAACCTGTTCGCCTACACCGGCACCGCGACCTGCTATGCGGCCGATGCCGGCGTGGAGGAGACCGTCACCGTCGACCTCTCCAACACCTACCTGGACTGGGCCGAGTGCAACATGGAGCAAAACGGCTTTGTCGGCCCCGACCATCACTACGTGCGCGCCGACGTCATGAGTTGGATCCGCGACATGAGACAGACCCGCAACCGTTGGGACCTGATCTTCTGCGACCCGCCCACCTTCTCCAACTCCAGCAAGATGGGCCGCCGCACCTGGGACGTCCAGCGCGACCACGTCGAGCTGCTCGTCGGCCTGTCGCGCCTGCTCTCCCGCGAGGGTGAGGCGATCTTCTCGTGCAACCTGCGCACGTTCCGCCCCGATATCGAGGAACTGGCGCGCGCCGGCGTGGTCCTCACCGACATCACGAGCGAGACCATCCCCGAGGACTTTGCCCGCAATAAGAAGATCCACCATTGCTACCTGGTCAAGCGCTACACGTCCGAGGAGGCCATGCGCCGAGTCGGCATGAGCGAGGATGCAATTCGCGAGCGCACGCGCGAGTTGCGCGAGGCTTCTGCGCGAAAACCCGCCGACACAAAGCGTTTCCGCAGGTAGGGGCATATAGCATACGTCCTGCGTACAGCCTATAATGGCTGGAACGTTAGATGGCATGCATATGCCTCTCGGCGCGCTGGGGGAAGGCCGGCGCCGGGTCATCTTCGCCAAGGAGCAATACCGCAATGGCACACTCAACTGAATCATCCGAGCACGGGCACGGTTCTGCCGCGATCCCGGTAAGCATCGGCGCGATGCTCGTCACCCTGGGCGTCGTGTACGGCGACATCGGCACGTCGCCCATGTACGTCACCAAGGCGCTGCTTGCGGGCCAGGGCGGCATCATGACCGTGACCGAGGAGTTCATCCTCGGCGCGCTCTCGCTCGTCATCTGGACGGTCACGCTGCTGACCACCGTCAAGTACGTGCTCGTCTCCCTCAAGGCCGACAACCACGGCGAGGGCGGCATCTTCGCGCTCTACAGCATCGTGCGCAAATACGGCAAATGGCTGATCGTGCCCGCCATGCTCGGCGGCGCCGCGCTTCTGGCCGACGGCATCCTCACCCCTGCGGTGACCATCACCACGGCCATCGAGGGCCTGCGCACCATCCCCGCCGTGCACGACATTATGGGCGACAACCAGATGAACGTCGTGGTCATCACGCTCATCATCGTGTGCCTGCTGTTCGCGGTGCAGCGCGTGGGCACTTCCAAGATCGGCCATGCCTTCGGCCCGGTCATGACGTTTTGGTTCCTGTTCCTCGGCGGCGCGGGTCTCATCTACGTGCTCGGCAACCCTGTTGTCCTGCTCGCGTTCAACCCGCTGCGCGGAATCAGCTTCCTGCTGTCTCCCAACAACCATGCCGGCATCATGATCTTGGGTAGCTGCTTCCTCGCCACCACCGGTGCCGAGGCCCTCTACTCCGACATGGGCCACGTCGGCCGCGGCAACATCTATGCCACTTGGCCCTTCGTCAAGATCTGCCTCATCCTGTCCTACCTCGGCCAGGGCGCTTGGCTGCTCGCCAACGCCGGCAACCCCGAGCTCGCCCTCATCGAGGACCTCAACCCGTTCTTCCAGATGCTGCCCGAGATGGTCCGTCCGTTCGGCGTCATCCTCTCCACCTGCGCCGCGATCATCGCAAGCCAGGCGCTCGTGACCGGCGCGTTCTCGCTCGTGTCCGAGGCCAGCCGCCTCGACCTCATGCCCCACATGCAGATCTTCTACCCCGCCGAAACCAAGGGCCAGCTCTACATCCCCATGGTCAACAACGTCATGTGGGTCGGCTGCGTTATCGTCGTGCTGCTGTTCCAGAGCTCCGCTCACATGGAGGCCGCCTACGGCCTGGCCATCACCATCACGATGATCTGCACCTCCGTGCTGCTCTTCTTCTACCTGCACGGCGTGCGCGAGATGAAGGTCTTCCCCTGGGCCTTCGTCATCTTCTTCGTCGCGCTTGAGGGCTTCTTCTTCGTGTCCTCCCTCACCAAGTTCTTCCATGGCGGCTACTTCACCATCCTGATGGCCGCGCTCATCATGGGCGTCATGGTCAGCTGGTACAACGGCAGCCGCGTCGAGCGCCGCCAGTACACGATGCTCCCCGTGCGCAAGTACATCGACCAGCTCGACCGCCTGCGCAACGACTCGCACTACGAGACGCTCTGCGACAACCTGGTCTACCTCACCAACAGCAAGTCGACCGATATGCTCGACCGCGACATCCTGTACTCGATCTTCGATAAGCACCCCAAGCGCGCCCGCGCCTACTGGTTCCTGAACGTCGAGGTCACCGATGAGCCGCACACCTTCGAGTACTCCGTCGAGAACTACGGCACCGACTTTGTGTACCGCGTGCACCTCTACCTGGGCTACAAGGTCAACCAGCGCGTGAACGCCTACCTGCGCCAGATCGTTTCCGACCTGTCCGCGTCCGGTGAGCTGCCGCCGCAGGTGCACGATTACTCCGTGTACGACAAGCCCGGCGTGATCGGCTCCTTCCGCTTCTGCCTGATCCGAAAGACGCTTGCGCCCGAGTCCGACGTCGAGCAGCGTGAGCGCCACGCCATCGCGATGAAGTACGCGATCCGCCGCTTCGCCGGTTCGCCGGTGCAGTGGTTCGGCCTGGAGAACTCCAGCGTGTTCTACGAGTACGTGCCGCTGTTCACCAAGTTCAAGCCGGTCGACCGCATCGCACGCGTCGCCGTGGAGGAGCGCTGCTAACGAGCGCCTCCGCGATCTCACTAAATGTCAAAAAGACCCATCCGCGCGGATGGGTCTTTTTTGTTTGTGCATGCCAAGACGTTCGCCGCGAAAACCGAGGCCCCAGCGGGGCCCCGAGCATCGCGCTTAAGATGTTTCTACCAGCTCTTTCCAAGCCAATTCCGAAGCCACAAGTCCATCGACCGGCTCATCTCGGCCATGAAGTCGCTCGCGTGCTTGCGCGTGTAGATGTCGCGCACACGCGCCCCGGGCTCCGTCGCGTGAGGGCGGAACATCGCGTCCATCTCGGCGACTTGAGCGTCCATTGTCGGAGCGTCGGCGCGACGATAGCGCTCCTCCATCACAAGGTTGACGGTCGGATGCGGGGTTGCCGGGCGCTCCTTCCTAGGGGTCCCAAGGATGAGCATGCTCAAGGGCACGGTGTGCTCGGGCAAATCCAGAAGGTCACGCACCCCCTCGGCATTCTCGATGATGTCGCCCATGTAGCAGGTGCCCAGCCCCACCGCCTCGGCGGCAATTGCCGCATTCTGCGCCGCGATCACCGCGTCCTGCGCCGCGATTCCAAAATCGCCCAGACCGGGATGCGGGCGGGCAGCGCAGCCAGATTCGGTCGCGAATTCCTCGGTCAAGCACCCCACGTGCTCAAACAGGTCGATCCACTTGCAGTAGTCCACCACAAACACCAGCGCCCACGGCGCCTTGGAGATCATCGGCTGATTGTCGCAAAGCACCGCGAGGCGATCTCGCGTCGCCTGCTCGCGAATATCGATAATCGAATACATCATCATCGCCCCGGCGCTTGGGGCCCTACTCGCAGCATGGAGCACGGACTCCCGTTGTTCGGCCGTGATTTCCGCCGTCAAGTCGAACTGCCGCGTCGAGCTCCTGCGCTCGATGCAGTCGAGCACCGCGTTTCCCGTCATTCCCATTTACCGCCGTCCTTAAGCATCGGTTACGCTTCTTGGCCCATTCTATGGAAACAACGGATACCTGCAGCTTATCGACTAAATCTCGACAATCCGTGGGTAGTATGTTCCCTTGTCGCCTTCCGCGCGTAGCACATGTTTATCAAGGCCGGGTAAGCGCTGTCCAGGATTTGGGCACGTCGCCTGCTTCAACATCCGTTGAGCGAAGAAGAGGTTGTCGTATGTTCAATGCCATCGTATCCATCGCGGGGCTTATCGCCTCCGCCTACTTAGGCCGTCGGGAGCTCACCCGTCGCAAGGAATCGGGTGATCGCTCCGGCATGGGCTGGGGCATCACGTTCTGCATCATGCAGGCCATTGCCGTCGCGCTGGGCTTTCTTGGCATGGCGCCCGACGACATCCTCTCCCCCATCATCCTGAACGCTGTGCTCACCGCCTGCGCTTGGGCCTCTTTCGCGCGTGACATCACCTGGGCGCGCATCGAATCCTACATGCGTTTCGGTGACGAACTTGCCGCTCGCACCTTCCGACCCGACTGCGGCGCATGCGACAAGTACGATGCGTGCGCACATCGCATCACCCGCGACGAGGACCTCTCCCGCATCGGTCGCCTGGGCCGCAAGCTGCGCGGCCGCGTCCACGAGCTCCGCATCGCGCTGCACCGCCCCACCGCGGTCTGCGCGATGCTGCTCTTGCTCGCCGGTCTGTTCGCCATGCTCGGGCTCGAGACCCCCTCCAACCATGACCTCACCTGGTGCTACCCGCTGTGCATCCTGCTTGAGTGGGCACTCATCACCGCCGTCATGGTCGGCCTTTTCTACCTGTTCCAGCGTCGCGGTGGCGCCCCAGCGTTCATCGCCTTCCTGTGCTGGGGTATCGGCATGGCGCAGTTCTTCGTCATCACGTTCAAGTCCATGCCCATCCAGCCCGCCGACCTCTCCGCCCTGGGCACCGCTGCCGCGGTGAGTGGCGGCTTCACCTACATCTTCAGCGCATTCGGCCTGTACGGCATGACCTTCCTGGCCGTCTCCATGCTGCTGTGCTCGCTCGCCGGCGCTTTCCGCCCCGAGCCCACCAAGCGCAGCCGCCGTCTCTTCCTCACCAACCTGTTGATCGGTGCCCTGTGCCTCGTTGGCGTTGGCGCCCACGTCACGCTCATCGACTACTACAACACCCTCAACATCACCGTGTACACCTGGCGCCCGCTCGAGAGCTACTACCGCCAGGGCTTCATCCCCACGTTCATCTCCTCCGCGCAGACCATCAAGCCGCCCGTGCCCAAAGACTACGATATGGCCAAGGCCGAAAAGCTCGAGAAGAAGCTCGCCGGCGAGTACGACGAGACTGCCGGCAAGACCCAGCAGCGCACCGATGCCGAGGCCCAATTCGCCAAGGAAAAGCCCACGGTTATCGCCATCATGAACGAGACGTTCTCCGACCTCTCCATCTACCAGAACATGCATGCCGGCTACAACGGCCCGCAGTTCTTCAAGAACCTCCCCGACGCCCTCTCGCGCGGCACCCTCTACGTGAGCGCGTACGGCGGCGGCACCTGCAACACCGAGTTCGAGTTCCTCACTGGCAACTCAATGTCCTACCTTGGGTCGGGCGTGTATCCCTACACGATCTACGACCTGCTCGACACCAAGAATCTCGCCGAGCAGTTCAAGGATCTGGGCTACACCACCACGGCCATGCACCCCAACCACGGCACCAACTGGAACCGCGAGAACGTCTACTCCGGCTTCGGCTTCGATCGCTTCATGACGATCAACGACTTCCAAGATGCCGAGAAGCTCCGCGGCATGGTGTCCGACGCCGCCACCTACGACAAAATCCTCGAGATGCTCGAATCCGACTCCGCGCCTCAGTTCATCTTCGACGTGACCATGCAGAACCACTCCGGCTATGACACCGGCCTGCTCCCGCCCGACAAGCTGAACAACTACCTGATCGACGGCGCGGTGAACAACGAGGTCAACGAGTATCTGTCCCTCATTGAGGAATCCGACCGCGCGCTCAAGGACTTCGTTGGCAAGCTGCGCAAGCTCGACCGCCCCGTCGTGCTCGTGTTCTTTGGCGACCACCAGCCGTTCTTCCCCGACAAGTACAACAACCGCTGGTTCACCAATGAGGATAAGGCCGAGCACAACATGCGCCTGTGGACCACCGACTACCTCATCTGGGCGAACTACGATGTCGCCGGCAACGACCAGGACAGCCATGTGGACAACCTCTCCACCAACTACCTGGGCACCGAGATGATGAGCATCATCGGCGCGCCGCTCAACGACTACCAGAAGGCCCAGCTCACCCTGCGCAGCGCGCTGCCCGCCATCAACACCACCGGTTACCTTGACGCCGCCGGCACCATCTACCTGTCCAGCGTCAAGGAGGATGAGAGCGGCGGAGATGCCCAGACTTCGCTGCAAAAGGCACTGCAGGCGCGCTCCGAGTACGCCACGATTCAGTACTACGAGCTCTTCGGCGACGGCAAGGATGTGTACACCAAGCTTCGCCAGAGCGCCGCGAACGAGACCGACCCGAACCTCGCGCCCGGTACGACGCAAATCAAGTAACCCAAGCGAAAAGTCGAGAGGCAAGCGCTTGATCCGCCTCTGCATATCATGACGTCAAAACCCCTGCATGCGATCAAAACATGCAGGGGTTTTGCATATGTTCGTCGTCTCCGTTTTTCAGTTGAGGGACTTTTGGTAATTACTTTCCGACCTTGCCCGGTAGACAACCCCAACGCCAAAATAAACCCGCAGGTCGGGCGCCCAACTTCTCATCCGCTACTTCACGGTTTCGACTTCTAGTTACCAAAAGTCCCATTCATGAACTTTCCGACACGCCGCACCCCCACGAAGCGATCACCCAAACCTCAGTCGATGCGCAATCCGATCGAGCACGGCGACGGGCACCTCGGCGTGACCCTCCAGATACTCCCGGACCGTTCCGTAGCGGTCGTGCAGATGCTCAAGCGTCAATTCCATCTCGGCGGGAATCGCCTCGAACAGACAACGAGGAGCTCGACGGCACAAAAGCGCAGAAACAGCCACGCGCTGAGCACGCAGCCCCCGTCCGAGATACCGCTGCGTAGCCGCATAGTCCGCAACGATGTCCTCATCCGAAACCCCAGCGAGCCCCAGCAGCAACATCGCCACAACGCCCGTCCGGTCTTTGCCCGCCCGACAATGAAACAGCGTGCAGCCATCCTGCCCAAAGGCGTCAATCGACTCCATCACGCGTCGGATGCTCGAAGCGTGATTGTCGAGCAGCCCCTTGTACACCGTCGACATGCGATCCGGCAGCGCGTCACGAAACTTTCCCGAATTGAGCTGGTCGAGCATCTGAACATGCACGTACGTCACGCCGTCTCGGCCGCGGGCATAAGGATCGGGCCAATGACCAACCTCAAAATCGCTGCGCAAATCGACAACGCATTTCAGACCCTCTCCGTACTCCTGCAGATATTCATAATCTCCAGGCGTCAATTTGCGAAGAGACGGGCCGCGAAGAAAGATGCCATATGCTGTTTCCCCTTGCGAGCCGTCCTCCGCCCTATACGCATACCCGCCCAAATCGCGCACGTTTCTCACGCGGGCAAGAGGGAGCTGCTTGGGGCCGGCGGAATGAACTGCGACATCGCGCCGCTCAGTTGCAATTACCATATGCGCCAATCCACCTTGCGAATCGAAGCTCTCATACGCTGGATTTTGCCATGCGGTTTGTACACTACATCGTATCGCTCGGTGTTCGCCACTTGCTTACGCAACGCTTACGGCATCCCACTCTGCCTCGAGATGCCCGAATCGCCAAAACAAAGGGGCGGATACCATTGCACCCGCCCCGCTCTCTCAAGTTGAAGATGGTCCCTGGATGAAGATGATCCCCGAATTGAACGTTTGGCGTTGGGGCAGTCCCCGAATTGAGACTGTTTGGCATTTGCGCACCCTTACAGGTCGCGCGCCTTATACACCCGCAGAGAGACCAGCGCGCTCACGATATAGCACACCACACCGAAGATCAAAGCGCCCACGGTAAACGACGTCAGGCCCTCAGGCGTTTCCGCGAACGAAAGCGCCTGTTGCATGGCCATAATGGCCTCCTCGCCCATGAAGCCGCCCGCCATTAACGGCGCAACTCCCAAGAACATCATGATGAAGGGCAGCCACTGCGTCGCCTTGGTCTGGCCGAATTTGAAGAACACCGGCATGGACACCGATGCAATCACAAACCCCATGGCACTGCAGAACGCAAGGGCGAACACCCCCGCCTGAATCATATCCGCATCGAGGCGCACCACGTTGGCGACCACCTCGGGAAGTAGCGAAGCCCCGCCCATCCAGGACAGCAGGCACGCCGCTACGGCAACGAACAGCGACACGGTCAACGTGCCCGCCAGCACGAACAGATAGCGGCCCAGCACCACGTCCCTGCGTGACACAGGCATGGTCAACCTAAACGCAGCCCAATCGTTTTGCTCGTCATAATGACTCGCGCTATTTGACAGGCTGAACATCCCCATCATGAAAATGATGCCCGGCAACGCGGAAGTGCTGCCCATGCCTGCCGTGAAACACACCGCCATGAACAGGATGGTGAGCGCCAGCTGCCTGAGATATTGCCCGAACACCGCGAGCTCCATCTTGAGCATGCGAATCATCGCGCATCACCGCCTTCCTGGACGCCGGCACGCGGATGCAGGACCGTGCCTCTGAGGACGAGTGCCATGTAGTCGTCAATCGACACGCGGTCGCATGGGATCTGCGGGAACGCGCGCATGAACTCAAAACGATCGGGAACGAGCAGGTCCACGCCATAGTCGTGATGCAAAACGCGCACCTCCATAGGTGCCTGCGCGCTCGCCAGCACCTGCTCGACCTCCGCCGCACGGCACCGCGCCACTCCCATGAGGTCGCAGATTTCGTCCTTGTCGCAGGCAAACACGATGCGCCCGTCATCGATACACACCACCGTGTCGGCTATCTTGTCGAGGTCGCTCGTGATATGGCTGCTCATCAGAATCGCATGCTGCGGGTTTCCCGCGGCATCCTCCACCGCCACAAACTCGCGCAGCATGTCGAGCACCTCATCGCGTGCCATGGGGTCGAGCCCGGCGGTCGCCTCGTCCAAGATGAGCACCTGCGGGTTGTGCGCCAGGGCGCAGGCCAGGCTCAACTTCATGCCCATACCGCGAGACAGCTCTTTAATCGCCTTCTTCGAATCGAGCTTGAACCGGTGAAGATACTCTTCGAACACGCGCGCGTCCCAGGTCTGATACGCGCGGTCCATAAGCTTGCCGACCTCGGCGATCTTGATATGCGGCGGCATCGAAACGGTGTCGAACACCACGCCGATGCGCTCCTTCACCGCGGCATCGGCGCCGGACAGCCCGCGCGCATCGACACCCAAGATTCGGGCATCGCCCGCATCGATACCGATGATGCCGAGCAGGGCCTTGATGGTCGTTGATTTACCCGCGCCGTTCTGCCCGATAAAACCCACGATTTGCCCCGGTTCCACCGTGAGGGATACACCCTGCAGTGTGAAGCCGTCGTAATGCTTGGTGATATTGCGAGCCTCGATAAGAGGCGCGCCCACTCGTGATGAAGCCATAGCTAGTCGTCACTCTCCAAAAGGGTCCTCATCATCTCGATGAGCTCCTCATCGCCCAAATCGAGCGCCCTGCCAGCTTCGATGGCCTGGAGCAGGCGCTCCTCGATCTCGCGCAGGCGCTCCTCGCGCAGCATCTCGGCGTTGCCGCCGGCGACAAAACTTCCCTTGCCCTGCACCGTCTCGATGAAGCCCTGCGCCTCCAAGTCCGCGTAGGCGCGCTTGGTGGTGATGGCGCTCACGCGCAGGCTGTTGGCAAGCGCGCGAATCGAGGGAAGCTGCTCACCCGCCGTCAGGTCACCAGCCATGATCTGACCCTTGACCTGTCGGACAATCTGCTCGTAAATGGGCTGGTTGCTCGAATTCGAAATAATGATTTCCACGAATCACTGTCCCTTTCCCGTCTGCGCCTTGGACGTCCCCGCGGCGCCAAGGTCGCCCCAGACGTCATGGTGCGACCAGACCGAGCATACTGTGTATACTCGATAAGTACAGTATATACACACTTATACACAGTGCAAGATAATTTTGCCTCAATGAGAGAGGGCGGCAAGATGCTCGTCTTGCCGCCCTCCGGACAACGCCGTGCGCAACCCGCACTGCCATGTGTAATTTGCACCCGTCCCCAATTGCACATCCCAATTGGTTCCAATCGGGTTAAAACAGGCGCGAGCCAACCTCCTTGGCGGCGGCGGGCTTGTCGAAGTTGCCGTTCGTCGCGGCAGTGAGAGCGCCCATCACGCGGCCCATGTCCTTCTTGGACGTGGCACCCAGCTCGGCGATCGTCTTCTCGACCAGTACCACGAGCTCATCGCCGGAAACCTGCTGCGGAAGCAGGCTCTCGAGCACCGCCACCTGCTCGCGCAGATTCTCGGTGCGCTCGGCATTATTGCCGGCCTTCTCGGACATCTCGAGCGTCTCGTTCGTCTGCTTGAGCGTGCGCTTGATCTGGGCGGTCACCTCTTCCTCGGTGATTTCGTGCGCGCCGCCGCGAGAGGCAGCGTTCTTCAGCTCACCCAGCACCAGGCGCGCAACGCCCAGGCGGACCTTGTCCTTTGCCTTCATGGCGGCGACCATCTCGGCATGCAGCTCTTCGTACGTCATGGGATGCCTCCTCGCATCCGCCTACTTGGCGGAGTCGTCCCTCTTCTCAGATGCCTTCTTCATGTCCACGTTGTAGGGCACGTTCTCGGGCATGGGGTTGATCTTTATCTCGGCCTTCTCGGTGTAGTCGGTCAACCACTCGCCATAGGCCGTGGCCACCGCCTGGGACTCGAGCATGTCGGAAACATATGTGCGAATGCCCTCAGGAACCTCGTCGAGAGAGGTCACGGTCTGAACCTCGAACAGCTCCGTGCACTTGATGATGTGGTAGCCGTAGGTGGTCTTCACCAGCCCGCTGACCTGGTCGACGCCGAGCTTGGAAAGGGCGTCCTGGTACTCGGGCACAAACGTGGTGAGCTTGTCCCAACCCACATCGCCACCCTTGTCGGCGGAGGAATCCTCGGAGTACTTCTTTGCGGCCTTGGCGAACTCGATCTCGCCCGCGTTGATCTGGTCGAGCACCTTCTGGGCCTCGGCCTCGACCTTTGCGCGCTGCTCATCGGTGGCGTCCTCGGCGACCTTGAACAGGATGTGCGAGGAGCGGCGGGCGCCGTTGTAGGTGGAGAGGTTCTCGTTGAGATAGGTAATGATCTCCTCATCCGAGGGCTTCTCGGCGGGGGCGACCTTGTCCTTGAGCTTCTGCTGGGCCAAGGAGCTCTTGATGTTCTCCAGGTACGTATCCTTGGTAAAACCAACCTGCTCGATCATCTCGACGAATGCCTTCTCGTCGCCGCCGTAGTTCTTCACGGCGTCCTTCCAGGCTTTGTCGAGGTCCTCCTGGGAGACGGTGATCCCGTACTCCTTCTCGCCCTCGACCAGCAGGTACTGGCGGGCGATGCCGTCGATGACGTTCTCGCGGTAGGACTCGGGCGTAAGGCCCTGGCTCGCGAGATAGGCGGCCCAATCGGCGTCCTTGTCGTAGGAACCCGTGCGCAGGCTCATGATCTGGTTGGTGACGGTGTCCTCCTTGATGTTAACGCCGTTCACCGTGGCGGCCACACCGCCGGTGAGCTCATAGGGCTCTTCCTTGTTGACCTCGTTGAGCACGCCAGAGCACGCCATGGCGGTCACAGACAAGAGCATGGCGAGGATGCCGATGGCCACGAGCACGATCTTGGCGGTTTTGGAGAGCTTCTCCTTACGTGCCTCCTTCACCTGGCGCTTTGTGGGAGCCGCCTCGGGCTCGGGCGCGCGCTTGATCTTGGCGCTCTTCTTATTCACTGCCATAACGAGGGCCTTCCTTCACTTGTGGCGGGCCGCGCAGTGCGGCTCTTGTACACGCATATCGTTATATTGTCTCACACCGCATCGCCAGGCGTCTCTGCGCCGAGTCGGTTTTTGGCATATGAGTGCCGTTCGCACACGTATGTTTCGCGCGAGGACGCCGAGCCACGAACGAACCATGGCCCCGGCGCCCGTCATCGATTTCCTCGACAAGAAGCGCCCGCGCACCCCAAGGGCACGCGGGCGACCTCTCGCTAGACGATGCTACTTGCCGGAGCGGCGGCGCAGCACGATGCCCGCGATAACCGCGATTGCGGCAACCAGGCCGACGCCGACGACGGCCACCATGGCGTTGTCTCCCGTCTGGGGCAGACCGCCGTTGGGCTTAACCGTCGCACCGGGGCGCTCGGACTCACCGGGCTTTCCAGGCTGCTCGGGGTTCCCGGGCTGCTCGGGCTGCCCGGGCTTGTTGTCCTCGCCGGGATTGGGACCCGGGTTGGGAGCGGCCTCCTCGTCAAGGCGAAGCGCGGCCACGCTACGAGCAACCTCCGCCTTGAGGCCGTGGACGGTGTTCACATCCCCGTCTGCCGCGGTGATGGCATCCTCGGCGGCTGCAATCGCCTTCGTCAGGTCCTTCCACGTTGAATCGGAGAAGGTATCGTGCTTGCAGGGGCCATCCTTCTTGATCTGCTTCGCAGAGGCGACCATGGCCTGCAGACCCTCGAAATCGCCCTTGGCGTCCGCATCGGAAAGCCCGATCTCGGCAGCGCTGCCAAAGTTGCCCTTGGCCGCGGTGATCACCAGGCGCACGATCTTCGCCTCAACACGGTCGAAGGAAATCGTCTTCACCTCGGCGTTATCGGCGAGCTTGCCCTCGGCGACCTTCTCGAAAGACGTGCCGTCCTTAGACACCTCAACCTTGTAGCCGGTCACAACGCCGTTGCCGCCATCGGGACGCGGCGTGTACACCAGGCCATTGACGGCCATAGGCTCACCGTTCTTGGCCTTCAGATCAAACGTATAGGGGAGCTCGGCGTTCTCGTTGCCCCACTTCGAATGCCACTTCGTGTTCACATCACCGTCGATGGCCTTCGCGGCCTCCTCGCCGCCCTGCTCGCTGTTGGCCTCGGCCTTGAGGGTCGTGCGGTCGATCAGGCTCAGGTCGCCGGCGGCCTTGAGCTCAAGGCCGTTCAGCGCGTTGACAATAGCCTGCTCGTGTCCATCGACAACCCCCTGCATCGAAGCCGGCAGGTCGCGGCGGACCCACGTCCAGGCGGCCTTCAGCTCAGCGACGGACTGCTCGGTGAACATGTCCTCGAGCTCCTTGGAGTCGAGAAGCTGCGCATATGCGTCGATGCGGCAGTAGTCGGCCTTCGCATAATCGACCCGCTCGATCTCCCCGTTGATCTTGGCCAGCAGGGCATCGACCTCGGCCTGCGCCGGGTTGTACTGCTTAAGAAGCTCGCGGGCCTGGAAAATCAGTGCGCGTAGGTTGGCCGCGTCCATGGAGCGTGTGACATTTCCCTGCTCGGCGAGGATGGCCTCGGCGTTGAGGATCGCGTACTCGAGATCTATGGTCTTGCTGAATTCCGTTCCCTCGGGCAGCTGGCCACCCAGACGGACATCGTCCACGTAGCCCTCGAACGCGCGGGTGGTCGATCCGATGCGCTGAGCGGGGAGCATGAGGGTGGCCTTGAGCGGCTTGCCCTCGACGGTCTCGCCATCGCCGAGCGTGTCGACGAGCGTGCCGTTCACGTACAGCGAAGCCTGCTCGAACTTATTCTTGATCTCGAGCTCGACCCACTCGTTCACGGGCAGGGTGTAGTTGAAGGAATAGGCGCGGTTCTCGCGGGTAAAGCCAACCTTACCGGTGCCCTCCTGAACGGCCATGATCGAACCGTAATCGGATTCGAACAGGACCTGCGGATCCACGGAGGCGCTGGTGCGCTTCACCTTCACGCGAAGGTCGTTGCCCAGGCCAACGGTCGTGAGAGCGTCGTCCTTGACAGACGCGAAGGACTCGCCGCCGTTGAGCTTGAGGGCCTTTTTGCCATCGACGTCCTCGATAGCGGCGTTCTTGCCCGCCACGAGGTCGTGGCCGAGCTCGGAGGCATCCTTCAGAGAATCCATCGCCCAATGGGCGACAACACCGTTCTTATCGGCGGAAACCTCGTACCCAAAGTCGACATTCGGGGAGTCGCCCAGCTTGGAGACAACAGCCTTGGCGCCAGCTGTGTCAAGCTTGCCCTTGCCCCAAGAGTTGGCGGCAAAGAGGCCGAGCGAATGGTCGATGCGGTCGTAGATGTCGTACTCGGAAACACCATTCTCCAGGTAGTCGCACATGTCGTTCCACACGGCATAGGCGCCGCCGACCATCTGCGGATCACCCGCCGGAATAGCCACGCCGCTGATGGAGTTCAGCTGATCGGTATAGGCCGCATCGCCCAGGTAGTCGTAGTAGTAGCCGGCGTTCGGCACGATGTAGAAAACGCCGTCCTGGCAGTCGATCAGGTCGAAGCCGAGCTCGTACATCTTCTTGAGGTCGGCCCAACCGGGGTTCCACAGGTTCATCTCGCGATGATGCTTGCCGTCCTCGGACACGCCCTTGACCTCGACATCGCCCTTGATGGTGCTCAACGAACCCCACACGCGGGCCTTCTTGCCGTTGTCCTCGCTGTACTTGAACATGTCGTTCACGAATTTCGGTACGCGTTTCCATCCGCGGTGTACTCGTCGGCGCCCACGTGAATCGTGTCCGCACCCGCGAACACGGCCGCATCGCCGCCCTTAACGTACTCATCAAAGATGCCGCGCACGAACTTGAAGCACTCGTCGTACTGCTTGGCGATATCCAGGTGATCGTTCTGACGACCGCTCGTACCATGGCGCAGGTCCGGACGGACCTTGGTGAGAGCCAGGGAGTGGGCGGGGGTATCGATCTCGGGGATGATGTTCACGCCGAGAGCCTTGGACTCCTCGATATAGGCCTTGAAGTCCTTCTTGCTGTACCAAACGTCCTTCGCGGTCAGGTCGGCCTGGTTCTTGCCGTTGTTGCCACCCTTCTTGACGTCGGACTCGAGACGGAACGCCGAGTAGGCCTGGAAAACATCCTCGTTCTTGTAGTGCTCAAGCGGAATGAGGTTGTCGTTCAGGTGAATCTGGAAGTCGTTCATCTTGTAGAACGACATCTGCTTGGTCATCTGCTTCAGCCAGTCGAGGGTGAAGGTCTTGCGTCCCACGTCCAGGATGATGCCGCGCACCTTGTAGAGCGGGTAGTCGCGGGCCGTGCCGAGCGGGAAGGAGCCGGAACCGGACTTCATACCCTGCAGGATCGTCTTGCCGCCCCAGTTGGCGCCGGCAACTGCCTCGGCCGTCACGGTCATCCGATCCGCGGTTACGTCGAGCAGGTACCCCTCATCCTTGAGCCCCTTGGCCTTATCGGCGCCGAGGGTGAAGAAGATGTCGCCCTCCTGGGCAGAGGTGCCCGTGACAACCTGAAGCCTCACGCCGGTCAGGGCCTGGTAGTCGTTGGCAAAGTCCTCCGCCATGGCCTTGAGCGAGGCGTCTCCGTACACAACATGCTTCGCCGTGGAGGCGGCAAAGCTGCCGCTGCCGCCGACCCACTCGCGGAGCTCGGGCAGGACAACGGGGGCCGCGTTGGCACCGGCAGCCGTCATGCTCCCCGGGACCTTGACGTCAAACTCCTTGAAAGCATAGTCGGAAGGATCCGCCTTGCTGGAAATCTTGAAGGACGCCTTGACCGTGACATCGCAGATCGGACGGTAAATCGTGCCGTCGGCATCGATGACCTGCTCGTAGTCCGTGCCGTTGTACTTGATCTCATAGCCCTCGGGAACCGCGGGCAGATCATAGGAGAGCTTCTTGGTCTCGGGCGTCACGGGATCGACAGTGACCTCGGAAAGCCAGTCATCAAGCGTCTTCTCCAGGTCGCCTCCATACACCTCGAGCTCATGCATCGAAATGTTATCCCACTCGACTCCGCCGTCCGGATCGAGCGCGTCCCAATCCTCAACGAGCACGCGGACATAACGTGCCTTCACGGCCTTTTCCAGAGAAACGGTCTGCGTCTTCTTCGAAGGGCGCCCCGTCTCCTTGGCCGTGGTCCACTCGCTGTCCTTGACTGGAGCGGATTCTCCGTCCGCATATTGGAACTTCACGCTCTTGGGCTTGCGAGTCTCCCAATACACACGGAAGGTCTTCACATCACGCGTAGAACCGAAATCGAGCTGGATCCAAGCCGGGCGGGCTCCAGTCTTGGTCGCCCACCGAGATTCGCGGGCAGAAGTATTCCCATCGATCGCCTTCTCGCCCGTAAGGTTTCCGTCCTCGTTGCTAGAAGTGGCGACTTTGGCCTTGCGCGCGATGTTGGTCTCGGGAGTCTGTTGCTCAGGCGCAGGGCTCGGAGCCTCTCCCGCGATATTCCAAACCTCGAGCTCGGCCACGGACACACCATACGCACCGTTCATACGCGTAATCTCGAGCTTGATGAACTGAGCATCGACGGGAGCATCGAGCTTGAGGCGAGTGACGGGCCCCGTGTTGCCCTTCCACTCCTTGATCGGTGCGCCCCAGCTCACCTTGTCCTTGCTCGCATACAGCTTGAAATCGGCGCCGCAGTTGGTCTCATCTTCCCAAGTGATCTCGAAGAAATTGACCTTCTCGACCTTCTGTAGGTCCACGATTGCGGAATGGGCGTCGGTCGCGGGGGCCTCGGTCATCCAACGACCGGCCTTCGTCTTGTCACCATCGACCAGCTTTTTAGCGCTCCCTTCGTGCTCTCTTGTCACCTCAACCGATTTATTGAGGGCCAAATTGACCTCGTCGGCGTGCGCTGCCTGAGCAGGCAGGGCGATCGCCGCGGCGCACAGCAGCAATAGGCACCGAGCGGTCACCCTCTTCCAGCGCTGCATCTTCATATACATCCCCTTCCATTCGACAAAACCCCCGCTCGGCCCCTTGGAAGCTGGAGCCCCCGAGCATGGGTTTGCCTACTGTAAACGTGTGCTGGTTGGGATGCTGAGCTCATTTCATGCAGCTATATTCTATATTTCAATATTTTTATGCATGTATATCTGGTATTTTACCGAAAAGACCAGTTTTGTTAACAAGTGGTACACCTGTACGTTTATGCATCAGACATGACAATTACTCTATATTTAATACCTATTATTTCAGTATGCTAGGCTCGCATTTTTTCATTTTCCCACCTTTGCCCTTGGCTTAACTCCCCGCCGAACGGCGCATGTTCATCGGCGAACGGAATGAAAAAGGGGCGCGGCGAGCCTCAAAAGCCGCCGCACCCCATGGCGCGATATGTATGAAGCGAAGCGAAACGAGCTGCAAGGCGCAATGCGAAACGCATCGCGCTCGGCCCGCTACGCGAGTGGCCGGACCTCGACCGTGAGGTTCTCCCTCACATGCACGCGCCCGTCAGCCAGCATCTGCACGACCTCCGGATACAGCACGTGCTCGATGGCGTGGATGTGCTCCTCGAGCGTGTCCACATCCCAATCCTCCTCGACCACGAGGGCGCGCTGGGCGATGATCGGACCCATGTCGTACACGGCGTTGGCGATGTGCACGGTCACGCCAGTCACCTTCACGCCGCGGTCGAACGCATCCTGGATGCCGTGCGCACCCTGGAAACTGGGCAGGAGCGCAGGGTGGATGTTGATCACGCGGTTGGGGAACGTGGCGAGCAGCGGGGCGTGAACCATGCGCATGTAACCGGCCATAACCACGTACTCGCAGCCTGTCGCGAGCAGCTCATGGGCAATGACCTCGTCTGCCTGAATCGGATCGGCGTAGATCTCCTTGGACAGCGTGAGCGTCTGGATGCCCGCCGCCTCGGCGCGCTTAAGACCAAAGGCAGAGGGGCGGCTGCCCACAACGAGCTTAATCTCGGCATTGAGCGCACCGGCGTCGATGGCGTCGATGAGCGCCTGCAGGTTGGTGCCGGAACCAGAGAGCAACACGCCGATGGGCAGCGGTGCGCGATCCTCGCGAGCAAGGGCTGCGCGGGCGTCCTGCAGCTCGTTGATGTCGGGCATGCCGGAAACGCGGGCAGCCGCCGTGACCTCTGCCACGGCGGCGTCCAGGGACTGTTCGTCCTTACTGCTCATCGGTGTACTTCACCTCACCGGAGCCCGCAATGCAGGTACCCACGCGGAACGGCTTCTCACCCATGGCGACGAGAGCCTCGGTCACGGCGGACTCGTCCTCGGCGGAAACGACCAGCATCAGGCCGACGCCCATGTTGAAGGTCTTGCATGCCTCGTTGGGCGTGAGCTCGGCGTTCTCGGACACATAGGTAATGACGGCGGGAATATCCCAACCCATCTTGGAGCCGTCGCGCTCCACCAGCGCGTCGACGTTGACGGGCAGGGCGCGGTTGAGGTTCTCGGTGATGCCGCCACCGGTGATGTGGGCAATGGCGTGAACGTGCTTACCGGCCTCGCCGCGGAGCAGCTCGAGGATGGGCTTCACATAGATGCGGGTCGGGGCAAGCAGGCCGTCGGCCAGAGACAGACCGGGGGCGAGCTCAATGGACTCGAGCTCGGCCTTCTTAGCCTCGGCCTCGGGGGTACCGGGAACGATGCCATCGACACCGATGACCTTGCGGACCAGCGAGTAGCCGTTGGAGTGCACGCCGGTAGAGGGCAGGCCGATGATGACGTCGCCCTCACGCACGTTGGCGGGGTCGATCATCTTGGGGCGATCGACAACACCCACGGTGAAGCCAGCCAAATCGTAGTCGTCCGGACGCATGACGCCGGGATGCTCGGCCATCTCGCCGCCCACGAGCGCGCAGCCCGCGAGCTTGCAGCCGTCGGCCACGCCCTTGACGATCTTGGCCATGTGCTCGGCCTCGATATGGCCGATGGCAACGTAATCGAGGAAGAACAGCGGCTCGGCGCCGGAGGCGAGGATGTCGTTCACGCACATGGCAACGAGATCCTGGCCGACCGTCTCGTGACGGTCGAGGATCTGGGCGAGCACGAGCTTAGTACCCACGCCGTCAGTTCCGGAGATGAGGATCGGGTCCTCCATGTCCTTGAGCGCGGCGGCGGAGAACAGGCCACCGAAGCCACCGATGCCGCCGATGACCTCGGGGCGGTTGGTCTCCTTGACCATCTGCTTGATCGCGTCGACCGCGCGACCGCCCTCGGCGGTATCGACGCCGGCGTCCTCGTACGTTACGTGCTTGCTCTCGGCCATGTGAGGTTCCTTTCGACCCAGGGAATTCCTAGTACAGCATGATAGCAGGGCCAACGTCTCATTTGGGGACAGGTACCAATTGAGACGCCGATGCAGCGCCACCCCGGCACCCCGGCACGAAAAACGCCCCCGGCGCCGAAGCGCCGAGGGCGGATAAATCGCACGTTGGAACGCGGTTACTCGCCGTGAGCCTCTTCCCAGCTACGGTCCTCGGCCTTGTCGACAACGCAGCGACCGGTGATGGGCTCGGGCTTGCTGAGGTTGCGCGGGGCATAGCCCTCGATGAACTTGTCACGGCCGAAGCTCTCCGGAATCGCAACCGGATACTCGCCGGTGAAGCACGCGGTGCAGTAGCCGCCCTTGGGAACGCACTCGAGCAGCGCATCCACGGACAGGAACGCGAGCGTGTCGGCGCCGATGAACTCGCAAACCTCCTCGACGGATTTGGTGGCGGAGATGAGCTGGCTCTGCTCGCCGGTGTCCACGCCGTAGAAGCACGGCCAGACATCCTCCGGGCAGTTGATGCGGATGTGGATCTCCTTGGCGCCGGCTTGACGCAGCATGCGCACGAGCTGGACCATGGTGGTGCCGCGCACGATGGAGTCGTCCACGACCACGATGCGCTTGCCCTCGATCACATCCTTGAGCGGGTTGAGCTTGAGACGCACGCCCATGGCGCGCAGCTCCTGCGTGGGCTCGATGAAGGTACGGGCCACGTAGCGGTTCTTGATGAGGCCGGTACCGTAGGGAATGCCGCTCTCAAAAGCGTAGCCCTCGGCCGAAGGCAGGCCGGAGTCGGGCGTACCGATGACCATGTCGGCCTCGACCGGGCACTCGAGCGCCAGCTTGCGGCCCATGTCGTAACGGCAGGCGTAGATGGACTTGCCGTCCACGATGGAGTCGGGGCGAGCAAAGTAGACCTGCTCGAAAATGCAGTGCGCGCTCTTCTCAGCGGCGGGCACGCCCTGCTCGGACACGAGGCCCTCGGCGCTGATGCGCAGGATCTCGCCGGGGCGGATATCGCGCACATACTCGGCGCCGACAATGTCGAGCGCGCAGGTCTCGGAGGCAACGACCCAACCGGCGGTGGAGGCCACGACTGCGTCGCCCACGAGATCCTCGGCGGAGGCGGCATCGCTGGGCATGGCGGAGGCAGCCGCGGCGGCATCGGCGGCGGCCACGCCCTCGTCGTCGGTCAGGCGGCCGAGCACGAGCGGACGGACGCCGTGCGGATCGCGGAAGGCGTACAGCGCCTCCTCGTTGATGAGCGCCATGGCGTAACCACCGCGGATGAGCTCCATCGTCTTGCGAATGCCCTCGCGCAGATGATGCGTCTCCTGGGTGAAGTAGCTGATGAGCTTGAGGGCGACCTCGGAATCGGAGCTCGAGTTGAAGGGTACGCCGAGGTCGATCAGCTGGCGACGCAGCTCATCGGTGTTCACCAGGGTGCCGTTGTGGGCGAGGGCCACGATGACCTCGCCGATGGTGGAAAGGTGGGGCTGGGACTCCTCCCAGCTCTTGGCGCCGGCGGTGCCGTAACGCACGTGGCCGATGGCCAGCTGGCCCTGCAGGGCGTTGATGTCGGCGTTGGAGAACACACGGCTCACCAGGCCGAGGTCCTTGCGGACCATGACGGTGCCGCCGTCGCCCACGGCGATGCCGGCGGACTCCTGGCCACGGTGCTGCAGCGCGCGCAGGCCGAAGTAGGTCAGTCGAGCGACGTCGCGGTCGGGCGCCCAAACGCCGAACACGCCGCACTCGTCATGCGGATGGTCGGTGTCGGAATCGAACGCGGTGAATTCGGACAGATCGGCGTCAAAAGACATGCGAGTTCCCCTCTTGGTTGCCATACACGGCCATACGGTGGAAATTATACGCGCGCATCGTGCGTACCAAATGTACACGCTGAATCGACACGGCTTTGCAAAAAACGCGCCCCGGTCTCAGCCCGGGGAACTCAATTCAGGGACAGTCCCCAAATTGAGGTCCCCGACGCACCGTGCCGCCGCGAGCGGCCCCAAATAGGGCCTCTCCCTAAATTGAGACTTGACCGGGCATGGTGGAGTAGTGAAAAGGGCGCGCTTCGGCGTAAAGCCATGCGCGCAAGGCAGACGTTGACCATACAATTGCGTTATCGAACCCGCTATTCAACGAGGTGTTCATGGACGAGCAGACATCCCAGCCGCGCCCCGTCATCGGAGGGACGCGCAAGCACATGGGGGTCGCCACGAGCGACCCGACCTACCTGCCGCCCGTGGACAACCCCAACGCACCCGCATCGGACCGCAAAGCGCGCGTCCCCGTGCGCAAGGTTTCGTACGGCAGCGGGGGCTCCGCCCAAAACGGCATCCCCTCGGGCCAATCGCCCTCGCGCATCCCGGTCGCCAGCCCAACGTTGCAGGTCCGCACGTACGAAGGCGGCGGCAATATCTCCCCGAGACGCAACTACATCTCAACGCCCAAAAAAGGACGCGCCATCTTCACCTCCCGCCAGGACCGTCAGCGCAGGCGAATCAAAATCGCCCTCGGAATCATCATCGTCGCCGCGATCGCCCTCGCCCTGTTCTGGTTCTTCGTCCTGCGCTAAGAGATTCGACCATCGCCCATGACCGACATCATGCCCTACATCTATGCCGACAACGCGGCCACCACGCCGCTCTCGCCTCGCGCGCTCGAGGCCATGACGCCCTATCTCACCCGCTCGTTCGGCAACCCGAGCGGAATCCACCGCATGGCGCGCGAAGCCGCCGTCGCGCTCGGAGAGGCACGCGGCACCATGGCCCGCCTCCTTGGCGCCGAGCATGCCAGCGAGATTTACTTCACCAGCGGCGGCTCGGAATCCGACAACTGGATCCTGCGCGGAGCCGTGCGCCGCTTCCGCGACGCATATGGCGACCGCGCCGTCCCCCACATCGTGACCAGTGCAATCGAGCACCACGCCATCCTGCACTGCTGTCAGGCCCTTGAGGCCGAAGGCGTTCGCGTCACATATCTGCCGGTCGACGCGCAAGGCCGCGTTCACCCCTCCGAGCTTGGACGCGCACTTGAAGAACATGACGCGCGCGAAGTGGCAGCCGGCACGAACGCCCCTGCGGCACTCGTTTCGATTATGCTCGCCAACAACGAGGTCGGCACCATCGAGCCCGTTCGCGAACTCGCCGCCATCGCCCACGCGCACGGTGCGCCCTTCCACACCGACGCGGTGCAGGCCGTGGGCCACATCCCCGTCGATGTGCGCAAACTCGACGTCGACGCGCTCTCGCTCTCCGCCCACAAGTTTCACGGGCCGCGCGGTATTGGCGCCCTGTACCTGCGCGAGGGCTTTTCCATCCCGCCGCTCATCGCCGGCGGCGCCCAGGAGCGCGGCGAGCGGGCAGGCACCGAGAACCTCGCCGGCATCGTCGGCATGGCAGCGGCGCTCGAGGAGGCGTGCGAGCACCTCGCGGCCGACATGACACGCATTTCCACCTTGCGCGACGAGCTCGTCGGCCAGCTCTTGGAGCACGCCGACGGCATCCGCCTCACCGGCGCGCCCATCACCGCGGGTCTCGACGGCCGCCTTCCTTCAATTGCATCTTTCACATGCAACGACGTCGACGGTGAACTGCTCGTGGTCTTGCTTGACCGAGCAGGCGTTGCGGCCGCCACGGGCTCGGCCTGTTCAACCGGCTCCACCGAACCATCGCATGTCCTCACCGCAATGGGCATCGATGCCACAACGGCACACGGCGCCCTGCGCCTTTCCCTCGCAAGCAACGCCGCCGCCGAAGACATCGCCCTGCTCAGCGAACGCGTTCCCACTTGCATCCGCAAGGCGCGCCTCATCAGCTCCACACGGTAACGGACCGTCCCTGAATAACGGTCCTCCACCCGTCGACCCACTCATATCATCAGGCGCCAAAGCTCCTCCCAGCCGACCCAACCGCGTCGCAAGGCGAATGACCGCGTCGCAAGACAAGTTCGATGAGGTTTTTCGTATCCATTTTGAGTTTTCATGAGTACGGGGGCATTTCGACCAAACTCGACTTGCGCTTTTTATTGCAATTCGCCCCGGCTACTCACCGAATCGCAAAATCAATACGAAAAACCTCATCGAGCTCACGCCCCACGCACCTCGAGCCCCCATCCTGCCCTCGATCGCAGCAAAACTTCAAAAAACGGGCCGCCCGCATCTGCGAGCGGCCCGCCTTCGGCCTCGGGGGACATGCAAAACGCACCCGCCCCTAATTACACACGGCTGCCTTGCTCCGCGGACCTCAATTTAGGGACTGTCCCTAAATTGAGGCTGGAACGCTAGGACAGCAGCTTGCGGCCATCCTCCTCGATGGCGCCGATGAGCGCATCAGCGGCAGCCGCGTCCTCGCCCTTGGCAAAGATGTAGAGCTTGATCTTGGGCTCGGTGCCGGAAGGACGCACGATTGCCTTGTTCCCGCCCTCAAGATCGAACTCGATGACGTCGGCCTTGGGCAGACCGTTCACGCACGTGGCGTAATCCACCACGGCCTCGACCTTGGCGCCGGCGATCTCGGCAGGGGCCTCGGCACGCAGACCGGCCATGATGCCGGCCATCTTGGCGGCACCATCGGCGCCGGGGTAGCTCAGCGAGACGGTCTTGTTGTGATAGAAGCCGTGCTTCTCGTACAGGGCACGCATGGCCTGGACCAGGTTCTTGCCCTGCAGCTTGTAGTACTGAGCCATCTGGCAGATGAGCATGGAGGCGTTGACGGCGTCCTTGTCGCGCACGTGGTCGCCGGAGAGATAGCCGTAGCTCTCCTCAAAGCCAAAGATGAAGCGGTCGACCTCACCGGCGTCAGACAGACCGGTGATGATATCGCCGATGTACTTGAAGCCCGTGAGGCAGCGACGCAGTTCGAAGCCGTATTCCTCGGCCAGGGCATCCACCATGGCAGAGGACACGATGGTGGTGACGGCAACCTTGTTAGACAGGTCCTCCCCGCGCTCGGCGCGCATCTTGCAGATGTAGTCGAGCAGCAAAACGCCCATCTCGTTACCGGTCAGCAGCGTGTAATCGTCGCCATCGGCGCAGGCAACGCCCACGCGGTCGGCATCCGGGTCGGTCGCGAGCAGCAGGTCGGGCTTGACCTCCTGGCACAGGTCGATGCCCTTCTGCATGGCCTCGCGGATCTCGGGGTTGGGATACGGGCAGGTCGGGAAGTCGCCGTCCGGGTCGCGCTGCTCGGGAACCACGGTGATGTCGGTCACGCCCACCTTGTTGAGAACGGTAGTGACCGGGATCAGACCGGTACCGTTGAGCGGGGTGTAGACGAGCTTGAGCGGAGCGTTGGCGATCTGCTCGTCGGTGAGGTTGTTCACCGACTTATCGGCCACGGCGTCGTAATAGGCGTCGAGGACCTCGTCGCCGATCCACTTGACCAGGCCCTGCTCCACAGCCTCATCGAAATCCATGGTCTTGACGTCGCGGAACGGGTCGCAGGCGTTCATGGCCGCGGAAATGGCGTCGGCCGCCTCGCTCGTGATCTGGCAGCCATCCGGGCCGTATGCCTTGTAGCCGTTATAGGCGGCCGGATTGTGGCTCGCGGTCATGCAGATACCGCCGGAGCACTCGAGGTAGCGCGTGGCCCACGAGAGCGTAGGCACGGGGGAGATCTTGGGATACACGTACGAGGTCACGCCATTGGCGGCCAGGATCGCCGCAGTGGTCTTGACGAACAGCTCGCCGTTGTTGCGGCTGTCGCGCGCAATGGCCACGGTGGGGCTCTCGAAGTTCTTCACCAGGTAATCGGCGAAGCCCTGCGTAGCGCGACCGACGGTGTAAATGTTCATGCGGTTGGTGCCGGCGCCGAGCGTGCCGCGCAGGCCAGCGGTGCCGAACGCGAGCTCCTGGAAGAACGCGTCGGTGATCGCCTCCTCGTCGCCCGCCTCCTTCATGGCCTTGAGCTCCGCAAGGAGCTCCTCATCTTTCACATTCTCGATCCAAACGGAGAGAAGCTCGTGCACATCTGCCATGGTGAAACCCTTCCCGATGTTGATTACGGTGCGGGAGCGCCGTCAGCGTACGAGCGCGCCGCACCTGCATAATACGCCCTCGAACGGCCTTCGCGACCAAATTCCCGTCTCGTCTCAGGATTATTCGGCGAGGGGTTAGAAAGTCTCAATTGGGGACAGGCACCAATTGCAACATTTTGCCTACCGATTCGCCGGCGCCAGGCACCGCCAGCGGCCCCACGCCCGCACATGGGCGCAATTTGTGCCTGTCCCAATTGCGCGATCGCACCCGCCGCAACCGGTGCTACCCTGTACCCGTACGCTGGTCCATAAGTCCGCGGAAAGGAAACCGAATCATGACCAAGCTTTATCAGCGCGAAGGCGCGTACATCCCGCGCGTCGCGGCCGTCCACGACATGTGCGGATACGGCAAATGTTCCCTCGGCGTGGCGATACCCGTCCTCAGCGCCGCCGGCGTGGATGTCTGCCCCGTTCCCACGGCCCTCTTCAGCGCCCACACAAAATTCCCCGTCTTCCACATGCACGACACCACTTGCATGCTCGAGGCTTACCTCGACGCTTGGCGTGAGGAGAACGTCGATCTCGACGGCGTATATTCCGGCTTCCTCGGTTCGGCCGAACAGGTCGCCGTCATCCAGCGCCTCTATCGCGAATACCCCAACGCCCTTCGCATCGTCGACCCCGTCATGGGCGACGGCGGCGTGAAGTATCCTACCTACACCGACGAGCTGTGCGAGGCCATGGCGGCCCTCGTCGACGGCGCCGACGTGCTCACCCCCAACCTCACCGAGGCCTCCATCCTCACCGGCATCCCCTACGAGGGCCAGGACGTCTCCGTCGAATTCGTCCAGAAGAATGCCAACGCCCTCCTCGACATGGGTGCAAAGACGGTCGTCATCAAGGGCATCGTCCACGGTGATGAGCCCATCATCCGCAACTACCTCGCCAGCGCCGCCGAAGGTGGCCAGGTCGAGGAGGTCTCCAGCGAGCTGCTCCCCTACATGTTGCACGGCACGGGCGACCTGTTCGCCAGCGCCCTCACCGCCGCGATCTACACCGGCCGCACCACGCGCGAAGCGGTTGATTTTGCCGGCGAGCTCGTGCGCGACGCCATGCGCGTCACCCGCGAGCAGCCTGATTTCGAGATGCGCGGCGTATCCTTCGAGCCCACGCTCGGCAAGGTTGCCACACTGCTGGCTTAAGCCACACGGGGTGCGCGGCCTTCCCATTTCCCCGAACGCAAAAAGGGCATCGACCTCGAGTCGATGCCCTTTCTCATATTCTGTGCGGCAGCCCGGCTATTCAGAGAACAGCGCGGCCTCCTCTTCGCGCATCCGCAGGTCCTCGTCGATCTCGGCCTGTGTGGCGCCCGGGTCCTCGGCCAGCGAGCTCACCGAGTTCACCTGCTTTTGAATCGCCTCGGCAAGATCGTCATCCATGCCGATGATCTTGAGCTCCCAATCGATGTTGGACGGCGTGGCGGACTGCGTCTTGGTCCATACGAAGGTGAGCATCGCTCGACGGGCGCCGCGCGCCGGCAAGAAGCCGAACAGGCTGTCGTGCTGGAACACGCCGTTATCGTCCACAAGGGCGTACACGTTGTAGACCACTCGATTGATCTTCTCGTTGAGCAGGGCGTTCGTCGCCAAAGCTGAGGCCTGGATCTGCGAGTTGGACAGAAGCTCGAGCTCGTTGCGCGAATCGCTGTCGACCACGGAAACCTCGATCGTCCCCGTCTTCTCGCTCGCCTCGTTCACCGTGAACTCACGCGGGAACTGCGTGAAACCGTTGCCCCACTCCACACCGGAGTCCATCGCGTGCGACACCGTCTCGGCGTTCGCGCGGTCGGACAGGTTGGCGGTGTTGAGGCGGCGACTCACACCGTAGACGATCTGCATGCCGAGAACGAACACGAACACGCCCATGATCACCAGCACGGCCGTGCGAGAGATGGTCTTGCTCACCTGCGAGCCTGAGGGGTCATCATCGGAAAGCGGGTCGATCGCGGCGCGCTGCGCCTCCTTCTTCGCCGCCCTCTTCTTCGCCCTTCGGCCGCCAAAGATGCCGCGAGAGAACTGTTCGCACCCGGGGGCATCGTCGGGGTCAAGCACGCCCGATGCGTCGAGCTCGGCGAACAGGTCGCGCGCCTCTTCCGGTGTCATTTTGTGCTTTTTGCCCATCGCCTACCTCACGTCACGCGCTCGCGCGCCCTCGAACTGCATTCGATAGTACCGAGCATACGTGCCGCCACGAGCGAGAAGCTCTTCATGGGTGCCGCGCTCCACAACGCGACCACGCTCCACCGTCGCGATCTCGTCGGCGTTTTTGATGGTTGAGAGCCTGTGGGCAATGATGATCGTGGTGCGGTCGGCGGCGAGGCGTTCGAGCGATTCCTGCACCGCCTCCTCGCTCTCGTTGTCCAGCGCCGAGGTGGCCTCGTCCAGGATCAAGATCGCCGGATCCTTGAGGAAGACGCGGGCGATCGCCACGCGCTGCTTCTGTCCACCGGACAGGCGGCTGCCGCGCTCGCCCACCACGGTGTCGTAGCCTTCGGGCAAGCTCGCAATGAAGTCGTGGATGTTCGCCTTGCGGGCAGCGTCTTCAATCTCGGCGTTCGTGGCCCCTGGACGGCCGTAGGCGATGTTGTCGCGCAGGGTGCCGTCGAACAGGTAAACATCCTGCTGCACCAGACCGATCGCGCTGCGCAGGCTGTGCTGCGTGACATCGCGCACATCCTGGCCGTCGATGGTAATCGAACCGCTCGCGACATCGTAGAAGCGCGGGAGCAGCGCGCAGGTCGTCGACTTGCCGCCACCGGAGGGACCCACCAGCGCGATCGTCTCGCCGGGTTTGATGGAGAGGTTCATATGGTCGATCACCGGATGCACCTCGGCACCCGCCTCGGCCGCCTCGCCCTGCTCGTAGGAGAAGCACACGTCGCGGTACTCGATCGCGCCCTCCGTCACCTCGAGCGCTCGTGCGCCGGACTTGTCTTGAATGTCGGGCGCGGTGGCAAGCACCTCGTCCATGCGGCGAAATCCCGCAATGGCCTTTTGGAACATCTCCGTTGAGTTCACGAGCGTCTCGATGGGTCCGGTGAACAGGCTGATGTACAGGGCGAACGTGGCCATATCGACGGCCGTCATCTGACCTTGCGCCACCAGGTAACCGCCGAAGAGCACGATAGTGATGTAGTGCATCGCCGTCATGACGGCGCTGGTCGCCTGATAACTGCCCATCACCTTGTACTGCGCGACCTTCGAATCGAGGTATCGACCGTTCGCCACGCGGAACTTCGCACGCTCGGTCTCCTCGTTCGCAAAGGACTTCACCACGCGCATACCCGCCAGGGAGTCCTGAAGTTGCGAATTCACCTCGGAGATCTTGGTGCGGTTATCGGCAAACACGCTGCGCATGTGCAGGTTCTGGCGAACCATAAGCGCCACGAACACAACCGTAACCAGTGTGAGAGCGCCCGCGAGCTCAGGCGAGATGGTGAAGAGGATGGCCAGGGCGCCGATGATCTTGATGCCGCAGATGATGATCCATTCAGGCAGGTGATGCGCACCCTCGCAGATGTCGAAGAGGTCGTTGACCACGCGGCTCATCATGTCGCCCGAGTTATGGGCGTCAAAGTAGGCGAAGCTGAAGCGCTCGTACTGGTCGAACAGGTCCTCGCGCATGCGCGACTCCATGCGAGCACCCATGATGTGCCCCTGTGCGGAGACGAAACAAATGCATGCCGTACGAACGATATAAAGCCCCACGAGCCCGAGCCCCAGGAACAGAAGCCCGTCCATGATGGCCGCCGCGCCCTCGGTGAACAACCCACCCGTCAACGCGCGCAGGATAATCGGAAACGCCAGGTCGATCCCCGCATACGTCAATGCGCAGACCGTGTCGGCGATAAACAGCCCCTTCTCGGGCCCGTAATATGAAATGAAGCGTTTGAACATAGGCATCTTTCCTGCAACAGAATTCATTTGCGAGCATATCGGCTCATGTGAGGTAGGCCCCGAGAGGGGTCAAGGGTTTGGGCGATTCCGCAGGAACGAGGACCAGCCCAAACCCTTGACCCCTCTCGGGGCCGGCGGGACGAATTAGAGCCTATGCGAGATCGCATCGCAGGCAAGCGCGCCCACAACGGTCTTGGCGTCCTCGATCTTGCCGTCGAGCACCGCATCGATCAGCTCGGCCAGCGGCACCAGATCCACATTCACGAACTCATCGTCGTCGGGATTCGCGCCGCTGAAGGTGAGACCCGTCGCCATGTAGATATGGATGACCTCGTCGCAAAAACCGGGAGTCGTGGCGATGGTGGTGAGGTACTGGATGCGGCCGGCGGAGAACCCGGTCTCCTCGAGCAGCTCGCGCTTGGCGCAATCGAGCGGATCCTCGCCCGGATCGAGCTTGCCCGCGGGAATCTCCACGGTCACGCGGTCGATCGCGGTGCGGTACTGACGCACGAGGACGATCTTGCCCGTCTCCGTCAGTGCGACCACGGCGGCTGCGCCGGGGTGGCGCACCAGGTCGCGGCTAGTCACGCGGCCATTCGGCAGCTCGACCTGCGCACTGCGCACATCGAGGAACTTGCCGTGCCATGCCTGCTCTTCCGAGATGATGCGCTCGTGAAGCCCGGCGTCGCGCGGATCGTCGTCACCTAAAACGAGCGCCTGCTCGGCCTCCTCGACCGGCCGCTCCCCCTCAATGACCTCGGCCTCCCCTGCGGGTCGCTCGTTCTCGATGACCTCGGCCTCGAATTCCTCGTTATCCATGGCTCTCTCCCTGCCCGCGCATACATGCGCGTTGAAATATGGGGTAGGAATGTCAAAAACCCACCGGAAAATCCAAGCGTTTTTCGACATTCCTACCCTCTAAACCAGCATTCGCACAGTCCCCGGCGTCGGCGCGTGAAACCTTTGCGCGGGCGCGGAGCAACCGCGTTTTACGCGTCCCAAGCGTCGCGGCCGCGAAGGGCGCGCAGGCCGATATCGCGGCGAAGGGTCTTGCCCTCAAAGGCGATCTTCTCGCACGCGGCGTATGCCAGGTCGCGGGCGGCCTCGAAGGTCTCGCCGAGCGCGGTCACGTCGAGCACGCGGCCGCCGGAGGTGACGAGCTCGCCCTCCTCGTTCACGGCGGTGCCGGCGTGGTACACGGTCACGTTCTCCATGGCCGCAGCATCCTCGATACCGGTGATGACCTTGCCCTTCTCATACGAACCCGGGTAACCGGCGCTCGTGAGGACCACGGACACGGCCCACTCGTCGCACCACTCGAGCTCGACCTCGTTCAGGCGCTGCTCGGCGCAGGCGAGCATAACCTCGACCAGGTCGCTCTTCAGGCGAGGCATCAGCACCTCGGTCTCGGGATCGCCAAAACGGGCGTTGTACTCGATGACCTTGGGACCCTCAGGCGTGAGCATGAAGCCGCCGTACAGGCAGCCGCGGAAATCGATGCCCTCGCGATTGGCGGCGGCGATGGTCTCGTCCAGGATGCGGCACATCTCTGCGTGCTCCTCGTCCGTGACAATCGGCACGGGGCTGTACACGCCCATGCCACCCGTGTTGGGACCGAGGTCGCCCTCAAGGGCGCGCTTGTGGTCCTGTGAGGTCGCCATGGGGCGGACGGTCTTGCCGTCCGTGAAGGCGAGCAGCGTGCACTCAGGACCGGTCAGCATCTCCTCGATCACCACGGTGCTGCCCGCAGCGCCAAACGCACCGTCAAAGCACTCGTGCACGGCCTGCAGGGCCTCGTCGAGAGTAAGGGCCACCACAACGCCCTTGCCGGCGGCCAGGCCATCGGCTTTCACAACCACAGGGGCACCCTGCTCGCGAACGCAAGCGAGGGCGGAGTCCTCGTCGGTGAAGGAACCGTAGGCTGCAGTGGGAATTCCGGCACGGGCCATGAGCTCCTTGGAGAAACGCTTGGAACCCTCGAGCTGCGCACCCGCGGCACCCGGGCCAAAGCACGGGATACCGGCCTCGCGCACGGCGTCGGCCACGCCCTTCACGAGCGGGGCCTCAGGGCCGATTACAACCAGGCCGCAGCCGGTCTCACGGGCAAAATCCGCAACCGCAGACGGATCCTCGGCGTCGAGGGCGACGTTCTCGCCCAGCTCAAGCGTGCCGCCGTTGCCCGGGGCGATGTAGAGCGTGCCGCAGCGCGGGGACTCGGCGAGCTTGGCAGCCAGGGCGTGCTCGCGACCGCCGTTACCCAGCAGCAGGATGTCGATGGTGTTCTCGGGTGCGCTCATGCGTCCTCCTCTAGAGCAAGGCGCCGCCCAACCGGACGGCGCGCTGACTTGGCTGAATTACTTATTCCAGTCGCGAACGATCGTCTGCTCGCGGTCGGGGCCCACGGCCACGAAGCTCACCTTGCAGCCCGCCAGGTTTTCCACGTAGGTCACGTAGTCCTGGGCGGCCTGGGGCAGCTCCTCGAACGTGCGACACCCGGTGATGTCGCACTTCCAGCCGGGCAGCTCCTCGTACACGGGAACCGCACGGGCGAACGCCGCGGTGTGCTCGGGCACGCTGGTGTAGCGCACGCCATCGCAGTCGTAGGCAACGCACACCTTGATGGTGTCGAACTCGGAAAGCACGTCGAGCTTGGTGAGCGCGATGTCGGTCAGGCCGTTCACGCGGGTGGCGTAGCGGGCGATCACGCCGTCGAACCAACCGCAACGGCGACGACGACCGGTGGTCACGCCGTACTCGTGGCCGACCTCGGTGAGGGTGCGGCCCTCATCGCTCGTTTCATAGTCGAGCTCGGTCGGCATGGGGCCGGAGCCCACACGCGTGATGTAGGCCTTCATAATGCCCAGCACGCGGTCGATGTTCTTCATACCCACACCAGAACCGGTCACGGCGCCGCCGGCGGTGCAGTTGGAAGAGGTCACGAACGGGTAGGTGCCATGGTCGATGTCGAGCAGCGTCGCCTGGGCGCCCTCGAACAGGATCTCCTTGCCCTCCTCCACGAGGTTGTTGAGCAAAAGGCCCGTCTCGCAGATATAGGGGCGCAGACGCTCGGCCATGGGCAGATAGGTCTCGCAGATCTGGTCCACGGTGTAAGCGGGCATATCGAAGATGCGCTCGAGCTGCGGGTTCACACGGGCGAGGGCGATCTCGAGCTTCTCGCGGAAGGTCGCCTCATCCATGAGGTCCTGCATGCGGATACCGATACGGGCCATCTTGTCCTGGTAGCAAGGACCGATGCCGCGCTTAGTGGTGCCGATGTTATTCTTGCCGAGCAGCTCCTCGTACGCGCCGTCGAGATCGACGTGGTAGGGCATGATCACATGAGCGTTGCCGGAGACCTTGAGGTTGGCGGTGGAGATGCCGTCGCCCTCGAACATGTCGATCTCCTCAAGCAGGACGGCGGGATTGACCACGCAGCCGTTGCCGATCACCGACACGCAGTCGGGGTACATGATGCCCGAGGGAACCTGGTGCAGGCCGTACTTCTTATCGCCCACCACGATGGTATGCCCGGCGTTGTTACCGCCCTGGTAGCGGACGACGCAGTCAAACTCGGGTGCGATCAGGTCGCAGATCTTGCCCTTGCCCTCGTCGCCCCACTGGGTACCCACCAACACTGTTGACGGCATGGCCACTCCTCAATTCAATCGCCCGGGTACATCGACCCGGACAGGTCTTCGAACATATCGGACGAGCGTCCGACCGCGGGGTCAAACGGCCCAGCCCTCACATTATAGGCGCGAAGCGCCTACCTCGCATTACTCAACCGCGTGTTCGTCAATCTCATAGAACTTGGTCGAGGCGGGCAGGAACATCAGGTCCACGTCACCAACCGGGCCCGAACGGTTCTTGGCGAGGATCACGCGCGTGATGCCAAAGTCCGGTCGGTCATCGCGCTCGGCCTCCGACTCGGTGCTCGAACGGTCGAGCAGCATGATGATGTCGGCGTCCTGCTCGATGGAGCCCGATTCACGCAGGTCGCTCATCTGCGGGCGCTTGCCGGTACGGCCCTCGAGCGAACGGTTCAGCTGGGAGAGCATGATGACCGGCACGCCGAGCTCCTTGGCCATGATCTTAAGGCCGCGGCTCATCTCAGAAACCTCGACGGCGCGGTTGCCGTTGTAGTTCTTGCCCGCAGGCGGGTTCACGAGCTGCAGGTAGTCGAGAATGATGACGGCCTTCTCCTTGTTGTGGAGCATGCGGCGCGCCTTGGCGCGGATCTCGGTGACCGTCGTGCCCGGGGTGTCGTCGATCAAGATATCCAGACGCCCCAGCTCGTTGATGGCCTCGTTGATGTTGGCCCACTCCTCGGGCGAGATGCGGCCCGTGCGGAAGTTGGACATGTTCACCATGGCCTGGGCGCAGATGAAGCGCTGTGCGATTTCCTTGCCGGACATCTCCAGGGAGAAGAAGCCCACCGTGTACCCGTCCGCGGCGGCGTTAAGAGCCAGGTTCAAAGCGAACGAGGTCTTACCAACGGCAGGACGAGCGCCGATAACGACAAGCTGGCCCTCGCGCAGACCCATGAGCATGCGGTCGAGCGTCGGATAGCCCGTGGGCGCACCATGGACGTCGCCGCCAGCCCGCGCAACCTCCTCAGCCTCCTGATACGCCTCGGCCATAAAGTCGCCAAGTTCGCGATAAGAGCTCTTCACCTCTCGCGCCGTGACGGAAAGCAGCATGGACTCGGCGCGCTCAATGACCTCTTTCGTGTCAATCGGGGCGTCGTAGGCCAAAGCGCTGATCTGATTGGTCGCCCCGATGATCTCACGCAGCATGGCGTCACGACGGACGATGCCGGCATGATGCTGCCAGTTGGCGAGCGCGAGCGTATTCCCCATGAGCTCGAGGACATACGCCTCCCCGCCCACGGCCTCGAGCTTGTCGATGGAGTTCAGATAGTCGATGAGGGAGATGGAGTCGATCGGAATCGAGCTCTCGTACATCGCGCTCATAGCTACGAAAATCGTCTTGTGTGACGGGCGATAGAAGTCATCGGGCATGAGCTCGACGAGGGCCTCCTCGACAACCTCGCCCGAGAGCAGCATGGCGGACAGAACCTTCGCCTCGGCATCGATGTTGTTGGGCAGCCCCTTCAGGGCACCGCGGTCAATCGAGGCGGAGGGCTCCCACCCAAAATCGTCAGCTCCGCTCATCGCACTCCTTTCCTAGCCTCATGGCACACGCGCGCTGCATGGCGCGTCCACCGGGTCCTGGGACACACAATGGTAGGGCATCTGAGACCGAGTTCCCAGCGACACGACCCCAGGCAGACCGTTTTATCGACGAGAGGCCCAACCAGCTCCAGCTGTTGATAACTCACCGTCTTGAGCTGGGGACAATACGGTTATCAACGTTTTCAACAATGTGAATGACTCGTGAGATTGGAGTTATCCACAGAGATGGACGTGACCTGCGGGTTTGCGGCGAACGTCCAGCGCTTACTTTTCCTTAATACAGTGCTTACCTGCATGTTTAGCATTTTCGCAGGTAGATGCCTATGTAGAGATCGAATGTCATGACTTAGGCGAACATGCCCCAGGGCAAGAGGAACCCGTCTTTCAATCTGGGAAAGCCCGTTTACCTGGCACTTCAGTCACCACCACGGCCGCAACCTGTGGATTTCTCGGAATTTACCAGCATGCACCCAGCACCATCGCCGAACTTTCCCACAAAAAAGCCCCGCGCCTAATGGCACGGGGCTCATGAGTCGCGTAACTCGAAGCGAGTAAGCTACTCGGCAGCAGCCTCGGTCTCGACCTCGGCGGTCTCCTCAGCGGCGACCTCCTCAGCCTCGACGGTCTCCTCGGCCTGCTCCTCGACGCCCACCAGGACGACGATGGAAGCCTTGATCTCACGGTAGATGGAAATCTCCACCTCGTGGGAACCGGCGACCTTGATCGGCTTGCCAAGCTCAACGCGCTTGCGGTCGATCTCAACGTCGAGCTCGGCCTTGATCGCGTCAACGATCATGGCAGCGGTGACGGAGCCGAAGAGGACGCCCTCCTCGCCGACCTTGGCGTCGACGGCGACCTTCTGGCCGTCGAGCTTAGCCTTGAGAGCGTTGGCGTCGGCCAGGCGGACAGCCTCACGCTTCTCGATGTTGTTGCGACGCTCCTCGAGCTGCTTCAGGTTGCCCTTGGTAGCAGCAACGGCGAGCTTCTGCGGAATCAGGTAGTTCTCGGCGTAACCCTGAGCGACGTCGATGACGTCACCCTCGCCGCCCTTGCCCTTGATCTCACCAAGCAGAACAACTTTCATGGGTACCCTCCCTACTTCTTCTCGCGAGGACCGCGGGTGGACACCACGGGCACGGCGTACGGCAGAAGAGCCATCTCGCGGGCACGCTTGATAGCGTTCGCGATGTCGTGCTGATGCTGCGTGCAGGCGCCAGTGACGCGGCGCGGCTTGATCTTACCGCGATCGGTCATGTACTTGCGAAGGAGCTGAGTATCCTTGTAGTCGATGAACTCAGTGTTCTCCTTGCAGAACTGGCAGTACTTGCGACGCGGCTGACGGGCAGAATAATCATTAGCCATGTCTCAATACCTTTCGTGACGACGGTTCGAGCGAACTCTCACCGTCAATTACACATCCCTTAGAACGGGATGTCCTCATCGTAGACGTCGACCGCAGGGGGAACCGGAGCCGCCATGGGCGCCGGAGCCTGCTGCGGAGCGGGCGCGGGGGCGTAGCCGCCCTGCTGGCCGTAGGACGGGGCGGGGGCGTAGCCGCCTGCCTCACCCTGCTGGCCGCGGGACATGAACTCGATCTCATCGACGATGACCTCGAGCTTGCTGCGGCGCTGGCCGTCACGCTCCCAGGAGCTGTAACGGAGCTTGCCCTCGATAGCGACCTTCGACCCCTTCGAGAGATAGCGGCTCACGGCCTCCGCACGGGTGCCGAACATCGTGCAGTCCACGAAGTTCGGGTAGTCCTCCCACTCGCCCGTCTGAGGATTGCGACGACGGTCGTTGACCGCCACGCCGAAGCTCAGGACCTGGGTGCCGCTCGCAGTGGCGCGCAGCTCGGGATCGCGGGTGAGATTACCGGAAATGTTGACTCGATTGATGCTCATACGTGTTCACTACCTCTCACGCGGCGTTAATGGGCCGCATCCATACAAATGACCTACTCCTGGTCGTCGCGACGGACGATCATGTGGCGGATCACGGCGTCGGTAATACGAAGCACGCGATCGAGCTCCGCGATGGAAGCCGGGTCTGCATGGAAGTTGATGAGGGTGTAGTCACCTTCGGTGAGCTTGTCGATCTCGTAAGCGAGCTTGCGCTTGCCCCACTCGTCGACGTTGTCGACCTTACCATTGCCCTCGGCGATCGTGTTGTCGATGCGCTTCATCACGGCGAGACGAGTCTCGGGATCGAGGTTGGGGTCAACGAAGAACAGCAGTTCATAAGCCTTCATGTGGTCACCTCCTCTGGACAAACGGCTTCGGGTCGTGAAGGTGCGCCCGAAGCAGGAAAAGACGTGCTAACTATAGCCGAGTCCGCACATCTTGCAAGGTGTCCGCTGCCGCACCCCATGACCTCCACATTTTCGAGCACTTCTGCCAGATACCCAAGCATGCGATCCGCCACGTGATAAGCATGCCACGCCGCCCAGACACAAATCCGCCCTCCATCGCACCGCGTCTTCTCCGATATCTGGCCTTCGTCCTCCCCCATCTGAAAGACGCAGCATGCGCACAACGCGGCCGAAAATCAAAATGTGCCCCAGCCGCGTTTCCCACAAACAAGAAACACAACTGGGGCACTATGGCAAACGAAGGCTATCCCGATCCTATTCCGCGATGGGACCGCCGTCCTCATCGCCGGGAGCATCATCGATGCTGATCGGTCCGAGCGGAATGGGCTTCTTCTCAACATCCGGAGTGGCGTCGACCTAGGTCTCCTCAACAGTCTCAACTTGAGCCGTCGCGAAAGTCTTCGCCTCGGCCTCGACGGAATCGGTGGGCTCGATCGGCTCGACGGGGTCGGAAGAAGTGGCCGAGTCGACGGGCTCAACGGGCTGGGCGGAGTCGACGGGCTCAAGGGGCTGGGCGGAGTCGACGGGCTCGACGGGCCGGGCGTCATCGGCGGGGGCAGAGGCTACAGAATCGGGCTCTCCAGCCGGCGAGGCCATAGGATCCACCGGTGCGGAGGCGTAAGCCGTGCGAGCTCCGTGGTGGGGAACATCGTCGGGCAGGGGGGCAGACGAGACACCCCAGCGGTTCACGTCAAAACGTGCGAACCACTGTCCCATCGCATTCACACTCACCAGGTTCATCGCCGTCGAGATCACATTGCCCACGAACAGCAGGGCCATCAAAAGCAGCACGAAGAGCAAAACCGGGCCGGCACCCATGCGCAGGAGCTGGTCGGCCAGGAAGTGCCAGCCGGTCATATAGCCATCCGAAAGCCCAGTCACGGCGGTGGCGCTCAGCAAGCCGCCCATCAGCACGAGCATGGCCACCATCGCCACAACGAACCCGTAGACCGAAGACGCCACGGCCCCGATGAGTGTAACCAGCAAGACCTTGCAAAAGCCTCCGAAGTCACGGACGACCATCTGGAACAGTCGGTCGAGACGCCATCCGGCAGAAAAGCTGTCGTACAGCGTTCCGCGCAGCGCCGCCGCCTGCAAAAACGTACCGGCGAACACCATGATAACGAGGTCGAGCAGGAAGAACGTCGCCCCGGAAGCCAGGATGACCGAGTTCGCGAGACCGCTGCCGCCCGTGGTCATCGCCATCAGCGCCGCAAGCGAACCGGGAAACAGAATCTGCAGGACCAGGCCGCAGACAAAGGCCTGGGAAATCGTGATGAGGAAGGCGCGGGCACCCGTGGAGATAACCTTGCCATAGTCAACGCCGCGCTGCTTGGGGGCGGATTCCACGCCCCAGGCAGTGAGCCGCGCCCACTCGAGGCCATAACCGAGCACGGCGATCTGGCCCAATATCGGAATCCAGCTGACCAATGTCAGGACGAGCAGCGGTTTCACCCATCCCTTGTCGCGCGTGAGCATCCGCCACGACGACATGAAACCAACTTCACCAGTTTGCATGCGTGCCTCAATTCCTCAGTCTTCGCCATTTGCATGACTGAAGTGTATCCCGATGAACGCGGTAGTTTCACTTGCAACACCCATCATTAAGCACAGCTTAAGCCGCTCGCAAGAACCCCCTAAGAGTACTGTTCCCCGCGCAGACAGGGCCTGGGTCACAAGGCGAAATGCGCACCCTGATAAAACACCCGCCGGCGCCACAACTCCCGTTGGGCGTGACCCATGGTCGACATATAAAAAAACGAGCCACTCGGGCTCGTTAACGCGATGCATGATGGCGGAGGAGGAGGGATTCGAACCCTCGTACGGGGAGTACCCGTAAACGGTTTTCGAGACCGCCGCATTCAACCACTCTGCCACTCCTCCGTAGGATGTGAAAACGGCACGCGATCCAATTGGATGCGTGCCGCTGAAAGTTCTGGCGGAGAGTCAGGGATTTGAACCCTGGAGACGCTTTTGGCGCCTACACGATTTCCAATCGTGCTCCTTCGGCCACTCGGACAACTCTCCGTGAATGCAGGGGCTATTGTACCGTAAGTTGGGTGGGATGCAACAGTAATTCTTGGAAAAGGAGGCAAAATTGCTCTGCCCCCTCCACAACTGCCTCCGCTAAGATGGTTGAGCCAGTTCATTTTCCCAGGGAGGCACCGTGTTTCCGGCCGTACTCGCAGTCACGCAAAGCGCCGTCTCGGCTTCCGTCATTGCATCCGAAAGCGTCGCGATTCCACTCGCGTTCGAGCTGCTCGCTGTCGTCGTTGCAGCGGCGACGGGCGCGCTCACGGCTCGCGAGAACAAGCTCGACCTCGTCGGCGCCATCGGCCTGGCGGTGCTCGTCTCGCTCGGCGGCGGTCTCATCCGTGACGTGATCTTGCAGGAGGGCAACGTCTACATCCTCCGCCAGCCGCTCGCCCTGCCCGTCGCCATCGCAACGGCCGCGGCGGTGTTCACGTTCCCCGTTATGGTCGAAAAACCCGACCGCCTCGTGGCGATACTCGACATCTTCTCCGTCGGTCTGTTCGCCGTCATGGGCGCAGATAAGACGATGCTCTACGGCTATCCCGCCATCACCTGCGTCATGATGGGCTTTTTCACCGCCGTCGGCGGCGGTCTGCTGCGCGATGTCTGCCTCGCCCGCGTGCCCTATATCTTCCAACGCAGTAACCTGTACGCGATTGCGGCGATCGCAGGCGCACTCACCTACATCGTTCTCGTGCAATGCCTCGATATTTGGAACATCGCCGCGGCCGTGATAAGCGTCGCCGTCACCATGGCCGTCCGTTGGTGGTCCATCCGCTACAACATCATGAGCCCCACTGAGGTCGATCTGCACAAGCTGCCCGAACCGGTCAAAAAGGTCGCCCGCCCGGTGGTTCGCCCCGTGCGCAAGGCGGCTCAACATGTGAGCGCCAAGACAAGCCAGGCTGCTGAGCAGGCCCGCCTGCGCAAAATCGAGCGTCAGCACAAGCGCGATCGCCAGCGGGAGACCCACCGCCATCGACGCTAGCCGGTAAAGAAAAACGGGTCGCCGCCCGAAAGCGACGACCCGCAGCCGTTCAGCTATGCGCACCGAATACTAGTGCTTGCGACGCTTGGACGCAGCGGCCAGAGCAGCGACGCCGGAGATGCCGGCGGCTATCATCGGCAACATGGACGCATCGCCGGTCTTGGGGAGCTTGTTCGTGGGCTTGGCGGCCGGCTTAGCCGGCTCGTCCTTCACCCAACCGCCATACAGCGTGGTGTCGGCCGTGACGGCATCCTTCGCGAAGTCCCACTTCTCGGCAACAGTACCGTCAGCGTTCTTCACCTTGAACCAACCCAGGAACTTCCAACCCTTGAGGGTGGGGGCGGCAGGCTCCTCAAGCAGAGCCCCGTCCTTGACGACAACGGCAACAGGCTTGCCGGCGCCGGATTCAAAGGTCACCGTAAACTCCTTGGGGAGCTTAGCCAGAATAGTCTCCGCCTTGGTCATCGTTTTAGAGAGCTTGGCATCAGCGAAATAGGTGTTGCACACTGCGCAGTACCAGTGCTCGACGACGCCCTCGGCCTCAACGGTCGCAGGCTTTGCCGGAACATGGATTGCCTTGTGGCCGAGCTTGGCAATGACAAGCGTGTTGGGGTCGGTGACCGGAGTCTTCATACCCTCATCCAGGTACAGATCACCGCAGTCCTTGCACTTCCAGTGCGCTTTCGCACCGTCCTTGTCGCAGGTAGCGGGAACTTCAGCAACCTCGACGAGCACGTGCTTGTGCACACCAAAGCTGCCATCGGGGTTCTTGTTCAGGCCGAAACCGGGGACGATGTAATCCTCGTTGGGAATGGCGCCCTCGTACGTACCGCCGGAGACCTGCACGTCGTTCGACGTATTCTCCTTGCTATCGGTGAAGATGACCTGCTGGTCGCCCGTACTGACGAACGTTCCGCCGCTTACAACCACCTTGCCGTCCTCGAAGCCCTTGGCACCCATGAGATTGAAAACACTACCCTTGGCGCCATCTGAAGGATCAATGGTACCGCCAGTAATGGTCAGGTCGTTCCAGTTGAGGATGGCGGCGTTGGCGCCATTCTTCACCTCGCCGCTCTTGATCACCATGACGCCATAAGAATCGTTCTTGATGTATTTACCGCCCTCAATAACACCGCCGTCAACCGTCAGCTTGGCAACATAGCCGTCCTTCTCGGGCTTGCCGCTATACCAGCCGTTGTCGACAACGCTCGAGAATCCGGCAGGTTTGCCGTCCGCGAGGAGCAGCTCGACCCTGGAGCCAGCCTTGAGCGTCAAATCCCCGCGATTCAAAACGGTGTAATAGGAGTTTCCGTTGCCCGAATTGGGCTTAAGCGTACCCGCCTCGGCAGAGCGCTTGAACGTTCCGCCAGAAAGCACGGTAACGGAACCTTCCTCGGTTACCAAAGCGGCGCGCCCATGCGACACATTATCGACCACACCACCGCTGGCAGAATCCACAACCGTGAGCTCACCCTTGTTGGTAATGGTGTGCTTGCCGGCAACGTTGGTGATCTTGTGGCCAGCGAGGTCAAGGGTAGCGACCTTGCCCGCAGGGATGACAACGGATTCGGTCACGTCGGTCAGAAGCTGAACGGTCGCGCCGTCGGCCGCGGCCAGGGCGTCTGCGAGCTTCGCAAAGGTCACAACGTCACCACTGGGCTTAACCACGGCGGCAACGGCCTTCTCACTCGGCTTGACGAGCGTGCCGCCCACCCACTCATGGCCATCGGGCGCAGCCAACGCGACGGACGGGTCCTTAACGACCTTGATGGCCTCTGCGGATTCATCAATGCAAACAAGCTTGGCGTTGGAAAGGTTGCCGCCATTGATATTCAGACCGAACGGACCCTTGCCAGTCGCGGCGCCGAAGACGCTCGTCTCGATAACGCCGGCGATCTCGCCCGCTCCCTTCTCGACCGTCACGACAGCAGACTCGTAACCTTCGAAGCGACAAACATCGAATGCCGCCTTAGGGCCGGCCCCGCCGGCGTAAATGTTGGTACCGGCGCCGATAGTCACGTTGCCATTGTTATTGGACAGCGTGTACGCGGTGTGCGGACCGCCCTTGAGTGTGACGCCTTCCAGCTTGAGATTGTGTAGTTCTGAATAAGAATCTTTCCGCTCGCGCTTTCGGTGGTGATGACACCGTTCCGGAACGTCAAGTTGCTACCCATGATCAGTTGGAATGCGTTGGTCTCGGTACCCGTCGAACCGACCATGGGATCGGTCACCGTGTACGTGTGCCCACCAAGGTCGAAGGTGAACTCCTGACCCCCGGCAACTTGAACGCCCGGTCCGGTCAGATCCTTCGTCAGCTTGATAGTACTGCCCTGTGGCTCCTTCTTGTCGACAATCGCCTTCACCGCTTCGGGCACCGAGGCGTACGCGCTGTCGCCAATCATGACGTCGCCCTCAGCCGCATGCGCGGCAGGCGCAAATCCTACGGCTGCGGCGATCATCACCGCGAGAAGCGATAGGATGCGCGGGGCCTTACTCCATTTTCTCATCGTTCGGTCCTTCCATTCGCTTACTCGGCCTTCTGGCCGCTCAGCAACAAAATACCCCGTTGCAAACAAAGGAAATCCAACCCCTGATTGACCTATCGCCAATCGTCGTGTTTTGTCACCTGAACGGTGTGCCACCAGGCCTTTAACTGCTTGATATAGATGATGCCGAGAGCGGTACAACCACCCTCGGCATCACGCCTGGACCCATATCCGATTAACGAAGAGTATGGCCTCTTGAAGATTTATTTCGACTTTCCCCGCATCTTGACCACGATGCCGGCGACGACGGCGATACCTCCGATCACGCCCATGATTACGACCGGAATAGCGGAGTCATCACCCGTCTTCGGCAGAAGGTTCAACGGCGCAAGGACAACCTGCTGGGCAGTGGGAAACGTCGGCTGCATCGGGACGGCCGGCGCAGGCGCCTCAAGCTTCGGCAGCACCGTATCGACTTTCTCAATCACCTGCGCGAGGCCGGCATCGGCAAACACGAGGCCACAGCGGTCGCACTCCCAGTACTCGGTATTTCCCTCCGCCTGGGTCGTCGGCTCCACCGCGGGCACATGCTTGACCAGGTGCCCAGGATGCAAAATCACCTGCTCGCTCGGCCTGATCATGTTGCGGCCCTCGGGATCGGCAAAAGACAACCCGCATCCGTCGCAATGCCAGTACTCGGGACGCCCGTCCACCATACAGGTCGCCGGCACCTCGGGCACAAAGGAAAGCGCATGCTTGTGCACATCCATGCCGCCGAGAACCTCGCCCTCGATCTTCACCTCATTGAGCACGCGGAGGTTGCCATCGTTTTGAATCGCCACCGACTCGGCACCGGGTGCCGCCTTCACCACGCCGCTCTCCAGAATCGCCGTCGCACCGGGTTCGATCACCAACGCGGGAACACCAGAGGCAGGAGCGATAAGCGCGGCGGTTGGTTCCACGGCATCTATCGTCACCGTTGCACCGGCCTTCACCGTGATGGTCGGCGTGCCGCCCATGCCCTTGAGCGTATGGGCGAACAGGCTGATCCTGAGGTTCTTGCCGGCAGGAACCGTCACAGACTCATTCAAATTGTCAATCAGCGTGGCACCGGACCCCGTGAGATCGGGATCGACGCCGATGGCATCGACCGCCTCCTGCAGCGTGTCGAAAAACGTTCCGAAAACCGAGACGGGCCCGATGTTGAAATCCGGGAACAGCGGCCCATCCAACAGCCCCGCCTGCTTCCCGGCGACGTGCCCAGCAGGCTCCTCCGCACGCACCGCAGCCGGGGCCACGGCAATGCAGGCCAGCAAACCGGAAAGGGCGACAGCCGCCGCACCCCGAACCATCTTCGAGAACTTCATGCCCAGCCCCCTCGGATTACGCCTCGAAGCTCAGCTGCTCAAGACGATCGAACAGGACGTCGCGGCGAGTGAGGAAGTCCCACGGGTCGAAGATCTCGTCGAGCGTCTCGGGCGTCACGGTGCACTCGGGATCGGCCTCCAGGCGAGCGCGCAGATCCAGGCCATCCACGGCGGCGTGAACGTCATCCCACACGGCCATAGAGTTGCGCTGCACGATCTTGTACGCATCCTCGCGCGAAATGCCCGTATCGACCAGGGCGAGCAGCACCTTGGAGGAATAGATCAGGCCGCGCGTGAGATCGAGATTGGCCTTCATGCGGGCGGGATACAGGATGAGGCCGTCCACGATGCGGATGAGGCAGGTAAGCATGTGATCGAGCGCCATGAAGCTGTCCGCCTGGGCAACACGCTCGGCGGAGCTGTGCGAGATGTCGCGCTCATGCCACAGCGCGACGTTATCGAACGCGACCTGGGCGTTGGCCTTCACGACGCGGGAGAGGCCACAGACCTTCTCAAGCGTAATGGGATTGCGCTTGTGCGGCATAGCCGAGCTGCCCTTCTGGCCCTTGCGGAACGGCTCCTCCACCTCGAGGGTGTCGGTCTTCTGGAGGCTGCGGATCTCGGTAGCGATACGGTCGCAAGTCGCAGCGGTAGTGGCGAGCACGCCGGCCAGGTACGCATGGTGATCGCGAGAGATAACCTGGGTGGACAGAGGGTCGTGTGCCAGACCGAGATGCTCGCAGACATACTCCTCGACGAACGGGTCAATGGAGCTGTAGGTGCCAACCGCTCCGGAGATGGCTCCAAAGGCGACGTTCTTGCGGGCGTCCACCAGGCGGTCGAGGTCACGCTTGAGCTCCCAGGCCCAGCTGCCGAACTTCATACCGAAGGTCATGGGCTCGGCGTGGATGCCGTGGGTACGGCCCACGCACAGGGTGTCGCGCTCCTCGAACGCGCGGCGGCGGCAGATCTCTCCGAGCTTACGCACGTCCTCGATGATGATGTCGGTCGCCTGGACGAGCTGGTAGCACAGGGCGGTGTCACCCAGGTCGGAGCTGGTCATGCCGTAGTGGACCCAGCGGCTGGGCTTGGGCTCGCCCTGCGGGACCTCGGCGTCGATGTGCTCGCCCATGTTGGTGAGGAAGGCGATGACGTCATGATGGGTGACCGCCTCGATAGCGTCGACCTCGGCCCTATCGAACCCGGCGTGCTCACGAATCCAGGCAGCATCCTCTTTGGTGATGCCGCACTGGCCGAGTTCGGCCTGGGCCTCACAGGCGAGCACCTCAATCTCCTGCCAAACGGCGTACTTGTTCTCGAGCGAGAAGATGTGGGCCATCTCAGGACGGGCGTAGCGATCGATCATGACGAGGGCTCCTTTCATGAAAAGAGCCCGACACCTCCACGGTACCGGGCTCTTATGGCTTCGATGGAGCGGGTAACGGGACTCGAACCCGCGAATGTCAGCTTGGGAAGCTGATGCCTTACCACTTGGCGATACCCGCGTGCGGTTAATCCTACCACGCGCACTCCCGCACAGGCAACCGACGTCTTTGCGCTCTTTCTTTGAATGAAAACGAGTAAAAACGAAGGCCCTGTGAACTGCTCGCCGCATGGCGTCATCTTGAGCTGGGGGACGGCACGAATGGTCAGTTTTTCTCAGCTTCTTACCAAAGCGACGACAGACCAATCGAGATGCTCTCGGGATTTCGCATCGTAGCATCGCCCCACGGGCAATGCACCACAAACACAGCCGTCCGCGTTCAACCACGAGACCACGGGAGGGCACGATGATCGACAAGAGGAAGAAACCGACACGCGGGCTGATCGGAGGTGGAAACGCCAAAAAGGGACGTACGGCAACCGATGGAACCGCGGCGCGGCAGGCGCGCGGGCGTCGGCGGACTTATCCCCTGCCGGGCGCGACACTCAACGCCAGAGCTCGTACCATTCTCATATTCATCCTCATATCTGCAGCATTTTGCGCACTCTCAGGTCTCGTGGGACCCTGGTCGCGCAGCGCGTTCGCCGCAGATGGCTACACGCACACATTCCCCAACGGAAATACGGTTGAGGTGCATCCCGACGGGACGGTCACGGGCACCTGCGTGATGTCGGGCAACGCCGTTGTGGGAGGCAAATTCAGCGGAAATGTCACCATGCCGGACGGCGCGACGTACCCCGCACTCTGTTATGAAGTGGTCATCGGGGTGCCGAACCACAGCCTGTACCCGGGTCCCTGCGACGGCGCATATCCTTTTGAGGCAAAGCGAAACCCAAACGGCACGTACTTCGTATTGATCAAAAGCCAAAACGCAGCGGCCGGTGCACCGGGCACCGTGCCAAGCACCTATCCTTACCAACGCTGCTGCACCAGAGAATGGAAGCTCGTGCTCGATATGGACGTCGAGTTCGCCAAGCGCTCCAAGGCGCCGAACCTGACTGACGGCAACTCGGCATACACACTGAGCGAGGCCTCCTTCGACTTATACGACGCCGCGGATGAACGCAAGGTCACCTCCATCACCATGGATGCCGGCGGCAAGGCCCGCTGCAAGCTCGCCCCTAACAAGAACTATTACGCCGTGGAAACCAAGGCACCCCAGGGCTACAAGCTGCATCAGGGCCGTATCCCGTTCCATGTGGACCCCAAGGGCACCGCGATTGTATTCGAGGACGCGCCGGGGACCGTCTCCCTCACCGTTCGCAAACAAGATGCCGCCACCGGCGGCGGAGCACAGAGGGGCCTCTCCCTAAAGGGCGCCCAATACGAAGTGACCTCCCTGTCGACCCAGGGATGGAAAACGCATATGACAACGGATGAACGCGGCGTCGCCACGGCGACGAACATCCCTCTGGGCCGTATCTCCGTGGTCGAGACAAAAGCACCCGAAGGCTATCGGCTCGATCCGACCGTGCATACCTACGAGGTGAACGGCGGCCAGCTTGGGACATCGGGCGTGTTCGAACTCTCACCCAAAGAAGGTTACGGCGAAGTGCCCTGGGCATTCGATATCGAGGTGGTGAAATACCTCGAAAATGGCGACGAGGGCTCCGGATTGCAAAAGCCGGGTGCCAAAGTACGCTTTGACATCATCTCAAACTCGACCGGCAAAACCGTCGGCTCCATCACGACCGACGACCGCGGAAGAGCGTCGAGCGCGGGCAGGTGGTTCGGTGAGGGATCGCGCATCGACGGCATCAAGGGCGCCATCCCCTACGACCGAAAAGGATATACCGTCCACGAGGACCCCGACAGCACGCCCGCGGGCTATCAACCATGCCCCGATTGGGTCATTGGGACCGACCAGATGGTAGACGGGAGCACGTTGCACTACATCGTCGACAATGACTTTGTCGGATCGCGGGTGCAAATCGTGAAATGCGACGCCGCCAGCGGTCAGCCCATCCCACTCGAAGGGTTCACGTTTCAGGTGCTCGACAAGCACAAGAAACCGATATCCCAGGAGGTTTGGCATCCCAATCATGCGGTGATGGACACTTTCACCACCGACGCCACGGGATGCGTCACGTTGCCCGAGCCGCTCGAACCGGGAACCTATTACATCCGGGAAACGAAAGCCGTGAAACCCTATCTGATCAACGGGGACGAAATCGAATTCGACATTGCCGACGACGCCGAAACGCAACCGCTGACCGTCGTGCGCATTTCAGACGAACGAGCGGCGGGATCGGCGTCAATCGTTAAGCGCTGCGCCGATGACGCCTGCCCATGGTGCGAGGAGGGAAACGCAATCGAAGGCGCACGCTTTATCGTGGTAGCCATGGAAGACATCGTGAACCCGAGTGGCTCCGTCGATATGCCCAAGGGTGCGACGGTCGAGCTCGACCCCACCGACGAAAGCGGTGTGGCCTGTATCGATGGGTTGCCGCTCGGCAGCGGGAACGCTCGATATGCGTTCGTCGAGGTCGAAGCGGCGCCGGGACACATTCTCGACCCCACCCCCATACCCTTCACCCTGAGCTGGGTCAACGCGGAAACACCCGTGGTCGACATCGAAGTGACGCATAAGAATGCCCCCACCGAAACCGTCATACATAAGACCGATGCGTCGACGGGAGCGCCCTTGGCCGGGGCATCGTTCGATGTCTGGCCTCGACAACTCGAATTCAAACAGCAGGTTGAGCCCGAGCGGATGGCCAGCGACGGGAATCTGGGGTCGCTGCTGATCACGAACTGCATCGGCGCTCGCGACTGGGAGAACGTCGAGATCCGACTTGACCAAAAGGTCGACTACGCACTTGCCAGGGCGTCGGTCCCCGTCGGCTACTCCTTACATCTCACCCGAATTTCCGACAGCGGAGAAAAGGAGGTTGGGACCTCTGAGTCCGATGCGACGCGTGGCGCCGAGCGCGTAACGCTCGGCGATACGGACGATATGCTGGCGCCCGGCACGTATCGGATCGATCTGCTTGATGCAGACGGGACGGCCGTACACGCCGACTACGAAAAGGAACTCCGCATCGAAGCGGGCACGTCACACCTCATCGCCTACACTCCGGGCATATTCGGCATGAGGGGCCGGGTTTCCGTCGAAACGAGAGATATCGAACTCGAATCATATGAGACCGACGACTTTGACCTGAATGGCGATCTGGCCATCATCAGAGACGTTAAACCGGGGTCGTATCGGCTAAGCACAACATCGACCAGCGATGAGAAGCTGAGCGCAAAAACGGATGTGGAGATTGCTTTTGGCGAACCGACTCATGTGCAATGGCGTGAGTCCCAGCTCTATCGCACGGATCACACACTCGTACCATATGCCAAGAAATATCTGGATGCGGCGTTTTCCCGTGCGGGCATTTCAACGGTGACGGACGAACATGGAGACATTGCCCTAACGCACCTTCCGATGCTGCCCCATGAACTCGACGCACTCTTCAACCTGATTGCGCTCGAAGAGCAGCAAGATCAGCCCCGGCATATGGCTGGACCGAGCACCCGCGAGGCCGAAGAGGAGGCGTTGACCTGGTGCGTTCAGGAAATGCATGCGCCCGCCGGATACGTTGCCAACAGAGAGGTTCACACATACGCAACCCAAATCATGCCGAACGAGGAGGGGGTCGCATCTCAGCGCATCGACATTGCCAACGACTACACCAAAGTCGAAATCACGAAGCGGGCATCTGAAACCGAGGAGCCGCTTGCGGGCGCACTGCTCGAACTCACGGACGGAGAGGGCAACGTTATCGAAAGTTGGACGAGCACAACGGAGGCCCATCGTATCGAACGGCTCGAACCGGGATCCTACACGCTGACAGAACTCAGATCTCCCCACACACACGAACCGGCCGCAGCGCTCACGTTCAACGTGAAACCAACGACGGGCGTCCAGATGGTCTCACTCCACGACAGTCCGATTAGCGTGTCGGGCAAAATCGATAAACGTCAGGAGATTGCGAAACCCGCTGCTCCGGACGCAGAAGCGAATGGAGATGGCCTCAATCGCGCGAAGGCGCGGGAAAGCGAAGACGGTTCGTTCTCGTACGCCCTCGACTATCGAAATGACAGCTCAAGCTGGGTGGATGAGTTCACCGTTGAAGACAATCTCGATGCGGCCGAGAACGGCATGGCTGAGCTGACGGGCATCACGACCGGGCGGTCGCACGGCGATTATGACGGGAAGTTGAACGTTTGGTATCGCACGAATCTCAACCGAGAAGACGACGCGGAGGAAAAGAACGCCAATGCAACGCTTACAGATGGGCACGTGAACCCTTGGCTTGACGACGCGGCAGTTGCGAACATCGTCGGCGCGGATGGTCGAGTGAAGGACTATGGGGGCTGGAGACTGTGGAAGGAGGGGGTCTCGGCCACTGAGAGCACCTTCTTGTCCGTCTCCGATCTGCCCCTTGAATCGGGCGAGGCCATCACCGACATCCGTCTCGAGTACGGGTGCGTGAACAAGGGCTTTACGTCGAGACCGAGCCAATGGGATGGCGCGGACATCAAACATCCGCATGACGATTGGAACCCCGTTCCCCCAACACATGGGAAAAAGCAGGATGCAGACGGGAAGTCGACAGACGCATATGCGCCAACGCTGATCCATATGCGCGCGCTGCCCGCGTACACCGGCGGCAGTTCGATAGACAACCGCGCTCATGTTTCGCTCTACCGCAATGGAGGTGGTGAAGGCCTTGAAGCGCACGACAGCGACGCCGTCCATCAAGAGGCGGCAAAGGCGCAGGCACATCCAATCATCAGCCTCGATCAGACAGGAGCCGCCCCTTTGCTCAGAACTGCAGTTGGCCTCTCCATCGCAAGCATCGTCGCCGCAGGATACACATGGCAACGAAAGCGCTGGCGAAGCGGTCGAACGGCGAGTTCTGCTGGCTTGCGTCCTAAGCGCGATTGCGGGCGCGGGACTCTCTGCAGCCGAATCACTCACATCCGCTGAACGGAAGACGAGAGACCTGTGTGAAAGAATTCGATTTCAGCCAAAGTCTAAGGAGAGAGGATGCGCCGAGCTGGATTGGAGGTCCCTTGCTCAAATCAACTCCGAAATCGTGGGTTGGATCACGGTTTCGGGCACAAGCATCGACTTGCCCGTTGCCCTGCCGTCAAAGAACAAGGCGCGCGATTGGTATCTCGATCACGACGCATGGGGGAAGCGCAGCGAACTCGGCTGCCCCTACCTTGACGTGAGATGCGAGGAACGAGGGGCGCACCTGCTCGTGTTCGGGCACAGACTTGGCCGATCGCGCCACATGTTCACCGAGCTCGCAGGAACTCATGAGCAATCCACCTTCGATGCAATCGGAAACGCAACCTGGAATAGCCGCGCGGGAAGCGAGGTATTCGAACCGGTTCTCTCACTTGTTGTCGACAAAGACGACGCCCTCATACAACGGTTCGAATTCGATTCGCCTTCGGAGCTGCGAGACTGGTTGACCGATTTGCTGGCCCGCTCCGCCGCGCATGGAGGACACGCGTCCGACATCACTCTGGAAGCTCGGCGGGCCCTCACTCTTGTGACATGTGCGGAGGCACGGCGCGGCGGGCGGCGACGGACCCTTGTTGTGTTTGCCACTCGATAAGGAATTGCGAACGGCCCCCGATGCAACGAACCCCGGGGTTTCCCCGGGGTTCGCCCTTCGATGATTCGATGTCAGTCCCTCGACGCGGCTCGCGTTTCGAAATCGATTTCGTCCAGCTCTTCACCCTTCTGCTGTTCAGCTTCGACACGTTCGGCACGGATGCTCTCGGGCGTCGACCATATGCCGCCCAAGAAGAACGAGAGGCCCAGACCGAGCAGAACGGCAACGGTGGCCCCTATGAGATATTGGACCCAATGTTCCTTGATGAACTGAATCACACGTCCCCCTCAGGCATAAACCGTTACGAACGACGGATGACTTCGGTCACCACGTCAGACACGACGGCGACGTTCTCAAGGTCGACGTTATAGGGCTGATCCTCCTCGGTGCGAGCAAGGGCGAAGCCGGTACCCTCCACACCGCCGATGGTCAGCGAGCGGAGACTCATGTTCATTGCAACCTGAGCATCGGTGGTGACGTACGGCATATCAACCGTGGGGTACTCGTGATGGAAATCGGAACTCACACGCTGGACGAGCTTAGTGATGCGCTTATCTCCCTTGAGAACTCGCTCCTCGCCCTCGGTGGAGAGCATCGCGACCTGACCGGCACCGACGCTCTCGAGGTTGATGAGGAACACGCCGCGAAGCTTATCGCGATGGGCATCAAGGAAGGCCTGCATACCAGCGTTCCCGTTTTCGGAAGCGCCGGTCGCGACGAACCAGATGTCGTGACCGAGCAGCTCGTCGTCGCCCATGTCCGCAATGGCCTCGCGCAGCTCCTCCTCAGACGCATCGCCGAACGGGGCGGCACCGCCCTTCCAGTCATCGTCGTCAAAGTTGTCCCAAGAGCCGATATCGTGACCGCTACGCTTGGCGTCGAAGGAATCGTCAACGCCGAGCCAGTCACTCATGCTGTCCTCGTCCTTCTTTTTGCGACCGAAAAGACGGGACAGACCTCGACGCGGCTTCTCAGGCTCGGGTGCCGGAGCGCTGATGGTCTCGAATGCACCCTCGGGAGCGTAGCCCTGCTCAAACGGAGCGGGGGAGCTGATGACCGTGAAAGCGCTGCGGGCCTCAGCGGCCTGCTCGTCGAGAACGGGGGCCGTCACAGAAGGAGCGGCGGGAGCGGGCGCAGCCGTGGGAGCGGCGAAAGGATCCACCGGGGTCGCCGACGGATCGGGAAGGTCGAACAGGGATGCGCGATTGGCGGTCTCGGGCGTGCGGGGCTTGGGCGCCGATGCGGTGCTGGGGACGTTGATCACACGCTGGGGACGGGCGGGGACGGCACGGTTGACCTCGGCCATAAGCGAGTCGACCGTTTCGACCGGCTGCGCGGGCATGGCCACGGTACCGGAAAGATCGACCGAGCTCTCCTCCGCGGGCATGGTGAACATCTGCGTCGCACCGTCGGCGGAAGCCTCCTCGACCGATCCGTTCGGGGAGGGGGCGACAAAGGTGTCTTCGATTGCAGGAACGTCGTCATCGGAAGCGGAAGCGACATCGGGATTAGTAACATCCTCCATGTCGGCACCGGAGTCGAAGGAGTCATTCTGGGAGCCATCGTCCCCAGTCTCAGGCTGCTCGACCTCGGACTGGTCAACCTCAGCCTCAGGTTCGGACTCAGCCGCCGCATTCTCCGCGAGGGGCTCCTCCTCGATGACCTCATACTCGGCCTCGAGGATATAGTCATCCTCCTCGACGGGCGCGAACGCCTCGACGAAAGCGGCATCGTCCTCAACCTCATCGGCGGACTCGAGAACGTCTTCCTCGACAAACACCTCCTCGGCGTCATCGATGCGCTCTTCCGCGACTTCCTCGATTGCAACGGGCGCGGATTCTTCAGCCTCGATGGACTCGTGCTCGGCGAATTCAGGAGCCGGGACCACGACGGAGGCAGCCGGGGCGTCGCTCTCATACACGAAGGAGCAGGACTCGGGCATCATTCCCAGGGCGCGAATGACATCGGCACCGAAACGGATGTTGCCCTCGGAGTTCACGCGGAACGGCAGCTCATCCTCAGCAGCGACGTCCAAGTCGAGCTCGACCTGGCCCATCTCATCTTCGGGAAGCTCATTTGCCACGACCTGCGCGGCGGCGGGCTCGTCGACACGAGCCTCCTCGGCGCTTTCGGCATTCACAACGGCGGTGTGATCGGATTCGACGATCTCGAAGACCGCCGTCCCCTGCTCGACGGGTTCCTCCTCGACGACAACCCCCTCGACATCCGCATCTTCGTCGGCGGGATCGGCCTCGGTCAGGTTGACAGCCGTCATCCCGGCCTCGAGCTCGGCGGCGCTCATTGTGGACGTAGAGCCGAAATCGACCGCCTCAGCTGTGTCCTCACCTTCGGACTGCTCGGGCTGCTCGCCCTCCACGCCTTCGACGGCCAGCTCATCCTCTGCGCCCTCCTCCATCTCATGCGGATAGGAGGCCTGGGCGGCAGCAGCGGCCTCTGCAGCGGCGATGGCCTCCTCGAGGATGCGCTGCTGCTCGGCAAAGTACTCGTCGGCCGGCTGATCGGAAGGGAACTCCTCGCCCATCTCGTACGGGGCAACGGCGTCCATGACGCCGAGCATGGCCGCGACGGAGGACTTGTTGCACACGGCGCCCGTGGTGTAGGGCAGGAAGAAGCGATTGGCGATGATGGCGATGCCGTTCGCAAGCGGAATCAGGGCCGCCACGATGGCGAGCACCCATAGGACGACCTTTGCCGGATCGGGCAGCGGAAGCATGCGCACGACGGCAAAGATAGCGGGGGCGACCATGCAAGCGGGAAGGAGCTTCACGATGAGCGGACGGTACGCGGCGAAGGGCTCGGAGCTCAGCAGATCGGCACGCGGAGAGTCGTAGTGCGCCACAACGACCACCGGACGGTTGCGGGGAGATGCGAGCGGACCCGTGGCCTTGTGGTAGGCGATGACGTTCTGGCTCAGACCGCCGGAACCGAGGTTGGAAAGAACAGGGCGACCGGAGCGCTCGAGGACGAAGAGAACCGCTGCGGCGACAGCGATCAGCAGGCCCACAATGCCGGCAGGCCCGCCGATGCCGGCGAGCACGGCGCCGACGAACACCGCGATGCCGAGGCCGGCCTGGACGACCTTCGCCGAACCGCTCGCGCTGAACTCCTGCACCTCGGGCGCGAAGCCATGGTCGGAAAAGATCTTCGCGATCACATCCGCGGCGGCGCGCTCTTCCTCGCTGCAAGCAGGGGTGATACCGGTGTTCTGAAGCAGATGGCTCAGGTATTTCTTCGTATTCGCCATGTGGACTCCACATCGAACTCGTATGCGTGCAAACGCGCTGCAAGGACAACGCGCATGTATAGTCGCCAGTATACCCTTACTTGCGCCCTACCTGCCGAATTTTGACTTGGCAAGGCCTCTCGAACAGGTGCGTCGCGGACCCTCCACACCAACTTCCGGCCATTTGTCTTGCACTAAAATGGGTGGGTGGATACATAATTGTGCCCAAAGCAGTATCAAGCTGAAAGGGAAGTACCGCCGTGCACAGCACAACCGCGCACACAAGCGAAACACATCCTGACATGCCGAAACCATCCAGGAGGGTCGAGGGCGCACGCAGGATGCTCAACCTCCTATTCTCCCTGCACGTCTCCCCACGCCCACTCACGACGAGCGAGATCGTCGATGACCCCGAAATCGGATACCTTGGCAAAAAATCGGCGACACGCGGCAGCCGCTGCAAGGCGTTTAGACGCGACCGAGAGACCCTCGCCGAGCACGGGGTTCACATCCACGAGGTCCCGCCGCAATATGCGGGCGGCATCGCGGTAAACGAGGAAAGCGCCTGGGCGATCGACCGCGAGCGAACACATGCCGCCCAAGGAGTTCTCTCGCCTTATGACGCCGAGGAGATCGTCTGCGCCATCGACCAGGTCTTCGAGCTCCATGCGGACGACCCGACCCTATGGCCGCTGCAGACGGCGCGCACCAAGCTGTGCGAACTCGCTGGCAGAGACCCGTCGTCACCCGAGCGGGCAAATGAAGGCAGGGCTGACTTGAAATCCATCTGGAACGCGTTCGACCGACTCAAGCCCGTCGAGTTCATCTATCGCGACGCTCGCGGCATCGAGAAGAAACGCATGGTGGATACCTACGGCATGTTCACGCATGGAACGCACTCCTACCTTGTCGGATTCGACCACGATGCCGAAGACCTGCGCACCTTCCGCACCGACCGCATCATCTCCGCGAAGCACGCCCCCGACACGCGCCCTTCCTATGTAATCCCCGCCGAATTCGATGTCACAGGTCACCAATTCCTGCCGTTCGACTTCTCCCGGGCGGCCGCGAAGCCGTGCACCTTCACGTTTCCCGCGGGAATCGCGGCTGAGGAACTCGCGCCCATCACCCAGGGCAGGGGCGAACTGACACAAAGCGATGACGCATGGACCTGGAATATCGCGGTGCGAGACCTCGACGCCGCGGCATCCTTCACCCTCGAGCACGCCAGCCTGGGCATGCGGGCGCAGGCCCCCAGCGAGCTCGCCGGGCTGATTCGCGACCACATCGAAAAGGCGGTGAGCGCACATGAGTAGCGTCAACAAGCGCGCCCTCTCATCCGAAGACCTGCTGCAGACCGCGCTCAACCTCATGGAGCGCCTAACGACCGCCTCAAACGCCAGCATCGGCGCGGTATCATTCGCGCGCGACGCATCCATTTCCCTCGAGCAGACAAATGAGGTTGTCGAACTGCTGCAAGGCGTTGCCGATGAACGCAGCGGATCGCACATAGCCCTCGACTATCAGGATGGAGCGATAACCCTCTCGGGGGACGCAGGCCGCCTGGACCCCGTGCGGCTCACGCCGGCAGAGTCGCTGGCCCTGCGCCGCGTACTCACGACCTGCAACATCGGCGACGACGTGCGCGGGCGCGTCGAGGCGGCATTGTGCGCCGACCCCGAAGCGGACAACGAGACCACGGTCGATAAAACCATGGGTGGCGATCGGCTGCTCGGCGGTTTCCACCCTGTAATATCCGAGGCCATCGCCATCGGAGCGCGTCTCGCCATCTCCTACCGCGCCGGCGACGAATGTAGCCCGAGCGCGCGCCTGGTCGACCCCAAATTCATCGAGGTTTCCGGTGACGCCGCGTATCTCGTGGCTTGGAACGTTGAGAAGAACGCCCAGCGCAGCTACCGCCTCGATCGCATCGCGAATGCCGAGCTCACCGACGATTCCGTTGAGCGCCACGATTTCTCCCCGTATTCTGCCGCCGAAAGCCTGCGCGCCCATGGTGCAGACGCGACCTTGCGCTTCGTGAACAGCGGCGAGCTCGCATCTCGTGATTGGGAGGGTATCCGCCGAGGCACCGCGAACGAGCAAGAGGATGGCAGCGTGCTGGTCCATATCCGCTACACGTCCGCGCCCTGGCTTTTCTCACAAATCGCGGCCGCAGCCGGAGCCATCGTCATCGAAGAGCCCAAGAGCCTGAAAAACGACTTCAGAACGTGGGCGAAATCACTGCTATAAGCAAATGGGGCGCTCATGGGCGCCCCATTTATTACGCAATCCCCAATACGCCGCGCTCTTTAGCGACGCTCATGGCTCTCGCGCCACATCTCCAGATACCTGCCGACCTGACGCACCTCGATCCGCTGATGCGGGGCGGGAAGGGAATTCAGGAACTTCTTTCCGTACCCCTTGCTCACCAGACGCGAATCGGCCAGCACCAGCACGCCGGCGTCTGTCGACGTGCGAATAAGACGGCCGGCAGCCTGCTTCACCTCGAGCACCGCCTCCGGCAATGAGTAACGCGCCCATGCGCGATCCTCGCGGGCACCGCGCTCGCATGAGAGCGGGTCACTCGGGCTGGCGAACGGAAGCTTGGGGATAACAACGCAGCGCAACGTGTCGCCAGCCGCATCAAACCCCTCCCAAAACGCCTTCAACGCAAACAGCGAGCTCTTCTCATTCGAGAGGAAGCGGTCGCGCAGAATCTTTGCGGAGGTCGTGCGGCGCTGGCAGTCGAGCGCGAGACCACGCTGCGCGAGCCGGGGCTCTACGCGGTCGTACAGTTCCTCCATGTCGCGTCGGTTGGTGAACAGCGTGAGCGTGCTACCGCCCATGGCGATATGAACATCGACGAGCAAGGTTTCGAGCGCCGAGAGGTACGCGTCGCGGCTGCGCGGGTCGGGCATATCCGATGCCACCACAACCGCCATGTTGCGCTCGAAGTCGTAACTCGAATCGAGATGGACGGAACGAGAGCTCGACGACGAAATACGGTCCAGACCCACGGCGTGCTGGAAATGATCGAAGCTGTCCGAAACCGTCATGGTCGCGGAGGCGAAAATCGCGGTGTGAACCTCCGGCAACCACTCCTCCGCAAGAGCCTCTCCCACATCAAGTCGCTCGGCGGTCAGACATTCGCCGCCCGCTTTGAGACGACGATTGACCTGGCAAGAATATACGTAGCGGTCGTCCGCCCCATCGAGGATGAGCCTAAGGCCATCGCGAAGCTCGCGCATGCGACGCTGCCCGTCCGCGACATCGGTCACTAGGTCGGGCTTCTCCTCGGCCACGGTCTCTACGAGCGATGTCAGGTTCTTGGTCGCCTCGTCCAGAGCGTCGAGCGCGGTGCGACCCACCTCCTCAAACCCGGTCCACACCATGGAATCGCGCAAGTCATTGCCAATCCACATGTTCGCGTTGTCGTAGCCGCCCTCGGATCGAGCGGCGCGGGCGAGCTCGCGCACCGCGTCGAACAGCTCGGCCATGGCAAGAGAGGCGCGCTGCGTACTAGAGGACGCCTTCACAGTGAGGCCCATAAACAGCGTTGCTGCGTCGCTCAGCGCCAGGTCGCGGGCGATCTTGCCAAGTGCCCCGGCGCGATCGCCTCCCAGGCGCTCAAACACCGCACGGCTCTCGTCGGCAGACACTTTGATGGCCCATTGGCGGCGCGCTTCAGACTCGATGGAATGCGCCTCATCAACCACCCAGTGACGAATGGGAGGCAATATCTTGCCCTCAGCGGCAACGTTGCGGAAGAGCAGGGAGTGGTTCGTCACAACCACATCGACGCGGGCCGCACGACGGCGCGAGCCGTGAACCATGCATTTATCCGGGTAGAACGGGCACAGGCGGCGCGCGCACTCACGGGAAGACGTGGTGAGGTCGGCCTTGTTCACGCTGCGCCAGCGAATACCCAGCCCATCAAGGTCCCCCGTGGGAGACTGGCAGGCAAACGCATATAGAACGGCGATGGCGGTCAGGGTGTCCGCCGGATCGCGGTTGGTCTTGATTTCCTGGGCGCGGGCGAGGCGGTCGAGCTTGCGCAGGCAGGGATAGTGGTCGTAGCCCTTGAGGGCGCAATAGGTGAGACCGCCGTCCATCTCACGAGCCAAACGCGGGAGCTCGTGGTAGATCAGCTGGTCGGCAAGGTTGTTCGACTTCGTCGCAATACCGACGGTCACCTTATTTCTTCGGGCTAGCTCCGCCATGGGAACGAGGTAGGCGATCGACTTGCCAACGCCGGTACCGGCCTCGATCACGCGGTGCGTGGAGGTGGCGAGCGCATCGCGCACTTCGACGGCCATCTGCACCTGCTCTGAGCGCGGCTCGTATCCGGGATACATCCTGTTGACCAGGCCGCCAGGCGCAAAGCACTCCTCGATCTCCTCGCGCGAGGGAACCGAAATTCCAACGAGCTCGTCCGCATCCACGCGGGCCGCGGAGCCGATCTCCGCCTCCTCGTAAACTTTGAGAAGCTCGTATCGAGAATCGACAAGGGAGAACACCGCATCGGGTTCCTCAGCGGCCAAGAAGCTGAAGATCGGACGGTACGACCACGGAACGTCCGGATGCATATCCGCCAAGCGGCGCATGAGGCCGGCAGGAAGGTCGGCCAGGCCGCACAGCAGAATGCGCCACACGCCGCACAGTGCCTCAACATCGGCATTTGCTCGATGCGACACGCTCTCGCAGCCAAAGAGCTCGGCCATGACGGCGAGCTTATGCGACGCCAGACGCGGCAGCGCGATGCGGGAGAGCGCGAGCGAGTCGATCCAGATATCGGAAACATCGGCTCCACCTGGAACCTGCTCGATGAACCCGCGGTCGAATGCCGCGTTGTGCGCAACCACGGGACACCCGCCAACGAACTCCGCCAGGGACACCACAGCGTCAACTGCCGAAGGCGCATGCGCTACATCGGCATTCGTGATGCTCGTCAGCTTGGTGATTTCCTCGGGTATCAGCCCGCTCGGCTTCACAAAGGTGTCGAAGCGATCCACAATCTCGCGGCCGCGCAAACGGGCGGCCGCGATTTCGATCAACTCGCTATCGCGGTGCGACAATCCCGTGGTCTCCGTATCGAGCACGATGACGTCGTCCTCTATCAGGCCGAACGAACGCGTTTCAGCGCGCTGGGCGAGCGTCGCATAGCGCTCCACAATCGCCGCCGGCGTGCCGGGCAATACCGCGGCAGCCATCTCGAGCGGCGTAGCCGCCGCGGCGACGCTCATCGAGCAGCTCGCTCGAGGGCCAGCTCAACCAGCTCGGCGCACAGGTCGCTGAAGGCGATGCCGGCGTGACGAGCCTCGTCGGGAACGAGGGACTCGGATGTCATACCGGGGATGTTGTTCGTCTCGAGAATGATCGGGCCATCCTCTGTCACGATGACGTCGGTGCGAGAGATGCCGAACAGGCCGAGCGCCTCGTGTGCACGGCAGGCAATGTCCTGGACCTGGGCGTACACATCTTCGGGCAACTGAGCCGGAATACGATGGATGTCGTTGGGGTCGGCGTACTTAACCTCGAGGTCGTAAAACTCCGACTGCTGCGGCATCATGATTTCCACCACAGGAAGCGCGCGCAGGGTCTTACCATCGCCCAAAGCGGCAACGGAGCACTCAACACCAAAGACACGATGCTCAACCATGACCTTGTCACCGTGCTCAAAAGCAAGCTCGATGGCGGCAGAGAGCTCCGAGGGATCCTTCACCAGAGAGATACCATAGCTCGAGCCGTTCACAACCGGCTTGACGAAGCTCTGGGGGCCCACGATCTCGACGATCTCGTCAATCGACGGCATATCGGCGCGAGTGAAGGTGACACTCGGTGCAACGGGCAGACCTGCGCGACGATACAGCAGCTTGGAAAGGTCTTTGTCCATTGCGATACCGCTCGCCAGGGAGTTTGACCCGGTGTAGGGGATGCCGAGGAACTCCAGGATGTGCTGGGTCATGCCGTCCTCGCCGCCAAAGCCGTGCAAGGCGATAAAAGCAACGTCGTAATTGCCGCTTTCCAAACGAGAGAGGAAGCCCTGCTCGCCGGGGTCGACCATTTCAACCGTGCCGTAGCCAGCCTCGGTGAGGGCAGCGGCGGCGTTCTTGCCCGACGCAAGCGAGATCTCCCGCTCATCCGAGATGCCGCCCGCCAGAACCGCCACCTTCATCTCATGACGCTCTTTGCCAGCCATGTCGCCGCCTTTCACCATTTTCCCCACGCGACCTGCAACGCGAGGTGTCTATTTCACGCAATAACCGTGCGCTTCGCCATGAAGCGCACGACAATACCCTATTGTATAGGGTAACTATGCACCTGGGGGCCGATCACCCCATCACCCGAAAGGCGACAAATGGAACGCACCAATCGTTCTCGCGATATTCGTCAATTCGACCTTGATGACCTCAAGGAGCTCATGAAGGAGCTCGGGCAGCCCGCGTTTCGCGCCAAGCAGCTTTACGAGTGGGTTCACGAGAAGAACGTCTGTTCGTTTGACGAGATGACCAACCTGCCTGCCGGCCTGCGCCAGTCTCTCACCGAAACCTTTGCTTTCAAAGTCCCTACCGAGCTTGTGAAGCAGGTCTCCAAGGATGGTTCCCGCAAGTACCTGCTCGAATTCTCCGACGGTGTCTCTGTTGAGACGGTCGGCATGCCCAATCGCAACAAGCTTGCTGTCTGCATCTCCTCGCAGGCTGGATGCGCCATGGGCTGCGCCTTCTGTGCCACGGGTCTTGCGGGTCTTTCCCGCTCGCTCACCGCGCAAGAGATGGTCGACCAGGTCCTCCACGTTTCTCGTGACTTCGGCGAGCGTGTTACAAGCGTCGTCTTCATGGGCCAGGGTGAGCCCTTTGCAAATTTCGACAACACCGTTGAGGCACTTCGCATGCTGAACGACCCCGAGGGACTCGCGATCGGCGCACGTCACCTCACGGTCTCTACCTGCGGCGTCATCCCTGGCATCCGCCGCTTTGCGGAACTGCCTGAGCAATTTACGCTTGCCATTTCGCTTCACTCTGCGATTCAGACCACGCGCAATCAACTTATGCCCGGCGTTAAAAAGTTCACCCTTCTGCGCCTGCATGAGGCCATCCAGGAGTACGTCGAGAAGACCGGACGCCGCCCGACATACGAATTCGCCATGATCGACGGCATCAACGACACCAACCCTGAGATGCAGGCCCTTGTCGACTTCTGTGCCGGCACGCTTTGCCATGTGAATCTCATCCAGCTGAACGACATTCCCGACAGCCCGTTCCGCCCGTCGCCAATCGAGAAGGTCGAGGCGTTGCAGCGTCGTCTGACCATGCACGGCGTCGAGACCACCATCCGCAACTCCCGTGGCGGCGACATCGATGCGGCATGCGGCCAGCTCAAGCAGCGCCGCTTCCGCGCTCGATAGGGAAGAGCAGCATCAATCAGACCGTTTCATGTGAAACTGTGTGACTCGCCTTCCACTCTCTCCAGTCATTCAGATACGAAAAAGACCACCCATGTTTTGGGTGGTCTTTTTTCATGACGATAACCGCATGTGAAGTCTGATCATTTCGCTGGGCTCAAACAAGGGCATGGAATCTTATTTAGGTACCTTAGTATCCTAGATCCTCCCACTGCCGTTCGACCCAAGCCTGATTAATTTTCGGATTATGAGTGGCCTGAGCTGTTCGCATTGCAACCTCTTCACTCATCGTTTGCATCGCATCATGTGAAATCGGATTGAGCTGCTCAAGTTTCCCCTTAATAACTGATCCCAACTCAGTTTTATTCACGAGATACAACCCGATCCCCAAACCGGCAACTATCGAGGTCGCAAAGATCAGTGCCTGGTGAGAGCGTTTCACAACAACCGCCTAGCCTTACTCAGATTCAACCATAGAGGCGAGAATGCGCTGCAGATCGTCCTCGTCCTTAAACTCGATTTCAATCTTGTTCTTACCGCGAGTCGAACGAACCTTCACGCTCGTGTTAAACACCTGCCGCAAGACACGTGCAGCCTTTTTGTACGATTGCGGAGTAACCGGACGAGACGCCCGAGGCGTATCTCCGACAGAAAACAGTGGAGCAAGGTTCTCAGTCGCTCGAACCGACAAACCCTCCGCAACGACCTTCTCAGCCAACTTGATGCGAGCCTCTTCAAATGGAACGGCAAGAATCGCGCGAGCATGCCCAGCGGTCAACTTTCCCTCATACATCATCTGCTGAACAGCTTCTGGCAGATCGAGAAGCCTCAGTGAGTTCGTGATGGCAGATCGTGACTTGGACACTGCCTTCGACAACGCCTCCTGCGTCATCCCACTGGCCTTGATAAGCTGACGATAGCCTTTGGCCTCTTCGATTGGATTCAGATCGGAACGCTGAAGATTCTCAATGAGAGCAATCTCGAGCATCTTCTGATCATCGACGTCCTTAACAATTACCGGGACTTTATCAAGTCCAGCGATCTTGGACGCCTGATACCGTCGCTCGCCGGCAATAATCTCGTACTTGCTTCCATTTTTACGAACAAGCAGGGGCTGGAGAACACCGTTTTCACGAATGGACTCACTCAGCTCTTCCAACTCCGACTCATTGAAGTGTGTACGCGGCTGATTAGGGTTCGGAAAAATCTCCTCTATCGACATCTGGGTCTCAGTGGCTGTATAACCAGTCTCAGACTGAGCTTCACCCATCAAGGAACCAAGACCACGGCCAAGAGCCGGCTTCTTCTTAGGGCTAGGCACGACGAATCACTTCCTTTGCCAGATCCATATACGCCCGAGCCCCCTTGTTTGAAGGCGCATACTCAATCACGGGCATTCCGTACGAAGGAGCTTCAGAGACCTTCACGGAGCGAGGGATACAGGTCTTAAACGCTATGTCGCCAAAGTAGTTCCGAACTTCCTCAACAACCTGGTTTGAGAGCGACGTGCGCGAATCATACATCGTCATCAAGACGCCATACGTATCCAGATCCTTATTAATGCGACCCTTAACCATGCGCATGGACTCAAGCAACTTGGTAACGCCTTCAAGCGCATAGTACTCGCATTGAATGGGGATCAAAACGCTATCTGCTGCAGCAAGTGCATTGATGGTAAGAAGGCCAAGTGATGGCGGACAGTCAATAAAGATGAAATCAAACTCGTCTTTAACCGGTTCGAGGAGATCTTTCAATCGTGTCTCGCGCGCCATTGCAGAAACAAGCTCAATTTCAGCACCTGCAAGCTGGATGGTGGCAGGAATAATAAAGACACGCTCACTCACAGTATCGTGAATCAAGTTCTCAGCTGGAACATCATGAAGCAATGCATCATATATGCACTGAGACAATCCCTCTTTATCAACGCCGATACCGCTCGTACTGTTTCCCTGCGGGTCGAAGTCAACAATAAGAACCTTGCGGCCTTGCTTGCCAAGTGCAGCTGCCAGATTCACAGTCGTGGTCGACTTACCCACGCCGCCCTTCTGGTTGATAATTGCAATGGTATGAAGAGGTTTCGCACTTTTCGAGCGCTTTACGTCGCGAAATCCCACATTACCTCCTGTTATCTTCTATTTGTTCTGCATTTCAGGTCTCTTGTAGGTGAAGTTTCACGTGAAACCTAAGGTTGTATTCCATTATGTTTCACGTGAAACCAGTATTCAAGCTCTACTTTGTACCTTGAGAACAAAATCTCGCTTAACTCAACGTATCTTTACTTAGATCATCAATCTAACATTGCGTGCGGACCACACAATGTAACCAGTATCCTCAGCTCGCTGACACGTCGTATGGCCGAGGCCGAGCTGGACATAGGATCAATTCGTCCTAATCATCTCAAATACGAGCTTTCACTAAGCAGCGAGAATGATCAACTGATTCTTAGCACTAATATGCATAGATGCTCTCAAGAACAGAATTATCCCAGGCATCCCATATCATGATGAAAAGTGATCTGCTCAATTGAAAACTTAACGCGTGTTACCCTACAGAACGTCAGTCGTTTAATCATCATATAGAGTTACTGATTGCATGGAGCACAGCCGCTCTTGCATACGACCACATACCATAAGTCAAAACAAGAATCCAATTACAAGTGCATGCAGTGCCCGTCTATCAGCTTGCAATTCAATATCTGGTGGTTTGTTTGAAATAGCACCGTCAGCACAAAAAACCGACCGGGCGTTTCACGTGAAACGCCCGGTCGTGGAACAACGTCAACAGAATTAATAGCGCTCTAGGAGGCCAAGGGCTGCTTCTTAGCGAGACCAACTGCACGAGGCAACTTTATCTGAGGCTCAGAAACCTTCTGATAGAGGAAAACGGAGCGATGGCCAAGTCCGCGAGGCAAGTCGAATTCATCACAACCAATAAGCTCTAAACCGCAAATGGCAGCAGTCTTCTCAGCAAGCTTCAACTCAGAGGCCTCAGGGTTTGCCTTTGCAACGACCAGATATCCATCATCCTCAAGGAACGGCGTACCGTACTCAATAATCATAGACATCTGACCAACAGCGCGGGCATACACAGTGTCGAACCGACCGCGCATCTTCATCGCATACGATTCACAGCGATCGTGAACGCCTTCAACATCTTCTATACCCAAAGCAGCAATAAAGGCATTCACAGAATCGATCTTCTTACCAACAGAATCAAGCAGCACACCAGAACATCCAGTATAAAGAGCGAAGGGGATGCCGGGGAATCCAGCGCCAGTGCCCATATCAAGGAAATGCTCAGGGTCAATAGGAAGGTCGCGATACAGAGCAAGAGAATCGACAATATGCAGAACCAGGGCGTCATGAATATCCTTGATGCGAGTAAGGTTCATGACCTGGTTGACCTGGTTCACATATAGAAGGTGCTTCACACAACGATCGGCAGTCTCAGCATCAAGTTCTATATTGAGCTCAGAGGCAAGGCCGACAACCTCAGTGACAAGAGCGGCGATCTCATCGACAGACTCGTCAAACGGGCGCAGAGTAATGGTTCGGGACGTTTCATTAGCCATATGTATCAATCCAATCAATGACTGAAAACCACGGAACGTGAAGTTGAGTCAAAAAAGGGGCGCATAAGCGCCCCTTGCTGTCAGGTGTATATGAGCACCTTAGCGAACAGTAATCACAACGCGACGCTCAGGGTCAGTGCCCTCAGAGTGCGTGTCGATGCGGTCATCGTCACGCAGAGCGATGTGAACCAGACGGCGCTCATATGCAGACATAGGCGGAAGGTTCACGGTGCGGCCCTGCGCAACGGCGCGGGAAGCTGCAGAGTGTGCCATGCTAACAACCTTGTCATGACGGCGGCTCTTGTAACCCTCCACATCAATGGAAACCGGATAACGGAAACCAAGCTTACGACTCACCAGGAGAGAGACGATCGTCTGAAGGGACTCGAGCGTACGGCCATGGCGACCAATAAGAACGGCCAAGTCGGGAGCGGTGATGTCCAGAATCAGCTCGCCCTCGTCGCCCTCATACTCATCGATGGGAGAGTTGGCGGCATCGAAGAATCCAAGCAGGTCGCGCACAATGGAGATGGCCACGTCGGCAATAGTGTCGAGCTCCTCGTCAGTCAGCTCCTCGCCAGCCTTATAGCGACGAGCGATCTCGGGATACTCCCCGGCGATCTCCTCAACGGACTCCTCAGCCGGAATCTCTTCAATAAGCTCTTCAGACATGTCCAACTCCATCGTTAGGTACCTAATTGGTATATATACCAGGTGTGTGACTAGCGCTTCTTGTGCGGGCGCTTCTTGTGCTCGTGACGGACAACGTCAACCTCGATCGGGGCATTGACCATGCGGGCCTCTTCCTCAGCCTTGGCCTTGTCGATGACCTTCTGGGTCACAAAGATCTGCTGAACGACCTGCCAGGCGGAAGAAACGTCGTAGTACAGCAGAACGCCGGCGGGCATACCCCAACCCATGACGAGCATCATGACAGTCATGACAACCATCATCATCTTGGTGCTCTGCACCTGAGCGCCCGTCTGGTTGCGGGTCATGTACATCTGGGGAATGAAGGTCAGGACGCCGAACAGAATCAGCGCGATGAGGTACGGCAGCGCAGCACCGAAACCGTCGGCAAAGGCCTGGGCAGGCGAAGTGACGAGGTTCGGCAGGATGTTGAAGAAGGAGAAGCCCTTCTCAGCCGCATCCGGGAAATAGTGACCAAGGTCGCGCAAAAGGTTGAACAGCGCGACCAGGATGGGCATCTGGATCAACAGGGGCAGGCAGCCGCCAAAGGGGTTGAACTTGTTCTCAGAGTAGAACTTCTGCAACTCCTCGGCCTGACGCTGCGGATCGGCAGCGTAACGCTCCTGAATCTCGAGAAGCTTGGGCTGTAGGACCTGCATGCGGGCGGTCGACTTGATGGACTTGAGCATCATCGGGGTCAGCAGCAGGCGAATGATCACCACCAGGATGATGATCGACAGGCCCCAGTCGCCCGCGAAGCGCTGAATGAGCTCGAGCGCCTGGAAGAGAATCTGAACAATCCAGTCCCACATACGAATAATCCTTACCTTAAGAATTTGATAGTTATGGCACGGGATCATAGCCGCCAGCATGAGTGGGAACGCAGCGCAAAATGCGCCGCAGCCCGAGCCAGCAGCCTTTGACCACGCCATATGCCTGTATTGCCTCAACAGCATACTGTGAACAGGTGGGTATGTATATACACGCATCGGGCAAAAGGGGCGAAACGCACCGCTGGTACCAGTGGATGGCAGCGATGACGGCGCGCTTAAACACGCCCCTCACAACCATCCTTAAGCCCGGACGTGCTCGCGTGCGCGCGGCGGAGCAGCAACTGCAATGCAGCTTGCATATCCTCGGGAGACGCCGTGCGCGTACGCGGGGTAGCGAACAAGATGATCTCGCGACCCTCGACCGGTAAGCAGCAGGCGCGCGCCGCCTCACGCAGCACGCGCTTGCTCCGATTGCGCACAACGGCGTTTCCCAGCCGTTTGGCAGCAGCGAAGGCGACCCTAGCCGGATCGCCTTCGCTGACACAATCACATATAACCATGCGAATCAGAGGATGATTTAAGCGCTTCCCCTGAGTGAACACCCGCTCGAAGTCCTGATGGGACTTGATGGTCTGCATGAGAGCTTAGTTGTCGCTCACCGTGAGACGCTTGCGGCCCTTGGCACGACGACGTGCGAGCACAGCGCGGCCGGCCTTGGTGGCCATACGGGCGCGGAAACCGTGGGTCTTGGCGCGCTTGCGCTTGTTCGGCTGGTAGGTACGCTTCATGGTAAACATCCTCCTGGTGCGTTTTGACTACTCGACTACTCGAAAAAATACGCGTGAGCTAGGAGATTGTAGGGAATACGGTGCGCGAATGTCAATCTCAGAACCATGAAATGCGCATAGTTTACTGAGGAGCCTGGCGTGCTTTTCACAGCACCTCTCACCATTCGCCCATTCTTTCAGACTTTTTCATCGACTTTTCCACAGGTTGTTCTAGGTCTGTTGATAACTTTTCCGAGATTTCCAACACTTTTCAACACAGAAGGAAAACTTGTTGAAAGTTTTGAATACGCGGGCCGTGAGCTGGTATCCTAGGCTCACGACAATCGTGGAAAGAATGCAGCATGTCAGAAGATTTCTATCCCTTTGTGGATTCCGGGGACCCCGCCCCCGACAACACGCACCTCGTTGGGGGATCCGCGGCCGCGACTGCGGCCGATGCGGTGGAAAACGCGCCCAACCAGGTCTCTTACACCATCCGCATATCCGTGTACGACGACATGTTGTCCACCCCGCGCGTAATCGTGGTCGAGCAAAGCGACGTGAGAACCTACCTCGAAGACGTTACCAACACGGTTTACCGCACCATGAAAGAGCAGGGTGGAAAACTTTCACTCATGATTATTCGAGAGCTCGTGGAGAACTTCATCCACGCACAGTTCTCAGAACCCGTCATCTCCATCCTGGATAACGGCAACACCATCCGCTTTGCCGATCAGGGACCGGGCATCGGAGATAAAGAGCGCGCATTCGAGTTCGGCGTCACAAGCGCCGACCGAGAGAAGAAGCGCTATATCCGAGGCACGGGCGCGGGCCTGCCCATGGTCCAGCAGTATGTTGAAAACGCCGGCGGCGCGATAGCCGTGGAGGACAACCTGGGCGCCGGGACAGTCGTGACCGTAAGCGTCGACCCCAAACGCGCAGCCGAACTCGAATGCGCTGTTTCACGTGGAGCGGCCGTACGCAGCGGCTGCGCGCACGAGGCGGAACCCATGCAAAGCCCAACGGATCCCTGGGGCGCGGGGGCGTATCAGGCTGGAACCTACCCGGCTCAAACCGGATATCCGCAACAACCCTACGGAGCCGGAGCGTACCCAGGGCAGATGCCTTACGGCATGATGGCCGGCCAGATGCAGGGCGCAAGCCAGGCCCAACCCGGCGGTTTTCCCGGAACTCAGGTTCCGGCAGGAGTGGTGCCCGGTGCGCAATTCCCGGGCGCAATGATGCAAAATCCGCAGCCCTCCGCATCCGAGAACCAGCCCGTCGAGACCCAGGCCCCGTATCCCCCACAAACCCAGGCAGCACCTGGTTATCCCGGGGCTATGCCAGGCTACGGCCAGATGCCCGGGGTGCCAGGCGCATTCCCGCAGCAACCCGCCTACTACCCCGGATACCAACAGGGATATCCCATGCAAGGTTTTCAACAACACCAGGGTTACCCCCAGCCCGGGTTCCCGCAGGCAGGCGCGGCAGGCCAGGGATACACGCAGATTGCAGCCGCACCCGCGCAGCAGGGTCCATACGTAAGCGAGCGCGGCGCGGCGGCACTGCTGTTCATCTACCAGAACGGCAAGGGCGGACCAACCGACCTCACGCGCGCGCTCGGGCGCTCGGACGCCACGTGGTCACGCGAGCTCGATGCGTTGGCGAGCACGGGCCTCGTGCATAAGCCCCGTCAGAAGTATGTGCTCACCGACATGGGTAAGGCCTGGGTCGAGCAGAGCACGGGGGCGCAGTAGCGCCCAACGCACACCGCAGGATTCAACCGCGAGCAACCGCGACACGAGAAGGAATCGTGAGACATGGATAACGAAGCGCGCATCCTCCTGGACGACGTCATAGCGTTTTGCCGCCGCGATGGCCGCGAGACGCGCCTTATCAACATGCTCGAGCAGTGCGGGGCAACGGGATTTGACGACGAATCCCTGACCATCCAGGTCCCCAGCCGATTTGCCTATAACTACCTCGTCAAACAGCGCGAGCTCATCGAGCACTATCTCGAGGAGATCTCGTTCATGCCCATGGTCCTCAACGTGGTGGTAGCCGAGGGCGGAGCGCCGAGTGAGACGCAGACGCCCACGGCGGCGGCCACACCGACGGTGCCGGTGACGGCGGCGGCCGCGTCTCTGGCGCCGGCAGGCGATGGCCTGCCGCAGAGAGCCGCCGAGGTGCCGACGAGCTTTGCCGAAGCTCCCGCAAGCCCGTTTGCGCCGGCGGAACCCGTCGCAACCAGCGAGCCCACGGTCGCCGCCCCCGCCAAGTCCGAGCCCATCTCCAAGTCCGGCGTCACGGTGCGCAACACCGTCTCGCCCGAAGCGTTCCGCAAGATGATGGACGAGATGCGCAGCCAGGACCCCACCGGCAAGCGCCAAAACGTCACCGCGCCGCAACAGCTTGCTGCGACCCATGCCCCCGTGGCGGCAGCGCCCGCCGCAACCCCAGAACCCGACGCCGCTGCCTTGGATATCAACGCCAAGTACACGTTCGCGAGCTTTGTCGCGGGCGACGAAAACCGCCACGCCTTCAACAGCGCCATGCGTTTCGCCGCCTACGCCGAGGAGCCGCAGCAGTGCCCGAGCCTATTCATCTACGGCAACTCGGGCCTGGGCAAGACGCACCTGCTCTTCGCCATCCGAAACTACCTGGCCAAAGAAAAGCCCTACATCCGCGTGAAATACGCGAATTCTCAGGCCTACCTCGACGATTACATGAACGAGCTCGGCGCCCAGCGTGGCCCCGGCAACCTCATCATGCGCGAATACCGCGATGCGGACATCCTCATCATCGACGACGTCCAAAACATCGTGGGCAAGCAGGCATCCGTCGAGTTCTTCTTCCAGCTCGTGGACAGCTTCATCCGCGAAGGCAAGAAAATCGCCCTGGCATCCGACCGCGCGCCCAAGGACCTTGCCATGGACGAGCGCCTCACCAGCCGCTTCAGCAGCGGCATGCTCTGCCTGGTGTCCGAGCCGGGCTTTGAGATGAAGTACGTCATCCTCAAGCGCTACTACGAGAGCATCATCCAGCAGGACGAGGACCTCACCTCCATGAACGTGGACACATCGCTGCTCCAGGCCCTGCCTTCCTCCGAGGGCAAGCTCACCGACGAGCACCTGCGCCACATGGCCGAGATCTCGGGCAACAACATCCGCTCGCTGGAGAGCTTCTGCGAGCGCTGCGCCAACCTCTCCTCGGAGCGCGAGGCCGCAGGTGCCGAGCTCACCGCCGAGGACATCGACCGCGTGGCCAAGATCTACTTCAACACCGCGCACAAGATCATACACGTCGACACGGTTCAGCGCGTGGTGGAGGAGTTCTACCACGTGAGCCATGAGGAGCTCGTGGGCAAGCGCCGCACGGCCAACATCGCCTTTGCGCGCCACGTGGCGGTCTACCTCGCCAACAACCTCTGCGAGATGACCACCCCGGCCATCGGCGCCGAATTCGGTGGGCGAGACCACTCCACGGTCCTCAACTCTCTCAAGGTGGTTGAGAACAAGATGCGCGAGGACCGCCGCATCGTAGAGGACATCCAGAACCTCAAGAACACCATCCTTTTGAAGTCGTGAGAACACGTCGTGAAAACATGGGTGAAGCCTGTGGAAAACCTGGGTGGAAAACTCGTAAACCGGTGGAGGGAAAATAGGTGGATATCTCGCGGGGGAAAACAAGCGCGTTGTCTACAATGGATTGTTGAAAGAAAAACGGCCCAACACCTGGGCAAACGAGAGTAGTCCACACCATCCACTGCGTTATTACTGTTATTACCTATATATATTTAAGAGAGGAATAATAAAGAGATGAAGTTCACGGTCAGCCAGTCGGCCCTTTCCGATGCCATCGCCGTCGGGATGAAGGGCATTGCCCCCTCATCTACGCTCCCCATCCTCTCCGGCGTGCTCGTGCGCGCCGCCGACGGGGTCCTTGAGTTCCAAACGTCTAACTACACCATCTCGATCCGCCACCGCATTGCGGCTCGCGTGGACGAGGAGGGGCAGGTCGTCATTCCCTGCAAGATGCTCTCCAACATCGTCAAGACTCTGCCGGATGCTCCGGTGTCCTTCGAACTGGCCGAGCGTCAGGTGACCATCACCTGCGAGCGCTCCACCTTCCGTCTGAACACGCTCGATGCCGGCGACTTCCCTGAGTTCCCCACGTTCGCCCTCGAGCGCTCGGTCGAGCTGCCCGCCAACATCCTGACCGAGATGGTCGGCCGCGTCTGGCGCGTCACCTCGACGGACAAGAACCGCCCGGTCCTCAACGGCGTGTACATGACCGTCGAGAACAACACGATCCGCCTCGTTGCCACCGACTCCTACCGCCTGGCCGTGTGCGACACCCAGGTCGAGACCTCCTCGCTGGAGGGCAGCTTCGAGCTGAACGTCCCCGCCGACGCCTTCAACGACGCGCTCGCCATCACCGGTGGCCAGGGCTCCATCTTGATTGGCTCCACGGATACGCAGGTCGTGTTCGTGGCCGGCAACACCACCTACGTCGCCCGCCGCATCGAGGGCATGTACCCCAACTACAAGGCGCTCCTGCCCGCGTCCTGTGCCACCACGGTCAAGATCGACGTGGCCGCCCTGACCTCCGCGCTCAAGCGCGTCTCCACTGTCGCTCAGGCCAACTCTGCCGTTAAGTTCGACATCTCCGTCGAGACCGGCCAGATGATGCTCTCCGCCATCTCCAACGACCAGGATGCCGCCACGGCCACGGTCGAGGTCGAGGCCGAGGGCGCCAGCGGCGTCATCGCGTTCAACTATCACTACATCTTCGGTTGCCTGAACGTGCTCTCCCGCGAGAAGGAGATCACGCTCGAGCTGCAGAGCTACAACCAGGCGGGCGTGTTCAAGTCCTACGACAAGATCAACTACCTCTACCTGGTCATGCCGGTCCGCATCTAGTCCCCGCCGCCCATGTCCATCGCCGCGACGGAGCTTTCCGTTCTCCATTACCGCAGCTTCGATGACCGCAAAATCGAGCTGGACCCAGGCATCACGGTGCTCGTGGGCCGCAACGCCGTGGGGAAGACCAACCTCGTCGAGGCGCTGCAGTTGCTCACGGCGGGAGCCTCGTTCAGGAAGCCCACGGCCTCCGAGTTGCTGCGCGATGGCGAGGGCTCGGGCCGTATCCGCCTGATGCTCGAGGGGGAGGGGCGCCTCATCGAGATGGGGCTCGACTTTTCCGAGGGCAAGCGCTCGTTTACGCGTAACGGGAAGAAGACCCGCGCCGCGGGTATCCGCGGTGTGCTGCCGAGCGTGCTGTTCTGCCCCGATCATCTCGACATGGTCAAGCGGTCCGCATCACGCCGCCGCGAGGCGCTCGACTCCTTTGGCGTACAGCTGAACGAGAACTACGCCAAGCTGCTGGCCGCGTACGAGCGCACGGTCGAACAGCGCAACAACCTGCTTCGCGACGGCTACGCCCCCGGTTTGCTCGAGGTGTGGGACGAGTCGCTCGCCACGACCGGCGCCCAGCTGCTGTTGCATCGCACGGCCCTGCTCGAGCGCATCCGCGAGCATTTCATCGAGGTCTACCGCGCCATCGCTCCGCACGAGGAGCCCGACGTCCGTTATGTGCCGAGCTTTGGGGAGCTGGCCGACGGCCGCGAGGCAATCGCAGCTCAGTTCTTGGACGCGCTCTCCCAACGTCGTGAGGATGAGCTCCGCCGCGGCTGCACGCTCGTGGGACCGCATCGCGACGAGGTGCTGTTCACCATCGACGGCCGCGCGGCTCGCGACTTTGGAAGCCAGGGGCAGCAGCGCTCGATCGTACTCGCATGGAAGATCGCCGAAGTCCAGGTAACGCGCGATATCCTGGGGCGGTATCCGCTCCTGTTGCTCGACGACGTGATGAGCGATCTCGACGCCGCCCGCCGCGACGCCATCGTGGGCTTCATTGCCGACGAGATTCAGACGGTGATCACCACCACGAACCTCGGCTATTTCGCCGACGACATGCTCCAACGCGCCCGCGTGATCCGCATCGGCGATGTGTAAATGGGGACGGGTGCAAATTGCGCATCCGCACGTGGAGGAGAAGGGAAAACGACATGGGCAAAGTGACCAAGAAGGGCCGCCTCAAGGCCACGGCCGGCCTGGGCGAATTCATCAACTCCGAGAAAATGCGCCTGTTCGACGGTGCCACCCCCGAGCGCCAGGCGCAGTTCCGCCGTGCCGAGCGCCGCCATGTCATCTTCCAGGCGTGGAACAAGGTGTGTGCCGGCACGCGCGAGGGCAAGCACGTCACGGGCCTGCACTACGTCGCCGAGCGCGATGAACTCATCGTTTACACGGACGGCGCCTCCTGGACCCAGGAGCTCACCATGATGCGCGAAATCATCCGAGCCCGCATGGACGCGTGCGGCGGCGCCGTGGGCAATATCGTGGTCAAGACCACCCGCCCCGGCTTCGCCAAGGGTCCTCGGGAGTAGCGGGGCCGCCCCCAATTACACATCCGAGCCAAAGTCCCCGCAAACGGCCTCTCAGAGGCTTGTAGAGGTATTCGGGACCTCGTCCATCGCGCGTTTTACCTTCGTTCCATGCGATAAACTGTAAAGGTTAGCCATACTTCACGCTAAAAAGGGAGAACCACGTGGCGAATGAGAACGAATACGGCGGAAGCGAGATCAAGGTCCTCGAGGGCCTCGAGGCCGTTCGCGTCCGCCCTGGTATGTATATCGGTTCCACGAGCTCGACCGGCTTGCACCACCTTGTGTGGGAGATCGTCGACAACTCCGTCGACGAGGCCATGGCCGGCTTCTGCTCCAGCATCGAGGTCACGGTCCATCCCGACAACTCGATTACCGTCGTGGACAACGGCCGCGGCATCCCGGTCGATATGCACCCGGTCAAGAAGATCCCCACGCTCGAGGTCGTCATGACGATCCTCCACGCCGGCGGCAAGTTCGACAACTCGGCCTACAAGGTCTCCGGCGGTCTGCACGGCGTGGGCGTCTCCGTCGTCAACGCGCTCTCCAAGAAGATGAACGTCCAGGTCCGTCGCGACGGCAAGGTCTATGAGATGGAGTTCTCCCGCGGCAAGACCACTCAGAAGATGCGCGAGATCGGCACCTCCAGTACGACCGGCACCACCGTCACCTTCTGGCCGGACGACGAGATCTTCGAGACCACCGTCTATGACTTCGACATCCTGCACGACCGCCTGCAGCAGACGGCGTTCCTCAACAAGAACCTCAAGATCGTCTTGCGAGACGAGCGTTCGGTGGAGCCCCAGGTCGAGGAGTTCTGCTACGCCGGCGGCATCATCGACTTCGTCAAGTTCCTGAACGAGGGCAAGACTGTGCCCGATGGCCTCAAGGATCCCATCTACCTGGCCGGCGCGTCCGAGGACGGCGCCCCGGTTGAGAAGACCGGCGAGGTCGAGGTGGCCATCCAGTGGAACACCTCCTACTCCGAGAGCGTGGTCTCCTTTGCCAACGACATCCGCACCATCGAGGGCGGCATGCACATGGAGGGCTTCCGCGGCGCCCTCACCAGCGTGATCAACGAGTACGCCCGCAAGAACGGCATCATCAAGGAGAAAGAGGGCAACCTCACGGGTGACGATATCCGCGAGGGCCTCACCGCCGTCGTCTCCGTCAAGCTCGCCGACCCGCAGTTCGAGGGTCAGACCAAGGCCAAGCTCGGCAGCTCCTTCATGCGCACGCTCACCCGCAAGATCGTCTCCGAGGGCCTGGCCGACTATCTCGAGGAGCACCCCAAGCAGGCGCGCGAGATCATCAAGAAGGCCCAGCAGGCGAGCAAGGCCCGCAACGCCGCCCGCAAGGCGCGTGAGGCGACCCGCCGCAAGTCGCTGCTGGAGACCGCGAGCCTGCCCGGCAAGCTCGCCGACTGTTCGGAGCGCAATGCCGAATTGACCGAGCTCTTCATCGTAGAGGGCGACTCGGCAGGCGGTTCGGCCAAGGACGGCCGTCGCCGAGACATCCAAGCGATCCTGCCCCTGCGCGGCAAGATCCTGAACGTCGAGCGTGTGGGCGATCACCGCGCCTTCTCCTCCGAGACAATCCAGTCGCTCATCACCGCCATCGGCTGCGGCGTGACAACCGGCAACGGCGACGGTGGCGATTTCGACATCACCAAGGCCCGTTACCACAAGATCATCATCATGACGGATGCCGACGTCGACGGCGCCCACATCCGCATCTTGCTGCTGACTTTCTTCTACAAGTACATGCGCCCGCTCATCGACGCCGGCTACGTGTACGTGGCCTGCCCGCCGATCTTTGGTATCAAGGTCCGCAACAAGATCCACTACGTCTACCCCAACGGCCGTCAGGCGGAAGACGAAATCCTGCGCGACTCCATCGCCGCGCTTGGCCTCAACCCCGACGAGTCTGAGGACGAGCAGTCCAACGGCAAGGTCACCAAGAAGCGTAAGGGCTACACCGTCCAGCGCTACAAAGGTCTGGGCGAGATGGACCCCAAGCAGCTGGCCAGCACCACTATGGACCCCAAGACCCGCATCCTGCAGCGCGTGACCATCGAGGACGCCATCGTGGCCGATCGAGCCGTCCGCGAGCTCATGGGTTCTGAGGTGGGGTACCGCCGCGAGTACATCGAGAAGCACGCGCACGACGCCCGCTTCCTGGACGCCTAGCCGTCCCCAATTACACATCTGTGACCACGACCGATAAGGAGAATCCGTGGCTGACGATATGAACAACGACGAGCTCGAGCAGGGGGCCGCGTCCGAGGGCATGCCCGAGGACCTCAAGCGCTTGCTCGCTCGCGCCAACGAGGATGACGCCTCCGCGTACGACCCGGACGCCGAGTCAGACGAGGACGAGGATGACGACGAGGAGCTCGAGGAGAGCTTTGGCGCCAACGACCGCGGTGAGGACGCCGGCACGGATGTGAACGGAGGCTCGCTGCAGATCAGCGAGTTCGGCCGTGAGATGAAGCAGTCCTTCATCGAGTACTCGATGTCGGTCATCACTGCCCGCGCCCTGCCGGATGTGCGCGACGGCCTCAAGCCGGTTCACCGCCGCATTCTGTACGCAATGAACGAGAGCGGCATCTTCCCCAACCGCCCGCACAAGAAGTCCGCCTGGACGGTCGGCGAAGTTATCGGTAAGTACCACCCGCACGGCGACTCCGCGGTCTATGACACCATGGTCCGCCTCGCCCAGTGGTTCTCCATGCGCACCCCGCTCATCGACGGCCACGGCAACTTTGGCAACATCGACGGCGACGGCGCGGCCGCTATGCGTTACACCGAGTCCCGCCTGGCCAAGCCCGCCATGGAGCTCCTGCGCGATCTGCAGAAGGACACCGTCGACTGGCAGCCCAACTACGACGAGTCCCTTGCCGAACCCACGGCGCTGCCCGCCCGCTTCCCCAACCTGCTGGTGAACGGCTCCCAGGGCATCGCGGTCGGCATGGCCACCAACATCGCCCCGCACAACATGGGCGAGGCCGTCGAGGCCACCTGCTATCTCATCGACCACCCCGATGCGACGGTCGACGAGCTCATGCAGATCATGCCCGGCCCCGACTTCCCCACGGGCGCCCTCATCATGGGCACCGACGGCATCCGCCAGTCCTATGAGACCGGCCGCGGCTCCATCACCGTGCGTGCTAAGGCGCATGTCGAGTCCACCAAGACGGGCCGCAACCGCCTGGTGTTCACCGAGATCCCGTACATGGTGAACAAGGGCACCCTGCAGGAGAAGATCGCGAGCCTCGTGAACGAGAAGCGCATCGAGGGCATCTCCGACATGCGCGACGAGTCCACCCAGAAGGGCCTGCGCCTAGTCATCGAGCTCAAGAAGGGCGTCATCCCGCAGGTCGTGCTCAACAACCTGTATAAGTACACCTCGCTGCAGACCACCTTCGGCGCGAACAACCTCGCGCTGGTCAACGGCATTCCCAAGCGCCTGTCGCTGCGCGAGATGCTGCAGCACTACATCGATCACCAGGTCGACGTGGTGACCCGCCGCACCCGCTTCGACCTCAAGAAGGCCCAGGCCCGCGCGCACATCCTCGAGGGCTATCTCATGGCCCTCGACCATATCGACGAGGTCATCTCGATCATCCGCTCCTCGCAGACGGACGCCGAGGCCAGCAGCCGACTCATCGAGCGCTTTGGCTTTTCCCCCGAGCAGACCACGGCCATCCTAGAGATGAAGCTCCGCCGCCTCACCGGCCTGGAGCGCGACAAGATCGAGGAAGAGCTCGAGGGACTGCGCCGCGCGATCGCCTACTACGAGGACCTGCTTGCGCACGAGGAGAAGATCCTCGGCGTGATCAAGGAGGAGATGCGCGAGATCGCCCGCAAGTTCGGCGACAAGCGCCGCACCCAGATCACCGGCGCCGAGAAGGACCTAAACGTCGAGGACCTCATTGCCGACGAGGATATGGTTGTCACCATCACCCACACCGGCTACGTCAAGCGCATCCCGGTCGAGTCGTATCGCGCCCAGAAGCGCGGCGGCAAGGGCGTTTCCGGCGTCAACCTCAAGGAAGACGACGTCATCGACGAGATGTTCATCGCCAGCACCCATGAGTACGTGCTGTTCTTCTCCACCAAGGGCAAGGTGTACCGCCTCAAGGTGCATGAGCTGCCCGAGGGCACGCGCCAGGCCCGCGGCACCGCGATCGTGAACCTGCTGCCGTTCGAGGACGGCGAGAAGATCGCGTCCGTGATTTCCTGCCGCGAGTTCCCCGAGGACGAGTACCTCATGTTCGCCACCGCGCACGGCATGGTGAAGAAGACGGCCATGGCCGCCTACGACCGTTCCCGCCGCGATGGCATCATCGCCATCAACATCAAAGACGGCGACCGTCTGCTCGGCGTGCGCCGCGTGAAGCCGGGTGACAAGATCATCATGGCAACCACCGCTGGTAAGGCCATCATGTTTAGCGAGGACCAGGTGCGCGCCACCGGTCGCGATACGAGCGGCGTCCGCGGTATTGGTATGAAGGCCGACGTCGAGGTCCTGGGTATGGAGATCACCAACGGTAGCGGCGAGCTCTTTGTGATCACCGAGCGCGGTTACGGCAAGCGTACCCCGGTTGCCGACTACCCCGAGCAGAACCGCGGCGGTCAGGGCGTGTACACGATCCAGATGACCGATCGCAAGGGCGCGTTGGCCGCCATGAAGGTTGTGGGCCCTCAGCACGAGCTGCTCATCATCACCGAGGGCGCAACCGTCCTCCGCGTGAAGACCGCCGAGATCTCCCAGACCGGCCGCGCCACCCAGGGCGTGAAGATGATGAGCGTGGATGAGGGCGACCGTGTCACCGCCGTGGCTCGCATGACCGCGGCCAAGAAGAAGGATGGGGATTCTGCCGAGGGCGAGGAGTCCGTTGAGGTCGAGGGCGGGGAGTCGACTGACCTGCCGGATGGCGTTGCCTCGCAGGTCCCTGGTGATGAGGACCACGCGGATATCGATTCCGCTGACGGGGCTCTGGAGGACCTGCTCGAGGAGTAGGGTTTTTCGCGGGAGCATATTCGTTGACAAGGCGGCTTCGACCAAATGGTCGGGGCCGCCTTTTGCCTTCGGCGTGGCGCTGTGGGCCTTCCGGCCCTCATGCGGGTATAAGGCTGGGACCAGGCTGCATATCGCGGCCAGCAGTTTTGGGAGATGGCGCGATGACGCAGGACGAGCAACGGGATAACTTGGCTGATCAGCGGCCCGCGGGCGCCTTGCGCGTGAGCCGCCTTTCGCTTGAGGAGCGGGCTCAGCTGCTTGCCGGCGAGTCGCACTGGAAAACGTACGACGCTCCAGGCGCCGGCATCCCGAGCCTGTTTCTCTCCGACGGACCTCACGGACTGCGCAAGCAAGAGAGCGCCCAGGATTGCATGGGCATTGCGGAAAGCCGCCCGGCGACGTGTTTTCCCACGGCTTCTGCGCTTGCCTGTTCGTTCGATCCAGAGCTGGTCGAGCGTGTTGGCGCCGCGATTGGCGAGGAGGCGCGTCGGCAGGGCGTTGACGTGGTTCTCGGCCCAGGGGTAAATATCAAACGCCATCCACTGTGCGGTCGCAACTTCGAGTATTTCAGCGAGGACCCGGTTGTTTCGGGTGAGCTCGGCACGGCGATGGTGCGAGGCATCCAGAGCCGCGGGGTTGGCGCGTGCCTCAAGCACTTTGCCGCCAACAGCCAGGAGCATGCACGTATGGTGTCCGACTCCGTAGTCGATGAGCGGACGCTGCGCGAGCTGTATCTCGTACCGTTCGAGCATGTGGTGCGCCATGCCCGTCCGTGGAGTGTGATGACGGCGTACAACAAGTTGAACGGCGTCTACTGCTCCGAGCACGAATGGCTGCTGCGCGAGGTCCTGCGTGGCGAGTGGGGTTTTGACGGCGCGGTTGTCAGCGACTGGGGCGCCATGAGTTCGAGCGTGGCGTCGGTTCGCGCTGGACTCGATTTGTGCATGCCCGGCCCGCGGCGCGATCATGCTCGCGCCCTTGTTGAAGCTGTTCGCTCAGGGGAGCTGGAGGAGGGCTGCGTAAACGAGGCCGCGTCGCAGATCGAGCGGCTCGCCCGCAGGGTGAAGGCCTGCCAGGCCGAGGGCTCAATCGGCGGCGCCCCCGCCCTCTCTCTCACGGACGAGGAATTCTACCGTGCGCACGCGGATTTGGCTCGCGAGGCAGCGGTCCAAAGCGCTGTCCTCCTCAAGAACGATGGCGTGCTGCCGCTGAACCCGGATGCAAAGGTCGCGGTGATTGGCACGTTCGCCCGCATGCCGCGATATCAGGGTTCGGGTTCGTCGCGCATCAACCCAAAGATCATCGACAACATCTGGTATCGCCTCGAGCAGCGCGGCGTGGCTGCCGAGTATGCCGACGGCTGCGATCCCACGACGGGTGATGCGGATGAAAGACAGCTGCTCGAGGCGGAGACGCTTGCCGCTCGTTCGGATGTGGCGGTGGTGGTTGCCGGGCTTCCCGCGCGATACGAATCCGAGGGGTTCGACCGCAAGCTCATGGTCATGCCGCGCGGCATGCGTGAGCTCATCGACCGCATATGCGCTGCAAACCCGCGCACGGTGGTGGTCCTGCAGGGCGGCGCGCCCATGGAGATGCCATGGTGCGATAACCCCGCCGCGATCCTGCTCATGTACCTATCTGGGTGCCAAGGTGGTGGCGCTGCCGTCGACGTGCTGGTGGGCGACGTGAATCCCAGCGGCAAGCTTGCGGAAACCTGGCCCGTCGATTTGGCTCAGACCGCGCTCGGCACGACGTATCCCGATATGGACAACGAGGTCCTCTATCGCGAAGGCCCATTCGTGGGATATCGCTATTACGATGCGGTGGACGTTGAGCCGGCGTTCCCGTTCGGTCATGGCGAGTCGTATACCGAGTTCGCGTATGAGGGGCTTGGGGTACAGGTGTGTGCGGATGCTCCGACCGAGGGCCCTCTCGAAGTCGATGTCTCGTTCACGTTGCGAAATACCGGTCACCGCACAGGCGCCGAGGTTGCCCAGATGTACATCGCGCCCACATCGGGGGTTGTCCCACCGCCGTGCCCAGTGCAATGGCTCGCCGGGTTCGCCAAGATTGAGTTGGAGCCCGGAGAGGAGCGCCGGGTGGTGCTGCGCCTGGATGAGACCGCATTCCGGAAATGGGACGCGAGCCTTCATCGTTGGCGTGTGTATCCGGGTGGGTACGAGATTCGCGTGGCGTCATCGAGTCGCGATGTTCGCCTAACGGCGTCCATTGCCGTCGGCGACGGGCGATGGGCATTTAATCCGGAGCAAGCGCGACATCGCCGCAGCATCGCCGAGGAACTGCTCATGTCTGATCAGGCTCCTATGCCGAGCCCGCAGGTTCCCGAGATATATCGTCATCCGACCCCCGGCTGCTTCGTACAGCCGGAGTCCGCTCGGGCGTTCGAGGAATTGTATGCTCGTCCGCTCCCCGAGCGTCCACCCGTCACACCGTTCACCATCGATTCGACCGTGAGTGACATGGGCGCCTACTGGCTGGGACGCCGCCTGTACCGCATCATCGATTGGGTCATGGCCGAGCCGGCAAGCAAGATGAACCGCGATCAAAAGGCGATGATGCAGGAGATGGCCGCCGACATGCCGCTGCGGTCTCTCACCACGAGCGGCATCCCTTTGGAGTCGGTGAAGGGTTTTGTCTCGATGCTGAACGGCCATTATCTGACGGGATTTATCTACGCAGTGAGAAATCTCTTTCGCAAGTAGCCCAGCCCGCCGCTCTTGCGCCAAAGAAAAACCGGGGCTGGCAACCCAGCCCCGGTAAAACGGCTCAATTTGCACCTGTCCCCAAGTGAGACTTAGAAGTCGTCGGGGGATAGGCCCTGTACGAACTCGTCGAAACGCTCGAGCTCCTCTTTTGCGGAGCCCGGGTCGGTGTCGGACTGGAGCGAGATGCTCCCCGCGCGGTTCATGACCTCGTCCTCAACGTAGATGGGGGCGTTGGAGCGCGCAGCCAGGGCGAGTGCATCGCTCGGGCGCGCGTCGATCTTGATCTCGCGGCTGTGATTCTCAGCCGTATCGATATCGCCCTCGCACCCCTTAACGCTCGAGTCGCCCCCGCGGTCCAGCACCACATCGGCGTAGAACACAGGTGCCTCCCAGCGGTTGATCTCAACGCGCTCGATCTTGGCACCCAGCTCCTGCACCGTGCGCAGCATCACGTCGTGCGCGATGGGTCTCGGCGCGGCCTTGTCGGAGTCCATCCCACCGCCAATAGCAGCCGCCTCATACGCCCCCGTCTGGATGGACAGTGCGCGCAGCGGCGCGCCAGACCCAGCTCCGCCCTTGCGCTCTCGCAGCACAACAACGGAGGGCACGGGCCCGGCGGCCATGACAATGCTTTCGATATCAACACGAATCACAGTGCTACTCCGCAGTCTCGGGCTGAGGATCTGCCTCGTTGGCACCCCAGCCAGCAACAACCTGCGCCGTCGGCGTGGTGCGAACCATGAGGGGCTGCTCGGCTTCGGCGGAGACGGTCACGTCGTAGGAAATCGTGATGGTCTCACCGCCCGCCAGAACTGGGCTTGCGGTGAAGAAGGTCCACTGGTTGTACGGCATCTCGGTGAAAGGCTGGGGAGAGAAATCGCCGCCCTCGGTGGTGATGTTCGAGATGGTGCCGCCTGCGGGCGCCACCAGGTACACGTGCATGAACATGCCCGCACGGTTCTTCTTGTTGGGGTGGTAACCCGTGATGTAGTCGACTTGCTTGGCGGCCTCGTCCAGCGTGAGGTTGTTTGTCATGGTGGTGGTCACGCGGTAGGAGGTGGTGCCGTCGCTGTTCTTAACACCCTCGTCCACGTGCGTGTTGCTGGAGAAGTACCAGCTGATCTTGGACCAGGTCTCGTCGGCAAAGTACACGCCCAGCTCGGGCTCGGCAGGGTCGTTCTTGAGGGCGCCGGAGCACCCCATGAGGGTCATGAGCTCCTCCTCCTCGGGGTTTTCCATCCATGCGAGGAAACGGTGCTCGGCAATGCCACGGCCGAGCGTCTTGAAGAGGTTGGAGAACCCGACTTCACCCAGGTTGCCCATGATCTGCCTGAACGCCAGCCCCGCCACGCCGGAGAAGAACTGGTCGGTTTGCTCGACGCTGAGCATGTTGTAGGCGTCGTGCAGCATGAGCGCGGCGGCGTTGTTGCCGTTTACGTTGATGCCCGCAACGTCCACGCCGCCGGCGAGCGCGAGCAGGTACTGCAGGAACACCGGGTCGATGGCGATCACGCCGTCGACCTTTTGACCGGTACCCGCCTCGTACAGGCCTTTGGCAAAGTGTGCGACACGCGGAAAATCAGGGTTGAAATTGGTGTCGGTGATGCGGGTCGCCATGCGGTCGGAGAACAGGGCGTTCTCCTCAGCGGTGACATCACCGTGCATGTTGGCCTCGGTGGAGAAGTTGGTGCTGCCCGCAACAAACTCGCCGACAGTAATCTTGCCGTTTTCAACAATGAGCGGGCCGATGGACCCGGGCAGACCGCCCGTGGCGCGCAACTCGGCATTTTGCTGCGCCATGAGGAGGTACGTGCGCGAGCCGCCGTCGCCTAGCATCTGAGGGAGGACGGGTGCGATCTCGTTGATGTTGGAGAGGACCGTCTTGGCGGAAGCCATGGGGCCGGTCACCTTGTCCATGAGGCTCTTGATCTTGCCAATATGCGGTTCGGGAAGGGCATCGATGGCGTCGATGCTGGAGATCACCACAGGCTCCACGTCCTGGATGGTGGCAATGAGCCCCTTGAGCATCTCGATGTTCACGGCGCCATCGGTGAGCAGATTGCCAAGCTTGAAGTCCTCGAGCTGGGCGCATGCCGGCAGCATGGCGTCTTGCGCCAGGATGTCTGCCTGTTCCATCATGCCACGCACGAGCTTGATATCGTCGCCGTACACGGGGATAAAGCTCGCGATGGTCCATGCGGGGCCATTCACGGTGTCGCGCATGGAAGCGATCTGCTCGGCAACGGTGCCGGCGGTGGCGTTGAGTTGCTCACCCTCGCCGTTCTTGAGGTAGTCCTTCATGGACGAGACCTCAGACATGAGCGTGCCCGCCTGCGCCTGAAGATTTTTCGCGTCCTTGTACAGGAAAAAGCCCGTGGTGCCTCCAAACGCCACGATGGCGAGGATGACGATTCCCACGACCAAGCCGATGATCTTGCCCTTGCCCCTTTTGGGCTCGGGGCCACCGTTGGCAGAGCGGGCGCTTCTGGCCGAGCTTGCCTGCGCCGCGCCGTACGCGGAGCCGCCACGTCCCGCGCTCGTGTATGCGCGGCCTTGCTGCTGGTACAAATTGCCCTGCTGATAGGCATCCTGCCCGCCCATGCTCGCCCCCGCGCCGGGGTTGGCTACGGGTTGCGCCGGAGCCGGTTTGGCGGTCCTACCGCTACGGCTTGCCATCATAAAAGCCTCGGTGGTATCCGGAGCGGGCGTATGACGATTGCCGTTAGCGCTTGATCCCGCGCTGCCCGGACGCGGTCCATTCGAGGCAAAGTGGTTGCCGTGAGGCATGTTGTTGTCAACAGACATAAGTCCTCCACACTGATATATAGGTGTCAGACATTGTACTCGCTCATGTAGCTGCGCTTTCGCACGATATGTGTAGACGCGCGGTTACATATTTCCCCCTCGGATGGAAAAAAGAGAAATACTGCCCTATGAGTTACACTATTTCTCACGCATATCCCGATTGCCGGTAATCGTCGCTGAGAGCGCGTTGCCGCGAGTGGTTGGGGGTTTGAATATGTATCGCTGCAGTATGGCGGTTCAAGCTCGTGGTATCACGGGCTCGGGCGTAGCCGTACGGAAATGGTGTTGCTGTAATGTGTGTATTTGTAGTCCAGGTGGTCGGTGGCCAGGAGGACAGGGCCGCGGCGCTGATAGCAAAGATCGCGCAAGGGGCGGTTGAGGACTGCTTTGTCCCCATGCGTGAGGTCACGCATCGAAAGTCTGGCCAGTGGCGCCGCACTTTGGAAAAGCCATTTCCGGGTTACGTGTTTGTGCAGACGGGCACACCGGAACAAGTCCGCGAGGCCCTCGGGCGCGTGCCCGCATTTACCCGCATGCTCGCATCTGCGGGCGATACGTGCTTGCCCCTTACCGCCGATGAAGTTGCCTGGATCAACGCCACCACAAATATGGACACGCATGTGATGGAGATGAGCGAGGGCGTCATCGAGGGAGATCGCGTGATAGTGATTCGTGGGCCGCTCAAGGGTCACGAGGCACGGATTACGCGGATAGACCGGCACAAGCGCCTGACATGGGTGGATATGGATATGTTTGGACGACATAAAGCGATTCGAGTCGGGCTGGAGATTGTATCCAAGAAATAGGGCTTGAATTGATGAAAAAGGGGGAAGGGCCCGTGGCCGAGATGAGAGATTTCACGAGGGGTGAGGCTGTGAGTGGGGAACAGGCAGCTCGCCATCGTGTGGAAAAGCGGGGAGATTTCCGCGTCCCGCCTCCGGACGATACGGTCCCCGCGCCCAAGCCTGGCGGCGCGGGATATCGTTTTGTAAAGCGCTTGTTCGATATTGTGTTTAGTGCCGTTGTCTGTGCGGTTCTCGCCTTGCCCGTCGCGGTTCTGTGCTTGCTCGTGGTGCTCGATTCCCCAGGCGCCCCGTTCTTCCGCCAGGAGCGTATAGGTCTGAATGGCAAGAAAATCAGAATTTGGAAGATCCGCACTATGGTGACGGACGCTCACACCAATCCCGAACGATACATGACCCCCGAACAGCTGGAGCAGTGGGAGCGCGAACAGAAGGTCGATGACGATCCGCGCATCACGCGCATTGGCAGATTCCTGCGTAACACCAGCTTGGATGAGCTGCCCCAGTTTCTCAACGTGCTAACCGGCGATTTATCTGTGATTGGACCCAGGCCGGTAACGATTGAAGAAACGTACGAGTTTGGTAACGCTCGTGACGAGTTTTTGTCGGTGAAGCCAGGTATTACCGGCTGGTGGCAAGTGACCGAGCGTAACAGCGCAACATGGGAAAACGGCGATAGGCAGATGCTCGAGCTGTTCTATGTGGGACACGCGAGCTTGGCGCTCGATTTACGCATCTTCGTGCGAACATTCAGGGCCATGGGAAGTGGGCAGTAGTGGATTCCAACAAGATAGTCGTTGCCGTTGCAACGCACAAGCCGTATCAAATGCCCTCCGATGATGTATATCTTCCGGTGCATGTTGGAGCTGCGCTCCATCCGGATGTGTGCAGCGATATGCAGGCAGACAACGAGGGGGACAACATTTCCAGAAAAAACGGTTCGTACTGTGAGTTGACCGCTTTATATTGGCTTTGGAAAAATGTGGATGCCGATGCAAAGGGGCTTGTGCATTATCGTAGACATTTGGGTAGTCCAAACGGCGCGCACCGAAAGGCGAGCGATCCGTTTGACCGTCTGGTTACGGGCGGAGAACTCGGAGAGCTGCTGTCTAGCCATCAAGCCATAGTCGCTAAACATCGAAATTACTATATCGAAACCGTCTATAACCACTACTCCCAGACGTTCGACGGGATCCATTTTGACATATGCCGCGAGATACTCGAGGAAACACAACCGGAATATGTTGTCGCTTGGGATGAGCTTATGAAATCTCGATCTGCGCACATCTTCAATATGTTTGTAATGCGCGCGGATGTGCTCGACGCCTACTGTGCTTGGATGTTTCCGATTTTGGAGCAGCTTGAGAAGCGTGTCGACACCACGGGCTACGATGCATTCGCCAATCGATTTATAGGAAGGGTATCGGAGCGCTTGCTTGACCCATGGCTCAAGGTGAATCGAATCGACTTTACTGAGCTCCCGGTTGTTAGCCCTGAGCCGGTTGATTGGAATGCGAAGATAAAAGGCTTTCTCGCTGCTAAGTTTTTGGGTAAGAAATATGAACAAAGTTTCTAACGCATCTAATTCTTTGATTTGGGTCGAAGGCTGGGGGCGCGGTGGCATCGAATCGTTTCTTAAGTCCCTGCTGAGTTCAAGGTCCATCAAGTCGGCTGGGGTAAAGCCTGATTTATTTGTGGTTTGCGACTGGTCCGAAGGGGGGCTTGAGGACATTAGGCCTTTGTGCAATAAAGTCGATGTGGTATTTGAGGGAGAAAGGCCGGGCTTATTTAAAAAGGCTATTCATGCAATTCCGGCTTTGAGCAGGCAGATTGGAGCTGGGAACTATGAAGTTGTATATGTTAACGCTACCAATGGGATGGCATTCTTATATAGCTTCATTGCCATGATCGCGCGCGTTCCTGTTCGTATTATCCATTCCCATACGGCTGGCTTTGATGACCCAAGTGCTGGAGTTTGGCTTAAGACTGCTGTACATCGCATCTGCTGCGCACTTTTCGGCTGGACCGCAACGGTTAGGCTCGCTACTTCTGAACCCGCGGGAGCATTTCTATTTGACGATAAGCCGTTTAGGGTGCTTCCCAATGGAATAGACCTTGGAAGGTTTCGATTTTCTGAAACCTATCGCAAAGACGTCCGCGATTGTTTCGACATTTCGGACGATTCTGTTGTTTTGGGTAGTGTGGGTAGATTAGAGCCTGTCAAGAATCCTTTGTTTCAGGTGTCTATTTTTAAAGAGTTTCATGATATATACCCTAATTCTTATCTGATCATGGTTGGTTCGGGTTGTTTGTATGATGGAGTTATGCAGTTAATCGCAAATTACGGGCTTTCTGAACATGTTTTCGTCGTCGAAGGCTCCGGATGTCCGGAACGGTATTACTCTGCAATGGATTGCTATTTGATGCCGTCCATAGCCGAAGGGTTCGGCATATCTTCTGTGGAGGCGCAGTGCAGCGGCTTGAGAGTTCTTGCGTCAATGGGGGTTCCGAGCGAAATATCTTTCGACAATATGGTTACATTTCTCAGCTTGGAAAATGCGCCAGTTGTTTGGGCTGAAAAGTTATGCATTCTTTTAAGGATGCCTACAAATCGCCATGATGTCTCACGGTTAATGCAGGGTACTGGTTTCGATAGCGAGATAACCGCTTCAAGCGTAGTGCAAGTCGTTTCTGATTGGTCGCATAATGCGTGACTTTAAAATCCTTGTGTCTGAGTTGACTTCTTGCTATGGAGGAATGGAGGCGGTTGAGCTTCAGTATTGCAGAGAGCTTGAAAAGGTCGGAATTCATTCTGATTTTATTGTTCGGTCGAGCGACATTTCTTACCTCGACAAGCTTCCAAGCAGTTCAAGGTTATTTTACATTCCTGAAAAAATGAGAGATCCGCTTGAGTATAAAAGAGAATTGCGCAAATTGTTTGCCAGAATGTTTGATTATGATGTGTTTTGGGCCAATCATAATCAACTAACTAATATAGATTTTCTTAAAGCGGCGGCAACTTCAGGTATTCCGATTAGAATTCTTCACTCGCACAGCGCGGGTATGGATGGATCCCCTCTACGTAGGATGGTTCATGCCCTAAACAGAGAAAGAGCAAAGAAATTGAGCAACAGGCTTGTTGCGTGCTCTGAAAGTGCTGGAAATTTCATGTTTGATGACAGTGACTTCACGGTTCTTCCAAATCTGATCGACGTCACATCTGTCTCTTTCGATATGAAGAAAAGACAAGAGGTCAGAATGGGATTGGGGTTTGAAGATTGCTTCATTTATGGAGCTGTTGGTCGGATAGAAGTGGTTAAAAACCATCTTTTCTTATTGGAACTCTTTCCCAAACTTTTGCAGCGCAATCCCAAGGCTAGACTCGTGATAGTGGGGGATGGGTCGCAGATAAACATTTTGAAGAAGGCAGTCGAATCATCTGGGCTGAATTCCTATATTTCGTTTGTCGGTGTTCAGGACGATGTTCAGGGATATCTATCTTCCTTCGACTGTTTTTGCATGCCTTCGCTATTTGAGGGGCTTCCAATCTCATTGCTCGAGGCGCAATTTAATGGACTTCCATGCGTCTGTTCAGACAATATTGATAGGGCTTCTTCCATTTCTAATGCGGTGCACTTTACCTCTCTTGAAAATGAGGAGGGCTGGATAAGGCAATTATCAGAGGTGTCGCGCAAAGATGTTGTATTGCAGGAAAATTCAAAAAGATATGATTCTCGCAATGCGGTCGAGTGGTTTACAGAGATTCTTGATGACGGGAAACTGCTCAATTTGTGAAAGATTGGTTTGCCAACATGTCTCCATATTTGTTCATGCTAATCAGCGCCCCGGTATTGTTATACATTTCCCACAATGTGATTAAAAATAAGGGCTTGCGCGTCTTGCTCGAGGTTGTTGCCGTTGCGATCCCCTGCATATTTGCTGGTTTAAGGTCGCCCGATGTCGGAACCGATATGACAACTTATGGTGAATGGGGTTTTATCCAAGCCCAAACTGCCTCTTGGGCGGAATATTATGGAACAGTAAAAGGTTGGCATCCGTTTGGGTATTCGCTCGTTACCTGGCTGGTTGGACACTTTACTCGGTGTCGCATGCTGTATTTTGGGTTGATTCAGGCGCTATGTCTGGTGCCTACGTATTTGTCAATTCGACGTTTAAATCCAAGTGGTTCTTGGGCGGGCATGCTTACATATCTTCTAGTAATTTTTCCATTTTCTCTTAATGGTATGAAACAGGCTATAGCGTGTGGGTTGGGTTCTCTGTTCTTTTGGCTACTTATTGAGAGTAGGTATATATTCTTTGTTGTCTCGGTGTTGGTTGGTAGCCTCTTTCACCCGACGGCTATATTTTTATTTTTGCTAATGCCTGTGATCCTACTTGTAAAAAAAGGCGAGATCGTAGTGAAGGGGAGAACCTTCTCGTTAAGGATCGCTGCTCTGCTTCTTATGACTTCTGCTTTCATTCTTCTATTTGTTGCTGGTCGCGTATTTATTCCATACGTTGCTCAGCTTAGAGACTCATTTGGTTTTCTTCTTGAACGAATGCAGGATGGCGGCCTGAATAAATCCGCAATTATATTGGGTGCTTCGTGGGTCCCTGTCTGTTGTCTTGGTTATAAAGTTCTAAGACAATCTATTTCAGACACCAAGGGAAGAGACGTCTCGCTTTACACAGCAATATCGCTTTATTCTCTTGCGGGGTTTATTGGATTGCAATTAGATGTAATTGCTTTGAGCATGGCACGTCTGGCTTATTTTGGGTTAATTTTTTTACCGTTGTTTATGGCATTCGCGGTCAAACTTGCAGGAGAAAAGACGGGCGGTGGGAAAACCAGGACTGCCTTAATTGTCAGCATTGGTTTATTTTTTACGGGTTTGGCTGCATACTTCCTGTATCAAACTGTAATCTGCCGAGTTAGTGAGGTATTCCCCTTTACCTTCTATTAACTTCGATGAAATAAGGGTTAAACAGATGCCAATGTTTTCAATTATCGTTCCAATTTACAACTCGGAGCGATATTTAAAAGAGTGTATTGACTCGGTCTTGCGTCAAAAGCTCGATGACTGGGAGCTGATTCTGATTGATGATGGATCAAAAGATGGCTCGTCAGCGATATGCGATAATTTTGCAAAGCGAGACAGCAGGATTGCCGCATGTCATATACCAAATGCTGGGCCTCTTGCGGCCCGGTCGATTGGGATTGCTCATTCTAGGGGAAAATACGTTGTGCCCTTAGATTCCGATGATGTTCTTAATCCTAGCGCTCTGTTCATATGCGAGGAGATCATTGAGCAATATCACCCAGATATTGTATTTATGGGAATAACTTCTAATCCGGATTTTTCTGATGATGGATGTCGTGATTCAATCCACGGTTTTTATGAAGCGGATTCGTTTGATTTAATTAGGCGGCAGGTGTGCTCTGGATCATTTAATAGCTTGAGCGGGAGAGCATTTCGTAGAGAGATATTGTCAGGAGTCACATCCAATCGATTTATGAAATTTGCAGAGGATTGGTATCAACTTTTAGACATTGTAAAAAACTCTAAAACTGCCTTCGGATACTCGCTTCCACTCTACTATTACAGGCAGAATGAGGATTCGACGATGCATTCGCCCTCACTCGATAATTACGACGATTTGCATGTCACGTTCTCAAAATTATCTAAAATGTCGAGAGAGTGGGGCGATGGTTGTTACGATTTGGCTTGCAAAGCGATGTCGCAACATCTTGTCGGTCTTTTGGCGAGTTCTTTATTGGCAGGCTCCTCTGATGACGAGTTGGACAAAATTGCTATTAAATGTGCTGGGTTCATTGATGACTTTGCTCTCGGTGTTCCTGCGTCTCTTCGTCCGAATGAGATGTATAGGGCTTTGCTATTGCAGCTAGTTCGTCTTGGCTTTTACCGTGTTTCGAGGTGTTTGGTTGAATTGAGGACCCGTCTTCTTTAGGAAACTCGCACTATGTTGAATGTTGTTTGACCGCTTATCGGTCTTAATCTATTTGGTTGACTTGCGATGTGGACACGGGTTTGGATGTCTTTGGGCGCCGACCGTGACTTTCCTGCGGCGTTTGGTTGGAATCGGGCGTCGAAGACATAGAAAGGATGATGCGGAAGGTGTTCAGGGGCCTCGAGTGATTCATCGAGGACTGCCGGGTCGAACGGGCCTGCTGCTCAGGGAAGTGCTAGGAGAGCCAAGAAAGGGAATTGCGTCGACCCCCAATCCGCTGAGCTATAGCTCCCGCGCCTATGAAGTGAGGAGCAATTTATGATTATCGGCGATTTGCTTACAATAAATAATGTATGTGAATCGAGGAAAGCGAATGACTCGATCAGTAATGCCCATTTTTCATTTAAGGATAATTCTCCATGGCTACCTTCTAAGGAGAAAGCGAAGTGACTAAACACCCCAGAATACTCGTAGATGGCTACCTGAGCATCAACCTCGGCGACGACTTGTTTTTCTCGACGCTTTTCGAGAGATACCCTTCATGCCGTTTTATGCTTCTGGCTCAGAAAGAGTACGAAGACCTTTTTGCCGTCCATAAAAATGTGACGGTCTATAACAGAGGAGTGGCCATCAGGGTGATCTCGAAGTTGATGGGTCTATTCGGAAAATCTCCGGCGGCACTTCTCTCTCCGTTGTGTGATATAGCCGTCATCATAGGGGGGTCGATATTCATCGATCCGAACGAGCCCAAAGGGATAACTTTTGGGAAGACCCCACTATTCGTGATTGGGTCGAACTATGGTCCCGAAAGGTCTACCGACTATAGAAAGGTCGTTTCGGATTTCTTCTCAAGAGCTCATGACGTGTGCCTTCGGGATTTAAAGTCCTACGGTTGTTTCTCCGACCTTGAGAATGTCCGATACGCCCCCGACACGATCTTCGGAATCGACCTTCAGAGATATATTGACGTGAATAAACGGGGGAACACGTTCATTTCGGTTATCAACCTGGATGAGAAATTTAGGCCGAATCTCGCTTCACACAGGGACGACTACGAGAGCTACCTGGCCGGCTTCATAGTCGGGGAGATTAGGGGTGGGCGTTCGGTTACGCTTGTCTCCTTTTGCAAATCCGAAGGTGACGAGGAGGCGGTTCGAAGGGTCGCCTCGATGGTTCCCACCTCGATGGGGGCTGCCGTTTCAAGCTTGTTCTACAGGGGTAATCCCGAGCCGGTGCTGACCTCCATGGGCAGCAGTGATAAGATCGTGGGATCGCGCTTCCACAGCATCGTGCTCGGATTGGCTATGGGCAAGGAGGTCTATCCGATTTCGTATAGCGGGAAGACCGAGGAGATGCTGGGCAATCTGAATAAAGGCTGCATGAGAATTGAAGACCTTGGGGCAGAATCCACAGTGCCCCCAATCTCGCTGACCTCGGCTGAGATAGACGAATTGCGCAAAAGCGCACAACGGCAGTTTCTGGCGCTGGATGCGGCTGTGTGGGAATTGGAAAAGGGACGGTCTAAACTTGAATAGTCGGATAAAGCGACTCGCGGTCAACTCCGCCCTATTCGCGGTTAACGCATTCGCGACGAAGCTAATCTCCTTCGTGCTCGTGCCTCTTTACACGAGTCATCTCACCGCGGCGGAGTATGGTCTTACCGACATGTCGCTGACCGTTATCAGTCTCGTTTCCCCTTTGGCAACCCTGTCGATCGTCGAGGCCGCCGTCCGACTGATGATCGCGGACAAGAAGAACGCTGATGAGTACGCGGCAATCTCGTTTACGGTCACATTGCTGTCCATCGTCGTCGTGTGCGTATTGAGCCCGGTGCTTGAGCTCCCAATCTTCGGCGGTCTCGGAGAGCATAAGGGTGAGTTTGTCCTCGCGTACTCTGCTAGCGCATTCCTCAGCTATTTTGGCGAGGTGGCGAGGGGAGCGGGGCAGATCAGGATCATCCCGGTCTGCGCAACCGTTTCATCCCTCATCACCCTGGGGATCACCTGGCTGTTCATGGGAAAGACCGGGGATCCCATCGGCGTCTATTTCGCGGCGGTCTCTATTGGCCCGCTCGCCGCATCTCTCCTGTACCTTGTATTCGGCCGGTTCGCGCAAAGGATAGGCAGGGGGTATGCCGCTTTGGTCCGCAAGCCCGGGCGCCGTACGGACTTGCTGCAGGACATGCTATCGTATTCCTTGCCTTTGGTCCCGAACTCCTTGTTCTGGTGGATCGGCACGAGCATCAGTAGGTTCTTCATTACTGGAATACTGGGTATCGCGGCTTCGGGTCTCTATGCGGCCGCAAGCAAGATACCGAATCTCTTGAATACGGTCTACTCCATCTTTTTGCAGGCCTGGCAGCTATCCGCCTTCGATGAGCAGGATGAGGAGGAGAGGGCCAGATTCTTCGGGTCTGTCTTCCGTTGTCTCCAGGCGGTGATCGTTTCCATGTGTTCTCTGCTGTCTCTATGTGCCCCGTTCCTCGCCTCTTTATTGATTAAGGGGGAGTCTTTTGCTTCCTGGCCCTTGATTGGCATTATGTTGCTTTCTTCTTTCGGCAACATACTGAGCTCCTTTTACGGGACCGTGTTTACTGCCACGATGAATACGTCCTGCATTATGTCGACCACCATCAGGGGCTCCATATGCTGCATCGTGCTCACGCCGGTCCTGACAATCCCTTTTGGTTTGATGGGCGCCTGCATCGCCTCGACGATAACGCAATTTGTGGTTTTCTTTGCACGGGTATCGCGGGCGCATGAACTCGTCCCTTTCGATGTCGGCTTGGGCACCCTTATCCCTTCCATTTTCTTCTTGACGGTACAGGCGCTCGCGATGGCGCTGTTCAGTCGGACATCCCTGCTGGTCTCGCTTGCCTGTTTCACTGCGGTTCTTTTGATCCAGGGGCATTCGGTCTATCGCTTTCTGATCGAGGGCGGTCGCATGCGCAGGGGCCAGCCGTAGTTCGGGGCAAATCCTCTCAAGGGCCCGCACCGGTTGGGTTGCCGGTATGGGACCTTGAGGGGGGGATCGGACATTGTTTATCGATTGAAGGAGGGACGGCTGTAGAATGCGTCATGCGATATTAATAATGGCACACCACAATTTCGATCAGCTGGACAGGCTCTGCCGTTTGTTTCAGGATGATAGGTTCCGCGTGTATTTGCATGTGGACGCGAGGGTCGGGATGCCAGATGATGCGGTTCGTCGCCTCTTCTCTCGCCACAATGTCACGACCGTTGAGTCACGTGAGGTCTGTTGGGGCGGGTATTCACAGGTTGATTGCGAGATGCGTCTAATCACCGCGGCGGTCAAAGATGGCGGATACGATCGCCTTCATCTCCTTTCGGGCGATGACCTCCCCATCAAGTCCCTTGATGAGATAGATTCCTTTTTCGAGGGGCTCCCTCCCTTCGAGTACCTGGCCATCAAGGAGTCCGGGACCGCTTCGGAGGTCACGAGGGAGGTTCGCGAGCGCATCGATCTTTTCTGGCCCCAGCAGGAGGTTGATGGCCGGAGCCAGTCCATTAGAACTCGCATGGGCACGGTCCTCCAGCGCCTAGTGCCCCCGCACCGCATTGCGTCCCAGGGTATTCGGGTCATTGGGAAGGGGGCGAACTGGTTTAGCATAACGGGGGAGTTTGCCGAGTTTGTCGTGGCTAACGGAAAATGGGTTGAGGATGCCATGCGGCAGACCAGGTGTGCCGACGAGGTGTTTTTGCAGACCCTCGCATTGAATTCGAGTTTTGCGGGCAGAATCGCCCCATTCAACAGTGATGACAACCTCATGGCGCTGCGGCTGATTGATTGGAAGCGCGGGGGCCCCTATACGTGGAGGCTTCCGGACCTCGGAGAGATACTGTCGAGCGGGGCTCTGTTCGCGAGGAAGTTCGACATGGCCGCCGATCCCGAGCTTTTCGATGCGATCTGCAGGAGGGTTCGCGCTTAGCTTACCGCCGCCTGTTTGAAATGGGTTCCGTTTTGTCGGTAGACGGGGGCTTGATTTCAGAATATTTATCTCCATTAATGCCGATGAGATTTGGAAGCAGGTCAATAATTCCCAGCTTGTTGGGCGCAACATCCTGCTCCCGATCGCGTGCCGATTGTTGGTGTAAGGGGCCGCTTCCCTGACCGTAGAAAGCTGGAGGCGGTTATCGCCTAGAATCTTAATTGCTGAAATTAGGATTCTAGGCGATAACCGCATATGGACAAGATATACGAGGTTGCGGGCGACGGCGCCCTGATGCTGAGATTCGACGACGGCATGGTGAACATGGCCGAGCTCATAAGGGTGATGGCCGAGTCGCTCGTCAACGAGATCATGGACGCCCAGGCCGACGAGGCGTGCGAAGGCGGCAATCGGCGCAACGGCTACCGCGAGCGCAAGCTCGTCACCAGCGTCGGGACCATCAACCTCAGGATCCCGAAGCTGCGCGCCGGCAGCTACTTCCCCGAGGACCTCATCGAGCGGTACTCGCGCGTGGACCGCGGGGTCATCGCCGCGGTGTCCGAGATGGTGACCGACGGCGTGTCCACCAGGAAGGTGAAGCGCGTGGCGCAGACCATGGGCATAGACCGCATGGGCGCCAGCCGGGTGTCGAGGATATGCTCGTCGCTGGACGAGTCGGTCGCCGACCTGCAGTAACGCGACCTGTCAGACGTCACCTACCCCTACATCTGGCTCGACGCGACCTACATCAAGTGCAGGGACGCAGGCCGCGTGCAGTCGACCGCGTTGGCCATCGCCATCGGTGCGGCTCGGGCGGGTACAGGCACCTTCTGGGCCTCGACGTCATCGACACCGAGTCCTACGACGGCTGGAAGTCATTCCTGCTGTCGCTGCGCGCCCGCGGGGTCGACGGCGTGATCTGCGTCACCAGCGACGCCCACGAGGGCCTCAAGCGCGCGATCCGGGAGGTCTTCCCGGGCGCCGCGCGGCAGCGCTGCATCGTGCATCTGATGCGCAACGCCGCCGGCAACGCGCCGACCAGGCAGAAAAAGGGCGCTGTGCCGGGTATCCTGAAAGCCGTGTTCGCCGAGCGCGACCCCGAGCTCGTGAGGGAGCTCTACCAACTCGCCACCGCCCAGATAGAGGGCTTCTGCCCCAAGGCGGCCGAGGTGCTGGAAGAGGCCGAGGCCGACGCCCTGGCCTACCTGGATTCCCCTACGAGCACCACGTCAGGCTGCGCGCCAACAACGTGCAGGAGCGCGCCAACCGCGAGCTCAAGCGCCGCAGCCGCGTCGTGCAGGTCTTCCCAAGCAGGAAGGCGCTCATCAGGATGATGGGCGCCGTGTTCTCGGAGATGGACGAGGACTGGGCGGGCCGCCGCTGGTTCGGCAACGACTCGATGGGCAGGGCCGTCGAGGGCGCCAAGGTCAACGAGCCCGCGCGCGCCTACGAGGGCACCGCGGCCGAGCACGCGGCCAGGATCATCGCGCTCGTGGTGGCCGACAACCCGATTCCTGGCAGGAAGGCGGTGTAGCGTGCGCTAGAATGACGGCATTCTGGGCGATTCTCGGTTCTTCGGACAGCCTGCGGCCACCCTCGAGAACCGAGTCCTAAACCAACTTTCGAGACGCTACCCCGCTGCAGTTTTGTTGGGGGTGATTATCTGGCGGTCGATCGCTTGAAGTGTACAAGCATGCAGTTATTTGCATGGGTAAATGTGGAGTAATGGACAATGAAATACGTTCAAATTAACGTTCGTGCACTGGATTGGGCAAATTCAGTCATCTTCACGACGCACCGTAAGTTAATCGAGGACGGCCATAGGGATTGGGTATTTTGGGCGAGAGGCGGTCATGCTCGAGATGCCAATATGGTCAAAATCGCTATGTTTCCCGAGGTGTGTTTAGACGCACTGATGACGCGATTTGACGGCAAGCCCGGGTTTTATTCAAAAGGCATTACGAGAAGATTGCTTAAAAAGCTTGATTCAATAGATCCCGATGTCGTTCACCTTCACGTTCTGCATGGCTATTGCATAAACATTGAGATGCTGTTCAATTGGCTGCTCAACCATGATTGCCGGGTGGTGTGGACATTACACGATCGCTGACCTTTTACGGGCCACTGCATGCACTTCTTAAATGCCGAGTGCGATCAGTGGGAGACGGGATGCGGCTTGCACGACCCTTGTCCATTTCAAAATACGTATCCAGGAACGTATTGCAAGGGGAGAGAAAGATGGAACTACGAGGAGCAAAAGCGGATATTCACTTCGCTTCCAGCTGAAAGAGTGAAGCTTGTTGTTCCCTCGAAATGGTTGAAGGGATATGTGGACAGGAGCTTCCTCTCTAAGTACGAAACGACCGTTGTCCCCCATAAAGTTGATCAGGCGATTTTCAGGCCGAGGGCAAGAGATTTCAGGGAGCGTCATGGAATTGGGGATAGATTCATGGTGCTTGGCGTCGCTTCAAAATGGGGTGAGAGAAAGGGCCTGCCGATTTTTCTAAAACTGGCAGAGCTGCTCGACAGCAGCAAATACGCAATCGTTCTTGTTGGATTGAATGGAAAGCAGCTGCGTGTTGCAAGGGGAAAAGCCGTTGGACTGCGCCGAGTCGACGATGCCGGTGAGCTTGCAAAGATATACAGCTCTGCTGACGTGTTCTTAAATCCTGGAACTGAGGAGACGTTCGGCATGAATGTTGCCGAGGCGGTAGCGTGCGGGACGAGGGCGATCGTTATGAAGGGTTCTGCCTGCGCGGAAGTGGCGGACAATCTTATAGAGACAATTCCGGATGCACGTGCGATTGCCCGAGAGATCGAGAAATTGCGGATTGAACGGGATTCCAGCTGTTTTGATGTTTCGACTCAGTCCGGCACGTCTGCATGAGGGGGTCCAATGCCTCGATTCTCAATCCTTGTTCCGGTCTACAATGCGCCGCCTCATCTAAATGACGCGTTGGCGTCAATTCTCAACCAGACTCTTTCGGATTATGAGGTGGTGCTGGTTGATGACGGCTCGACCGATGGATCTGCTGAGGTTTGTGATGCCTTTGCGGCCGCTTGTGACAACGTGGCAGTGGTTCATCAGGAAAACTCCGGCCTTCTGCTCGAGCGTCGTGTAGCGCTGGGCCGCGCATCGGGGGATTACATCGTGACGCTCGATGCGGATGATATTCTGCGGTCTGATGCCCTGGATAGGTTGGCATGCGTTATTGATGACTGCGCGCCGGATATCATAGGATTCTCTTTTGCCCGCACTCCGAATTATGCGGTTGCTCCGGAAAGTCGGCTTCCTTTGGTCGAGGGCCTGTACGACGGGCACGATTGCAGTCAATTTGAGCGCATGGTGTGCGAGGGCTTCCTGATCAGTGTGTGGAGCAAATGCTGTAAGCGTTCGGTTGTCGATGTCGATGCGGACTATTCGGTGCACCATGGGTTGACCTATGCGGAGGATTTACTGCAGCTCGTGCCGCTCGCGAGCGCTGCGCGCAGCTTCTATTATCTGGGCGATTCGCTTTACTTCTACCGGCCTAACACACAGGGCTGCACAGCGCATTATGAGAGCCGGTACGTGGATGCTTGATGGTGGCGTTGGAGGTGTTTTTGCAATACGCGGCACATTTGGGCTCCGATTGCCTGACGCTCGCACATCAAAGCGCGCTTTTGCAGGTGTCTGGCCTGATGCACATATTGGTTAAGTCCGGCTTACCACGCGAGCGGGAAGTGCGTGAGCTTGTGGCCATTCAGTCCCGCGTGGAGTCTGTTGGTTTGTGGGGGTCCCTGGTGTAAGGGGCTCCGGGTCGATAAGCGCTGGGAGATGTTTACGCTCAAGAGGGGTTGGTTTGGCGCTCTGCATGTGAGCGTATTGGCCGTTGAAGCCGCTAAGCGCCTGCGCAATCGCGTGCTTGCAAAGTAGGTTACCGTGAAAACTCGATCCGTAACCCATAACGCAATAAAATGAATACGCTGCTCACGGCGTCGAATCTGATTGTGGCGCTCATCACCATTCCGTATGTCTCCCGCGTGCTCTCCGTGGAGCGCTTGGGTGACGTTTCGTTTGCCCAGAGCGTGTCAACGTGGGCGTCTGCGCTGTGTTTGCTGGGCGTCAACGTGTATGGCATGCGCGAATGCGCGCGTGTGCGGGACGATGCCCGCGAGTTGGCGCGCGTGGTAAAAGAGCTTCTCGTTATCATTACGGCCACAACCTCTGTAGTGGTGGTCGGGTTCGCCGCCGCCATCTTCGTGGTGCCGAGCTTTGCGTCCGTGGCGCCGCTCATGTGGATGTTCCTGGTGGGAACCCTGATGCTCTCGTATGGGGTCGAGTGGTTCTACCAGGGGATCGAGCAGTATCCATACATTACGGTTCGCAGCCTTGCGTTCAAGATGCTGGCGTTTGCCGCAACCTTGCTGTTCGTCCGCCGCCCAGGTGACTATCTGGTATACGGTGCGATCCTTGCGCTCGTCACCTGCGGAAATAACCTGTTCAACCTGATTCGTCTCCACAAGCTGCTCGATTTTAAGAGCGTTGGCAGGCTGGATGTCCGTCGTCACATCAGGCCGCTCATGGTGTTCGGTGCGCAGGCAATCGCGCAGTCGGTGTACCTCTCGTTCAACAGCACGATGCTTGGCGTGTTGTCCCATGGAAATTACCAGGTGGGGCTGCATCAGCTCGCAGTGAAGATCGAACATGTGCAATGCAGTGTGGTCGGTGCGGTGACGGGAGTGTTCGTGCCCCGGATAGCGCACGACCAAATGGCTGACGACGTTGCGGGGTTTCGCAGGCTGGTGCGCACGGGCTTTGGTTTCACGATGAACATCTGCCTGGCGGTGATGTGCTATCTGCTGGTGTTCGCCGAGCCCGTGGTCCTGTTCGTGTCCGGCGAGGCGTTTGCCGGCGCGGTGACGCCGGTACGGATCATCGGTGCGGTGAGTCTCATGTCGTGCGTCAGCTACTTCGTGGCGATGTGCATCCTGTCCCCGCTGGGCCGCGAGAGGCAGATGGCCATGTCGAGCATCGCGGCGGCCCCGGTGAGCGTGGTGCTCAATCTGCTGCTGGACGGCCCGTTCGGGGCGGTGGGCGCGGGCGTTGCGCTTTTGGCCACCGAGGCGACCGTCCTGTGCATCGAGCTCTGGTGCGCCCGCGACGTGCTCTCGTCCTTTGTGCGCCCGCGCGACCTGGCGCGCATGGTGGCGTCTAACGCGGTCGCCGTCGCGGTGTCCGCGGGTTGCGCATGGCCGCTCGCGACCGCGTTCTCCCCCGGTCCCGGAGCGATCGCAATCGCGGGTCTGTTGGTCTACAGCGCCGTGGGCATCTCCGTCGCAGTGGCCCCGCGAGACGACACCGCTCTCATGCTGGTGGGAAAGGCCCGCGCGGCTTTGCGGCGTTAGTGATGTCGTCATATGAGGCGCATTTTAGAACATGCGACTCCAGCGGCACAGGGCTGAGTTAAGCAGTTATGCTTATTAGAGCCTTTGGCCTTGATAAGCCGCGTCAACAGGGGTCGGTGGGTCTCATGTCATTTTTGAACGGACAATTTGAATTGAAAGAGTCCCAGCATCTTGAGTTTAAAGAGGCTGCTGGCGGACTGCCCCTGGATGTGTGGGAATCCTATTCGGCGTTCGCGAACACCGAGGGCGGCGAGATCGTATTGGGCGTTCATGAGGATCGCTCTACGCATAAATTCACTCTTGCGGGCGTTCCCAATGCTGATGAGATGATTGACGAAATTTGGAAGCAGGCCAACAATTCCCAGCTTGTTGGCCGCAACATCCTACTCCCCGATGACGTTGTTTCTCTTACGCGAGACGGCATGGAATTCGTTGTAATGACTGTCCCACGCGCGGAGCGCGAGGAAAAGCCGATTACGATACGCGATAAAAAGAAAAAGAAGGATATCGCCTTCGTCCGTAGGGGTACGGGTGATTGTGAGGCGACCGAAAACGACCTGGCCCTCATGCGGTACGACAACGCGCGCAATGCGGACCGAGGGCCTCTCGACAGATTTGGCCTCACCGCGCTTTGTCCGGAGACCATACGTAGATATCGTCAGGTTTTTGCGGGGAACAAGCCCGGCAGTCCTTGGAACTCAGACCCCGATATCGATTTTCTGTACCACATCGGTGCGGTTGCCAAGGGCCGCGGCGGCGAGCTCGTTCCCACTATGGCAGGCCTTCTGGCTTTCGGTTATGAATACGAGATTACGTCTTGGAGACCCAGTTATCTCCTCGATTATCGCGAAGAGACGGGCGACGCTCGACGTTGGGAAGATCGTGTAGTGTCGCAAAGTGGAGACTGGAGCGGCAACGTTGTTGATTTCTACTTCATGATTATCGAACGGCTTAAGCGTCGTTTCAAAATGCCCTTTTCAACGGATAGTACGGGAGCGCGCCATGGGAGCAGAAACCCAATTACCGAGGCGGTGAATGAGGCTGTAGCCAATGCTCTTGTTCATGCGTACTACGGAAATGATGCGTGCGTGCGCGTTTTGGTTTCCGACGACTGTCTTCGCGTTAGCAACTCTGGAAACATGCTGGTCGATAGGGATGTGGCAATTGCGGGTGGTGTTTCTGACACGAGAAACCCAACGTTGATGCGAATCATGAGCTTTATCGGAGCGACGGATAGGGCTGGTAGCGGCATAGAGATGATCTGGTCTGTGTGGGGCGACTTCTTTAGTGCTCCGCCAATGATCAGTGAATCCCATGGTCCGTCAGAGACGCTTCTGGTTCTGCCTATCGAGCTGCACCAAGATATTGCCTCTGATTCCCCTGAGGGCGAACAACGTATCAGGCATGGTGAGAATGACGTCTTGAAGTGTTTTGAATCGACCGGGGCGGAGCTCGGCGTCGGCGATGTGATGACGATGCTACCAGGCATTTCGAAAAGAACCGCCCAGAAGAGACTTAAGACGCTATTTGAGAAAGGGGAGGTCGCCCGCCGTAAAGAGGGTAGCGCTTTCGTGTACTTCAAGGAGTAGTTGTCGGCCTGTCGCCCCGTTCGCGCCCCGACGCGCCCGTTCGCGAATCGTTCGCGCCCCAGCGCGCCCGTTCGCGAATCGTTCGCGCTCTACCGCGCCCGTTCGCGAATCGTTCGCGACTTCGTCGCGCGCAAGGCTGGTCGCCATGGATTCGGTTTGCGGGCGCACGGGCGAGGAACGGTTGGGGCCGGCAAGCTAGGGGTGGCCGTTTTCTGGAATTACTACAAGGGGTGGTAGGCCCCAGCTGAAATGGGCGTGGAAAGAAAACCGGGTTCCTTTCAGATAAGTCGAATTAAAGATCTTTAAAAGAAGGAATTCGCTGTTTCTTTCATTTAGGGGTGCTGCAAGGTGCCAGACGTGTGGTGGCGAGCATTCTGCCCCGACGCGCGCGGCGCACTGCCCCCTTCATGCCCATTCCGTTCAGTTTCCACGTTCGGCATAAAACCGTAGGAAAATGATGGCAATTGGAAGGGGGTCAACATGCCTAACGACGATTACCCGTTTGACTATGGAAACGCGACGGCTGATGACTATCTGCCCGCTTCGACGGGAAGTACCGCTCCGCAGCCTCGTATCGTGCAGGATGCCCCAACGGTGCAGATACGCCGCCCCGCTGCCCCGCAGCAGAATCCCTCCACGGAGCCTGTGGCGCATCCGAAGCGCGGGCAGCAGCCGTACACGTATTCCGTATCGCCGTATGACCCCGATACTTACGATCCCTCGCCGGCAAAACCCGATCGTCAAGCTCGTCAATCATCCCGACGGGATGCATCTCAGCAACCTGCGACCGCGCAGCCTCGTCGCGGTGCATCCGCGCTCCGCTGGATTGCGCGCCTTCTTTGCCTGGGCCTTCTCGTCTTTGGCGCGATGACCATCTACAATCTCACGGAGCAATCTGCCGCCGATACCTCCGCTCTGTCTTCCAGCGCCGGGTCATTCGCCGAATACGGTGTCTATCTGGTTCAATCCGGCCAGCTCCCTACCTTCGAGGAGAATCCGCTCAAATGGACGGCCGCCCACATCCTGTTGCTCTCGGTTAAGTTCTCCAATCACGGCCTCTCCGTCCGACAGCAGGCGCACGTGGTGGAATTCGCGTTGATGGGCGGCGTTGTTGCGCTCAACGTGTTGGCGTGGATGTCGGGCTGGGCCCATCGTCGTAGCCCACGAGGACACATCCGCATCTGGCGAACGTGGCTCATGTACGCTCTGGCTTCCCTCGCGTGCGCGGTAACTTCCTTCGCCGATCAGTATCACAAGCTCTATGTACCGGGCCGACACTTCGACAAGCTCGATTTGCTTCTCGACGCATCCGGCTACATACCAGCTATTACCTGTGTGTTCGTTGCTTGGAGTGTGGGATCGGCCATCTATCGTCTCATCTTTCAAAAGTAATTTGAAAAAAGTTGTTGACGAGGCTTCCCCCTGTGGGCTATATTAATCCCCGCGTTGGACCTGTAGCTCAGTTGGTCAGAGCGTCCGGCTGATAACCGGGAGGTCACAAGTTCGAACCTTGTCAGGTCCACCACTTCTTTCGCAATAAACACCCCAGCGAGAGCCGAGTCGCCGCTGGGGTGTTTATTACTACGTGGGGGTTTAGCTCAGCTGGGAGAGCGCGGGCTTTGCAAGCCTGAGGTCAGGGGTTCGATCCCCCTAACCTCCACCATATAGACCTAGAGAGCCGGGGTATGTTCCCCGGCTTTTTTCATACATGGGTTAAGGCAAACGATAGCTAACCAACAATGAAACAAACCCATGGCGAATCCGCGGCGCGTAGCGAACCAGCGGCGAGCGAGGCTCGTTGAGCTTTTTCGTATGCGTTTTCGAAAAGGCCAAGTACAAAGGGTGTTGCCGCAGGCAAAACAGCAGGTGACGAAAGGTCGCAAAGCGACGCTACTTACCAAGTACCGATCTGAATACGAAAAAGCTCAACTTTGCCCCAATCCTCCCGCATCGGCATCCCAAAACATTGCGCCTTCTGAAGGAAAGCAACTTGCCCAGGCTGTCATGTCGAGGAAGAACGGCATTTTGATAGGAAGCTGAAGCGAGCCCCATTTATATACATACATATATAAGCAGATATCGCGGGTGGCGATGAGCCATGCTGCGGTCCGCAATGCCTCGATCGTTCTTGCGAGTCCACTTGCCCTCAAGAAGGTGTCATGTTCAGACTTATTGAGGTGAGGTTGAAGCTAATACGCAGCGGCAGAAGTGGCCTCCAAATACGAGTTCTAAATAAATCAAATGGTCCAAGAGGTGCTGTCCTCTTCGGCAATCGGTACTAATAGGGCGGTGAGCGTCTTAAGAACACTATATGTAGTGTAAGAAGACGGTCAACGATTGTAAGATATGTGCAAAATATGGAGACGCAAATAGTCGGGCGCGCGGCGGCGGGACTCTGGCAATATATCTCTTCGCCGCGCGGGTGGCCGAGAGCGAACGAGCTCG